>Ga0213876_10000009_pt1 | contig 496136 bp, 464 predicted proteins | sample BarmaccomBMRX_R9_FD_160113 | JGI IMG/M metagenome (GOLD analysis project Ga0213876, IMG submission 160113) | Root-associated microbial communities from Barbacenia macrantha in rupestrian grasslands, the National Park of Serra do Cipo, Brazil - RX_R9 | ecosystem: Host-associated > Plants >... | reverse complement strand
ACCGAGCGCAATCGACGCTCACTCAGAGTGCGAATGGAAGCAGGGTCACGACGAAGCTTCGAAAGTGGTGGCGCCGCTCACGGCGGCGCACTTGACAGACGTAGGCCTTCTCATGGAAGCCGGCGAGGCCGCCAGCGTTCCGTCGCGCTAAGTACGGCGCCGGTTGTGCTGAGGTTTACTTTGGTGAGGGCAGGCTCACCAGCACGGATGTAATCGCGAGTACGACCGTCGCCGCGATTAACTCGGCTGTCGCGGACCGGCGAAGGACGGCCGCAGCTGACTCGGTGCCGAGCAGCGGACGCTGCTTCCGCCAGTTCCATGCTCCGAGTGCGACGACGACCAGCACTACGCAGAGCTTCGCGATCAACGTGTAGCCGTACGGCGTGCTCCACAGATTGCTCAGCACTTTGAGATGCCGCCAGGCCGTGTTCACGCCGGTGAATGCGAGGAGGGCGAATGCCCAGAGCGCCAGCGGCGAGAATCGATGGACCATGTTCGCCGCCAGCTCGCCTCGGCGGACAGCATCCATGCCGCTGCGCCGAACGGTTGTGAATCCGGCCATCAGCAGGATGAAGAGCGTTCCGATCCAGAGACCGCCGGCGAGAACGTGGATCGGATTGATGGCCCGGTTCCATCCTGAGAGAAGGCTGGCCAGCGGCTCGCCGATGGTGCCGATCGCGGCCAGGAGCCAGCCTGCTCCGATGCGCGAGACAGCGAGTAGAAATCCGATCACACCGAGCACGACGCAGATCGTCTCGACCGTCGTCTGCGTCTCGGAGGTGACGACGCTGAGAAGCGAAATACCCTTCTTCTGCGCTGCGGGGGCCAGATCGAAGGCGACGTACATCAGCGACGTAACGACGTAACCGATGAGGCCGTAAATCGCGGCGCGGCGTGCGGCACGTCCGGCGATGGCCGGCTCAGCCGCTGCCTCGCCGCGCAGAACGACGAACCGGAAACCGACTGCCCCGATGGCCATGAAGGAGCAGATGAATGCGACGATGCCGATGATGACGCCCGGAATGTTGATGTCCATGCCGGGAGCCTAGCGCGGAGGCGGAGTTTTCGCGAGACTTGATTCGTTCGTAGACCGCATGATTGAAAGCTTCTCCCACCTCGAACAACTCGCTGCCGGCCGCGACCTCGCGGACGTTTTTCTGGAGAGTGACGCGCAGGAACACGCCGTCCCTGCGGATCAGATTCTCGAAGCGTTGCGGCGCCGGCGCGCCGTGATGCGCGATTGCATCGAACGCGGCAAGGGCGGCGGGACGTCGATGGGGAAGCTGGTAGGCAACGAGGCCAAGCTGCTCAATGACGCTTTCCTGGCCGGACGCACGTTCCTCGATCCGCTGACAGTAAAGGCGGAGATTTACGCGCTGTCGGTGATGGGCGAGAACTCGCGAATGGGCGTCATCGTCGCGGCGCCGACGGCGGGCGCGGGCGGCGTCGTGCCGGGCATGCTGCTGGCGCTGGAAGAAGAGCGCAACATCGATCCGGAGAAGACAGTGCGCGCTTTGGTCGTCGCGGGCGGCGTCGGCTCGATCATCGCGCTGTCGGCGAACATCTCCGGCGCCGCGGGCGGATGCCAGAACGAAGTTGGCGTCGCGGCGGCGATGGGCGCGGCGGCGGTCGCGTACATGATGGACGGCACGCCGCGTCAGTCGATTCATGCCGCCGCGATCGCGCTGAAGAACACGCTCGGCCTGGTCTGCGATCCGGTCGGGGGACTGGTCGAAGTGCCCTGCGTCAAACGCAACGCGCTCTTCGCCGTGCACGGACTTACAGCCGCGCAGCTCGCGATGGCCGGCGTCGAGTCGGTAATCCCGATGGACGAAATCGTCGAAGCGATGGTCCGCATCGGCCGCGCGCTTCCGCGCGGACTTCGCGAAACCGCCGAGGGCGGGCTGGCCACGACGTTGACGGGCTGCTCGATTGGCGATCGCCTCAAGAAAGAGGCGAATCAGCGCCGCGCCGAGCGCGCCGCCGAACGCGAACGCGCCGCGCAGGAGCGGAAGGAGTCGGTGCAGTAAGACCGATTTCACCACAGAGACACAGAGGGCACAGAGAAATCTCTCTGTGTCTCTGTGGTTCAAATTACGGGTAGTAGCCGCGGATCGTCTTCGCCTTCCCATCGCTCACCTGCACATCCACCGTGCGCCACTTCGTGCCGGGCTTGACACCCTCCGGCGGATAGAAGCCGAGGATGTATTGGGAGCGGAGCTCGTTCTGGATGTCGGTGTAAATGCGTCCGAGGTCCGAAGCCTGCTCGATGTAGTACGCGTTACCGCCGGTCTCGCTGCAGAACTTGCTGAGTTTGTAGCGCGTGTCGACTTCGCTCATGCGGATACCGATGCCGATCGCGTAGATCGGGACGGCGGCGCGGCGCGAGTATTCGATGGCCTGATCGAAGGAGAACTTCGACGACGTGTCTTTCCCGTCGGTGACGAGCACCAGCGCGCGCTGACCTTTCACGCCGAGGAAGTTGTAGAGCGAATAGACGACCGCGTCGTACAACGCCGTCGACTCCTCGGCGCGTAACTTCGCGAGTCCTGCGTTGATGTCCGCAAGCCGCGGCGACCAGCGTTGGATCAACTGCGGCTGCGTATCGAACGAAACGAGGAACGCCCGATCGCCCTTGCGCATCACGTTCGTGAAGAACTGCGAGGCGGCTTTCTGTGCCTCGGACATCCGCGGCTGCATCGACGCCGAGGTGTCGATCGCCAGGCCGAGGGAAAGAGGAAGGTTGTTCACGTGCTCGAACTTCGCCACTTTGACCGGCTTGCCTTCGTCGATGACCTTGAAGGCGTTCTCCGCGAGGTCGTTGATCGGATGGCCGTTGCGCATCACCGTGGTCGGCAGTTCGACGAGGTGAACGTTGACCTCCTCCATGAACTGCGGCGTGTTGATCATCACCAGGTCTTCGACCGGCGGCTGCGGATCGTCTTTCAGCGACGCCACCGCGCGGATGTAACCGACGCCTTCCTGCGCCGGAATCTCGATGGTCTGGACATACGGAGGACCAAACAGCGAGGCCATCTTCGTGTCGTTGAGGAACAGCTCCACGTGATCGAGCTTCTTCCCCTCGGGGACGTTGACCGCCATCTCGACGCGCGTGCGGCCATGCAGTTTGAACGCGATCCTCGGCGAGATGATGCGGACGCGGAAGGGATCGTTGCCGGTGTTGAGCAGCAGCTCATCGCCGGTAATCGACTCGCCGTTTGCGTTGAGCGCGACGGCGCGCACGCGGCGCACCTGCGGCACGTTGCCGAAGTCGAGGTCGAGCGTGTACGGCGGCTGGCGCTTGGTCATGACCTTCTTGCCGTCGAGGTAAAACTCGACCGCTTTGATGTCGTCGCCGAACGCGATGGTCTCGATGTGCTGGATACCGCTGAGCAGATCGTCGGTAAGCGGGACGATGCGCAGGCGCGTGGTGTTCGATTCGATGTCGTCCTTGAGTTGCGACAGCGCGGTCGTGGCGCTTTCCTTGGCCTTCTGCTGTTCGGGCGTGTCGAACAGCTCGGGCACGGTGATCGGCTTTTCGACGATGGCCTCGGCGCCGGAGTTGATGTCCTGCACGCGCACGCGGGCCATGTAGTCGGCCGGCCGCAGGAAGCGGTCGATGACGACGGCGACCTTATCGTCCTTGATGTCGCCGGGATAGTCGAAGCGATAGCGATAGTTCTCGAAGAGCTGATCGTCTTTGAGCACTTCGCCGGTGACGTCGAGGCTGTAGAGCTTCGTGTTGTTGACTTCCTTCATCGTCAACTGTGAGCGCGGCACGAGGATGGTGATCTCGGCGTCGGTGCGGCTGCCTTGTTTGGCCGGATACTTCACGCTCACTTCGTTCGCGAGTTTCGGCGCGTTCGGCGTGGCCAGCACGACGGAGCGGAGGATTTTGTGGACGTCCTCCTCGTTGACCGGCGGCGGCTCGAAGACTTTGGTCAGGTCAAACTTGTTCAGCTGCGACTGATACATGGCGCGCAGAAACTCATCGCCGTACATGCATTGCATTTCGAGGTTCGTCATCGTCGAGTTGACGCTGGCCGGACCGAAGACGCGTTGAACTGCCCCGTCGCCGGTGACGTCGGTTCCGATTTCGTCCTGCGAAACCAGCTCTTTGGTGGCGTCGGGATTGATCGGCGAGTAGAGCTTGAAATCTCCTCCGTTGCGCGCCTGGTAGAAAAGGAAGCGCACGGTGTGACCCAAACCCTGAATGAACGCGTACTTCCAGACTTCGGCCGGCTGGAGGAGACGGCAATTGATCTTGAGGCGCTCGTCCGGCTGGCCGTAGATCAGAAAAATGCGGCCGCGATCGGAGGAGGCGTTCCTGAACTCGTCCTTCACTGTCTCCAGCCGCTCGTAGTACTCCTCCCGGAAGGCCTGATTGGTGGTGCCGTGGGCGACGTCGCGGCGCCGCCAGAATTCAGTGATGTAGATGTCGCGCTGCGGATCGGTCTCGAGGATCAGGAACGTATCCAGCTCGGCCGGATTCATGATCGGATCGACGTCGTTGAGAAACTGCCGGTATTTCTCGGAGAGGTTCTTGATGCGGTCTTTGCGCTCGCGCCGGGAGAGCTTGCGGACACCTTGATCGGGTTTCGCTTTGGCGTCGGGCGGCTGCGCAGGCGCCGGTGCGGCCGGCGCGGGTGGCGGTTGCGGATCGGGTGTCGTCTGCGCGTATGCGGCCGCGGCGAGCATCGCGGAAATCAAAATGGCAACGATCTTATTCATCGGGGAGACCTCGTCGAACCGAAGGACAATAGGCGAATCGCATGCGAATCTACCTGGACAACAACGCCACGACGCCTCTGCATCCAGCGGTGCTGGAAGCGGTGGGGGCATCGTTGCGGGATGTCTTTGGCAATGCGTCGAGCATTCATAAAGAAGGCCAGGCTGCGCGGCGCGGCATCGAGGACGCGCGCGAGTCGGTGGCGAAACTGATCGCCGCGGAAGCGCGGGACGTCATCTTTACGAGCGGCGGCACGGAGTCGAACAATGCGGCCATCTTCGGCGCGGCAGGCTCCGATGTCGGTCAACACGTTGTCACAACCGCGATCGAGCATCCCTCGGTGCTGGAGCCGATCGCCGAGCTGGAGCGCCGCGGATGTTCCTTAACGATCGTCCCGCCATCGCGCAGCGGCGTGGTCGACGCGGATGCGGTCATCGCGGCGTTGCGTCCCGAAACGCGGCTCGTGTCGATGATGCTTGCGAACAATGAGACCGGCGTGATCCAGCCGGTCGCGGACGTTGCGCGCGTCTGCCGCGAGCGATCGATTCACATTCACTGTGACGCCGTGCAAGGCGCCGGCAAAATCGACGTCGATGTGAACGCGCTCGGCGTCGACACGCTCGCACTCTCCGCACACAAGATGCACGCGCCGAAAGGCATCGGCGCGCTCTACGTCCGCCGCGGTCTCGCGCTGTCTCGCCACATCCTCGGCGGCGCGCAGGAACGCCGCCGCCGCGCCGGAACGGAAAACGTACCGCTGGCGGTGGCCTTCGGCGTAGCCGCGGAGATCGCGCGCGACCGGCCGGACGTCGGCGCCTTGCGCGACGCGCTCGAACGCGGCCTCGGCGATTTCGACATCGTCATCAACGGCGCAGATGTTCCCCGCATCCCGAACACGAGCAGCGTCACGTTTCGCGGTGCGGATGCCGAGGGGATCGTGATCGGACTCGATCTCGCGGGCGTGGCGGTGTCGACCGGTGCTGCCTGTTCCTCGGGACGCGTCGAGCCAAGCCACGTCCTGCTGGCGATGGGCCTGACTCCGGACGAAGCGCGCAGCACGATTCGCTTCTCATTGAGCCGGTTTACGACGATTGCTGAGATCGAGCAAACGATCGCATTGCTTCGCGACATCGTCCCGCGCTGCATGAGAAAGAGTGAAGTGTGAAGAGTGAAAAGGTGAAACCTCAGCCTTTCCTTCACTCTTCACTCTTCACCCTTCACTCTTCGAATAAACCCTTGCCCCGTCGCGGTTTGTTTGGCACAGTTGCGGCCGGTCCACATGTCTAAGAATCACATCCTCGAGGGCGATCTCTCGCGCATTCAACTGCCGGACGTCCTCAGTTTCCTCTCCATGATCCGCGGCAGCGGCAAGCTGTTGCTGGTCCACGAACGGATGGAACGGTCGATCTACTGGAGGGATGGCGAGATCGTCTTCGCATCCTCCAACTCGCCCGAACACTCCCTCGGCATGTTCCTGCTGCGCAACGGCAAGATCACGCAGAAGCAGTACGACGAGTCGAAACGCCGCGTCACCGCCACGACGCGCCACGGCAAGCTGCTCGTGCAGATGGGCGCGATCTCACCGAAGGATCTGTGGTGGGGCGTCAAGAATCAGGCGCTCGAGATCATCTATTCGCTCTTCAGTTGGAAAGAAGGGAGCTTCGTCTTCGGCGACACGGCGGACGAGCTGGTGAACGAGCGCATCGTGCTGTCGATCAATACATCGACGGTGATCATGGAAGGCATCCGCCGCCTCGACGAGTCGGCCGTGATCCGCGAAAAAATCACCAGCCTGGACATGGTTTTCATGAAGGTGCAGGGCGCGAACGCTGACTTCGGATCGCTCGACATGAGCGAGCACGAGGTGGCGCTCTACAACACGCTCGACGGCAAGCGCTCCATCCGCGCGCTGATCGGTGGCTCCGAGATGACGGAGTTCGAAGTGACGCGCATCCTTTTCCAGCTTCTCTCGGCGCGGCTGATCGAAGTGGTGGCGGATACGAAGTCGTTCCGCCCCGTCTTCCTCGACGTCGAAGATTCGCCGGAGCTGCTGAAAGTCATCTCGACCTACAACGACATGTTCGGGCGCCTCTACGCCGCGCTTCTGAACGCCGTCGGCGAGGAGCCGGCCCGCGACATCGTGACAACCGCGATGCAGAACGCCGAAAGCGACGAGCTCTGGAGCGGCGTGTTCTTCGATCAGTACGGCCGCTTCGACGAGAACATGCTCATCGCCAACATCTCCGAGCTGCCGTTCGAACGCCGCAAGGCGGTGCTGGACGAGGGGTTGAACACGCTGCTGTCGGTCCAGCTTTTCGAGGTCTCGCAACATCTCGACTCCGCCGGGAAGGTTGATGTCTTCCGTTTCATCAGCGACCAGAAGGCCGGCCTCGAGTCGATGCTGACCTGAGCGCGATAGACTCCGCCGAATGTATCCAACGCTCATCAAACTCGGCTCGTTCGAGATCACCACATTCGGCCTGATGATGTTCGCGGCGTTCATCGTCGGCGGCTGGGTGCTGACGCGGCAGTTCCGCCGTTACGGGCTGTCGGACGATGCCGCGTCCAGCATCGTGATGGCCGCCGCGGTCGGCGGAATCGCCGGCGCGAAGATTTACTACGCGATCCTTTTTCGCGACTGGCACTTGCTCCTCGATCGCGCCGGCCTAGTCTGGTACGGCGGCCTGATCGGCGGTGTCCTCTGCTGCAGCGCGTACCTGTTGATCAAGAAAATCGACTTCTTCACCGTGGCCGACGCTGCCGCCCCGGCCCTCGCCATCGGCTACGCCCTCGGCCGCATCGGATGTTTCCTCGTCGGCGACGACTACGGCCGGCCGACCGAGTCGTGGATCGGCATCGCCTTTCCGAAAGGATCACCGCCCACCACCGCCGAATCGCTGCGCCAATTCGGCGTCCACATCGATCCGTCGATCCCTCCCGATCAGCTCCTGCGCGTCCATCCGACGCAGCTGTACGAGTCGGCCTCCGCGTTCGTGATGTTCGCGATCCTGATGTACGCGGCCAAACGTCCGCACGCGAGGGGGCGCATTTTCGGGTTGTTCCTGATTCTGATGGGGATTGAGCGCTTTCTCGTGGAGATTCTTCGCGCGAAGGATGATCGGTTTCTGGGGCCGTTTACGATTGCGCAGTTGATCAGCGTTCTCATCTTCGTATGCGGTTCGATCCTCATCCTGAGAGCCCGATCCGCAGATTACGCAGATGTACGCCGATAAAAACCCGTCTTCATCTGCGGCAATCTGCGTAATCTGCGGATGAGCCTTTAGTAGGTTGATATCCGAGCGACGTAGTTTTCGAAATTCGAAACCATCTCGCGGAGCGAATCCCCCCCAAACTTCTCCCGCATCGCATCCGCCAGCGTGATCGCGAGCATTGCTTCGCAGACGACGCCGCAGGCGGGGACGGCGGTGACGTCGCTGCGCTCCCATTGCGAGCGGTGCGGTTCGCGCGTTTCGATGTCGACCGAGGGGAGGCCGCGGCGGAGCGTGGAGATCGGCTTCATGTAGGCGCGGACGACGACGTCCTGTCCGTTCGTGACGCCGCCTTCCAGTCCGCCGGCGCGGTTGGTGGTGCGGTGATAACCGCGTTCGGCGTCGAAGTAGATCGGGTCATGCACCTCGGAACCGGCACGTTGCGCGGCCGCGACGCCGTCGCCGATCGCGACGGCCTTCACCGCGTGGATGGAGAGGATCGCCTGCGCGATGCGCCCGTCCAGTTTCTCGTTCCACTGCACGTACGAGCCAAGGCCGATGGGGACGTTGTGGGCGGCGACGACGATTGTGCCGCCGAGCGTTTCGCCGGCTTCGCGGGCGCTGTCGACTTCCGCGACCATCGCTGCTTCCGCGTCTTTGTTCACGGCGCGCAGTGGTGAGTCGTCGTCGACCGCGGCCAGCTCGTCCCACGTCGGGGCATGATCGGGATTGCCAGCCGCGCCTAGGGAAACGACGCCGGAGCGAAACTCGATGCCGAAGTTTCGCAGCAGCTCTTTCGCGATCGCGCCGGCGGCCACGCGCGAGGCCGTCTCGCGCGCCGAGGCGCGTTCGAGAACGTCGCGAAGATCGCGCCGGTCGTACTTCATCCCGCCGATCAGATCGACATGCCCGGGCCGCGGTGCGTGCACGCGCCGCTTCTCCGCCTCGGCGGTGTCGACATCCCACACGCCCATGGCGCCTTCCCAATTCTTGAAATCATCGTTGCGGATGACGATCGCGATCGGAGAGCCGAGGGTCTCGCCGCCGCGAATGCCGCCGGCGATCTCGGCTTCATCGTGCTCGATCTTCATCCGCCCGCCGCGGCCGTAGCCGTGCTGACGGCGAGCCATGTCGCGATTGATGCGCTCGCGGTCGAGCAGCACGCCGGCCGGCATCCCGGTGACGATGACCGTGAGTTGCGGCCCATGCGACTCGCCGGCGGAGAGGAAGGTGAAACGCGACATCGGCGCAGTCTAGTAGATGCCGGGGATCAGCCGCTTCGAGCGCTGCATGTAGCCGCGATATCGATCACCGAAGTGCTCGACCAGGGCACCTTCCTCGACAGCGATCCGATACGAGAAGCCGATGATCGTCGCAATGGCGATGATGGCCACGCTCAGCCAATTGTTGAAGGCGAAGCCGAGACCTAGAAACGAAAGCAGCGAGCCGGTGTACGCCGGATGGCGGATCACGTGATACACGCCGCGATCGACGAGCTCATGACCTTCGCGGATGGAGACGTCGACTGTGAAGTAGCGCCAGAGCGTGGCGATGGCGATCGCGCGAATGATGACGCCGAGGATGATCAGTCCGAGTCCGATCCAGAACGTGTTGCAGGCGATGGCCGTTGGCCGGTAGCCGCTCACTAACGATCCGGCGACCGTGGCGATCGTGATGCCGGCCCACAGCACTCTCAGCGATCCGCGATCGCGGCGCGACGCGTTGCCGCGCGCGTGTTTGAGCACCATGACCGCGAGCTCGGACGCGACCCAGACGATGCAGACGATGGCGAGAAGACGGCCGTGCGGCATACGCGAATGGTACGCCTGCGCAATCGCCGGTTTGCCTTGATGGGAACCGGGGTCTATCGTTTGCGGGTTCCGCGTTCATCGAAGTTCCAGGAGGACGATCAATGGCTCCTTCCGCGCCGGCTTTCCTTCGTGGCGTCGCACTCATCCCCTTCCTGCTTACCGCCAGCCTTTCCGGGCAGTCGCTGGAACCCGTCAAACCGGCGTCCGCCGCGCACATCCGCGCGACCGAGGCGCGGACGCCGCGAGGAGAGGCAGCGCCGTTGCCCGTCTCGAGTTTTTCCGTCTCGCGCGGGATCGGAATCCTCACCGACGACGGCGCCTCCTACTGGCCGGGCTATCCCTCGGATGTTCTGGCGCCGGCCACGTTCCGCGTCACTCCGACGGCGAACAACACCTTCACCGTGCAGCGAGTGGCCTTCCAGTTCGACGATCCGTCGACGGGAGTCATTGCCTATGACGGCGGCAAGCGGCCGATCGTCGGATTCCTCGACGCCAACTATCTGCTGCCGCATTACACGCTTCCGGCGCCGTTCACGTTCGCCGGGAAGCAGTACACGAAGCTGAGCATCTCCACATGGGGTGCAGTCGCTTTCGGAGATGCCGATACGACGCAGGTCAACTACGACCCGACCGTGGTCAGCTCGATGTTTCACATCCAGCCGATCGTGGCCGTCTGGTACGAGCTGTTCAACTATCCAACGACGGCGCGCATCATCACGAAAAACAAACCCGGCTCGGTCGTCATCACCTGGCAGAATCTGAAGAGCCGTCATTCGGCGATTCCGTGTACGTTTCAGATCGAGCTGTTCACCGCTACCGGCGAGATGCTGCTCTCATATCAGACGCTTTCGGCGGACGACGGTCTGATCGGATTCAACACCGGCACCGAGACACCAACACGCCAGTCGACGAATGCCGTGAACGTGCCGGGCCTCCCGGCGCAACTCCAGGCTTCGAGCGCGTCGTTCGACAACTACGGCGGCATCATCGCCGGCGTCACGCTCAAGCTCGCGGCGGCTCCGGTGCCGGCCGGTACTGAGAACTTCCGCTACACGCTGTTACTCAACGGCGTCGAAGCCGCGGGCATCCAGATCAGCGCTGGGTTCGCGCCATTTCTCGTCGTCTCCACGCCGAAGATCCCCGACTTCCCCAGTGCGCAAATCGGTTCGTGGGAAACCCATCTGAATGGCGACACCCTCACGTTCCGTGTTCCCGCGTCCAGCCTCGAGCCGTACCTGAATCCGTCCGGCTCGAATACATGGGCCATCAAGAGCGCGCGATTCGGCGGTGCCGGCTTCGTGGAGGGGACGATCACGCAGACCCTTCCGCTGACCTTCGCCGCGCGGCACTCGCTGCTGCCTTCGACCGTCGGAGCTTCAGTCGAAGTCCCGCCGGAGGTGTTTCACTACATGCCCGGAGTCTGGGATACCGACCGGATCCGCGAGTCGATCGCCGCGTACCTCGTCAGCCGCGGCCAGAACGTCGATAGCTTCCGCTTTTTCCCGACGATTTACGACGACGGTCTGCGGCATGCGAATTACGCGGGCACTTATCCGCGGCAGAAGAGCGTGACCGGCGCGGGAACGATTCCAGCGCGCACCGAATGCGATTGTCACTACGGTGCCGAGTTTTCCTCGGTCAGCGAATCGCTCGCCGACGAGGCCACGACGCAGGTCGCACTTACGCACGAGTTGGGTCACGAATGCGTCTTGTACGCTGACTACAAAGACGTCGACGGCGTGGTGAAAGGTCCGTGGCGCGATGCTGGTGTGCCGTGTTTCGGCGGCGCGCATCCGAACAACGGCCTCGCCAATCCGAGCATGTTCCCCGACACCGAGTCGGGCCTCTCCACGATTTCGGTGATGGGCGGGAGCATCGCCGGGACGTATCAACTGACCACGCCTCGCTTCGGCTACAGCCGCGCGGAGATGTACTTCCTCGGCCTCGCCTCTCCGGCCGAGGTTACGCCGATCACGTTCGTGCAGAACGGCGTGACGTCGCAGATCACCATCGACGAGATCGTCGCCGCGAACGGCGTGCGAACCCCGGCGTACGTGAACGGCCAGACACGCGTGTTCCGCGTTCCGACGTTCGTGGTCAAGCGGAGCGGCGAGAACGTGACCGACGCGCAACTCCAGCAACTCCAGAATGTTCTCTTTCGCTGGCAGAGCCGTTTCTACCGCGAGACCGGCGGCCGCGCCCGCGCCAACCTGACGCTCGACGGCGGTTGCAGCTACACGCTTTCCACGAGCAGCATCCTGCCGTCGTCCGCGGCAGCCACCGGCAACATCAGCGTGCTTGCCGACAACGCGTGCACCTGGACTGCAACCAGCAATGACTCCTTCATCACCGTAACGTCGGGTGGGAGTGGCAGCGCAAACGGAACGGTGAGCTACTCCATTACGGCGAATGCGAGCCCCAACCCTCGCATCGGAACGATCACCATCGCCGGCCAGCCCTTCACGGTGACGCAGTTGGGAGCCGTGCGGCGCCGGGCGGCGGGACGTTAGCGAGCCGATGGACAAAACCTCCCTGCGAGATCACGCTGAGCGAGCGTAGCGCCGCCGGCGGGCCGCCGGCGCTACGAACCGTTACACTCCTCTCGATGGACAAATCCTCGCTTCGTGACCTCTTCCCAGTCACGAAGAACCTCGCGTACTTCAACCATGCCGCGCTTGGGCCGCTGTCGACGCGCGCATACGAGGCGATGGAAAACTTTCTGCGCGATCAGCGCGATTTCGGCGCGCTGCATTGGAAAGCCTGGTACGCCGAGTACGTCCGGCTGCGTGAATCGGCGGCGAAGATGACCGGCGCGGAACCGGGCGAAATCGCCATCCTCAAGAACACCTCGGAGGGTTTGTCGTTCGTGGCCGAGGGATTCCGGTGGCAGGCTGGGGACAACGTAGTCACGACCGATCTCGAGTTTCCATCCAACTCCACTCCCTGGAGAAAACTTGACAGGCGTGGGGTGGAAGTGCGTGTGGTTCAAAGTCACGACGGCGCGTTCAATGTCGATGATGTTGAGCGATGTATCGACGGCCGGACGCGTATCGTGACGGTGTCCGCAGTCGCGTTTCACAACGGCTTCGCCGCTGATCTCGATGCGATCGGCGAGTTGTGTGCCGCGCGCAACGTCCTGTTCTGCGTCGACGCGATTCAGGCCGTTGGCGTTCTGCCGATTGACGTGAAACGTTCGAAGGTCGCCTTCCTCGCGGCGGACGGGCACAAGTGGATGTGCGCGTCCGAGGGGGCGGCGATCTTCTTCGTGGCAGCGGAGCATCGCGACAAACTGGAAGTGCTCGAAAACGGCTGGACGAACATCGAGCGCAAGGGGAAATTCATCGACTGTCCGATTGACCTCCTGCCCGATGCGCGGCGCTTCGAGGCGGGATCGCTGAACACGTCCGGCATTTATGGACTGCGCGCGGCCATCGATCTGCTGCTCGAAATCGGGATTGCCGACATCAGCGAAGAAACCACGCGCATCGCCGCCTTGCTCGCCGACCGGCTCGATGACATCGGCTTTCGCGTCGCGACGCCGCGTCCGGTCCGCTCGGGTATCGTCGGCGCGATTCCGCCATCCGGCGACCCGACGCTGCTGAAATGGCATCGTCTGCTCGAAGAAAACGGCGTCGTCTGCGCGCCGCGGGAAGGGATGCTTCGCTTCTCACCGCATTTCTACAATGTGGAGAGTGAGATCGACCTGATCATCGACGTCCTGAGAGGCGCCGCCGTCCGCGCTTGACCGTCCGCGCGCGAGACCTCATCATCCGTTCATGCCTGTCATGACGATTCTTCTCAGCGTAATCGCGCTGCTCATCGGCGCGATTGTGGGGTGGGTGGTTGCGAGCGCGAGAAAAACCGGCGCCATTCAGCGCGCCATGGCGGAGCGCGACCTGGCGCGCGCCGAACGCGAGCGCAGCGAAGCCGTTGCGATCGAAGCGCGGCGCCTGGCGAACGCCGAATCGCAAGCGCGCGTGGCCGCCGAAACGCAAGCGAGCTTCCTCGGCGATGCCCGCAAACAGATGGAGGAGGCGTTCGCCGCCACCGCGCAGAAAACGCTGGCCACGATCAGCAGTTCCTTCCTCGAACTGAACAAAGCGCACCTCGACGGCTCGAAAGGCGAGATCGTCGCCTCGCTCGACACGAAGAAGGCCGAGATCGACACGATGCTCCAGCCGCTGCGCGACATGCTCGACCGCTACGCCGGGGAGCTGACCAAGAGCGAGCACTCGCGCAACGCTGCGTACGGCGGATTGCAGGAACAGATCCGCTCGCTGCTGGCTGCCCAGGAGTTGTCGCAGCGCGAAGCGGCGCGCCTCGCCAACGCGCTCGACTCGCCCGCCGTGCGTGGCTCCTGGGGTGAAAACTCGCTCCGGCGCTGCATCGAACTGGCCGGCATGAGCGAGCTGTGCGACTTCGACGCACAGCAGACGTTCCTGACCGACGAAGGCCGCCGCCTGCGTCCCGACGTGGTCATCCATCTGCCGAACAAACGCGTCATCGCCGTCGATGCCAAAGTCCCGCTCACCGATTACAGCGTGGCCGCGAATGAGACGGACGAGTCGCGCAAGCGCGATGCGCTCACGCTTCACGCGCGCACGCTGCGCCGCCACATCGAGTCCCTGAGCCGCAAGGAGTACCAGGCCAGCGTCGGCGAGAGCCTTGACTTCACCGTCATGTTTCTTCCCGGCGAGCACTTCCTCTCCGCCGCGCTCGTCACCGATCCGATGCTCTTTGAGTACGCGGTCGAAAAGAAAATCTACCTCGCCTCCCCTACCGTTCTTCTGCCGCTGCTGCGCGCCGTCGCCGCGGGATGGAAAGCGGAACGCACCGAGGAAAACGCGAAGAAGATGCACGACGCGGGCGTGGAGCTGTTCAACCGCTTCGTCAAAGTCATGGACCTCATCGCCGAAGTCGGCGGCGCGCTGGCGCGGACGGTCGAGCAGTACAACAAAGCGATCCGCTCCATCGACACGCGCCTCTGGCCGAAAGCTCAGGAGATGCAGCGCATGGCCGGCAGCGGCAAAGAGCTGGAGCCGCTCTCGCAAGTCGACACCGTCCCGCTGGAGTCGTCGAAATTGCGCCTGACCATGCAGAGCGAAGAGCCCGCGGAAGTGCTGCCGTTCCGGGAGTGATCGCACTTCTTATGCTATTCTCGCGCGCCATGAACGCCCCCACCCGCGAGGTAAACGAGTCGACGGTTTGTCCGGTCGGCTCGTCGCTTTGGCTGTAGCCACCCGTCCATAACCTCGCCTCGATGGTGTAGCGCCTGATCCCGTCTCTTCCGCGCGCGACGTTCAGGAGCTTCCCATGATCACCGTTGTCGATAACTACGATTCGTTCACGTACAACCTGGTCCAGCAGATCGAGCGGATCTCCGCGTTCGAGCTGCAGGTCGTTCGCAACGATCGCTTCGACGTCGATGCGTTGCTCGATCAGGAGCCGGAAGCGTTCGTGATCTCGCCCGGACCTGGGACGCCGGCACGCGCGGGACGCATCCTCGAACTGATCCGCACCAACGACTCCATCCCGCTCCTAGGCATCTGTCTCGGGCATCAGGCCATCGGCGAAGCGTTCGGCGCGCGCATCGTGCGCGGGCGCGTTCCCGTACACGGCAAGCTGAGCGAAGTGCGTCACGAAAAGCGCGGTCTCTTCACCGGCTGTCCGACGCCGATGCAGACCGCGCGGTACCACTCGCTCGTCGTCGATCGTGAATCGATGCCCGACGATTTGCGCATCGATGCCGAAACCGACGACGGCGTGGTCATGGCCATCGCGCATCGCGATCGTCCGATCTACGGAATCCAGTTTCATCCGGAGTCGTACGGCACCGAGGGCGGCGACAAACTGATCGCGAATTTCCTGGCGGAGGTGCGCCAGTGATCGAGATTGCGATTCGGCGCATTGTCGACGGGCAGCACCTCGGCCGCGACGAAATGCACGAGGTCTTCGGCGAAGTGATGGACGGCCGCGCCTCGGATACACAAAAAAGCGCGCTGCTGATCGCTCTGCGGATGAAAGGCGAAACGGCGGACGAGATCACAGGCGCCGCGATGGCGATGCGCGAGCGCGTGACGCCGCTGACGATCGATCGCGATCGCATTATCGACACCTGCGGCACCGGCGGCGACGGACGCGGGACGTTCAACGTGTCGACGGTTGCCGCGCTCGTCGCCGCCGGCGCTGGCGCCTCGGTGGCGAAGCACGGCAACCGCGCGGTGTCGTCGTCATGCGGCAGCGCAGACGTCCTCGCCGCCCTCGGCGTGAACATCGATCTGGATGCTGCACGCATGAGCGACGTGCTTCGCCGCACCGGCATCTCGTTCCTCTTCGCGCCGAAACTGCATCCGGCCATGGGCGCGGTTGCCGCGATTCGTCGCGAGCTCGGCGTGCGAACGATCTTCAACGTTCTCGGGCCGCTGACAAACCCCGCCTTCGCGCGGCGCCAGGTGCTCGGCGTCTACTCGCTTCATCTCGTCGATCTGCTCGCGCAGGTTCTGCTGGCCCTCGGCGCCGACCACGCGATGGTCGTCCACAGCCGCGACGGACTCGACGAAATCTCGATCTCCGCTCCGACGCACGTCTGCGAAGTGATCGACGGCGAACTGCGAAGCTACGAACTGACGCCCGAGGAGCTCGGAATCGCGCGCCGTCCGCTCGATGCGATCGCCGGCGGCGATGCGCGCGAGAACGCCCGCATCGCACGCGAAACCCTCTCCGGCGGCAACGGCGCGTGTACGGAGATCGTCGCTGCAAACGCCGGCGCCGCGCTCTACGTTTCCGGCGCTGCGGAGACGATTCGCGACGGCGTAGCCATGGCTCGCGAAGCGATCGCGAATGGTGCCGCGATGGCGAAATTGCAGGAGCTCGTGGCGGTGACGAATGAGTAAAAGGCGTTTCACCACAAAGACACAAAGGACACGAAGAGAGTCTCTTTGTGATCTTTGTGTCTTTGTGGTGGAAAGCCTTTCCGCCGAAGGTACCCGATGACCATCCTCGACGACATCGTCGCCCGCACGCGCGCGCGCCTCGGCAGCGAACCTCCGCCGGACCTCGAGGCTGCGAAGACCGCCGTGCAAAACCGCGCGCCGTTTGCGTTGAAAGCGGCACTGCGCCAAGACCGCATCAACGTCATCGCCGAAATCAAATCCGCATCCCCCTCAGCGGGATCCATCGTTGAGAACCCTGACGTCGAGTCGATCGCGGCCACCTACAAACAGGGCGGCGCCGCTGCCATCTCCGTCGTCACTGAGCCGGAGTTTTTTCGCGGCTCGCGCGACTGGATCGGAAGGGCGGCAGGACAGCTTCCCGTGCTGATGAAAGACTTCATCATCGAAGAATCGCAACTCATTCGCGGTATCGCCGCGGGTGCGAGCGCGATCCTGCTGCTGGCGTCGCTGCTCGATGCGAAACAGATTCGCGATTTCATTCACTGCCTCAATGACTACTCGTGCGACGCGCTCGTCGAAGTTCATGACGAGGCTGAGCTGGACCGCGCCATCTACGGCGGTGCCAAAATCATCGGCGTCAACAATCGCAACCTGCGCGATTTCAGCGTCGACCTCGGCGCATCGGAGCGTTTGGCGCAACAGATTCCCGACGGCGTAGTCCGCGTCGCCGAAAGCGGGATCAAGACGCGCGCCGACATCGACCGTCTTCGCGCCTCGGGCTTCGACGCATTCCTCGTCGGCGAATCGCTGCTGCGGCAGAGCGACCGCGCCGCGGCGGTGCACCAACTGGTATTCGGATCATGACCAAAATCAAAATCTGCGGCATCACCAACGAAGCGGACGCGCTGTTCTGCGCCGAGGCCGGAGCGGACTTTCTCGGATTCATTTTTGTTCCGTCGTCGCCGCGTCATATCGAGCCGGAGAACGCGGGCGAAATCGCAAGACGGCTGCGCGAGAGCCCGAACCCTCCGAAGATCGTCGGCGTTTTTCAGGACGCATCGGCCGACTACATCAACGCGATCCGCAGCGTCGTTTCCCTTGACGTCGCGCAACTGCACGGCAGCGAACATGACGACGACATCAGCGTGCTCGACATCCCAGCGATCAAAGTGCTGCACGTCGGCGACACGCTGCCGGACACGCACGCGACACCCCATGCCGCGTGGCTGCTGTTCGACACGTTCGGCGAGCGGCGCAGCGGCGGGACCGGGCGGCGATTCGATTGGTCGCTGCTCGCTGCATATGACCGTTCGAAACCGTTCTTCCTTTCCGGCGGACTCACGCCCGACAACGTCGCGGCCGCGGTGAGCATGGTGCGGCCGGACGCGATCGACGTCGCCAGCGGCGTCGAAGCGTCGCCGGGCATCAAGGATCACGACAAAGTGGCGCGTCTGTTCGAGCGCGTGAGGAGAGCATGAAGACGGCCACCATGCCCGATCGCCTCGGCTACTACGGCGAGTTCGGCGGCAAGTACGTTCCTGAGACATTGATGGCCGCGCTCGACGAGTTCGAGTCGGCGTACAAAAAGCTGCGGCGCGATCGCGAGTTTCGCGCGGAGCTCGACGACGTCCTGCGCGATTTTGTCGGACGTCCGACGGCGTTGACCGAGGCGAAGAGGTTCGCGGAGCTGTGCGGCGGGATGCGGTTGTTTCTCAAACGCGAAGACCTCAATCACACCGGCGCGCACAAGATCAACAACGCCATCGGTCAGTCGCTCATCGCGAGACGCATGGGCAAGAAGCGCATCATCGCCGAGACTGGCGCCGGCCAGCACGGCGTCGCTACAGCCACGGCCTGCTCGCTGCTCGGCCTCGAATGCGTCGTCTACATGGGCGAAGTGGACATGGCGCGGCAGGAGTTGAACGTCTTCCGCATGCGCCTCCTCGGCGCCCAGGTCGTGCCGGTGGCAAGCGGAAGCCGCACGCTCAAGGACGCGATCAACGAAGCGATCCGCGACTGGGTCACGAACGTGCGCACGACGCACTACATCATCGGCTCCGTGCTCGGCCCGCATCCCTACCCGCTGGTGGTGCGCGATTTCCAATCAGTCATCGGACGCGAAGCGCTCGGCCAACTGAAAAAACGAACCGGCGCGTTGCCGGACGTCGCCATTGCCTGCGTCGGCGGCGGCTCGAATGCGATCGGACTTTTCTACGAGATGCTGAAACATGAGTCGATCCGCTTCATCGGCGTCGAGGCCGGCGGACGCGGACGCAACCTCGGCGAACACGCCGCGCGCTTCAGCGGTGGCGCGCTCGGCGTCCTGCACGGAACGCGTTCGATGGTGCTGCAGGATGAATTCGGACAGATCGCCGAAACGCATTCGATTTCGGCCGGCTTGGATTACCCATCGATTGGACCCGAGCACGCGTACCTGCAGCAGATCGGCCGCGTCGAGTACTACGACTGCAGCGACGACCTCGCGCTCGAGGCCTTCCACAAACTCAGCGAGTGCGAAGGCATCATCCCCGCGCTCGAGTCCTCGCATGCCCTCGGCTGGCTGCTGCGCAACGGCGCGTCAATCGGCCGCGAGAAGATCGTGGTGGTGAACCTCAGCGGCCGCGGCGACAAGGATGTGCCGCAGATCGCGGCGTTGGAGGGAAAGTGAAAGGCGTCCCGAGCATCAGCAGCACAGACAAGAGTGTCTGTGCCACATTGATCCTGCCATACCCGCCAATGCTGATACAGGCGAGAGCCGGTGTGGCACAGACACTCTTGTCTGTGCTTTCGCAAGATGCAGCGGCTGATGTTGATGACGAATCCAACCCGGCTGCGGCTCAACGTGGGAGGAAATCCCGGTTTGGAAATTCCGTCGCGCGCGAAGGCGCGCTCCGCAAGCTTAGCCCCGCGCTCAGCGCGGGGTTTGGAGGTGGGGTGGGATGTGCGGCCGCGGAGGCGGCCGGTACAAAACTGGCGCGGCCGGAACGCTTTGCGGTGGCCGCCTCCGCGGCCACAAAACTGGGCCGCATCCGTGTTCCCCGCGCCGAGCGCGGGGCTAAGTTTGTCAAGCGCGCCTTCGTGCGCGACCGTCGGCGAAACGAGCGCTGCGGTCGCGACAGCCGCTCACAGCTCAGGGTGGCAGCATGAACCGCACCGCCAAACTTTTTCGCCGGCTCAAAGCCGAGCATCGCTGCGGACTCATCGCCTACGTCACCTGCGGCGACGGTCCGACCATCGACATCATCCGCGCGCTCGAAGATGCGGGCGCGGACGCCATCGAACTCGGCGTCCCGTTTTCCGATCCGATCGCGGATGGTCCGGTCATCCAGGCCGCCGCACAGCGCGCGCTGCAGAACGGAATGACGATCGGCGACATCTTTACGATCGCGCGCGCCGTTCGCGAGCAGAGCGAGATTCCGCTCATCGCGTTCTCGTATCTCAATCCCGTGCTGCGTTACGGCATCGAACGATTTGCCGACGACACAAAAAATGCCGGAATCGACTCGGTGTTGCTGACCGACTTGCCAGCCGAGGCCGCAGCGGAAGTGAAGCCGGCGTTCAAAGCGCGAGGATTGGGGTCGATTTTTCTTCTCGCGCCGACGTCGAGCAACGCGCGAATCGCCGCCGTCAACCGCGTCAGCGATGACTTCGTCTACTACGTATCGACGACCGGCGTCACCGGCACGCGCAGCGAGCTCGACCCCGCATTGCTGACGCGCCTGGACGAAGTTCGGACGCAGGTCACGAGGCCGCTCGCGGTCGGCTTTGGCATTTCGAAACACGATCACTACAAGGCGCTAAAAGGTCGCTGCGACGCCATCGTGGTCGGCAGCGCGATTGTGCGCGCGATCGGTGAAAGCGACGCCGACCAAGCGGCTGAGTGCGCCAGCGAAGTGGTCCGGTTCATTCTGGGTGTATAACTAGCTGAATACGTTGGCTGCCGAAAGGAAAGACACATGAAAATCTCGATGCGCATCGCAGTAACGACACTGGTATTCGTGATCTGCCAGCCCCATACGCTGCTCGCACAATGCCCCGATTGGCAAGCCAATGGGACGCAGTCGACAACACTGACGAACTGTTCGCTCTATATTAGTCTAAATGACTCGTTCGGACTTCAATTCAAACAGGCCAATGGCACTGCAGGCGGTGTCGCAGGCCTTGACCACAACAACGCTCTGATACTCAAAGGCACCGGTGGTGGCCTGCTCATCCGCGACGCCACTAACCTCAACACGCGTATGACCATTCAGGACACGGGCAATGTCGGCATCGGTGTAGCGTTGCCCCAACAATTGCTTCACGTGGGCACTGGTGCAATCGAGATCGCTTCCGGAACAGCCAATTCCGATTCGTATCAGAACCGTGCTACCTCTATCGTATTTAGCAGGCCTGACATACCGACGACCTGGCTGAACAGGATCACCAACAGCTGGAGCGGAAACAACTACGACTCGACAATGAATTTCGAAGTCAACAATGGCCCGTCAACCTATGCCACGCCTCTGACACTGACCGGCAACGGCAGGGTGGGTATCGGTACACCTTCCCCGCAATATCCGCTCCATGTGAATGGCCGCATTATGTCGGCAGTAATTCCACCGAACGACACAACCGAAGGCATCCCGGGACTGATGTTTGCCAGCCGTGGTCCTGTCGGTGGCACGTACACGTGGCAGCTCCTTAGCAGTTCGAACTACAACAACACCTCAGGTATATCCCCGAATGGTGTCGATCTCTGGGAGTACCCCGACAGCGGAACGTTCGGTTGCTGTATACCGCGTATCACCATCAAAAGAGCCTCAGCAGCGTCGCCACAGACACTTGTCATCGATGGCGCCGGGCACGTAGGAATTGGAATGACGCCTGGCAACGGATATTCGCTCGATGTGAACGGACCCATTCACGCCACGCAAGTCATCGGAGCCACCTATCAGGACGTCGCGGAATGGGTTCCGGCAACAGCGAAGATGTCGCCCGGCACTGTTGTCGTCGTGCAGCGCGGCGCGAAGAACACCGTCATGCCGTCTTCCACTGAGTACGCCACCAGCGTGGCCGGTGTCGTATCCGAAAAGCCCGGCCTGATCCTCGGCGAATCGAGCGACTCGAAAGCGATGATCGCGACTACAGGCCGTGTGAAGGTCCACGTTGATGCGAGCAGCGGGGCGATTGAAGCAGGTGATCTTCTCGTCACCAGCGGGAAGCCGGGGGTGGCCATGAAATCTCAGCCGGTCGACCTCGGCGGAGTGAAGATTCATCGGCCGGGAACACTGATCGGCAAAGCGCTCGAGTCCCTCCCTCACGGTGAAGGCGACATCCTAGTGCTGCTATCACTTCAGTGATTCGTGATCCGCGCCGGCGTTTCGTCCGGCGCGGTATGCGAGCTCCGAGTCAAAAATACTGCGTGCGATAATGCGCGTTCCGACTCGTCGATGTCCCTCCTCCATTTGGCCCGATACCGCGACATTGCTGCCGAGGTTGCTGGACGCCTGATCTCAAATGATGGGATCGAGGTGCTGGTTGCGTCCGGCGGCGTCGCGAATGCGATCGCGGCGGAGCTCTTGCGGCGCAGACCGGGCGGGTTCGCGGGACTGCGGATCGAGACGATTGAAACGTTCGCGGCACGCGTGGTCAATGCGGCGGGCGAATTCCCCCGCGCAGCGAGCAACGTCGAGCGCCGCCTCGCGATGCGGATGGCCGTGCGCAGCATCGACGATCCGATGATGGAGAGCCGCGGGATTGCGGCGATGATCGACCGGTCGTGGCGCGATGTGCGCGACGGCGGCGCCACACTCGCGGAGTTCGAATCGCGCGCGCGCAACGCGCGGCTGCGCAACGCGTCGCGCACGAAGTTGCTCGTGCGCGCGTGGCGCGAGTACGAGCGGCTCATGACCGAGGTACATGCGATCGATCCCGCGGATTTGCTGCGCCGCGCCGCCGCGATCATCGAGAGCGGACGCGTCGCGATCGCGCCGCACATCGTGGCCGGTTTCTACGACATGACCGGCGCGCAGCGGCGTGTGGTCGAAGCGCTGCGCGCGATCGAAAAAGTGGAAGCGGTCTACGTTCCGGCAGCCGAGGGTGAGGCGTATCGATTCGCGGAACCGTTTGTGGCGAGCTTCGGCGAGCAGACGAACAATCCGGCCCCGAAGCAACCGCAATGGGATGTCGCGCAGTACGAGGCGCGCACCATCGAGCTTCGCGAGACGTGCCGTGCGGCGGGCGAATTGTTGAAGTCAGGCGTCGACGCGCGTGACATCGGCATCGTTGCCCGCACGCTCGATCCGTACGACATCGCTCTCCTGAATCGTTTCGCTGCCGCGGAAGGGTTCGCGATTTCGACCGTCGATGAGACGCCGCTGGTCGCGCACCGCCTCGGACGCGCCGTCGCCACGCTGCTGCGGCTTCGCGAGAACGGTTTTCCACGCAGCGATGTCATCGAGCTGCTCCGCGGCGGATTTGTTTCGAAGCGTGCGCTGAACATCGACGAGATCGATATGGCCACGCGCCGCTACGGCATCGCCGGCGGCACGAGCGAAGAACTGCGGGCGATCTCGCGCTATGCGGCCGTCGATGCGTACGTCGCCGCGCTCGCAGAAATCGAACCGCTCGCGCCCGAAGCGACGCTCAGCGCGATCGAGGCGGCGGACTTTCTGGCGAACGCGTTGATCTCGTTTGCCATCGAGACGGATCTCGATCTCGTTGCCGCCGAGGCCATCGATGACATCGCGGCGGCCTTCCGCCGCACGAGTCCGTGGAACGTCCGCTTCGACGCCGCCACCATCATCGACGCTCTGCAAAACGACACCATCCGACAGCCGGCACCCGACACCCGACAGACGGTTTTCGTCTCCGACGTCATGCGCTTTCGCGGACGTTCCTTCGCGCACCTCTTCGCCGTGCGCATGCAGGACGACGTGTTTCCACAGCGGCGGCTCGACGATCCGCTGCTGCCCGACTACGACCGGCAGCGGCTCGACGTTCGCGAGATCGGCGACGGGCGCGACGAGGAAAGGATGCTCTTTCAGCTCCTGCTCGACGGCGCGGAGACGGTCCACTTCTCCTTCGCCGGCGGCGATGGATTCGGCAAGACGCTCCGTCCCTCGCCGCTGCTGAAGAGTTTCGTGATCGCGCAGCAGCCGGAGCGGAAGACAGAGCTCCTCAAGAATTTTGGAGCGTCGTTCGTCCGGAACGCTGGCGTCCCGCCGGCTGGCCTGGCGGCGTCTCGCCGCCAACTTCAGTTGCTCGCGAAAATGGGAACGAAGTCCGTTTTCGACGGCTACCTCTTCGCCGAAGACGATGACGATACGCTTCGCGCAAAACTCGCCGACGCCATCACATCCGTCTCCCCCACCCAGCTCGAAGATTTCGGCGAGTGTCCGCAGAAGTTTTTCTTCAAGCACATCCTCGGCGTGCGCGACGTCGACGATCCCGAGCACGAGCTGCAGCTCAACGCGCGCGACAAAGGGAAGCTCGATCACGGCATCCTGGAGCGCCTTTACCGCTCGCTGAATGATGACGATTACGCTCGCGCTGCCGCTGCGCTGCCGCAACTCGACGAGGCCATTGGCAGCCGCGTCGATGCGCTCGTCGACGATGCGTTCGCCGCCCTCGCCAGCAACATTCCGCCGTTCAATCCGACCATGCGTGCGATCGAGCGCACCGCTACCAAACGCATCCTCCGCGAGTTCGTTGCACACGATCTCGCCGATCTCGAATCCAATGGATTCCGCCCGAAGCATTTCGAGTATCGCTTCGGCAAGACGCGCCACAGCGCGGTTCCGGATCATTTGGAACCATTCGTGATGGCGGTCGCCGACGGCGTCGACCTTCGCGTCGATGGCACCATCGACCGCATCGATGCCGGCGCGGACGGCTATCGCATCATCGACTACAAAGGCGGCAAGGCCACGCGCCACAAAGACCTCGGCAAGAAAATCGATCGCGGCGTGCGGTTGCAGCTCGCGTTGTATGCGATGGCCGTGTCGCAGTTTTTCGATGCCGATGCGGCGAAGGTACGCGGCGCGATCAAGCCGCTCGTTACCAGCGACACGAACGCCACGAAGTTCGCGTTCGAGCTGGCCGAGAAAGAAACGGAGTTGCGCGAGACGCTCAATCTCTTCGTCTCCTCAATCATCGACGGGGTCTTCCCCGCCTTTCCTGCTGACGATGACGCCGACTTCAACGCTTGCAAGTACTGCCCCGTGAACCACTCTTGCCGCACGAAGCACGACTTCGCCGAGAAGTATCTGATCACGCGCCACAACGAGCCGCGCACGCTCCTCGGCGGAGGCGCGGATTGAGCGTGGTGGCCGTCCAGTCGGCATTCGCATTCGACAGACCGCGCCGCCGCAACATCGTCATCGAAGCCGGCGCCGGCACCGGCAAGACCACCGCGATCGTGGCCGAGGTGTTGCGGCTGTTGCTCGGCGACGAGGCGTTGTCGCCGGAGCGCATCGTCCTCGTCACGTTCACGGAAAAGGCGGCGGGCGAAATCGCCGATCGCATTCATCAGGCGCTCACTGAGCTCGCGCTCCGCTTCGATTCCGGCGAAAGCGTCTCGTGGCCGATCGGCTCCGTGACTCCACTGTTCGAAGTTCCGAGCGCAGAACGCGACGCGTATCACCGTGCGTGCATCGCGCAACTCGGGCGCATCGAATCGCTGCGCTCCCAGACGATTCACTCGTTCTGTCAGAACCTGTTGCGCCAGTTTCCGATCGAGGCCGGACTCGATCCGCAGTTCACGATCATCGAAGGCTTCGAGCGCGCGCTGCTTTACGGCGAGCTGTACGACGCCTGGGTCGACGACGAGACGCGCCTGCATCCGACCGACGAAGCGAAGCGCGATTGGGAAGTGCTGCTCGAGCATGTCGGCTATCTCTTCCTCGTCCGCAACATCATCCTGCCGATGCTCGACCGCCGCGATCTCCTTCTCGACGACACCTACGACCTGGGCGCGCTCGATCTCATCGAGCACGAGCTGCTGATTGCGATCGAGAAACTGCGCGGCTGCGACTCCGTTCCGGGCATTTGTGATTACCTTCGCGAACATCGTCCGCCGCCGCGCGGAAGCGCGATCGAAACGTGGCTGGAGTATTTGCGTCCGATCGCGAATGAGATTCGCACGACCGATCTCCCGCGCGGCAAAGTGAACGAGCAATACAAGCAGCCGTTGCGCGTCCTGCGCGCTTCGGACAAGAAGAGTCATTCGGTCTACGACCAGCTTTCGTCGCATCGTGCGGCCGTTTCGCTGCTCGCGCTCACGCGCCGGTTCGCGGCCTTTCTCGAGGAAGAGAAGCGGAAGCGCGGCGTGGTCGACTTCGACGATCTCCTGTTGCGAACGCAGAGCGTCCTCGGCGATCCCGCCGTGCTGCGCCGCGCGCGCGAACAGTTCGACTACATCTTCGTCGATGAATTTCAGGACACGGACCGCGTGCAAGCGAACATCATCGACCTGCTGGCGCGCAACAGCGATGGCGCCGTAATCGATGGCCGCACTGTCATCGTGGGCGATCCGAAGCAGTCGATCTACGGCTTCCGCCGCGCCGATCTCGAGACGTACGGCGCCTTCACGCGCGGCCTGCTCGCAGCCGGTGCGGAGCATCGCAAGCTGGAGATGCAGTTTCGCAGCACGCCGCAACTGCTCGCCGCGATCAATGCAATCTTCGCGTTCATCTTTCCGGAGACCGAGCCTGACCCCAACGTTTTCCGCCCCGTCTACCATCGCCTGACAGCCGCGCGATCCGACGCGCAAACGGACGCCTCGGTCACCTTTCTCGATGCGCCGGCCGGCGGCGACCGCGAGGACCGATTCGTCGCCGAAGCCGAGGCGATCGCTGCGTGGATCCAGCAACGCGGTGGGGAGCTTCGCAAGTACGCGTTGCTGCTGCGCCGCACTACCAAACTCGACGACTATCTCGACGTTTTCGACCGGCGCGGCATCCGCTACGTATTGCCGGCCACGCGGCTGTTTCTCGACCGTCCCGCGCCTGTCGATCTGCTGGCCGTGCTTCGCGCCATCGCCTTTCCGTTCGATCGCGGCGCCGAAGTTTCCGCGGCGCGTACGCCGTACTTTGCGCTGACCGATCTCGAGATCGCGCTCGGTAACGACGCGTATGAGCAATTCCGGTCGGTGCTCGACTCGCTGCGGAGTGCTTCGCGTCATCTCACCGTCGCGCAACTGATCGACCTCGTGATCCGGAGCTGTGGAATCGAAAATCTCTACGCCGCCTCGGCCGACGGAAAGCGTTCGCTGCGGCATCTCGAACACGTTCGCGCTATCGCTTTCGCGTACGACCAGCGCGTCGGAGGTTCGGTGCGGCAATTCGTCACCGAGATTTCGCGCCGCCGCGCGCAGCCGGACGAGATGGAGCCCTCGCTCGCCGACGACACCGATGACGCCATTCGTATTCTCACGGTACACACCGCGAAAGGGCTGGAGTTCGACACGGTCATCCTCCCGGATCTCGAGTTTCCATCGCCACCGCCCAACATTTTCCTCGTCGACGAACCGCGAAGTCTCGTCTTGACCGGACAAGTTGAAACGCTGTCGGCGAGCGACACAAGATCCGGCACGAAGTCACTCAAAGACATCGGCACGCAGCGCGAGGAGGCTGAGACGCGCCGGCTTTTCTACGTGGCGGTGACGCGGGCGAAAGAAGAAGTCGTCTTCGTCGCCGGCGCGCCGCAGAAGCGCGGTTTCTACAAATACGTAGACGAGGTTTTCAATCCGTCATCGATCGCGTGGCCGGACGGTTCCTCGCGAACGGTGAGGATGGTGACGATCGGGGGCGAAACGATTCCGGTGGCATTCGAACGCGTCACCGGCGAAGGTGCAGGCGTACGCACGCGCCGCCGATTGGCTGACGCCGCAGTCGAAGCGGAGCTCGCGGCACTCCCGATCGTCGACCCGTCTCTCCCCTCGCCCGCCGCGCTTCCGGAGATTTTGGCGCGCGCCGACGTTCTCACCCGCCGCGCCTCGGCGCAGAAACGAGCCGCCGGTATCCTGCTGCATCGCGTCCTCGAAATCTGGGACGGCAGCGCGCCGATCGAACCGTTGCTCAAGTCGCTCGCTACGGAACAAGGCGTCGACGCCGCGACGGCAACGCTCGTTCGCAAGCGTCTCGCTACGGTCGCAAAGTCAAAAACCTTCCTCCGCATTACGAACGCCGAACCCCTCGGCCGCGAAGTTCCGCTGCTGACTCCGAACGGCGAACGCCGTATCGACCGCCTCGTCCGCGAAGGCGATGCCGACCTGGTCATCGATTACAAGAGCGGGCAGCCGTCCGAGGAGCGCATCGCGCGCGATCGCGTGCAGGTGGCGAATTATTGCGCGGCGATGTCGGCGATCACGGGGCGGCCGTGTAGTGGGCTGGTCTGGTACATCGACGTCGATGTCGATCGCGCGATCGATATCAAGAGCTTTTAACCACAGAGACACAGAGGACACCGAGAGATTTTCTTTGTGTCCTCTGTGCCTCTGTGGTGAAAAGCTTTAACCTCAGCACGTATGCCGCTGTACAAAGTCGCCCTCCTTTCCTTCATCGCCCTGGCCACGATGGTCAATCCGCTCGCGGTCGCACCGTCGTTCATCGCGCTTACGGATGGCGCCTCCCGGCGGACGCGCGCCAGCGTAGCCTTCGTCGCCGGCGTTTCGTGCGTCGCCGTGCTCACGGTGTTCTTCCTAGCCGGCAACTACGTCTTCAATTTCTTCGGCATCACCGTGCCGGCATTTCAGATCATGGGCGGCATCCTCTTTCTGACGAACGCGCTTCGCAGCCTGATCGCCGACGATCGCCGCGCCTTCAACATCGGCGGCGAGAAGCGGATCGAGGACAGCGACGTCGAGAAGGCCGACATCGATCCGTCGTCGATTGCCATCGTCCCGATCGCCGTACCGATGCTCTCCGGCCCCGGCGCGATCACCTCGGTCATGGTGCTTGTGAATCTGTATCCCGATATCGAGCAGCGGCTCGCTGTCATCGTCGCCATCGTGGCGGTCGGCATCGTCTCCTGGCTTGTGCTGCTCTCCGCACTCCCGCTCTCGCGCATCATCGGCGACCGCGGCCGCGCCGTCTTCACGAAGATCATGTCCCTGCTCCTCGGGGCGATCGGCATTCAGTTCATCATCAACGGACTGAAGCCGGTGGTGATTGAGATCATGAAGGCCACGCCGTAGTGCGGACGTCCTCGTCTGCATCCGGCGTGGCGTCTCGCCCGACGGGGGTTTCTGGATTCAATTGCAGGACTGGTGAGACTCAGGACACCGCCGCCGGGCGAGGACGCCCGTCGGATGCAGACGGGGACGTCCGCACTACGCCGCGTACAATCCATGCCATGACCGGCAAGAAACGCATCCTCTTCCTCTGCACCGGAAACGCTGCGCGGAGTCAGATGGCCGAGGGGCTGATGCGGGCGTTTCATGGGGAGGCGGTGGATGTCGTTTCCGCGGGATCGCGGCCGGCGGGATGGGTGCATCCCCTCGCGATCAGCGCGCTTGCGGAGATCGGGATCGACATTCACGACGCGCAGTCGAAATCGGCGGACCAGTTTCTCGATCAGCAATTCGACGTCGTCGTCACCGTCTGCGACTCCGCGGCGCAGGACTGCCCGCTTTGGCCCGGCGCGAAGCGGATCGAGCACTGGCCGATTGAGGATCCGACGTGGGGAGATGGGAGTGGGGCGGCGCGGTTTGCGGCGACGAGAGATGAGTTGGCTCGGCGGATTGAAGAGTTGATGAAACCCGAATGTTGAATGTTCAATGTTGAATGTTCAATGGTGAATGGGCTGCGCTCGGCGTCTCATTCATTCAACATTCAACATTCAACATTGAACATTCAACATTGCTTTTACGGTGACAATCTCTCCACCACCCAATCCTTCACATCGCTCCGCAGGCGATACCAGAACCGGTCGTGCAAACGATCGGCGCGTCCCTGCCAGAACTCGAAGAGCAGCGGGATCACGCGATAGCCGCCCCAGTGCGGCGGACGCGGGATGGGAACGTCTTTGTACGTTGTCGACAGCTCCTCGAAACGCGCATCGAGCGCGCCGCGGCCGGCCAGCACGCGGCTCTGTTCGGAGGCCCAGGCGCCGAGCTGGCTGCCCCGAGGGCGGGTAGCGAAGTACGCGTCCGACTCTTCTTCCGTCGTCCGCACGACCGCCCCTTCGATCCGGACCTGCCGCTCCAGAGACTGCCACCAGAACACCAGCGCCGCGCGCGGATTGTCGTGGATCTGCTTCGCCTTGCGGCTGTTGTAATTCGTGAAGAAGACGAAGCCGCGATGGTCGAACGACTTGAGGAGGACCACGCGCGCCGCAACCTCGCCCTCCATGCCCGACGTGGCCAATGTCATCGCCTCGGGCATGACGATTCCGGCGGCTCTGGCCGCGTCGAACCAGCGCTCGAACTGAACGAACGGATCGGGATCGAGGTCAGTCTCCAGCAACTGCGTCACAGAAATCTCCTCCGCGGAAGATATCGCACGCTCATGCCGGCGGGTACCACTGGTAGAGAAAAAAGTAGACGAGCACGCCTGTCACCGAGACGTACATCCAGAGCGGAAACGTCCACTTCGCGATGCGGCGATGCTGCGCGACGCGCATCTTCAATCCGTTGCGCACGGAGAGGATGGCCATCGGCACGATGGTGATCGCCAGAATCGTGTGCGAGATCAGGATCGTGAAGTAGAGCGGCCGCACCCATCCTGTGGCGGTGAAATGCGTGACGACGCCGTGCCGCAGGATGTGATTCAGAACGTAGCAGGCCAGGAAGACGAGCGACGTCACGCACGCCGCAAGCATGAAGCGCTTGTGCATGGTGATGTTGCGCCGCCGGATGAAGACGTACGCGATGAGCAGCAGCACGCCGCTGGTGCCATTGAGCGTGGCGTTGATGGCGGGAAGGATCTGCATCAGCGCGACTGTAGCAGAACGTTCATCCGCAGATTGCGCAGATCAAACGCAGATCAGTCTTCCCGAAGAAGCTCGTTGACCGTGCTGGCGACGTGATCGACGGCATCATCATTCGTCGCGCTGTAGTACTCGCGGATCACACCGTTCTTGTCGGCGATTGCGAACTTCACGCTGTGCAGGACCGACTCGTTCGCCGCTCCCGTCGCGTCGCCGGCGGCGAGCTTGAAACCCTTCGCCGACAGATCGACGATCGTCTTGCCGTCGCCGGTCAGGAACATCCACCTCGGATCGTTGCGCGCGTACATCGCGTAGCCGCGCAGCACCTCGGGCGTATCGCGGATCGGATCGACGCTGATCGAAACGAAGCGCACCGGCGACTGCTTCGGAATCTTCTTCGTCAGCTTCTGCATCGTGGCCGTCATCATCGGACACGTCCCCGCGCAGCTCGTGAAGATGAAGTCGTAGACGACGACGTTCCCCTTCATCTCGCTCATCCGCACCGGCTTGCCGGTCTCGGTGACGAGCTGGGCTTCAGGGATCGGAAAGAGTTTCGGCAAGTCCGATTCATGGTGGCAAGCAAATGCGAGGAAGACCGCTGGAAGGAGGAGGCGCCGGAACATCGGCGCGAAGCGTAGCACGTGATATGAGTGCGCGATCATGACCTCGGCGTTGAATAAGAAGACGGTGGTCGTCACCGGAGCATCGAGCGGGATCGGCCGCGCGGCCGCGCTGGAGCTGGCCCGGCGTGGCGCGAATCTCGTCCTCGCGGCGCGGCGCGGCGAACTGCTCGAAGAGGTTGCCGTAGCCTGCCGCGCCCTCGGCGTCGAATGCCGCACCGTCGTCACCGACGTCACCAAACGTGACGACTGTGCACGGCTCATCGAAACCGCCGGCGATGTCGACGTCCTCGTCAACAACGCCGGCTTCGCCATCTTCGATGCGTTTGAAGCCGCCAAACCCGACGACCTCGAGTCGATGATGCAGACCAACTACTTCGGCGCGGTGTGGTGCGCACAGGCGGTCCTGCCGCAGATGCTGGCGCGGCGGCGCGGCACGATCGTGAACGTGGCCTCGATCGCCGGCATCATGGGCTACGCGCGGATGGGCGGCTATTGTGCAACGAAGTTCGCGATGATCGGCTTCTCCGAAACGCTGCGCGACGAAGTCCTCGGCCGCGGCGTTCGCGTAGCCATGGTCTGCCCCGGCACCGTCGAAACGCAGTTCTTCGTGAAGGCAGAACGTGGAAAAATGCCAGGGGCATCGCGGCTGGTTCTGGCCATCAAACCGGAGAGCGTGGCCAAGGCGATCGCCAATGCCGCCGAAGATGGGAAGTACCGGCGGATCCTGCCGATCGGCGCGATGGCGTTCATGCGATTGAAAGAACTCTTCCCGCGATTCGCACACGTGTTGATGCGCCGCGTGTCGTCGATGATGGAGCCTCGTCGATGAAACGAAAAGCTCCGGTGACGATGGCACTGCTGGTGATCATCGCCATCGTCTTCGCATTCGAAGTGCTGACGCACGCCTACGACACCGACCAGGGGATGATCGATCTCGGCGCGATCGTGCCCGGCCTCGTGCAGCACGGCGAGCTGTGGCGCCTGATCACGTCGATGTTCCTGCACGCCGGCTGGCTGCACTGGCTCGCGAATTCATGGGCGCTCTATCAACTCGGAACGCTGTACGAAGTTCTCTTCGGCTCGAAACGCTTCACGCTGATCTACTTCACGACCGGCATCATCGCAGGTCTGGCCAGCTCGCTCTACAACCACGGTCCCGCGGTCGGCGCGAGCGGCGCGGTCTTCGGCATCCTCGGCGCGTTCATCTTCTCGATCCGCCGTTCCCCGCTTTACCGCCACCAGCCATGGACGCGCGGCCTCATCGCGCAACTCGTCTTCTGGATCGCGGTCAACCTCGCCATCGGATACTCCGTCCCGCACATCGACAACGTGGCGCACGTCGGAGGACTGATCTCCGGCTTGTTGCTGGGATTCATCCCGCATCGAATCCCGCCGCCGCCCCCCAGCGAGAGTGTCATCGACGTGGGGACGTTTAACCACAGAGACTCAGAGGGCACAGAGAGATCTCCTCAGTGATCTCTGTGCCTCTGTGGTGAAACGCCTTCAGCGACGCAGTACCAGCCGCAAATCCTGTCCGCCGAAGACGCGTTCGTTGAGCGCGTCGACGAGAGCGCGAAGATCTTCGCTCGTGGCGACGAAGCGATTCGCATCCGGGAACGGATGGATCGCGCGAAGCTCGTCGATGGCAAAGCCATACTCGCGCGCCAACAAGGTCAGCGCCGCGGGGTGGCGGGGCGCCAGGTGAGTGGGATCGCGCCAGAACTCGGAGGCGCTGACGGCCAGCGATTCGGCGTTTGGTGTTTCGATGATCAGCAATCCGCCGGGACGCAGCACCCGCGCCGATTCCGCAAAGAGCGCGAAGAGCGCATCGACCGGCAGGTGCTCGACCACGTGCATCGCCACGACCGTTCCGATCGACGCGTTCGCGATGTCCGCGAAGCATCCCGGCACACCGGCGACGGTTGCATCGATGCCGCGTGCGACGAGATCGGCGACCGATCGTTCATTTGTGTCAAAGCCGCGCGCAGCGATGGCGGCGGTGCGGCAGGCGATCAGGAACTCCCCTCGCCCGCAGCCGACGTCGATTACGGGCTCCTTCGCCATCGCCACGTAATCGGCGACGTCGACTTCACCGCGAAGTCCATCTTCCAGACGACGATAGAGAAAGTCCGCCGCGGCAGCCGACGCGAGAACCGGATTCGTCACATCGCGCACGCGCACCGCCACCGTTTCGATCTTCTGATCGAGCGCCGCGATCAGCGAGTCGTTCCGTTTCGCGGCGATCGGAATCAGCTCTCGGATCTTTCGCAGCTCCTCGGCCAGCGCCTCGTCGGCCACACGGACATCGCGCTGCACGGTCTCGATGTCGCGCTTCAGATCGTCGCGAATGCGCCCTATGTCGGACCGCAGATCGCTGACGAGATCGAGCAGCGCAAGATTGAAATCGCGTTGCCGGTCCCTCTCCGCGCGCGTCGCGCGATCGAGAATGCGCTGAAAAAGTCGCAGTAGATAGCCGAACGCCGATTTGCGCGGACGGAACCGCCGGTCGTTCTGCCAGACATCGCGCCAGCCGTCCGCTCCCGAGGGCGGAGCATCGACGAAACGGTCCTCGCTCATGTGGTCGGGAGGATAAAGGCTTTTCACCACAAAGGCACAAAGAACACAAAGAGCATTTCTTTGTGCCCTTTGTGCCTTTGTGGTGAAAAGCTTTTAGGAACCGCCGGCGATGCGTCGCCGGCGGTTCAAGTGGAGATCGAAAAAACTACGCTTCGGCTTCTGCTTCCGCCGCGGCCGGAGCAGCGGCGGCAACCGGCGCCGCCTCCATGATCGATTCCTTCCCCTCGGGGACGACTTCGACCTGGATGTGCGCGGCCACTTCGCGATGCAGACGGACTTCGACGTCATGCACGCCGACGCTCTTGATCGGATGCGCCAGCTCGATGCGGCGCTTGTCGACCTCGATGCCCTTCTTCGTCAGTGCATCGGCGATGTCGTTGGACGTCACCGAGCCGAAGAGATTGCCGTGATCGCCGACGCGCTTGTGGATGACGATCTTCGTCCCCTTCACGCTGTCGGCTGCCTTCTGGGCCGCGGCTTTTTCCTGATCGCCGAGCGCAGCCCACTTCTTGCGCTCCTGTTCGATCGACTTGAGGTTGCCGGGGGTTGCTTCGCGCGCGAGCTGCTTCGGAATCAGGAAATTGCGCGCGTAGCCATCCTTGACCGTGACGACGTCACCGCGGCCGCCGAGGCCGCGGATCTCGTCAATGAGAATGACTTTCATCTGAGTGATCCTTTCGATTGAAATGTCGGAAATCGAAAAACGAGTCGAACAGCCCTGCGATGCACAGCAGCAGCGGCGCGATGCCGGTCAGCGTGAGAATGCCGAGAAGCATCCAGGCGAACAGAGAGCCCATCGGCCCGGCGCCGGTTGCGGCCACGAACATCCGGAACATCGCCAGCCCCTGCAACAGATAGAGGAAAAGGGTGATGACCAGGATATTCGCACCGACCTGCTGCAGCATCCCGCTCGCCAGCGGCGAAAGACCGCCGATGACGAACGCGAAGAGCAGCCATTCGGGGAGTGAGAGATAGCGAAAACGATAGGGATTGGCGATGACCGCGTCAGGCGTGCGCCGGACGAGGAAATCGCGCCACGCCCGGAGCCGTCCGAGCATGACCAGACTGAAAACGAAGGCGGTCGCGGCCGCCGTCAGCAGCGACGCAGGTACGCAGAGGTCGGTCCATTTCTGAAGGAACTGGAAGCGATCCGCCGGATACCCCGCCTTGACGAACTGGCCGACCATCACCGCCGTCTGGGCGTGCACATCCGCGACCTGCGCCGCATACAACGAGACGTGCGCGAACGTGCGCATCGTCAACTCGGTGACCGCAAGGCCGACCACGCTGAGGACGAGCGCGGACAGCAGCACGCGGCCGAACTTCTCGCCGCGCTCCACCCTCGGCAGTACCGCCAACGCCGGAACGGCGATGGCGAGGAAGAGTCCCAGCAGGAACCCGTAACTCGCCGACGCTTCGGCTGCGCTGGCCGCGGCCGCGGCGGGATAGATCAGCAGCGCCGCGGCAGCGGTGGAGAGAACCAGCAGCAGCAACGCGGCGCGCCGTCCCATGCGGATTCCGCAATGGAGCAGCGACGCCGGGATGAAGACGAACAGCGGCGACACGAACATCAGCGCGGTCGCGAGGGCGTAGCCGGCCATGCTGCGGGCCTGCTTCCCGAACGTGCGCACCGGCATCGCCACCGGCTCGTCCTGCTGCAAGGTCTCGGTCATTGGTTCCTATCAGTCCGTCGCGAACGGCAGCATGGCCGCGATGCGGGCGCGCTTGATCGCGTTCTGCAGTTTGCGCTGGTGCAGCGCGCAGGTGCCGGAGATGCGGCGCGGAAGAATCTTCCCGCGCTCCGGGATGAACTGCTGCAGCGTCTTGATGTCTTTGTAGTCGATGTACTCGAGCTTCTCCACGCAGAACTTGCAGACGCGCTTGCGGCGAAAGAAGAACTTCTTCTTGCCGCCCTGCTGTCCGCCCGCTCCGCCGCGTCCGCCCGAATCGCGGCCGCCGGAATCGCGGCCGCCACCGCCGCCGCCAGGTCGTCTCATTTCAGTTGCCATGATTGGTCTCCTCTCCTCTTATTCAGCCGGAGCCGCTTCGTCGGCTTCAGGCGCATCGACGGCGGCGGCATCCATGGAAGCCGCAGCCGGTGCCGAACCGCTGGGCGCAAAGGACGGAGCAGGGCGCAAGCGCTCCTTCTTCGGATTGCGCTTGGCCAGCTTCTCGGCGCGTTTGTGATCGAGATCCGTGCGCACGATCATGTGGCGCAGGATCCGGTCCGAGTTTTTCATCCGGCGGTCGAGCTCAGTGAGCCCGGCCTCGGTCTCGAACACGAGGAGTTGGTAGTTACCTTCGTTGAACTTGTTGATGGGATATGCGAGACGGCGGCGGCCCCACGCTTCTTCGTGCGTGAGTTTCGCGCCCGTCCCCTCGGCGATGCGCTTGAACTCGGTCGCAAGCGTCGTCGCCTCTTCCTCCGGTACCTGCGGAGAAAGGATGAACAGGACTTCATAAGTCCTCATAAATCCTCCTTCTGGCCTAGCGGAGCCTCGCCTTCTGCGATGGCTCAAGGAGCTGCCCAGATTGTCAAAAGAATGTCCGGCCGCGGACGGACCGGGTCGGCAAGGATACGCAAAGGGAGGGGTGGCGGCAATTATTTCGTCTGTGCTCATCCGCGGATGAAGCTTTTTATCCGCAGATGCCGCAGATGTAACGCAGATGAGTCACCGCCGGTTGCGATCGGGTGGCCGGAGCCATCCCGGGCCGGCGAGGATCGCGTTGCTCAGCTCCGATGTCGCGCGATCGGGCAGAGGCTCTAAATACTCAAGCGGCTTGTCCCGTGACCACGTCGCATTGAGCCACTGGCCGCGGAGGTCGCCGGGCAGCGACACCGTGATGGTCCCGTTGGTGTTCCGGTCGACCTGAACCGTCCCGAGAGGCCGCTCCCCGTCTCCGTCGGGCGTGCTGTTACCGTAAACGTCGATGAGGCAGTCGCTGAAGACGGATGAGCTCAGCGGTGTGCTCTTGAGCGAAAGCGTGACGAACGTCTTTTTCTGCACGGCATCGTACGTGGCGGAGAGAAGCACCGGGGCATTCGACGGCCCGTCGTGATCGTCGGCGTCGACGGGTGACACTCCGTCCAGCCCCCAGTCGATGCCGAGGCCGCCGTTGTCCTTCATGGCGTTGCCGCGAATCTCGACTCTTGCCTTGCTGCGGGCGACTGCTACTCCCATCTCGCGCTGACCGGAGATCACGTTGTTGAGGATCGCGACGTGCTCGACGAGCGGACCGAGGAAGATCCCGCTCGCACCATTACTCTCGATCCGGTTTTGCTCGAAATGCACCGATCCACTCCACATCCCGATGCCGCTGAACTGGTTGTGACTAACCACGTTCTTCGAAATGAGGCCGAGGGCACCATCGAGGTTGAGGCCGCGCAGATTCGGCCACGGCGTCGTACCGTCCGGAGCGACACCGATGGTATTGCTCGCAACAGCCTTGCGGTCGGGGCGATACGCCTGCGGGCAGTCCGCGCCGGCGTTGAAACTCAGTCCGTAGTCTTCGACGAAGTTGCCGAGGGCCAGACCTTCGATCACCGCCTCGCAGCGCGAGGTGATCTTCAACCCACGCCGCGCCAGATGGCCATCGATGGCGACTTCGGGGCCGCGAGGATTCGAGTCGCCCGTGAATGCCGTCTGCCGCAATCCTTCCACGCTCACGCGATCTGCGGTGATCGTCGGCAGCGGTTCCACCGGCGTGATCGTGAACCATCCTTCTGCGGGAACGGGCGGTGGAATCTCGAATACGATCCGGCACGGTCCCGGAGTGCAGTTGGCGTTCGCCTGGACGATGGCGCCGCGCAACGAGCCGGGGCCGTCGTCGGCAACGGTCGTCACCGCGTACGTTTGATAGATCGGAATGTTGTTCTCCGCCTGATTATTGGCGGGATTGCTCTCCGGTACGTCGCCCGTGGCCTTCATCGACAAGGTGGCCTTCCCCGCCAGCCGGTCCGTCGTCGTCTTGATGGTGACCCTGATGAGGCCCAGATTCTGCGGCAACGCATTGATCGTACAAACCGCGGTCTCTCCGGCGATGGAGCACGACACGCCGTCCGGCGCATCGATCTTCTCGATGACGCCGTTTGTCACCGCGTAATCGAGGCGCACATTCGGCGTCTTGTTATTGCGCACGTTGTTGCCGACGACGGTCCAGAACGTCGCCGATTGTCCTGGCTCGATCCGGTCGACGCCGCCCGGCAGAGTGACCAGGACGCCGAGGTCCGCCTCCAGCTTGGTCGTGAAGGTGACAGAAGCCGTATTGGTGGAAGGATTGGGATCGGGCGTATCGGATGAGACCGTGTACGTCACCACGTAGGTAGCATCGGCGAACGGCGCCGTGAATTCGGCCCCCATATAGAGCGGATAAACGGCGTTCGGAAGATCGACGACCGGAAGATCCCCAATCGAGCAGCGCACCGGCCGCCGCGCGAGATCGCAATCCCCCACTGTCCCGGTGAGTCTCTTCAGCGCAAGCCCGGGCGGGATATCGACAGTGATGACGCTGTTCCGCGCGACGTCCGGCCCGTGGTTGGTTACCGCGATGGTAGTCGTCAGCGGGTTCTGCACCGCCGCAATGAAGTCGACCTGCGCGGAGTCAGCGAACAGTGAGGCCGCAGCGAGGAGCGAGAGAAGGGCGAGGGCGGTCTTGGTCATGGCGAGCAAGAAGAGTACGAGTCATTTGCAGTTTTCGTCCAATCCGAGCCGCCAACGCTACGCCCTTACAATCGCGCGATGCAGGAAGGCCAGGCCAGCCGCACCGCGGACCGCGTCGCGGAGCGCCGCGCGGCGCATCAGGTTCGCGATCGGCCGCTCGTGCTCGACGATCCGATTGCGCTGCGGATCATTCGTCCCGAGGTCGCGCACGAACTGCGCACGAATCCGCCCAAGCACGAGACCACGAAGCTGGGGCCGTACCTTCGCGCGTTCTTCGTGATGCGCAGCCGGTTCGCCGAGGACGCGCTCGCGTCCGCGGTTGCAGACGGCGTTCGGCAATACGTCGTCCTCGGCGCGGGATTCGACACCTTCGCCTATCGCAATCCCTTCCCCGAGCTGCGTGTCTTCGAGGTCGACCATCCCGCGACACAGGCGATCAAGCGGCAGCGGCTGGCTCACAGCCAAATCGAGATCCCATCGTCGCTCACGTTCGTACCGATCGATTTCACGACGACGAAACTCGACGACGCGCTGCGCGGTGCCGGCTTCGATGAAACAGAGCCCGCCTTCTTCTCCTGGCTCGGCGTCGTGCCGTATCTCGAACGGCCGGCCATCGACGCGACGTTTCAGTACATCGCCTCGCTGCCTGAAAAAACCGCGGTCGCCTTCGACTACTCCGTCCCGCCGCAATCGCTCAGTTGGACGCAGCGGCTGGTCTTCAACGCGATGGCCAATCGCGTCGCTGCCATCGGCGAGCCGTGGAAAACGTTCTTCGATCCCGCCACGCTCCTCGCCGATCTCCGCCGCCTCGGCTTCACCTCAGCTGAAGACTTCGGTGCCGATGCCCTGAACGCGCGCTACTTCGCCGACCGGACCGACAAGCTGCGCATCGGCGGCATGGGCCATATGGCCATGGCGAGCGTCTGAAACTCAGGCGCGGGCCGGCTTGTCGACGGTCTCGTGGATCGGCACCTTGAGCTCGCGCAGCGAACGCGCCGAGCGGCGCTCGAACGCGGCCTGAATCTCGGCCACGATCGACAGCGCGATCTCCTCCGGAGTCTCGCCGCCGAGGTCGAGTCCGATGGGACTGTGCAGGCGGGGCTCGCGCGACGCGCCGATCTCCGCGAGCAACTCATCGCCGCGCGATTTCGGACCGAGCAGACCGATGTACTGGATCCGCGACGCGAGGAGTTGTCGCAGGATGTCCGCATCGCGCGCGAAGTTGTGCGTCATGACTACGGCCGCGTCGAAGGCGCCCGCATCGAATTCCGCCCGCGGCTTGACGACTTCGACGCGCCATCCCACCGCGCGTGCGAACTGAGCTACCGGAACTGTGTCGCCTGCTCCGAAGATCACGACCGCTCGCGGAGGACGAAGGATCTCGATCATCGTTTCGCCATTGGGAAGAATCGTCGTCCACTCCGCCGGTTCGACGCCGTTCCACTGGAAGTCGGTGACGAGCCGCGGAAGATGCGCCGCATCAAACGGCTCGATGAGCAGATCCAACACTCCTCGGCATCCGAGCCCAAGCCCGAAAATCAGATCGTCGCCGCGCGTGGAGTCGTACGTGACCAGCCGCGGATTCATGTCCGCCAGCCACATTGCCACGCGCTCCGCGATGTCGCGCTCCAGACACCCGCCGCTGATGGCGCCAGCCAGCGTCCCATCCTCCCCAATCACCGCCCGTGCGCCGGCGCGGCGATACGTCGACCCCTGCGTCCGGATCACGGTAACCAGTACGCCACGATTGCCGGCGTCGATTACCGAGCGGCAGGCGGCGATGACTTTGTCGATCTCGTGCATGGTTGAGGAGTGGAGAAGAACTCTGCTACTTCTGAACCACCGTGCGCGGGTCGTTCCGATCCTCCCGCCACGCTGGATGGTTCACGTGAAACACGTGGTCTCCGTTGAACGAGGCCACGGCAGCATCGAAGGTAATGGTTCCGATCTTCTTCCAGTTAGTGATGTCGCGGCGTTCTTTGAATGCAGTGCCGTGTGTGGTGCCGGTGTCGGAGGTCTCGACGTCGAAGACGAGCTTGCGTTTCGGCGCGGGGTCGCCGGCGTCGTAGATGTGGGCCATGATCTCGTCGCGGAAATCGAGGTTATCGCCGGCGATGACCGGCTGCCCCGCGGCGACGGTGAGCTGCATGAACTCGGGGGCGCGCGTCGGCTCGGCAGGCGGTTTCCCAAGCTCGGCGATCTGGTAGACCTGCCGGATGGTCGGCTGTTTTTCGGCCTTTTTGAACACAATCCCAGACAGGATGAGAATGGGCATGCCGCTGCCGCGGCGGCTGACGGTGGTGTTCGGCGCGTTGCGCAGCCTGGCTTCGTTGATGTTCGGAGTGACTTCGCCGCCGATGTCTTCCTGGGTGATGAAGCACGCGGTCGGCAGCGGGTCAGGATGGTTCGGATCGGTGGTCGGATAAATGCGGCCGATCATCGAAAGCGAGCGCATGTTGCCGCGGCGCGTTTCCGTGCAGCAGGTGGAGTAGCGGGCGATGATCAGGCCGCGGCTCCCTTTGTGGAAGTAGCCGCTATACGGCGTCTCTTCGGTGATGTCCCATCGACCGGTCATGATGATGGCGTTGGGGTGAAGGAGGCGCTGGTAACCCTTCCCGTCCGGGCCCCAGCGAAGGTCGGTATCGGAGGCAAGTACGCGTCTGGCCGCCGCGAGGAACTGCCACGTCCCGCCGCCGGGCAGCATGCCTTTGATCAGCGGCATAAGCGTGACCGGAAAGCGCTCGAGCGGCGCGTTCCCTTTCGCGCCCCATACCTTTTGATACGGGTTGGCGAAGACCGCGTCGCGAACGACACTGAAGCGAGAGCCGGCCACAGGGCGCCGATCGCCCTCGGTGAAGCCTTCCATCCCCTCGTTCCCGCGCCTGTTTCCTGCGTCGGCCCCGCCCTGTATCGGGCGAGGCGTATGAGTGGAACACGCGAGCATCAGGGCAACGACGCCCACATAGCTCAGAAAGCCGCGGCGGACGGCGATGACTTTGTCGATCTCGTGCATAAAAGACCGGGCGCGAATTTTCATGATCCGCGCCCGGCTCGCTGAGGTCAAAGGAAAACGATTTTCTCGTCGGTCGAGCCGCTATCGTTCTTTGCCGCAAACGGCATCGCGCGAAGGCGAGGACCGCCTGCGGCAGCGATGGCATTGGCCAGCGCGGGAGCGACCGCCGGTGTAGGCGGCTCGCCGACGCCGGTCGGTGGCTCGTTGCTGTCGACGATGCTCACGTGGATCCTCGGCGTCTGATTGAGGCGCAGCACGGGATAGTCGTCGAAGTTGTTTTGAACGACCGCTCCGTTCTTCACCGTGATCTCGCCGAGAAGCGCGTAGCTCAGGCCGTAGACGACGCCCCCCTCCATCTGCGCGAGCACGCGATCGCGGTTTACAGCCAGCCCGCAATGGATCGTGGCGTAGACGTCGTTGATGGTCAGCTTGTTGTCGTTGCTCATGGAAGCGTCGACCACCACGGCGACGTAACTAAGAAAGCTGCGGTGCGCGGCGATGCCGAGGCCGCGGCCCTTCATGTTCTTGTACTTCGCGACCTTGTTCGTCCAATCCGATTCCTGCGCGACCTTCTCGATTACGGCGCGCAAGCGCGAAGTATCGGGAGGGAAGCCGGCAACCACCTGATTCGCCTTCCCACCCTTGACCGTGGGCACCTCAATCGCAGCCAGGGGAAGCTCGTTGTTACGGAACCGCTCGACCGACTGGTCGATGAACGTTTTCTCGTCGATGATGCGGTCTTTCCCGATCAGATCGAGCAGATAGTCCTTCTGATCCCGCCCCGCGGCGATGGCCAGCTCGCCAGCGAAGGAGTTGATGGCGAAGGCGTGGTAGACATTGGCAACCGACCGCATCCAGCCAACCCGGATATGGTTTTCCGCCTTGCAATTCTCGAGGCGGATGTTCGGAATGTCGTACGGCATATCCTCCAGCCCCTGGGCGCGCTCGATTCCCGAGGCGTAAGGGTAGGCGCCGCCGCCGAACGTTGCCGCACGGAGATCCGCCGCTCCCTTAATCTCGGCTTGGCTCAAGTCCGGCGTCGAATAGTTCGGTATCAGCGTCCCGAAAAACGAGGTGAGCGCGCTGCGCTGGAGGAGCGCGGTGGGCAGTTTGTCGGCGCCGAGTGATGCCTTCAGGTACTGGCTGCTGGCCGCGTTGTAGTAGCTGAATTTGACGTCGTCCTCGCGCGTCCACTGCACGCGGATCGGCACGCCGGGCATCTGCTTGGCGAGCATGGCCGCCTCGACGATGTAGTCCGGCTTCGACTTGCGTCCGAAGCCTCCGCCAAGCATCGTTACATGCACCGTAGAGGCCTGCCGCGCCTTTTCGTTGCAGACGTCGTCGGTCATTCCGCAGGGATCGATGCCGAGCGCCACTTGTCCCGTCCATATCTGCGCGTAGTCCGGAGACTGTGTGGGCGCCCACACCTCCATTTTCCCATTCTGGAAAACGGCCACCGCCACCGGAGGCTCCATTGGAGTCTGCGCCAAGTGCGGAACGTAGTAGTGAGCCTCCTTCGTGTCGACGCCGACCTGCGCGAAGGCGTCATCAACATCCTTCAATTTACGTACAGCGTTTCCCTGCTTGGAGGTCGCGTCTTCAAGCTCCTTGCGGAACGCGACCGAGTTGTACGTGTCATGAGGACTGACGTGCCACTTGATGGTCGGCTTTAGGGCCCTACGCCCCTGCCACGCTGCCCACGTATTCGTCGCGATTACAGCGACGCCGGCGTGGGGCAAGAAGCCTCTGCCTACGCCGCCCCCGCGCTTTCCGGGAGGGAACATCGGTAAGACTGCGCGGACGCCGTCGATGGCAAGCGCCGGCGCGGCGTCGTAGGACATCAGCGCGCCATTGGCGACCGGGCAGCGCTCGATCATGGCTGTCAACATCCCGGGGAGCTCAACGTCGGCGCCGAAGACCGACTTGCCGCGCACCAGATCGAGCGCGTCATAGAACGGCATCGGCTCTTTCCCTTTGCCGATGTAACGAAAATCCTCGGGCTTTTTGAGCGCGGCACTGATTTCGTCGTACGTCGGGGTTTCTTTCTTGGCACCAAGCAGCAGCCAACGGTAATCGCTGGACTGGCCGCTCGGGCCGTATACCCTATGTTTCTCGGCGCGACAGGCCTTTGCGTCGACGCCCCATTTCTTCGCCGCGGCCCGGATCATCGCCAGGCGGAGGCCGGCGCCGAAGAGCCGCATGACCGTGAAGTATGCAGTCATACTCCGCGAGCTGTCGGTGAACTGCGATCCCTCGGGTGAGATGAGGTACTGCAACTTCGGATCTTTGGAGAGCGTGTTGTAGGGAAACGGCAACGGGACGTCGGACTCCACCGGAGCCGGAAACGCGACCGCGTACTTTTTCGCGTCGGCGTCGGCCTGTTTCAGCGTCACCCGCTTCCAGTCCGCTTCCATCTCGTCGGCCAGTACCGCGGCGAGACTGGAGCGAATCCCCTGACCCATCTCCGGACGATGGGTGATGATGACCACGTCGCCGTTCACCTTGAGGATGACGACCGGGATGCCGTCCACTGGGAACCCGTTAATCAAATTGTGAATGAGGCCCTGGGCTTGGAGCGCCGGGGTAAGGTATGAGCCGAAAACCAGCGCTCCGCTGCCAACGCCGGCCGCGCGAAGGAAGTCCCTGCGATTCACCTTGGTGCTCATGATGTCGCGCTCCCTCCCAGTCTGCGAATTGCGTCCTTGATCCGCGGATAGGTGCCGCAGCGGCAGATGTTGCCACTCATGTAGGCGTCGATCGTTGCGTCATCGGGATGCGGGTGCTCGTCGAGAAGCGCCGCGGCGGTCATGATCTGGCCCGGCTGGCAGAAACCGCACTGAGGCACGCCGAGCTCGACCCACATCTTCTGGCACGGGTGGCTTCCGTCGTACGACAACCCCTCAATGGTTTTGATCTTCGAGAGCGCGGCGACTCCCACGTCCGTGATGCACGAGCGTGCGGCCTTACCGTCGAGATGCACGGTGCAGGCGCCGCACTGCGCGACACCGCAGCCGAACTTCGTTCCCTTTAGTCCAAGGACGTCGCGGATGGCCCATAGCAGAGGCATATTGCCGTCGATGTCGACCGAGTGCACCTTGCCGTTGACATTGAGCTGAAACACAGACATCGAGAACCTCCTCAGAATTTGAGACGGATTTCTGCGCGTACTCCGTAAACGTCTTTCTGCCCCTGCAGCCAGCCCTTCATGGCGTCGAAGCGGATGATCAGGTCGGGGCTGATCGGCTGCTGATAGCGGATGCCGATCCCGTACTGATCGCCCGCCGTGTTTCCGCTCATGCGCTGCACAGCCGACCCTTCGATCACGATCTGATGAGCGAGATCGAACAGGTACTCCAGCCCCAACGCGCCGCCGTAAGACTTGTGCGCCTTGGCGTCGAGCGTCGGATAGGCGGTCATGCCGTCGGACTCGAAGGTGATGCCGGTGTTCCGCAGCACGCCGCCGGAATCGGCGCCGCGGGCGAGCGACTGCGGTGAGTTGAAGCCGGCGAAGAGATTGAGATACGGGACGAAATTCGACTGATTGGCCTGGGCCAGCTTCAGATACTTCGGCGTGAGCGAGCTCTCGAACAGGAACAGGGCTCCGTCGGCCGTTTTTGCTTTGCCGGGATCGCCCTTCTGGCCGAAGTTGCCGATCACACGAACGCTGTTCGAGATCCGGCCGTAGTACCGTCTGCTGAACGCGGCGGTCACGTTGTGGTAGCTCAGATTGTCGTCGTCGGCCTTGACGTAGCCGTAGCCGTACTCGAGGTAGCCCTTGTGCGCGTCGGCGAACCCGGCCAGGCCGAAGACGCCGTTCCTCGACGAATTGGGCGCAGCATCGGTGGTCAGCTGGGCCCAGCCGGCGAAGAAGGTGAGGTCGGTATTGCTGACGTCGAGCGATGGGATGTTCTTGGCCGTGAAGCTGAAAGCCGCGCCGTCGAAAGCATCCTCGATCCAGACGCCGTTCTGCGTGACGAACGGCATCCTGCCGAAAGCGATTGGCAGATCGAATCGGGCCGCATGGTTCTGCAAGCCGCCGGTGATCTGTCCGAGGTCGCCTTCGAAGAAAAGGGTGTCGAGGTCGAAGTCGAACTTGCGGGTGAATTTGTCTTTGACGGCACCGCTGACGTCGTACCGCGTGAACTGACCGCCCTTGTCGAGCGGCCGCGTGAATGCATGGATACGCTCGGTGGCGGTGAGGGCGAGGTCCATGTCGAGGTTGAGGCGAGCGGCAACGGTGGACTGTTTCTTACCGCCCGTGCCGCTGTCGTAGGAATCGGCGGCGACGCGAAGATCGCCATAGGCCATGAAGCCGGATTGGACCGGATCCTTCGCGCCAAAGAGCCAGGTGGGGCGCGGCGTGTAGGCGCCGTGGTCGTACATGCGAACGCCCCACGCAATCGCCGGAATCATGGTCGGATTCGGGTTCATGTGCTTCGTGCCGTAGACGTCGAGGTTGGCTTGGGCGTCGTAGCCCGGCGGGTACTCAGGGTCGGGAATGAACAACTCTTTCGACGGCGGATCGGGGAGGAGCGTCGCCTGTTTGTCCATGTCGTGTTTCTGGGAGTCGGGAGGCTCCTGCGCGAACGCGGACGGGACGGCCGCGGACAGCAGAAGCAGTCCGACGAGGAAAGGGTTCGCGGTGGACGATTTTCGGTTCATGTTCGCCCTCTCCTCAGTGCATCTCGAATTCGACAGCGTATTGATGGGTATCGGCGACCCACTCGTTCTCGTTCCGCTCCATGTCCGTCGTAGCGAAGACGAAATCCATGAAGTACATCGGCTCCGTCCGGCCGCGAATGCGTATGGCCAATCGGTACTTCCCTGGCTTGGTCAGCTTCGACGCCGGAACCTTGTAGTGCGCCGTGCGGGTGGCCAGCGGCGGGATGCTGTGTTTCTCCATGCGCACGTTGGGCGGATGGTTGTTGATCGAGGAGGGGGTGCCGCCGGGGCGGATGAACGGGAGCTGGTCCACGTCGAGAGTGATCGGCAGATACATCTCCCGGTCGGTTCCCTTCACGTTCGTGGTGATGAACTTGGCCCCCATGCTGAAGAGCTGGGCGTCGAAGGGCAACGGCTGGCCTTTGAACGGGTCGACGTTGGAGATCTTGCGCTCGCGGACGTCGCGCGACTGCAGGTCGGCGAAATCCCCTCGGCTGTCGACATAGCCCGACTCCCAAATTCTCTTGCCGTCGGGGTCAATGAGGGCCACATTGAGCCACAACTCCGGCTGCGCTCCAAGAGAACCCGAAGGCAGGTTGTGACCTTTATTGAGATTGGTCAGCTTGTAATCGAATGAGAGATCCTGGCCGGTTTTGAGCGGACTGGTGAAGTACGGGCCATCGAGCTTCGAGCCCTTCTCCAGCAGCTTGATGCGCAGCTGCCTGCGCTCCTCCCATCTGGCCAGATTGGCGACGACGACGCCCCATGCCTCCTTGCGGTCGGCAGCGTTCTGCCACTCGGGCGGGAAGGAAACAGCGCCGGTGTTCGCCTCGAACTCGTCGCTCCCCCACTTGGCGCGGTAGTCGAACTTCAGCCACTGCTGCGGAGTGAAGCGAGACTTGACCAGGGGGATCGGGAAGAGACCCGGGTGGCTGATCGGGTAGCCTGGGCCGACGAAAAGGTGGTTGGAGATCGGCCGGTCGTCGTTGACCGTCATTCCGTTTACGACGGCGGCGGGGCCGTGAATTAACGCGACCTTCTGCCCCGGGGTGGGGCTCATGTGGCATTCCTGGCAGGTCGTCCCCTCCTTGAATGCCGGGGACGCTCGGTACTCCTCCCATACGGTTTCCAGCTTGATGCCGGCGTGGACCTGCACCTGGTGACAAGTGACGCAGAGCTCCGACTCCTGGATCACGGTGGACTTGATGGCCTGCTGGTGGATGCGGAGGTAGCCGGGCCTGTCGGGCTGGTCGCCGCTCACCAGGATCTTGTAGAGCTGTGCGTTGCTGATGGCTTTGAGGACACCGGTCGTGTCGAACGGGCCGAACACCGGCTCGGAGATCGGGCCCGGCGTGATCCTGCGCGCGCCGTTGCTCTTGCTGTAGGCCTCGCCCACGCGGTGGCAGGTGACGCAGGTGATCCCTTCCTGCGCGGAGCCTGCGCGGTCCCACCACGCGGTGTCGCGCCGCTCGCCCAGTGCCGTGCCGACCGTGGCGTGACAGCGGACGCAGAAGGAGTTGATCGTGCCACGCGCCAGATCGTTGATCCTCTGTTCGAACTTATTGAACATCGGGGAGACGGCGGCGTAGGCGTGCGACGACATGCTCCACTCGGCGAACTGCTGGGGGTGACACTCCCCGCAGACCCTCGCCGACGGATAGAGGTTGTCGGCATAGGCCGTCCGCGCGTTCGGGTCGTCCGGCAGTTTCGGGATGATCTGCCCGAAGGCCGGCGTCAAACTCGCCAGAAGAAGGACGACGACGGCTACGAATCCGGCTTTACGCATAAAGGCTACCCCTCCTCTGCGGCCAGTGGCGCGATCAGACTTCGCGGCTCGCGGTAGAGCCGTTATTCCGATTCGACTTAAAGACTTTCGGTGATTGAGTCATGAATTCTATCATGATTCTGGTCGGTGCAACGATTCCCGTAGCAGGTAGTGACGATGGATGGGCGTTCGTTACAGGAGTGCCATTAGGAAAGGATTTCCCTACCCTTTTTTTTTGCGAAATCACGCCGCAGCGGCGGCCCAGCCGCATTAAATAACTAATGGAAAATTAAGGGTAGGGAAAAGTCCTTCCAGCGGCTCTCCTTAAGTAACCAAACATCCATTTCAGCTTTGGGGCTACTTCCAATCGTTCGATCACCGACCAGTGCCGGTTGGAGCGCAGAAACGTTTGCGGCTCCAACGTCACTACTGAGCTAGGAGGCATCGTCCATGCGAAAACTCGCCCTCTCTATTCTGATTCTGGTCATCCTTGTCATCGGGGGTCTCGTCGCCTGCAGCCGCGTCAACGAGCTGAAGTCGGGACACGTCAAGGACGAAGCCATGCTGGCCGGCAGGGACGCCGACAGCCTGCGCGGCGCCGATGAAGACTATTACGCCGACATGGACTACGGCCTCACCAAGAATCCCGAGGGGATCCGGGCCTCGCTCGATCCGTATCTGCCGGGCATCTCGGCCGCCGAGGCCGTGAAACGCGTGGCCATCGGCCGGAACAACTGGGTGGTCTGGACGGCGGGCAACGACCGCATCTGGGACGTGCTCTCTGTCAAGAGTCTCGGCAATCTCGATCTGCTGAAGACGATCTCCAGCCACCCCTCATTGACAAACAAGCGGAGCAATCGCTGGAGTTACCTCGGCCTCGTCAACGAGCCATGCTTCCGCCAGGCGACCGGCCCGCGCGCAGACCGTTACGGTCTCTGGCTCGACGAGCGCGTGGAGGGTCCGGGCTGCGGTCCCGATCCGTTCGAGAACGAAACGAAGTACCCCGGCGTCAAGTACGGCGCCCGCGGAAAGAACATCCCGGCCGGTTCGTACTATGGATATGCGACGGGCGTCGTCGGTCTCCGCCTCTTCCCGAATCCGAACTTCGACGAAGCCGCCCAGAAGAGATGGGATCCGGTGCGCTACTACACCGACAAGTCCTATTACAACGATGCGAACCTGGTGAAGCCGTTCCGCGTCGGCATGTCGTGCGGCTTCTGCCACGTCGGCCCGAATCCCTCCAATCCGCCGGCCGATCCCGAGAACCCGACTTGGGCGAATCTCAACAGCAATCCGGGCGCGCAGTACTTCTGGATCGAGCGCATCTTCATGTTCGACCAGGATCAGGGCAGCTTCATCTGGCAGCTCTTCCACACGTCGCGTCCCGGCGCGCTCGATACGTCGCTGGTCTCGTCTGACGAGATCAACAACCCGCGCACGATGAACGCGATCTACAACCTCGGCGCACGTCTCGAGATCGGCCGGAAGTGGGGCGCCGAGCAACTCGCCGGCGGCAGCGCAGACAACCACCAGTTCAATGATTACGTCCCGGCAGGTACACCGCTGACGAAGGTCTACGATCCGGCCACGAAAGTGGCGTTCACAACGCACGTGCTCAAGGATGGCTCCGACTCGGTCGGCGCTCTCGGCGCTCTCAATCGCGTCTACCTCAACATCGGCCTGTTCAGCGAAGAGTGGCTGCTGCACTTCATCCCGATGATCGGCGGCGCGCACGTCAGCCCGATCAAGATCGCCGACGCCGAGAAGAATTCGTCGTACTGGCGAGCGAATGTCGCACAGACGCCCAACACAGCGCTTTTCTTCCTCGCCACCGCCAAGCCTGACTACCTGAAAGTCGCGCCGGGCGGAACAGCCTACATGGAGGACGATCTCGTCCCGCAAGGAAAACAAGTCTTCGCCGAGCGTTGCGCGCGCTGCCATTCCAGCAAGCTGCCGGAGAACGTCTTTAACACGTACTTCAAGGCCGGCTGCATCGGACCAAACTATTTGAAGTGCTGGGATGATTACTGGGCCTATACGAAGACCGCCGAATTCAAGACGGCGATGAAGCAGATCGTGAATGCTCCCGATTTCCTGGACAATAACTACCTGTCCAATGAAGTCCGCGTACCGGTCACGCTGATGGAGACGAATGCCTGCAGTCCGCTGGCCACGAACGCCATTCGCGACAATATATGGGACAACTTCTCGTCCGAGTCGTACAAGAACCTCCCCTCGGTCGGCAAGGTCATGGTGCACGATCCGTTTACCGGTGCGCCGTCGTGGTACGAGATGCCGGGTGGCGGGCGCGGATTCACGCGGCCGGCCTCGCTGATCAGCCTCTGGTCGACCGCGCCATTCCTGCAGAACAACAGTGTCGGTGAGTTCCAGGAGAGCGGCTCGGTGAAAGACCGCATGTCGTCATTCGACGACGGCATCAAGCAGATGCTCTGGCCGGAAACGCGCAAAGGCAACGGCACGTTCGCGACGAAGTCAGGAAAATCTCTCCCGGGTTGGATCGACAAGACCACGCAGCGCAGTTATGTGATCGTGGCCAAAGGCTACATACCGCTGTTACTGAAACCGCTCGCCGACGCCGACGGCATCAAGATTGGCCCCATTCCCGAGGGCACGCCGGTCAATCTGTTGACAAACATCGATCTGTCGCAGGAGACCAGCGTTGTTCGTCTCCTGCTGAACATTAAACACAAGCTGGCTGAGTTGCCGGCAGGCGCGAGCGACGACGAGGCACGCAAGGTATTCGCTCCGCTCGTGCCCGATCTCCTCGGCGTTTCCAAGTGCAAGGATTTCGTGATCAACAAAGGCCACTACTTCGGGACCGACTATCTGCCGGCCTCTGAAGGAGAGCCTGGCCTCTCGGACTCTGATAAGAAGGCGCTCATCGCATTCCTCAAGACCTTCTAAGGACAACGACATCGAAAACCCGGCCGAAACGTATGACTACATCGTCGTCGGTTCCGGAGCCGGCGGTGGACCCCTGGCGGCGAATCTCGCCGTCAGGGGTTTCCGCGTTCTACTGATCGAGGCCGGCTCCGATCCCGAGTCGTACAACTACCAGGTCCCGACGTTCCACGGTCTCGCCTCCGAGGAGAAGGAGATGTCGTGGAACTTCTTCGTCCATCACTACGGCTCGGACGAGAAGCGCGATCCGAAATATGTCAACGATCAAGGCGGCGTGCTCTATCCGCGCGCCGGGACGCTTGGCGGCTGCACTGCGCACAACGCCATGATTACGATCGTTCCGCACGACAGCGACTGGGACTACATCGCTCATCGCATCAACGACGAGTCGTGGCATGCGGACAACATGTGGAAGTACTGGAAGCGCCTTGAACGCTGCCAGTACCGGAGACCTCCGCCTCCGGGCGAGCACGATCCTTCCGGTCACGGATACGACGGATGGCTCGGCACGAGCAAAGTCGATCCCAGGATCGCGTTCGGCGACCGGAACGTGGCCGCGGTTGTCCTGCACTCGCTTTTCCGCGCCGGACGGCGTTTCTGGTATCGCGGTTTCATCAGACGCTTTCTTCGCTGGCTCCATACTGACGACGACCCGAACGACGAGCGCAACCGCGCCGCATTCGAGGGCGTTACGACGACCATCCCCCTCGCCACGACGAAGGGAAAGCGCAACGGATCGCGCGAGTTCGTCCGAAGCGTGATGGCGAAATATCCCGATCGCCTGATCCTGAAAATGCGCAATCTCGCCACGCGCGTGATCCTCGACGACGACAGGCGCGCGGTCGGCGTGGAGTGCTGGGAAGGGAGCGATCTGTATCGCGCCGGACCGAATGCCGCGGAACCGCCGAAGTACGAGAAGAAAACGTATCGCTGCACGCGTGAGGTGATTCTCGCCGGCGGCGCGTTCAACACGCCGCAGCTGTTGATGCTCTCCGGGATCGGGCCGAAGGAGCATCTCGAAGATCCGAAGATCGGCATCAAGTGCCTGGTCGACCGTCCGGGCGTGGGCAGCAACCTGCAGGACCGTTACGAGGTCGGCGTCGTCTCGAAGATGAAACATCCCTACTCCATGCTCGAGGGCGCCACGTTCAAGCCGCCCCTTCCCGGAGCGGCGCCAGACCCGGCGTTCGAGGAGTGGCGCCGGGGCAAAGGCGTCTATACGTCGAACGGCGCGATGGCTGCGATGATCCTGAAGTCCGACCACAGCAAGCCGGACCCGGACCTCTTCATCTTCGCCCTGCCTGGCAACTTTCACGGTTACTTCCCCGGCTACTCGGAGCTGATCGTAACGAGAAACACCGCCCTGACCTGGGCCATCATCAAGGCCCACACGAACAACACGGCCGGCACGGTCAGACTGAAAAGCAAGAATCCGCTCGATCCGCCCGACATCGACTTTCACTATTTCGAGGATGGCAACGACGCGGCTGGTGAGGATCTCGCGGCGGTGGTCAAGGCGGTGAAGTTCGTGCGAAGCATGAACGCGGGGAACCACGAGATCGCAAGCGAGATCCTCCCCGGCGCGGACGTCGGCGACGACGGTCTCGCCAAATGGATCCGCGACAACGCGTGGGGACATCACGCGTCGTGCAGTTGCCGGATCGGCAGGGCCGACGATCCCAACGCCGTCGTCGACGGCCGCTTTCGCGTCATCGGCACGAAAGGTCTGCGTATCGTCGACGCCTCGATCTTCCCCCGCATCCCCGGCTTCTTTATCGTCACACCGATTTACATGATCAGCGAAAAGGCCGCGGATGTGATCGTCGAAGACGCGCAATACGGCCCCGCGTAGTCGACGATCAGCGAGATGGCCGCCGGAGTCGGCGTCACACTCTGAGCAGCGGCGAAGCCGCGCGCGAGAGCCGTAGCCCACGGGTTCACCCGTGGGTCAGGTGATGGCATCGGATTTGTGAGCCCGCCTCGGCGGGCGAGAGAAAGCTTTCTTTCGCCCGCTTAAGCGGACTCACACCATAACGCGGGCCTTTTTCCCACGGGTGAACCCGTGGGCTACGGTTCTTACGCCGGCTTCGCCGACGGCGCTCGCGATGGCTTGCCGAAATGTTGGACTCTTAACGGCAGGGCGTGATGTCCAGCGCCGGCTTTGCTTCGCCGGGACCAGGCATCGTGTTGTTGATGAAGCCGATCAGGAACAGCACAAAGTTCGGATTGTAAATGTCATTGTGACCACTGATCAGATTCCCGGGCGCGCTGGCGACAATGAACGGAGCATGGCGATCGAGACTTGGCGACAGTGGCTTAAGAGTCACGTCGAATTGGTTGAGTGAATGCACGCTGCCCGCGCCTTGTGCCAATGCAGAGGGAGTGTCGCTCTTACCAGCATTCGACGCGGCCTGGGGCGGCGCCGAGAAAACATGGTAGGAACAACCGCACGTATCGCGAGCCAGACCGGCATCGATTTCGTGATGCAGCTCACAGTCGGCAATCTCCTTCGGATCAGTGAGCTTTGCAGGCTCGACCGGCTTTTCCTGCGGCCCTTCATAGATAAGTTGGTGTGTTGTGTATGGCGCGTAATGCCCGAGGCCTGTAACCTGCGCGGCTGCGTCCTTCCAGGCCCATGGATGCCATAAGATCCATAGCCAGCGGCCGGCCGGAAAAGCCTTGCCGACTGCGTCGTCTGCAGTCGATGCGACGGTAAGAAGAACGGGGCGCTGTTCCGGTGAGTAGCTTCCTGGAGCTTCGAGATCGTTGGCAAAGTCGCGGTAGCGATACGCCTCGAAGGCGGGATTGACGAGGATCACCAGGTCGCCGATCCCGGCGCGGACAGGCTTCGGCGCTCCATTGCACGCGGGGTATCCGACGCCATGCTTCGTCTGGTATTCGGAAACCTCCAATGCTTCGACCGCCGAATACACGAGCGCTCCGCCGAAGCTGTGACCGACGGTGACCGCATTTACGAAACGTGTCCCGCCGGACGCAGTGCGCACTTCACGATCGAGTTCCTTATGCGTCTGTCCAATTTCCAGGAGCAGATCACGCCCGCCGAGGGAGCCGACGTGCTGGGCGGCCGCCTTGCGGTTATAAAACGAAAGCGCCGAGTATTTATGCATCGAATCTCCGCGCCAACCGATGTAGATGCCGAACACGGGCCCTTTATTTGCGCGGTCGCCTTTCCGCATTACGAGGCCTTCCAGGACCCGGCGATAGCAGGAGAGATTCTCGTCGCAGACCTTGGCCTTGTGATGCCAGCCATGAACGAAAGTCACAAGAACGGCGCCGGGGTACGACTCCGTACCAGACTCGCCTTTGAGAGTGACGCGCCGGAGCTCGCGGAACACTTCATCGCGCTGACCGACGTCCTTGATGTGGCCGTCGTCGCTCAGTTCGATGACGCCGACTGTGAAGACTTCGCCGTTCGGAGCGCGGAACTTCTCGATCGAGCGCCCGCGGAAAAGTTTCTCCGAGCACTCCTTGCCACCCTGGCCGTTATCGACCGGATTGCGATTCTCCAGATCGGCGACGTTGATCGGCGGAATCGGCGCGGCGGTCTTTCGATACTGCTCGTGAGAAGCACACCCGGCCACCACCAACCACAACACCAGAACGCCGCAAATCCGCTGAGTTCGCATTGAATCCTCCGTTATTGCTTTTTTTCTCATTAGAACGTCTTCAGTAACTCGATCAACGCGCGTTTATCGGCCGTCGGCAGCTTCGTTCCGAACTCATGGCCTTTATCTTCCACGAAGTCAGGGCATTTGTTCGCCGCGAGCAGGTCGGGAACGATCAGTTTCAGACGTGCGGTGGCTTCGGCGTCGTTCATGTTCTGATCGCGGATCTCAGCCAGGGCCTTCACGGCGGCGATCAGCGCCTTCGTGACGATGACCCTTCCGCGAACCGGATCCGAGGGAGAGATTCCGGCGCCGTCGAGGTCGAGGTTGGAAATGAGATTGATCGGCGTTCCTTGCGGAATCGGACCGATGAGGATGTCGCCAGTGCTGGTAATCGCCTTCGGATCGGCCAACTTGATCGCTTCGACGATCGGCGGCACCAGATTGCCGTTGGCATCGAAGGCGTTCGGATCGACGTCCTTGAGCATTTTGGCCAGGATTGGCGTGAACTTTGGAATGAGGGTCGGTGCGAGGCTGATGTACGACGCGGGGATGCTGAGGTAGCTCTTCGCCGACGTCCGCCAGATGGCGTTTTTCCGCGGCTTCAGCATCAGCATCTTCTCGATGCCGTCCTGGAACGCGTTCATGCGCCCCTCCAGCGTCGAGTCGGCGGGTTGGTCGCCCATCATGTTGTTGTGCAGATACGGCGCGCTGCTCCAGAGGCTGATGAGCGAAGGCGGCCGGTAGTAACCGGGACCGTTGCCCTGCATCTGGTAGCTGAACGTCGTGTTGTCGATCGGGTTGGTGAGCGTCAGAGGCCCGATCTGCGCGCGCGACTTGTAGGTCTCGGACGAGAAGTTGTCCCAGATGTGGCCGCGCATGGCGTTCGTTGCCGCGGCACGCGTGGCGTTGGTACCGATGAGCGTAACCGGCCGCGGGACTTCATCGCCGAGGAAGTTGTCGGTAAAGAAATCGGGATCGTTGACGTGCTGGCTGTACCACGCCTTTGCAGCGTCGGAGCCCGGCGTCGCATTCGGGTCCGTCGGTTTCTTGCTGGAGTGACAGCCCGCGCAGTTTTCGGCGAAGACTCGCCTGCCGTTTGCGAGTGTCGCCGCATCGGCCTTCAGATATTTCGCGCTGTTGGGTGCATCCTTCAGCAGCAGCGGCTTCGCGACCTTGACGAGATAGCCACCGAGATAATGCGCGCGCTCCTCGCTCCAGTTCCACGACGCCGACGTCCGCTGCAGCGTCTTCACCGGCACGGGCGTCTGACCGACGCCGCCGACGAGCGGGAGGAAGTGCTTCTGCCACTCCGGCCACGATTCGCCGATGTTCAGGTAGACGCGGCTGAGCGCGCCGTAGATGCCGACCGAATCGTCGCCCTGTTTGAGCACGCGCGGGATCGTCAACCCGCCGGTCTTGATGTCGTCCTGGATGTGCAGCAGATCGAGCGCGCCGCCGGCGATGTACTCCTGGCCGGGCGACGCCGGTTTCGTCAGCGTCGGCTTGGCGCCTCGGCCGAGGCGGGCCGCCAGGTTGTAGATCCCGTTCATCGTGCCGGGGTTGTTCAGATAGTCGGTGGCGATGAACGAGGTATCCAGCGTGCCCGGCGGATTGGAGTGAATGAGCTGCCAGACGAAACTCTGGTCGTTGTTCGGATTCTTTGGAACGAAGACTTCCCAGACCTTCAGATACTGAGCGCCGACGAAGTCGTTCAGGTTTGCCCACCTGGGCTCCTCGGCCACGGCAGGCGGGCGGACCGGATCCAGACTGACGTGACAGAAGGCGCAGGCCATCCCCACAACGTACGGCCGGACAAGTGTGGGATCGGTGTAGTAACGCTGATCTTCGTAATACGCGTGGTTGATGCCGTCCTTTTTGTCGATATGCGCCATCCAGGCGTCCTGCGCGGCCTTGCTGTTCACGAACGCCGGATTGTCCGAAATCCGCAGGCCGACGACGCCTGACGAGCGGCCATAGGTGTAGTAGTCGAGTTTCGTGTCGATCTGCCCGTCGGGATCGCCCGGCTTCGGCTCGTCGATGAATAGCCCGTACTTGTCGGGTTTGGCCGCGGCTCGGAAGCCCGGCTGATTGATGATGCCGATCTCCGCCAGCCGATGCGCGCGGCGCCGCGAATCAATCGTCTTGATCAGATCAGCCGTCCCGAACGCGTGCTGCGCCATGTAGTCCCACATCGATCCCGTATCGCCGACCCAGACGTTCCAAACCAGCCGACCGCTGATGTCCGCCTTCGTGAGCTGCAGGTTCGGTCCATCCATCCCGGGGAAGATGTCGCCGGCGCACGGCGCATCCAGCGCTCCCGGGCAAAGGGTATCGGCCGCGTCCTTCCACTTCGGATCGTGGAGATACCTCGCCGTCTCTTTAGCCGGCGCCGGCTCGGGCTCCGGCTTGCATGACAGCGCGCCTGCAAGAATCAACGCAATAGCGAAGCTGACCGGCAATCCAGGTCTCGCTCGGAACATGCTGGTGCTCCTCCGATTTCTAGGGCTCTATCGTAGGAGGGACACCCGGAGCGATTTCCCTACCCAAATGCCCGGCCGAAGGCACGATTTCTGCTCTTAATAACCTTCGGAGAACATAATCATGAACAAATACAAAACGCTTGCAGCAGCTACAGTTGCGCTGCTCCTGATGGCGGCCTGCGGGTCGTCCGGGAACGGCATCGGTGACATCTTCGGCAACGGCGGCTATCCGACTACCAGCAGCAACGCCGCGTACCAGATTCGCGGCACGGTCGATTCCGTCGACACGCGCGGGCAGTCGATCCTTCTCACCAACGTGTCCGGCTACAACACCAACCTCAACACCGGCAGGTCGGACTCGCTTCGGGTGTACTACGACAACCGCACCACGCTCAACTATCAAGGTCAGAACTTCCGCCCCGATCAACTCGAGCGCGGCGATGAAGTCACCGTCCGCGTCGATCAATCCGGCAATCAGTTGATCGCCGAGTCGATGGACGTCACCTACAACACGCGCGGCGGCATGGCCTCGGGGTCCAACGGCAGCTACGGCTATCCGTCCTCGTCCTATCCCTCGTCGCAACAGTACTCGACGATCCGCGGCACGGTCCGCAACGTCGATACGCGCAACCAGACCATCGAGCTGGAGAACACGAACTGGGTCTCCGGCTTCCGCACGAACAACAACAGCAGCCGCTTCGTCGTCCGCTACGATCCCAACGCCAGCGTCGACTACAACGGCCAGATGTATCCGCTGACGAATCTCGAACGCGGCGACGTCGTCGACGTCCAACTCCAGGACCTCGGCTCCTCGAACTACGTCGCGCAGCGTCTCGTGCTCGTCCGCAACGTCCGGTAGTTCCGAGTTCACGCGGAGGTTCGCTCCGCCTCTCCGCGCCCTCCGCGTGAACCGTTCCCCGTTACAATTCGCCGGGATTCCCCCCCATGTCCGGCGAGAACGACTCCACCTTGATGCTCGCGCCTTCCCCGCGGTTGCGCGCGCTCGCAACGCTCGCGGACAAACGCATCGGCCGCTACCAGATCCGCGGCCTCCTCGGCGAAGGCGGCATGGGCAGCGTCTACCTCGCCGAACAGCACGAACCGATCGCCCGCATCGTCGCGCTCAAGCTGATGCGCTCCACGCTGGCCGGACCAGCATCGCTCGCACGTTTCGCCGCCGAACGGCAGGCCCTCGCGCGGCTCTCGCATCCCAACGTCGCCGCCATGTACGACGCCGGCGCAACCGACGACGGCTTCCCCTACTTCGTGATGGAGCATGTCCAGGGCAGTCCTCTCGTCGACTACTGCGACGAACATCGCCTCAGCATCCGCGAGCGCATCAAACTGCTTCTCCAGGTTTGCAAAGGCGTTCAGCACGCGCATCAGAAAGGGATCATTCATCGCGATCTCAAGCCGTCGAACGTCCTCGTCGCCGACGTCGAAGGGCGTTCGCTGCCAAAGATCATCGACTTCGGCATCGCCAAGGCGATCGACGACAACTTCCTCGGTGAATCGACTGCCGTGCTCACCGGCATCGGCGTGGTCGGCACGCCCGCGTACATGAGTCCCGAGGCGTTGAGCGGCGACGATCTCGACACGAGAACGGATGTCTACTCGCTCGGCGTGATCATGTACGAGCTGCTGACTGGCGCGCGTCCGCACCGCGTCGACGACCTGCCACTCGCCGCCGTCATCCGAACAGTCGCCGAGCACGACGCGCTTCCGCCGCACACGCTCTTCCGCACGATGGACGGCGACACGCGGCAGAAAACCGCCGCCGCGCGCAACGCGGACGAGCGCTCGCTCGCGCACGTGCTCGCGCGCGACCTCGGCTGGATCGCGCGCAAAGCGACCGCCCGCGAGCGCGAGGAACGCTACGGATCGGCCGCCGATCTCGCCGCCGACCTAACCCGCTTCCTCGACGACGAGCCAGTGCTGGCCAGTCCGCCATCGCTGCGCTACCGCGCCGCGAAGTTCGCGCGCCGTCATCGCGGAGCTGTCGTCGCCGCGGCGCTCATCCTCCTCGCGATCCTCGGCGGCATCGCAGGAACGACCATCGGCATGCTTCGCGCGCAGCGCGCGAGAGCGGAGGCCGAGGCCGTGTCGTCGTTCCTGACGAACCTGCTCGATTCCGCGAGTCCGTGGAACCGGAAGAACGAAACCACCGTTCGCGAGCTCCTTCACGAAGCCGCCGGCCGCATCGCGACAGAGCTGAAGGACCAGCCGGCCGCGCGCGCCGAGCTCCTGTCGACGATTGGCTCCTCCGAGTTTCACCTCGGCCATCTTGAAAGCGCCGAAGCTCTTCTACGCGAAGCGCTCCGCCTCCGCATCCAGACTGATGGACCCAACAGCCCGCCCGTCGCCGGCGTCCTCAACGACCTCGGACTCGTCCGCAAGCATCAGGACCACCTCGATGACGCAGAGCGCCTCCTCCGCGAAAGCATCGCTATCCGCGAAAAATCGCTCGGTCACATCAACGGCGCGACGGCGCGCGGCCTCTTCGACCTGGCCAGCGTCCTGGCGATGCGCGACAAGAATGCCGAGGCCGAAGCCGCGCTTCGTGAAAGCCTGAACCTGCGCGAAAGACTCTCCACCGATCCGCGCAACGGCGTCGACCTCTCAACCGTCGCTCTGACGATGAGCGGCCTTGGCCAGCAACTCGCGCGCATGAACCGTCTCGCCGAGGCCGAATCGATCATCCGCCGCAGCCTCGTGTTGCGCCGCCGCGCCGAACGCCCCGGCTACGCCTACGCGTTGGCGACATTGCAACTCGGCAAAGTGGTCGCCCGCGAAGGCCGCCTGGCCGAAGCCGAAACCCTCGACCGCGAAGGCCTGACCTCGCTGCGCAACTTCGTCGAACGCGGCGATCACCGCATCGAAGAAGCGGAGCAACAACTGGCGGAAGTGGTGAGGGCGGAGTCAGTTCTTGATCGCACGGGCGGGAAGTGATTCAACGATTCGCAGAATTTCTCTTCGATTCTGCGCATCGAGGAAGACCTAGCCGGCGTGGGCGCACAATCGTTGATCGCGTCGTTCGTTGTTGTGAGCACCCATGTTCGTCCGTGCATCATGGACGGCAGATAGCGAATGATCGCAGCCGGCGTATTCGTAGCGCCGGCTGCTCGCCGGCCGGACCGCCGCCGGCTCGGCGGCAGACCTTTCGGGCAATCGCCAGCGAGCCGCTGGCGGTCCAGCCGACGAGCCGTCAGCGCTACGTCCGTTACCGCAATCCCGCAGCCATCCGATCGGCGAGCGCGGCTAGCGCCTGACTCGTGCCCGACGCGATGTTCGCGCTGTCGAGCGAGGGGATGTCGATCGAGATTCGCTCGTGATGCGTCACGTCGGGTTGTCCGGATGTGCGCACGATCCAGCGGGCGTCGAGCACCACCTTCGTGTCGGGGCCGGCGGTGACGTCTTCGAAGACGACGTCGATCGCGCGCACTGCACCCGAGGGGCGCGAAGCTCCGGGCAGGATCACCATCCCTTCCGGCAGACGGTCGGCGAGGTCGAAGGCCAGGGTGTGCAACACCAGCGGCTGCAGCGATGCGGACCACTGCTCGTTCGGGCGCACCTGCAGTTGCTGATTGGCGAGACGCACCACGATCTCGCGGCGATCGAGTCCGGGCGGAAGTTCGACGCCATCGATTGCTACCGGCAATCCGCGCGTGGCAGCAGGAGATGCGGACGGCGGCAAGCGATCGAGCGCGTAGAACTTGCTCTGCGATTTGCTGAAAAATGAACATCCTGCGAGGAGAAGCGATAGGACGACCGCGTTGCGTTTCATTTGCCTTTGCCTCTCCCCTTCAGCAGCGCGTCGGGATTTTCCTCGAGGTACGACGCCATTCCGCGCACCGCCTCGGCTGCGCGCGTCAGCTCTTTGATCAATGTTCCGAGGTCGTAGTTCTGCCGCGGTTGGCTTCCCATCAGCTCCTCGGCGCGTTTCGCCGCGGCTTCGGCCGATGCCGCCGTGTTGCGCAGACTGTCGACGATCGGACCAACCTTCTGGCTTGCAGCCTCGGCGTTCGCGGCCGTGTTGCGAAGGCTCTTCTCGATCGGACCAACGTTGTCGCGCGTGGTGGCCGTAATCTTCTCGACATCCGCAAGCGAACGATTCAGTCGCTTCAGACTGTCGTCGAGCGTCGGATCGTGAACGAGCGAGTCGAGACGTTGCGCTGTGTTGCGCAGATGTCCGGCGATCTCCTCGATCGGCAGATTGCGAATGCGTCCGGCGATGTCGCCAACTGCCGATAGCGCACCTTCCAATCCGCTTCCGCCGGACGCCGCCGGAATGATCGGCGGCTCCGTCGTCGTGATCAGACGTCCCGTCCCCGGCGCGGCCACGGTGTCGAGTGCAACACCGCTCGATCCCGGCAGCACCAGACTCGTCATCAACGTCGCGCGCATGCCCTTCTGCACCAGTTTGCCGAGCGCGTCGTTCATCGTCGCGCGCAGCTCGTCCTTCGTCGTCGATTGCGACACGCCGATCTCGAGTTTGCGCGGATCGATCTCGATCGTGACCGGCGTCTCGAGCGACGCCGTGGCGGGCACGTAGCGCAGGCGCACCTCACGCACGTGTCCGACCTCGATACCCTTCATCTGCACCGAGGTTCCCGCGGTCAGTCCGTGCACCGGTCCAGGGAAGTACGTCACGTACGTGAGTTGCGGTCCGTCCGCCGCGGCCATGGCCATCCCCTCGGAGTCGTAAAGATCGAAGTGCGTTCCTTGCGCGGCCTCGTTGCCGGCAAGCACTTCGGGTGTGTAGAACGCGACCGGCGCATTGAGCAGCGACGAGATCGACGCGCCGCCGGTGGAAAGGCCGCCGCCACCGAGGGAGATGTTCAATCCTCCCGCGCGCCAGAAGCGCGTGCTCTGCCGCACCTCGTGTGCGAAGCGTTTGACGATGAACGCGTGCACATCGGTGATGCCGCGCTTCTCGTCGTACTCCGCGCCCAAGATCTGGCCGACGCGAAGCCCCTGGAACGTGATCGGCGAGCCGACCGCGATCGATCCAAGTCCATGCGCTTCGAGGACGACGGTCTTCCCATCCTCCGGGGCCGAAAGCACGGGCGCGTACTCCTGACCGGCGAATTCGCTTGTCTGCTCGCCCTCGCCCGGCGCGATACCGACGTATGTTCCGGACAGGAGGCCGCCCAGTCCGCCGCCTTCCAGCGCCGGCTCGACGACCCAGAACTTTGTCCCCTTGTTGAGCGCATGGTTCATCGAGGCATCGAGCGTGATGCGGACGACCACCTGCCGCAGGTTCTGATCGATGGTGATCTTCTGAATCGTGCCGACCTTCGCGCCGCGGAATCGGACCGGACTGTAGCGATCGAGTCCCCGCGCATCGGCGAAGCGGACGGTGATGTCGCCGCCGCCGAAGAAACCGTAGCGAACGACCAGCCAGCCGGCAAAGAAGATGGCCAGCGCCGGAATGATCCAGAGCCACGGCGACCATTTGGCGAGATGAACTTTGGCCCGAGGGGCGTCGACGCCGTCGGCCTGATCTATCGGATTGTGCGAATTCTCGTTCACGGCATCTCTCCCGCCGTCTTCCACATCATCCGCGGCTCGAACAGCCGGACCGCCAGCATGATCAGCGCGATCACGGCAAAGAGAGGAGTGGCACCCGGCCCGGTTTCGATGTTGTCGATCCCTTTGAAGCTGACGATCGGCGCGGCGAGGGCGGCGATGAAGGGGATGATCATCGGCCACCGCACCAGGCGATGCAGCACGCGATACATGCGCGTTCGCCGCACCAACCCCTTCGTGTTCGGGAAGCGCACGCGACCCAGCAGCCACATCATCCCGATCAGCTCCACGACCGGGATGGCCACGCCGGCGACGAGCACCACCACTCCGTACTGCCAATATCCGCGGTCTGCCAGCAATTGCACCGTGCCGAAGACGGTGTGCTCCAGAAATGCGGTGAGGTTCTGGTTGACCATGATCGATCCGGCGTACGCCGGAAAACAGAGCGGGATCGCCGCTGCGACGGCCGCCACGGCCGGCACCCATCGCGGCGCAATCCGATGATCGAGTGTCTCCCCGCACCTCGGGCACGGATCGCCGGGCTGCCGGTTCGTCATCGTCATCTCACAAACGTCACACGAGACGATGTTGTAGCCGCGCGGCGCGTGCCGGTCCGGCATGATGGCCTGCCACACGGCGCGCCGGTCGAGCAGCCGGTCTGCAACGATCGAGAGGACGGCCACGAGGAGATACGTCCACCCGCCGATCCCGATTTCGACCGTAGCGGAGATAGCGGCGCGGTAGTAGGCAATGACGCCGGCGATCACCACGACGTCCGTCAGACTCCACAGCCGTAACTCTTCGCTCCACCGGAACAACTGTCCGCGATTCGGAAGGCGCCAGCCGAATCGAATCGCAGCGAGCACGATCACCTGCAGCAGCGCGCGAACGGCGGGGAAAAGGAACGCGAAAAAGAGGAACCCGAACGCGAACGGAAACCACACTTCGCTGTAAATCACGCCGACGCTCGAAACCAGCCGGCTCTCGCCGAACACGAGCTGCTTGATCGTCGACGCCATCAGCGGCAAAAACACCGCCGGCGGGAGCAGCACCAGGATGGTCAGCGACAACGCCAGGCTCACGGACGCATCCGCCCCGGTCCGATGCTCCAGTGTCCGATCACAGCGATGACACTCAACCGTCCCGCGCCCGGGCAACTCCGGAACGACCTGCGTACTCCCGCAGTCGGCACAAGTGATGGTCACGCCAGCCACAGCGAGGTGAGCGGTGCAAGGAGGATTCCCGTCACACCGAGATACGGAGAACCGCGTGAAACGATGGGTCCGCTGTGGATATCATGGGCGACACATGAAACTCATTCGGCTCGCAATCGCACTCCTCGCAATTGCCCCAGCGCTGTCCGCGCAGCCTTTCGGCAAGTACCTCCGCCTGCAGGGCGCTCCGCAACAGGGCTACATCGAAGTCCCGCACGACACCCTGCTCGACACGCCTGCGATGACGGTCGAAGCCTGGGTCTCGATTCGCGACGCAAACGGCACTGCCTGTTCCTCAATCGCCGGAAAGCAATGGACCGCGGCCTGGTGGATCGGCCTCTGCGGCACGACATTTCGCAGCTATTTCAACGGCAGCTCAAGCATCAAGGATGGCGGCACAATCCCGGCGGACACGTGGGTCCACATCGCGGCGACAACGGATGGAACGACGCGCCGGCACTACATCAACGGAAATCTCGTCCTCGAATCCCCCGAGACTGCGCCGCGTTCGACGTCGACAAGCACATTCCGCATCGGGAGCGATGTAGCCTACGTCCACACGCCTGAGGGAGGCATCGACGATTTGCGCATCTGGAGCGTGGCGCGGACACAGGATCAGATTCGCGCGACGATGACGGCGCCGTACGCTCCCGAGGGGAGCGACCTGACAGGCCAGTTCCAGGGGCTGGAAGCGTGGTACCGCTTCGAGGGCAACGCGTTTGACTCCTGGCGCGCGCATCACGGAACGATCCTCGGCACCGGAATCGACTTCGGAGGCGTAACGCCGGCGGCGCCAGCCAGACATCGCTCCGTGAAGCACTGACGCGTCACAGCTTCCGAACCCGGTAGCCGAGGCGCTCGAGTTCGGCGGCGACGTGCGCGACGTGATCGCCCTGGATCTCGATCTCGCCGTCTGCCGCCGTCCCGCCGGCACCGCAGCGTTTCTTCAACGCCGCCGCCAGCGCCGACATCGATTGAGCCGTCAACCTGAATCCGCTCGCGATCGTTACGCTCTTCCCCGCCCGCCGCTTGCGATCCACGAACACGCGGATGACCTGTTTCGACGGCTCCTCATCCACCCGCGCGTCGACCACGCCCTCCTCGCGCAGCCGCTTCGCAGCCTCAGGATCGCTGGTCCAAACTAGTCGTGATTTCATCGGTCGAGATTGTGGCGCGTGGGCGTTCGTGGCTGCAACAAACGAGGCTTAGCAATACGGTACGGCCAACTTGTCCTGTACTGTTGACGCGACATGGCAGCGATGAGTCGAGCCACGATCGTGCGACATTCCATCCTCCTGTTCGCCGCGCTCGCGGCGATCGTTGCTGTGTTTGCGCGGCCGGCAGTTCCGCAGGATCTCGCCTACCATCGTTTCGCGGATCAGCGCTCCTTGCTGGGCATTCCGAACTGCCTGAATGTTCTCTCCAATGTCCCGTTTGCCATCGCCGGCCTGCTCGGGTTGATGACAACGAGACGCCGCGGCAATGATCCGTGGACGCGTTGGCCGTACATCGCACTCTTTGCAGGAGTCGCACTCACTACTCTCGGATCGGGCTACTACCATCTTCAACCGGGCAATGCGGGGCTGGTCTGGGATCGCTTGCCCATGACCGTTGGCTTCATGGGGCTATTGACCGCTCTGCTGGGCGAGCGCATCAGCGTTTCGGTCAGCCGATGGCTTTTCGTTCCACTGCTGCTGCTCGGTGCGGGAAGTGTTCTGTACTGGTATTGGAGTGAGCTTCGCCACGCCGGAGATCTACGCCTCTACATCCTGGTGCAGTTCGGCTCTCTGCTTCTGATCGTGCTGATTCTTCTTTTGTACCCAGCTCGCAATGGCGGCACTGGATATGTCGTCGCCGCGCTCGGGGCGTACGCCGCCGCGAAGGTGTTCGAATCCGCAGACAACCAAATCTTTTCACTGGGCCACTTCGTCAGCGGACACACGATCAAGCACCTCACCGCGGCAGTGGGAGTGGCGTTCCTCGTTGCGATGCAGCGAAAGCGCCTGCCCGAGTAACGCTCACACTCCGCAGGGTTCGCCTTCGACGCACTCGCGGGCCATCAGCACGAGCTCGTCGATGTTGAACGGTTTCGCCAGAACTTTGCAGATCCGTTCGAGGAACGCGGAACTCAGCTTGCGCGGTGAGGCAGTCATGACGATCACGCGGCGCAGCGTGTGCGGCTGCGTCTCGTCGATGAAGGTGATGACCTCTTCCCCGCTCACGAGCGGCAGGATCAGATCGATGATGAGCAGGTCGTAGGCGACCGTCTTCATCAACTCGATGGCCGCCGCACCGGTTTTCACGCACTCGACGGTGAACTCTTCCCGTTGCAGCACGTGGCGCACGAGACTGACGATACCCTCGTCATCCTCGACGACCAACGCCCGATAGGTGCGGCGGCGTTCGCCGGAGAGATCATCAGCTCCGCCGCTGACCTCGGCTTCGGTTTGCAGGGACATAGGAACCTCTCCTCCCGCCGCGCAACGAGCGACAGCTCACAATAAATTCTCCAAAATGGCGGGGTGTCGAAAAGCTTCAGCGCGCCGCGACGTGACCATGAGTCAGCATCGAAACTGCATGGATGCCGGCATGCGCGTACAACTCTTCCTCGTGGTGATCCTCTTCGCCGCGTGTCACACTGACGTTCCTATGTCTTCTTCCGCGAGCGAGCTCCCGAGAATCAGCGTGACCAGCGATGGCGGTATCACCGGCCGCGGCGTCGGCGGGATCGTGATCGACGGCGGTCAGGTGACGGCGACGCTTCAGCAGAAGTCATGCAGTGGCACGCTGACGAATTCAGAGAGGAGCAAGTTGCAGGCGCTGATCCCCATTCGCGACTCGAATGCTGAAGGTCACGGACATCCCGATCAGATCCGCTATACGCTGACCGTCGGCGATCGCACGGCGACGTGGTACGGCGAGGATGCGCCGAAAGAGTGCGCTCCGCTGTTTCAGCTTCTTTGGCAAATCCGGCAGCGCGTAATCGCGACTTGCTGACGCGAGGACGGCGTAGCGCCGGCGGCTCGCCGGCTGGACCGCCGCCGGCTCGGCGGCGAGAACCGCGAAGACGCGCCAGCGAGCCGCTGGCGGTCCAGCCGACGAGCCGTCGGCGCTACGATCCGCACTACCGGCGTGTCGCGATCGCGTCGATGCGCGCTTTTGCGCCGCGGTGACCGGGATCAAATCGCAGCGCTTCCTCGAGTAACGATTTCGCGTGCGGCACGTCGCCGCGTCGCGCGTAAATGTCGGCCATGAGGACGAGGGCGTCGGTGGCGTACGGCGCATCGTTGATCGCGACGTCGAGCTCGCGGATGGCGGCGTCGAATTCGCCGCGGTTGGCGGCGCCGATTCCGCGCAGGATGTGCGGGCGGACGAGATGCGCCGTGGCGGAATCGCTGGTCAGCTTCGCGAGCGCGGCGGGGGCGCGCGGATCGCCGAAGGATGCGAGGACGAGCGCCACATTCTGGCGGACGCGGATCGATCGATCGTTGGCGAGCGAGGCGACGGCGTCAGCGGATTGACTGGCATTCGCGTAGCCGAGGGCTTCGACGAAACGGGCGCGGACGAGTTGGTTGGCGTCGTGGAGCAGCGGGGTGATGACGCCGGCCGCGCCGGCTCCGAAGCGCTGCGCAAGGATCACCGCTGCCGCGCCGCGCAGCGTCGATGCTTCCGTGGCATCGCGCACGACAGCGGAGAGTGCCGGGAAGCTGGAGGCGGCCGTCTTTTCGTCGATCGCGTCCGCAAGACGAATCCGCCGCTCGTTGCGCACGCGCGCCTCGGGCCACCAGGAGTCGAGCGACGCCGCAAGCACGCCGGCCGATTTGTCGCGATGGCAGACCCCGCACGCATTCGGCACGCCGTGCGTGATCGTGTTGCGGATATTCGGAACGTCTATGGAGTGATCGGCGAACGTGTCGAGGACTCCCGTGAGGATGTTCGGCATGTGGCAATCGAGGCAGGTCGCATTCTTGTGACGCGTGTGCGCCGCGGCCTGTGCTGCGATCGCCGCATGGCACGTGCGGCACGACGCATCGCGCTCGCCGGGCTTCAACTCGTTCGCGCCATGCGCTTCGGCGTGCGGCGAGGTGTGGCAGGTCAGGCAGGTCGCTCCGCCGATTCGATAACAACGCGATTGCAGAAGGGCCTGTGTTTCAAACGTCGAGCTGCTCGGACGTCCGTCCGCGAAGTACTCGCCGGAACGCTCGGTGCCGTCCGTGACGACGAGCGGCTGGTAACGCTCGTCGTAGCGTTCGCCGGGACGAAATTGATCCTTCGCGTCTAGCAACGGAAAGAGCGGATCGTGCGGACCGTGACAATGCGCGCAAATCGAGAGCGCCAGCTCTTTGTCGATACGATCGGGACGGACGATGTCGCGCTTCTCTTTCGTTTCGGCGTGCCGCGCGCCGGGTCCGTGGCAGGCCTCGCAACCGACGCCTGCGTCGGTGAGCTCCGTCGACCAGGTGTGGGCGGCGCGGTCGTAGCGGACGTCGACGCCGGTGGCGTGGCACTCGAGACATTCCTTGTTCGCGGTGCGGCGGAAGTTCGTCCAGAAGTACGGGTGATCGGGAGTGACGTGTCCCTGCTTGGCCTCGTTGTAATCGACCCACGCGCCGCCGCCGGTGACGTGAAAGTAAACCGGCAGTACCTGCCATCGTCCGTCGGGCATGACCGCGACGCTGTCCTGCATCCGCTTGCCGCCGATGACCCAGGAGACGGGATAGTCCGCTAGTTGACCTTCGCGGTTGCGCGTGCGCATGACGAACGCTTCGCCCTTGCGCGACATCCACGCCTCACTCGATTCGCCACGGAAATGATGGTTGCCGAAGTCGCCGGCGACGTTCTTCGCATTCGCCGGCGTCAGCGCACGGGCGTGCCAGTCATGCGACCAGCGTTCGAAAGCGCTTTCGTGGCACTCCTTGCACGACGCCGAGCCGGCGTAGGCATTGCGGGAGGGAAGAGATTCGAAGTCGACCTCAGAGGTTGCCTTCTTCGCCGCATGCGGCGTTTCGCGATGGCACGCGAGCGCGACCAGCACCAGGAAAAGAAGAAGCCTCCAACCCATTAATCACTGTCTCTAACCCGGAAGGTGCGGTGGCAGGATGCGCACGCGTTCGCGACGTTTTCGAACTGGGCGTCGAACGCGTTCGCGTCGCCGCGTTTTGCGGCGTCCGCGAGGGCGTTGCTTTCGCGCTCGAGTTTCTGAAATGCCGACTCGAATTCGGGGAAGCGCTGCCAAACCTCGTTCTTCGCGGCGGTCTTCGTTTTGTCGCTGCCGGTGCCGCGCGGAAAGAATTTCGGCAGACCGCCGCTGAGGTCGCGGAGGGCTATCGCGTGAGCGGCGAGCTGCGATCGATCGCTGACCTGCTTCTTCACGACCAGCGACATCGACGTCATGTGCGCGGCCATCGCCTTCATCACCGACTGGCGGTACTTGACGATGTCCGGCGCCCGATCCGCGGCCAGCGCCGGGAACCCAATCAAAACGACGAGAAGAAATCGTTTCATAAGAAAAGGCCCGCCGCGCATGATCGCACGGCGGGCCGGTTGGTCAGTCGGAACTGGTTACGGATGGTTGATGCAGAGCGTGTAACTGCCGCTGCCGGTGTAGGACACCACATTCCACTGGTAGTAGCCGGCTGCACCGCTGCTGTAGGTCACGTTCTCATTGGGGGTCGAGCTGGTACCCGAGGCCACGTTGGCCCAGGCACTGCCGTTCCACTTCTGCAGATAGAGATCAAAGTCTGCACCGGCCGGTCCGGTCAGCACGCCGGTGTGCGTGCCGGTGACGGTGGTCTGGTAGTACGTACCGTTCGGCTGGATCTGCGAGGCTCCTGTACCGCTCAGCGATCCGCTGTAGGTGGTGCACTGACCGCCGCCGCCTCCGCCGGTGTAGTTCGCGTTGAGCGAAACGCCGGAGTACGCAGCGTAACCATTGAGGCTGATGTACCAGTCGCCCGCGACCGGATTCGTCACGGTAACCGTCTCATTGTTGCCGGTGAGATACGGACGATAGTCGTAGACAGTCAGCGTCGGCTGCGCGCCGCGCTTGACGTAGAGGTCCGCGTCGCCCGTGCCGCCCGACATCGTGATCTTGAGCTGGGTCTGGCCGGCCGGAACAGTGATCTTGTAGTTGGTAAAGCTGCCCGTGCCGCCGGAGAGACCGGTCAAGGTCTGGTTGTTGGTCAGCGTGGTCACGCCACCGCCGCCACCACCGCCGCCGCCCGGAACGGCAACGCAATCCCATGCTGCGGTTACCGTCGCCGCCGCGGCCGCGCCGTAAAGGTCCGTAGCAGCCTGCACCGTCGCGGTGCGCGCGCCCTGGAAGTTCGTCGACGACGTGAAGTAGACCGTCAGGGCGCGATACCAGATCCGCTGCGCCATATCGAGTGACGTCGACGACGTCGCGCTGAGCGGCGTCACGCTGACGGCCGTCTTGCCGCGCGGGTGCGTGCCGCCCATGACCATGAGGTAGTAGGCCAGGTTGGCGATACCGGAGTTGCCGTGGACGCCGCCGTTATCGGCAGTGCCGGTGAGGCGTTCCGGGTAGTAGTCCTTCGAGTAGCCGTCCGCCGTCGGGTTGTTCATGTAGCGGAGCGCGTCGCCGGAGGTGCCCGGCGTGTAGATGTCTTCGCCGACTTTCCAGGTGTTCGCGTTGGGCGTGCCGCCGTTGAGCGAGTACGCCTCGCAGGAGTTGCCGAGGATGTCGGAAGTCGCTTCGTTGAGCGCGCCCGATTCATTGGAGTACGTCAGGTTGGCGGTGCGCTCGGTGACGGCATGCGTCAGCTCGTGCGCGTCGACGTCGAGGGCACGGGAGAGGGCGATGAACTGCGTGCCGTCGCCGTCGCCGTAGACCATCTGCGTCCCGTTCCAGAAGGCGTTGTTGTACGACGTCGAATAGTGCGCCGACGACTTGATCGTCGCGCCGGCGTTGTCGTACGAGTCGCGGTTGTGCACGTTCTTGTAGTAGTCGTACACGTTGCCGGCGAAATTGTGGGCGGCATCGAGCGCGGTGTCGCCGATGTTGGCGCTGCCCTCGCTCCGCTTCAGCGTGCCGGGAAGCGTCGTGCCGTTGTTGGCCGTGTAGGTCGAGCGGCTCTTCGCATACTTGTACTCGGGCGCCGTCAAAACGAGATCGCCCGTGGTGGCGTCAGCGAAGACCTTGTCGATCTGCGGACCCTGCGCGTTGACGTATTCGACGCGCGTCATCCAGGCCAGAAAGAGGTTGCCCTTTTCATTGATGACGTACGTCAGTGACGGCGCGCCGAGGTTGCGCCCGTTCTTGATGCCGGCCTGCGCCGAGGCCCGCGTCGTGGCCGAGAAGGCATCGACACTGGGATTGCGCGGGAGGTTCACGTCATCTTTCGAGACGTGGCCGTTCATGCCGATGACGTTGCCGCTGCCGTCGGAGTGAACGATGTACTCAGCGCCAAACACCGGCAGTCCCTTCAAGGTCTGCTGAAACTTGACGTGCGTCTGTCCAAGCTTGTCCTTCTCGATGCTGCGGAGATCGAAGTCTTCCGTGCCGGCGAGATTGAGCAAGTCCTTCTGCGATTTCAGAAAGTCTTTGGCAGCCTTGTCATCGGAGCCCGGGCCGAGCTTGCCCATGTCGCCGGTGACGAAGGTCGGGTTGCCGTTGTGATCCTGATCGTGGACTTTGACCTTGCTATCGGGTTTGTCTTTTGCGAAGGCGAGAGTTGCCGTTAAGAGGAGCGCGGCTGAGAGCAGTTTTTTCATGCAGTCTTTTTCCCTTTTCCGTTTCGTTTCAAATCGTTTCCGGGGTTGTATGAGGTGGGCAGCGCAAGAGCAACGGCTAAGCCAGAGGTCACTTTGCTGTAAACAAAGGACTTAGCCAACCTCTCGTTCGATTGCGGGTGCTTTTATGATCCACTGACGCAGTTTTAACGGGTTAATTTGCGACCCTCGTGCTCAGCCAGCGACCCAAGAAGGGTGAAGAGTGAAGGGTGAAGAAGTGAAAAAGACAAAGGTGCCTCTTTTCACTCTTCACTCTTCACCCTTCACTCTTTCTTTCTCCAACGCGCTGCCGCTTCATGCTCGCCCCATCGGTCGAGACTCTCCGCGGCGAAGCGATAGGTGTCGCGGCTCGGATTCGCAGCTGCCATCCGATCGATGGTCTGCAGCGCGGCAGCGCGATCGCGCCGCATGATCTGTAGCAATGCCAGATCCGCGTACGGCTGCACATCGTGCGGATCGGCTGCGATCTCCGCTGCGAATTCGCGCTCGGCATCAGCAGTCCGTCCGAGATGGGCGAGCGCGTCGCCGGCGGCGTAGTGGAATCCGCGCGGCAACGACTCGCCGTCCTGGCGGCAGGTGTCGTTGGTGACTTTCAGCAGCTCGAGCGCCCGCGCAAACTCATGTTGGGCCGCCGCAATCCGCGCCGCGAGAAACAGCGCATGTCCTCGGCTATTGCGAAACGACGCTGCGATGCTCTGTTCGCGCGCCGCCGTCGCGAGATCATTCCGCGCCAGCGCGATCTCGCCGAGGAGAAGATGAGCGCCGGCCGGTTCAGTAGTCTCGGCAGCATGTGCATGTGCCGCCGCTTCGTCGAACCGGTGCGCATCGAAGAGCGATGACGCCGCCGACAACGCGAACGCTCCCGCGAGACGCGGCGTGGCGCGAATCCCATCTTCGTACAGCCGCGCCGCGCGCAAGTGATCACCGGCGTCGTCGTACGCCGCGCCGAGCTGGTCGCGAATATCGCTCCAGCGCGGATTTGCGGCCAGCATCGACTCCAGCCGCGCGATCGCTTCGGATCCTTTCAGTGTTGCCACTTCCTTCAACTGCGCCAGATCGCCGAGGCACTCGCGCGCATCGCGGGATGTCGCGCTGCTGTCGCTGCCGCCACTGACATACCCCAGCGCCGCCAGTTTCTTCGCCTCCTCGGCATCGATCGCGTCCGGTGTCACGAACGCGCCGCCCACCTGCGCGATGGCCGCGCGCGCATTCGCATACGCGCGCCGCTCGCGATCGATGACATTCACTCTTTCTGCGGGGTCGCTGCGCAGGTCATACACCTCGCCGCGCGCACCGTCGATGACATGCCGGTCGCGATCGACAATCGATCGCAACTCGCCACACCCGAGGTGAATGCGCGCGTAGAGCGACTCGGAGTAGATGGGAGCCGTGGGAGTCGCGTTCATCAGCGACCGCCCTCGGGTACGTGGCGCCGGACAACCGGCCAGTTCGAGAATCGTCGGCATGACGTCGATCAGTGAAACGGGCGAATCGACCTCACGATGCCGCCGCGCGCCCGGCGGCTTCACGATCAACGGTACCTGCAGCGACTCGCGATATAGCAGCACTCCGTGCTCCTGCTCGCCGTGATCCATCAGTCCTTCGCCATGATCGGAAAGCAGCACGATCACAGCGCGGTCGTACAAGCCGCGCTGCCGCAGAAAGCCGAGAAACTTTCCAACGATGGCGTCCGCGTGTGCGACGTCCGCGTCGTAGGTCGGCGTATACGGAGTATGCGGCTCATACAGATGGAGAAAAAAGAAGAACGGCTTCTCGCTCTGCGCCGCAATCCACCGTTCAGCGATCCCCTCGGTGACGTCACCTGACCGCTGCAGCGCTCCGACTGGCGCTCCGTCGACGAGCCCGATCGCATCGTCATATTCATCGAACCCCGCCGCCACGCCCGTCGTAGCGCGGAGCACATACGCGGACACCGCCGCGCCGGTCCGATATCCGTTCGCCCGCAACGCCGCCGCCAGCGTCGGATGCGTCCTCGGGTCGAACCGATATCCCGCGTTGTCGCGCACTCCATGCTCCGGCGGCAGCATCCCCGTAAACATCGACAGATGCGACGGCAACGTCAGCGGCGAATGCGACCACGCATTCCGAAACACGATCCCATCGCGCGACAGCGCATAGATGTGGGGTGTCGTGCGCGCCGACACATGATCGGCGCGCAGGGTATCGATCGAGATGACGATGACCGGCGGATGCGTCTCCCGCCGCGCACAGGCGCACGCGAAAAGAAGCAGGACCAGGCGTTTCAAAAACACATGCGGATGGTATCCGCTGGGACATCTTTCACGCGCTTGCCGTCGTGCACACGCCGTTGCTGCAGCACGACGCAGCGTCCGCGGTCTCCGGCAGGTTGTCCTTCAGCACCACGAAGGCTTCCCATTCGTTGCCGTCGGGATCGTGGACCCAAGTTTTGTCCTGCGTGGCATAGCAGCAGTCGGTCTTCATCTCATCGCGCGTGACGAGACCCGCCTTGGCCCAGCGACTGCGAATCGCCAGCACGTCATCGGTCGACGCGACCTGAAGTCCGAGGTGCGAGAGCGCACCGGCGGAATCGAGGGAGGGAACTTCGTTGAGCGCGAGGTTCAGCGGTGGATTGAGCACGTCGAACTTCGCGTATCCGGCGCGAACCTTCGACGGTTCGATGCCGAGCATGCGCCTGTAGAAGTCGATGCTGCGCTCGACGTTGCGGACGTTGATGGAAACGTGGGCTTTGAGAATGTCAGTCATGTGCGGCCTCCAAACATTCGCGATGGCAAATATGATGGAAAGATAGGTCCGCTCCAACACATCTGTCAAGGCGAATGTTTAGATCGACGTCACGGTCCGCTACTTATGCGCCGATCACCATCACACTGAGGTCGTCGTACTGCCTGCCAATCCGCGCATGCTTCGTCGCGGCATCGACGATCGCGGCGGCGACGGCGCGGGGACATTTCGAATACGGCAGAGAGCCGACGATGCCCTCGGTTCCGAAGTCGCGGCCATCTGCCGACGGCGACTCGATGACGCCATCGCTGTAGAGCACGAGTAGCTCGCCGGGATTCAACGTCAGCGTCGTCGAATGCCAGCGCGCGTTCGGAACGATTCCGATCACCGGGCCAGTGGAGTCGATCTCCTCGATGCTGCCGTCCGCGCGAACGATCATCGGCGGACAGTGGCCGGCGTTGACCAGCGTGATGCTGCCGTCATCATCGAGCCAGCCGATGACCGCGGTGGCGAAACGGTTTGACGGCAGCAGCGGTTTCAGAAATCCATCGAGCCGCTTCATCGTCGTGGCGGGATCGCATCCCGCGCGAGCGCACGAGGTGATGCGGTGCTCCAACTCCTCCTGAATCATGGCCATCACGATCGCCGCCGGCAGCCCTTTGCCGGCCACGTCGCCGAGCGCGAACCAGAGCCGGTTGCCGGCGGCATGCGTGAACCAGAAGTCGCCGGTGAAGGTCTTCGCCGGCATCGAGATGGCGTGCACGTCGTACCGAGTATCCTCGGCAAGTAGTGCGCTCATGCCGCCACCGGCTGGCAGTGACGGCATGGACGGTATCCGCTTTCGAGCGCGTCGTCGGCATCGCGGAAGGGCATGCGATTCTTCTCCTGAATCCGTTTCGCATCGCGGCAGGTCGGGAAACAGAAGATGTGCGTCGTCTTCGAGCCGATGTAGCGAACGTGTTCCTTCGCCAGCGCGTCGAGCTGGTCGACGTCGACTCCCTCGCGCGCCAGCAACGCGCGCTTCGTGGCGCTGCCAAAGATGTAGTTGCCGATGCCGCCCGACGACGGCACGACGCGATGACACGGCACGACATACGGCACGACGTTGCGCGCAATGACGCTGGCAACCGCGCGGACAGCACGCGGACGGCCGACCTGGCGCGCAACCCACGCGTACGTGCGGACCTCGCCCCGAGGAATGCGGGTGAGCGCCTGGAGGACGTCGTGCTCGAGATCGTTCGCGGCGTCGAGATCGACCTTCGGCGAATCGACTCCCTCCCCTTCCACCGCGGCGATGACCTGACGGCGCAGCGTCGCGGGAATCGTCCCCGGCTCCAGCACGCGTCCGTACTTTTTCGCGTACGGCTGGCGGACGTCGTCGATTGATTCCGCCGACCGGATCATGCGGATGCGGTCTTTGGTGAAGGCGACCCAAACGTCGCCTACGCGATCGAACGAATCGGCGATGGCTTCCTTGCACGTCTCCACGCACGACACCGGCGGCACGAGCGCGAGCGATTTGACGGCGTGCACGAGTTGCTCGACGTCGTCCTGCGATTCGTCGCAACTGCGGCAGGTGCGCAGGTGCGCCTCAACCGCCGTCTTCTCGATCGGCGCAAGCTCGCGCGTGCGCAGCGCATCGATTCGGGTCAACACGTTTCTACATTGCATACGCCACCCCCTTGCTTTCCAGTGCATCCCTCAACAACTTCAACGACCGGAAGACCTTGCCTCTCAACGCTGCCTCGGATTGGCCTACCGTTTTCGCGATTTCCGCGTACGACATCTCTTCCATGAAGCGCAGCACGATCAGCTCGCGCGCATCGACAGGCAGCAGAGCCATGGCCCGCCGCAGCAGCTCCACTTCCTCTTTCCGCTCCAGCTCCGATCCTTCGAGGTGAACGAAGGGCCCAAGCCGCCCGTCATCGAACGATTCCAGCGACTCCTCAAGCGCGCTCCGCTTCGACCGCCGCTTGTTCAGACAGAGGTTGCGCACAGTCCGGAACAGCCACGGCCTTACCGCCAACGCCGCGCACCGCTCCTCGTCGTACTGTTTCGTAAGCGCTTTGTGCGCGCGCAACATCGCGTCCTGCACCACTTCCTGCGCATCAAACGCGTTCTGCAGGATCCCGTGCGCATACGTGAACAACGACCGCTCGAACCGCTCGATCAACCGCTCGAACGCCCCCGGCTCACACCGATGAACGGCAACCGCGAGCGCGCCCCCTTGATCGACCTCTCGCACGATCTCGCCGCCAGTCCACGAGTTCTTCATGCGACTAAGAACACGGGTGGGTGGGGTTTCGTTCGGGGTCCCCTGTTATCCTCGGAAACATCGCATGAACATCGCACACACGCTGACACCGGGTCAGCTTACGGACTTTTTGTTGAACGTCGCCACCGTACGGCCGGTGTTCATCTGGGGACCGCCGGGTATTGGCAAATCGTCGCTCGTGCAGGAGTTCGCGAGCCAGGTGGGACTCGACTGCCTGTCGCTGCTTGGCAGCCAGCTCGCACCCGAGGACCTTATTGGCGTACCGCAAATTACCGACGGCAAGAGCAGATTCTGCCCGCCGGCCACAATCGCGCGCGACGAGCCGTATTGCCTCTTTCTCGACGAACTGAATGCCTGCTCGCACGAAGTTCAGAAGGCGTTTTACAGCCTCATTCACGAGCGCCGCCTCGGCGAGTATGAACTTCCGGCGGGATCGATCGTGATCGGTGCGGGCAATCGCGCGCAGGACAGCGCCATCGTCAAGCCGATGTCGTCGGCGCTGATCAACCGCATGGTGCACGTGCAGCTCAAAGCTTCGCATCGCGACTGGCTCGAATGGGCCGGACGAAATTCGATTCATCCGCTGATTCTCGAGTATCTGCAGACGCGGCCCGATCATCTGTGGAGCCAACCGCCGAAGACCGAGGAGCCGTTTTCGACGCCGCGGTCATGGCACATCCTGAGCGATGCTCTGCAGGCATTCGGAGAATCGCTCGACGACAATCGGATAGAAGCGCTTGCGTACGGATGCCTGACACCGCATCACGCTACCCAGTTCAAGGCCTTTGTGAAACAGGTACGCAGCCGGTTCGACCTCGCTGCGATCATGAAAGGCGAGTTGGCGTGGCCGGAGCGTCCGGAAGATCGCGACGTTCTCTACTTTCTGTCACAGTCATTCCGCGCGCAGATGGCCAAAGAACTTCCCGCCGAGCGGCCTGATGGCGGCGGCTACCGCGAATTCGCTCACCGAGCGAAAGGGCTGCTGAAAGACCTGGCGGCGATCAATCTCGAAATCGCGCAGATGGTCGTCGCCACGATCGATGATCAGGCGGCTCTGCCGTCATGGTTCCTCGTCGAAGTCGTGCGCGACCTTCCCCGCCTAGTCGAGCGGAAAGCGAACTGAGAATCCGCGTGGCAAAGCGCAGCAGCGAGAAGAAGAACACCGTCGACCCGGCCACGCGCGCCTTCAACGACGGCAGCGCAATCGTCTCGACTCATCCGCTCTTTTCGCCACTGTACCGCCGCACGCACGTCGTCCGGCAGAAGGGCAATTTCTGCCCTACCGATGGATGGGCCGTGGTCATCGAAAACGGCATCATCCACACACACGCCACGCGGCGCGGTGAGCCTGAAGAGTGGGCCTACGTACTCGCCCACGCGCTGCTGCATCTGGCCTTCGGTCATTTTCGAATCGGCGAGAAGTCGCTCGACTGGAATGCCGCATGCGACGTGATCGTGACGCGCTTCCTGCGCGATCTGAAATTCGGCCGCTGCCCCGCCGACATGGAGTGCGAGCTGGGCGAGCTCCGAGGAGACGATGAGGATCGTCTCTTCCGACGCTTTCGCGATCATGGCCGTCCAGATGAAATCCGAGGTATCGGAACGGCCGGCGAGTCGTCCGGCGACATGTTCTGGACCCAACATCCGTTTCCGGCAAAAGGCGCCGACGATTGGACGCGCGCGTTCGCAGCGGGGCTCGAAGCATCCGTCACCAGCGCCGTTCGCGTGGCCGGCGGCTACGACCTGCGCCTCGGCGCAGCGAACGAGAATCTTTCTGTCGCGGAACGTGCGCGGCGGTGGTTCGTCAACAGCTATCCGCTTCTCGGCGCGCTCGCGGCGATATTCACCATCGTCGAAGATCCCACGGTCTGTCAGCGCCTCGGCATCTCCGTCGCCGCGATCGCGGCCGAGCAAAAAGAACTGTTCGTCAATCCGGCCGCCGCGCTGAGCTTCGATGAGGCGAAATTCGTTCTCGCACACGAGTTGCTGCACGTCGGCCTTCGTCACGAAGCGCGGCGTCAGGGACGCGATCCGCAGCTCTGGAACGTGGCCTGCGACTTCGTCATCAACGGCTGGCTGACCGAGATGGATGTCGGCGAGATTCCATCGTTCGGCGGCCTGCACGATCCCGAACTGAAAGGCCTCTCCGCCGATGCAATCTACGACCGCCTCGTCGTCGATCTTCGCCGCAGTCGCAAACTCGCGACACTGGCAGGGGTGAGCCACTGCGACATTCTCGACGGTAACGTCCGCGACTGGTGGAGGCGCGACGACGCGATGTCGCTCGATGATTTCTATCGGCGCGCACTCGCGCAGGGCCTTACATATCACCAGGACCAGGGACGCGGACTCATTCCCGCGGCACTGCTCGAAGAGATTCGCGCTCTCGATCGCCCGGCGATTCCGTGGGACGTAGAACTGGCGCGCTGGTTCGATGACCACTTCTCGCCGGTCGAACGCGTACGCACGTATGCGCGGCTCAGCCGCCGGCAGAGCGCGACTCCAGACATTCCGCGGCCGCGCTACGTGCCCGCGCCGGAAGATGCAAATCGGACGTTTGCCGTCGTCCTCGACACTTCCGGCTCGATGGACCGCAAACTCCTGGCGATGTGCCTTGGCACGATCGCCAGCTACTGCGCCTCGCGTGACGTCCGGTTAGTGCGCCTCGTCTTCTGCGACGCGGCGGCGTATGACCAGGGATACGTCCCCGCCGAGGAGATCGGCGATCGTGTGAAGGTGAAAGGCCGAGGCGGAACAGTTTTGCAGCCGGGAATCGAGATCGTCGAGAAAGCGCGAGATTTCCCAGAGGACGGACCAATCCTCATCATCACCGACGGCGCATGCGATCGCCTTCACATCCGCCGCGAGCATGCCTTCCTGATTCCGCAAGGGAACTCGTTGCCGTTCGTCCCAAAGGGAAAGGTGTTCAACGTGAAGTAGATGTGTCACGCGCCAGCGAGCCGTCCGCGCTACGCGCGTTACAAGACGCTCGTGCTCATTCTTCGATTCGCAATGCTCGGCGGAGGATGTTGACGTCGTAGCGGGTGCCGGCCGGCTCCCGGGCTTCGCGGTTTTCGATTCCCTTGAGCAACGCGTCCAACGCCCCTCGACCCCGGGCGCTGCGAGCGGCTTGCTTTGGGGTCTTGCCGCCGAGAGCAGGGATCGGCATCTTGATCCAGTTCTCGTAATGCCCGATTTTCTGATCGCGGATGACCGCTTGAATCTCTTCGTTCATCGGCTCACGCGGCGGGTGCGGCGTTTCACGATTGCGCGCCGACTCGAACATCTCCGTGGCGTCGGTTTGCGTTCGCGCGTGGTCGCTGATCAGCCCGCGGCAGGCCTTCTCGATGACCTTCTTCAGACCATTGGCGCGGCGAGTGGAGTTCGTTTCAATTCGCAGGTCATTCTCCGAGGTGATGGCGACTCCGATCGTCGTGTTCTCCCAATCCTCGTGCAGCTTGTTGCCGCTTTTGATGAACGTGATCGATCGCGTGCCATCGTCATCCTCAGCGATCGAGCAGGCGCCCTTGAGCGCACCAATCGACTTCTCGATGGCAGCGCGGTCGCCGGGAGCAAATTGGTAGCGGTCCACCGTCAGGCGGATCGGATCGCCGTCGGTGTTCTGAAGCCGAGGGGGCGTGCGGAGCCGCTCATCGTATGACTCCACTGCCCTCTTCCAGACCTTGACGATCAGCAGCGACAGGGAGAAGTCGCGAAGCTCCTCGACGGCGATGGGCAGTTTGACGTTCAGCGTCTGCCGCACGAATTCAACGGCAGACGAAGCCTCCTCAGGAGGAAGGGCGCGCGGATACATCCCATCGATCACCGAGACATCCCCGAAGTCGACGACGCGGCCCAGGAACACATCGCGCGCAACGAGCGACCGTGAACCGCTGGCCTCCTGCACGAGCCGCTTTTCACCGGAAAGGAGATCGGTGAGGATCATCGACTTTCCCGGAACGGTCTCCCGCACTTCCCAGAAGCCGATCCACGACTGGCGTTGCGCGTCGATCATTTCGCGATCGCGACGGGAGAGGTTGTCCGCGTTCTCACGCGCGTACCATTCGAGCACTGGCATTCCTCGCAGCCGGTGATGAAAGATGGCCCATGGAACGATGAACTGCGTACTGCCTTCCATTTCCTCGAGAGCGAGATCGTTCCCCGCAGCGGCGAATTCCGGTCCAAAGCGGTCATATGCCCACCGTCCGATGCGCTCCACGAGCCGCATGCCGGCATCGTGCACCGGCGCGTGATGCGGCTCCCGCGTTCGCATTTCGTTCTCATCGTTTTGCAGGTGGCACTTCTTGTACTTGAGGCCACTGCCGCACCGGCAGGGATCGTTTCGTCCGGGTTTCATGCGAAGAGAATGTCGGATTCAGCGAGGAAAGAGCAAGAGACGACGCCAGCGAGCCGCTGGCGGTCCAGCCGACGGGCCATCGGCGCTACGAGGCTCTGCTACTCGTACCTTAGCGCTTCGATCGGGTCCAATCGCGCCGCTTTGTACGCGGGGTAAATCCCGAAGAACAGGCCGATCGAGATTGAGACGCCGAGGCCGACGAGGATTGACCAAAGGGGCGTGGCGGTGGTGAGGGGGCTCACTTTGCGGACGACTAGCGCGATCAGCATGCCGACGGCTACGCCGATGGCGCCGCCCATGCCGGAGAGGGTCATCGCTTCGGTCAGAAACTGCATGACGATGTCGCGTCTTACGGCACCGATGGCTTTGCGGACGCCGATTTCGCGCGTTCGTTCGGTGACGGAGACCAGCATGATGTTCATGACGCCGACACCGCCGACCAGCAGAGCAATGGACGAGATGAAGATCATGGCCAGGGTGATGCCGCCAGTGATTGCCTGGAAGTTGCCGATCAGTTTGTCGGGTGTCATTAGGCCGAAATCGTTCGGCTTGTTGAACGGGACCTTGCGGCGTGCGCGCAGCACGGCCGTTCCCTCCTCGGTGATCTTGCCGACCCACTCCGGTTTGCGCGGGACGGTGGCGATGTTCACGCCGACGTTCTTTTTGACCGAGGGGAAGTGCGAGTCGAAGGTGGTGATGGGGATGAAGATGTGCGAGTCGGTCGACTCGAAGAACGTCGCGCCCTGCTTCTCCATCACGCCGATGACGGTGAACTTGCGGCCGCCGACCAGCACTTCCTTTCCGATCGGATCGCGGCGCGCGAAGAGCGTGTCGGCGATGCCGGAGCCGATGACGACGACCTGCGCGCTCGCGCGAACGTCGCCATCGCTGATGAAGCGTCCCTCGCCGACGTAGTGATTGTTGGCGATGGGGTAATCCTGGTTCACGCCGCCGAATTCGTCGGGAGTGGCCTGCTGCCCTTTGTAAATGACGTCGAGCGTGTTGCCGTCGCCGTTCCAGTAGCGCTCCGGCGAAACCGCCAGCATCGATGGGCACAGCCGCTTGAGCGCGAGCGCGTCCTCGTAGGTCAGGTTCTTGCGCGTGCGCTGCGACTCGTTCGAGTTGCCGGGGCCGAACTGCGGATCGAATTTCTGGAACTGCACCAGCGTCGCACCGAACGCCTGAAAGTCATGCGTGACGCTGTTATTGAAGCCGACGATGATCGAGACCATGGCGATGACCGTAGTCACACCGATGACGATGCCGAGGACGGTGAGCGCCGAGCGGAGTTTGTACGCGGTCAGCGCGCGGGCGGCGAAGCGGACGTTTTCGCGGGCGGCGAGGATGTGGTCACGTGCGCGCATGATTCACTCCGATCTCAAAGCGTCGATGGGCGGCAGGTTCGCGGCGCGCATGGCCGGGAAAAATCCAGCGGTGACGCCGGTGAAGACGGCGATCGCCAGTCCGGTGATCACGAGCGATGGACGGACGAGCGTCGGCAGCGGGAAGGCCGCGGAAATGCCGAAGGCGATGAGGACGCCTAGGAGCACGCCGACAATGCCGCCGCCGAGGGAGAGCAGGATCGCTTCGGTGAGGAACTGGAGCTGGATGTTGCGCTTGCGCGCGCCGAGGGCGCGGCGGATGCCGATCTCGCGGGTGCGCTCGACGACCGAGACCAGCATGATGTTCGTGATCACGATGCCGCCGACGACGAGCGAGATTCCGGAGATGAAAACCATGACCGCGAAACTTGTCGCAGAGATGCTCTTCCACAACTGTTGCAGCGCCTCGGCGGAAACGACGCCGAACGGATCGTTGCCGCGGAACGGCGTCTTGCGCCGGTTGCGGAGCAGCACGCGCACCTGATCGAGCGATTTCTCGAGTCCCGGCACGCCCTCGGTTGCGCGGATGAAGAGATTGAGGCCGCGCTTCGATCCGAACGCTTTTTCGTACGCGGTGATCGGGATGTAGAGCTGGTTGTCCTGGCTGCGGCCGAGCACGGAGCCTTGTTTGCGCAGCAATCCGATGACGCGAGCCGGATGGCCGGCGATGTTGATGGTGCGGCCGAGCGGGTCGAGCTTGCCGAACAACTCGTCCTTCACGTCGGAGCCGATGACAGCCACCATCGTCGCGTGCTGATCTTCCATGTTCGTGAAGAAGCGGCCCTCTTCAACGTCGACGTTATTGATCTCGCCGATGTTGGCTGAGCCGCCCTGCACGCGCACGCCGCCCAGTTTCTGCGCGCCGTGCTTGACGGTGAGCTGCGTGTTTTCCTGCGCGCCGACGGCGGCACAGCGCGAACAATGCTGACGAATCGCTTCGTAATCTTTCCAGTCGATCTTCTTGCGCTTGACGGCTTCAAGGAACTGCTCGCGGCTTGTGATGATCCCGAGCTGCGTGACGATGTAGACGTCCGGATTGAGCGTGAAGACCTTCTCCGCGATGTACGAATTCAGCCCGGCGATGATCGAGACGACGGCGATGACCGTCATTACGCCGATGATCACTCCGAGCAGCGTGAGAAAGCTGCGGAGCTTGTTCGTCGTGAGGGCGCCGGCGGCGATGCGGAGGGTGTCCATGGTTTTGGGTGTCGGGTGTCGGGTGTCGGGTGTCGGGTGTCGGGTGTCGGGTGTCGGGTGTCGAGAGTCAAAAACGAAATGTTGAATGTTGAATGGTCAATGTTGAATGTTGAATGGAACTGCCACTGCAACTGCCGGTGTTCGAGCGGAGCGCCTTTTCATTGAACATTCAACATTCAACATTGAACATTCAACATTTGGTTTTCCAGGCGAACGCCCGAATGTATCGATCTACAAATTTACGAATCAGCTCTTCTTCTCGCCGCCCGCCTTGTCGTCCTTCTCTTCCTTCTGTTCCTTCACCTTCGTCCCGTCCTTAATCTCGCGCAGCGCGCGGAAGGGGCCGGTGACGATCTGTTCGCCCTCCTTTGCACCGCTGACGATCTCGATGTTGCTGTCGCCGGATAGGCCGGTCTTGACGGGATGGAACTTCACGGCGCCGTTCTCGATGGCGAAGACGCCTTCTTCATCGAGCGGTTTGCCGGGCGTGCTGCCTGGTTTCTCGCGGACGACCAGCGCCTGAATCGGAATGGCCAGCGCTTTCGGACGCGTCCCGGTGATGATGTCGGCTGATGCCGAGAATCCCGGCCGCACTCCGGGCGGCGGATTCTCAATCTGGATCTTGACTTCGAAGTTGACGGCCTCGGTGGTGCTGGTGCTGATGCCGTTCCGTTTGATCGGACTCGACGCGACCTCGGTGACCAACCCCGGGAAGGTTTTGTTCGGATATGCGTCGATGGTGACGGTGGCGCGTTGGCCGACCTTCACCGCGGGAACGTCGGTCTCGTCGACTTCCATGACCGCTTCGACGACACTCATGTCGGCGATGGTCATGAGCACCGTGCCGGCGTTGTTCATCGTGCCGATCACGGCCACTTCGCCCTCTTCGACCGGCAGCGCGGTAACAACGCCGGCCATCGGCGCGCGCATGGTGGTCTTCTGCAGCGTGTCGCGCGCGGCGTTGAGGTTTTCGCGCGCCTGGCTGATGCGCTGCTCCAGCGCGGCGACGTTCGCGCGTGCGGAGTCGCGGCTGCTCTGTGCCCGATCGAGCTCTGCCCGCGGGATGATCCTCTGTTCGTAATTTTTCAGAGCGCGCTGGTAGTCCTGGTCGGCAGCGATAGCGTTTGCTTTCGCGGCGTCGCGGTCAGAGAAGACGGCCTGCAGCGCGGCATCAGCGCTGCGCGCGGTCGCGGCGAGTTGCTTCTGATCGATCTGCAGAAGGAAGTCGTCCTTCTTGACGACGTCGCCCTCGCGCACGGCGAGGTTGACTACCTGACCCATGACGTTGGCAGAGAGATCGACCTTGCGCTTGGCGTCAATGCGCCCGTTCGCGGATACCTTGCTGGTCAGATCCTGCCGCGTCACTTTGCCGTACGTGACCGGCGTGATGTCCTTGCCGCGGCGTGACGCGAACCCGGCAGTAAGCACACCCGCGACGACCAGTACGACGATTCCGATGATGATTTTCGTGCGACGCTTCATGTAAAGGATCTCCTGTTGAACGAACGTAGAGGCGTATACGGGATGGGAGGCGGGGGGTTGCGTGGCTGTCATCCTGAGCCGCCGAAGGACGGTCGAAACACCCCGCAAGTACTTGCATCGTTCGCGCACACCGCCGCCCCTTCCGGGTTAGCAGGAAGGGGGGTCCTTCGACCGTCCTCCGCGACGACGGCTTCGCCTCTGTCGCTCCGGCGGCTCAGGATGACAGCGTCACGCCGAACGCTTTCTCGAAATTCGCGGTGGTGATCGCGGCGACTTCCTCCACCGAAATCCCCCACAACGTTGCCAGCAACTCGGCCACTTTGATGACGTAGGCCGGCTCGTTGTCGCGTCCGCGGTACGGCACCGGCGCGAGGAAGGGCGTGTCGGTTTCGATGAGTACGCGATCGTGCGGCAGCGCCTTCGCGCATGCGCGCAACGGCTCGGCGGTACGGAACGTAACGATGCCGGAAAACGAAATGTAGTAGCCGGCGTCGATGAACTTCCGCGCGATCTCTTCGGACTCCGTGAACGAATGCAGAATGCCGCGCGCGCCGCTGTTTCCGAGGATGTTCACCATGTCCTCGGCCGACTCGCGGTTGTGAACGATGATCGGTTTGTCGACTCGTTTCGCCAGATCGAGATGCCGTTCGAAAACAGCGATCTGCGTTTCGCGCGGCGAGTGCATGTAGTGATAGTCGAGGCCGCACTCTCCAATCGCGACGACGCGCGGCTGCGCCGACAACCGTTCGATCTCCGCGAACGCGGTATCATCGCAATCCTTCGCCTCATGCGGATGAAATCCGACCGCCGCCCATACGTCGGCGTGCTTCTGCGCGACGGCGACCGCTTCCGGCGCGTCCTCCAGCTTCGTTCCCGGAACGACAAATCCGCGAATGCCCGCCGCGCGCGCGCGTGCGAGGACGGCATCCGCGTCGGACATGGTGAGGTGGCAGTGGGAGTCGGTGAAGATCAAGCGCGTTCCACCAGCAGGGACAACCCCATCCCGCCCGAAATGCAGAGCGTCGCCAGTCCCAACTTCTTGTCGTGCGACGCCAGCGCGTGAAGCAGCGTCGTCGTAATCCGCGCACCGGTCGCGCCGATGGGATGGCCGAGGGAGATCGCGCCGCCGTGGACGTTGAGTTTGTCGCGGTCGAAGTGCAGCTCGCGGTCGCAGGCGAGCACTTGTGCGGCGAAGGCTTCGTTGAGCTCGATGAGGTCGATGTCGTCAAGCGTGAGATTCGTGTCGGCGAGAAGGGCGCGCGTGGCGGGGACCGGTCCGATGCCCATGATCTTCGGATCGACCCCGGCCTGCGCGTAGCCGATGACGCGCGCCATCGGCGTGAGGCCGTGGCGTTGGACGGCATCGGCCGAGGCGACGAGCATCGAGGAGGCTCCATCGGTGACGCCGGAGGAGTTGCCTGCGTGGACCGTTCCGTTCTTGCGAAACACCGGAGGAAGTTTGGCGAGCGATCCGAGGTCCGCGTCGAAGCGCGGGTGCTCGTCTTTGTCGATGAGCACATCGCCTTTGCGGCCGGGCACCGTGACCGGTGCGATCTCGTCGCGGAAGCGGCCTTCGTCGTATGCGACGCCAGCGCGGCGCTGCGTTTCGACCGCGTACGCGTCCTGCTCTTCGCGGGAAATCTCGTAGCGATCGGCCAGCGTCTCCGCGGTCGCGCCCATCATCTCGTCGGCCAGCGGACAGAGAAATCCGTCGCGATACATTCCATCGATGACTTCAGCGTCGCCCATGCGGTAGCCCCAGCGCGCGCGCGGCAAAAGGTACGGAGTGTTCGACATCGATTCGGTGCCGCCGGCAAGAACGACGCTGGCCTGGCCGAGACGGATCTGGTCCGCAGCATTCATGATCGCGCGGAGTCCGGAGCCGCAAGCCTGGTTGACGGTGTACGCCGGAACTTCGTGGCGCAATCCCGATTTGATAGCGATCTGGCGCGACACATTCGGTCCGACGCCGGCCTGGCGCGCGTTGCCGAAGATCACTTCATCGATTGCATTCGGATCGATGCCGCTTCGCGCAAGCGTGGCCTTCGCGCTGGCGGTTCCGAGCTCGGCGGCGGTGAGCGAGGACAATCCGCCGCCGAATTTTCCGATGGGAGTGCGGACGGCGGCGGCGAGGTAGATGGTTTCGTTCAGCTTCGGCATAGGGCGGTCACGGTGTCGGCGTAGGTCTGCACCGACTGCAACAAATCCTTCTTCCCGATCTTCTCATTCGCGCCGTGCGCGTCAAGGATCGAGCCCGGCCCGAACAGCAGCGGCGTGCCGAGCGTGCCGAGGTGCGGCACGTCGGTGTTGAACGCGACCACGCGCGATTCAAAACCATCCGGCACTTTCATCCGCTGCGGCGGATTGCCGCGCGAAACGGTGATAGTGCCACCGTGCCGCGCGATGATCGACTGCAGTTTCGCTTGCACGACTTCCGGCTCCGTCACCGTGCGAAAAATCATCTGACACTCGGCCTCGGCGGGAATGACGTTCGGCTTCTCGCCGCCGCGTACGACGCCGACGTTGACGGTGGTGTCGCCGAGGTCGTCGTCAGAGCCCCAGTTCGTCGCGTTGATCTCGGCGATGGCGTTGACCATCTTGGTGATCGCGGAATCGCCGCGCTCCGGATATGCGGAGTGGCCGGCGATGCCGTCGAAGCGGACGAAGCAGGTCAGTGCGCCTTTCGATGCGCGCGCAAACGTCGACTCCGTCGGCTCGCCGACGAGGACAAACTCCGATCCGAGACTCGCAAACTCTTTGTTCGCCATCTTCGCGCCGATCGAATCGGTCTCCTCGCCGACGACGAAGAGGTACGCAAAGTCGTTCATCCCATCCGCGCGCAGCCGCTCCCCCGCCGCGATCATCGCGGCGATGATCCCTTTCGTATCGCACGCACCGCGCCCATACAGAAACTCGTCATCCTCCGACGCCGCAAACCACGGCGGCACGGTATCGATGTGCGAGTTAATGACCACGCGCGGACGCCCACCCGCTGCGGCGTAGACATTGAACCGCCGCTCGCTGACCTCGTGGCGCCGGCACGCGTAGCCGAGCGCCGCCAGTTCGTCATGGAGAAAAACGGCAGCGTCGAATTCGTTTTCGGTCGGCGACGGGATATCGATGAGCCGCTTCGCGAAACGAATGGCGTCAAACATAGGGCGCGGATTGTAACTGTCATCCTGAGCCGCCGAAGCCTGAGTCGCGAAGCGGCGAATGGCGGAGGACGGTCGAAGGACCTCCCGTCTGTTAACCCGGTCGGGCGGCGGTTGGGCGGCGGTTGCAACGGCACGCGCTGCTTCAATGAAAATCACCGACCGCCCGGGTTATCAGGAAGGGGGTCCTTCGACCGTCCTACGCTGCTCCGGCTTCGCCTCCGCAGCTCCGGCGGCTCAGGATGACAAGCACCCTACGGTCGCCGCCGCCGTCCGCGCTCGCGGGGGAATTCGATGAACATGCCCGGGAAGGTGGCGCGCATGCGGTTGAGGTCGGGGTCATCGGGCCATTGTTGCCAGATTTCGGCGGCGAGGCGTTGGATGTCCGTGCGATTGCGGACCGACAGCGCGAGGCCGAGGCGAGCGAGTTGCTGTTCGCGCGCGTCGAGGCGGTCGGAGTCGGCCAGCGCGAGGTTCAGCTCTTCGTTCGCCGGCACGAGGTTTCGATTGAGGAGGGCGATCTCGCCCATGCGGAAGTGCGCTTTCGCGTAATGCGGATCCTGCCTCAATACACGATGCAACGTCTTGCGCGCCTGCTGCGCGTCGCCGCTGAGAATCTCGGACATCGCCGTGGCGTAGAGGGCGTCCGCTCTCGGTTCGTTCGCCGTCGGTTGCGGAGTAGGTTGCGGCTCCGGAGGAGTTGAGGCCACATCCTCGGTTGTAGTCGTGGCCGGTTGCGTGTGCGTCGTGGCCGGAGCAGCGCTGGCGACGACCGGCGCGACGTCGGGCTTCCGCTCTTCGATGACCGCCGGCGGTGCGGTGACGTTCACCGATGTCGTTGATACGGGCTGTGACACCGGTGGCGCGGGCTTCGGCGCGGCAACGCTCGCTACCGGCGAAGCGCGATGCGAAAACCAATACCACCCGCCGGCGGCAGCCATCGCGATGAAGAGTGCGACGTACGCGAGATTGAACATCAATCCGCCACGCTTGCGAGCCGGCGATTCCTGCACCGTCTTCAATTGCGATCCCGTCAGCAGGGTCGGCGTCGCCGTGAGCATTGCCGGCGTTACCGCGGTCACCGCATTCGCGTTCGTGTACGGCGCTGTCTTCGCGCGGCCGATCTGCTCGTCGAGCGCGGTTACCAGCTCCGCGGCAGTGAAGCGCTCCGTCGCATTCTTGCGAAGACAACGCCGGATGATCTCGTTCATCGACGGCGAAATCCCCGGATTCACCGACACGGCATCGGCCGGTTCATCGCGGATGATCTGCGTCATCGTCTCGGTGATCGTCTCGCCGCCGAACGGCCGGCGTCCCGTCGTCATCTCGTAGAGCACGACGCCGAGCGAGAACACGTCAGTCCGTCCCTCGATCGTTTTGCCGAGCGCTTGCTCGGGCGACATGTAGTGGATCGTGCCGAGGATCATGCCCTGTTGCGTGACGAACGCGGTGGGAGTTTCAGACGACGGCGCGCCGGCGATGCCGACCTGTTTGGCGATACCGAAGTCGAGGACCTTCACGCGATTGCCGGCCACGATGATGTTGTCGGGCTTGATGTCGCGATGCACGATCCCTTTCGCATGCGCCTCGGCCAGCGCATCCGCGACCGCGCGTCCGATGCGGCAAATCTCGGACTCGGATAAGCCACCGCGCTTGATGACGCGCGTCAGCGATTCGCCTTCGACAAACTCCTCGACGATGAAGAGGTGATCGCCGTCCTCCTCGATCGAGTGAATCGTGGCGATGGAGGGGTGATAGAGCTGCGCCGCCGTGCGCGCCTCCCGTTTCAGCCGCGCGATGGCCTCGACGTCGGCAAGCACGCTCGGCGGCAAGACCTTGATGGCGACGGTGCGCCCGAGGCGCGTGTCCTCCGCGCGCCAGACCTCGCCCATGCCGCCCGCGCCGACGCGGGAGATCAGCCGATACGGACCGAGGTGTTGATCGGGCGCGAGCATGAAGGCGTCATTCTGTCACTGTCGGTATGCCTTGTCGCCTCCGGAGCGCTGGCGTCCCGCCGGCTGGCCAGGCTGCGTCTCGCTGCCTGCCCGGCAAGGTAGCGACATTCGCCCGATAGCCAAGCGGCGGACGAGACGACGCGTTGTTAACAGCAGATGTGGCGACTCTGGCGTGTTGGCGGCGAGACGCCGCCAGGCCAGCCGGCGGGACGCCAGCGTTCCGATCCCAACGCGCGTCACCACTCGATGACGGCACGTCCGCCAGCGAGGTCAAGTGCTTTTGTGGCAATTAGTTAGGAGATCGAATCGTTTTCGAGCGGCGTGAAACGGGTTGCGTTCCTCATCATTAATGTAGTGGCCGTCGCCGCGCATGCGGCAACGATCGCATTCGTGACGCCGCAGGTCGGCGCGCAGGCGATCGGGCCGATGCTGATCGAAATCACGACCTCGGTCGCGAATGTCGACCGCGTCGAATTCTCCGTCGACGGCGCGCTGGCGGGAGTCGCACGCAAGCCGCCGTATCGCATCGCGCACGACTTCGGAACGTCGCTGGCCGCGCATGCGATTACAGCGAAGGTCTGGTCGAACGGCTTTCGCAACTCGGATCAAGTCACGATTACGACCGCGGCCTTGACGGCCGGCGAGACGATGAATGTTGACGTCGTCGAAGTGCCGATACGCGTCCGCTCCGCGCATCCGCTGCACGCGAACGATCTGCGCGTGACGGAGAACGGGATCCCGCAAGCGATCCGCGAGCTGCGCGCCGATCGAGGCGCGGCGCGATTCGTTTTCATCGTCGATCGCTCGCTGTCGATGGGCGACGGGAAGCTCGACGCCGCGTTGCGCGCGATCACGACCGAGTCCCAGCTGCTGCGGGACGACGATCGTCTCGAGCTTGTGCTCTTCAATCACAACGTGACCAAGGCGCGGCCGATCCACCGCGGCGAACGACTCCCTTCGGTTCCGACGTCCGGCGGCACGTCGCTGCGTGACGCGGTGGCTTCGATCGTCACGCGCGAGCGGACGTACGCCATCGTCATCACCGACGGCGGCGACCGCAACAGCGCGACCTCGGAGAACGACGCGCTGCACGCGATCAGCAACACGAAGATGATCGTCGACGCGATCGTTCTCGGCGACGCGTCGTCGTTCCTTCGCGACGCTGCAAAAAACACCGGCGGCACGCTCATCACCGCGGACACGGCTGCGTTGCAGCAGGCGCTGCGATCTCTGATCGTCGACATCAACAGCCGCTACACGCTCGACTATCAGAGCCACGGCAACGGTCCCGGATGGCGCGCCATCGTCATCACGCCGCAACGCCGTGGCATCGAAATCGTCAATGCGCGCAAGGGGTACTACGCGCGATGAAACGGCTGCTGATCGTGATCGCGTTCATTGCGATGCCTGCGTTCGCGCAGACGACGCGCATCGCCTCCGATTTCGAAATCGCGCAGATGCAGCAGCAGCTGGCGCGTTCGCACGACTTCCTTTCCCAACTTTCCGGCCATCTCAACCTCGGCGACGCGCGACTGGCGCGGAGCGAGAGCGCGCTGGCGCGCCGCGAGTATGCGCAAGCGTATGAGCTCGCGTCGAACGAGCGGCTCGACGCAAGGCGCGCCTCCGACCTGGCGCGCTACGCCACAGCGACGTCGTATGCAGCGCTCGCGGAGGCGAAGTTGGGGCACGATGCGAACGCGTTCGCGTTGTCGGAAGAGGCCATCCGCTACGAAAGCGGCGACGCGAAGACGTGGAACCTCTACGCGGGCACGATGTCGCTCCTGCGGAAGCCGGCAAAGGCCGCGAGCGCGTCGCGCAACGCCGTTGCGCTCGCGCGCCGCGACCAGGCGCAATCTCCCGGTCTCGATAAGCGCCTCGACCTGGCAGTCTACGAGTACGCGCTCGCGTCGGCATTGAACGAAACCGGACAAACGCGTGAGGCCGAACAGCTTCTCATCGAGGTCACGTCATCGCTTCTCTCGCCGGAATTCGATTTTGTGCGCGCGCGCATCAAACATCTCGAAGCGTTCGAGTCGTACTCTGCGCCGCGCGGCCAGACGGCGTCCTACATCTCGCTGCTCAATCGCTCGCAACTGCGGCTGGCGTCGCTGTATGAGTCGCGCGGAGATGCGGCGCGCGCGCGGAAGCAGTACGAAAACGTGCTCGCGGCACGCAGCGACGATCCGACGGCACTGGCGGCACTCGCGCGGCTGTCACAGTCGGGCGAGCACTTCGCCGAAGCGTTCGACGCGAATCCGTTTTCGCTTCCGCTCATGCGCGACTATCAGCGTTACCTGGCCACGCACCGCGCCGAGCAGGCTGATGGGGATTCCTCCGGTGCGCGGATGCGGCGCGTGCTCATTGCTATGAATCGCGGCGAGTCGAACGCGGCCAGGACGACGCTCGATCAACTGGACCGTCAGTATCCCGACAACGACACGTTGCGAACGCTTCGCGCGGAACTCGACAAGCCGAATGAGACGCCGGCATTCCTCCGGCTCGGCGCAACCACCGCCACTCCCTCGGCTTCCGATCTCCGCTCGATCATCGCGATGTTTAACGACAATCGCCTTACGCCCGAGCAGCGCGCGGCGCTCGACAAGATCGCGATGACGAGTCTTGCGCAATTCGATGAGCGCAAAGAAGCGCCCGCTCATCAAACGATCTTCGAGTCGGGCGAGATCGATGGCGTCCGTTTCCGTTTCAGCGAACCGATGGCATTCAACGGCGACTTTGCCGCGCATGCGCAGCTGAAGTTGACCTACCGGATCCTCGGAGCGAGCAATGACGAACTTTTGCTCGAGCCGATTCAACTCGAGGCTGCGCGATGACGGGCGTAGTGCGGGCGTCCTCGCCTGCATCCGGCGTGGCGTCTCGCCCGACGGGGGTTTCTGGGATTCAATCCACGGCTGCGAGTCGACTACAGACACCACCGCCGGGCGAGGACGCCCGCCGGACGCAGACGAGACGTCCGCACTACGCCCTGTTGACGCTGGCAGTACTCGCAATCGCCACTGCGGCCGCCGCCCAACCCATCGCCGCCACCAATCGCGGCATCGTCGTCGCGCACGATCGCGTCATCGAACTCTTCGACCGCACCGGCAGAAATCTCATCTGGAAAACGGACGGGCTACCAACGCCGCAGAGCATCGCGGCGTCCAATGAACGAATCGCCGTTCTCGACCCGCTGGCGAACGAGGCTCGCATCGTCGAGCTGGCAGCGGGACGCGGAACTGCTGTGCACACGGGCGAGACGCCGGTCGCCGGCGTATTCATCGGACCAACGCTTTATCTCCTCGAGCGCGATGCCCGGGCTCTCGAACGGATCGGCGCGGACGGCACGAGAGCGTCCATCAGCACCGGCGCCGATCCGGCCTTTCTTCGCGAAGCGAACGGCCGGTTGTACGTCTACGCGCGCGGCGAAGGACTCGTGCAGGAAATCAGCACGTCGCCATTCGCGATCCGCCGAAGCGCGCGCGTGACGCCGTTCGCCTCCGACTTCGAGATCGATTCGAAGAACGCGTACGTCGTCGATCCGCACGGCGCGAAGATCGGAGTCATCAATCTCGACACGATGCAATCCGCCGGCAACATCGACGTCGGCGCCGTCCCGGTCTCCTTCGCGTTCGCGTCGACCGGCACCTCTCTCACCGCGCGCACGCTCGCCGTCGCCGATCCCTCGGCGAAAAAAGTGTGGCTGATCGAAGGGGCGCAATCGACGACGCAGGCGTTCACGCGCGGCTTCCTGCGCGGCCTGATCGGACTCGGACTCTTCGGCAGCGGGACGTCGAACTTTCCCACCGGCGTCGATCGCGTGTTCATCCGCGGCTCACGCTGGTACGCATTCGATTCGAGCAGTGGAACTCTGTATCGATTTACAAAATCGTCGAGCTCGGTTGTCGCGAGGAACATTCGCCTCTTCACAGTGACAGCCGAGGGGGTCTTCTGGTGGGACGACGCGGTACGGCGGTTGCACCAAGCGGACTAAAGAGAACGCGTTATGGCAGAACGAAAACCGTGTATCCGATGCGAGCGCCCGATCGATTCGAACGCGCGCTCGTGCGTCTATTGCAACTGGGATCAAGGCGTGACGAAGCCGCTCCCAACCACCGCCGCGCCGGCTGCTCCCGCGTACGTCCCGCCGCGGGACACGCGCCTGCGCAACCGCATCCTCGGCGCGATCGCATTCGTCGCACTCGTCGTGATCGCTTTCGTGATCGGCTCGCTCGTGCACGGCTCCGATCCCTCGCAAGCGAAAGCGTCGCAGACACCGGCAACTCCAGCCACCTCGACTGCGCAAGCCGAGGGAGGGCCGAGGGCGGATGTGACACTCGTGCCGATTGACGGCTCCATGCAATCCGAGCCGCCGATCACCACCGCGCCGGCGATGGCACCGAGCGCCGGCAACGTCGAAGTCAACGGCGACCGCGCCGATGCCACCGCGCTTCCGTCTGGCGAGTACTCTGCCGCCGCGCAGCGTGCAAAGGCCGAGCGCGATGTCAGGACGAGCAACGGAATGATCGATCCGCGCACAATTTCGGGGGGCGTCGAACGAGCTGTTCCCGTCAATCGCACTCCGCGTCCGCAACCAGCGTCGCAGCGCAACCAGGTGATCCGCGTATCGGCTCCGCCGCACACGGAACCCGTCCCGCTCTACCAGCCGGTGCCGCCCTTGCGCGTGAACCGTCCGACCAGCGCGCGGCTCTTCCTGACGGTCGGCACCGATGGCCGCGTTCATGACATCGACATCGCACAATCGATCCCCGGCGAGATGCCGCGCCTGATCGCGTCGGTGCAGAACTGGCGCTTCCGGCCGGCCACCCAAAACGGCCAACCCGTGACATCGACGTTCTCCGTCGCTATAAACGTGCGTCCGCAATGACCGTCGAACCGCAGAACCCCACCGATCGGATCGCATGCGCATCGTGCCGCCACGACATCGACGCCGCGGCGAAACTCTGTCCGTACTGCGGCGCCGATCCGCGCACCGGCCAGAAGCCTGTCGACACGCAGGCGATGCTGAATCAGATGTTCCACCCACGCGCGACGTCCGCCACGGACACCGTTTTCGAATTTGCCCGACAGCGTCAGGGCGTCGTTGTCGCGCTTGGGGTGCTTGTGGCGATCCTCATCCTGGCCGGCCTGCACGAATTCGTGACGCGCCGCAATGCGCGGGACGTCTCGGCCGCCGCGGCGATTCCGCTGACCGAGGTGACGGACTTGAACAATCAGTCCGACGAGAACAAGCCGCTGCCACTACCGAATCTCCAGTTCCAGTTCGACGGCCATCCGCAAACGATGCGAACGTTCGTCGTCGAGCCTGGCGCGGTGACGCCGCCGGAGGTTATCGCGGCGCAGCAAGCAGCGGCGGCGCAACCTGCGCCGGTTCCAGCGGCGAAGCCGCATTAGTTTTTTGCCGCGGAGCGGCGCGAAAGCCGCCGGATGGCGGCTCGGACGGTAGCCGGTGGTCGTGCACGAAGTGCGAGACCACCGGGTTCACGAACGCGCAGATTTTTCCGACCGCGGCAGCGGTCGCGGATGAATTGATCCGTGACCCCTGCCGGGGTCCATTTTCATTCGCGTTTTTTGTCCGGTGGTCTCGCGCTTCGCGCGCGACCACCGGCTACCATACGAAACGCCTTCGGCGTTCTTTTCGCGCCGCAGTTTGCATTGTCAATCGGCGAACCCTCGAGCGTTTACTCGCTGGCCTTGAGCGGCAGTTCGACGGTGAACGTCGCGCCTTTGCCGAGGCCGTCGCTTTCGGCGGTCACGCTGCCGCCGTGGATCTCGGCGAGATGGCGGACGATGGCCAGGCCGAGCCCGAGGCCGCTGTGGGTGCGGGCGCTGCCTCCGTCCGCTTGACGGAAGCGTTCGAAAACGTAGGGCAGGAACGCCGGGTCGATGCCGGGACCGTCGTCGCTGACCGTGATCCGCGCCGCGTTTTCGACGCGGACCAAGCGCGCCTCGATATGGCCGCCGCGCGGAACGAATTTGATCGCGTTCGAGAGCAGGTTCCACACGATCTGCTGCAAACGATTTGCGTCGCCGTCGACGAGCGGCGTGAAGTCGAGATGGACGCCGATGGTGATCTGCTTCGCGGTCGCGGCAGGACGGAGCGTCTCGATCGCGTTGGTGATCACGCTGCGCAGATCGACCGGCGCGACAGTCAAGCGGAACTTGCCGCTGATGATGCTGGAGACGTCGAGGATGTCTTCGATCAGCCGCGCCTGCGCCTGCGTGGAGCGGTCGATCGACTCCAACGCCAGTGCCATCGTCTCCGCATCGACGGTTGCGACGGTCAGCATGCGCACCCAGCCGAGCGTGGCGGTCATCGGCGTGCGCAGTTCGTGCGAGACGGTGGCCAGGAAGGCGTCTTTGGCGCGGTTGGCCTCGACCGCCGCGGTGTGCAGTTGCGCGTTCTCGATCGCCAGCGCGACACGGCGCGCAAAGAGCACCGCCAGATCGAGATCCGCCTGATCGTAACGTTGTTTTTCGCGCGATCCCACCGTCACGGCCCCGATCGTCCCACTGCGCGCGATGAGCGGCACGACCATGTAGGACTGCAGACGGAGCCGGCCAAGCAGGCTACGGAACTCGTCGCCGCGTTGTGCGATTACCTCGGGTGGAATCTCATTCAGGATCTCGGGCTGACCGCTTCGGATCACCGCGGCCGAGCCGGAGTTCAGATCCGTACGCGGACCGTAGGTCTGCAGCAGCCGAGCGTCGTCCTCCATCGCGGGATCGACGTGCTTGACCACGGCGCGGCGGATGACGGGGCCTTCGACGACGTCGATCACGCAGAGGTCGCCGAGGATCGGGATGGCGGCCGCAGCGGCGTTCTCGAGCGTGTCCTGCGCGTCCAGCGACGCGGTGACCAATTCGCTCACGCGCGCCAGAAAGCGCAGCGAATCCTCGGCGCGTTTTCGCGAGGTGATGTCGAGCGTCACCCCGCGCATGCCGACCGGCTTGCCGTCGGCATCCTTCACTACCATCGAGTGAGACTCGACCCAGATCGCACGGCCGTCTTTCGTCAGCCAGCGGAACGTGTTCACGCGGAAATCGCCCGCGGCAAAGTGTTCCTGCGCGTGTTTCGCGGCGGCTTCGCGATCGTCGGGATGGACGATGGTCAGCCAGAAGTTGGGCGTGGCCAGCCACTCCTCGACCGTGTAACCGAGCATGCGCGTGACGTGCTCGCTGATGTAATCGATGTTCTGCGACTGTTTGCTCGGATTGCCGTGCGCCTCCCACACCACGCCGGGAACGCTGGAGACGATGTCCGCGAGGCGGCGCCGCTCATCCTCGATGCGGTTGGCCATTTCCTCCAGGTCCTGCACGCGCTCGCTGCGAAGCTTCGCTGTCTCCGCGCGGTACCACGCGAGGATCCAGCTCAACAGGATCATGAAGATGTCAAAGATGGTGAGCTGAACCGCGTCCGACGGTTTCATCAAGAACGAATGCCGCGGTGTCATGAAGAAGTACGTCGCGGAAGCCGAGGAGAGGGCGATCGAAAAGAGAGCGGGACCGAAGCCGCCGTATGTAGCGCTGATGACGATGGCGCCGATCAGAATCAGGTAACGCGCGCCACCGAGGATGGGCGAGATCCACATCTGCACGACGGTCGCGAGGACGGTCAGTGCAATCGCTACGAGGTAGCGTTTTGCGAGCGAGCTGTACTCGGCGGAAGTCGGTTGTTTCACCACGTTGCGTTGCGTCAAAGCTACCGGCTATTTTGCTGGTCTCGTGCCGAGTCCGCTTGCAATCCACGTGGCACTTCGCTGGCAATACAAATAAGTGCAGTCCACGGAGGAACCATGGAAATTCAAACGACTTCTGAAGACCGCACCTGGAAAGAAAAACTCGCCGCCATACCGCGAAGTGCCATCGCGTCCGTGAAGCCCCGGATGAAGGCGATGACGATGAAGACAAACGACAGCATGCGCGGCAATCCAGCGAAGTGGGCCGGCATCGCTGCCGGAGCTGGACTCGGAATCGGCCTCGTAGGCAGGTTCCTGCAACGCCGCGCGCACGCTCGCCACACACCGGCAGTGATCATCATCGAAGCGGCGTGCTGATGGGTCGCGCGCGAAGGCGCGCTCGACAATCTTAGCCCCGCGCTCTGCGCGGGGTTGGGAAAGTGCGCAGATTGTGCGGCCGCGGAGGCGGTCGCTGCAAATTTCGCGCTGTTGGACAATTTGTAGTGGCCGCCTCCGCGGCCACAACTTCTTCCGCATCCGTTTTCCCCGCGCAGAGCGCGGGGCTAGGATTGCCGAGCGCGCCTTCGCGCGCGACCTGCGTACGCTAGAACTTCGGAAGCAGTTCCCCGAGCGCGTCCGCGAGTTTCTCGTAGTCTCCGATCTCGTTGTAGAGCTGCGCGGAAACGCGCAGGACGCGTTTCGGCTGATGCGGCCAGGGATGGATTGGGACTTCGATCGAATAGTCGTAGAACAGCGCGTCCTGCAGCGGATCGCCGTAGAGCGTTGGCACGTATGGTTTGCCTTCGGCGAGCGGGACCGCGGCCATTGAGCCGAGCATTTCGTCCAGAGCTGGATGGGCGATGGCGAGGCGATCGCACAGGAGGTCGCGCGCGCGCAACGCCAGTTCGTGATTCCGGCGCATGACCTCGGGCCAGCCGCCGGCGAGGCTGGCCATGAAAGTCAGCGCGGTCGGGACGCTCAGAATTGCGGTCGGATCAAAAGTTCCTGGCCAATCGAATTCAAGGTGGAAGCGGCTGCGATCGGTGCGCGTCGCATTCGCGCCGTGACTGATCACCACGGGACGGATTCCGCGACGGCGATTTTCGCGAACGTAGAGAAAGGCCGCGCCTTTTGGAGCGCAGACCCACTTGTGGAGATTGCCGGTGTAGTAGGCCGCGCCAAGCGTGTCGAGGTCGAGTGGGAACATGCCTGGAGCGTGGGCGCCATCGACGAGCGTGTCGATGCCGCGGCGGTTCAGCTCAGCGATCACTTTCACAAGCGGAAAAATCAAGCCAGTCTGGCTGGTGACGTGATCGATGAGCAGCAGCCGCGTGCGATCGGTGACGGCCGCGAGCACGCGTTCGACGATTTCGTCCGAGGAGCGGAGAGGGAACGGTACATCGACTGCGACGACTTTCGCGCCGGCAAGGCCCGCAACGTATTCGAGCGCATTGCGTGACGCGTTGTACTCGTGCGTCGTGACGAGCAGCTCGTCGTGACGGTCGAGATCGAGCGAGCGCAAGACCGCGTTGACGCCGGCGGTGGCGTTGGGAACGAACGCGATTGCGGCTGGATCGGCTCCGACGAACTCCGCCAGCGCGGCGCGAGCCTGGTCGAGCAGCGGCTCGAGTTCGCGCACCATGAAGCGCACCGGCTCGCGTTCCAGTTGCGTCCGCAGCTCGTTCTGCTTCGCAAGCACGGCTTTCGGCGCGGCACCGAACGAGCCGTGATTGAGAAACGTGATGGTCGGATCGAGGAGCCAGTGCTCTTTCATTCGGCGCGCGAGCTCATGCAGGGCTCGTCGCGCCGAATCGTCTCATATCCACATTCAGCATCAGCCCGATCGCCATGAGGAACATCATGGTCGACGAGCCGCCGTACGAAATCAGCGGCAGCGGGATGCCGGTAGTCGGCAGCACGCCGATCTGCATGGCCACGTTGATGAAGATGTGGAAGACGAAGAATGCGATCAGACAGATGGCCAGAAATGCGCCGCCGCGGTCCCGCGCTTTTTTCGCGAACGTCAGCGCCTGAAAGATCAAGAAGAGATAGAGACCGAGCACGATCACGACGCCGATGAAGCCCCACTCCTCGCCGAGTGTGGCGAAGATGAAATCGGTGTGATGCGCGGGGAGGAAGTCGAGTTTGGCCTGCGTCCCCTGCCGGAACCCCTTGCCGTGAATGCCGCCCGAGCCGATGGCGATTTTCGCCTGCGTGACCTGATAACCCTTGCCGAGCGGATCGCGGTCGGGATTGAGGAACGTGATGATGCGATCCTTCTGATACGGCTTCATGATGCTGAAACCGCCCAGACCGAGCAGGGCCACGACCACGATCATCGCCGCCCAGATTCTCCAGCGGATGCCGCCGAAGAACATGGCCACCGCGACGAGCGGGAAGAACGTCGCCGCAGTGCCGAAGTCGGGCTGCATGAGGATCAGGCCCACCGGGATGGCGATGATCAGCATGGCCCGAAAGAACGATTTGAAGTCCATGTACGCCCGCTCGTGATTGTCGAAAAACTTCGCGAGCATGATCGCCGTGAAAATCTTCATGAACTCGGACGGCTGAAATTGAAATGAGCCGATGTGGATCCACGAACGCACGTTCGCGGTCAGCCTGCCGAAGGCCATGAGGTACAGCAGCAGGATGATGCCGAGCCCGTAGAGAAATGGCGCGATGTCGAAGAAGACGTGGTAGTCGACGAACAGGCAGAACAGCATCAGCACGAAACCGATGGCCAGCCAGAGAAGTTGCTTCTTGAAGATGCCGAGGCCGGGATCGTCGAAGTACGTGGCGCTGTAGATGAGCAGGCAGCCGACGGCGGCGATCACCAGCGCCGTGCCGAGGAAGTTGAAGTCGAGTTTTGAAAACGTGCGGATGTTGTCCCGGGCCATCGAGTGTCCTCAGTGGCCCAGGTTCGGGTTCGAGCCGGCCGGCGCGGCGGGCGCTTTTTTCACCTGGCCGGGGATCGGCGCCTGCCCTTCCTTGATCGCTTCGAGCGTGTCGGGATTGGAGAGATCGAGATTGGCGTCGTTGAACTGCTGGCGGAAGCGCGATTCGTAGAGCAGCTTCGCGAGCGGCGCGGCGTCGACGCCGCCATGTCCGCCGTGTTCGACGAAGACGACGACCACCATCTGCGGATTGTCTTTCGGCGCAAACGACGCGAACCACGCGTGATCTTTGTACTTGTACGGCAGCCCCTCGGTCTTCACCCAGCCGTGTTGCGCGATGACCTGCACGGTCCCGGTCTTGCCGGAGACATTCAGCCCTTCGATGCGCGCGTTGCCGCCGGTGCCGCCTTCTTCGTTGACGACTTTCCAGAGGCCGAGCTTCACGGTCTCGAGCGCTTTCGGTGCGAGCGTCACTTTGTGGAGCACCTCGGAGGCGACCTGCAGGCGGTCGACTTTCCCGTCGGGGCTCACCTTCTCGATCATCTTCACGACGTGCGGCCGGTAGACCGTGCCGCCGTTGGCGATGGCCGCCATCATGTTCGCGACCTGCAGCGGCGTCACGATGAGCGGGCCCTGGCCGATCGCGACCGAGATGGTCTCGGACGGATACCACTTGCGGTGCTGTTTGACCGCGGCCCATTGCGTCGATGGAACGATGCCGGGCTTTTCGCCATCGAGATCGATGCGCGAGATTTCGCCGAATGTGAGCTTGTGCGCGTATTCGGCGATGCGGTCGATGCCGAGCCGCGCGCCGACGTTGAAGAAGAAGATGTCGCACGAGACTTTGAGCGCGTTGGCGACGCTGACGTCGCCGTGGCCGTTCTTGTTGTAGCAACGGAACCGGCGGCCGAAGAAGACGCCGCTGCCGCTGCAGTAGAACGATGTGCTGGTATCGATCGCACCCTCGGACAATCCGGCCATGGCCATGACCGCCTTGAAGACGGATCCCGGAGAGTAGAGCCCCTGAATGGCGCGATTCAGTTCAACTTTGAATGGATTGGAGGCGATGGTGCGCCAGACGTCTGGCGTGAACCGTTTGGAGTAGACGTTCGGATTGAAAACGGGGGAAGAGACCATGGCCAGCACTTCGCCGTTGCGCGGATCGAGTGCCACGGCGGCGCCGACGAATTCGTTCTCGGCGAAGTACTGCTCTGCGCGGCGCTGCAGATCGAAGTCGATGGTGAGGTAGACGTTGTCGCCGGCCACAGGATCTTTTCGCGCGGGACGGTACTCGGCGAGGCGGCGGCCGTGGCTGTCGTACTCCCAATACTGCGCGCCGTCGCGGCCGCGAAGGTATTCGTCGTACATCAGCTCGACGCCGCGTTTGCCGAGGAGATCGCCTTGCTTGAGCTCCTTGTGGCGCGCGAGGTCCTTTTCCGTGACCTCTCCGATGAAGCCCATCAGGTGCGCGGCCATCGTCGCGTACGGATAGTTGCGGCGCTGCACCGGCACGACGTTCAGCTCCGGAAACGCCACGGCCTGCGCCTGGATCGATGCCACCTGCGGCATGTTCAGATCCTCGGCGATCGGAATCGGGCGCGCGATGGGAATCGCTTTCCCTTTTTCGAAACGCGCTTCGATCTCCTGCGGCGGCACGCCAAGGACATGCGCGAGGAATGCAACGATTTTCACGCGATGCGCCGGATCACCCTTCACGATCGGACGCATGACCACGCGGTCGAGGCTGAGCGAGTAGGCCGGCTGATTGTCGGCGAGGATCTTCTGGCCGCTGCGGTCAAGGATCAGTCCGCGTTTGGCCGGCGTAACGATCTCGCGGAGCGCATTCGCTTCGGAGAGGTTGCGGTACTTCTCCGCCTGCACGCCCTGCACGACCCAGAACGAGCCGGCCAGGAAAACGAAAACCACAACGATCGCCCACAGCAGGGCGTTGATGCGGAAGGTGAGGAACTTCTGATCATCTCGATAGACGCGCATGGGGGCTTACCAACCTGCTGGCCGGCGCGTGGCCTCGATCGGCTCTTCGCGCAGGAACAGCGTCAGGAGGAGATACACGATCATTCCGAACAGGCAGGTGAAGATCGTCTTCACGATCATCCCCTGCTCGAACATTTCCACTTTCTGCTTCAGAAGAATGTTCACGAGGATATAGATCACGAGCTCGTTCACGATCACGGCGCCGACGAGGCAGGCGCCGAACGGCAGCGTGCCGCGAAGCGAGAGCCGCGAGTTGATGTAGGCGACCGCGTACGCACAGACGGTGAGCGCGAACGCGTGCAGGCCGAACATCGCGCCTGAGTAGGCGTCCTGCACGAGTCCCGCGATGACGCCGGCGATGATTGCGCCGAAAACGTTGCCGCCCATCGAGTAGTAGACGACCAGGATCACGTACGGATTGAAGAACGCCAGCGCATTCGGGAAGAAGCTGTCCAGCAGCGAGTGCAGCGTAAGGGCGATCAGCAGCCCGACAGCGAACCGGAGCCACCTCACGGCGTGTACCTCACCACATCATTCGGAACTTTGCGCGTATGCAGGATGATCACCTCTTCGATTGCGCCGAAGTCGATCGAGGGGCGGACGGTGATGGTCTTGAAGAGGTCCTGCCCTTTCTCCGCCTTCGTAATCACGCCGACCGGAATGCCTTTGGGATAGATGCCGTCGATGCCGGCGGTCATGACGACATCGCCCGGCCGCACGTCGGCGAGCGAGGGGATGTCGAAGAGTTGCGCGCCGTTGACACCGTCGCCGCGCAGCACGCCCTGCCGCCGGGTCCGGTCGATCAGCACGCCAACCGAGGAGTTGCCGTCGGTGATGAGCTGAACTTTGGCCATGTCCTTCGTGGTCAGCACGACGCGGCCGATCAGACCGTTCGCGTTGACGACGGCGTCGTTGACTTCGATGCCGCTGTTGGAGCCGCGGTCGAGGATCATCGACTTGAAGCGGCTGGACGTATCGAGCATGACCGGCTCGGCCATCGTGGTCGGCATCGTGAACTGTTCGGAGTAGCCCATCAGGCTGCGCAGTCTCCGAAGATCGCCCTCGGATTGACGCAGGCGAAGGTTCTCGGTGGTGAGCTGGTCGAGCTGACGATGCAGTTGCAGGTTCTCGGCAACGGAGCGCCGCATATCCAGATAGCCGTGATAGGCGTCCGAAACCTGCTGGCCGGCCCAGTTCACCGTCTTCGGCACCGGCGCGAAAAGAATCATCACGCTGCGCTCGAACATCGTGCGGGTCTCGCCGATGTAGCGCGTCCGCGTGCTGAGACTCATCAGGATAAAAAGCAGCCCGAGGACGACGATGAACAGCAGCGTCGGGCGCCGTGGAATTACGTCAGCGGGAGCGGCCATGATTCGCGTGCGTACTCAGCAGGTTTCCTGCCATGAAGCGGGTGTCGGCTGTCGGGTGTCGGGTGTCGGAGAGCAAGCGCAGTGTTGATTCGTGAGCCGCTTTCCGCTCGAGAGTTGGTTCGGCCGGAGTTGAACAACGTGATTCATTTCCGACTCCCTACCCCCGACTCCCGATCCCTATTCAATGGAGATTTTTCTCAGCAGATTGAAGTCCGTCAGCATCTGCCCGGTGCCGAGCGCGACGCAGGCCAGCGGATCCTCGGCCAGTGTGACCGGCAGGCCGGTTTCTTCGCGCAGGCGTTTGTCGAGGTTCTTTAGCATCGACCCACCGCCGGCGATGATGATGCCCTTGTCCATGATGTCGGCGGAGAGCTCGGGCGGTGTCCGCTCAAGCGCGACGCGAACGGCTTCGACGATCGTGGCAACCGTTTCCGAAAGCGCCTCGCGGATTTCTTCGTCGCTGACCACCAGCGTTTTCGGAACGCCTTCGACGAGATCGCGCCCTTTGATCTCCATGGTCATCTCTTCGTCGAGCGGGAAGGCCGAGCCGATCTCCATCTTGATCTGTTCGGCCGTGCGCTCGCCGATGAGCAGGTTGTACTTGCGTTTGATGTACTGAATGATCGCGTCGTCCATTTCATTGCCGGCCACGCGCACCGAGCGCGAGTAGACGATGCCGGCCAGCGAGATGACGGCGACGTCGGTCGTGCCTCCGCCGATGTCGACGATCATGTTTCCGGTCGGATCGGTGATCGGCAGTCCCGCTCCGATCGCCGCGGCCATGGCCTGCTCGATCAGATAGACCTCGGTCGCGCCGGCGCGCAACGCGGAGTCTTTGACCGCGCGCTTTTCAACTTGCGTGATCTCGGACGGGACGGAGATGACGATACGCGGCTTCACCAGAAAACGGCGTCCGTGCGCCTTCTCGATGAAGTACTTGATCATCTTCTCCGTCACTTCGAAGTCGGCGATGACGCCGTCTTTCATCGGACGGATGGCGACGATGTTGCCGGGCGTACGGCCGAGCATCTCCTTCGCTTCCTTGCCGACCGCTTCGACGTTGTTGTTGATCTTGTTGACGGCAACGATCGACGGTTCGCGGACGACGATGCCTTTGTTCTTCGCGTAAACGAGCGTGTTCGCTGTCCCGAGATCGATCGCCAGATCGTTCGAGAACATCGAGAGCAGTGATTTGAGAGCCATTAATTGATGGTTTCCTTCTAACGAGAGCTCCGGGGGGCCGAGGGGGCAAGTGCAAAAGGTCTGCCCCGTTCAGGAGGCGTGATGGGAAGCTACTCTTCGACCAGCACCGTCGCGGATTGTATCGTCTGTTTGCCCGAGGAGTTGATCGCTTTCACGATCACGTTGTTCGATCCGATTTTCGCGAAGCTGACCAGCTTCTTGAAGTGGCCGTCGGCCTCGACGTCCGCTTCCTCATCGTTGATCAGCACCGTCGCGCCGGGATCGGTGTTGCCTTCGATCATGTAGAAGGGACCGCCGATCGGATACGGCCGTTTGATGCGAAGGAGTGGTGCGGGCGCTTCCGCTGCCGCGGTGCCCGCCTCGTGCGCGCCGCCGCTCACGCGAAAGCGGCGGAAGGGGGAGAACGGACCGGGATCGCCGTCGGGTCCGACCGACGCGACGCGCCAGTAAAACGCTCCTTCCGCCGTCACGCGAGCGGATGCGGTGGTCTTCTGGCGGCGCGAGTTGATCTCGAGCGACGTGAACAGCCGCGAGCGCGACACCTGCAACACGTAGGCGGTCGCCGAGGGCACCGGCTCCCACGAAAATTCAACGCGTGAATCAGCGCCGACGAGGAACACCTGGTTCTCGGCCGGCGTCACGACGGCCGGCGGCAGGAGCAGCTTCTTGACCTGCGAAAGCGAACCCTCCGGCGTAGCGGTGACCTTCTCGCCGACGGCAAGTTTGACCGGCGGGCCGCCTGTCGTTGCTGCGATCGATGCCGATCCCTTTTCCGCCACGACCGCGGTGGCCTGGCGCGCGTCGACGCCGACGTGCGTCGTCGATTCAGAGTCGATCGTGACCTGGCTGCCGGGCGTGCGCACGCTCGATACGTCGTCGGTCGTTGCCACATCTACGGTTCCGATGGTCATCTGCACGGAGTTGTTCTTGCGGCTCGTGGACGGATTGAACTGCGAGTAGATCTCGAGCAGCGCGTTGGAGCCGACGGTGTAGAGCGAGCCGTTTGAGAAGATCAGCTCCGCCGAGGCGCCGCCGCCGGTCTTGACCCAATCGCCATTGAACAGCGGCGTGCGCGTCTCCGCCGGAGCCCAGTCGCCGTTCGCCGATTTCTGAAACTGGACATCGCCTTCGACGGTGAGGAATTGCGCGTCGTTCTCGGCTCCGGCTTTGCCGCTGAGCGCGGCGCGACTGAACGTCTGCGACTCGATGGCCGCGCCCTCGGCCTCGCCGTATTTGCCCACACTGAGGAACGTGCTTGCTTCGTCGAGCTTGCGTTGGGCGCGGTCGAAGTCACCGCGATGGCTGGGAAAGTCTTTCGACGCCGCCAGCGTATTCAGCGCCTGTCTGGCCCCGGCGATCGTCGCCTCCGCGGAACTGCGCGGGTTCCGCTTCTGATTGCTGTAGTACCACCAGCCACCCACCGCGAGCATCACCAGGAGGATGACCAGGCCGATCTTCTTCAGGCGGTCGACGGAGACGAGGTACCAATCGATCGCGGGGCCGACGGGTTTCTGGTTCCTGGCCATTAGTCGAAACGAGCTTTATAGCATGGCGGGAACCAGGGACGAGGGAAGAGGGATGAGGGAAATTCGCCCGGAATCTGAGGCGCTGCTTGGCGCACTATCCCTCGTCCCTCTTCCCTCGTCCCTGCTTCATTGGCGGGGACCAGGGACAAGGGATGAGGGAAATTCGCCCGGAATCTGAGGCGCTGCTTGGCGCACTATCCCTCGTCCCTCTTCCCTCGTCCCTGGTTCATTTGCTCCGACGGGCGGGAATAGCTACACTGCCCCGTTTTTTACGGATTTTCGCGATCGCCCGGCTCCCGAGTCCCGCGCCGCGGTTGCCAACCAAATCAAAGTCAAGTAGAGGTTCGTCCCAATGCTCAAGTTGATGCGCGATAGCTTTCAGCAGCTCAAATGGATCCTGGTCGCCATAGTTGCGGTCTTCATCCTCTTCATCTTCGTCGACTGGGGCGCCGGCGGACCGAACAGCGGCGGCGCGGCCGACCAGAGCGCCTACGCGGCGCGCGTGAACGGCGACACGATCTCCACCCGCGAGTACGAACGCTCCCTCTACTACATGGAGAAGAACTACGAGCAGATGTACCGGCAGCCGCTGACGCCCGATCAGATCGCGCAGATGGGGCTTCCGAAGCAGGTGCTCGAGTCGCTCATCGATCAGCATCTCCTGCTGCAACAGGCCAAACGCCTTCATCTCTCCGCGTCGCCCGAGGAGATCCGACAGAAAATCCTGGAGATCCCGACGCTGAATCCGGACGGCAAGTTCGTGGGCCAGGATCTCTACGCACGCTACGTGACCAGCATGATGGGCTTCAGTTCGCCCGCCGAGTTCGAAGAGGAACTGGCGCGCGAAATCACCCTCGGCAAGATGGAGAGCGCGCTGCAGACCTCCGTCGTCGTTTCGCCGAAAGCGGCCGAGGCCGAGTATCGCCGCAACAACGAAAGCGCGAAGATCAAGTACATCCTCTATCCCGCCGCGCGCGAGGCCGCCAGCGTCACGGTCACGCCGGCCGAGGTGCAGCAGTACTACACGATGCATCAGGCGCAGTACACGCACGGCGAACAGCGCGCCGCCAAGTACCTCATCGCCGATTACGCGAAGCTGCGTGCGCAGTTGAGTCCCAGCGACGCCGAGCTTCGCAAGATTTATGAGCAGCGTCACGAAGAGTTCAAATCGCCCGCGGGCGCACACATCCTGCACATCCTCCTCAAAGTCGATCCGGGCGCCCCGCCCGCCGCGGACGCCGAGGCGAAGGCGAAGGCCGAGAGCATCGTCAAACAGCTCCGCGCCGGTGCCGACTTCGCCAAGCTCGCGCAGGCCAACTCCGGCGATCCGTCATCGTCCGGCAAGGGCGGCGACATGGGTTGGGTGGACAAGGGCACGACCGTCGACGTGTTCGACAAAGCGGCGTTCACGATGCCGCTGAACACGATCAGCGATCCGATCCGCTCGGCCGATTTCGGTTACCACATCATCAAGGTTCTGGAGCGGCGCCCCGAAGGCTATCGCCCGTTCGAAGAGGTCCGCGACCGTCTGCGCGCGCAGACGGCCGATCAACTGTCCAAGGATCGGGCGCGCGACGAGATCACACGCGTCGAAGCGCGCATCAAAGCCAGCAAGCCGAAGACGGCGGACGAGTTCACCGCCCTCGCCAGCGGCAACGTGGCCTCCAACGATTCGCAGTGGTTCAGCAAGACCGACACGATTCCGGGCATGGGCAACAATCCGGCCTTCACCACGTGGGCGTTCGCCGCGAAGGTGAATGACGTCGGCGAGATCCTCGGCTCCCAGCGCGGTCCGGTCATTCCGTTCCTCTACGCGATCCGCTCCGCCGGCGTTTCGCCGCTCGATGAAGTGCGCGCGAAGGTGGAGAACGACGCGCGCATGGAGAAGGCCCGCGCCCTCGCGCAGCAGGCGCTCTCCAGGGCGATCCCTGCCGCGACGGTCGATGCGGCCGGCACCAAAGCCGGCCTCACCCCGGCGGAGGCGACCATCAACCGTTCCGGCTTCATCCCGGGATTCACCGGCGATACGTCGGCGCTCGTCGATGCGGCGCTCTCCGCGCCGGTGGGCGAAGTGCGTGGTCCGGTCATGACCGGCGACGGCGCGGTGCTGTTCCAGGTCACCGAACCGAAGAAGGACGACCCGGCCACCGCGCAGAACCGCGCGCAGTACACCGACAATCTGCGCCAGCAGGAGTCGCGGAATCTGCGAGCGTCACTGCTGCAGCGTCTGCGCAAATCGTCGACCATCGATATCAACAAGAAGCTGATCGAGGCGCAGACGCCGAATCAGCAGGCCGGGGTATGACGAAGTGACGGCGGAATCGCGTGACAGCGAAACTCCGCAGTCGCGCTGGAACGAACCGGCCATCCGCGTGCTGATGATGCCGCGCGACACCAACGCGCACGGCACCATCTTCGGCGGCGTAATCCTCAGCTACATCGACCAGGCCGGCGCGATCGAAGCGCGCCGGCAAGGCAGCCGCTTCATGGTCACCGTGTCGATGGACAAGATCGTCTTCCACGAGCCGGTCTTCGTCGGCGACCTGGTCAGCTTCTGGACCGAAACCCTGCGCATCGGCACATCCTCGATCACGGTGAAAGTGACCTGCGAAGCAATCCGCGGCAACGACCTGCAGCAGAAGGTCACCGTGACCGAAGCGCAGGTGGTGTACGTGAATGTCGGCGAGGATCGCAAGCCCGCACCGATCAAACGGATTGCGAACGCGTTGAGCGGGTGAGGCGTTTTTCACGTCTTCTTTCGCGCTTCGCGCATCGCATCCAGCCGCGCCTTCATCTTCGCCTCGGTGCCGATGTCCTTCGGCTCGTAGAAGCGGCGGTCGGCTAACGATTCCGGAAGGCAGTTCATGGCCACGGTCTGCTCTTCGTAATCGTGGGCGTAACCGTAGCCGCGGCCGTAGCCGAGGTCTTTCATCAGACGCGTTGGAGCGTTGCGAATGTGGAGCGGGACGCCGGGGTTGTCGCCCTGACGGACTTCGCGGACGGCTTCACCGTAGCCGATGTACGCGGCGTTCGATTTGGGGGCGGCGGCGAGATACGTCACGAGCTGCGCCAGCGCCACGCCCGCTTCCGGCATACCGAGGAAGTGGACGGTCTGCTGGACGGCGATGGCGAACACCAGCGCTTGGGGATCGGCGTTACCGATGTCTTCCGACGCCGCGCGAACGAGACGGCGGGCGATGTACATCGGATCCTCGCCGCCTTCGAGCATGCGCACGAGCCAGTAGACCGAAGCATCGGCGTCACCGTTGCGGAGCGACTTGTGAAGCGCCGAGATGATGTTGTAGTGCTCTTCGCCGCCTTTGTCGTACATCAGCGAACGGCGCTGCAGGATTTGCGTGACTTTCTCTTTGTCGATCGCGCCGTCTTCCTTCGTGGCCGTTTCGACGACGAGCTCGAGCGAGTTGAGAGCCTGGCGCGCGTCGCCGGCCGAGGTTGCGGCCATGAAGTCGAGGGCGTCGTCAGTGACTTCGATGCCGTACTTGCGCAGCGAGGGATCGTTGACGGCGCGGCGGAGGATGGCCATGACCTGCTCGCGTTCCAACGCCGGGATGACCACGACCTTCGTCCGCGACAGCAGCGCCGAGTTGACCTCGAACGACGGGTTCTCGGTGGTCGCGCCGATGAGGATGATGTCGCCCGCCTCGACGTACGGCAGAAACGCATCCTGCTGCGCTTTGTTGAAACGATGAATCTCGTCGATGAAGACGATGGTCTTCGAGCCGCGCGCCTTGCGCTCCTTGCGCGCCTCCTCCATCAACGTGCGGATCTCCTTGATGGCCGTACTGGTGGCGGAGAACGTGACGAAACGCGCCCGCGTCTTGTTCGCGATGATCCGCGCCAGCGTGGTCTTCCCGGAGCCGGGCGGCCCCCAGAAGATCATCGACGGGATGCGATCGCTCTCGATGGCGGTACGAAGGAAACGTCCCTCGCCGAGGAGCTCATCGAGGCCGACGATGTCCTCGAGCGTGCGCGGACGCAGGCGCTCCGGCAGCGGAGCATCGGACTTCGCGGGAGGGTCGAAGGGAGTGGTGTCGAAGAGGGTCATTTCAAAAATCGTTTTCACCACAAAGACACAAAGGACACAAAGAGGGATCCTTTGTGCCCTTTGTGCCCTTTGTGTCTTTGTGGTTCAAACTTCTTCTCAGCAAAGCAACGAAAAGTCGATGTTGCCGCCGCTGACGACAACTGCCGTCCTCCCGCGCGGCTTGATGGCGCCCGAAAGCAGAGCGGCGATACCCAGCGCGCCGGTCGGCTCGATCACGAGCTTCGTTCGATACATCGCCAGCTTGACCGCGGAGAGCAGCACGTCATCGTCGACGCTGACCACATCGCGCACCCGTTCGCGGATCACCGCGAAGTTGCGCTCGCCGATGGCCAGCGTGCGGGCGCCGTCCGCGATGGTCTTCGGAGGGTCGATGGCGACGAGGCGGCCCGACTTGAACGACTGTTCGCCGTCGTTGCCGGCGCGCGGCTCGACGCCGTAGACATCGATGCCCGGCTCCAGCGACGTTGCGGCGATGGCGACGCCCGAGAGCAATCCGCCGCCGCCGAGCGGGGTGACGATCGTTTCGACCTCCGGCCACTCCTCGACGATCTCCAGCCCGACCGTGCCGGCGCCGGCGATGATCCGCCAGTCGTCGAAGGGCGGAATCACGGCGGCGCCGGTCTTCTCAGCGATCTCTTTCGCCACCGTATCGCGCGTGGCCGAGGTCACCCCGGCGGTCACGACCTCGGCGCCGTAGGCTTTTGTCGCATCGACCTTCATCTGCACCGAGTTCTCCGGCATCACGATGGTCGCCTTGATGCCGAGCGTCTTCGCGGCGAGCGCGACGCCTTGGGCGTGATTGCCCGAGGAGAAGGCCACCACGCCGTTGCGGCGTTCTTTCTCAGATAGTTGCAACAGCGCATTCATCGCCCCGCGAATCTTGAACGAGCCGGCGCGCTGCAGGTTCTCGCACTTCAAGCGCACCTCGACACCGATCGCTTCGGACAGCGATCGGCTGGACAGGAGAGGCGTGCGATGGATGGAGTGGCCGAGGCGGGCGGCGGCGGCGCGGATGTCGTCGATCGTGACAGCAGCCACATCGATATTTGAAGAATTCACCGGCGCAGTATAAACTCCGGCAAACCGATCACAGACCGGCGCAAACATCGCCGGCTCCGCAGTTACGGGCAGGGTTATTTTCGGGTGTTGGAGGGGTTTATGTGGAGAAGGGTTACCCGCGGCCTGGTTCTCGTAGTTCTGACGTCGCTCGTCGTTCCGGTGCTCCTGGCACAAACGGCTGAAACGCGCGGCAGTCTCGACTTTCCGGATCCCAACGTCACGCAGACGGGCGTCATTCTGGTCAAGGGATGGTTCCTCTCGCCCGAGGCGATCTCGCGCGTGGCGGTCTACGTCGATGATCAGTTCATCGCCAATTCCAACACCAACCTGCCGCGCATCGACATCGTCGAGGCCTATCCGAACTATCCCGGCATCCAGCACATCTCGCCCGGCTTCCAGATCGGGATGCTGGCCAGCCGCTTCACGAATGGGCCGCACACGCTCTCTGTGAAGGTTTTCTACAGCGACGGCACGGTCACGGAACTCGGGCGGCGCACGATCAACGTTAACAACAGCGCGGTCCAGGCACCGTTCGGCAGCGTCGACATTCCCGACACCGTCGGCATCTACAACGCCTCGGGATCGTTCCCCGTCTCCGGCTGGGCGCTCGATACCGACGGCGTGGCCAAAGTGGAAGTGCTCATCGATAACGGCGTAGTACAGAACGCGATGTACGGCGATCCTCGGCCCGACGTCGCGAACACGATCGCCGACTGGCCCGATGCGCTCTACAGCGCGTTCATCGCCAACGTCGACACAACGCGCATCCAGGATGGCATCCACGGGCTCGATGTCGTCGCCACTGACCGTAACGGACTGTCGAAACTGATCGGCCGCCGCACGGTGCAGATTTTCAATGAGAACGCCAACCTGAAGCCGTTCGGCTACATCGACGAACCGAAGCGCGATGCCGTGGTTTATGGCACCCGCTGCGCCACAATCCCGCAAGCATCGCCTGCGATCAATCCTCAGTCGCACATCACGCCCGTCCGCGGCTGGGCTCTCGACCTCGGCACGCGCACCGACACCGGCCGGGTGGCGTACGCCGAATTGATGATCGACGGCCGCCGCTGGTACTCGACCACGGAAGACTGCGGATTCAGTCCGATCTTCGGCAATTACGTGAACTGCTACGGCCTGCCGCGTTTCGACGTGGAGCGCTACTACCCCGGCTATCCCGATGCGCCGCGCGCCGGCTACCTCTTCACGATGGACGTCGGCGCTCTGCTCGCGTCCGGCGTGAAGCCGGGCAATCACATCCTGAAAGTGCGCGTTGGCGATCAGGATGGAACCTTCACGGAACTGCCGAACCGCGACGGACTGCCGATCTTCTTCGAATGCGGTGAAGACCGCGTGGCCGCCGCGGTCGGCTTCATCGACGTGCCGCACACCTCCGACTTCGTGAAGGGAACGGTCACGTTCCAGGGCTGGGCCGTGGCCGAAAGCCTGCTGACGTCGGTCGAAATCATCGTCGACGGCGATTTCAAAGGCCTCGCGCAGTTGAATTTCCCGCGTCCCGACGTGGCGCAGCAGTACCCGTACCTGGTGAACCCCCAGAACTCAGGCTGGCGTTTCGTGATGGACACGACGAAGCTCGGAAACGCGAAGCATCGCCTGACCGTGCAGGTCGTCGACTCCCGGGGCCTGAAGACCATCATCGGCTCCGTCGATTTCTACACGCAGAACGCGAATCCGGTTCCGTAAGACAGGGATTAGGGACGAGGGACGAGGGGGAAAACCCCTCTCTCCATCGTCCCTGCTTCATCTCCCTCGTCCCTGCTTCATCCCCTCGTCCCTGCTTCACTCACCGCCACGCGTACACATCCACGTTCGCCCTGGCCCGCAGCTGCGTCGTCCAGGTTTCGATCTGTTGATCGAGCTGGCGTGAGCGGATGAGCGTGCGGATCTCTTCCCGGACGTCGTTCAGGGGCGGTACGGGCAGTCCGCGTTCGACGCGCTGCTGACGCCACGGACCGTTGTAGTAGTCGGCGATGTCCTCGTTCGCGACGAACACCATCGGCGCGAAGCGTTCCTGGATGTATGCCTCGACCTGCAACTGGCGCTTGATCAGCGCGCGCAATTCGTCGGGCGTGAGTTCTGCGCGAGCCAGCGCGGCGTCGAGCTCCGCGGGCGACGCGAAACGGCGCTGAATCTCCACCAGCCGCGCTTCGATCGAATCTTTCGGGATGTCCTGCGCTCCGAAGCGCTCGACGTCGCGGAAACGAAGGGCCTGCGCGATGAGCGCTTCGAGGATGTCGTGGCGGTAGTCATCATCGTTGCGTCCGGCCACGCGCGGGAAAAAGCGCAACTCGGCCATCTGATTCACTTCACTCACCGTCAGCACCTGGCGATCGATGACCGCGGCGATGCGATCGACGGTCACGGCGTATACCGACGTCGAGAACAGAAATGTGATGAGAGCGATGCGCTTCATGGTCGTGATCGACACCAGCAATCTTGACACCCTTCGCCGCAATTCCTACATTCTCCTGTATGTTAGCGGCCGGACAGCGAGACTGCTAGCCTTCGCTCTTGACCCGCAATGCCTCAACACTTTGATCTCCACGGTGACGATCTCGACAGCCGCGCCCGCGAGGTGCTGCGCGAGATCATCATGCAGCACGTCGCCACTGGCGAGCCGATCAGTTCCGGTTCGCTGGCCAAGGGCGGACGCTTCCAGCTCTCCCCCGCCAGCCTCCGCAACGTCATGGCCGACCTCGAAGACCTCGGCTATGTCATGCAGCCGCACACCTCGGCGGGCCGCATTCCTACCGATCGCGGCTACCGTTTCTTCATCGATCACCTGATGCGCCACGCGCGGCTCTCGCAGCGCGAACGCGAAATGATCGACGACCAGGTCAGCCACGCCAACGAAATCGACGAAGTGCTGCATCTCGCCTCGCGCGTCCTGTCCAAACTGAGCGATCAGGTCGGCGTCATCTTCATGCCGACGCTGCTGCAGTTCACGATCCGCAGCATGGATTTCGTCGCCGTCGCCGACAACAAGATCATGTGCATCATCGTCGGGCAGAACGGCGTTGTGGTGAACAAGATCATCGAGACGCGTCAGCCGTTCACGCGCGACGAACTGCAGAAAATCTCGCGCTACATCACCATCGAGTTCAGCGGCCTCACACTCGACAACATCCGCCGGCGCCTCGTCCGCATGACCGAGGAGGAACGCGCCAGGCACGACTCGATTTTGCAGAAGACGATCACCCTCGGCATCGAAGCAGTGAACGACGTGTCGCCGCTCGAACATGAGTTGTACGTCGAAGGCGCAGCCTCGATCCTCACCAAACCCGAGTTCTCCGACGCAATCTCCATGCGCAAGACATTTCTCGCCCTGCAGGAGAAAGAGAAACTGGTGGAGATCTTGAACTCGTGTCTCTCTGAAGAAGGGCTGCAGATTCTGATCGGCTCGGAGAGCAACTTTACGCAGGTCTACAACTTCAGCATCGTGGCCAGGCGCTACGGAACCCACGCCGCACCGCTGGGAATGGTCGGCATCATCGGACCGATGCGCATGGAGTACGCGCGCATGGCGCCGCTGGTCGATTACCTCGGCGTCGCCCTCAGCCGCAAGATCGAAGAGGAACAGGAGCAACCGCAGTGAGCGAAAACCAAAATGATGCGAACGATGACGCCTACGTCATCGAAGACACCGGCGAATCGGTCGCCGAGATTGAGCAGGAGATGGAAGCCACCGCGCAGGAGGCCATTTCGGGAACGCCTGCCGCCGCGCCGCAGAACGAAGACTTCCGCGATCGCTACATGCGCACGCTGGCCGACTTCGAGAACTTCCGCAAACGTTCGGAGCGCGAGAAAGCCGACTTCCAGCGCTACGCCCTCGGCTCCGTCATTCGCGATCTGCTCCCGGTGCTCGACAACTTCGATCGAGCACTCGAGCATGCCGAGGAAGGCGACGAGTTTCACAAAGGCGTTTCGCTGATTTACAAACAGCTCTTCGACGTCCTGCAGCGTCACGGATTGAAACCGATCGCCGAATCGGGCGTCCGCTTCGATCCAAATTTCCACGAGGCCGTCATCCGCGAGGAAGATCCGTCCGTGCCGTCGCACACCGTCACCGCCGTCCTTCAGAAAGGCTATTTCCTCCACGACCGTCTCCTGCGTCCGGCCATGGTCAAGGTCGCCGTCGGCGGGCCGGAGGAGGATGAGCCCTCGGGCCACTAACGCATGCCGAAAGTCATCGGAATCGATCTCGGAACGACCAACTCCTGCGTTGCGGTGGTGGATGTCGCCACGCCGCAGGTGATGGCGAACCGCGAAGGGAGCCGCACCACGCCATCGGTGGTCGGTTTCACCGAGGACGGCGACCGCCTCGTAGGCCAGATCGCGAAGCGCCAGGCCATCACGAATCCCTTCAACACAGTCTTCGCCATCAAGCGCCTCATCGGCCGCAAATACGACTCGAGCGAAGTGGCGCGCGCGAAACAGATCCTTCCCTACCAGATCGTCGCGGCCGCCAACGGCGACATGAAGGTGAAAATCCGCGACCGCGAATATTCACCCGAGGAGATCTCGGCATTCGTGCTGATGGAGATCAAAGCATTCGCGGAAGAGTTCCTTGGAGAGCCGGTCACTGAAGCGATCATCACCGTCCCCGCGTACTTCAACGACAGCCAGCGCCAGGCCACCCGCGACGCCGGCAAGATCGCCGGCCTCGAAGTTCTGCGCATCATCAACGAGCCGACCGCGGCCGCGCTGGCGTACGGACTCGACAACAAGCACAACCAGCTCATCGCCGTCTACGACCTCGGCGGCGGCACGTTCGACATCTCCATCCTCAAGCTCGAAGACGGGCTTTTCGAAGTGCTCTCCACCTCCGGCGATACGTACCTCGGCGGTGAGGACTTCGACAAACGCATCATCGACTGGCTCATCGAAGGCTTTCAGCGCGACACCGGCATCAGCCTCGCCGAAGATCGCATGGCCCTGCAGCGACTCAAGGAAGCGGCGGAGAAGGCCAAACACGAGCTTTCGGTTTCCGACGAGTCGCGCATCACGCTGCCATTCATCTCCGCCGACGCCTCGGGACCGAAACACCTCAACAGCGTCCTCACGCGCCGTGAGTTCGAGAAGATGGTCGAGGACCTGATCCAGAAGACGATCGATCCGGTAAACGACGCATTGAAACAGGCAGGCGTCACGGCGAAAGACATCGACGAAGTCGTTCTCGTCGGCGGCCAGACGCGGATGCCGCGCGTCGTTGCAGCAGTGCAGCAGGCGTTCGGCAAAGAACCGAATCGCAACATCAATCCCGATGAAGTCGTCGCGGTGGGCGCCGCGGTGCAGGCCGGCATCCTGCGCGGCGACATCAAGGACATGATCCTGCTCGACGTGACGCCGCTGTCGCTCGGCGTCGAGACGCACGGCGGAGTCTTCACGAAAGTAATCGAGCGCAATGCGACGATCCCTACCAAGAACTCGCTCATCTTCACGACCGTCGCCGATCAGCAGAACAAGGTGACGGTGCACGTGCTGCAAGGCGAGCGCGAATTCGCGCGCGACAACAAGTCGCTCGGCAAGTTCGACCTCGTCGGCATTCCGCCGGCGCCGCGCGGCGTACCGCAAATCGAAGTGACGTTCTCGATCGATTCGAACGGGATCGTCAGCGTCACCGCGCGCGATCAGGCCACCGGACAATCGACCGGCGTGCAGATCAATCCGGCCGGTGGCCTGTCGCAGGACGAGATCGACCGCCTCGTCAACGAAGCCGCCGAGCACTCGCGCATCGACGCCACGCGCCGCGAAACGCGCATGCTGCAGAACAAGCTCGAAGGGATGATCTACACGAACGACAAGGTCTTCCGCGAGTTCGGCAAAATGCTGAGTGAGGAGGATCGAAGCAAGGTCCAGCAGTGCATTGCAAAAGCAAAAGAATCGGCGACGTCCGAGGAGAAGCAGCGCCTCAACGACGCCATCTTCGAGCTACAGACGGCGTCGCGCATCCTCACGAGCGTGATGCTCTACAACCCCCTGAAAATGAACGTACCGGGCGACGCCCCGTAAAACTGACGAATGGCTACGACTGAAAAACGCGATTACTACGAAGTGCTCGGCCTGGCCCGCGAGGCCAGCGTCGACGACATCAAGAAGGCCTACCGCCGCCTGGCGGTCAAGTATCACCCCGACAAGAATCCGGGCGATGCCGATGCCGAGGAGAAATTCAAGGAAGCCGCGGAAGCGTATGGCGTGCTCTCCGATGATGAGAAACGCGCGCGTTACGACCGCTTCGGCCATCAGGCCGGAGGCAGCGGCGGTTTCGATCCCAATCAGTTCGCCGACTTCGGCGACATCCTGGGCGACCTTTTCGGCTTCGGCGATTTCTTCGGCACCGGCAAACGCCGCTCCGCACGTGCCGCGCGCGGCAACGACCTTCGCTACGACCTGACGCTCGAATTTGAGGAAGCAGTCTTCGGCAAGGACATCACCATCGACGTCCCGCGCGTGGCCACGTGCGAAACCTGCAAAGGCAGCGGCGCGAAACCGGGCACGCAGCCCGTGACCTGCAGCGGCTGCGCCGGCCGCGGCCAAGTCCGCTACTCGCAGGGCTTCTTTGCGGTTGCCCGCACCTGTCCGCAATGCGGCGGCGCCGGAAAAGTCATCAAGGATCCGTGCGCGAACTGCGACGGCGCCGGGCGCGTTCGCGAAGAGAAAACGATCTCCGTGAAAGTGCCCGCCGGCGTCGACGACGGTTCACGACTGCGCGTCGCCGCCGAAGGCGAAGCCGGTTTCAACGGCGGCCCTCCCGGGGATCTCTACGTTTTCATTTCTGTCCACGAGCACGCAAAGTTCACGCGTCGCGACTACGACATCCACTCCGAACAGACGATCACCTTCACGCAAGCCGCCCTCGGCGCCGAAGTGCAAACCGACACGATCGACGGTCCCGAGTCGCTGCGCATCCCGCCCGGCACACAACCAAGCCAGGTCTTCCGCCTCCGCGGCAAAGGCGTCCAGTTCCTCCAGGGCCCGGGGCGCGGCGACCAATACGTTCACGTGACCGTCCGCATCCCCACAACCCTCGACGACACCCAACGCGAGTTGTTGACGCGCTACGCCGAAGCCGAAGGCGAGACGCCGCTACAGGACAAGGGAGTGTTCGGCAAGGTGAAGGACTTTTTCACGGCACCGTGAACGTATACTAGTCAGCATGACTAGAACTCGCCAGAACGCCGCACGTGCCGCCACGCTCCCAGGACACTGGGCACTTCAAGATGCGAAAGCTCGCTTCAGCGAAGTTGTCCGCAAAGCAAAGACTGAAGGACCACAGCAAATCACGGTGCATGGCCGTGAAGAGGTAGTTGTTGTCTCCGTTGAGGAGTATCGACGAATCAAAGGTCAACCGACGGGGCAGGTCCTCATCGACTTGATGCAGAACTCGCCCTTGGGCGACATCGAGTTCGACCGCGTCCGCACGCCGGCCCGTACTCGCCGGGTGAAGCTGTGAATGGCTGGCTCCTCGATACAAACGTCCTTTCAGAGCTACGACGCGCGAAACCCAACGCGAGCGTTACCCGATTCGTATCGACTCGACCATTCGCTCGCCTTTACGTCAGCGTCGTCACTCTTGCCGAAATTCGTTTTGGCATCGAGGTCGCGGCGGACATAAGGCTGCGAATGGAGGTGGCGGCGTGGCTCGCACACCAAGTGCGCCCTATGTTCGAGAATCGCGTTCTCGACATCACTGAAGACATCGTCCTGACTTGGCGGCTACTCGTGGAGAAAGGCCGGAAGATCGGACACACGTACTCGCAGGAGGACCTCATGATCGCCGCGACCGCTCGACATCATGGGCTGACGATCGTCTCGCGCGATACGCGCGAGTACGAAAGGGCCGAAGTGCCGGTAGTGAATCCGTGGATGTCGTGACGGCCGCGGACACGCTGCGCCGCGAGTTACAGCTAGAATGCGCGGCCTGTGGCGGACCTGACGTTTTCTCAATGGCGCCCGCATCCGTGGCATGGGCTGAGCGCGGGTGCTGATGCGCCGCGCGTCGTCAACGCGTATATCGAGATCACGCCGTTCGATCTGATCAAGTACGAAGTCGACAAAGCGTCGGGATATTTGCGCGTCGATCGTCCGCAGCGAACGTCGTCGCAGCCGCCGGCGCTGTACGGCTTCATCCCGCGAACGTATTGCGGTCCGCGCGTCGCGGCGCTGACGCCGGTGACCAAGCGCGGCGACGGCGATCCGCTCGACATCTGCGTTCTCAGCGAGCGGCCGATTGCGAAGTCCGAGATTCTTCTTTCCGCGCGCGTCATCGGCGGATTGCAACTCGTCGATCGTGACGAAGCGGACGACAAGATCATCGCCGTGCTGCAGGGCGATTACGTCTGGGGCGAGGCACAGGATTTGAGCGATGTGCCGACCGTGCTCGTCGAACGCCTCGAGCACTACTTCTCCACGTACAAACTCGTTCCGAGCGAGCCCACCCGCATCCGCGTCTCCGGCTCGTACGGCTACACGCACGCCGCGGACGTGGTGCAGGCGGCGATGGAAGACTACGCCGAGCTGTTCGGCGCACACGCGTGAAGGACTTCATCCTCGACGTCTCCTTTGACGCGCGCGACACCGCGCTCGAAGAGCTCGTGCAGTCGCGGTTGTACCTGACACCGTCCACCGGCAGTTCGTCGAACGAGGTGAACGGGACGACCACGATCTCCGCCTACTTTGACGACGCGGAGCAACGCGACAATAGCGCGGGCGAGTTCGACGACATCGACGGAATCGAACTGCATGCAGACGACCGCGAACGCATCGACTGGCTCGATCGCTATCAACAGTCGCTAGAGCCGCTGTTCATCGGCGAACAATTCATCGTTGCACCGGACGCCTCGCTGATTCCCGCCGACACCGAACGCCACACACTTGTCGTCCCACAGGAGCAAGCCTTCGGAACCGGCTCGCACGAGACGACGTCGCTCTGCATCGAGATTCTCGAAACACTCGACGTTCCCGGTAAACGCGGACTCGACATCGGCGCAGGCAGCGGCATTCTCGCTCTGGCGATGTGCCGCCTCGGCGCGGATCGCGTCATCGCATTCGACAACGACGTCGATGCCTTCGCAGCGCTTCGCGACAACCGCGTGCGCAACGACGTCGACGACGCGCGCATGCCGATCTTCATCGGCGGCCTCGAAGCGCTTCGCGGAGGAACATTCGAGATCGTCACGATGAATATCATCCCCGAGGTCATCATCCCGCTCCTCGGAGATGTGACTCGACACGTGGCCGGATCGCTGATCCTCAGCGGCATCCTCGTCATCAAGCGCGACGACGTCGTCCGCGCCTGTGCCGCGCACGGCCTGGAAATCGTGGAAGAGCGGACGAAGGGTGAATGGTGGGCAGGCAGGTTTACACTACGCCCGCTATGAACCAGATCAGCGATCGTTTGCGTGGCCTCGTGCAGTCCGATATCCGCCGCATGTCCCGCGAGTGCGAACGCGTCGGCGGCATCAACCTCGGGCAGGGCATCTGCGATCTGCCGACGCTTCCGGAGCTCGTCGAAGGTGCCTGCGACGCGATCCGCGCGAACAAGGCCACGTACTCGAAGTTCGAAGGGATCGACATCCTTCGCGAACGCATCGCGCGCAAGGTCGAGCGTCACAACGGATTCACGGCCGACCCGGCGAAGGAGATCGTGGTCACGGTCGGATCGAGCGGCGGCTTCCTCGCCGCGGCCATGGCCACGCTCAACGCCGGCGATGAGGTGATCCTCTTCGAGCCCTACTACGGCTATCACCTCAACACGTTCAAGGTCCTCGGCTTCGAAGCGAAATTTGTCCCGCTCCAAGCGCCTGACTGGACGATCGACTTCGACGTTCTTCGCGCCGCCTTCACTCCGAAGACGAAGGCGATCGTGGTCTGTACGCCTTCGAATCCGTCCGGGAAAATGTTCACGCGCGAGGAGTTGGAGAAGATCGGCGCGCTCTGTCGCGAGTTCGGCGCGTGGATTTTCACGGACGAGATTTACGAGTACATCGTCTACGACGGCCGCAAGCACGTGTCGGTTGCCTCGATTCCGTCCTGCCGCGATCTGGCCATCACCATCAGCGGATTCTCGAAAACGTTTTCGATCACCGGCTGGCGCGTCGGCTACGTCATCGCCGACGAACGCGTGGCCGGTCCGATCGGTCTGATGAACGATCTCTTCGCGATCTGTGCGCCCACTCCGCTGCAATGGGGCGTCGCGCGCGCGCTGGAAATCGGCGACGAGTACTACGCGAACATGGCCTCGGACTATCAGAAGAAACGCGACATGCTGGCCGAGGCGCTTTCCGAGGCTGGCTTCAAACCGTCGATTCCGCAGGGCGCGTACTACATGCTCGCGCAGATTCCGGACGAGTTCCGCAACGACAAGGAAGCGGCGCAGACGCTGCTGGAAACGACCGGCGTGGCCTCGGTTCCAGGTTCGGCGTTCTTCGTCTCCGAGGCCGGAAAGAGAATGCTGCGCTTCTGCTATGCAAAAGATCCTGATTCGCTGGCCGAGGCCTGCAAGCGGCTGCGCGCATTCAAACCGGCGCTCCTATCTGCTACATCTGCGTAATCTGCGGATGAAGCGTTATCCGCAGATCACGCAGATACGAACTCTTACTTCGAAGTCACCGTTGCCGTCACCACCACGATCAGCGCCTTGTCGCCCATCGTCGTCGTTCCGATGACGACCTTCTCATTCTGGTGGATCGATACCGGCGTCTCGAAGCCGACGCTCTGATATTGCGTTTCCGTAGATCCGCCAAGGGCAATCGGGACGCGCATCGAGAAGTCGAAGCTCTCGATGTCGATCGACGGTTTGTCGCCGCCGGTCGACGTGATGCGCCGCAGTCGGTAGTTGTAGAGGATCGGCTGTCCCTCTTTCACGGTCATGCCGAGGAGGGTCGGCTCGGCAACGCCGGAACCAGTGAGGCCGCTGCCGGGCTTCGTGCGCTGCACGGTCGCCGTCATCAGGCCGTAATGCGCGTAGCGAAGCGTCGACTCGAGCTGCTTCACGACCGGCGCCAGTTCGTCGGAAACGGTCGCGGCGCCGGGCAGCGCAGTCTTCGATCCGATCAGTACCGAAATCTTCATCTCGATGTCCGGGGTATCCGCGACGGGCTGATCGAGTCGCGCGATCGCGCCTTCGATCGCGGCAACGTTCTCCGGATAGTCGCGCACCGTGATCGTGTGCATCTCGTTGTTGACGCTGATCGCGGATCCTTTGAAGCCGCTGCCGAGGAGCTTGACCGAGGACGCAATCTCACGCGCGTCGCGGTTGTGCACCTCGAACACTTTGCTCTTGTACTCGCGGACGTTGTTGTACTCCTCGGCTGCCGGCGCCTTCTCCTGCGCCAGCGCGGTGGCGGCGATCAGCAGAGCCGCGGCGATGATGGTGATCCGTTTCATGATTTGCCTCCTGTTGTTGTCGATGGGGTCTGGCTCGCGATCCAGATGATGCGGACGTCGGGATCCGATGTCCGAAATTCAACGCGGATGTTCTGTGGGGATGCGGCTGCATACTCAGCGCGAGGGTGCGTCGCGCGGCGATGGCGTGGATGATGGGCAACGATTCGTGTCGCCGGCGGGTCCGCGACGGTTGCGACCGCGATCGGCGCCTTCTTGATGACTACCGGTTGCTTCACCGTCTCGATCGCTACCGGCGCAGGACGCTTCACGACGAAGCCGACACCAATCGCGATCACAACAGCCGCGGCGAGCGCGAACCGCATCGCGATCGGAAGGAAGGACTTCCGCGCCGCGATCTCGCTCATCGCGTTGCGGCGGATGGCCGCGAATTCTTCTTCGCTCAACGGCTGCTTCGACCGGAACTCGCTCATGTTCATCTAGCACCTCCACGCCGTGCTTCGATCCACACGCGCAGCTTCGCGCGCGCCTTGCTCACTTGCACTCGCACGGTCGCCGGCGAACTGCCAAGGATCACCGCGACCTCCTCGGTCGAGAGTTCTTCGACTTCGCGAAGGATCACAGCGAGGCGTTCCTTCGCCGGTAGCGCATCGATCGCGCGCGTCAGCAACGCGACATCATCGTTCGCAGCGATCGTGTCATCAGCGGAACGACGATTACTCGCGATCGTCATGGCCGCATCGAACGGCGCGAAGATCCAGCGGCGTCTGCGGCGCTCGATATCGCGGCAGACGTTCACCGCGATCCGGAAAAGCCAGCCGAAGAAATCGAGCTGTTCGTCGAATCGACGTAGATGACGGAACACGCGCAGGAACGTCTCCTGCGTCGCTTCCTTCACTTCTTCGATGTCGCCGAGGATGCGCCAGGCCAGGAGCGAAACGCGGCGTTCGGATGCGAGCATGATCTCCTCGAACGCCCGCTCGTCGCCGTCGCGCGCCGCGCGGATCACCGCGAGGAGCGCAGGCGACGTTGCCGATGTCCGCGTCGCCGTTGCTTCGAACTGATCTGCTAAAAGCGCCTCGGCGGTCATCTTCATGCGTTCTCAAACAACCTCTACTCGCCGGGCGAGGAGATCGTTTATTGGACGCGGACGAGATTGCGAGGTCTCAGGTCCGTAGCGCCGGCGGCTCGCCGGCTGGACCGCCACCGGCTCGGTGGCGCGCACAAAAACGCCGGCGAGCCGCCGGCGGTCCAGCCGCCGGGCCGGCGGCGCTACGTTGCCGCACTACTTCTTTGCGTGCGCCGCGTCGAGCTCTGCGAGGACGTCTTCCGCGTGGCGCTTCGTATCGACCTTTTTCCAGATCTTTCTGATCCGGCCGTCCGGTCCGATCCAGAACGTCGTGCGCGCGACGCCCCAATAGCGCTTGCCGTACATGTTCTTCTCTTTCCAGACACCGTACATCTTCGCCACGTCGGCGGTCGGGTCGGAGAGCAGCGGGAAATTCAGTTCGTACTTGCCGCGGAACTTGGCGTGACTTTCGAGCGAGTCGGCAGACACGCCGAGGACCACCGCATGCGCTTTGGAGATGTCGGATTCGTGATCGCGAAAGTTGCAGGCCTCGGCGGTGCAGCCGGGCGTGTCGTCCTTCGGATAAAAATAGAGGATCACGTCCTTGCCGCGATTCTCCTTCAGGGTCATGTCCTTGCCGCGTGTCGACGGCAATTTGAAATCGGGGGCCATGTCGCCGACTTTCGGCTCGTAGAAGTCTTGCATTGGTTCTCCCTGAGTGGATTAGTCGATTAGTCGATTAGTGGATTAGTAGATTAGATGTGCTACCCGATGATCTACCGCATTCCTAATCCACTAATCTACGAATCACTAATCTACTAATTTGTCATTCCGCTTCCGAACAGCACCTTCTCGGCGACGAGGACGGCGTTCAGCGCGGAACTGCGGCGGAGATTATCGCAGACGGCCCAGACCCAGAAGCCGCCGCGGATCGAGGCGTCCGCGCGCACTTCCGCGATGAGAACTTCGTCCTTCCCCGCCGCGTCGATCGTGCCGAAGGCCTGGTCGCCCTCGGCGAACTCAATCGCCGCATTCGCGCGCAACGTGGCCGTGATCCGGGCGACGTCGAACGTCTCTTTCGTTTTGAGGAACAGCGAAAACGTGTGGCCGTGAAAGATCGTCCCCTGCGTGATGAGCAGCGCGAGTTGCGCATCGGGATCGGTGAGCGAGCGAATCTGCGACGTGATGAACTCCTCGTTCCGCTCCGCCGCGGGATAGAGATTGAAGGCGAGTTGGCGGTCGAAGACTTCGTGCGGGACGGTCTGGATATTCAGCACGCTGATCGTTTGCTTCGCCAGCTCCTCGACGCCGAGCTGTTCGAATGCCGACGCAGGCTGCACGACGGTGGCGACACACGATTCGACGCGGCCGAGCATCTCGATCTGATGCAGGATCAGCGCGATCGGAATCGCTACCGGATGCGGTGATACGAGCAGCCGGTCGTCCGAGTTGATCTCCTCGAGGTTCACGCCGGCGACGGCGAGTTTGCCTTCGATGCTCGACGGCTGCGACAGATCGATCGCGACGAATCGGTCCTCGTCGTAACGCTCGATCCATTCGCGGTTTCCCTCGGCCGGACCGCAGAAGAAAACGATGTCGCAATCTTCCAGTTCGTCATCGGAAACAGGTAGAACGATGGCCGGCTCGTCGCCGATCGCAGTCAGCGCGCCGGTTGCGGTTCCGGTGCTGTCGAGCAGAACCACCTTGTCGAACGGAAAGGCGCGCTCGCGGAGAATCGACTGGATTTCGGTGCCGACGAGCGTAAGCGGATTGACGATGCCGAGGCGGTAACCGGCGGCGGATTTAGGGTCGATCATTGCGGCGCGATTTGTAGCACGTCGTTCGCTTTACGCGACGGAAACGCGATCGACCAGAGGCGCAGCAGCGGTCCGGACGCGAGATACGAAATCGCGAAGAAGACGCCGGCCTGGCGCGGCCAGGCGAAGCCGATGGCGATGACCGCCGCAATGACGACAATGTACATCAGCGAGCGGCCCTGGCGGAGATTGATCCCCTTCTGCGCCCGCCAGCGGATCGGCGACACCATCGCGAAGGCCGTACATGCGGTGAGCACGAGGATCACCAGCGCGAAGCGGCGGTCGAGCACCGGCGCGGGCGCGTACCAGATCAGCGCCGCGATCGTCAGCGCGCCGGCGGGACTCGGCAATCCGACGAAGTAGCGGTAATCCGTTTTGCCCGTCATCACGTTGAAGCGCGCCAGCCGCAACGAAACGCTGACGAGGAAAAGGAAGGCGATCCCGACGCCGAGTTTGCCGAGCGGATGCAGACCCCACGCGTACACGAGCACGGCCGGAGCGGTACCGAAGGTGACGACGTCCGCGAGCGAGTCGTACTCTTTGCCGAACTCGCTCGTGGCGCCGAGCTGGCGCGCGATCATGCCGTCGAACGTATCGAAGATCGCCGCAATCAGCAGCGACACGCAGGCGATTTCGAATGCGGCAATGGCGAGATCGGGACGTCCCGCGGTCATCGCTTCGCGCGCGCGCAGGCTGTTCACGATCGAACGGAAGCCGAAGAAAATATTCAGGATCGTGAAAAGCGTCGGCACGATGTAGACGCCGCGGCGGAGGTTCTTGCGGACGTCCGGCCGCTGCATCACTTCACTCCAAGCTCGGCCACGATGGTCAGGCCGACCTTCACCTTGTCCCGCATGCCGACTTTGATGACCGCGTCGGCCGGGAAGAACATGTCCACGCGCGAGCCGAACTTGATCATGCCGACGCGCTCGCCGCGCACGACGTCATCGCCCTCTTTTTTATCGAACACGATGCGCCGCGCGAGCAGACCGGCGATCTGCTTGAACGCCAGCTTCGCGCCGTGCGAATCTTCGACGACGATCAGATTCTGCTCGTTCTCCGTCGACGACTTCTCCGCGAATGCAGCGATCTTCTTCCCTGGGTTGTAGCGGTAGTGAATGATCTTGCCGGTGATCGGCGCACGGTTCACGTGCACGTCGAAGACGGACATGAAGATGCTGACCTGTTTGGTCAGGCCCGGCCAGATGTCGCCGTCCGCAACATCCTTGATCGCGACGACGGTGCCGTCGGCCGGAGAGAGGACGTCAACATGATGTTCGGAGCCGGTGCGGCGCGGATCGCGGAAGAAGTTGATCAGGAACAGCGCGAGCAATCCGAGGACGATCGCAGCGACCGTGTACTGGAGCAGCAACGCCAGCGCGGTGAGGATCAGAACCGGAATCAGGAACAGCCAGCCCTCGGGCGCCCATGGCATTTTCCGCATCGGCGCGATGGTAGTGCAAAGCGGAAGCCGATGGAAAGGAACGTCGCATCGCCGCCTCAACCAGCTGCAAACGCGCCACTTAGCGTAGTCGTAAGCTGGCAGGCGGAGTGCTACAATTTCGCGCGAAGGTACTTCGAAGGAGGATAGAGGATGTCGAATCAAATCGCTGACATTCAACGGATTCTCAGCACCGAAGACGACGAGTTTCGCAAGATGCTCGATGAGCACCACGCGTGCGAGTCGCGCCTCGGCGAACTCACAACGAAGAACGAGGTCTCCATCGATGAAGAGCTCGAAGAGAAAACGTTGAAGAAGCGAAAACTCCAGTTGAAGGACCAGATGGCCGCCCGGATCCGCTCCTACGAAACCTCGAACGCGATGGCGTAGCCGGAAACGACGACACACCTGATCAACGAAGGCCGCGGGTTCCGCGGCCTTTTTTTATCTGCGCACATCGGCGTCATCTGCGGATAATGCGTTTCCGCAGATGCAAAAACGCGCAGTCCTCTTCCTCATCGCCGCCGCGCTCATCACTCCACTCCAGCGCGATCTCTTCGTCGGCGATGAAACGAAGTACGGCCAGGTCGTCCGCGAGATGCGCGCCACCGGCGCATTTTTTCTGCCGACGCTCAACGGCACGCCGTTCACGCACAAACCGCCCATCCACTTCTGGATGATCGATCTGCTCACGTTTCCGCTCGGCGTCTATTCAACGTGGGCCTTTGTGCTCCCATCGCTGATCGCGTTCGTTTTTCTCATCTGGCTGATGTGGAAAATCGGCGGACCGCTGCCCGCGTTCATCTGCGGCTCGTCGCTCATGATCTGGGCCTCGGCACAATCGGCGCGGATGGACGTCAGCTTCACCGCCTTCATCGTCCTCGCACTTTGGCAACTGGAGCGCTTCTTCGATCGCGACGATTTCCGCGCGTTGCTCTGGTCCGCCATCGCTCTCGGCATCGCCGTCCTGATCAAAGGTCCGATGGCGCCGGTGATGGCGATCGTGCTTTTCGTCCTCGAGTGGATGCGCCGCAAACGAATCCCGAGCGGGAACTACGCTCCGGCGATCGCGGCGATGATCGTCATCCCGCTGCTCTGGCTCGTTCCCGCCATGCGCCTCGGTGGCCGCGCCTACACGCACGACGTGATCATCAAACAAACCGTCGGACGCGCGGTGGCATCGTGGGTTCACAACGCACCGCCGTGGTTCTACGTGATCCATTTGCCGGCATCGCTCTTCCCATGGTTTTTCCTCGCCGTCGCCGCAGTGATCGCGCTCTGGCGGACGCACCGCTTTCTCGTCAACTGGATTCTGGCGGTGCTCATCCCGTACTCGCTGATGAGCAGCAAACTCGACGTCTACATGATGGCGATGATTCCGCCGATCGCGCTATTGCTCGCGGAGTACGTAACGTCGGAGCGCGGACGCGCCGCACGTTGGTTGAACGCGCTGTCGATTGCCCTCATGGCGGTGATCGGAATTGCCGGCCTCTTCGTAAGTCCGCAAATGATCAAGAATCCTGAGGGCGCGCTGATCCAACTGCCAGCGGTGAAAGCGTTCTGCATCATCACGCTGGTCGCCGCGATGATCGCGTTCGTGATCGCGCTGCGCGGTTCTCCGATCGCGTCGACCATCGCCGCCGGAGTCGTTCCCATCATCGCGATGGTCGTCGTCGCCATCGCCCTGATGCCAGCCATCAACGACATCGCTTCGACGCGCCCGCTCGTCGCGGCACTCGAAAAGCAACACGTCCCTCCCGAGCAAGTCGCGCTCTACGCCTCGCCATATCTCTGGACGCGCGACATGCCGCGCGAGTACGAACGGGTCATGTACGCCACGCCCTACACGCTGGCGCAAACGACGCCAACTGTGATCGTGACGGCCCGCGTACACGCCGGCGAAATCGCGCCGTCGCTGTACCGCTACCAGATGGTCGATGCCGTCCGCATGATCGGAAAATGGTTCTATGTCTATCGACGCTAAACGCCGTCTCGCCGCCGCGGCGTTCGTCGTGTTGCTGGCGCTGTCGGTCTTCTGGCCCGCCCCCGCGATCGGGATCAACCAGCTCTGCTGCCACGCCCACCTCACCGTCGACGACCTCTCGTTCCTCGGGCGCGAAGCTCCGGCCTGGGACGTCGCCTTCTGGTGCATCGCCGGCCTGTTCCTCCTGATTCTTCTTCAGCCGAGCAACGACTACACGACATCCGACTTCCGCGAAATCTGGACGCTCGTCCGCGCGACGCGAATCCGCCTGTGCAAGACCGACGCGATCGCCGCCATCTGCGCGGCCATCCTCGTCGCCGTGATCTGGCGTTTCGCCGACGCGCCAATCACCGCGTTTGCAGAACGCATTCAGTCGTCGAACGTCGAGGACGCGGTCCGCATCGCCAACCGTTTCGGTGGCGGCATGAACCCGGCGATGGTCATCTTTTTCTTCCTCATCGCCGGCGTCACCTACCGACGTCATCGATGGGTCGCTTACGGAGTGGCGATGGCGCTCGCCGGCGCCGCCGCCGGCGTCTCGGTCCAGATCGTCAAATACACGATCGGCCGCACGCGCCCCGAGCTCTGGCTCGGCCCCTTCCACCACGCTCGCGCCGCCGCCACGTCGTTTCCAAGCGGCCACACCGTCGGCGCCTTTGCGCTGGCGGGAGTGCTGATGCTCGCCTCGCCGTCGCGCACGATGCGCGTAGTCGCCTTCCTCCTCGCGCTGTCGGTCGCCGTCTCGCGCGTCATGGCCTTCCGGCATTGGACAAGTGATGTGCTGGCCTCCGCAGCCATCGGGATCATCCTCGCGGCCATCGCAGTGAGGGTAGTATTTCCATCCGCAGATTACGCAGATGGAGACAGATAAAAGAGACCCGGAGACCTACGCCGTGATCGGAGCCGCGATGGCGGTGCACACGGAATTGGGCTGCGGGTTTTTGGAGCCCGTTTACCAGGAAGCACTCCAGCGAGAATTTGAGGTCCGTGGCGTTCCGCACGCGCGAGAGGTTGGCTTGCCCGTGTTCTATCGCGGAACTCAACTCAATACGACGTATCGCGTCGACTTCCTTTGCTTCGGATCGCTCATCGTCGAGTTGAAAGCACTTCAGCGTCTGTCCGGTACTGAGGAAGCACAAGTCATCAACTACCTCAAAGCATCCGGTATGCAGAAAGCGATGCTGTTGAACTTCGGAGCACCGCGCCTCGAATACAAACGCCTCGTCCTCAATCTGAGTACATCTGCGTCATCTGCGGATGAAACTAAGCTTCGACTTCGGCAAAGTTGACCGACACCAGCCGCGAGCAGCCCGCTTCCTCCATCGTCACGCCGTAGAGCACGTCCGCGGCTTCCATCGTGCGGCGGCTGTGGGTGATCACGATGAATTGCGTGTCGCGGGACATGTCGCGGACCAGGCGGACGAAGCGCTCGTTGTTGATCTCGTCGAGCGGCGCGTCCACCTCATCGAGGATGCAGAACGGGGACGGCTTGTAGCGGAAGATCGCGAAGAGGAGCGCCAGCGCGGTCAGTGCGCGCTCGCCGCCGGAGAGTAGCGCGATCGACTGATTCTTCTTGCCCGGCGGCTGCGCAACAAGTTCGATGCCGCTTTCGAGAACGTCCTCCTCATCGAGCAACTGCATGCGCGCTGTGCCGCCGCCGAAAAGCGACGTGAAGATTTCCGTGAAGTACTCATTGATCGCGTTGAAAGCGTCGCGGAACAGCTCGCGCGAGGTCAGGTTGATCTTTCGGATCGTGCCGCGCAATGACTCGATGGCCTGCACCAGGTCATCGCGCTGCGTGCGCAGGAACGACTCGCGCTGCTCCAGCTCCGTGTGCTCGTCAATCGCCAGCACGTTGACCGGACCGATCTTCTCGATTCCATCCGACAGTTTCGCGACCTCGGCTTCCAACGCAGCCCGCCCTTCGTCATCCGACGGCGGCTCGACGTCGGCCAGCGCATCGATGCCGGCGTGCAGGTCGAGCGCGATCTGTTCGCGCAGCAGATCGAATGCTGACTTCGCGCGGTCGCGGCGGCGTTCCGATTCGAAGAGCGAATCCTTGGCCGTGTTCCACAGCTCGCGCGATGCCACCGCGCGCGCCTCCAACTCCGCCACGCGCGCCTGCAGATCGGCCACCTCGGCTTCGAGACCGACGCGCACTTCGCTCAGTTCGTGCAGCTTCTTCAGCGACTCATCGAGCTGACCGCGCGAACGTTCCACAGCCGCTTCCGTCTCCTCGCGCTTGCGCGCCAGCGACTCGATCTCCTGCTGGAGCTGCGTCGCGCGAGCGCCGAGGGAGATCACGATGCGCGAAAGGTTCTCGTGCTCGCGCTGGATCGCGTTGACGTTCCCCGCGGACGCTTCCACGTCGACGCGCGCCTTCGACGCCGCCTCGGTCACAGCTTCGAATGTCGAGCGAAGACTGGTCAGTTGCTCTTCATGCTCGCGGATCTGCGCCTGGCACTCGCTCTCCTGCGCTTCGAGCTGCTGCAGGTCGGCGATCGCCGCATTCTTCCGCGCGATGAGCTGGATCTTTTCTTCGTCATAAAGAGTCTGCTCTTCCGACGCCACCGCCAGATCGCGCTCGAAACGATCGAGCTCCTGATTGGCGCGCTCGCGATTGCTGCGCCGCTCCCGCAGCTCCTGCTCCGCCGCCCGCGCCCGCGCCTCGGCGAGGATGCGCGCATCATCCGCGGCGCGAAGATCCTCTTCGATTGTCTGCAACTCCGCCGCGATGCCGCTCGCGCGCGTCTCCTCCGTGCCGAGGAGCGCTTCGAGATCGGAGAGCTGCCGTTTGAGTGAGAAGACGCCGGGCGTCGCATTCTCCGACTTGCCGCCAACGACGAGCGGCCCACGCACGATGTCGCCTTCGAGCGTGACGAACGTCGCGCTCGGCCGCTCCTTCGATCGATCGAGCGCCTCGCCAAGCGTACCGACGATGTACGCCTCGGGCATCGCGCGGCGAACCGCGTCAGCGACCGGACCTTCGCCGACGACCGCGTACTTCGCGTCGCCGCGCCGGCCGCCTTCGCCGGTCACTTCGTAGTCGAGCGTGATGAACGCGCCGCGCCCCGCACCGCGCTGCCGCAAACGCGCGATCGCATCGGTGGCGACGCGCGCGTTGTCGACGACGACGGCCTTCGAAACATCGCGCAGCAGCGTGTCGAGCGCGGCCTCGAATCCTTCCGTCGCCCGCACGGCCTCGGCGGCCGGCGTGGCGTTCGGAATCAGCTCGAGAATCGCGCGGCGGACATCTTCTTCCTGCGATTCGAGCGAAATCAGCAGCGTCCGCAGCGAATCGATCTTGTACGTCATCTGCGACACGCGGTCGCGCGCGCCGGCCATCGTCTCGCGCCGCTCGTTGCGGCGCGCCGTCAGTTCATCGTTCAGCGCAACGGCTTCGCGCGCGAGCTGCCGCGTCGTTTCCAGCAGTTCCTCGGCTTCCCGAACGCGCTGATCCCACTCCGCACTCAGCGATCGTGCGCCGTCGCGGCTTTCCGTCGCCTTGCGCGCCGACTCGCCCAATTTGCCGAGATAGAACTCGCATTTTTCGACGGCCACTTCGATCTGATGCACTTGGTTGCGCGCCTCGGAAATCCGCGCGATCGTGCGCATCAGCGTCTCGCGCGCATCGGTCAGCGCCTTCTCGTGGCGGCGCACTTCATCGGCGCGCTCCTGCCGATCGCGCTCCGCCTGTTCGGCGATTTCGCGCAACTGATTGCGTTCGCCGCGCGCGATTTCCAGCGCCTGCGCGCGTTCGTCGAGAAGGGCCTGCTGTTCCGCTCCCTCGCTTTCGAGCTGCGCGATCTGCGTCTGCGCGTTGCCGCTGCGCTGCACGAGATCGCCGAGGTTCGTTTCGGATTGCTGCATGAACGAGCGAAGGCGCTCGACATCGCCGGACAGCGACGCAACTTCCTCACGCACATGCGACGCGCGCGACGACTTGCCGGTAAGCGCCGTGCGGTTCTCAGCCAGCTCCGCTTCGTCAGTCGCGAGTTGCGCGGCCAGCTCCGACTCGCTCGCCTGCGATGCAGCCACACCTTCATCCGCCGCCGACTGCTCCGCCTGCGCGAGGACGATGCGTCCCTTGTACAGCGCGCGCTTCGCGGTCGACAATTGCTCGCTCAGCTCCTTGTGCCGCCGCGCTTTGCCCGCCTGCCGCTTCAGCGAATTCAGATTCCGCGTGACCTCGGCCAACGTGTCGTCGATGCGCAGCAGGTTCTGCTGCGTCTCTTCCAGCTTCATCTCCGCGGCGCGGCGCTTCGTCTTGTACTTCGTGATGCCGGCCGCTTCCTCGATCAGCCGGCGGCGGTCCTGCGGCTTGTTGGAAAGGATCAGATCGATCTTGCCCTGCTCCATCACCGAGTAGTTGCGGATGCCGAGGCCGGTGTCCATCAGGATGTCGGAGATGTCCTTGAGGCGGACGCGCTTGCCGTTCAGACGGAACTCCGACTCGCCCGTTCGGAAGACGCGGCGGTTGATGGTGATCTTGCCGTCGTCCGACATCGGATGATTGCTGTCGCCGTTCGACGTCGCGAGCGTGAGAGTCACCTCGCCCATCGACAGCGGCCGGCGCCGCGCCGAGCCCTGAAAGATGACGTCGTCCATCGTCTCGCCGCGGATGTGCGAGGCGCGGTTCTCGCCGAGGACCCAGATGATGGCGTCGCAGATGTTGGACTTGCCGCAGCCGTTCGGCCCGACGACAGCCGTCATCGGCGCGGGAAACGCAAGCGCAGCAGGATCGTAAAACGATTTGAAGCCGTGGATTTCAAGCTTGTCGAGACGAAACATTAATGAAGAACACCTGACCCGATTCTGATTTGGACGCGCCGGATGGTACTGCAATCGACGAGGCGCGCGTGATGCGAATTCGCGGCCTGTAAACCGCTCATTGCAAAGGGAAATTCGCCGTTGACAGCGAACCGGCGCAACCGTTCCTGTGCACGTAGAATGCGGGTCGATGCAGATCGACGATTTCCTCCGCCGCGAGATCGCCCTCGGCAGTTTCCCGAGCGCCGTCTACGCGATCGGCTCATCGCGCGGCATCGAGCACGAGAACGCCCTCGGCAACGCCGTCGCCGTCCCGCTGCGCATCCCGGCAACGCTCGACACGCTCTACGACTGCGCCTCGATCACGAAGCCGCTGATCACGACGGTGCTCGCGCTACAACTGCTCGACATCGACACGATTCGCCCACTTCTCACGCACACCTCGGGACTACGTGCGTGGATGCCGCTCTACACCTATCCCGACTACCTGACCGCGATCCGCGAACATGGCCCCGAGTACGAGCCAGGCACTCGCGTCGTCTACTCCGATCTCAACTTCATCCTGCTCTGGTCGATGCTCCCCGATTACGCGGCTCTCGCGCGCGAACGGATCTTCACTCCCCTCGGCATCGAAGCGGATGCGATGTTCCATCCGCCGCTGACGCTCTGTCCGCGAATCGCCGCAACCGAATGGGGCCAGCGCTTCGAAGCGAAACTCGCCGGCATCCCATCCATCGCGGCTAACCGCGACGGCCTGATGTGGGCCGAAACAAACGACGGCAACTCCCACCACGCCGGAGGCACCGCCGGCAACGCCGGCCTCTTCGCGACCGCGCGCGGGGTCTTCCGCCTGGCGCAGTCGTGGATGAACGCCGAGCTTCTGCCGCGCGATGTCGTCTCCGAGGCCACGCGAAATCAAACGCCGGGCTTAAACGAATCCCGCGGCCTCGGCTGGCAGATCTCAAACGGCATGTACGGCCACACGGGCTTCACGGGAACGTCAGTCTGGGTCGATCCAACACGCGATCGGATCATGGTTCTGCTCACGAATCGCGTCCATCCCTGCGCCGCGCCCATCGCGATGCAGCGGATTCGAAGCGAGTTTCACCGCTATTCCTAACCAAAGAGAACCGGTTCACGCGGAGACGCGGAGGACGAGAGGCTTTTCTCCGCGCCTCCGCGTCTCCGCGTGAAAAAACTCTAGCCCCACACGCTGCCCGGCGCCCACGCCGCTGCTTTGGCTTGAAGCGCGGTCGCGCGAGAAACGTCGCCTGCGGCCTCGCTCAGCGCGGCGAACATCACCAGCGTTTCGGCCAGCAACGGATCGGGATCCGTGTAGTCGTCGCGGAAGCGCGTTTCGAGGAGCTCCACGTTGTCGGCGTAGATTCGCAGTGCGTCGTCGCGGTCGCCGCGTTTCAGGAGGATGTAGGCGAGGCCGAGGGCTTGGAACTCCTGGATCTGGGGGTGGAGGGCGATCGTTTCCTCCATCAGGCGCTTGGCTTCGTCGAGATCTCGGTTGAGGTGCGCGAGAGAGAGGGCGATTCCTTCCTGCGAGGCGGGGTCATCGGACCGGCGATACGCCGCGATCGCTTCCTCGAATCTGCCGAGGAGTTTGAGGGCCTCGGCGCGATGGAGGGGATCGTTCGCGGCGGCCGCGACGGCGTCCTCGTAACGATGCTGTTGAATCAGTTGCTGCGCCCCGGTGACCGGCTTCTGCGCGAGCATCAACGCCGCGAGCCAGCCGATGAGGATCACGGCGACGACGATGATGGCCAGTTGCAGCATCGTGCGAGTGTATTAAAGAAAAAGGCCGCCGAGGCCGGCGGCCCTGGACTTACGCAGCTTTCTTCGCAGCTGGCTCGCTGAAGAGCTGGAGCGCTTTCTGGAGGATCAGATCGTCCTTCGGCTTCACCGCGGCGCGGGGCGCGCCCTTCGCAGCCGGTGGCTCCGGGTCGCGAAGCGCGAGCGACGTCAGATCGACGACCACGTCCGGACGGATGCCGCCGGATTTGATCGCCTTCATGTCCGGCGTCGTGTAGTGGCCGACGGTCATGTAAACACCGCCGCCGCTCGGGAGCGGGATGAAGCGCTGCACGATCGACTTGCCGTACGTCGTCACGCCGACCACCTTGCCGCGCTGATTTCCGTGGATGGCGGCGGCGAAGATCTCGGCGCCGGATGCCGTCGAGCCGTCGGTGAGCACTTCGAGATCGCCGTCGTACGCGGTGTTCCGGTCCGCTTGCCACTTCTTCGCGTCGACCTTCTTTCCTTCGATGGACGTGATCATGCCGCTGGTCAGAAGTTCGTCGGCCGAGGTGATCGCTTCGTCGACGTCGCCGCCGGCGTTGCCGCGGAGGTCGATGATCAACTTGCGATTGCCGTTCTTGCGGATGTTCTCGAGCGACGTCGCCAACTGCGCCGCCGTCCCTTTTTCAAAGTACGGAATCTTCACATACGACACGCCGCCGTACTGCTCGGTGCTGATGGCGAGCGGATGAAACGATGCCTGCTGCAGCATGAACTCGTCGCGCTTGGTCTGGCCGCCGCGTAGAACCTGCAGGCGCACCGGCTTCGTCGCGCGAAGTAGATTGCGAACCTGCCACACGGCCATCTTCTGCGTCGGCTGGCCGTCGATTTTTTCGATGAAATCGCCGCGCTCGATGCCCGACTTCGCGGCCGGCGATCCGGGTACGGCAGCGATCACGAACGCGTATCCGAACCGCTTCGTGACGATGAGTCCCACGCCGTTGTCTTCGACGTCGCTGAAGCTCTTGTACGCGGCCATCTGCGCCGGCGGCACGTAGTAGCTGAACTCATCGATCGCGTCGGTGACGCCGGAGAATGCGCCGTCGAGCAACTGATCAGGCGGCACCTGCTCCACGTAGTTGTGGCTCACCAGGTCGTACACCTCGGTGAAGATGCTGAGGTAGCGGAAGACGTTGTTCTTCTGCGTGGCCTGGCCGAAAAGCGCGCCGGCCAGGAGCGAGAGCAGAAGGGCGACGGAAACGGAGAGGAATGCGATTTTCTTTTTGCTCATGTCGTCGTGCTCGTTACCGCAGCCATTTCTGCGGATCTTCAGGCTTGTTGTCCTGACGGATTTCAAAGTAGAGGTAGCCTGAGTGCGCGTCCTCCGATTCGCCGACACCTGCAAGCGCCTGTCCAGCGTTGACGCGGTCACCGATGGCGACGGCGGGCGATTTGAGGTTGCCGTAAAGGGAGAAAACGCGATTGCCGTGATCGAGAATCACCAGATTGCCGTACCCCTTGAACCACTGTGAAAATAGAACTGTTCCCGCGAAAACCGACCGTACCTCGGCGCCCGGCGCCGCGGCGATTTTGAGGCCATTGCTGAACGTGACGGTCGAAAACTTTGCGTTACGCTGCTTGCCGAAGTGCTCGATGATCTTCCCCTGAACCGGCCACGCCAGCGCGCCCTGCACGCTGCGGATGTCGGTCGCTGCCGTCGCCGTTCCATTCTGACGTGACAGCGCATCGAGAAGATGCTCGAGCCGCTTCGCTTTTTCTTCGAGATCCGCCAGCTTCTGCTCCGACTCGTTGCCCTGGTTGCGTAGCGACAACAGCGTCCGTTCCTTGTCCGCGCGCGCCGCGGCCACGGAACGCTGACGCTGCTCGACGATGCGCCGCGCGGCGGCGACTTTCTGCTCGCGATCGGCCAATTCGATCGTTCGCGCGCGCAACTGCTCGCGCTCGGCCTGGAACCGCGTGACGGCGCGAGCGTCGCGCGAAACGAGGAAGCTGAGCATCGACATCGCCTGCACCGGATCGCGGCGATCGTCGATCGACAGCATCATGCGGACATAACTGAGTCCCCCGAGCCGATACAGCGCGGCCAGCCGTTTGCGCAGGAAGTCTTTCTCGCGCGCAATCCGCGGAGCGAGCGCGGCGATCTGCGATTCCGTTTCATGACGCTGCTCTTCGAGCTGCGACTGCATGTTGACGGCGAGCTGCAGTTCGTTCGTGCGGATACTCAGCTCCACATCCGCCTCTTCGAGGTCGTGCTCGGCGCTGCGCGTCTGCGTGCGCAGGTCGTCGAGACGCGTACGAAGCCGGGCGATGTCGGCACGGATGCGGGCCAGATCGGCGTTGCGCGCGGTCTGTGAATGCGCAGTCGTCAGGCTGACGATGAGCGCCAGCGCAACCGCGATCGCTCTACGCGTCCGGCGAGAAGTCGCGCAATGCATGCCTGGCCGCCTGCTGCTGCGCCTCTTTTTTCGACGATCCCTCACCGCGCGTCGCGAGGCTGCCAACCTTCACTTCGACGATGAATCGTTTGTCGTGATCGGGACCGACCTCGTCGACGACGTTGTACTCCGGCAACGGTAGCCCGCGCCCCTGCGCCAGTTCCTGCAACGCAGTCTTGTAATCCTGAAACAGCAGGTCCTGCGAATCGATCGCCTCGAGATCGGGCGTGAAGCAGCGCTCGATGAGAGATCGCGCGGCCTCGATGCCGCCATCAAGGAAAACCGCGGCCAGCATCGCCTCGAAGAGATTCGCGAGCAGCGAATCCTTCTTTCGTCCGCCCGATTTCTCCTCGCCGACGCCGAGGAAGAGCACATCGCCCATGCCGTACGACCGCGCCTTCGCGGCCAGGCTCGTCGAGCTGACCAGGAATGCCTTCATCTTCGACAACGCGCCTTCGTCGAGATCGGGAAAACGGCGGAAGAGCAGATCGCCGATAACGAAGCCGAGGACCGAGTCGCCGAGGAATTCGAAGGTCTCGTTGTCGCGCATCGAGTCGTTCTTCGCCTCATGCGAGTACGACTTGTGAGTCAGCGCGCGCTTGAGAAAATCCTGGCTCTGAAAGCTGTAGCCAATGCGGGACTCGAACTCGGACAGGTCGGCGTGCAATCGCGCCTAGTCTAAAGGAAACCGTTCATTGCAGTGACTGCAACGCCTGCCGCGCCGTGACGATGTCGGCGGCGTAGCGATCCTTCGGTGCGGTTGCAACGAATCGCGACAGTGCGGACTTCGCTTCGTTCACATGTCCCGCTCGCCCCTCGACCAGTCCCGCGTTAAAGAGCGCGTCGTACTGGCGCGGATCGATTGCCACGGCGCGATTCCACGACTCGACCGCACGCGCGTAGTCGCCATGGCGAGCGTAAACGACGCCCAGGGTGTTGAGCGCGAGCGGCAGGCGCGGATTGAGCGTGAGCGCGCGATTCAGATACGACTGCGCGGACGGCACATCGTCGCGTCGCAGCGCAACGATCCCGAGGTTCTGGAGCGCCGGCGCGTTGTTCGGATCGAGCTGCAACACTCGATTGAATTGGCTCGTCGCGTCGTCGACTTTCCCTTCGTCGGCCAGCGCAATGCCGTACGCGTTGAGCGCATCCGGATCGCTCCCCGATGCCAGCGGCGCCAGAATCTGCACGGCCTCGGCGGTCTTGCCGGTCTCCGTCAGCAGGAGCCCGAGTTGCACGCGCAGGCCGTCGTTCTGGCCGTTTCCGATCGCCGCCCGCAGGTTCTCAATCGCGCCCGGCACGTTCTCGCTTTGCTGCAACACGAACGCGAGCAGCTCACGGCCGGCCGCCATCTCGGGACGCGTAGCCACCACTTCTTTCGCCAGCGCCAGCGCGCGCGGGACGTCGTGACGTTCGTACGCGTCGATGACGTCGTGCATCTTGTTGTCGAGTGCCACGAGGTTCTTTGGATCGTCCGCGGCGGTGTATGTCGCTTTTCCGGCGTCGTTTCCACTCACATAGCCGAGGCTTCGCAGCCGCGCCATCTCCTCGGACGAAACCTTCCGGCCGGCGGTGACGGTCGCATGCATGCCCGCCAGAAGCTGCCGCGCTTCCTCGGCGTCGCGACGGCGCTCGGAGCGAAGGTTGGTCACCTCGCGCGGATCGCGCGGCAAGTCGTACAACTCGGCGACCGGCAGTTCGATGTACTTCTCGCCGCGATGAATGACGCCGGTCAACGGCGCCCATCCACGATTCAGCGACGCGGACAGCGCTTCGAAATACGCATCGCGCGGCTCGATCTTGCCGAGGAGCGAAGCGCCGGGAAGCACGGCAGGCTTCGCGATCGACAACGCATCGAGCACAGTCGGAACGATGTCGACGTGACGAACGTACGCCGGCTCGACGCGATGCTTGAGGCCGGGCGCGCGAACGATCAGCGGAATCTTGAGCGTGGACTCGTACGCGAAAAGACCGTGAGTCAATTCGCCGTGGTCGCCGCGCGCTTCACCGTGATCCGCGGTGATGATCACGATCGCATTCGGATCGGCGTTGATGATCGGCGCGAGCTGCGCGTCGAGCGCGTGATCGATCGCCGCGACTTCGCCGAGGTAGAGGTCGGATGCGTACTCGGATGCGAATGGCTCCGGCGGACGATATGGCGCATGCGCGTCGTACAGATGCACCCACAGAAATCGCGGCTTGCCCTGATTCACACTCCACCAGTTCGTCGCGGCTTGGAGCACGGCGCCGGCCGGACGTTCCTGATTGCTGAAATCGAGCGAGGCGGCGCCTTTGCCGTAGTTATCGTCGTAGACGTCGAATCCGGCATTGAGTCCGTAGCGGGCATCGAGCGGATACGCGCCGATGAACGCGCCGGTTGCGTAACCCGCGCGATGCAGCATCGTTCCGAGGGTCTCGTTCTTCGCATCGAGCTTGAATCCGGCGTTGTCGTGCACGCCGTGCTGATACGGATACAAACCAGTCAATATGTTGACGTGCGATGGCAGCGTGACGACGTTGTGCGCGTGCGCGTTGGTGAAGACGATGCCCTCCGCCGCCATCCGATCGAGAAAGGGAGTCTTCACGCGCGTGTTGCCCGCATAGCCGACGGCATCGGCACGGAGCGTGTCGATGGTGACGAGGATGACGTCCGGCTTGCCGTGAATCGCAATCGCCGGCGTTTCGTGATGGCAAGCGAAGATCGCGAGCGTAGCAAGTGCAAGGGAAAGACGACGCATTGAGCGGATGAAGGATACATGTCGCCCTGTCATCCTGAGCCGCCGGAGCGACGCAGGCGAAGCCGAAGTCGCGGAGGACGGTCGAAGGCCCCCCCACCTGCTAACCCGGTTGGGCGGCGGGCTGACGGCTGGGGTCCTTCGACCGTCCTCCGGCGCTCCGCCTGCGGCTCCGACGCCTCCGGCGGCTCAGGATGACAGTCTCGGAATTCGTCCTCGCTGCGCGCCCGTTCACCGCGGCGTGATGCGCATCGGTCGCAGTGCCGCAGTCCTCGCGGCACTCTCTCTTTTTGCTGCGGCCGGACGCGTCGCATTTCCGCCGGTGCCGCCAGTGCCGGGCAGCGGCTGGCCGCAGGCAGAAGTCGCGGAGCCCTTCGCTCGCGAGTTGATGGCGCGTATGTCGCCGGCCGCTTTCGACGCCGCCGCGCACGCGAATCCCGAGCTCGTCCCCGCCGTCTTCCGCAACCTGGGCACAGCGCTCCTCTCGCACGACGCGCAACTTCAAACGGCGGTGAGGCATTACGCCACCGCGCTCGTTCGCGAACACGCCGCACGCATGCCGCGCAATTTTTCGGATGACGACCTGCACATGCTCGTTGCTTTCCAGGTGCTCGATCCGCTTCGCTATGGCGAGGACGCCGAGTATCGGCGCGCGATCGATACGATCCTGCCCGCGTCGTTGAGTCCAGCGTTACCTGAGGCGCTGCGCCGCGCTGACATCAATGAGCTGAACCGTGTCGCGCCGATCAACTTCGAGACAGCAGAAGCTCTCGCCATTGCAGCGGGACTCGTGCGCGCGAGCAGCAGCCGATTCGTTGCGAACAGCAGCGCGATCATCGCGACGGCCGGCAATGAACCGATCGAGGCATCGATCTACTCGATCAACTCGCGCTTTGTGAAACCGGACGAAGCGAAGCAATTCCTGACCGCTGTCCGCGCCGCGTCTCCGCAGCGAAGGATCGTCGTCATCGGCGACGAAGCGATGCAGAGCGCGCTGCAGAAGGATCTCGCCGCTCGGCGGATCGACTTCATCGACAACCTCAGTCGTCCCCTGACGCCCTGGCCGCGCGATCCGTTCTCGATCACGCGCGCGGCGAATGGCGGATTGATCTTCATCAATCGTCCGAACATGCAGCGCAACCGCGAAGAAGACGCGACGATGGTGCGCGTTCTTTTCAATGGACTACCCAAGCCGCTCGACGATCGCTGGAAGCCGCGCTGGACCACCGGCGCGACGTCGTTTCACAACGGCCAGATTCTGCTGACGCCGAAGTCCGTCTGGATCTCGATGCACTCCGTCGAGTTCCGCGCACTCGAGATCCTCGGCATCGATCATGTCCCGGTCGAACAATTCGGATCGGCGGAAGGCATTGCGCGCTACGTCAACGCGGTGCAGCGGGCCGCAAACGAGCTTTCGAAGTTGTACGACCGTCCCGTACGGTTCGTTCACGAGTTGCCGCACACGCCCCAGCAGATCGAAATTCTCGGCGGCGGTGCGGGCTTCGATCTCGACTCGATCGTGACGCTTCTTCCGCACGCTGACGGCTCGCTCGATGCGCTGGTAGGCGACGTCGCGCTCGGCGCAAAACTCGCGGCATCCGCAAACGAGTGGCAGCAACTGGAGAAGACGTACTCGCTCGCTCCCAACAGTCGCGATGCGGTGATGAACTTTCAGAGCGATCCGTCCTCGATCGGACTGCAGCGTTTTCTCGATCGATGCGCGGACGATCTTGCAAAACGCGGGATGAAAGTCCGCCGGTTGCCGCTGCTGATGATTCCGACGTCGCTCCTCGGCGAAGAAGAACGACCCGACACGCCGTACTTTCTGGTCACCGCGAACAATGTCGTGCTCGAACGCAATCGCGCCGAGGGATTCGCGTCTGGTCTACGAGCCGTGGATTCGGCAGCGCGATCAACATTCAAATCAGCGGGCTACGATCTCACGCTTTTCCCTCCGCTCCCGAGAAGCGTGGTGCTCAATGGCGGGTACCGATGCGCGTCAAACGAAGTGCGGGGTGCGCGCTAAACCGCCGAGGTGACCTTCCTGTTCAGCCGCGGTAGAGGGCCTGCAATTGCTTGCTGGCCGGGTAGCGGCTCAATCCGCGCGATGCCCAGAACTTCGCGCCTCTTGCGTCGCCGATCGTCTTCAGTGTCTCCGAGATTGCGATGTACGACGGTGGCGTCGGCGCCGCTTTTTCCAGCGCGAAAATCAACTGCGTAGCGGCATCAGTCCGGTTCTCGACGGCGTACAACAGGATCAGATTCTTGTACGGCTGCGGATCGGTCGGAAAGTCTTTGATCTCCTCCCGGAATGCCGCCTCGGCTTCTTCGGAGCGGCCGAGACGGGCCAGGGCATCGCCGCGGAAGAAGTTGAGGTGCGGCAGCGCGGGTTGGTTTTTCGATTGCCGGAGCGCGGTGGCTTGATCGAAATCGCTGAGCGCTTCCTCGACGTTCCCCTCCTCGAGCGCAATCTGACCGGCGAGCATCAGATTGCCGGGACGATTCTTGTCGTTGTCGAACGCTGCATTCGCTTCCTGACGGGCCTTCACGAAATCCTTACGCCGCAACGCGACGCGCGCGAGCACTTCGTGCGAATCGTGCGGCAACTGTCGCAACGACAGCTTCGCGTGCGCCTCGGCATCATCGAGGCGGCCGACTTCCAGCGACAGATTCGCCACCGTCACCGCAAGCGACGGCGTATTCGGCGCAATGCGCAGCCCCTGCTTCGCTGCGTCGATCGCCTCGTCGATGCGGCCGAGTTTTGAGAGCGCTCGCGACTGCAGCGCCCAGATGTCGAGCATGTTCGGGTTGTCGCGCAGCAGTGCGCTCGTGGCCGTCAGCGTCTCTTCGAACTTGTTGTCGCGGAAAAGTCGGAAGGCCTGGCTGATCGCGTTCGCTTTGCCGATGTTCTTTTTCGGATCCGGCAGAACGGCATCGGGCGCCGTGTTGACGGTCGAGCCGACGTAGCCGAGGGCGATGAGCTGCTGCTTCTGTTCATCGTCGACGGCAGACGGCGTGGCCGCGGATTTGATGTACGGCTTGATCCGTTCGCGCAGAGCGACATACGTGCGGCGGTCATCCAGCAGCGTGTTGCGCACCTCGGCGGGATCGGCGGCGAGGTCGTAAAGCTCCGGATCGGCGGCGTGAATGTAGTGTTTCGCGCCGGAAATGAGCGAGTGCATGTCGTTCCAACCGAAGTGCAGCCGCGGGTAGTACGTTTCGGAATAGATCGGACGATCGTCAGCCGATTTCGAATCGAAATCGAGCAGCGATTTGCCGGTCAGGTTCGGCGTTGGCCCGAATGCGGATGCAATCGTCGGGAAGACGTCGATGAGCTGCACTGGCGCGGCGACGCTCGTTCCTTTGCGCGCGCCTTTCGGCAGCTTCAGCATCAGCGCCACTTGCAGCGTTTCGCGATACAGCAGAACGCCATGCTCGTCTTCGCCGTGCTCGCCGAGGCCTTCGCCGTGGTCGGACATCAGCAGGATCGTGGCGCGGTCGTAGATGCCCTCCGCGCGCAGATAGTCGAGGAACTTTCCGACGATGTCGTCCGCCGTCGCCACTTCGGCGTCGTACGCGTTCGTGTAACGCGAGCGGAACGGCTCCGGCGCTTCGTACGGCGTGTGCGGCTCGTAAATGTGGAAGAAGAAAAAGAACGGATTCGAATCGCGATCGTGCTCGCCGATCCATTTCTGCGCCAGCGCCCGCGTGGCTTCGCCGGGACGTTGCGCGCGGCCGATGCTGAGGAACGCCGGATCGAGATCGATGTCGTCCTGCCAGAAATCGAAACCGCGTTTGATGCCGGTCTCGCCGCGCAGCACGATCGCGGAGACCGCGCCGCCGGTCGCGTAGCCCTTCGACTTCAGCAATTCCGCCAGTGTCTTCACTTTCGGATTGAGGTCGTAGCCGAGGTTGTCGCGAATGCCGTGATCGGCCGGAAGCAGACCGGTGAAAACGCAGGCGTGCGAGACGAGCGTGAGCGGGCAATGCGAATACGCGTGCTCGAAAAGAATCGAGTCGGAGCGAAAACGATCGATGGCTGGCGTCTCTACCTTCGTGTAGCCGTACGCAGGCAGATGATCGGAGCGCAGCGTGTCGATGGAGATGATGATGATCGGCGCGCGGCCGTCGATCGGAGTGCGCGTGCCGTGGCAGGCGGCGAGAAGAGCCGCGCCGAGGAGGATCGCCGTTCGGATGGAGAGGCACCGCAAGGCGAAAACGATACTACGACCGCCGCTTGGCCCGATGCGTGGCCGGCGCCGTCCACGGATCCTCAGGCCACGGATGTTTCGCGTAACGTCCGCGCAGCTCCTTCCGCACCTGCTGATACGCGCCGTTCCAGAAGCCGCGCAGGTCCTGCGTGATCTGCACCGGACGCCCACTCGGCGACAGCAGCGCGAAGGTGACCGGCGTCCGGCGCGGTCCGATGCGCGGCGACTCGGCGAGACCGAACAGCTCCTGCAGTTTCGCCGAGGCGACGATGGTGCTGTCGTCGCGATAATCGAGTTTTGCACTGCGGCCGCTCGGTAGTGGAATCGTGAGTGGCGCGAGCTCGTCGAGGCGTCGTCGAAGATTGAATGGCAGTTCGATGTGAACATCATCGAGAGATCGTCTGCCCTCGACCGCATTTGCGATGATCGCCGTCCAATCGACCTCGAGTTCCGCGAATGCAACGCGACGCGCCAGCAGAGGATCGGGCGTCACATGCTCCGCCAGAATCCGCTCAGCGTCGGCGGCCTCCGGCGCAACGTTCTGTTCGTGCAGCAGGATCGCGCCGTACCAGCTCCGCTCGATTGCGCGGACGCGATTGCCATCCCATTCGTGGACCACCTCGCGGCGCGTTGGCGACAGCCACTCGCGTTCGACGATGCGCGCGTTTCGTACGAGGTCGCCGGTGATGTCGAGGATGACCAGAAACTCGCCGTTGCCGTCGTCGATCTCGCGCGCCAGCGTCGCGCCGGTTCCGGACGACAGCAGCAAGCGCGGCGACTTCGGCTCGCGACGTTGCGCGACGCGATCCGGATAACCGGCCAGCAACGCGCGACGCAGCGTCGCGTCGTCGACGTGTCGTCGATAGTCGCCGCCGAGGACGCGCCGCGCGATCGACGACAACTCATGGACCTCGGCCGGCGCGCCGCCGGTCAACTGCACCGCGATGGCCATGGCGTCGTTTGCGCCATGTGCGTCGATCACGATGCGCGCGAGGCGCGGATGCAGCGGAAACGTGCGAAGCGACTCGTTCGCGTGCAACGCGTCGAGCAAGGCCAGACCGGCTTCGATACGATCGTCGGGCGGCCGCTCGAACCAGGAGAAGGTCCGCGGATCGCCGCCCCACGAACGAATGTCCAACAGCGGCGGCGCCAGATCGACACGCCGCACGTCGGGCTCACGATGCGGGCGAAGGATGTCGCGCGCATCCCACAATCGAACGGCACGCCCCGCGCGCGTCCGTCCGGCGCGGCCGGCGCGCTGCTCGGCGGAATCGAGAGGAATCCGCTCGACGACGAGATGGTCGACCGCTGTCTCCGGATCGAAGCGCAGCACTTTGTGAACGCCGGAGTCGATGACGTCCGTGACGCCTTCGACCGTCAGCGACGTCTCGGCGATGTTCGTGGCCAGAATCACCCTGCGCCGATCGGCCGGAGCGAGCGCGCGTTCCTGGGCATCGACGTCGAGCGAGCCATACAGCGGAAGGACGAGCGCATCGACGTTCGCTAACTCGGCGCGGGTCCGTTCGATCTCGCGCATCCCCGGCAGAAAGCAGAGGATGTCGCCCTCGGCATCGCGCAACTGTTCGCGGATCGCGGCAGACATCGAAACGCCCGGTTTGTACTGGACGCCGACGGGAAATCGCCGCGCGCCAACATCGAAGATTCGGGCGTCGCCGAGAAAGCGGGAAACATCATCGGCCGCGATAGTGGCGGACATCACGACCACCGCGAGGTCGTCGCGCGAATCCATGGCCTGCTTCGCCAGCGCCAGCGCGACGTCCGCATGAATGCTCCGCTCGTGAAATTCGTCGAGGATGACCACGTCGAAATCGCTGAGCAGCGGATCGCTCTGCAGCCGCGCGGTGAGAATGCCTTCCGTCGCCACGAGCAGCCGCGTGCGATCGGAAAACTTCCGCTCGAAACGAATCTGCCAGCCGATTTCGTTGCCGATCGTCCAGCCGCGCTCGATTGCGATCCGCCGCGCCAGCGCACGCGCCGCCACGCGCCGCGGCTGCAAAAGGATCGTCCGGCGGATCGCCGCCAGCGCCGGCGGAATGCGCGTGGTCTTCCCTGATCCGGGCGGCGCGACGATCACGGCGCTGCGGTGCGCACGGACGTGAGCGGCGATCTCGGCGACGTGCGCATCGATCGGGAGCGGCGTTTGCACCACACTCGGCATTATGGCGACGAAAGACAACGACGACATCGACTACACCGCGGAGGGCTCCACGCCACCGCACGAGAAAAATGACCCGACCGACGCCGGCTACGACGAGGCCGCGCACAACGGCCCCGGCAAGTACGGTGTGCCCGAAGGCGAAGGCGGCGTCTTCGGCACCAGCGGCGGTGGAACCTACAGCGGCGGCATGCACAAGGTCGAGCGCCCCGCCATCGAAACGGAACGCGGCACCGACGAACGCGGCGACTCGCGCGGCGCGGACGATACGGAGCGCTAGCCGGCCGCGAGCTTCTGCTCGACCGCCGCGATCTGCGCCGTCAGCGTGTCCAGCCGTTGCAGGAGCTCGGCGTGCCGCACTTCGTCGAGCGGCGGCGACTTTCGTTTGATCACGAACGCGCCGCCCGGCTCGAGCACGCAATTCTCCACTTCGTGAATGCCGTCGAAGCCCTGGCGGCGCACGACGCTCTGCAACTCAGCGGTCGTGATCAGCTCGCGCGCCATCTCGTCTTTGCGCACGTGGCCGTCCTTGATCAGCGTGGCCGGCTTTCCTTCCAGCACTTCGTCGAGCCGGCGATGCTTGAAGAGAAAACGCACCACGATGTAATTGGTCACGAGCAGCGTGATCGCGCCGATCATCCCGCCGGCGAGTGAGTTGTCATCGCCGATGATCGCGTTCTGCACCGTGTTCGACAACGACAGCAGCACGACCAGATCGAACGGATTGAGCTGCGCCAGTTCGCGCTTGCCGAAGACGCGCAGAAGCAGCACCAGAAAAACGTAAACGATGATCGGCCGGACGATTTTTTCCAGCAGCGGAATCGGAAGTGTGAAGAGGTGCGTAGTGATTTCGTGCATGGAACTATGATGCGCTTCCGATGAGTCTTGATGATGCTTTCGATCAGGTTGCGGAGTTTCACCGCGCATTTGGGCATCCCGTAAAGGACCGCCCCGCCTTCCTCCCCTCGCCCCGCAGCGACGCGCGCGTGGCGTGGATGCGTGAAGAGGTCGACGAGTTCGTGGAGGCAACGAACGTCGTCGATCAGGCCGACGCCATGATCGACCTGATCTACTTCGCCCTCGGCACGCTCGTGGAGATGGGCGTTCGTCCCGCGCCCCTTTTCGACATCGTCCACAACGCCAACATGCAGAAGCTCTGGCCCGACGGCGCGCCGCGCATTCGCGAGGACGGCAAGACCATCAAGCCGCCGACCTGGCGCGATCCCGCCGAGGCGTTGAAAGCGGAGATCGCGCGGCAAGCCGGCACGGCCGGCGGCGTTGATAGCCCAAGGCTCGACCAGCAATAGAGCGAGGAACTTTACTCCGCGGAGACCTTCAGAGCCGCTAGCACCGCATCGTGCAGCAGGCCGTTCGTTGACAGCCCGCTACCGCCGTCTGCGCGCGCTTCGCCGTCGAGGTTCGTGAAGCGTCCGCCGGCTTCTTCGACGATGATTTTCAACGCCGCCATATCCCAGTGCGCGAGCTCCGGCTCGACCGCAATCTCCGCCGCGCCCTCGGCCACGAGCATGTGCGACCAGAAGTCGCCGAAGCCGCGCGTGCGTCCGCAGCGGCGAACGAGATCGAGAAATCGCCGGCCGATTCCGAAGCGCTCGAAGCCTGTGATGTCGTCGTAGCAGAGTTGCGCGTCGTTGATGTTGCCGATCGCCGAGACGTGAATCGCTTTGCCATTGCAAAACGCGCCGTCGCCGCGCGACGCCCACCAACGACGTCCAATCGCCGGCGCGGATACGACACCGACCAATCCATCAAGCGCGATGAGCGTGGCGAAGACGGGGATGCCGCGGACGTAGTTCTTCGTCGCGTCGATCGGATCGATGATCCAGCGCCGGGTGGCCTCGCCGCGAGCTCCAAACTCCTCGCCGAGGATGCCGTCGTCCGGCCGCTCACGCTCGAGTCGTTCGCGAATCATCCGCTCCACCGCTTCATCCGCCTCGGAGACCGGAGTCCGATCACTCTTCGTCCGGACCGTAAGCATCATCGACTGGAAGTAACGCATCGTGATCGCGTCTGCTTCATCAGCGAGTGACAGCGCGAGGCTCAGATCGTCGTTCACAGTTCGCCAGCGTAATTGATTTTCTCCGCCCTCCGCGTTCCCCGCGTGAAACCGTCCCTTTCGAAATACGTCGAATGCACATGCACGCGCTCGCCTTCATCCTCCTCGCCGCCATCACGCCGCAGCAGGGGCTGACCGAACTACGCGCAATGTGCAGGCACGACGGCAAGCGGATGTGGGGCGTCGATCTCTGCGGCCCGACGATGATCGTCGATCGCCAGACGCGCGCCGTCGTCTCGAATCAGTACGGCCCGGCGGTGTTGCCGAAGGAGGTCGGCATCGCCAATACGGCCGTCGATATCGACGGCAAACGCTGGACGATGGTCGTCGGCCCGTTGCCGGAGGATGCGTTCGCGCGAAAGATGCTGCTCGCGCACGAGTCGTTTCACAGCGTGCAGCAGAAGCTCGGCTTTCCCACGACGGGACCGGCCAATACGCACCTCGATTCCGTCGATGGACGCTACTGGTTGCAGCTCGAATGGCGCGCGCTGGCGAAGGCGTTGCGCGGCGACCGGCAGGCCGTCCGTGACGCGCTGGCCTTTCGCACGAAGCGGCGGTCGTTGTTGCCTTCAGCGAGCAGCCAAGAGCGCGAACTGGAGATGCACGAAGGGCTGGCGGAGTACACCGGTGCGGCCTTCGCCGAGCCGGATATCGCCAAACGCGCGCCGCATTTGATCGACAAATTGCGCGACGCCGAGTCCACGCCGACGTTCGTCCGTTCGTTCGCGTACGCCTCTGGACCGGCGTGGGGAACGCTGATCGAGATGAAGCATCCTCGCTGGACGCGCGCCACGAAAGCCTCCGACGACCTCGGCAATCTGGCTGCGGACGCATGGCATGTCGCCGCTGCGCAAGATGCCGAGGCGCGCGCGGCGTTGTACGACGGCGCCAAGCTCCTGGCCTCGGAGCAAGAGCGCGACGCGCGCAAGCAGGCCATGCTGCGCGAGTTCCACGCGCGATTCATCGATGGCGCGCATCTCACGATCCCGCTGAAGAACATGTCGTTCCAGTTCGATCCGAACGCGGCGCAGCCGTTCGAAGCGCTCGGCACCGTCTATCCGACACTCACCGCGCGTGACGACTGGGGCACGATCGTCGTACACAAAGGCGGCGCGCTCATCCGCTCCGATTGGAGATCGCTCGTCGTTCCCGCCGAGGTGAACGGCGACTACACGCTCACCCTGAACGATGGATGGAGCATCGTGTCCGGCGCGCGTGCAGGAGATGTAACGCTGACGAAGAAGTAGCTCTATCATCGCCGCGCAAAATGCGCCGGATCGCCCTTCTCGCAATCCTCCTCGCCTCGGCTGCGAATGCGCAGCAGCCCATCTTTCGCTGGGGAGGCGATGCCGAGGGGGGCGCGCCGTTTGTGGAGGCCGATCCGAACGATCCGTCGAAGCTTCGCGGATTCGACGTCGAAGTGGCCGAGCAGATCGCGAAAGGACTCGGCAAGCGGCCGGAGTTCGTGCAGGTTTCGTTCAGCGACATCGATCAGTCGGTGCAGCGCGGCGACTTCGAGATCGGCATGAGCGGCGTCGAAGACACACCGCCGCGCCGGCGCATGCTTGCAGCCACGATTCCGTACTTCGAGTTCCATGAAGTCTTGACCATGCGCGCCGAGGATCGCGGCAAGTTCTCGACGCTGGCCGCGTTGCGCGGACGGCGCATCGGCACCCTCGGCGGCACGATCGCGTACGAGCGCGTGCTGGCGGCCGAGAAGAGCGACGGCGTGATCTGCGTCTCGTACGACGACGACGTCCATCCGTACGCCGATCTGCGCGCCGGCCGTCTCGACGCCGTCCTGCTCGACAACATCATCGCCGTCCGCTCCATGCGCCGCGTGCCGGGCTTGTGGACGGAGCCGAATCCCGTCGCCACCGGGCACTACATCGGCGTCCTCGCCACCGGCAACACCGCGCTGCGCGATCGCATCAACGAAATCCTTCGCGCGCGCATGCGCGACGGCACGCTGGAATCGATTTATCGGAAATGGGGAATCTGGGATCGGTACCAACCGGCGTTTTTCGCGAGCGTATTAAATGAGAATGCGCCGAAAAAACCTGCCGAGACTGTTGCCGCGACGAAGCAAATCGACATCGTGCTTCGCTACATCCCGGCGTTGCTGCGCGCATCGCTGATCACCATCGTCCTGTCGTGCGCGGCGATGGCGCTGGCGGTTTTCGCGGGCGTCTTCATCGCCAGCGGCCGCGTCTACGGCAACCCGCTCGTGCGCGCGCTGCTCACAATTTACGTCGAAGTCGTGCGCGGCACGCCGGTGCTGCTGCAACTCTTCGTTCTCTACTACGGCCTCTCGTCGGTCATCCGCCTCCCCGCTTTCATCGCCGCGCTCCTCGGCCTCGGACTGAACTACGCGGCGTACGAAAGCGAGATTTATCGCGGCGCATTGGAGGCGGTCCCGCGCGGACAGCTCGAAGCGGCGCGAACCTTGGGCTTGACCGAATCGCAGGTGCTGCGCCTCGTGCGCGGGCCGCAGGCGTTCCGAATCGCGCTCGCGCCGATGACGAACGACTTCGTGGCGCTGTTGAAGGACTCATCGCTCGTCTCGGTCATCACGGTGATCGAGCTCACGAAACAAACCTCGATTTTTGCAGCCAACATCGGAAGCTGGGTCATCCCCGGCATCCTCTGCGCGGCGCTCTACCTGGTCCTGTCGCTCCCGCTCTCGCGATTGGCGGGACGGCTGGAAGACCGCTGGAGGGCTGCGACGGAATGAGCGCTGCAAACGAAAGACGTAGCGCCGGCGGCTCGCCGGCTGGACCGCCAGCGGCTCGCTGGCAGTCCAGCCAATTGCCGCCGAGCCGGCGGCGGTCCAGCCGACGAGCCGTCGGCGCTACGGCCAAACATTCGCGGGGAAACGTCGAATGAGCATCCTCTCGATCACGAACCTTCGCCTGCGCCGCGGCGATCGCGAGATCCTGCGCGGCGTGAACGCGTCGGTCGCGGCGGGCGAGCTCGTCGCGCTGATGGGGCTCTCCGGCGGCGGCAAAACGACGGTACTGCGATGCGTCGCCGCGCTGGAGACGTTCGAAGACGGCGCGATCGACGTCGGTGGCGTCGTGCTCCGTCCCGGACCGCAGCCGCCGCGCGCGACCATCCGCGAGCTGCGGACGCGCGTCGGGATGGTGTTCCAGCTTCACTACCTTTTTGAGCATCTCTCCGTGCTCGATAACGTGACCCTCGCGCCGACGCAGGTCGCACACCTGCCGCGCGCCGAAGCCGAACAGCGCGCGTTGGAGCTGCTCGAAACTCTCGGCGTCGCGCATCGCCGCAACGCGCTGCCGCGCGAGCTCTCCGGTGGCGAAGCGCAACGCGTCGCCATCGCTCGCGCCATGGCCATGGAGCCGCCGCTGCTGCTGATGGACGAGCCGACCGCCTCGCTCGATCCTGCGCGGCGCGGGGAGCTCGGCGAAACACTGGTCCAGCTCACCGGCGCCGGACGCACCCTCGTCGTCACGACCCATGACGACGATTTCGCGCGCGACTTTGCCACGCGCGTGGTGATCCTGGCCGAGGGGGAAGTGGTGGAGGAAGGCGACCCGCGTCAGGTGCTGACGAACCCGCAGCACGAGGCGACCAAACGGTTATTGCAATCGGCGCGCGTGCGATAACTGGCGATGCGGTTGTGAGCTGAGTCACACAAAAGCGTTTCACCACAAAGGCACAGAGGACACAAAGAGATTCTCTTCGTGTCCTTTGTGTCTTTGTGGTGAGAAGCCTTTTGCTTGCTACGGCAGGATCCCAGCAAGCCGCCCAATGCCCTCCCGAATCCGTTCGTCGTTCTCTTTCGCGAATGTCAACCGCATCGTGTTGCGTCCGCTGCCGTCAACGAAGAACGGCGCGCCAGGGATGTACGCGACACCGCCGGCGACGGCGTCGGGCACGAGGGCGGCGGTGTCGATGTCGTCGTTGAGTGAGACGAACGTGAACAGACCGCCGTCAGCGGGCGTCCACGACGCGCGCGTGCTGAAATGCTCCTCCAGCGACTCGATCATCGTCGCCCGTTTTGCGCGGTAGAACCCCCGCACCTTCTCGATCTGCGCAGGAAGTTCGCCGGCCGCGGTGAAGTCGTCCACGATCGATTGGTCGAGCATGCCCGAGCAGAGGTCCGCGGCTTGTTTCGCGATCTCGAGTTTCGCCAGCAGTTCCGGAGCTGCCACGATCCAGCCGCAGCGGAGGCCGGGCGCGAGGACTTTGCTGAACGATCCGAGGTAGATAACGCGGTGATCGTCGTCGCGCGACTTCATCGCCAGCGTATCGGCGTCGCGCACGTAGACAAGCTCGCCGTAAGGATCGTCTTCGATGACCAGGAAGTCGCTCTCCGCGGCGATGCGCAGCACCTCCGCGCGTCGCTGCTGCGTCATCAGCCGTCCGGAGGGATTCTGAAAGTTCGGAATCGTGTACAGCAATTTCGGCTTCACCCTCGCCGCCACCTCGGCCAGCGACTCCGGCACGATCCCTTCGTCGTCCTGCGCCACGCCGGCCAGTTCCGCGCTGCGGGCGTGGAACGACGACGTGCCGCCGATGTACGTCGGCAGCTCGACCAGCACGACGTCGCCTGGATCGAGGAGCGTGTGCGCGATCAGATCGAGCGCCTGTTGCGAGCCGGTCGTCATCAACACATCCGCCGCGCTGCAGTCGATGCCGCGCGAGCGGCAGACGCCGGCCACGAAATCGCAGAGCCGCGGCAGTCCGCGCGTCGGTCCGTATTGCAACGCGACTGCGCGGTTCTCGCGAATCACGCGCGACGCAATCTCGGCGATTCGTTCCGCAGGAAACGTCTCCGGACTCGGCACGCCGCCGGCGAACGAGATGATGTTCGGATCGTTGATCAGTTTCGCGAAGGCGCGGATCGCCGAGGGACGGAAGTTCCGCGCGTCACGCGAGAGAAACTTCTCCATCACCGCTCCTCGGTCATCGAAACGAAGCACGCCATCAGCCACGAGCCGACGGCCGCGCTGACCATGCTTTGAAACACGCCCGACACCAGCCGCACCGGCGTGAAGAACAACTCCATCGACGGCACTTGGTGTTGCGTGATCGTCATCGGAACGCTGACGGCGGAGACGATCGAGTTCAGAGCCATGGAAACGACGAACGCGATCACGGCGACGGCGACGTGGCGTCCGAGATCGCCGCGAACGGCGCGCCAGGCAACGCGAAGCGACTCGCGCGCCGGCAGCGAACGGGCTACACAGATCGTGATCGCCTTCGCGCACCAGACCGAAATCACGATCGCGACCGGGATCAGAACCAGGATCGCGATCGCCAATCCCACGCATCCCACGACCATTCGCCCGACCGTGTCGGAGACGAGAACGAGGCCGACGATGGTCAGCATGAGCGGCACGAGCACGAACAGCAGCCCGACCGACCACGCCCAGTTGTAGAGCCAGAAGATGCGCCACCACGACGCGGCGCCGCCGGCCAGCCAGCGATCGACGGAAAACGCGCGGAAGGCATCGCGGCCGGCGGCGAGATGCCGTTTCTCATTTCGCTCGCCATCGACGTAAATCTGCGCGATGCCGCCTTCGACGAATGCATGGATGGCCAGCAGCACGCCGAGGACGATGAAGGCCAGAGCGAGCATCCAGACGAAGAGCATCAGATGACCGATCAGCCATCCGACGATCGCGGCGGGAGGGTCGCTGGAGTTCATGATCTCGTCTTTCGACAAGCCCGCGGCCACGATGGCCGGGATGAGGGCCACGATGATCGACGCGATCACGATGCCGATCAGCACCACGCTTTCGGCGATGCGCAGCGCGATCACCGGCCAGTTCGCGATGGTCGAGTCGAGCCCGCGGCGGAGAACGTCAGGAAGGCTGCGCTTCAAAGGATGTTGCGGCTCTGTTTGTTGGCGATGCGGTGATCGGGGACGCCTTTGATCGAGATCAGCTCGGTCATCTCGTGCAGGCGGCTGCGCAAGCGGTCGCCGACGCGATCCTGCAGCCGCTGCCCCTCCACGCTGGCGTCGTCGTAATAGTTCGTCGTGAAAATCGTCGTGCGCTCCGTGTTGTAGCGGCTGTTGATGACGTAGTAGAGAACGTCCTGCACGAACTGCGTCGGCTTCTGCGATCCGAGCTCGTCGAGCACGAGCAGGTCGGCTTCGAGCAGCGGGCGAAGGATCTCCGCCTTGCCGACGGCGGCGTCGGGATCGAAGCTGGCCTGAATCTCCTGAATGAGATCCTGAAAATTGCTGAAGAGCAGACGCCCCGGCTTGCCGCTGTGGATGATTTCGACGAGCGCCGCGACGGCGAGGTGCGTCTTGCCCGCGCCGCAGCCGCCCATGAGCAGCAGTCCGCGTCCGTCGATCGTCATCGGCCAGGCGTCGACAAATTCGCGCACGCGGTTGCGCGCTGATTTCAGCACCGCGTTGTTCTTGTCGTAGAACGTCTCGAGCGTGCAGTGCGGGTAGTAGCGCCGCGGGATGGTCGACGCCGCGATGCGCTGGCGCCGCCGCAGATCGCCCTGACATCCGCACGGCTCGACGCGCAGCGAATCGCCGGAGAGCGGAATCCATCCCGATCCGTTGCAGCGGGCACAGGTGGCGGGAAGGATCGCGGACATCGTGGAGAGTTTAACGCGGACGCGACGAAACAGTTTCGCGCCGGTTTCGCGGCCGAAACGCTGGCGTCGCCCATCGCCTTGTTATAGTCGCGGCGATGTGTGGCATCTACGGAATGGTCGCGGACGGCGCGGCGCTGCGGCACCCCGAGGTCCTCGGCTTCATGGGCGAGGCGCTGCGGCACCGCGGGCCGGATGGTCACGCCGAGTTCGCGCGCGCCGAGGCCGCCATCGGCACCGAGCGGCTGCGCATCATCGATCTGCATGAGCGCGCCGACCAACCCTTCGCCGCGCCCGGCTCGCAGGTCTGGCTCGAATGCAACGGCGAGATCTACAACGCCGCCGAGATTCGCGCGCGCTATCCCGATTATCCGTATCGCTCGAAGTCGGACGTTGAGACGATCCTCCCGCTCTACCTCGAGCGTGGCGTCGCTGCGATTCCGGAGCTGGACGGCATGTTCGGACTGGCCATCTGGGATGCGCGAATCCAAACGCTGATCCTCGCGCGCGACCGCGCTGGCGAGAAGCCGCTTTTCTATGCGAAGGCCGGCACCGAGGTGATCTTCGCGTCCGAGCTGCAATGTCTGCTGCGGCATCCCGGCATCAGCCGCGAGCTCGATCCGATCGCGATCGGTGAGTACCTGCGGCTGGGGTATGTGCCCGAGCCGCGCACACCATTCCGCGACGTTCGCCGCATCGAGGCGGGGACATTCGTTCGATTTCATGAAGGGGATGTCGATACCGTTCGCTACTGGGATCCCGCGTCCTTCCGCATCGAACGCATCTCCGCCCGCGCTGCCATCGATGAAACGCAGCGCCTCGTCGAGCGCGCCGTCGAAAAGCAGGTGATGTCCGATGTCCCGGTCGGCGTCTTCACCAGCGGCGGACTCGACTCCTCGATCCTGGCCACGCTCGCCGCGAAGTTCATCGGCGTCGATCGCGTGCATACGTATTCGGCGGCATTCGCGGAGCAGTCGTTCGACGAGAGCCCGGTCGCCGAAACGTTGGCGAAGAGGATTCGAACGCGCTACGTGCCGGTGCGGACGGATGCCGAAACGCTGACGGAAGCGCTGCAGGTTGTTGTCCGCGGCGTGGCCGAGCCTCTCTCCGATCCCGCCATCCTGCCGACGTTTCTTCTCGCGCGCACCGCGCGCCAGCACGTGAAGGTGATCCTCAGCGGCGAAGGCGCGGACGAACTCTTCGGCGGCTACCCCACCTACCTCGGGCACAAGATCGCGCCGGTGTACGACGCGATGCCGTCGTTCGTTCGCGCGATTCTTCGCAGAGCAGTTCAGCGCGTGCCGTCATCGACGAAAAAAGTCACGGTCGAGTTCCTCCTCAAGCGCTTCGTCTCCGACGCCGAGAAGCCGTGGATCGAACGCCACCTGGCGTGGTTCGGCACCGGCCTCGCTCCCTCGGTCTACAAACTCGGATCAGAGTTGCCCGACCTGCCGTTGTCGGGTGGCGACGCGCTGGCTGGCGCGATGCTGCTCGATTACCGCAGCTACCTCCGCGACAACCTGCTGGTGAAAGTCGACCGCGCCACGATGCTCTCGTCTGTCGAAGCGCGCGCACCGTTCCTCGATCGCGACGTGACCCGCTTCGCCCTGTCACTGCCGACGGACCTGCGCATCCGCCGCTTCGAAACGAAATGGGTCCTGAAAAAAGCCGCTGAACGCTGGCTGCCGAAGGACGTGATCTATCGCCGCAAACGTGGCCTGAGCGTCCCCATCGCCAGCTGGATCAACGGCGGATTGCGCCACGAAGTGGACCGCCTGCTCGCGCCTGCCCGACTGCGCGATCAAGGTCTACTCGACGAACAACACGTCGCCGGTCTCCTCTCCGCCCATCGCAGCGGACGCGCCAACAACGCCAAGCCGTTGTGGGCGCTGATCGTGTTGCAGTACTGGATCGAGAACTGGGCTAAGGCGAATTAACCACAGAGACACAGAGGCCACAGAAGTCTTTCCTGTGCCCTCTGTGTCTCTGTGGTGAAGCGATTCTTAATCGACGAGCCGCTCGTCGATGCGGATCTCCGAGGTCAGCGTTTTGTGCACGGGGCACCGCTTGGCAACTGCGAGCATTCGCTCCCGCTGCTCCGGCGTCAGATTGCCGATCAGCTTGATCTCGACGCTGAATCGATGGAGGTAGCCGTTCGTCGTCAGGCAATCGGCGCAGTCCTTCGCGTACATCCGATCGTTCTCGACCTTGATCTCGACGCCCTCAAGCGGGATGTTCTCCTTAGCCGCCACGACGCGTAGCGTCATCGACGTACAAGCCCCCAACGCCGCAGCCAGAAAGTCATACGGTGTCGGCCCCGCCTCCGTCCCGCCGGCGCTCACCGGCTCATCGGCAACCATTCGATGCGGACCGGCCTGGATGTCATTGCGAAGCGAAGCCGCGGCGCGAACGATGACTGGTTGCATGGGACCTCCTCACTGCCGGTACGGCAACAACGTCAGCCGTCCTGCCGTCCACGTCTCGCCCCTTGGGACCAGCAGCAGCCAGTACCAGGTGGGCGACTCGCCAGCCAACGCGATGCGGGCGAATAGTCCCGCGGCGTTGCGGGCGAACGGATTGACGATCGGCGGCGAGAGCTCGAGCGTCATCGTATCGGCGTATTTGGCGGCGGTGTTCGGAGCGATGCCGCGCCAGGCGCACGTCGTAGGGATCGTGATCGGGATTTCGGCCGACGCCGCGGTTGCCTCGGCCGCGGCGCGCGAGGCGTCGAGCGGCCCGTGGTAGAAAAATGAGTCGGACAGCGACTGCATCGACAGCGGTGTGATCAGCGACGGCTGTGCGGTTTTAACGATGTTGACGGTCGTCGCGCTCGATATGCCTTCGTCGCGAAGGCTGAGGCAGAACGAGTCGAGGATGGCGGCAGGCATGGCGCTCCATTGCGGGACGCGAGGCGGCGGTGGGGTAGCGGACGACGCACAACCGATAACCACAGAGACACAGAGAACACTGAGAAAGACTCTCTGTGTCCTCTGTGCCTCTGTGGTGAAAAATCTTGTCATCACACTAACCTCAATTGCGGCGTCAGCTTCGCTTCGAAAAATTCGCGGATCTCGCTGGCCGGCTTCTTCGAAATCAGCTCGCGCGGCGATTCTTCGTACCAGTCCGCCGGGAAAAACTGCGTGTACGTCTGCTGCGTAAATCGCCGGCAGAGCAGCGCGATGATGCCGATGTCGGTCTCGCTGCGGATTACGCGTCCGGCCGACTGCACCACGCGCGTCATGCCCGGAATCAGGTACGCGAACTCGAATCCCGAGCCGTACTGCTCGTCGTAGTACTGGCGCAGCAGTTCCTGTTCGAAGCTGACCTGCGGCAGCGCAGGGCCGATCACCATGACGCCCGAAAGCATGTCGCCACGATAGTCGATCCCCTCGGCGTACATGCCGCCGGACACCGCCATGATCAGGTTTCCCTTGCGCGAGCGCTCGCGCAGGATGTCGAGCATCGCGTTCCGCTCGTAGTCCGTCATGTCCGTGCGCTGCACCATCACGTGCTTGTGGATCGGCGGCATGCGCTCCGAGATCTCGCGCAGAAACGCATAGCTCGGAAAGAGCGCCAGGAAGTTTCCCTCCCCCGCCTCGGCGATCGACGCGACGTTGTCGGCGATGCGGTCGTACGAATCCGCGCGCTTCTTGTACGACGTATCGACCTCGGAGATCACCACGATCTTGCGATTCGCCCGCGGGAACGGCGACGGCAGCGCCAACTCTGTCGTGCGATCGGACGGAAAGCCGAGGAGCTTGCGGTAGAAGTCGAACGGTTCGAGCGTAGCCGAGAGCGCGACCGTCGCATGCGCCGATTCGAAAATGCGCCCGAGGAATCGTGAAGGGTCCTTGCAGAAAACTTTGAATTTCAGGCCTTCGTTCGTTCGCTCGATGAGGTGCGCGAACTCGTCACCCTTCTCGGTCATCAGGTTCGCGACCTTCACCAGCTTGAAGTAGAAATCGATCAGCGGATCGTCCGTCTCGACGATGCGGTTCTCGATCTTCCAGCCGATGTAGTACATCACCAGCCGCTCCCACTCGGTGCGCTGCTCGAGAAAAAGCTCGCGGTCGGGCTCGCACAACGACTGCTTCACCGCCGGATCCTCACCAAGCGATTCGGCGAGCGTGTGGAAGTGATCGCGAAGCACTTCCAGCAACTCCTCCGCCCCTTCCAGCCAGCAATTGCGCGTGGCCAGATGCTGCCGGATGCGCTCGAATTGCTCTTCATGCAACTCCGGCGAGTAGTAGCCGCGGCCGCGGTCGACGAGGTTGTGTGCCTCATCGACGACCAGCACGCAATCGCCGTAATCGCTCTCCTGCTGATACGCCTTCAGACCGACGTACGGATCGAAGATGTAGTTGTAATCGCAGACGATCACGTCGGCCTGCTCGATCAATTCGAGCGACACTTCGAACGGACAAACCTCGTTCGATTTCGCCATCTCGAACGTGATCTGCGGATCGAAATAGCTGAACGACGTGACCAGGTGATTGAGCAGGTCGGTGCGCTGCATCTTGTCCGAGTAGCGCGCCGCGTACGGGCAGAAATCCTCGTGACAGATGATCTCCGTGTGCGCGCACATCTTCTGCTTGGCCCGGATGCGCAGCACGCGAAACGAGCCGTCGTTGAGCGCCTGCAGCGCCTCGACCGCCGCATCCTGCTGCATCGTTTTCGAAGTGAGGAAGAACAGTTTTTTGCCGAGCTTCAGCGCCTGCTTCACGGCCGGATAGAGCACGGCCATGGTCTTGCCGATGCCGGTCGGCGCGGAGACGAGCAGCGCTTCTTTCTGATAGACGGTGCGCGCGACGGCAGAGACCATTTCCTGCTGCCCCGCGCGCATCTCGGCGAACGGAAACGTGAGTGTGTCGGCGAAGGCGCGCTTGGCCACGCGCAGCGCGAGGGCCGTTTCGAGATCGCCGATCAGCCGTTCCAGCCGCTCATTCAGCGTCTCGATGATCCGATCGCGATCGAACTCTGCGTCGATCGTTTTCGCGTCGCCTGAAATCAGATCGATGAGCACGAGCTGCGGAATGAACGTGAATCCTTCAAAGTCCGGCTGGCTCGACAAAAAGTACGAATACAAAAGCAGCTGCAGCAGATGCCGCTGCAGTTTGTCGGACCGGTACAGCGCTTCCAGCTCGAGATCGAAGTGGATCGATTTCACTTCCTCGATGGTGACGGTCTTGGCGGCCTTGTCGATCGACAGCCCGTCGATTCGGCCGGTGATGGTGACCGTCCACGCGCCCGCCTGCGTCCGATGCACCACATGCACCTCGGCGCGATAATTCGCATCCTCCCCCGTCCGCTGCTCGGCGCGCTTGGTGTGGATGTCCTGCCCGATCCACATCCGCCGGAAACCATCGCCGCGCTCGACCCCGATGCGCCGGTACGTCGATTCGTGAACGAGATCGCCGACAGAACAGACGATCTCCCTCTTTTCATGGTCGACGCGCATTGGGTTATTGATGGTAACAGGAGACCAGCTCCGCGTCTCCGCGGCTCCGCGTGAAAGGTTCAGCTCTGCATCGCCGCCAACATCCCGCACGCGGCGTGTTTCGCCGCGCCGCCGGAGTAGCGGCGGACGATCGGGATGCCGAGGGTGCGGAGGTCATCGCGGAACGATGAGAGCTCGTCATCGGACGCGCGGCGATAACCGTCTGGACGCGCGTCGTTGACGTCGATCAGGTTCAGTCGCAGCGGGACGCCATCGAACAGCACCCGCAATGCTGCGACTTCATCAGCGCCCGTGTTGATGCCGCCGAGGACGACCCAGGCAATCGTGGCGCGTCCGCCGGCGGATTGCTGATAGATGCGAACGGCATCCGCCAGCTCGCGCACCGGCCACGCCGATGCTGACGGCACCAGCACGCGCCGCCGCTCGTCGATCGCGGAAGTCAACGACACGATGAGGCGGTACGGCTGGCGCTCGCGCGCGAAGCGGAGGATCTGCGGTACCAGTCCGACCGTCGAGATGGTGATGTTCTTCGCAGCGATCCGTCCGCCGCACGGATGCGCGAGGATCGACGCCGCCTTCATCACCGCCGCGTAGTTGTGCAGAGGTTCGCCCTGTCCCTGAAACAGCGCGCCGGTGACGACGCCCGGCGCTTCATCGCGCACCGCGATCCACTGCGCGACGATCTCCCACGGCTCCAGATTACGAATCAATCCGAGCCGGCCGGTGGCACAAAACGAACATCCCATCGCGCAGCCTGCCTGGCTGGAGATGCACACGGTGAATTTCCCCGCCGCCTCTAACGGAATCCGCACCGCCTCGGCCAGCGCGCCGTCGTGCAGACGGAAGAGATACTTGACGAAGCCATCGCTCGGATCGGTGGCGCGTTCGACGATTTCGAGCGGCGTGCGAGTCGTGAATTGCTCGACCGCGTTTTCGACCTTGCGCGGCACCGGACGCGAAACCGGAAAGCCGGCGCGTCCCGCCATCACATGCGCGATCACCCGCCGCGCTTCGGCGTCGCGAATGTCGACGCCGTTGGCGCGCAGATGCGACGCGAGATCAGACGGCAGCAGACCGAAAAGATGCATCACGAGTGGCCGGAACGCTGGCGTCTCGCCGGCTGGCCCGGCGGCGTCCTCGCCGCCGATCGGGAAGCTTGCGCGGCCGCCGTATTACCAGCGGATGCTGAGGGTTTGGCGGTTCGGCGGCGAGACGCCGCCGGGCCAGCCGGCGAGGACGCCAGCGCTCCGTCGCGCGACGAGGCTCCGCTACCGTTCATTGAGAAGCAGCACGATCTCCTGCGTGCGCATGTCCGCGCCGGGCGCGACGCGGTACTCGCCTTCGTGCTCTTCGATCAACTTCAGACGATCGAGATCCTCTCGGCTGATGCCACACGCCTTCGCGAACGCCAGCCACTGCGGTGGCGCAACGGATTCGACTTCATCCTCGCTCAGCATCGCCTCGCCCGCGCAGTTGAAATGCTCGCATCCAAACTGCTCCGCGCACTGCGGACACGGCGGCGGATCATTGAAATCCGCCAGCTCGCTCTCCGTCAGCACGCGCATCACGCCGCCGCGTTTTTCGCGAACGTAAGTCAGGCCGCTCTCGCTGCTGGAGAGCATCTCGAAGCGTCGATCGGACATGAATGAATCCTATCGCACCATCGCCTTTCTCCGCGTCCCCGCGTCTCCGCGTGATCACATCCAGAAATCGCGCGGATACAACCGCACCAGCTTCCCTCCGAATGTCTGCAGATACCGCTCATATGCATCGAGTTGCTTGTCGGGGCCGATGACGAAATAGCTCGCGTCCGCGGCGGGCTTCCACGTCGCGCCGTCATAGCCGGGCAGAGATGCCGAGAGGACGCGATCCTTGCGATCGAAGAGCTTGTCGCCGAGGTTTGGATCGGCGCGGAGGGCGAGGATCGATTGACGGAACTTGCGCACCTGATCGGGCGTCTGTCCGTCCGCGAGGTCCGCGGCCATGGCCTCGGCGCGCGTCTCGTAGGCGGCGGCGCCGCGCAGTTCGCCGAATGCCTGCGCGATCGTGTAATCGGCCAGCGACGGATCGCGCGGCGCGTTGCGCAGTTCGCCGATCACGAAGCGGACCGTCTGCGGCAGCTCGGGCGTCCGCTCGGCGTAGTAGCCGGTGCGCCCGGCGCTGACCGATCCGCGCAGGCCGTTGCTGTAGGCGAGGCCGGCGCCGATCGTCTTGAGGAAGATGCCGTGCGCACCGGCGCCGGCGAAGAGGCGCGAAGAGAGGAAGTCGAGCTGCTTGTCGCGGTCGCCAAAATCGGCGTACGACGTGCCCGGCGCCGAGGTGATGATCACGCCGCCGTTCATGTTGGGAGCGAGGAGGCCGACGAACGACGGCGGATCGGTAATCGCACCGCGTTGCCGCAGCCGCGCTTCGACGATGTTCTGTCCTTTGATCATCACGCGCGACACCGGCGCCGGATCGAGCGCATTGATCAAACCAGCGATCGGCGCTTCGAGCGATTTCTGTGTCGTCGCCGAAGCGGCCTGGAACATGCGCGCGTTCCCGGCGTGGAGGATGTGTTTGCGCACCGCATCCAATTTCGCCAGTGCCTCGGCCGGCGGCGTGGCGAGATCGTCGCGCATGTCGGTGACGAGCTGCGACCAGTCGGCGGCCAGGCTTGCATCGGGGATTTCGACGAGCGTCAGATCGAGATCTTTCAACGCATCGGATGCAATCGATTTCGCGCCCGGCGAGAGTTGCGAATACGACGTTGCGAAGGAGAGCAACGAATCGGGCGCCGTCCCTTTGCCGGATGTCTCCGCAGCGATGAACGCCTTCAGGTCCGCGCGAGAAGCCTTGGCCGACGCGAGCGACGTCAGATACGCGGCGATCGCATCGCGATCCGCCGCCGGCGCTTCCTTCAACATCCAGCGCAACCGCAGCGCGTTGTGCGAACGCGTCAGGAATGAATTCGTCGCCATGAGCAGCGCGCTGTCCTGCCGCCGCCACGCCTCCGCCGGATTCTGCACCCACGACTCCTCGGCACCCTGCATCGTGTTGCGCAACTGGCTCAACGACTGATCGACGGCATCGCGAATGCGCGCGAGGTTTTCCACGCGCCAGTCGGGATGCTCGATCACGAGCCGCATCCACTCGATGGCCCGTTTCGATTCCGCCCGATCGTTCCCCGCGCCGCGGACGACCAGCTCCGCGCGGCCGGTGCGGGTGTTCGTGCTGAAGTAGGAATTGAGCGCCAGAATCTCGTTGCGCAGCCGCTCCGTCATCTCGTCGAACGACACCGGCTTGCCGTTCTCGATCACGCCGACGCGCGTGAGCAGGTTCGGCAGCAACGCGAGGTAGCGATAGTCGTCGGGCGGCAGCGTGTCGAGGCGCAGGGCGATGCCGGTCGTGCCGCTGGTCATGTTCTCGAAGGTCGAGGCGACCATCGGCACGTCGTGCGCGAGCTTCACCGTCGCGAACTTCAGCCCGTCGTCGATGGTCATCGGCGGCGCGTCGATGAACTTCGCCGCCTTGACGGCTTTCGCCGCCGTGTCGATGCGCGCGGTCTCGGCGTCGTAGTCGGTGCGATACCGCTTGATGGCCTCCTGCGGATCGGTCACTCCGTACTGATTCGCGAGCCGCAGCGCCTCGGCATTCGCACGCGCGGCGCGCTCGGAGTCGTTGCGCGCGATCATCTCCGGACTCGGCTTCGCACCCACGGCAAACGGCTCGACGCCGGTGATCTGCCACTTCGCCAGAGCATCGCGCCAGAAATTCTTCTTCGTGGCGATGAGCGCATCGACATGCGCGAGCTGGGGCTTCAACGTCAGCGACTTCTTGAAGGTGCCCGTTTTCTCCAGCGCAAGCAGCTGATCCATCCACGCGGAGCCGGTGTTGCGGAAGCCGAACAACGGCGGCGAGTTGACGAACTTGGAGAGGTCGCGATGCTGCTCGACGACTCGGCCCGCAACGCGCTTGTTGAATTCGTCGAGCTCCGGTGAACCATCCGGCAAATTCGCGATGCGCGCAATTTCATCGGTCACGACTTTGCGAATCTCGGCCAGTTTTTCCGGCGTCAGGTTCGTGGCCGCCACGTCGCCGAAGTAGATCGAGACCGGATGCCCCTCTTCCGCACTGACGCGGTTGTTGACCGTCTTCGCGCCGATATCCATCGTCCGCGTCTTGCTGTCGATGAACTTCTTGTACAGATTCGACGTGGCGTCGCTGGCGATGTTGTCGAAGAAGAGATTCAGCAGCAGCTCGTCGTCGGCATTCAGATCCATCCGCGTGGCCGGCCACGTCAGCGCGATCGGGCTGGGCTGCTGCGGATTGCGGTTCGGATATTCGGTGAACGCGATCATCCCCGCCGGCGACGCAGCCGGCTTGGGCTGATCCTCCATCCTCATGCCCTTGCGCACGCCCTCGTGTTGCTCCAGGCGATCGAGGATCGCGTTGATGCGCGTCAGCGCGTCCGCGACCGGAACATCCGGCGGCAGCGCCACGATCGACCCCATGTTGGCGAGGAAGTAGTGCTTCTCATGGAAGCCGCGGATGTCCTCCGGCTTCATGGTTCGAATCCCCGAAGGCTCGCCGCCGGCGTTGTACGACAGCGGGTGCTCCTTGCCGTAAACGAGCTGCCCGGACGTCCGGAACAACTGCCGGAACGGACTCGACGACGAGCTGGTCATCTCGTTGTAGACCGATCCCTTCTCCTCGAGCCGCAGCGAGTGATCGGGATTCTCAGTCACGCCGAAGTTGCGCACCTCGCGGCGAATCTCCTCATCCGTGTAGTCAGGATTCAGCAGCGCATTCAGCTGCGCATCGAGCAGCTTAAAAAACACACTCGGACCCGCCGAGGTGTTGAAAACGTAGTTCGTACGCCACTGTCCGGTGTACGCGCTCGACTGCGAAAGCCACATCGTGTCCAGTCCTGCAAACGCGCGCCCGGTCGTCCCCTTCCCGACCAGCAGATGCTCCTGCGTATGCGGTTCCCCCTGATCCGACACCGGAAACGAGTTCACCCATGTATGCGCCTGCGGCACCGACTCGATCTGCAAAAGATCGAGCGTGAAGCCGCTGCGTCGATGAACAAACCGCGCGCCGACCGGCTTGTCGGCATCGTTCAGATAAACCGATTCGACGCGAAACCCCGCCACCTCCTGACTTTTCGTCAGTTTGGCGAAATCAACCGGTGGTGCAGCGAGAGTAGACATGGCGATGAGCGAGGCGAGGATAGCGATGGTTGCGCGCATGAGGGGGCATTGTAATTGGCACGATGACAAAATCGCCGTACTGCGACAGACCGGACCGGCTGACATTCTGCGTTCTTCGATGAGAGCTGATATCTGCTGCGCGATCGTCGCAACTTTTTCCGAAAGCTGAGTCGGGATTAACATCCCTTCAGGCCAAGAAAGACGACTTGGATGGCGCAAGTCTTTCTGTCACCGCCACTTACGGCAGCACCGAGAAATGCCCTTGCTTTTGGCACGATTTGTTCTGCATTGTATACGCGTGGGCCAACTGGTGAGCCCGCCCTCGAAAGGAGGTGCCGATATGAACTAGCCGCAAAGTCCACCATCAACACTGAAAGGAATGAATCAATGAACAACGAAAAAGCAACAACCACTGAAGGAGGTAAAGACAATGCTCTCGCCATACTGCTTGGCGCTTTTGAGCTACTCGTTCTTCTCGCCGTCATTGACAGTAGTCCGTATTCGTACGGGATCACGATCCGCGACGCAGCTACCCGGAGGCGGCATCACGGCGAAGAAGACGGACCACAACGTCGGATTTCACTAGGGGCGATTTACGCAACGCTTGACCGATTACAAGCTAAGGGACTTGTACATTCTTGGCGAGGTGACCCAACTCCAGCGCGCGGTGGCCGCAGTAAGCGGTTTTTCGAGCTGACGCCTAGAGGCGAAGCCTCCGTGCACCGGTCTCTTAATGTCATGCGTATGCCAGCCGCACTAGCAGCAACAACGTAAGAAAGAGAGGTGAACAGAAATGGGTATCCAGAAGGCGAAACACGGCACTGGCCTCCATCACCACGGTCCACCCTAGGAACAAGCACATGTCGTCTTAAAGCGAAGGGACGTACCACATGAAAAGACAAAAAACACTTGAGGGCAATCACCAACCGTCCACGGCAAAGTACCTGCTTTACTTGTTCTTGACCCATGACGAACGCGAAGTGCTCCTCGGCGACATGGAGGAGGATTTCAGACGAGCCATAATTGAATTCGGTGTACGTCGGGCACGCGCTTACTACACGATGCAAGCTATAACATCCGTTGCGTGGCTTACGCTGCACCGCCTTGAACGTAGCCGTTTAGCTCGCGCACTTATTGCTCTGCTGGCGATGTTGTTGGCGAACAGGCTGGGAGTTATCCCCCTGGGATGGGTTCGCGAGATTCTGTCGAAGTTCTTCCGGTAAATTGCTCGGGTCGGCCGGCGTCGCGTTCGCGCTGGCTTACCCGTCAATTCCATTAGCGGCGCGACAAGCAAGTTTCTCCTTCCGCTCTTTGGTGCAATCCCTACTTCCAAGGATTGATAAGCAGGGCCTGAACCCGCTCAGGGGCACCCGTCGGCAGCCGACAGAGGCGATTCGTACAGACGTAGGCGGTCGGTTTGCCGCGGATGGCGCGCTGCGCCGCGGTGAACGGCGCGATGCGCGCGATATCGGCGCCGTTGTGCAGCACGACCTTGTTCGGGACGAACGACGCGAAGACTGCGCGCTGAAGCGTACCTACATCCGTGCCGGCGAGGACGATTTCGAACGATGGGCCGAGGAAGAAATCGACTCCGCTAATCAGATGGGCGGAGGCGGAGGGGATGATCGTCACCTCGGCGCTCGTGCGGAGGAGATCGTTGGCGGCTGTTTCGTAGATGGCGTCGCCGGTGATGCGCGAGAGGCGGACCAGGTTCGTGAGCTGGACGGAGTTGCCGGAGGGGAGGGCGCCGTCGCTGGTTTCGCGAGGTCGGAGCAACAGATTGTCTGACGCTGTGAGGTAGAAGCGGCCGTTCGCGTCGCGGAAACGCGTTAACGATTCGCGTTCGAGGGCGATTGCACTCTTGAGGTAGCGGACTTCGAAGGTTGCTTCGTAGAGGTTGAGCAGGCCCCAGGTGAGGAAGGTGTAGTCGTCGAGGAAGACGGCTTGTTGTTTGTCGGAGTGTTGGAGTTTTGCTTTCGCGATGAGGACGTTCGCGGCGCGGCGGGCGGCGAGCGCGTAGGACGGGTCGTCGAGCACCGCGGCGCCTTGCGAGAGCGCGGCGATCATCAGGCCGTTCCAGTCGGTGAGGATTTTTTCGTCGCGGGCGGTGCGGTTGTCGGAGTCGTTCGCGGCGTAGAACGTGCCGTTCGGGGCGCGCAGGTCGCGCAGGACGTAGGTGAAGATCGCTCGCGCGGTGGCGGCGTACTCCGGTTTGTGGGTCGCCTGGAACGCCTCGAGGTACGCCATCGCGATCAACGCCTGATCGCAGAGCATCTTTTCGTAGTGCGGCTGTTTCCACTCGGCGTCGACGGTGTAGCGATGGAAACCGCCGCGGTTGGCGTCCCAGATCGCACCGGCTCGCATTTTTTGCAGCGTCGTCTCGACCATCTCCAGCGCGTGCGGCTCGCCGGTACGGCGCCAGTAGCGGAGGAGGAACATGAGCTGATGGGCGGCGGGGAGTTTCGGCGGGGGATTGAAGCCGCCGTTGATGGCGTCGAATCGCTCCGCGAATTGTTGATACGTTTTTTTTAACAGCTCGGGGCCGGGGATATCGGCCGATGCGTTGTCCGGCGCGAGCGACTGCATGACCATCGATGCGGTGGATGCGATCTGCTCGGGGTGCTCCTTCCAGGTTTTGCCAAGGTTTGTGAGTAACGCGCTCAGGCGGTCTTTGGGGATGTACGCGGCGGCAAAGAACGGCTTGCCCTCGGGCGTGAGGATCACGTTCAGCGGCCAGCCCGGATCGGACATGAGTTTGCGCGCCACGGCCATGTAGGTGCTGTCGACGTCGGGGCGTTCCTCGCGGTCGACTTTGATGGCGATGAAGTTCGCGTTCATCAATGCGCCGATTTCTTCGTTCGAAAACGACTCGGCGTTCATGACGTGGCACCAGTGGCAGGTGGAGTAGCCGATGGAGAGGAAGATCGGTTTGTTTTGTGTTTTTGCTGCTCTTAGCGCTTCCTCGCCCCAGGGGTACCAAGCGATGGGGTTTTTGGCGTGTTGTTTCAGGTAGGGTGAAGATTCGTGGTTGAGGTGATTTCTAAAGGGGACGGGTTCACGCGGAGACGCGGAGGAGCGGAGAACGGCAGAGAGAAATAGCGCACTTAGGATCACTTTTGGAGGCCGGTGGTCTGGTTGATTCGGTATGTGTGATCCGCTGCGAGATTCTTGAACGTTTGCCGGTCGCCGTTGGGCCAGATCACTGTTACGTCGGCTCTTGTGTCGGTGCCGAGGCCGAGGTGTTGTTCTTTTGGGGGTGAGGTCAGGTAGCCGATTGTGCTGAAGACTTCGCGCCAGAGGTTTTTCAGGTGCGGGGTGTCGACGAGGATCCTGGCACCGATGGCGTCTCTTGTTACGCCTTTGGAGGGATCGCCGGTGAGGCGGATTTTGATCCAGTGATTTCCGCTCGCTCCGTTGTTGCGGTAGAGCATTGCAGGGGCGTTGAAATTGTTGACCATCATGTCTAACGCGCCGTCGTTGTCCATGTCGAACATCACTACGGCTCTTGCGTTGCCGGCGGGATCGGCGCCGCTTTGGGACGATTGTTCTTCGAGCATGCCGTTGCGGTTGACGAAGAAGACCGGGGCTTCTTTTTCCGCGACCGGGACGATGGTCTGCTGTTGTTGCCCCGAGGAGTTCGTGAAGTAGGGGTTGACGCTGGAGTAGACCGCGTATTCGTTCATGCCGTTAACGAGATAGAGATCGTCGTCGCCGTCATTGTCGAAGTCGAAAAAGTTCGCGCCCCACGACCAGCCGGTGGACTTGTAGCCGCGGCCGATGGCTTGCGAATGTTGATAAGAAACCAACTTGTTGTCCTTGGCAGTCGAGGTCCAGAGATCGTTCGCCTCCACCACGCGCATGTTGGCCATCTTCTGCGGATTGAACTTGAGTCGCGTCTTGGCGTCGGGGAGGACGTATTTTTCATCCTTGTTCATTGTGACGATGTTGGAGATGTACACGTCGGGGAAGCCGTCGCGATTGAGGTCGGTGATGCCGATGTTCATCGTGTAGCTCGGCTTGTCGGTGCCGAGTTTCGACGAGACCTCCTCGAATTTTCCGTTCCCGAGGTTGCGGTACCAGGAGTTGGCGCCGAAGTCGTTGCCGCAGATCAGGTCCTCCCAACCGTCGCCGTCGAAATCGACGTGATTGACGGCCTGGGCCCAGCCGGTGTTGTCGACGCCGCTGCCGGCGGTGACGTCCTCGAAGACGAAGTTGCCTTTGTTGCGAAAGAGCTTGTTGGGGAGGCCGTTGGTGTTGCGGCGCGCGAACGTCGGCAGGACGCCGTGGACGTAATCGCCGAAGTAGCCGATGTAGAGGTCGAGCAGGCCGTCTTTGTCGAAGTCGAGCGCGGTGGCGGGACCGCCCACGAGACCTTTGCCGCCGAGGTTCGTGCGGGCGGTGACGTCCTCGAATTTGGCGTTGCCGAGGTTGCGATAAACGCGGTGATCGTCGTCGGCGTAGGTGATGAGGATGTCGGGGAGGCCGTCGTTGTCAAAGTCGGCGATGATCGGCTGGCGCGGCTCGCCGGGGCGGCCATCGGGACGCTTCCAGGCCAGTCCTGCCGATTCGGCGACATCGGTGAAGTGCCCTTTGCCGTCGCCGAGATACAGCGCGTTGCCCGACCCGCTGAGGACGAGCACGTCGATGAATCCGTCCCCATTCACGTCCTCGGCTGCGATGCCCGAGCCGCCGAACGCGGGAGGCACGGCCAGCACGGTTTCGGTTTCCTTGACGGAGTAACTGCGAATGAGCCGGGCCAGCCAGTCGGACATGCGATGCTCGAATTTGATGCCGCTGGTGGCAGTGACGTCGGTGAAGAACTTCCCTTTCGTCGAAGGCTTCGACGGCGCCGAGGCGATCGTCGTCGTCACTTTCTTGGCCGGCGGAAGCGCCGCGTTTTTGTCGAGCAGCGACTGAATCGTCTTGAGCGATTGCGACAGATCGGAGCGATCGAGACGATCGCGATTCGCCGCCGTGGCGCTTTTCCCGGCCACGCGCAAAATCAACGTTCCCATCTGCGCGCCGCCCTCGGTGAGCAGCTCGGCCGCAAACGGATCGGGCTCCATCGTCCCCTTGTAGTTCGGATCGTGGAGGACTTCGTTCAGATACATCCAGTGCAATCCCGGATCGCGGAAGGCGTCGAGGTCGTACGCCTCGATCACGATCTGATCGGACTTGGGAAGCCGAGGAAAGTAGATGCAGTCCTCGTATTCGTTGAGCACGTGCGGCTCGTACATCTGCACGGCGTCGTGAACGTCGTCGATGCGGATGAGCGGATGGCCCCGCTTCTTCGCGCGCTTCTCCGCTTCGAGCATGACGTCGCCGGTCCACGCCACCATGGTCTCCGTGAATTGCTTCTTGAACGCCGTCCCATCCTCGGCATCGCTCGGCCACATGTGTCGGGCCATGTAGACCTGGACGTTACGTGAGAAGACGGCGTTGGAGAGGTCGTTGTATTTTTCAAACGCCGCCAATTTCTCGGCGACGATCGCTTTGATGGTGGCGAATTTTTCGCCTGATTTGGCTGGCGCGGTATGCGGCTCGACGGCCGGCTTGCTCGTTCCGACGATACCGGCCCACGCGGCCTTCATCTCCGCGCCGTTGATCTGGTGCTGATTCTTCGTGCGCGTGTCGCGATCCGCATGCTGCAACGCGGCGAGCGTGATGAGATCGACCGATTCCTTGAACAACTCCACCGCCTTTTCGTCGAGCGGCAGAAGATTCGTTCCATCGACGAAGGCATCCTGCTGGACGGAGAGAATCGCGCGCAATGCGTAGGCAACCGCTCCGTACTGGCGTTTGTCGCGGGCGGTGATGTCGATCTTTTGCGTATCGGGAAGAACGATCCAGTCGCCGCCCGGCGTCGCGACGTACGGCACCGCAGCCTGCAACGCCGGTCGGAGCTCCTCGACGCTGATCTGCGTCTTCCCTTTCGCGGCGGCGGTGGCCTTGATCCAGACATCGCGGATCAGACGCTTCTGCAGCGCGATCTTCTCGGCGCGCGCGTCGAAGTCGAGGGATGTGCCGTAGATGAAATCCTCCAGCCGGTTGGCGGTGGCGTAGCACTTCGGATCGCGCTGCGACTCGAGCTGGTCGATCTCTTTGATGATCGTCGGAACCTGGGCGATTGCGGACACGGCGAAGCTGACGCTGAGCGCGACGTACGCGAGACGGATTTTGGACATGGGCGGGAGTTTAAACCTTTCACGCGGGGGCGCGGGGGCGCGGAGAAAGGCTAAACTGCGTAATCCATGCAGTCACTTGCCGATCTCTACGACCGTCATGCGTCGCGTCTGTACGCGATCGCGCTGCGGATCACGGACGACCGCGATGCTGCCGCGGACGCGCTGCAAGCGGCCTTCGTATCGCTGTCGAAGAATTCGGCCGTCGGCGATCCCGCCGCGTACCTCATCCGCGCTACCCGCGACTGCGCGCTGGCCAGACAAACCCGACCGGCGTCGGCGCCCGTAGTAGTGAAAGAGCCCTCCGCCAGAAGCCTGGTGGAGGACGCCTGGTATAACGGCATGACTGTGAGCGATCTTGCAACGCGGTACGGCATCAGTGAGGCGAAAGCCCGCGGGATGTTGTGTGATGGAATGGCCGAGCTGCGCATGAAGTTTGCGGCAGGAACGAAATGACTGACACCCTCACACGCGACGAGCTGAGTTTTCTGAACGGCATTGTGGCCGAGGCGATCGAGCCCGTTGATCCGCCGGCGTGGCTGCGCGCGCGCATCCTCGGCGCGGCCTCGGAGACGCCGCAGAACACGCGCACCGTCCGTGCGAACGAAGGGCGCTGGTTCGATTTCGTTCCGGGCGTGACAGTGAAACCGTTGTCTGTTGATATTGAGCGCGATACGGCCACGATCCTGATGATGTTCGAGCCGGGCGCCCGCGTGCCGTCGCACGATCATGCAGGTGCCGAGGATTCGTTCGTGATCAGCGGGAGCTGTAGGATCGGGGATTCGTACCTGCTGAAGGGCGATTTTCATCACGCGGATGCGGGTACGACGCACGCCGAGATCGTCAGCGACGAGGGCTGCGTGCTGTTGCTGGTGGTCGACCGAGAAGACTATCTAGCTGCGTGACGACCGTCTTCCATCGGCGCTCCCAATCGCCGTTCACGGTCACGAAATTCGCGCCGAAGCTCGCCAGGGCAATCGCGAACTGACCGTGTAATTTCGCCCGCGCGGCGGCTGTATCGCGCACAGCATCCGAAGTCCATGGCACATCGATGTCGGTCAGAAAGTACAGATCGGCTTTCCGTTTTCCCGCCTCGGCTTCGATCCACTCTGGACAGCGCCCGTAGTAGTGACGGCTGTAGACAACGGTGCTGATGAGATCCGTGTCGAGAATTACGAGACGGTGGGAGTCGGGAGTCGGGTGTCGGGTGTCGGAGCCTGAACTCGAATCTCCGACTCCCGACTCCCGACTCCCGACTCCCGGATTCAGCGCGGAATCGATTAGCGCCATCTCTCCGCGCGCGATCGGTTCTACATCGTCAAAGGTCAGAAGGCGCTTAACGCGCTGCGCGTATTCGCGTGCGAACTCCGGCACCCACGGAGCATCGAAGTGAACAGACAACTCCTCGGCCAGCGTGGTCTTGCCGGTGCACTCCGGACCTATGAGGCAGACGCGTTTGAGCTGCGGTGCCAATCGATGAGCCCTGTGATGCAAAGAAAGACGAAGAAGGCGTAGAGCACGGCGGTCGGATAGAGCTTCTGGTTGATGAACATCACCACGTAGATGATGTCGACGAGGGCCCACATCAGCCAGTTCTCGACGATCTTCATGTTCAACATGTACTGGCCGACCAGGCTGAACGCGGTGGTGACGGCGTCCGCGATCGGCAGCGAGGCGTCGTGGGCGGTGAGGCGCAGGAGCCAGAGCAGGACCAGCGTGATCGCCGCGCCAATCGACATCAGCACCGCCCACATCCGCGGCGTCGCCTTCGTGATGGTCAACTCGGTCTTGTTCTTGCCGCCGTGCAGCCACTCGTACCAGCCGTGGATCGACATGACGAAGTAGACGACCTGCAGCCATGCATTCAGGTAGAGGTGCGAGCGCCAGAAAACGATCAGGTAGAGCAGCACGCTGACGATGCCGGCCGGCCACGTCCAGATTTTTTCCTTGATGGCCAGCCAGACGTTGGCGAGCGTGAAAACGACCGCTACCAGCTCCAGCGGCGTAAAGGCGGTTCGAATCGCCAACCAGATGTTTGCCGGCGTGATGACGGCTGCGATAAGGATCAACGCCGGAAATCTACCATCACCGAGGCGTTGCGCGTCGCTTGCGGGTAGTAGTAGGAGATCCCTTCGATGGTGCGCTGCGGCGTGAGGAAGAGATAGCTGTAGCCGCTCGGAAAGACGCGCTTGTTGTTGAGCAGGTTGTTGATCTGGACGCGAAGCGACGTGCCTCGCCCGATCGCGAACGCGCCATTCGCTTCGAATGTCGTAAACGCCGGCGCGACGAACGAGCCGTTGTTGGTGTTGTCGAGATACGAACGTCCGACGTGGCGAACTGTCATGCCGAAGGTCGTCTTCGATGACGGCGCGAACTCGATGGTCTGGTTCACGATCAGCGACGGAGTGAGCACCGGATTCACATCGTGAAACGTGATCGGCTCGCTGCCGGTGATGACGCCATTCGCATCGTAGACGTCGTAGAACTGCGTCCAGGTATGGATTCGGTTGCGGCTCGCGTTTGCATTGCCTCTCAACTTCAGTCGGGACGCCGCCTGCCACGAGTATTCAACCTCGATCCCGCGCCGGTAGCTGCGGTCGACGTTGCGCCGGAGCAGCGCGCCGATCGCCGAAAGCTCGCCGGTCGAGGCGATCTCATTGCGGAACTCCATGGCGTAGACGTTCGCGTGGATGCTTGAAGATGTTCCGCGATAATCCCAGCCGGACTCAAAATCCAACAGCCTCTCGGGGCGCACCGCGCGCAGGTCGTAGCTCACCGACGCGTTGTCCTCACCGCCGAAGAGATCGCTGCGCGCCGGTTCGCGCCGCGATAGTCCGGCCGAGGCGTAGACGCCGGATGTTGATGTCACGTCGTAGCGCGCGCCGAGCTTGGGATTGAAGAACGTCCAGCGGATCGGATCGATCGATACGTCGCCGTGGTAGTGGAAATCAGCCGTGCGCAGTTGCGTGTCGGAGTAGAGATGCCAGCGCGCGGCGTCGTAGCTGAATTTCGCAAAGGCGTTGGCCTCCCCCTTCGTGCCGTAGTTTGCGTAGTTGTCCAGGGTTTCGTGGAACGTGCCGACGTTGTCGCGGGTATGGTCGCGGCGGAACTCATTGACGTGCAGGCCGTAGTTCGCCGTCCAGGCGCCGCGCATCGTACTCATTGTGAGCAGCGTGCCGATCAAACGCCCGTCCAGCCCATAGCGGTAGACGAGTTCGGGTAGCGTAGTGCTCAGGTCGTACCAGCCGTAGCCGCGCTGGTAGTACGCCGACGCGGTCATGTTCGTCGACGGCGACAACGCCCGCAGGTACTGCAACTGCCCGAGGTCGTAGCCGAAGCTGTCGCGGTCGTTCGGTCCGAACGGATTCGCGCGCAGGTTCTCCTTCAGCGTGTCGCTGTCGACGGCCAGAAATGATTGCTGTGTCCATTCGTGCGCCGTGAACCCCGTCAACCGCAACTGCGAGTCTTCGTTCTGTTTCGACGCGCTGACGAACAGGTTTCGTGCGCGGTAGCCGGACGACTCGCGGAATCCATTCGACTGATCGGCGGAGAGCCGCGTGTAAAACGCATAGCCGCCCGGCAATGCGCCCGACTGATATCCGACCGTGGCGGTCTTCGTTCCGAACGATCCGACTCCGATCTCAGCACTGATTGATTGCTCCGAAGACGGCACAATCGACTCGAGATTGATCGAGCCTCCGAACGACGGCGACCCCACCGTCGACGTCCCCACCCCGCGCTGCACCTGAATCGATTGCAGCGACCGCGCGAGGTCGGGAAAGTCCGCAAAGTACGTCGTCATATCCTCGGAATCGGCCAGCGGGACGCCGTCCAATGTGAAATTCAGCCGTGTCGGACTGATCCCCCGCAACGTGATGTACGAGTACCCCGACCCGCCCACGCCCGCCTCGGTATACGTATCGATCGACGGCGTATCGCGCAGCAGCAGCGGAATGTCCTGCCCGTAGTAGTCGCGCTCAATGGTGGAGCGATCAAGGTCGCTCTTCGTCACCGGCGTCTTCTCCTCGGCGCGAATTCCACTGACGACGATGCTCTCCGCAAGCCCCGGCCGCAACGTGATGACGACGTCGCTGTCAGTCGCCGCGCTCATCGCAGCAGGCTGAAATCCGCCGCGTGTGACGACGACGCTGTACGTGCCCGCCGCGATCTCGATCGCAAACCGCCCCTCGGCATCGGTAGCCGCGCGCTGACCATTCACTTCGACGGCAGCGTTCGCGACTGGATGCCCATCCACCGTGCGCACGACGCCGCGCAACGTAGCAGCGGAAACGACAACAGGAAAAACGAGAAGAAACGCGAGGACCTGAACGACCTTCATTGAAATCCTTCTGCCTTTTCCTACGCCGGTCCTAACCGGGTCAGGTTCAAGGGTGTGATCTCAGGCCGTTTGACGGCCACCCCTAGGCAACCGGGAGATGGTAGCACCGGCGGCGGATCGACGGCGGCGAAGCCGTCGTGAGAACCGTAGCCCACAGTTTCAACTGTGGGAAGAGGGAACGTGCGTCGATTTGTGAGCGCGCCTTGGCGCGCGAGAGAAAAGCTTCTTTCGCCCGCTGAAGCGGGCTCACGAGGTTGCCGCCGCCCGATTCCCACGGCTTGAAAGCCGTGGGCTACGGTTCTCACGGCAGCTACGCCGCCGGGATCACCGGCCCGCTGCCCGGCGCCGAGGGGGATTGACGACGGCGGTCGCGGACTCCGACTCGCCGCTGGCGTTGAAGGCGCGTACGCGAAGGTTGAGCGTGCCACTGATCGCGATCGATCGTGCGCCCGCGGAGACGACGGCGATGATCTCGCCGTAGTCACCGTAGACGCGCTCGACGAGGAAGCCGGCCACGTCGCGGCCGTCGCTCTGCCAGGTCACGGTCGCCTTCGAAGGCGATCCGCTCACGTTAACCGCGGACGGTGTGGCCGGGAACGGCGGCGGGAGTGCATCGATCTCTGCTTCTGCGTACGTTCGAAGCCGCGCAGGCTCGCCGAGGGTTGGCGATTCAGAGGTGACGATGATGCTCTCCCCTGCCGCATTGCTGGCGATTGCAGGTGCAACCTGCCGGTCGGGGATGCCGCTCGAGGTCAATCGGCGCGATGGGAAGGCCGGCGTCGTAACGCGCGCTTCGCTGAGCCACCAACTCGATCCGGCGCCGTATCGCCACGCTGCAACGTAATCCGTTCCGTTCCACGTCGCGCTGCTCGACATCGGCGCGAACCATTGGAAGAGCAGAATCGGATCGCCGATCTGAGGGTCGGTATCGGTGGCGACGATGCGCCGTGCAGCCAGTTGAACGCCGGCAGCCGGATATGCGTAGTGATCGTAAGTCACCAGAAAATCGTGACCGCTGCTTGCGAGGTGGGCATCGAGAAAATCCGCGAAGAAGAAGTTCTCGCCGAGGATCGTCCCATCGGCGGCAAGCGTGTTGAACCTGATCAAGCTTTTCGGGTCCTGACAATCACAGCGGCTCGCATCCGTCGGAAGCATCAAAAGGTAGTGCTTCCCGTCCCAACCGACTTCGGGAGGACTGCTCAGGTCGAGGAAGTAGTTCGTCAGACGCGTGGGTGCGCTCACGGTGCCTACGGTAGAAATCGTCGCCGAATACAACTGGCCCGCCGCCCACGAGAGGAAGAATTCGTGGCCGTTCCAAACGACCGGACGATCCGAGATGAGTCCTTGGCCGATGACGAAGGACGATGACGCCGCGGCCGCTCCCGTCACCCACTTGCCACGGATCGTCTCGCTGTCCTGCCAGACCGCGAGGCAGGTCCCCGGCGCACATGCGATGCCGTGACGCGGGCCGGCGACGTTGATGTCGTCTGTTGCGTTGGGAGAATCGACGGGACCGAGATCCGTCTGCTGTTCGTCGAGCGGCAGCCCCGACACGCTAACGCGGCGAACTGCGAACGAGCGGTTTTGCGCGATTTCCTCAGTCCAGCCGGTGATGAAATCTACGCCATTCGACGCCAGCACAGGAGCGGTCTGGACGATGACGTCGTGACCTGCTGCGAACGTTGGGGCGGCGAGAAGGACGGCGAGCGATAGGGCGGCGGCCAGGGATCCGGAGAACATGGGGTCCTCATAATAACGATCGAGGCGACGTTATGCCCTCCGCTGAATCGGCACGATCTCCGTCTTCGACAATCGGTTGAAACGGAAGAGCAGCAGAATGGCCACCGCCGTCAATCCGGCGCAAAGGCCCCACCACAATCCGATGATGCCCATGTTTCGGTGGAAGCCGAGGTAGAGGGCGATGGGGAGGCCCACCAGCCAGTGGCCGACGAGGTTGGAGGCGAGCGGGAACGTCGCATCGCCTGCGCCGCGAAGGATTCCGGCGCCGATCGCCTGCAATCCGTCGGAGAGCTGGAAGACGGCGGCGATGAGGAGGACCGGGACGGCGGCGGCGATGACCGGTTCCTGATCGGTCAGCAGGCGCGCCACGCCGCGCGGAAAGAGGGCGAAGGTGGCCGCGCCGACGAGCATGATGGCGATGCCGCCGACGATGGCCGCGAATCCGGCGGTCCGCGTGCGCGGCTGATCTCTTGCGCCGACCGCGAGTCCGACGCGGACCGCGCCTGCCGAGGCCACGCCGACGGCGATCGTGAAGGTGAAGGAGGCAAAGCCGAGAACGAGCTGGTGTGCGGCGAGCTCGATCGCGCCGAGGTGGCCGGCCAGAAGCCCGACCAGCACGAAGACGCCGATCTCCGCTGCCATCTGAATTCCGATCGGCAGGCCGATGCGGATGGCTTGGCGAATCTCCCGCCACCTCGGATGATGCAGGACGCCGGCGTCGTGCGGAGGGAGGTGAATCGACTTCACCGTCCAGACGATGATGACGAGCTGGAGGACTGAGCCGAGATCGGTCGACAGCGCGGCGCCGGCCACTCCCATTCGCGGGAACGGCCCCCACCCGAAGACGAGCACCAGATCGAGAATGAGGTTGACGACGTTGCCAACCAGCATGGCCACAATCATCGGCCGCGTGATGTGCTGCGACTGCAGGTAGGCGCGGACGACGAGGAACAACAACAACGGTGCGAGCCCGGCCGTGCGCACGAGCAGAAACTGAGTGGCCATCGGGCGCAGCGATTCCGCCACATCGAATAGCGGCAGCAGCATCGGCGCGAAGAGCAGCGGAATCGTCAGCACGGCAGTGACGCCGAGCGCGAGCCAGATGCCCTGCCACATGACGTGCCGCGCGCGCACGGCATCGCCCGCACCGAATGCCTGCGAGATCATCGGATCGACGCCGAGGTTGAGGCCGATGCCTAGGATGGAGATGGTGAAGAAGATCGCGTTGCCGAGTCCGGCCGCTCCAAGTTCGCGTGCACCGAGGCGCCCGACGACCGCGAGGTCGACGAGGCTCATGATCTGCGTCCCCGCCTGCGCCGCGGCGAGCGGCGCGGCGAGGCGGAGCAGTTGGCGGAGCTCGGTTCGAAATAGGGAGTTCATGAAAACCAATGTTGAATGTTCAATGTTGAATGTTGAATGTTGAATGAGAGGGACGCGGAGCCCATTTAACATTCAACACTGAACATTCACCATTCAACATTTCGCTTTTGACGTTGGCCCTGTGCTAAAACCCGCCGCGCATGCGTTATCTCGTCACCGGCGGTGCCGGTTTTATCGGATCCAACTTCGTTCGTTACCTCTTCAACAAATACGGCGACGCCGCCCAGGTCGTGAACCTCGACAAGCTGACGTACGCCGGCATCCGCGAGAATCTGGCCGAGTACGAGGGGAAGCCGAACTACCGCTTCCTGCACGGCGACATCGCCAAGCCTGAGGACGTCGCCGAGGCGTACAAAGGCGTCGATGGCAGCGGCGTGGACGTCGTCGTCAACTTCGCCGCGGAAACGCACGTCGACCGCTCGCTGATGGAGGCGGGCACCTTCATCGAGACCGACGTCCACGGCGTGCTGGTGCTGCTCGAAGAGGCGCGCAAGACGAACCTCACGCGCTTCGTGCAGATCTCGACGGACGAGGTCTACGGTTCGATCGACGACGGTTCGTTTACCGAATCCGATCCGCTGAATCCGCGCAACCCCTACTCCGCCTCCAAGGCGGGCGGCGACCGGATGGCCTACGCGTATTCGCAGACGTACAACCTGCCGGTCATCATCACGCGGGCCTCGAACAATTTCGGGCCGTGGCAGTATCCGGAGAAGCTCATCCCGCTCTTCGTCACGAACGCCATCGACGATCTGCCGCTGCCGCTGTACGGCGACGGACGCAACGTCCGCGACTGGCTCTACGTCGAGGACCATTGCGCCGCCGTCGATTTCCTCATCGAGCACGGCGTGAACGGCGAGACCTACAACATCGGCGGCGGCAACGAGCGCGAGAACCGCGAGATCACGCAGAAGATCCTGGAGCTGACGAAGAAGCCCGACACCCTCATCAAGCGCGTAGCCGACCGCCAGGGACACGACCGCCGCTATTCGATCGATATGTCGAAGGTGGAGTCGATGGGCTTCCGCTGCGCGACCGATTTCGACACCGCGCTGCGCAGCACGGTGCAGTGGTACGTCGAGAACGAGCCGTGGTGGCGCGCCATCAAGGAGCGCAGCGCGGAGTTCAAGGCGTACTACGAGAAGCAGTACGCGGCGCGGGGCTAAAGGGGAACGGTTTCACGCGGAGTACGCGGAGAGCGGAGAAGGAGCCGATTTCCTCCGCCCTTACTGCTTCTCTAAGTGTGGCGGAGGAAATCGGCTCCTCCTCCGCCTCTCCGCGAGCTCCGCGTGAAACGTCTCTCTCTACGTAATCGCTTTCGCGATCACGTACGCCGCCGCGGCCGCGAGGCCGCCGACGATCGTCGTCTGCAGGGCGCTCTTCCATCGGCCGGCGCCGGTGTAGCGGCCTTTCACGTAGCCGAAGACGGCCAGCGCGATCAGCGTCACGGCGATCGAGACCAGCAGCGCGTCGTGCGCGACGTGCAGCAGCATGTACGGGCCGAGCGGGATCAGGCCGCCGATGAGGTACGAGAGCGCGATCACCGTGGCGCTGTTTCGGGCGCGCTTCGGGTCGGGCGTTTCCAGGCCGAGCTCGAAGCGCATCATGAAATCGACCCACTCCTTCGGACGCTCGCTCATGGCCTGCACGACCGGGCGGATGTGCTCGTCCGGGATGCCGTAATGGCGAAAGATGTCGGCCACCTCGCGCATCTCTTCGCGCGGGATGTCGATGATCTCCTGCTCTTCTTTTCGTTTCTCCGCGGCGTAATGTTCGGCGTCGGATTTTGCCGCGAGGTATCCGCCGAGGCCCATGGCGATCGAGCCGGCGGCAATTTCGGCCAAGCCGGCGGTAACCACGATTCCGCTGGAAGCGACGGCGCCGCTCAGGCCGGCGGCCAGCGCGAAGGGAACGGTGAGGCCGTCGGACATGCCGATGACGACGTCGCGAACCGTATCGCTGGCGGTGAAATGGCGCTCGGTGTGCGGCGTACGCGGCATGGACCGCGCATTATGCGTCCGCCCAAAGGCGCACGCATCGACAGAATTGAAAAAGGAGCCGGCCGTGCCGGCTCAGGCCGCGCCGAGTTGCGCGCAGTGGCGGACGTCAGCGATCAGCTGCTGCATGTCGAACGGCTTGCTGTGGATCATGTAGACCGGATCCTTCAGATTGCGGTCGAGGTCATGCTGCGGGACGGCCGTAGCCAGGATGGTTCGAGAGATCAACTCCGGCTGATGCTCGCGCATGTGCGCGAGGACCGCGTAGCCGTCGACGCGCGGCATCATCAGGTCGAGGACCACGACGCTGTAACCGTCGTGATCGAGGTTCTCGATCGCCTCCACGCCGTCGCACGCGGTGTCGACGCTGAGGCCCTGGTGCCGCACGATCGTGGAAAGGAGGTTTCGGATGGGATCGTCGTCTTCAATAATCAATGCCCGGGGCTGTGACATACGGCATCGGCCAACGCAAGAATCCGGCCACGCGTGCGCTGCTACGTGAGCGAGGCCACAATCGCGATCGGCGCACCGATGACGAGAGCCAGGATTGCCAGCGGGATCAGCAGTGCCACGATGACCGATCCGATCGCGACCACAAACGCGAATTTCACGATCAATGCGATGGCGATGAACGGCAACGCGAGCAGTTTGAGCGGCAGGAACAGGAGCCGCAGCGGCAGCAGGATGAGTTTCGCCGCGACCGCGAACAGTGCCACGGCGACAACCATGAACATCACCACACCGAAGAGCGCCATCAACGCGAACATGACGTGTTTGCCTCCGTGGCGTTTGATACGTTGTTTTTCGGGAGAGGTTTTGAACCACCGAGACACAGAGAGATTCTCTCTGCGTCCTCTGTGTCTCTGTGGTTCAACCGACTCTACGTCACCAGCTCCGATCCCGAACCCCGACGTAAACAGACGCCGGCCGGATGATCCGATTCGCCCGCCTCTGCTCGAAACAGTGCGCGATCCATCCCGCCACCCGGCTGATGGCGAACGTCGGCGTGAACAGCGGCACTTCGAGATCGAGTCCGTGCAGCAGCAGCGCCGTGTAGAACTCGACATTGGTCTGGAGGTGACGTCCCGGCTTGTACTCCTCAAGCAGCCGCAACGCGGTCTGCTCGACGGAGCGCGCCAGCTCGTACAGCGCCATGTCGCCGCCGCGCGTGAACATCCGCTCCGCTGCGACTGCGAGAACGTCCGCGCGCGGATCGCGCACTTTGTAGACGCGATGGCCGAATCCCATCAGCTTCTCCCCCGATTCGATCTTCTTCCTCAGCACCTCCTCCGCACGCGCGGCGTCGCCGATTTCGAAGACCATGTCCAGCGCCGGCCCCGGTGCGCCGCCGTGCAGCGGCCCCTTCAGCGCGCCGATCGCGCCGGTGATAGCGGAGACGAGATCGGAGTTTGTCGACGCAATCACGCGCGCGGTAAATGTGGATGCGTTCAGTCCGTGATCGACGACGGTGTTGAGATACGTTTCCAGCCCGCGCACACGTTCGTCCGAAGGTGTTTCGCCGGAAAGCATGTAGAGAAAGTTCGCGGCGTGGCCGAGATCGTTGCGCGGCGCGATCGGATCGCGCGCGTTCGACAGCCGCCAGTACGCCGCGACGATCGTCGGAAATGCTGCGAGGAGATTGCGGGCGGCGTGGTCATCCGTCGTCGCGCCGCGCAAGCTGACCGTTCCCGCAGCCATCCGAAGCGCATCCATGCTGTCGGTGCCCTCGCTAGCAGCGGAGTGCAGCAGTTCATACGCCACTGCCGGCAGTTCGCGGCGCCGCGCAAGATCGGTGCGAAAGGCAGAAAGCTCCTGCGCATCCGGCAGCTCGCCGTACCAGAGCAGAAACGCCGTCTCCTCGAACGTCGCGTTCATGGCCAACTCCGCGACAGGAAATCCGGCGATGATCAACTCCCCCGCCGTTCCGTCGACCATGCTCAGCGACGTCTCCGCCGCGATGATGCCTTCCAGTCCGTTGTGAATCGTGGTGTCGTTCATGGCCGCAACGTAGAGCGGCACATCAATGTTGTCAATATTGATTCGATAATCAATAATGCTCGCCGCAATGGTCACCTGGCTCTCCTCGGACGACGCTTCCAAACGCCTCGGTATCAGCAGGACCACGCTGTACGCGTACGTCAGCCGCGGCCTGGTCCGCTCCGCCGCAACGCCCGGACACCCGCATCAGCGCCGTTATGCCGCCGAGGATGTCGAGCGGCTGCGGAGCCGCAGCGAGCATCGGCGCGATCCGGGAAAAACCGCGGAACGGGCACTCCATTGGGGTGTGCCGGTGCTCGAGTCAGCGATCACGCTCATCGACGGCGATCGCCTCTACTACCGCGGCCACGACGCCTGTGAGCTGGCCCGCACGCGGAGCGTCGAGGAAGTCGCCGCGCTGATCTGGACGGGCAGCTTTGACGTCGACGTCTTCGCCACCACGCCGCTGCACGTCGTCGCCGGCGGCAAGAGCGTCGAGGATCTGCCGTTCGTCAGCCGTGCGCAATCGATGCTGCCGCTGGTCGGTGCTCGCGATCCGCTCGCGTACGATCTCCGGCCGCGCGCCGTGGCCCAGTGCGGCTGGCGAATCGTCAACCTGTTGACCAGCGTGGCAGTCGAGTCGGCGGAACTGGAAGATTCGATTGAAGACACGCTGCACAACCGTTGGGTTCCGAAGACCCCGCATGCCGTCGAGCTGCTGCGCGCCGCGCTGATCCTCTGTGCCGATCACGAGCTGAACGTCTCTTCATTCACCGCCCGCTGCGTGGCCTCGGCTGGCTCCAGCCCGTACGCGGTCGTGGTGGCTGGATTGACCGCCATCGAAGGTGCCAAACACGGCGGGATGAGCGAGAAGGTGGAGTCGATGTTCGACGACCTCCGCCGCGCACGCGACGTCCGCAAAGCGCTGGCCGATCGTCTGCGCCGTCACGAGCCGATCCACGGTTTCGGACATCGCCTCTACACGAACGGCGACCCGCGCGCGAAACTGCTGATGACGATGCTCGCGAAGCGTTTCGGAAAATCGCCCGAGGTCGTGTTCGCGCGAAATGTGGCAAAGGCGGGGGAAGAGCTGACCGGCGACAAGCCGACCATCGACTTCGCACTCGTCGCTCTCGCCCGCGCGCTGAAACTCGATCGCGGCGCGCCGCTCACGCTCTTCGCCCTCGGCCGCAGCATCGGCTGGATCGGCCACGCCATCGAGCAGTACGCGAAGGACGACATGATCCGTCCGCGCGCAAAGTACGTCGGTCGGCCGCCGTCGACCGAGTCGCAATCGTAGCGCCGGTCGGCGGGCCGTCGGCGCTACGTCAGACGACGCCGCGGTAGAGATAGGCGATGCCGAACGTCAGCGGCCGGTAATCGATCGACGCGAACGGCGTCGCGCCGCGCATCAACGCCACGAAGTCGTCGCCGCATGGGAATCGCGCCGCGGATGATTCGAGGTACTCGTATGCACCGCGCTTGCCGGTGACAGCGCCGCCGAGGCGCGGGAGAAAGTGGCGGCGGTAGGTTTCGTAGAGCGAGGCGGCGACGCGGCTCGATGGCTGCCCGAACTCCAGCACGATCACGCGTCCGCCGGGACGGACCACGCGCGCCATCTCCGCGATTCCTTTCGAAGGATCGCCGACGTTGCGGATCCCGAAGGAGATGCTGGCGATGTCGAACGAGTCGTCGTCGAACGGCAGCGCGGTCACGTCGGCGACTTCGAACGTAATCTCGTTCGACTTCTGCCTCGCCAGCTCGATCATCTCCGGCGTGAAGTCGGTGCCGACCACGCGGCCGTCGCCTACTTTTTTCTTGAACGCGATGGCCAGATCGCCGGTGCCGGTCGCGCAATCGAGGACGTTGTCGTTCGCCTTCGCGCCTGACCAGCGCACTGCCGCGCGACGCCAGAGATGGTGCACGCCGGCGGACATGATCGTATTCGCGCGATCGTAGCGCCCGGCGATCGATCCGAACATCGACTTGATGCGCGTCGGATCGGGCCCGGAGTATTCGTTGCGCACGCGGCGCATAGTAGCAACGAGGGGCGAAAGGCGTTTCACCACAAAGACACAAAGGACACAAAGAGGTTTTCTTCGTGTCCTTTGTGTCTTTGTGGTGAAATCGGCCTCCGTGACCCGCGACTTCGCCTTCATCCAGACCGCGCCGGGCAAGGTCTTCGTCGGATGGGGGCCGTTCGAGCAGTTGCCCTTCCGCCGGCCGGAACGTCCGGCGTTTTTCATCGCCGACTTTTTTCTCGACGATCCGCATCCGTGGCGGCATCCGGCCACATGGGAAGAGACGACGTTCGACGAGCTCGCCTCGCGATTCGATGACCTCGGCGCGCCACAAGTGACGTGGGAGGCCGCGTCGTACGGCGATTTCACGAAGCTCTTCGACTCCGCGCACGCGGCGATTGAGCGCGGCGACTTCAAGAAGATCGTGCCGGTGATTTTCGAGTCGGGACGCTTCGCCGAACGCGGCGACTGGTGGCGCTGGTTTTTCACACACCTCGCGCAGCTCCCGCCCGGCATGCGCGCGTACGGATACGCGTACCAAAACCACGGCCTGGTCGGCGCCACGCCGGAGTTTCTCTTCCAGGCCGAGTCGCGCGGCTACCGGACGATGGCGCTGGCCGGAACGCGTCCCGTGCTTCGCGCTGACGAACTGCTGCGCGATCCGAAAGAGCTGCGCGAGCATCGCTTCGTCGTCGACGACATCGTCCGCCGTCTGGCGCCATTCGGGAACGTCGAGATCGGTCCGCTCGGCACGTTGCGCCTCCCGAAAATCGCACATCTCATCACGCCGATTTTTTTCAACGAAACCGGCGGTTCGGAGCGGATGTCCTTCTCCGACATGGTGCGCCGCCTCCACCCCACCGCCGCCCTCGGCGTTTCCCCGCGCAGCGAGGCCGGTGAGCGCTGGCTGCGCGAAGCCGATCGCGGCGTGAAGAGGCGCACGTTCGGCGCGCCGTTCGGACTCGAGCGCGAAGACCGTTCCGCGCTCGCGCTTGTCGCCATCCGCAACGTGCAGTGGAACGGCGATCAGGTCCGCGTCGGCTCCGGCGCGGGGATGCTGCTCGAAAGCCAGGTCGAGCGCGAATTTGAAGAGCTCCGCGAGAAGCGCGAGCAGGTCAAGGCGCTCTTCGGCTTGGCCGCGCACGTCGAAGCATTCGCATGACCAACATCGCCGAAGCGCGGCGCGTCATCGAGCAGGCTTGCGGCCTCGGCGCCACTGATTTTTGCGTCTGCGCCGGTTCGCGCAACGCGCCGCTGCTGGCCGTCCTTGCGGGGTCAGACCTTCGCATCTACTCCTTCGTCGACGAGCGCGCCGCCGCCTTCTTCGCCCTCGGCCGCGCGAAGTTGACCGGACGCCCTGCCGCGGTCGTGACGACGTCGGGCACCGCCGTCGCCGAGCTTCTCCCCGCCGCGATCGAAGCGCATTACTCCGGCACGCCGCTGATCCTAATCACCGCTGACCGTCCCGCGCGATATCGCGGCACTGGCGCTCCGCAATCGATCGAGCAGGAAGAGATTTTCGGCGTTTACGCACGCGGGGCCGTGACTCACATCAACGTTGAATTCGATGAGCCGTTGATCGATGAGGAGGTCGTCAACTGGAGCGCTGGCGTCCTCGCCGGCTGGCCCGGCGGCGTCCCGCCACCGACCCGGCAAGCACGAAATATTTTGCCAAGCACCACGGCGGCGAGGACGCGCGCCGAGCCAGCCGGCGAGGACGCCAGCGCTCCGGTTGCTCTCAGGGGGAAGCGTCCGCTCATCATCCTCGGCGGTCTCGATTCAACTGATCGGCCGCGTGTTCGTGAATTCGCAATAAAACTCAACGCGCCGATCTACGCCGAGCCGTTGTCCGGCTTGCGCGAAGATCCTGCGCTTGCGCACCTCGTCATCACTGCCGGCGAACGAATGATCGGACGCGGCGACTTCGACAGCGTCATCCGCATCGGCAACGTCCCAACGCTGCGCTTCTGGCGCGATCTCGACGAATCGCGCGCACATCTCCCGCTGATCAGTTTCAGCGCGCTCCCGTTCACCGGCTGCAGCCGCGGGGAAGTGCATCCTCTCGCAGCCCTCCCCTTGGAGGTAACACCGCGCGATCGCGACGAAGCGTTCTTCGCTGATGATCGCGAACGCGCCGCTTCCATCGCGCAGATTCTCGACGGCGAGCAGGAGTCGGAGCTGGGCATGTTTCGCTCGTTGTCGAAAACGATCCCGCAAAACGCCCGCGTCTACCTCGGCAACTCGCTTCCCATCCGCGAATGGGATCTCGCCGCAACGCGCGACCCGCGCGGTTTCGAGATCGCCGCGAACCGCGGCGCGAATGGTATCGACGGCCAGATCTCGACGTTCTTCGGCCAGTGCGACGAGTCGCGCGCGAACGTCTGCGTCGTCGGCGACCTGACCGCCATCTACGACAGCAACGCGCCATGGATCGTGCAGCAACTCGATGCCGGCATGGACTGGCGCATCGTCATCATCAACAACGGTGGTGGCCGCATCTTCAGCCGCGTCCCCTCGCTCCGCAAGCTCGATGCATCGATGCGCGCGCGGATCATCGAGAACGCCCACGCCATCCGTTTCGATCACTGGGCTGCGATGTGGCGCATCGAAGACCGCGTCACCGAGCTGCGCCCCGATGCGGAAGCGAGCCGCCGCGCATGGGCGAGGTACGACGCGCTGTGGTGATCACCTGCCTGCACGGCTTCCTCGGCAATCCCCACGACTGGGACTTCCTCCGCGACGCCGGCTTCGCCATCGAAACGCCGCCGCTCGACGCGATCCCCAATCGTGGCGACGTCCTCCTCGGCTACTCACTAGGCGGCCGCCTCGCTCTGCAAGCCCTACTCGCCGGCGCGAACTACAAACGCGCGATCCTCGTCTCCACCGGCCTCGGCATCGACGACGAAGAACTTCGCGCCGCCCGCCGCGCCTCCGATGAAGCATGGGCGCACCGCTTTGAATCCGAGGATTTCGACGTGGTCATCGCGGATTGGAACGCGCAGCCCGTCCTGGCCGGCCCCGCGCTCACACGCACACGCGATGATTACGATCCGCGCGGATTGCGAGAATGGTCATCCGGCGCATTGCCGCCGGTGGCCGCGCGCCTGCACGAGCTGACGCTCCCGACTCTCTGGATCGCCGGCGCGCGCGATACGAAGTACGTGGCGGAAGCGGATCGCGCCGCAACACTAGCCCGCGACGGACGCGCGATCATCGTCAACAATGCCGGCCACCGCGTCCCTTGGGAGCAGCCATCGGCGTTCACGGCGATTCTCAGAACGGTTTGTGACTCGGCGGCGTAGCCGCCGTAAGAACCCTAGCCCCCAGCTTCAGCTGGGGGTCAGCCGGTGCGCGAGCTCGTGAGCCCGTTTTTAACGGGCGAAAGAAGGTTTCCGAGGTAGCATCCGCGCCGGGACTTCCGCATGGCGAATCGCCATGCCGCACAGTTACAGCAACCTCCTCACGCACATCGTCTTTGCGACGAAAAACCGCAGACCATTCATCGACGCCGCGCTCGAAACGCGCCTCTTCCCATACCTCGGCGGGATCGTTCGACAACTTGACGGAAAACTCTACGTCGTCAACGGAGTCGAGGATCACGTCCACATGCTCGCCGACTTACCTCCCACGATCGCGGTCGCTGAAGCCATCGGGAAAATCAAGGGAAGCTCGACGTACTGGATCCATCAATCGTTTCCTGAGCACGCGCAGTTCGCGTGGCAACGTGGTTACGCGGCATTCAGCGTCAGCAAGTCGAATGTCGCAGCAGTCGCTCGTTACATAGAAGGCCAGAAGGAACATCACAAGAAACATTCGTTTCAGGATGAGTGGCTCGAGCTTCTGCGGCGGCATGGTCTTGCGATCAATGAGAAATACCTGTGGACGTGATCTTTCGCCCGCTTAAGCGGGCTCACGAGGTGTGGCGGCCGTGTTACCCCCATCTGAAGATGGGGGCTACGGTCCTTACGGCGGCTACGCCGCCGGGCGACGGCGCCATCGAGATAGATCGGGTTCTTAGTTCAAGCTTCGCGAAGATGCGAAGTGCGACGACGATGCGAACATCGACGTGAAGTCGGCGCGACTCAGACCGATCGACGATGGGCCGCAAAACGATTTCATCGTCGGCGAAGCCGGCGTAAGAGCCGTAGCCACCGGCTTCAGCCGGTGGGGCGCCGCGTGCGTTCAACAAAGAGCCCGCTTTAAGCGGGCGAAAGAGCGCCTTACCGCCGCTCGCGCAACTCTGTGGCGATTTCGGACAGCAGCTCGATCACCCTCTGGTTTTGCGCTTCGGTGCGGCGTTGGGAGGCGCGGGTGGACTGCATCCAGGTGTAGCAGAGGTAGATGATCACCAATGTGGCGAGGATGAGGATGGGGCCGACGATCCAGAGCACGTTAGTAGATCTGCCAGATTCTCGTCAGGTAATCGGCGAAGGTCAGGATGAAGAGGACGCCGAGCCAGAGAAACGACGCAATCACGACCACCCACGTCAGGCGCGTGGAGTGGATCACGTGCATGAAGAAGAGGATCACCAGGACGGCTTTGATCGTAGCGATGAGCAACGCGATCGGCGTGTTCATCCAGCCGAGGTCGATCGTCGAAACCCACCAAGTCAGAAGGGTGCCGACGGCGAGCGCCAGGAAGACGGCGATGTAAATCCACATCGGCGTCACGTGGATGTGCGGCGCGTGGGCGGGCGCGTGATCGTGTTCGTCAGCCATGGTGGACACCGTGAATGAGGTAGAGGAACGGGAAGAGGAAAATCCAGACGATGTCGACGAAGTGCCAGTACAGGCCCATGATCTCGACGGGGCCGTAGTACTCGGGGCCAAAGTCGCCGCGCCAGGCGCGCATCATCATCCAGAGCAGCAGACCGGCGCCGATCACCATGTGCAACGCGTGCAGGCCGGTCATGCTCCAGTAAAACGTCATGAAGAGCTGCACTTTCGGCGCGAGCGCGGGCACTTCGTTCCAGGTGAAGTTCGTGCCGGGGAAGAGTCCCTCGTGGAAGTGCTGCCAGTACTCGATGCTCTTGATCGCGAGGAACGTCGAGCCGAAGATCAGCGTGGCGAAGAGCATCCCCACAGTCGCTTTGCGCTTTCCGAGTTGTGCGTTGCGGACGGCCAGCGCCATCGTCAGCGAGCTGATGATGAGGACGATCGTGTTGATGCCGCCGTAGAGTTTGTTCTGCTGCTCCGCCGCCATCGCCCACGCTTCGGGATACATGATGCGATAGACCCAATACGCGCAGAGGACGCCGCCGAAGAAGAGGATTTCCGTGGAGAGGAACATCCACATTCCGAGCGTCGACGCTTCGTGCTGCTGGCCGAGGTCTTCGAAATGGTGCTGGAGAAACGGATGGTGCACGTGCGGTTCGGGCGCGGCATCGGTGATGGCGATGTCAGACATTCTGCGTCTCCCCCATCGCCTTCATCATGGCCGGATAGTCGTAGGCGTCCCACGTCACGACGGGAGTCTCGTGGAAGTTTTCCATCGGCGGCGGCGATGACGTTGCCCATTCCAGTCCGACGGCGCCCCACGGATTCGGACCGGCCTTGCGGCCAAACCAGAGTGACCAGAGCAGGTAGATCAGCGGCAGTACATAGCCGGCTGCGAGCACCGAGGCGCCGGCGGTAGACATCACGTTGAGCACCTGGAACTCCGGCGCGTAGGCGTGGTAGCGGCGCGGCATGCCGAGGTAGCCGAGCACGAACTGCGGGAAAAAGGTCAGGTTGAAGCCGGCGAAGATCAGCAGCGCCGCGAGCCGCGCCCACCATTCGGGATACATCCGTCCGGTGATTTTCGGCCACCAATAGTGCAGGCCGGCCATGTACGCCATCACCGCGCCGCCGACCATGACGTAGTGGAAGTGCGCAACGACGAAGTAGGTGTCGGTGACGTGGACGTCGAGACCGATGGCGGCGAGAAAGAGTCCCGTCACGCCGCCGATGGTGAAGAGGCCGATGAAGCCGAGGATGTAGAGCATCGGCGTCAACAGCGCGACGGATCCTCGATACAACGTCGCCGTCCAGTTGAAGACTTTGATGGCCGAGGGGACGGCCACGAAGTAGCTGAGGAAGGAAAAGATCATCGCCGAGTAGACGGAAATCCCGGAGACGAACATGTGATGCGCCCACACCAGGAAGCCGAGGAAGGCGATCGCGAGCGATGAGTAGGCGACGAAGCTGTAGCCGAAGATCTTCTTGCGCGTAAACGCGGCCACGACCTCGGAGGCGACGCCCATGGCCGGCAGAATCATGATGTAGACGGCGGGGTGCGAGTAGAACCAGAACATGTGCTGGAAGAGCAGCGGATCGCCGCCGAGGGCCGGATCGAAGATGCCGACGTGTACGACCCGCTCGAACATCAGCATGACCAGCGTGATCGCGAGGACCGGCGTGGCGAGAAGCTGGACGATGCTGGTCGCGTACATGGCCCACACGAACAGCGGCAGCCGGAACCAGGTCATCCCGGGCGCGCGCATGCGATGGATGGTGACCAGGAAATTAAGGCCGGTGAGAATCGAGGAGAAGCCGACGATGAACGCCGCGAAGGTGACGCCGAAGACGTGCGTGTTCGAGTACTGCGTCGAGAACGGTGTGTAGAACGTCCATCCCGTGTCGACGCCGCCGGTGATGATGATGTACAGCCCGATCACCGCCGCGATCATGTAGAGGTACCAGCTGAGGAGGTTGATCTTCGGGAAGGCCAGGTCCTTCGCGCCAATCATCAGCGGCAAAAGGAAGTTGCCGAGCACCGCGGGGATCGACGGGATCAGGAAGAAGAAGATCATCACGATGCCGTGCAGCGTGAAGAACTTGTTGTAGGTGTCGCTGGTGAGGAGGTCACCTTCGGGCGTCAGCAGCTCGATGCGCATGGCCACGGCGAAGAAGCCGCCGAGGATGAAGAGCGCGGTGATGGAGAAGAGGTAGAGGATGGCGATCCGCTTGTGGTCTTTGGTCAGGAGCCACGACAACGCACCATAGTCGTGCGTCACGTAGTTCCTCGTCCCCTCGGGCTCGACGAAGCGGACGTCGTGCAGTGTCACTGTGCTCATGGCTTTTTACCTTCGTTCGGCTGCTGCGGCGGAATGCCTGCGCCCGGGTTGAGCGGCGAGCCGGCGCTGGTTTGTTTCGATGATGGTGATTCGACCGGCGTGACGACGCTCTTCTGCGCGCCGAGGGAACGGACGTACGAGACGAGCTTGAGGAGATCGTCTTCGCTGACCTGCCCCTGGAAGGTCGGCATGATGCCGGTGAAGCCGCGGACGATTTTCGCCTGCGGATTGAGAATCGATTCGCGAATGTAGTTCTCGTCGGCGACGACCGTGCTGTTATCGGTCAGCGTGACCGGCGTGCCGTAGACGCCGGCGAGAATCGGTCCGCGTCCGGTTGCGTCATTGGTGTGGCAGGTGTTGCACGCGTATTTCTGGAAGAGCTTCTCGCCCTGCGATGCCAGCGATCCTTCGGCGCCGCCGGCCAGCCATTTCTGATAGTCGGTCGGCTCCATCACTTCCACCCAGCCGGTCATGCCGGAGTGCAGCGTGCCGCAATACTCGGCGCAGAAGATGTGGAAGCGTCCGGTCTTCGTGGCCTGGAACCACATGGTCTTGTAGCGGTTCGGCAGGACGTCGGCCTTCACGCGGAACACCGGGAAGTACAGGCTGTGGATCACATCCTCGGAAGCCAGCGTGATGCGGATCGGCCGATTGACGGGAACGTGCAGCGTGTTGATCTCGCGCTGGCCGCCGGGATGCTGGAACTTCCACATCCACTGCTTGCCGGTGGCGTAGATGTCGAGGGCGTTGTCGGGGACGCGCTGGATACGGAAGTAGAGCCACGAGCCCCAGACGAACATGACCATGAAGACCAGGAAGGGGATGATGATCCAGGCCGCCTCGAGAATTTTGGGCGGCTCGTAATCCTGGGCGATCTGGTTCTCCGGCGTGCGGCGGTACTTGAGCGCCAGGTAGAAGATGACGATGAAAATCAGGATGGACACGCCGCCGGTGACGACGCACATGAACGTCATCAGCGCGTCGACGCCCGGCGCGACAGTCGAGGCCTGGTCCGGCCACAGCGGGAAATCGGAAAGCATCATCGAGCGTGCTCTTTGCGGATCATGATGAAGATGAAGCCGAACAGGCCAAGCATGGTGGCTACGCCGCCGGCGCGGACGAAGTTCATCGCGCTGCGGCTATAGCGGCCGGTGGCCGGATCGTAGTGATAGCAGAGGAGAAGGATGGAATCGGAGGCGGTGCCGATTTTTCCGGCCGAGGCTTCGACGAGCGCGAGGCGGAGATCGCGCGGCTGGTAGGTGAAGCCGTACAGGTAGCGCGAGACGCGGCCCTGCGGCGTGACGGCGAGCAGGACGGCACCGTGTGCGAACTGGTCCATCTTGATGTCGTACGCGTACTGAAATCCGGCGATGTTCGTGAGCCGCTTGATGGCGCTCTCCGGTCCGGTCAGAAAGTGCCAGCCGTTTGCGGCGCCGAAGCGGCCGTAGCGATTGACGTACTGCGTCTTCTTCATGGCGGCCTGCTCGGGGGTGTCGCGCGGATCGATACTGATAGTGACGACGTCGAACTCGTTGCCGATGTCGAAACGAAGCTCGGTGAGCGCATTCGTTACTCCGTCCATGACCATGGGGCAGAGCATCGGGCAGCGGTAGTACATGAAGTTGAGCAGGACGGGCTTGCCGTGATTGAAGTACTGGCCGAGTCTCACGACGTTGCCGGTTTCGTCGCGAAGCATGAGGTCGAGAGGGAGCTGGGAGTTGAGGTTTTGTGTGATGGCTACTTTGCCCGGGAGTTGCGGTGGGGTTTTGGAGTTCTCCGCGATTAGGGGGAGTGTGGCGAGCATCAAAAGAGAAACGGTCACGCGGAGACGCGGGGGCGCGGAGAAAAGCGGTTTGCTCCGCGACTCCGCGTCTCCGCGTGAAAAGACTTTCGTACAAAACTTCATGGCTGCACCACCGGGAGGCCGCGTTGTACGACGAGCTGTTTTGCGGTTTCGATGGGCAGTCTCACGATCCCTTTTTGTTTGTCGACCCAGCCGGGTTTGTTGAGCGCCTCCTCTTCGGCGGCGCGCATGTCGGCCATGTCGGTCAGCGGGGTGTTCGTGTTCGGCGGCAGGTCCTGTCCGTTGACGAGCTTATTCGGGAACGGTTGGAGGCGCGGCGTTGGCGGGACCTTCGATGGAGGCGCCATCATCGTCAGCGGCTGCGACGATTCGTTGCGGAAGTGCTTTGCGTACGCGTGGAACTGCAGGTAAAGCACGGCGTGCGTGACGAACGCGAAGACGATGAAGATCACCACGGACCACAGCAGCGCGCGGACGTTGACGTCGCTGTCTTCGTGACGCGTCTCGGGGTTGACGATGTCGTCGTCGCGGTACGGAGCGTGTTCAGGCATTGACCTTCAGCGCTCCTTCCCGAATGGCTTCTTCGACCCACGTCTCGTGAATCGGGATGATGGTCTGGCCGCGAAGCTGGCCGATGAAGGCCCAGATCCAGACGCCGCCGATGCCGACGAGCGAAGTCAGATCCATCCACGACCAGGTGAAATGCTCGCCGTACCACGACGGCGCGACGAGCCAGTAGAGAACGACGTAGCGCATCACGATCACGATCACCGCCACGATGGCGATGGTCTTCGGTTTGTCTTTGATCGGCCGCATCAGCAGCAATCCGAACGGCAGGAAGAAGTGGAACATGGCCACGCTGAACGCCACCGCGCCCCACATGCCCGTGTTGCGCACGAGGTAGTGGGGGATTTCTTCGTGAACGTTCGCGTACCAGATCAGCAGGAACTCGGAGAAGGTCGTGTACGCGTAGAACATGACGAACGCCAGCATCAGGTTGCCGAGGTCGCGGAAGTGGTTTGGCTTGAGGACGCCGCGCATGGCGTCGGTGTTCGCGAGCTGCGCGAAAAAGAACGTCACGAACGCGAGGGCCGAGAGTCCGCAGCCGACCACGAAGGTGATGCCGTACATCGTCGAGCTGAATTTCGGCTCGGTGGAGAGCATCCAGTCGATCGAGGCGAAGGTGAGCGTCAGCACGATCATGGCCAGTCCGGAAGCGGCCCACTTGCGGCGTTTGAGCTCCGTGAAGGGCGAGCGGTCTTCGTAGAACTTGAGCGAGAGGATGCGGATGCGCCACGCCCAGAGGTTCCAGAGCGCGAAATAGAGCGCGGCAAAAATCAGGAAGCGCTTCCAGTTCAGCCAGTCGAGCTTCTGCCGCACGTTTTCGTCGGCCATCGCCCACGCGGTGTCGGACCACGGGTAGAGGTACTTCATCCCGAAGACGATGGGGATGAAGAAGAGCACCATCCACATCATCGTGCGCGCGGAGGCGCCGAGCGGGCGGCGGATCATCAGTCCCCATTCGCCGCCGGTGACGTACTGCAGCATCAGCACGGCCAGCGAGCCGGCCACGATCGAAAACCAGAAGAGGAAGCTCGGGAGGTACGCCCGGAAGAACGTCTGCGGATTGACGAAGTAGCCGGCGATGCTGAGCGCCAGTCCGATGATGCCGGCGATGAGCGACGGCATCCGCCAGCGGGCGATGCCGGTGACCGGCGTGCTGCTGCGCACGTCCGGCGTCACTGCGCACCTCCGAGCTGCGCGCGCTGCGCGGGCGACAGATCGCTGACCGTGCCGTTCTGGCTCAGTTGCAGCGCGCGGATGTACGCGATGATGGCCCAGCGATCGTTGACCGGAACCTGCACGTTGTACGGCGGCATGGCACCGAATCCGTTCGTCATCACATCAAAAAAGTGCCCCGTCTTCGCTGCTCTCAACGCCTCGGTGTGGAACGACGGCGGATGCCGCAATCCGCGCGACGGGATCATGCCGTTGCCGTCGCCGCGCCGTCCGTGGCATGGCGAGCAGTAGATGTTGAAGCGTTCCTGCCCGCGGTTCATGACCTGCGCGGTGATGGCGAAGGGGAAGCCGTCGCCGTCGGCGTTATTGATCTTGCCGGTGACGAGGAAGCCTTCCAGCGGCAGCTCGCCGCGCGCGACGGTGCCGGGGATGCGCGGGCGGGCGGACATGCCGTCGGCGAAAAAGTCGCTCGGCTCGAGCGGGTCGTATTTGGGTTGATTGGACATCTTCTGCCGGCAGGCTGCGAGCGTGGCGAGCATCAACAGCAGCGCGAGCACATGCCAGCGAGCCGCTGGCGGTACAGCCGGCGGGCCGCCGGCGCTACGTTCGCGAGCACTGCGTGTCGATTTACCAGGGAACATCGACGACCTCGCGTGGGTGGAGTGCCTCGAGAAACTTCCAGACGCGATCGAAGTCGAACTTCGGATCGCGGGCCTGGATGACGAGGAAGAACTTGTCGCGCGAGGCCTGATCGAAGCGCCGCACGTTGAAGACGGGGTGATACGGCATCGGCAGGCCGTTGAGGGCGAGCATGCCGAAGACGGCGGCGAAGGCCGCGAGCAGGATGGTGCATTCGAAGGTGATCGGGATCCAGGCCGGCCACGAGTTGTATGGCTTGCCGCCGATGTTGAGCGGATAGCTGATCACGTTCGCGTACCAGCACATGAAGAATCCGCTCAGACCTCCGATGATCCCCCCGCCGAGGACGAGCGCAGACATACCGGTCGACTTCATCCCCACCGCTTCATGCAGTCCGTGAATCGGGAACGGCGAGAAGGCATCCATCTCCGTATACCCGGCGTCGCGCGCGGCCTCGGCTGCGGTGACGAGGTCCGCCGGCGAGGTGAACTCGGCGATCACGCCGTACAGCCCCGTTCTGACTTTGCCGATCGCCATCGCGCTACGCCTCGTGTCCTTCCGGATGTGATTGGGCTTCCGGCAACAGCGTTCGCATCTCGAAGATGGAGATCATCGGCAGGAAGCGGACAAAGAGGAAGAGCAGGAAGAGGAACAGACCGATCGAGCCGAGGTACATGCTCCAGTCCCAGCGGGTGCCGTGGTACATGCCCCACGATGACGGCAGGAAATCGCGGTGGAGCGAGGTTGGGATGATGACGAAGCGCTCCAGCCACATGCCGACGTTGACGAACATCGCGGTGATGAAGAGGCCGACGGTGGACGTGCGCATGCGCCGGAACCACATCAACTGCGGCGCCAGGCCGTTGCAGACGATGAGCATCGCGTACATCTTCCAGTACGGTCCCTGCACGCGGTTCAGCCACATGTAGCGCTCGTAGCCATTGCCGCTGTAGAACGCGAAGAAGGCTTCCATCGCGTAGGAGTAAAAAACAATCAGGCCGGTGGCGAGCATCACCTTGCCCATGTTCTCGAGGTGCTTCATGGTGATGAAGTCTTCGAGCTTGAACATCTTCCGCGCCGGAATGGCCAGCGTGAGAACCATGGCGAAGCCGGCGTAGACGGCGCCGGCGACGAAGTACGGCGGGAAAAACGTGGCGTGCCATCCGGGGATCTGGGCGACGGCGAAGTCGAAGGAGACGATGGTGTGCACGGAGAGAACGAGCGGCGTGGACAAACCGGCCAGCAGCAGATACGTCGACTCGTAACGGAACCAGTGCTTGGCCGAACCGCGCCAGCCGAGGGAGAGCATGCCGTAGATAGCGCGAGAAACGTTGCCGCGGGCGCGGTCGCGCAGCGTGGCCAGATCGGGGATCAGTCCGACGTACCAGAAGAGCGCCGAGACGGTGGCGTACGTCGAGACCGCGAAGACGTCCCACATCAGCGGGCTGCGGAACTGCGGCCACAACGTCATCGTGTTCGGATACGGGAAGAGCCAGAAGTCGTACCACGGCCGTCCGGTGTGCAGCGCGGGGTACAAGCCGGCCGCGGCGACGGCGAACAGCGTCATCGCCTCGGCGAATCGATTGATCGACGTCCGCCACTCCTGCCGAAGCAACAGCAGGATTGCGGAGATCAGAGTTCCCGCGTGGCCGATGCCGATCCACCAGACGAAGTTGAGGATGTCGAAGCCCCAGCCGACCGGATGGTTGATGCCCCAGATGCCGACGCCGACGAGGAGCAGCTTGCCGATGGTGGCGGTCAGAATCATGACGCCGAAGACGCCGGCGCCCAGCCCGACCCACCACAGCTTCGGCATCTGTTTGCGGAGGACGATGGAGCTGATCTGATCCGTCACGGACGCAAACGTGTGCCCCGGCTCCACCGTCGGAACGGGGATGAAGCGCTCCGGGATGTCTTGCGTTACCGGGCGGATTTCGTGGGCTGGGGTTTGGTTGGTTGCCATGGCTGGTTAAAAAGGCTTTTCACCACAGAGACACAGAGAGCACAGAGTGATTTTCTCTGAGTCCTCTGTGCCTCTGTGGTTCAGATTCAAGATTGCTATCCCCTGATCTCAGGATTCGGGTTCCGTATCGCGCCGAGGTATGTCGTGCGCGGACGCGTATTGAGTTCTGCGAGTAATGCGTAGTTCGTCGGTTCGCCCTTCAAGGCCGCGACGTGGCTCTTCGGATCGTTCATATCGCCGAAGACGATCGCATCCGTCGGGCACGCCTGCTGGCAGGCCGTGACCACTTCGCCATCGCGCACGCGGCGGCCTTGTTTCTCCGCGTCGATTTTTGCGGCGTTGATTCGCTGCACGCAGTACGTGCACTTCTCCATGACGCCGCGCGTACGGACGGTGACGTCGGGATTGCGCTGTGCTTTGAGCGCGGGCGTTTCGTAGTCGCTGTAGTGGAAGAAGTTGAAGCGGCGCACTTTGTAGGGGCAGTTGTTCGAGCAGTAGCGCGTGCCGACGCAGCGGTTGTAGGTCATGTCATTCAGACCTTCGCCGCTGTGCGACGTGGCGCCGACCGGACAGACCGGCTCGCACGGCGCCTGCTCGCACTGCATGCACGGCACCGGCTGGTGATAGACCTCCGGATTGTCCGCGTCACCCTTGTAGTAGCGATCGATACGCAGCCAGTGCATCTCGCGCTCGGCCAGGATCTGCTCCTTGCCGACGACGGGGATGTTGTTCTCCGACTGACAGGCCACGACGCAGCCGTTGCAGCCGGTGCAGACTGAAGTGTCGATGACCATCGCCCATGCGTGCGACTTCGAGTAGTCGTACTTCGGGTACATCGACTCCGGGCTCTCTTCTTCTTCGCGTTTGTAGTCGTGGGCGAAGTCGGGCTTCTTCAGATATTCGTCGAACGACGCCGAGCGGATGATGCCGCGGTCGGCGCCGACGTCGCTCGCATTGAGGCTCTGGTGCTCCTGCGTGCAGGCGACGTCGTACGGACCGGCGTTCGTCAGCGCGATGTCGGCACCGGGCCCGCCGTTGAGCGCATCGGAGAAGCGGAACGGCGTGAGGTCGATGCCCATCGTGTTCCCGGAAATGTGGAAGGCATCGAGGTCTGGGCCGTACATCCCTTTCGTATCGGGAGAGGGCGTGGCGATCTTGCCGCCGCGCGTCCGGCCGTAGCCCATGAACATGGTGATGGTGCCGTCGGCGTGACCGGGGACCACCCAGATCGGCGTGCGGATCGTACGGCCGCGATACTTCACATCGGCGAGCAGCGTCTGCTTTTCGTTGACGAGCGCGTCGCGGCGTTTGTCGTCGTATCCGAGGGCGACGGCAGTCTTCGGACTGACGAGGGCGACGTTCTCCCAGCAGATCTTCGTCTGCGGTTTCGGCAGTTCCTGCAGCCAGGCGTTGTTCGCGAAGCGGCCGTCGTAGATGTTCGGATCCGGGAGGATGCGCAGTTCGTACCCGGCCGCGGGAGTCGCGGGTCGGGAGTCGGGCGTCGGAGAGGCTCCATTGGCAGCTTTCGCAGGAAGTGCCGAACCTGCGATGACACCATCGTTCAACCACTTCCGCCAGGTTGCATCGAAGTTGAGCGCACCGGCTTTCGATTGCCAGTACGTGCGCACGACGTCGTACGGCGACGCATCGAGTCCGCCGAGGAGCGCGCCGAGAACTTCGTGCGGCGAGCGCCCGTTGTACAGCGGCGCGATGAGCGGCTGGACGATCGAGACGGTGCCGTCGTGTGCACGCGCATCGCTCCACGACTCGAGGTAGTGCGTCTCGGGGATGTGCCAGTGCACGTGCATCGACGTCTCGTCGTAGTACGGCGAGAGGTGCGCGCGGAACGGAACCTTGTCCATCGCCTTCACGAAGGCGACGTCGCCGGGCGCGTCGTAGACAGGGTTGCCGCCGAGGATGATGAGCGTCTTCACGGCGCCGGCGTTCATGTCGGCGACGAGTTGTTTGAGCGATTCGAGCTGATTGACAGGCGCGACTTCGACCGGATCGGTGATGGTGATGGTCGAGCCGATGTTGCCGAGCGCCTGGTTGATGGCCATGGCGATGGCGTGCACGGCGAGCGGCTGCTCGTCGCCCGCGACGACGATGCTGGCGCCGCGGTTTTTCTGCAGGTCGCGGACGAGGGCGGCGATCCAGTCGGCGTGATCGGGCGCGGCTCCCGCGCCGGCGATTGCTCGCGCATACGCCTCGACCTGCGATGGCTTCACCGCCAGCCGGTGATCGGCGATCGATCCGGTGCCGGTGGGACCGGACTCGATGGCGTACAGGCGATTGATCGACGTCGTCCCCTTGCGCACTTTGCGGCGGCTGGAGAAATCGCGGGCGTAGCGGAGGTGGCCCGGTCCGCGTTCGAGGAAGTCGGAATCAAGCGAGACGACCACGTTTGCTTTGTCGAAGTGATAGACGGCATTCGCGTAGCCGCCGAACGCGAGACGTAATCCTTCGCGCACATTGTGTCCGCCGGCCGGCTCCCACTGATGCCACTTCGCGCCCGGCGATTGCGCGAGAAACTGCTGAATCTGCGCGCCGAGGGTTGGCGAGGTGATGGTCTGCGTAAGCAACCGCACGCCGCCGGCTTTCACCGCGGGCGCGAGCGTGGCCAGGAACTCGCTCCACGTCGAGATTTCGCCGAGATGGCGGACGACCTGGGAACGATCGGGATCGTAGAGGCCGAGGATCGAGGCCTGCATCCACGAATTCGTGGCGCCGAGGGACGACGGATGATCAGGATTGCCTTCGATCTTCGTCGGCCGTCCCATGTGGCTTTCGACGAGGACCCCATGCGCGTAGCCGCTGATCGGCATGGCCGACGCGAAAAACAGCGGCTGACCCGGGATCAAGTTTTCCGGCTGCCGAACATACGGGACGATCTTCTCCGCGGGACGGTTGCAGGCCGCCAATCCGCCGAGGGCCATCGAAGCGCCCATGAGCTTCACGAAATCGCGGCGGTCGACGCCGCGCTCCAGCGCCAGAGCACCGGCCGGAAACTCCGTCTCCACGACCTGCTCGAAATCCTCGCGCGACAGCTCCTCGAGGCTCCGCCAATACTCGGGGCCGAGGCGTTTTTTGAAACTGGCGAGGGTTAGGTCGTTGTTGTCGCTCATGGTTTAACCGGGCTGTCGGCTGTCGGCTGTCGGCTGTCGGGACCGGAGGGTCGGATTTTCCCGACACCCGACACGCGACACCCGACACCCTCTTCTAGTAATGACATGTCGAGCAATTCGTCAACTTCTGAATGTTGTACTCGCGCACCAGCTTCGGGCCGATGCGCTCCTGATCGTTCGTGATGTAGGCCATGTTGAAGACCTGATTGCGCGGGCGGACGAACTTCTCCGGAGCGCGGTGGCAGCTCAGACACCACTCCATCGTCAGCGGCGAGGCCTGATACGTCAGCGGCATCATGTCGATGCGGCCGTGGCAGCTCGCGCATCCAATTCCTTTGCTGACGTGAATCGAGTGATTGAAATGAACGAAGTCGGGCAGCCGGTGCACGCGCGACCAGACGATCGGTTTTCCGGTCGCGAAGCTGGCGCGCACCGGCTCGAGCATCTCGGCGTTCGTCCAGATTTGCGAATGGCAGTTCATGCAGGTTTGCGTCGGCGGGATGCCCGCGAAGTTCGATGTCTCAACTGACGTGTGGCAATAGCGGCAGTCAATCCCGAGCCCGCCGGCGTGGTGCTGATGGCTGAACGGAACCGGCTGCTCGCGCTCGATCCCCTGATCGGTCGCATACGGCGAACGGACCACGCCGCCGATCGCCCACAGCACGAATGCCACGGCGAATACAGCGCCGAAGATCGTGACGCGGGCAAGAGTGTTGGCGCTACGGTGGAAAATCTGAGCCATCTACAGGCTGCTACCTCGGCGGGATGCGGCGCGGTGTAAAAACGGCGGCGATCATATCCAAATTAATCGGTGACGCAAGACACGGTATTCAGTGCGCTGCACGAAGGATGCACGAATCATCTCCGCGCCTCCGCGGCTCCGCGTGACACGCCCCCCGAAATGATCAGCGCCATGACGTTCGCGCTATCGACGGCCAGCGCCTCCACCCGCTCGCGCGCGACCACCACCAGCGTCCCGGCCATGCTGTACGAGAACGGCAGATAGACGGCGATCTGTCCGGGCAGAGCAAGAAACCCGAGGTCGTCCTGCGTGATGAAACCGAGCGTGCGGACGCCCTCGGTGATCGTCACGGCCACCGGCTGGTCGAATCGCTTCTTGTCGCCGACGAACGCTTCGAGGAGATCCTTGATCGATGCATAGATCAGCCTGACCAACGGCGCGCGCGTGAAGATCACTTCCGTCACACGCAGAAACTTCCGGACGAAGAAGTTCGAGGCCACCGCGCCGATGGCGATGATCGTCACGATCGTGATGGCGAACCCCGCCCCCGGCGTCGGCAGGTTCAGGAGCCGGTCGATCCGGACGAAGGCCTCGTACAGCAGATACGACGTCAACGCGATCGGAACGACGATGACTAGGCCACGCAGGAAGTTCTTGATGAGCCAGTTCATGGCCGGAGATGGTACGCGGACCCGCTTTTCTCCGCGTCCCCGCGTCTCCGCGTGAAAATGCTTTACAATCCGCGCCCTTACCCAACCCCCTTGGGTCGCGGAATCACCGCAAACAAACTTTCGGAGGACCTATGAAGTCATGGATCACGCGCACGCTGGTCCTGGCGATGCTGATGGTCTGCATCGCCGGCGTTGCGCACGCGCAAAGTACGGACACAACCCAGCCGGCCGGAAATGCTCCGGTCGCGGCGCAGGAATCGAGTCTGGCGGGTCAGCCCACAGAGGCGCAGACCGAGGCCAATCTCGTGTTGCCGGATTTGAACTCGGCCACGTTCCTCGGCGGCATCACCGGACAGAAGCTGCTCCTCTACGGCCTCGTCGTCTGCATCCTCGGGCTGCTCTTCGGCTTCGCCATGTACGTGAAGCTCAAGAAGCTCGACGTGCATAAGTCGATGCTCGAGATTTCGGAGCTCATCTACGAGACCTGCAAAACGTATCTCCAGACGCAGGGCAAATTCATCCTGCTGCTCGAGCTCTTCATCGGCGTGATCATGGTCTTCTACTTCGGCGTGCTGCGGCACTACGGCGTCACGAAGACCTCGATCATCATCATCTTCAGCCTCATCGGCATCGCCGGCAGCTACGGCGTGGCGTGGTTCGGCATCCGCGTCAACACGTTCGCCAACTCGCGCTCGGCGTTCGCGTCGCTGCGCGGTAAGCCGTTCCCGACGTACGACATCCCGCTCAAGGCCGGTATGTCGATCGGCATGCTGCTCATCTCCACCGAGCTCGTGCTGATGCTCTTCATTCTTCTCTTCATCCCGCGCGACTACGCCGGACCGTGCTTCATCGGCTTCGCGATCGGTGAATCGCTCGGAGCTGCTGCTCTAAGAATCGCCGGCGGTATCTTCACCAAGATCGCCGACATCGGATCGGACCTGATGAAGATCGTCTTCAACATCAAGGAAGACGATGCCCGCAACCCCGGCGTCATCGCCGACTGCACCGGCGACAACGCCGGCGACTCGGTCGGCCCGACTGCCGACGGCTTCGAAACCTACGGCGTTACAGGCGTCGCGCTGATCACGTTCATCCTGCTCGCGGTGAGCGACCCGATGGTCCAGACGCAACTGCTGGTCTGGATCTTCGTCATGCGCGTTCTGATGATCGTCACCTCCGCTGTTTCCTACTGGCTGAACGGCGCCATCGCCGCGGCCAAGTACAAGAACGCCGACGTCATGAACTTCGAGGCTCCGCTCACGTCGCTGGTCTGGATCACCTCGATCCTCTCCGTCGGCGTCACGTACGCCGTTTCGTACCTCCTCATCCCGACGCTCGGCGGCGACGCATCGATGTGGTGGAAGCTCTCCACGATCATCACCTGCGGCACGCTGGCCGGCGCGATCATCCCGGAGCTGGTGAAGGTCTTCACCTCCACCGAATCGCGCCACGTGCAGGAAGTCGTGACCGCATCGCGCGAAGGCGGCGCGTCACTGAACATCCTGGCCGGCCTCATCGCCGGAAACTTCAGCGCCTATTGGATGGGCATCACCATCGCCGGCCTGATGGGCGTCGGCGCGTGGATCAGCAGCATGTTCCCGGCCGGTGCCGGGGCACTGATGATCGCTCCCGCGATCTTCGCCTTCGGCCTCATCGCCTTCGGCTTCCTCGGCATGGGACCGGTGACGATCGCCGTCGACTCGTACGGTCCGGTTACGGACAACGCGCAGTCGGTCTTCGAGCTGTCGACGATTGAATCGATCTCCGGCATCGAAGCGGAGATCCAGCGCGACTTCGGCTTCGCGCCATCATTCGAGAAGGGCAAAGACTTCCTGGAAGCCAACGACGGCGCCGGCAACACCTTCAAGGCCACGGCCAAGCCGGTGCTCATCGGAACCGCCGTCGTCGGTGCAACGACGATGATCTTCTCCATCATCGTCATGCTCACGAACAAACTCACCGTCGACACGGACAAGCTCTCGCTGCTCCATCCGCAGTTCCTGCTCGGTCTCGTCGTCGGCGGAGCGGTCATCTACTGGTTTACCGGCGCATCCACGCAGGCGGTTTCGACCGGTGCCTACCGCGCCGTCGAGTTCATCAAAGCGAACATGCATCTCGACGCCGGCGCCACGAAGGCCTCGGTCGAGGATTCAAAGAAGGTTGTAGCCATCTGCACGCAGTACGCGCAGAAAGGCATGTTCAACATCTTCCTGACGGTCTTCTTCTCGACCCTTGCCTTCGCCTGTTTCGAGCCGTTCTTCTTCATCGGCTACCTGATTTCGATCGCGCTCTTCGGTCTCTACCAGGCCATCTTCATGGCCAACGCCGGCGGCGCGTGGGACAACGCCAAGAAGATCGTGGAGGTGGAGCTGAAGGAAAAGGGAACGCCGCTTCATGCGGCCACGGTCATTGGCGACACGGTCGGCGATCCGTTCAAGGACACCTCCTCGGTGGCCATGAATCCGGTCATCAAGTTCACCACGCTCTTCGGCCTGCTCGCAGTCGAGCTGGCGGTGGAAATGACCAAGAACGGGCAGCAGGGACTGACGCGCATTCTCGCGGTCATCTTCTTCGTGATCTCGATGATCTTCGTCTACCGCTCGTTCTACGGGATGCGGATCCAGTCGCAGACCGCTTCACACTGACAGTTCCGGATCGTAGCGCCGCGTTCGTGCGGCGCTACGATCCATTCGCCTGCTTCGGCCCGTCTTTCGCAGTCGCACCAGCGATGCAATGGGCCAGCATCTCCTGAAGTGCACGATGATCGAGCGGCTTCGTAACCACACCGCACACGCCGTAGCCCGCGACGCGTTCCCGATACTTTTCAGGCAAGCCGCTGGAAATGATCGTGTGCGCCATGACTTCGGGCTTACAGCGGTCGAGATACTCGAGGACGCCGAAGCCGTCGATGCCCGGCATGAGCAGGTCGAGGACCACGGCGTCGTAGTGCGCGTTGGCGATCCGCTCGATGCCTTCGCGCCCGTTTTCGGCGATGTCGACCGACATTCCGATGCGGCGTCCGAAGACGGCCACCAGTTCGGCGGACATGTTGTCGTCATCGACGACCAGGAGCCGCTTCTGCGACTCTTCGCCAGGTGCCTCATACGGCCGCACGACCGCCACCACGGCGGCGACGAGCTTGCGGTAACTGAACGGCTTCCGGAAAAGGCGCGAGAGCAGTTGCGGCGCGGTATTCATCACCGTCTGCTCCGACATCCCGGTCATCAGGAACACGCGCTCGAGCAGTCTGGGCTGCTCCATGTCGATGAAATTCAGCACGCCGAATCCATTCAAGCCGCGATGGATGATGAGATCGAGAATGACGGCGGAGTAGTCGTGCGCGCGCAACTTCTCGATGGCGGCGTAGCCCTCTTCCACGAAATCGACGGCGAATCCTTCCCGCTCCAAGGGGAGCCTCAGTATGAGTTCCGCGCCGCGGTCGTCTTCGACGATGAGGACTCGTTCTTGTTTCACGACGGAGGTAAGTATATGCTGCGAAGTCTCCCAGGCAACCCAATCCCTTCATCCGCCCGTTCTTCGTGTGCGCCGGACAACGATGTTCACTGCTGACGCTCTACTGAACGCCATCAGCCAGGCGGTCCTCGCGACCGACTCCGGCGGAACGATCGTCTTTTCGAATCCGGCCGCCGACCATCTGTTCGGCGGCACGGCCTCGCCCGTCGTGGGACGCTCGCTCGCCGCGGTCATGCCCGACCACGAGGTATCGGAGTTGTTTGCGGTGGTGCGCGAGGAAGGGATCTGGTCGGGCGGCCGGCGCAGTCCGGACGACGACAGCCTCTCATTCATCACCGCCTGCGCGCTTCGCGGCGGGGACGGCGCCATCAACGGCTTCGTCATCGTCTCGACGCCGCTCGACAGTCTCGATCTGCCGCGCGTCGTCGACGAGAGCGAGCGGCTTCGCCTCGAAAACCGTCTGCTGCAGGCCGAGCGAATCTCCAGCCTCGGACGGCTGGCCGCTTCGGTCGCGCACGAATTCAACAACGTGCTCATGGGCATCCAGCCGTTCATCGACCTGCTCACCAAACGCGCCGGCTCTGATCCCGCGGTGAAACTGGCCGCTCCGCGAATCGCCGACGCCGTCGCCCGCGGCAAACGCATCACGCAGGAAATTCTCCGCTTCACGCGCATCGGCGAACCGACGCGGGTTCCGGTCAAGGTCGCGGAATGGCTGCACGCATTCGAGCCGGAGGTCGTGCAACTGGCCGGACCGCTCGTCACGGTCACGACTCACGCGGACCCGTCGCTGACCATGCTCGCGGACGCGCATCAACTCCGGCAGGTCTTCGCCAACCTCGTGGTCAACGCGCACCACGCCATGCCCAACGGCGGCAAACTGGAAGTGCAGGCCATCGGCGACGCGATGAACGACGGCAATCCCAGTCCCATCCCCGCCGTACACTTTTCGATCCGCGACACCGGTGTCGGCATCCCGGAAGACACGCTGCACTACATATTCGAGCCGCTTTTCACGACGAAGAAATTCGGCGGCACCGGACTCGGCCTCGCCGTTGCCTCGCAAGTCGTGCAGCAACATCAGGGACACATCTATGCCGAGAGCACGCTCGGCGAAGGAACGACGTTTCACATCCTGATTCCGGCTGCGCCCGCGCCCTCGATCACGGCACCGCCGCAACCATTGACGTCACGTCGCGTACGTCCAGACATGCGCGTCACGTTGATCGAGGACGACGAATCCGTTGGCGCCGGCCTCATGGCCATCATGGACTTCGAAGGGATCGCCGCCGATTGGGTCCGCCTCGGCGCTGAAGCGGTGTCGCGCATCGCCGCCCGATTCCCCGACGCGGTCATCCTCGACCTCGGCCTCCCCGATCTCGACGGCATCAAAGTCTACGAGCAGATCGCCGCGCGCTGGCCCGACCTTCCGGTCCTCTTCTCAACCGGCCATGGCGACCAGAACCTGCTCACAAACACGCCGAACGGAAAGAAAGTCGGCTACCTGCAGAAGCCCTACGCGTCCGACACGCTGCTCGCCGCGCTGGATGAGCTGCTCGGGTAAGACTGTCATCCTGAGCCGCCGAAGGCGTTGGAGCGCGAAGCGCGGAACGCCGGAGGACGGTCGAAGGACCCCCTCACAGCTTGCATCGTGATTTACCGCCCGCCCGTCCCGGGTTACCAGGAAGGGGGTCCTTCGACCGTCCTACGCTGCTCCGGCTTCGCCTACGCAGCTTCGGCGGCTCAGGATGACAGCTACTGCCCCTTCACCTTCTCGAAAAACGCCACCAGCTTCGGCGACCACGCGGCCGCGTCGAGTCGCAACGCCTGATTCAGCCGCAATGCGGATTGCATATCCGCGGCGGCGCTGATGAGGAGCGGATCGCCGTGGCGCGACAGCATCGCCTGCGTGTAGCGCTCGCAGCCGCGAAGCAGATACGCCTCGGCGTTTTCCTTTGTCGCGATGAGTTGCGTCAGCTCGCGGTCGGATGACGCCAGATCGCCGGCCGCGAACGCGCGGTACGCAGACTCGAGTTGCGCGTGCATCGGATCGACCGCCGGTTCGGAGGGCGCGACAGCAACCGCGGGCGGTTTGCGCGCATCGAGCTCGCGTTCCTTCGCCGCGACTTCGTCGACAACCCGGCGGATCGTTTTCGCATCGCTGCCCGGCTTCAACTCGCGCTCGATCCGCTGCGCATCGGCGACGGAGAGTTTCATCGCCATCAGCCGCCGGCGATACGCCTGGATGGCGAGCTGCGCGTTGACGAAATCCTCGCTGGCCATCTCCGGCTGCGGCTCCGGTTTCTTCACCTCGGCTTTCGGCGCCGGCTGCGGCGGAGCAGCGGTTTGTGTGACGGGAGCGGGGACAGGAACCGGTGCAGGAGCCTTCGGCTGCGGCACATCGTCGAATGGGACGACGATATCGCCCGGCGGCACTTTCGGCCGCACAACCGGAGGCGGCTTCACCGGCCGCGCGGCACGCTGCTTTTTCGCATCCTCGGCCGCCTGGACGAACATCGCCCGAGCCTCGTCGGCAATTTCGGCTGCGCGTTTGTATGTGCGCACCTCGATGCCCGCGTTCGCGTTCGTCTCCTTCGCCTCGGACAGCTTGCGTTGCGCGGCGTGATACGTGTCGCTGTGATCGCCGCCGGCGGTCACCGCATCGACCTGCGCCGAAATCGCGCGCCCGATCGCAGCATTCGCCTCCTGCTTGCTCGGAACCGCAGCGCCTTCCGCGCGGCGCTGCTTCTGTGCATTCGCGCGGGCGGTCAAATCGCGCAACTGCGCGTAGTACACCGTGTTCTGCACCACTCCCTGATCCTCGGAGATCTTCCACTCGCGCAGAGCGCCGTCTGGATCGCCGAGGTTAAGACGCGCGATGCCGAGCCAGAAATGCGGGGTGTACGTGAAGATCTGATCGCGCACACGCGCCGTCGCGTTCTCCTGCGGCGCTTGTTCGACAGCGTGCTGCAGCGCTTGCGCGCCCACTTGGTACTTTCCCGCGCGAACGAGATCGACGCCGCGGTTGTACGCATCGGACCAACTCTCAGCCGCCATCGCAGGCAGAGCAATCAGGAGGAGGAGTAACGCGTGCTTCACGGCGTTCCTCCGCCGAGTTGCGGAAGCGTGGCCGTGGCGGGATCTGCGAATGCGACGTTGATCAACTGCTCCTGCCCCGCCTTCACGTCGACCGTGCGTGTGATCGGCGAACGGAACGCGGGATTCGACAGCGTGATCTCGTACGTGCCCGGCGCGAGATCGACCGGCGCCGGCGTGACGAATGGCGCTTTCAGCTCCACCGTCGCGCCGTTCGCAACATTGCGAATGCTCGTCACCTCGGCCCATGGAAACGCATTCAGCGCCACGCGGCCCGGAGCAAGGGCGACGACGCGCGCCGGCTCCGGCTTCTTCAATTCGATCGGCGCCGGCTTGCGGAGCACGAATGCGGCGATCGCGCCGGCGGCGATGATCACCAACGCGATCACGATCCATCCCATCATCGAACGCCGTGGCGCCGGAACCGGCACCACATTCGTCGTCGACACCTTTCGCAGCGGGCGCGACATCGGCTCGCCGTTTGCCGTCAGAATGGTCGGCGCGTTCGCATCGACGCGCGGCGCTTTCGGCGGTGCGTTGCCGCTCAGCACCGTCGGCGTCGCCACTTTCGTCGGCTCTTCCGTCACCTCGAATGCCTTCGGTAGCGGCGGCGGCGCGCCGGTTTGATCGTCGAGCGACGGCTCGAGCTCCTCGAGAGCGCGCGCCATCTCACGCGCCGAGGCGAAGCGTTTTTTGCGGTCCTTTTCGAGCGCGCGGAAAATCAGCGCCTCCAGCTCCGGCGACGACGGCATCGACGGATTCACCGCGCGCAGCGCCTTCGGCTTCTCGGACGCATGCAGCATCAGGTACGCGTGCGGCGTGTCGGCCTGAAACGGCGGAACGCCGGTCAGCATCTCGTAGAGCACGATGCCGAACGAATAGATGTCGGCGCGGCCATCGATGCGCTCGCCGGCGTCGAGCATGCCGAGGTGCTCGGGCGAGCAGTACTTCCACTTGCCGACGAACATCCCCGTCTTGGTCTTGTTCGCCTCCGTACTGTCGCCCTGCTTGGCGATGCCGAGGTCGATGAGCTTCACGTGCTGCTCGCCGTCCTCATCGCGGTCGATCATGATGTTCTCGGGGCTGATGTCGCGATGCACGATGCCGGCGCGATGGATCGCATCCAGCCCGTGCAGCGCCTCGATCGCCAACTGCGCCGCGTACTTGGGCGACAGTGGACCGTGCGTCTCGATCAGCTCGTGAAGATTGGTCCCCTCGATGTACTCCCACACCATGTAGCGCGAGCTGTCGTCGAGCGTGGAAAAGTCGTAGAGCTGCGCAACATTCGGATGATTGATTCGCGTAGCCAGCCGCGCTTCTCTGAGAAATCGATCATCCGCGCCCGGCTCGTTCGCGATGCTGGAGCGCATCAGCTTGATCACGCGGATCGAGTTGAGATGAAGGTGCAGCACCTTGTAGACCTCGCCCATCCCGCCCACGCCGAGCCGCGACAGGATCTGGTACTTGCCGTCGAGAGGATGCTCGAGGTGCTTTCTGAGGAAATCGGTGATCGGCTCCCCGCAGTACGGGCACGCCTTGAATTTCGAATCGATTTCCGACCTGCAGTGGATGCAGAAGAAGGGCATGAGTTCAGACGAGTGCTGGCGATTATATCTGCGGACAAAAAGTATCCGCAGATTGCGCGGATGGAACGCAGATGAAGGCGGGACGATCAACTACCATTCAGGAATGCTGCGCGAAGAGACGTTCTCCGTTCGTACGACTGCTCGCGAGCAAATTCTCATCATCACTTCCGATGTGCAACGCGCGCTCAGTTCGATGACGAAGGGGGACGGCATCGCCACGATCGTGGTTCCCCACACCACCTGCGCGATTTCGGTGAATGAGAATGCCGATCCGGATGTGCTCGAGGATTTGACGAAGGCGTTGCGCGCGGTCGTCCCGAAGGTGAAATTCGCGCATGGCGAGGGCAACTCGGACGCGCACTTTCTTTCGATGCTGATCGGCTGCTCGCTTTCCTGGCCGTACCGCGGCGGAAAGCTCATCCTCGGCACGTGGCAAGGCATCTACTTCGTCGAGCTCGATGGTCCGCGCTCCAGAAAGGTGACGGTGTACGTCAATGAGTAAGCCAAGCGTTCAGGTGGTCGCGCATCGCGGCATGGGACAACGCTTCATTCAACCCGACGCGCCGCCCGAAAACACGCTGCCCGCGTTCGCCGCGGGATGGAAGATCACGAAGGCGTGCGAGCTGGATGTGCATCTGACGAAAGACGGCCAGGTCATCGTCATCCACGACGACACCACCGACCGCACCACGAACGCCAGCTGGATCGTGCGCGATCGTTTTTCCGCGGAGCTTCGCTCGCTGGACGCCGGCCGCTGGAAATCGCAGATATGGGCAGGCACGCGGCTGCCGCTGATCGAAGACGTGCTCGATTCGATGCCCGACGATTGCGAGCTTTTCATCGAGTTGAAAGACGGACCCCAGGTCGTTCCTCCGACCGCCGAGATCGTGCGCCAATCGGGCAAGGCCGCGCGCGTAGTCTTCATCAGTTTCGATATCGACACGATCGCGCTGGCGAAGCAGGAGATGCCCGACAACGATTGCCTGCTCATCGTCGTCTTCGAGGCCGACTACGACCGCGGCGGATGGAACGTGTCGTACGACGAAGGCCCCGGCTTCCGTACTGTCACCAAGGCCTACGTCGAGGACGATCTGGTCGCGCTCGTGAAGCAGTACGGCCTCACGGGCATCGACACCAGTTTCGCCGTCCCGCCGTCGCTGATCACCCGCCTCGCCACCGAGAAGCTGCGCAGCGTCGTCTGGACCGTCGACGACCCATCCATCGCCCTCGACATGGTCCACCTCGGCGTCAACACCATCACCACCGACCGCCCCGGTCCGGTCCGCGATACGCTCATCGCCGCCGGCTACGAACTCCGCTAACTCCGCCTCTCCGCGTTCCCCGCGTGAAACCGTCCCCCGGAAATGACCCCCAACGCGTAATGGTTTGCTACCACACTCACCCGTCCAGTCGTCCAACAACCAAGAGGAAACAAACTGATGAGCTTGAGACGTATTGGTTCTGCTGTTTCTCTGCTTCTGCTTTCTCTCTCCACCACCGCCGTATTCGCCGCTGACGCGAAGACGGCGCCCGCCGCTCCGATCACCGCCGAGCGTTACGGCACATGGGGCTTCGATCTCACAGGAATGGATCGCACCGTCAAACCGGGCGACGATTTCTTCAAGTACGTGAACGGCGCCTGGGTCGCCAAGACCCAGATTCCTCCCGACAAGACCGGATACGGCGCGTTCGCCGTCCTCACCGATCTCTCCGAGGCCCGCGTTCATGCGCTGCTCGACAAATGGGCCGCCGACAAAACCCTCAAGGCAGGATCCGATGAAGCCAAGGTCGCGGCGGTCTATCGCACCTTCCTCGATGACGCCACCGCCGAGAAGCTCGACGCCAAGCCGCTCCAGCCGTACATCGAGTCCATCAAGAAAGCGCAGACCTACGATGACGTTGCGCGCCTGATGGGCCGCTCCGCCGGCGCCCTCGGCAGCTCGTTCTTCAACGCCGGCATCGGCGACGACGCCAAGAACCCCGACAGGAACGTGCTCTACCTCTCGCAGGCCGGCCTCGGACTGCCGGACCGCGAGTTCTACCTCCAGGACAAATTCAAGGCACAGAAGGACCGTTACCAGCAGTACGTCACCGACATGCTGACGCTCGCCGGATGGGATGAGCCGCAGAAGAACGCAGCCGACATCGTCGCGCTCGAGACGAAGATCGCCGAAGCGCAGTGGACGCGCGCCGAAAGCCGCGACCGCGACAAGACCTACAACCCGATGACCATTGCGGAGCTGGAGAAGAACGCTCCGGGCTTCCCGTGGAAAGTGGCGTTCAAGGAAGCAGGCCTCGAAAAAGTCGACCGCGCTGTCGTCCGTCAGAACACGGCGCTTCCGAAGATCGCCAAAATCTACGCTGACACGCCCGTCGCGACCCTGAAAGCGTGGGAAGCCTTCCACACCGCCGATGACGCGGCGCCGCTGCTGTCGAAGCGCTTCGTCGACACGCATTGGGAGTTCCACGCGAAGTTCCTCAACGGCGCGAAAGAGCAGCGCCCCCGCTGGAAGCGCGCGGTCGGCGCGGCCGAGGAAGCGATGGGAGAAGCGATCGGCCGCACGTACGTCGCCGACTACTTCCCGCCCGAGTCGAAAACGAAGATGGAGCAGCTCGTCGCTGACCTCCGCACGTCGATGAAAGGCCGCATCGAAAACCTGCAGTGGATGAGTCCCGAGACGAAAGCGCGCGCACTCGACAAGCTCGCGCACTTCACCGTCAAGATCGGTTATCCGTCGAAGTGGCGCGACTACTCGGGCCTTGTGGTCAAAGACGGCGATCTGGTCGGCAACGTCGAGCGCTCCGGCAAGTTCGAATGGGCCTACGACATCGCCCGCCTCAATAAGCCGGTCGACAAGGCCGAGTGGAACATGACACCGCAAACGGTCAATGCCTACTACCAGTCGACAAAAAATGAAGTCGTCTTCCCGGCCGCCATCCTGCAGCCGCCGTTCTTCGATCCGAAAGCCGATCCGGCCGTGAACTATGGCGGCATCGGCGCCGTCATCGGCCACGAGATCACGCACGGCTTCGACGATCAGGGCCGCAAGTCCGACGGCACGGGCATGCTGCGCGACTGGTGGGCGCCCGAAGACGCCGCGAAGTTCGAAGCGCAGGCCGCGAAGTACGGCGCGCAGTACGAGGCAGTGAACTTCCCGCAGCTTCCCGGCATCCACATCGTCCCGAAAATGACGATGGGCGAAAACATCGGCGACCTCGGCGGCATCCTGATGGCCCTCGACGCGTACCACATTTCGCTGAAGGGTCAGCCCGCGCCCGTCCTCGACGGATTCACCGGCGACCAGCGCGTCTTCCTCGGCTGGGCCCAAGTGTGGCGCACGATGATGCGCGACGACGCCCTCCGCCAGCAACTCATGACCAACCCGCACTCCCCGGGCCAGGTCCGCGCGTTCGCCCCGCTCCGCAACGTCGATGCGTGGTACGCGGCATTCGACGTCAAAGAAGGCGACGCCGAGTACGTGAAACCCGAGGATCGCGTCCGTATCTGGTAGTCAATTCACATCGCCTCAAACAACGACGGCCACCCGCACGGTGGCCGTTTTTTTGTTGCTCAGTTCGATAGTTATTAGGCGCGTTGCTTGCTCTATGGAGAGCAGGAGGAACCATGGACAACAAAAACAAACCTCACGATTCGAATCCTGATCCCATCACCGGCGAGCCGGGTGCGCATCCCCTCGGCGTCGCGGGCGGCGCGAGCGGCGGTGCTCTGGCGGGCGCGGCCATCGGCGCGGTCGGCGGACCGGTCGGCGCGGCAGTCGGCGGCGCCATAGGCGCAGTCGCCGGCGGACTGGCAGGCAAGGCTGCCGGCGAGGCCGTCAATCCGACCGAGGAAGACGCCTACTGGCGCGAGCATCACACCTCGCGGCCTTACTTCAAGAGCGGACGCACCTACGACGACTACCGCCCGGCGTACGCGTACGGTTGGGAATCGGCGGGCCGCTATCACGGCCGGAAGTTCGAGGACGTCGAGTCCGATCTCAGCCGCGGCTGGGACAGGGCTCGCGGCGCGACGCGTTCCGAGTGGTCCGACATGAAGGCCGCCACGCGCGACGCCTTCGACCGCGCGCAGTCCCGCATGTCGCCCGGCGTCACCCGCGCGTCGGAAACGACCTCCGCGACCGTCGGCAGCACCACGCGCAGCACGAACAATCTCTCCGACGAGAACGAGCTCCGCAATCGCTGATTCGTTTTCGCCTGCCGTTCCGAAACGCCCGCCACAATGGCGGGCGTTTTCTTTTTTGCATTGACGCATCGCTGGTGTCTCCCGTACGGTGTTTCCGCCCACACGTTGCTGCCGCGCAGTCACGACAAAGGAGACATTGATGCGTTTCGTTCGTGTCCTGTCCGCCCCGGTGATCCTGCTTCTGGCGTTTTCCCTTCATGCGCAGTGCGGTGTCGAACGCTGGTCGGTCAAGACCGGCACTGATTCCGGCGCCTCCTCCATCAACCTCGGCTCTTACGTTTCCACGACGATTTACAACATGCTGCAGTCCGCCCATCCCGCCTCGCTCCCCGCCAACAGCCGCGTCGCGCCGCGCGAGACCACGCAGTACCGGCTCAGCGGGACGCTCACGAAGTACGCGCGCGAAGGCGACTCCGACTACCACCTCGTCGTCGTCGATTCCGCTGGGCGCTCGATGATCGTCGAGATCCCCGCTCCGAATTGCGTCGGCGCCGGCAGTCCGTTCGGACCGGGTGTGGCCAATGCGCGGCGGCAGTTCGATGCGCGATTCACCGCAACGACGAGCTTCAAGACCACGTCGACGCCCGTCACGGTGCGCGGCGTCGGCTTCTGGGACTTTCTCCACGGCCAGACCGGCGTGGCGCCGAACGGCATCGAGCTTCATTCCGTCATGGACATCACCTTCGGCGCCTCGGCAGCGATGGCGCCGGGAGTACAAGCACTTCCGTCGCGCGATCCCGCCGACGACGTTCGCTATCCGGCCGACGTGATCCGCGACGAAGACGGCGGCCGCATCCGCGTCTATCGCGGCGGCGACGCAATCGGCGACGCACTCTTTCACGGCGGCGCGGTCGTCGAAGATCCGTCCATCAACGTGATCTTCGTCGGCGACCACTGGGACGCCGCGCATCGCATGCCCGTCATCCAGGCGGTGCGCCAGATCAATGCCGATTCAAACTTCCGCGAGCTCGATCGCTATGGCGTGAAGACGTTCGGCATGCGCGTCAATTCGCAACAGGTCAGCGCGTCAACGCAGGACGTATCCGATCTCGATGTGCAACGCCTGCTCGCATCATCGATCGACGCCGGCCGCATTCAGCACCTCGACGAAAACGCCCTCTACCTGGTCATGCTCGATCCACAGATGGACGCCTCCGTTGCCTCGGATCGCAACTGGCTGTCGTACCACTCCGAGTTCCACCCCACCGATCTCCCGCTGCGCTACGTCGTCGCGCGCGGCAAGCTGGAAGGCCCGGCCCTCCGCGACGCCATCAACGCCAGCGTCTATCGCGCCCTCGTCAATCCCGCGGGTAACGGTTGGTTCTGATCGGATCTACAAATCCCCGCCGTACCCCGGCGGGGATTTCGCTCCTCTTTCTGCTTCTCCTCGTCGCGCTGCCGGCATGCACGGTGAACGTCCGCCGCTACGCCTTCAACGCCGCGCTCGAAAATCAGAAGCACGTCGACAAACTGCGCATCGGCCAAACGCTGTCCGAAGTCGAACGAATCATGGGAAAAGGCCCGGAACGCCGCAACGCCCACGTCCGCTTCGACGGCATCTCCATCGAAGAATGGAGCTACATCACCGACTACGTCCGCCACATGGACACGACCATCACCTTCGTCGGCGGCAAAGTGGACGAGATCCGCGCAGCGCCATGGGAGTCGGATTGACGATGTTCCGAGAAGCCCCTCCTACTCCTTCGCCAGCTCTACCCTTCGGTTCTGCGCGCGGCCGGACACCGTCGTGTTCGTTGCGGCCGGTTGGGTTGAGCCGAGGCCGACGGGGGTGAGGCGGGCGTCGGGGATGCCGGCGGCGACCAGATAGGCCTTCACCGACGCGGCGCGCTTCTGGGAGAGGTCGTTGTTGTGGGCGTCGTTGCCGCTGGAGTCGGTGTGGCCTTCCACGCGCAGCTTCCAATCGGGCTTCGCCTTCATCAAGGCGGTGATCTTGTCGAGTGTCGGCTTGGACTCGGGCTTGATCGTGTCGGAGTCGGTGTCGAAATTGATGCCGTAGATACGTGTGCGGCCGAGTTCCTCGAGGTCCTTGGTCATCTGCGCTTCCGCACCGGTGCCGGACCAATGCGGGCAGGAGCCGACCTCGTTCGAGATCTTCGTGCCGTCCCACACGCTTCCGTTCGCGTCGCTCTGACCTTCGTACCACCAGAGACCGAACATCCGTTTCCCGTCGGGAGTGAAGACCATCAGCGCCGGGCCGTTGTGGTCCTTCCCCTCGCTCCACATGAACTTCATGACGCGACCTTCGATACCGCCGTTGAGGAGGCCGTCGCTGTGCTCGTAGCAGCCGGTCACCGAAGTCCCTTCCTGTTTGAGATGGAACTTGCCGTAGTTGGTGTCGTATGTTCCGCTGGCATCGGCGAAGGGCGTCTGCGTGAGCTGCTTGCCGAAGCCGCGAATCTCCATCAGCTCGATGTATTGCGGCGATCCGTGATTGTTCTTCACGACGACGCGCAGCCAGCGGCCGGGAACCTGCGCCGATACGGGAAAGCTCTGGTTGTCCGCTCTGTCCTGCAGCGAAACCGCGGCGATTTGTTGAAAGCCAGCGGTCGCGCTCGTGTCGGACATCTCGACAGTGATGTCTTTCGCGCCTCGCCCGTCGCCGTCGATGCTGCCGGTATCAAAGGAGAGGCGATCGAGCTGCGTCCGCTCCGGCAGCGCGATCACGATCGTTTGCGGCGCAATCGAATTCTCCGGCGTGGCCCAACCGCTCGTTGCCTTGTCGTCGAGCAGCCAGAAAGCTGACCATCCCTCGGAGTACTCCTGCGGTTTCTGCACGACGAGAGCGCCGGAGGAGAAGGAGATGAGGCTGGGCGTCTCGGCGCTGACTGCAGTGGTTGCCGTCGCGGCGGCAGTCGATGATGCGGTCGCAGTTGCTGTAGTGCCGGACGATGCAGGCGGCGGCGCCGCCTCTTTCTTTCCACAGGCGAAAACGACGGCGGCAACGGAGAGGACGACGAGCAGTCTGCGCATGCGCGAATTATAGGGAGGTCAGTGATCGCGTTTTCTCATGGCGATGTAGACCGCGGCGTCCCAGGCGTTGTGGATTCCGATCAGCAGGAGCAACAGCGCGGTGGCGGCGACGACGTACAGCGCTCCCACCTCGTGCCAGTACGCGGCGACGCCGCTCGCGAAGAGGCCGATGTATGCGATCAACGGAAGGACGATGTGCCAGATGCGATCCTCGAGTACGGGCTTGTAGTGCATCTCTTTGCCGAATCGGAGCGTGACGATCATCGCGTAGATGATCCCGGCCAGACCCTCCGCAGCCAGGCAGGCGGCCAGCGACGCAGGCGTTTGCCGCGGAACGCAGAGGATGGCGGCGATCAGCAGCGTGGCGCAGAAGTGAACGACGGTCGGCGTGGCGAAGACGTCCGAGCCGGTGCTCAGTCCTTCCGTGTCCGCACTCAGCGCGACGACGACGAACTGCAGTCCGGTCAACGCCGCTGCCGAAGATCCCACGATGACGTAGAACGATTCCCACTCACCCGGGACGGTCATTCGGCGCCTCCTTGCGAAGGACGCATTATCACGTCTTCGCGAAGCCGATTTCGCGCGTGTTCCGCGGCGACGGCGCGAGAAGAGCGCGCAACGCCTTGAACATGTCGCCCAGACTGTCGTCATGATCGGTCACGCGCTGTTCGAGCGCTTCGAGCCGCTTCGCGATCTCGGCGTGGCCGCGCACGTAGGCGCGCAAGCGAACGAATGCGCGAATTACGAACACGCTCATCTGGACGGCACGCGGGCTGTTCAACACGGTTGCCGCCATCAGGGCGCCGTGCTCGGTGAAGGCCCAGGGACGCGTTGATGCGTATTTCAGATTGAGGAGGTGGTCACAATTTGTGACCACCTCCTCACGCTCTGCACCTGTCAGCTGAAACCGGAAGTCTCCGGGAAAGCGTTTCGCGTTCCTCTTGACTGCCTGATTCAAGGCCTTAGTCGTCACTCCGTACACATCAGCCAGATCGCGATCCAGCATCACGCACTTCCCGCGTATCTCCACGATGGGAGGATCGAGTTGTCGCGCAAGCATCTTCCTCCCGGATGCAGCGCCTTTCGTTCTTGTCGTCATGCCACCGGTATACCTCGGATGCCGCGCAACTCCCAGGCACCACGATCATTCCTGAGGCGAGTCCTCAATCCTCTCTACTGGTAGTAGTTCAGCTCCGCGCGCTGCGCAAGTTCCAAGGCCGCGATCCGGCGCGGGTTCAACTCAGTGAGGTGGTCACAAACTGTGACCACCTCACCTCGGAGGCGACTCGGAGTTCGCCGTGCGACGGCCCTATCATTCGTCGAGATCGTGCGCCTCTCTCTCCTCATTTTCGCGATAGTCCTCGCGCCTGCCCTCCACGCAAGCGACTACGTCGCCGACTCCGCGTGCGCGAGTTGTCATGAGGCAAAGTACGCGTCGTATCAGGGCGTGGGGATGGCGCAGTCGATGCGGCGTCCGCGCGCGGACGTGCTCATCGAAGATTTTCGCAACGCTCGGTTCTTTCATAAGGCGTCGCGGAGCTGGTTCGAGATGGTTTGGAAGGATGGACGGCTGCTCTTCCGGCGGTGGCAGATCGATGGAGGTGGACGCCGTATCAACGAGATCGAGCAGCAGGTTGATTGGGTCGTCGGATCGGGACATCGGTCGCGCGTCTATTTGTATCGCACGCCGAGCGGCGGGCTGTTTCAGTTGCCGGTCGCGTGGTATTCGCAGGAGAGAGCGTGGGGGATGGCACCGGGATACGACCGCGCGGACCACGACGGCCTCACGCGCTCGGTGCGGCGCGAATGTCTATTCTGCCATGACGCCTATCCAGACGTTGCCGCGGATACTCACTGGTCGCCGCAGCGGTTTCCGGCGGCGATGCCCGAGGGGACTGGGTGCCAGCGTTGTCATGGGCCTGGGGCGAAACACGTGGACGCGGCCGCGGCCGGCGAGGCCTACGCTGCGGTGCGCGCGGCCATCATCAATCCGGCGCGGCTGCCGCCGGCGTTGCGCGACGCGGTCTGTTTTCAATGTCATCTGCAGCCCGCGGTGGCGATGATCGGTCCGCGGCGGTTCGAGCGCGGCGACTTTTCCTTCCGCCCCGGCGAGGCGCTTTCGGACTACATGCTGCACGTCGACATCGACGAGCCGGGACGTCCGCGCGAGCAGCGATTCGAGATCAATCATCACGCGTATCGATTGCGCCAGAGCCTTTGCTACATCAAGGGCGGCATCACCTGCAGCACCTGCCACGATCCGCACCAGCCGCTGAAGAAAGATCCGCGGCTCGCCAACATCGTCGCCACCTGCCTCGGCTGCCACAAGCGGCACACGGCGTCGAACGATTGCGTGCGCTGCCACATGCCGTCGCGCCGTGCGCAGGACGTCGTGCATGTCGTGATGACGGATCACAAGATTCAGCGCCGTCCGCCGGCGAATCTCACCGCGCCGCTTGCGGAGCATGAATCGACGATCGATCGCGTCGAGTTTCTCGATCGCGCTACGGCACCCGAGGGGACGTTAGGCGCGGTGTACAAGGCTGTGGCAATCCTGCGCGCGACGCCGCTCGATCCCGATGCCGCGGACTTCCTCAGCAAGCATCTCGATGCAACGCCGTCGATCGTGCCACGCCTCGATCTCATTGCCGCACAGTTGCAGCAGCGACGGTTTGCCGCAGCGCTCGCGTCGATCGGAGCAATCGGCGTAACCGATCCTCGCGTTCGTAGCTGGCGCGGAACGGCGCTGATGGGAACAGGATCAACTGCCGAAGGCATCGCCGATCTGCGTGCGGCGACGGAGGCCGACCCCGAGGTCCCGGAATTCCAACTCAACTATGGGGAGGCGCTCCATCGAACGGGACACGACCCCGAGGCATTGCCGCCGTTGACGCGCGCAATCGACCTGCGGCCGAACCTCGTCGCCGCGTTGCTGTTGCGCGCTGAAGTGTTCGCTGCCCTCGGGCGCGAGGCTGACGCGGTCGCCGATCGTCGCCGAGCGCTGGCAATCGATCCGAAAAAATAAACCACAGAGGCACAGAGATCACAGAGTCAAACCTCAGTATCCTCTGTGTCTCTGTGGTTCAATCGGTTTTTGATGGAGAACTTCGATGTCGTCGTCATCGGCGGCGGTACTGCCGGGCTGGTGACCGCGTCCGGCTGTGCACGGCTCGGACGCAAGGTTGCGCTGATCGAGCGAGAGAAGCTTGGAGGCGATTGCCTTTGGACGGGATGCGTTCCGACCAAGGCGCTTGTGGCTACGGCGCGGCTCATTCACCAGATGTCGCACGCGGATGCGTACGGCCTCGAACCGCAAACGGTGCGCGTCACGCCGAAGGCGATCATGGATTCGATGCGCGCGCAGCGGCACGCCATCGAGCATCACGATGATCCCGAGAAGTTTCGCGCGCTTGGCATCGAGGTGATTTTCGGCAACGCGAAACTCGCGTCGCGCAACGAAGTCGATGTCGATGGACGGAGGCTCGCGGCGAAGGACATCGTCATCGCCACCGGGACGCGCACGGCTGTTCCGCCGGTCGAGGGATTGACCGAGCATGGCTTTCTCGATCACGCGAGCTTCCTGAATCAGGACGCCTTCCGCGCTTCGCTGCTCATCCTCGGCGGCGGCGCGATCGGCATCGAGTTCGCGCAGATGTTCCGACGCTTCGGCAGCGAGGTCGTGGTCGTGGAGATGGGCGACGAGATCATCAACAAGGAAGATACGGACGTCATCGCGCGCGTTCGGACGATCCTGACCGAAGAAGGCATCGTCATCCGCACCGGCTGGTCGGCGAAGTCAGTGCGCATCGATGGCAGCAAGAAAGCCGTTCGCATCGAGAACGCGCTCGGCGAAACGATGGAGCTGCGCGTTGACGAAATCTTCGTCGCCAGCGGACGACGTGCGAACACAGAAACCCTCGGACTCGAAGCCGCGGGCGTGAAAACGGATCGCGGATTCATCGCTGTCGACAAGTATCTGCAGACATCCGTTCCGCGCATCTGGGCCTGCGGCGACGTTCACGGCGGCATGCAGTTCACGCACGTGGCCGCGTACGAGGCGGTGAAACTCGTGCGCAACATGCTCTTTCCGGGACGCTCGGCCGTGACGTACGACGACATTCCGTGGGGGCTGTACACCGATCCCGAAGTTGGCCACATCGGGATGACGGAACGTGAAGCGATCGGGAAGCATGGTGCGGAAAACGTACGCACGTATCGCGTAGAAATGGCGGACGTCGATCGCGCCGTCGTCGATCGCACCCCCACCGGCTTCCTCAAGCTCGTCTGCGACAAACGCGGCCGCATTCTCGGCGCGCACGCGCTCTGCGCAAACGCGTCGACCTTGATCGAACCAGTCGTCCTGGCGCGAAAGAAGAAGGTGACCGTGTCGCAACTCGCACAACTCGTCTCCCCCTACCCGTCGCTCGCCGACGCGCTGCAGAAAGCCGCCTCGCTGTACTACCAGGACGTAGCGAAAGGGTGGCTCGGATCGCTGGGCAAGTGGATCGCGAAGCGGTCGCAGTAGCGGACCGGGAACGGCATTGGCAATAGAATCCCCCGATCTTGCAAAGGGAGGCAACATGAAAAAACTAATGGTGATCCCGTTCGCGCTCGTTTTCGCCGCGTGCGCACATAGCAAAGGACCGATGGCGATGGCCACGCTCGACTCCACGAGCGGCTCGACAGCGAAAGGGACCGTTCACTTTCAGGACGCCGGAGACAACGGCGTTGAAGTCGTCGCCGATCTGACCGGAGTCCCGCCCGGCGTCCACGGATTCCACGTTCACGAAAAGGGCGACTGCGGCAACAATGGCACCAACGCCGGTCCGCACTTCAATCCGACCACCATGGTTCACGGCGCGCCTGATGCCGTCTCCCATCACGCCGGCGACTTCGGCAACGTCACCGCCGACGACAAGGGCGAAGTCCACGCCCGCTTCACCACGCACTCGATCACCATCAACACCGGCACGAACGCCGTAGTCGGCCACGCCGTCGTCCTGCACGGCAATCCGGACGATCTGGTCTCGCAGCCGGCCGGCAACGCCGGACCGCGCATCGCGTGCGGCGTCACCACATTGATGGGAAGCATGTAGCCATGAAACATCTCGCAATCATCGCGCTCGTCCTGCTGCCGCTCGCTTGCGCTCACCGCGCCGGCACGACCAAAAGCACTTCCACGCCGGGCCGCGGCGCGATCAAACTCACCATCACGCCGAATCCCGTCGTGGCCATGAATGTGGGCGGGAACACCTACGAGTTTCCGTTCGACGCCGTGGTGAAGGAGACTGGCGGTCATCCCGTCACCATCGAGCGTGTGACCGCGAACGTTTTCGCCGCCGGCGGAATCCCTGTGGCCACCGAATCCTACGATGCCGCGAAGATCCAGTCCCTCGGCTTCGCCAGCGCGGTCCAGGCGAAGGGTGAGATTCACTACCGCTTCGCGCCGCGCAAAGAAGTTCCCGACGCTTCCCTCTTCACGTCCGTCTATGGCGACATTCGCGTGGAAGGCATCGACGACAACGGCTCACGCACGACCACAACCACGACCATCACGCTGAAGAAGGGGTAGCAATTAGAATGGCGCGATGACTGACGACAGCCTGAAACATCTCCTGGACGCAAATGCCGCGCGGATCGAGAGCGCGATCGACGGGAAAACGAACGCCATCGAGCAGCGCATGGACCTCGGCTTCGCCGACACGCAGGCGATGATCAAGTTCTCCCACGCCGAGCTCGATCGCCGCGTCCGTTACATGGAGCAAACGCTGCAAACGTTGGAAGACCGCTTCGTAGGCCTACAAACCCGCGTCGATCGCCTCGAAGAAGCAACGCGGACCGAGAACTAGTCTTAGTCTCTCGCTCCGCGTCTCCGCGTCTCCGCGTGAACAGCTTTTGCGTACCTACTCCACCCACTTCGCGATGAACAGATTCATCTCATGCCCCTCCGGCTGCGCGCGGCTGGAAGCCCAGATCAGGTACTGACCATCGGGACTGAACACACAGAAGCCGTCGAAGCCCGGCGCGGTCGTGATGCGCTCCAACCCCTGCCCATCCTTCCCCACTGTCCAGAGATCGAAGTCGAATCCCTTCGCATTCACATTCGACGCGAAGATGATCCGCTTCCCGTCGTTCATAAAGTACGGACAGAAATTCGCCGCGCCGTTGCTCGTGATCTGGCGCTGGTTCGTGCCGTCCGCGTTCATCAGGAACAGCTCCATGTGCAGCGGCTTGACGAGGTCCTTCGCCAGCAGCGCGCGATCTTCGTCGAGCGCCGGCCCGGCGGGATGATTGGCGCGCCAGACAATCTGCGTGCAGTCGCCGTTGTAGAACGCGCCGCCGTCGTAGCCGGGCGTGTTGGTCAGGCGCTTCACCTTGCCTGACGCCGCGTCCATCTCGTACAGATCGAGATCGCCGTCGCGCATCGACGTGAAGATCATCTTCCCGCCTTGATGACACCACGTCATCTCCGCGTCGTACCCGGCCGTGGCCGTGATTTTCTTCGCGTTCGATCCATCGACATTCGCCTCGACGATGTCGAAGCTCGGATAGACGGGCCACACGTATCCGTGCGACATATCCGGCTTCGCGGGACACTCCGGCGCGCCCCCCTCGGTGGTCGCATAGACGATGCGATCGCCCTGCGGATACTTGAAGTAGCCGCACGTCGTCCGTCCTTTGCCGCTGGAGACGAGCTTCGTCTCGCCGGTGACGAGATCCATCGTGTACTCCTGATCGCATCCCGCGCCCGGCACCGTGGCCTGGTAGATGATCTTCGTCCCATCAGGACTGAAATAGGCCTCGGCATTCTCGCCGCCGAACGTGAGCTGGCGGATGTCCTTGAGATGCTTCTCGCCGTCGAACGTTTTCTCGTACGGCTTGCCCGCTTTGATCACGAGTGACGAAACTTTCGGCGCCGGTGCAGCGGCGCCGCCGCGCGTCGTCAACGTCGCGCGCAACGATTTCTTTTCGCCGTTGCGGATGACGATGATGTCGACCGTGTCGCCCGGCTTGTGATCCTGCAGCGCGTACGACATGTCGTAGAGATTTTCGATGCGCGTCCCGCCGATGGAGACGATGCGATCTTTACCGCGGATGCCGGCTTTGTCCGCGGGCGACCCGGGACGGACATCTGCGAGCAGGACGCCGCCGGTGGTCTCGCTCATCGCGCTGTAGTCGGGGACCGTGCCGAGGTAGGCGCCGTAGCCGCGCGAATCGCCTTCCATGGCCGGGGCGGAGGCGGCGCGCGCGTACTGCGGCGTCACGCGGCCGGAAGCGAGATGCATCATCACGCTCGTCCCGAAATCGACCACGTGCTCGATGCCCGCGTAGTTGAGGCTCTCCGCGACATCCTCGGGTGTGTGATAGCGATCGTGCGCACCGGTGAAGAAGTGCAGCACCGGAATCTGCTTCGCGTAGAAGCTGGTCTGATCGGAGGGGCCGTAGCCGTCGCCGCTCGATGTGACGTTGATCTTCGAAAAGGACGTGGCCGCGTCGACGACTTCTTTCCACTGCGGCGCGGAATCGGATCCAAACACGATCAGGCGGTTGTCGCGCATCTGTCCGACCATGTCGAGATTGATCATCGCCACGACGCGCGGGATCAGCGGCGAATGGCCGACGAACCACGATGATCCGGCCAATCCGACCTCTTCGCCGGAGAAAAGCGCGACGACGATCGTGCGCCGGTTGTTCACGTCAGCAAGCTGCGTCTTCAGCCGCTCGGCGATGGCCATGATCGCGGCATCGCCAGAGGCATTGTCGTCGGCGCCCGGATGAATGGCGTGCTCGTTCGGCTTCATCGAGCCCTGACCGCCGTAGCCGAGGTGATCGTAGTGCGCGCCGAGAACGACGACCTCGTTGGCCAGAGCACCGCGGCCGGGAAGGATGCCGGCGATGTTCTCTGCATCGACAAACTGCGGCTTCACGTCGGCGACGCCGCTGATTCGCGTTTCGAGAACTTTTGACCGCGGCTTCAGATCGGCATCGACACTTTTCTGCCACGCCGTCAGATCGCCCACCCATTTTTCGGCGACCGACGTTTTGACCTGCAGCACCGGAATGCCAGCCGGACTCTCGGGACCATCGTTCACGAGCGGCGGAACTTTGTCCTTCCCTTCGTCCTGCAGCGGACCGGTCGTAAAGATCACCGCGACGGCGCCGCGCTCGCGCGCCTGCAAGACCTTGTAGCGCATGGCCGACCAGCGGCTCGGCTTCCGGCCGTCGAACTTCGACGCGTCGTCCTTCTCCTGCGGCTCGTAGCGCAGCATCACCGCGACCTTGCCCTTCAGATCGATGCCGTCGAAATCGTTGTAGCCGATCGGCGTGGCGTCGATGCCGTAGCCAACGAAGGCGATCGGTCCCGCGAACGCGCCGGGGCTGGAGAAGCCGAGCGGCGTCCAGTCGCCGTCGGCGACGCCCTCGAGCTTGTTGCCGTTGCCGAGCGCAACGCCGGTCTTGATCGGGAACAGCTGGCGATACGACGTACCGAACGCCGGTTGCAGTCCGATCGACTTCAAACGTCCTTCGATGTATTCGGCCGCCTTGTGGATGCCATTCGTACTGATTCCCCTCCCGTCGGTCGCGGGCGCTGCGAGAAACGCGACGTCCTTCCGAAGTTGCGGTTCATCCGCAAACACGGAGGTACACAGGAGTATCGAAGCGACGACAGCGAGGCGGCGAACGTTCATTTGAGAGCCTTTCGGACGGCGAGTTGCGCTCATTCTAATGGCGATGGATGTGCGGCACGCATGTCGCACGCGGAGCGGTATGACCAGCGTCGCACTTGTGACCGGATCGAGCCGTGGCATCGGCTTCGAAGTAGCGAAACAACTCGCCGCGCGCGACTACCGCGTCATCGTGACGAGCCGCAGCGAAACGTCCGCCGCCGCCGCGGCAGCGAAAATCGGAGGCGATGCCGTCGCGCATGCGCTCGATACTTCCGATGCCGCGTCCATCCGCGAGCTTGCCGCCTGGATCAAGGGCGAGTTCGCCCAACTCGACGTGGTCGTCAACAACGCGGCGATTCTGCTCGGCGAGAGGACGACCATCCTCGATACACCGCCGGAAACGTTCGAAAAAACGTTGCGCACGAACGCGCTCGGTCCACTGCTGGTCACGCAATCCGTCGCGCCGCTCCTCCGCCGCAGCAAGGCCGCGCGCATCGTCAATGTCTCCTCGGGTGCCGGACAGATTTCGTCGATGACCAGCTACGCGCCCGCCTACTCGATTTCGAAGGCGACGTTGAACGCGATCACGGTCATGCTCGCACATGCGCTGCCGCACGCTCGCGTGAACTGCGTCGATCCCGGATGGGTGCGCACCGACATGGGCGGACGGAACGCCACGCGCAGCGTCGAAGAAGGTGCGGAGACGATCGTCTGGCTGGCCACGTTGCCGAACGACGGACCGACCGGCGGCTTCTTCCACGACCGCCGCCGCATCGCATGGTGATGGTAATCTTCGCCGCGTTTTTGCGGAGCTGACGACCATGCCCGGACCGATCACGGAGTTCATCCAGCATCACTATCGCCACTTCAACGCGGCGGCCCTGCGCGCGGCGGCGGACGATTACATCAAGCACCTCGACGGCGGCAACAAGATGCTGATCACGCTGGCCGGCGCGATGTCGACGGCGGAGCTCGGAATCTCGCTCGCCGAGATGATCCGCCGCGACAAGGTCCACGCGATCTGTTGCACTGGCGCGAACCTCGAAGAGGACATCTTCAACCTCGTCGCGCACGATCACTACGAACGCGTCCCGCACTACCGCTACCTCTCCGCGCAGGACGAGAAGGCCCTCCTCGACCGGCACATGAACCGCGTCACCGACACCTGCATCCCCGAGGGCGAGGCGATGCGGCGCATCGAGTCGGCGGTGCTGAAACACTGGGTAGCGAAGGACATGGAAGGCCGCCGCCTTTTCCCGCACGAGTTCATGTACGAGATCCTGCGCGATGGCTCGATCGCCGAGTACTACCAGATCGATCCGAAGAATTCGTGGATGATCGCCGCCGCCGACAAGAACCTCCCGATGTTCGTTCCCGGCTGGGAAGACTCGACCCTCGGCAACATGTACTCCGGTCACTGCATCTCCGGCGACGTGAAGAACGTGCACACAGTCCGCACCGGCATCGAGTACATGATCGAGCTGGCCGACTACTACACGAAGACTTCGGCATCCGGCACGATCGGCTTCTTCCAGATCGGCGGCGGTATCGCCGGCGACTTCCCCATCTGCGTCGTCCCGATGCTCCACCAGGATCTGCAACGAACGAACGTCCCACTGTGGGGCTACTTCTGCCAGATCAGCGATTCGACCACGAGCTTCGGCTCGTATTCAGGCGCCGTCCCGAACGAAAAGATCACCTGGGGCAAGCTCGGCGTCGATACACCGAGTCATGTGATCGAGTCCGATGCGTCGATCGTCGCACCATTGATGTTCGCGTACGTGATGGGTTGGTGATGCAACGTTTGTCATCCTGAGCCGCCGGAGGCGTTGGAGCGCGAAGCGCGGAACGCCGAAGGACGGTCGAAGGACCCCCTCAGTGCTTGCCTCGTGCAAGAGCCACCGCCCCACCGGGTTAGCAGGTTGGGGGTCCTTCGACCGTCCTGCGCCGCTCCGCCTGCGGCTACGCGGCTTCGGCGGCTCAGGATGACAGTCTTACTGCAGCGCGAGCGAGACCTTCGTCCCATTCGTCGACACACCGTCCTGAACGGCATGCGGATCGGACGGATTTTTCGTCATCGCGTCGCCGTCGGAGTCGAGGCGGGCTTCGATGCGGACAGTGGCGGGCAGCGGCTGCCCCATCATCGAGTCGGCAGCGCTGAGGTCGATGTCGAGCGGGAAGGTCGGGCTGGCGATCCGCTTCACCGCGGCGGGCGGACCGGCGGTTTGGCCGGAGGCGCGGGCGATCACAAAGAGGACCGCATTCGGAGACGGCGCGGCGCCGGCGAGCGTCAACGTTACGTGGACTGACGGGCCCGAGGCCGGAGCGGCGGCGGGAGCGACGGCGGCAGGCGCCGGATTCTTCGCCTGCTCTTTCATCTTGGTCAGCACATCGTCGAGGCGCGCCTTCTGCTCGGGATGGCGACGCGTGGCTTCGGCGATCTGCGCTTCGGCGTCGGCCGTCTTTCCGCGCTGGATGTCGTCCCACGCCAGGGCGACGTAGGCATCGAGAAGCTGCGGGTCGGACTTGATGGCGTGCCGCAACATCTCCGCAGCAGGATCGCGCTGGCCCATCGACATGCGCACGAGCGCCTGATACGTCAGCGCGCGAGCGTCGTCGGGAGTGCGCGCGAGGATGTACTTCGTCTGCTCGAACACGCCCATCAGATTCTCGCGTTCGAGGTAGGCCTTGGCGAGCTGATTGCGCATCTCCAGATCGTCGGGCGATTTCGCGACCGATGCTTCGATCTGTTGCAGCGCGGGATCGGACTGCTGCGGCTGTTGCGACTGCGGCGCGGAGGCCATCGGAGACGGAGCGCTGTCCGTTTTCGGCGTGGCCTTTTCCGTGACGAACCAGCCGATTCCGCCGAGGACGGCAACCGAGGCTGCGCCCCAGATGAAACCGCGGATGGAGGCGGCGCGGGTCAGCGCGGCGATGTCGGCGCTGGGAACGCGGGCGTCCCGCCCGCCGGACTTGGCAGGATCGTGCCCGACGGCGGGCGGGACGCCCGCGCTCCCAGGAGATTTGCGTTTGTCGAGCGCGCGAAGCACATCCGCGGTCTCGCGCTCCAGGCGGCGTTGTTCTTCGACGCTGCCGCCGGTCTCTTTCAATTCGCGCAACTGCTGCAGGAGCACATCGCGTTTCGCTTCGAGGTCGAGACGCTCAACCTCCGGCTTCGGCGCGCGGCTCTTCATGCCGTACCAGAACATGAAGCCGACGATGAGGCCGGACAGGATCATCCCGCCGGCGCTGAGCCAATCGGTCATGGTTTCTCCACCATCTCACGAACGCGCGCCAGGTACGGATCGTCCGCCGGTTCTTCTTCAGCGGCGGCGTGCACCGGCTCGACTTCGAGCTTCTTCGCTTTCGAAACCACGAGCACGAAGCCGATGGCGAGGACGGCGATCGGAAGGATCCAGACCAGCGCGTTCACGCCCTGAAACTTCGGCTTGAGCAGAACGAACTGTCCGTACGACTTTTCAAAATAGCTGAGGATCTGCTCCTCGGTGTACCCGCGCTCGAGCAGCTCACGAACCTGCGCCTTCATGTTGGACGCCATGATCGACGGCGAATCGCCGATGGCCAGTCCCTGACAAACGGGGCAGCGAAGCTCGTGCGAGATGACCATCGTCTGTTGCTCGAGTTGCGGTCCAGACAGCGGCGTCCCTTTCGGCGCGCCGACGAACTGCGCGGCATCGGGCACTTTGATCTGCAGCAGCGCGAGCAGAAAGAACGTCGCGATCATCGCATCGCCTTTGCCAGATTCTCCTGGAGAATCTCCGTGTTCATCGGTCCTTCGTATTTCGCCACGATCGTTCCTGCCGCATTGATGAAGTACGTCTCCGGCACGCCGCCAACGCCGTATGCGATCGCGGTCTTGCCGTTGGCGTCCAGCAGCGTCGGATAGGCGCTTCCGCGCTCGGCCAGGAAGCGGTTGATCTTGTCCTCGGTATCGTTGAACACCACGCCGACGAACTGCACGTTCGGCAACTGGCGCGCGTTGGCGACGAGCGTCGGATGCTCTTCGTAACACGGCACGCACCACGTCGCCCAGAAGTTGACGATGACCGGCTTGCCGCGCAGCGATTCGAGATCGATGGTCTCGCCGGTGTTGACAGCCTTCAGCGCGAACGGCGGCGCGGGCTTGCCGACCAGCGGCGAATCGATGTGCTGCGGATCTTTGCCGAGGCCGGCGAAGAGACCGAAAACGATCGCGGCGACGATGACGATGCCGATGATCAGAACCGTCCGGTTCACGCCATCGCCTCATCGTCGATCGTGGGAGCGCTCTCCGGGACGACGACGTACGTGCGGCGGCGCGCGGGAATCAGCGCGATCAAACCGCCCGCGCCCATCAGCAGCACCGCGCCCCAGATCCAGCCGACCATCGGCATGTTGATGATCAGCAGACCAACCTGATCGCCCTGGATGTTCATGATCGAAAGATAGTAATCGCGTCCGATCGTCGAGTGCACCGCCGGCGTGCCGATCGGTTCGCGCATCGCGGCATACTGATTCATGCGCGGCTCCATCGTCGTCACCGGCTGGCCGTTTTTCGAAATGTTGAAGCGCGCAATCGTCGATTGCCGATGCGGTTCTGCGCGTTCCTCGGTGCCCATGAAGGTGACGGCGTATCCGGCGAACGTCGTGCTCTGTCCGCGCGCCAGCGTCACTTCTTCCTGCGTTCGCATCGTGCTGCTGACGGCGATGGCCACGAAGACGATGACCGCGCCGGCGTGGACGACGTAGCCGCCGAAACGGCGCCGTCCGCGGCGAAGCTGCGCATCGATCAGCGCTGGAGCGAAGGAGTCACCTTTCTTCAACCGCTGCCGAAGCGGAAGCCACATCTGCGCGAACGTCACATGCGCCGCGTAGCCGCCGAAGAGCAGCGTGACCAACGTCCACGCGTTGCGGATGCCGAATGCGTAGCCGATGATCAGCGCGATCGCGCCGGTGATCAGCGGCGGCAGCAGCGCGCGCAACATTTCCTTGCGATTCGTTTTGCCCCACGGCAGCGCGGGACCGACTCCAAGCAAAAACAGCAGCGCCGTTCCGACCGGGACAACCATCGCGTCAAAGTACGGCCGCCCAACGCTCATCTGCTTCCCTTTGATCGCCTCGACGACGAGCGGGAAGACGGTCCCAACGAGCACCGTGAAGGTGAAGACGACGAAGAAAAGGTTGTTGACGAGGAACATCCCCTCGCGGCTCACCGCGCTCTCGATCCGCCCCTCGGCTTCGAGTGAGTCGATGCGCAAGGCGAGCAGGATCACCGAGAAGAGCAGGATCGCGGTGAGGAAAACGAGGATGGTCGGTCCGATGGAGCTCTGCGTGAACGAATGGACGGAGTTGAAGACGCCCGACCGCGTCATGAACGTGCCGAGGATCGTGAGAAGGAAGCTGGCCTGAATCAGCGTGACCGTCCACCCTTTGAGCACGCCGCGGCGCTCCATGACGATGGCCGAATGCAGCGCGGCAGTGGCAGTGAGCCACGGCAGCAGCGATGCGTTTTCGACCGGATCCCACGCCCAGTAACCGCCCCAGCCGAGGACCTCGTACGCCCACCAGCCGCCGAGCATGATGGCGATGGTGAGGAAGACCCACGGCAGCAGGAGCGATGCGCGCAGCGGCCGCAGGAACGATTGTCCGAGGCGGCCGCGCAACAGTGCGGCGGCCGCGAAGCCGAAGGGGATGGTCATCCCGACGTAGCCGAGGTAAAGCATCGGCGGGTGAATGATCATCAAGAGATGGTTTTGCAGAAGCGGATTCGGTCCCGGTCCGTCGAGAGGAACCGGACTCACGCTGAGAAACGGATTCGCAGGACCGGCGATCAAAAAGCTGAAGAACGCGCCGCACGAAAGCCAGGTGCCGATGGCGAACGGCATGTACTCCTGATGCTCATTGCGGTTCACCCAAGTCGTCGCGGCGATGTAGATTCCGAGGATGAATCCCCAGAAGAGGATCGACCCTTCGAGCGACGACCAGAGACTGACGATGGTGACCCACAACGGCACCTGCGTCGATCCGACATGCGCAACATATTGCACGCCGAAATCGTGCGTGATGAGCGCGTACTCCATGACGCCGGTGGCGAGCACCATCAGCCCCGCGAACGCATACGCGAACCGCTGCGACCAGCGCAACCCCTCGGGCGAACGCTTCGCGCCGGCCGCGTAGGCGATGAACGCGCCGGTCGTCGAAACGAGGACCGAGGCGAGAATGAGGAAACGTCCGAATGTGGCGGTCATTGTTTCAAGTGGTCAGTGGCCAGTGGCCAGTGGTCAGGATCAAAAACGACCTGACCACTGACCACTTGCCACTGACCACTTCCTTAGTCCTTCAATCCTTCCGTCGACTTCATCAACTTCTGCAGCTCTTCTTTGTTCACCGCGTGGCCGGCCTTCGGGGCGCGGTATTCGTTGTTGTGCGAGACCATCAGGCGGTTGCATTGAAAATAGCCGGAGCGGGTCATGGTGCCTTCGACGACGACGCCGATGTTCTCGCGGAACATCTGCGGCGGAACTCCGGACGACTTCACGTGCACGATGCCGGTGGCGTCCTTGACGTCGAACTCGAGACCCGAAACGCCGTTGCGTCCTTTCACCGAATGCGGCGCAACCATGCCGCCGAGGCGGATCGTGGCGCCGTAAGCCTTGTTGCCGGCGGCGTGCAGATCGGTCGGCGTCCAGTAGTAGACGAGATTCTTGCTGATGCCGCCGTACGCGATCACGAGAAACGCGGCGATTGCCGCCGCGAACGCCGCGATCATGAAACGGCGCGTTTTGCGGCGCATGGCATCGCTGGCCGTTGGTTCAGTCATTGTTCCTCCGCTTGATTTCGCTGCGTAACCGCGCGATGACGCTGCCGCCGTAAATTGCCAGCACGATCGCGGTCACCGAGTAGGCGGCCACGACGAAGTTCCAGCCGCCAGGGATCATTCCGTTCATACGCTTTCTCCCACCGGCGGCGGTACGAGCTCCTGCTCGAGCCGCATCGAGGCCACGCGCGCGCGCAGCATGATGAACGCTGTCATCAGGAAGAGGATGCCGAACGCGTTCATGCGCAGCGGCAGCCAGAACTGGCGCGAGACGGTGCTCGGACTCGACTGCAACTGGTGCAGCGAGTTCCACCAACGCACTGAGTAATAGACGATCGGGACGTCGACGTACGCGATGATCGTGGCCACGGCCGACCAGATGGCCCGGCGCGCGGGATCATCGACGAACTTACGAAGCGCGAGGATGCCGAGAAACGCGAAGAGCAGGACCGCGGTCGTGGTCAGCCGCGGATCCCAATCCCACCACACGCCCCACGTCGGTTTGGCCCAGATCGCGCCCTGACAGCAGAGCAGGAACGCGAGGACGACGCCGACTTCGATGGCCGCTTCCATCCGCGCGTCCCATTTCCAGTCAGACTTGAACAGAAAGATGACGGCGCAGACGAACGCGAACGTCATCGCCAGCAGCGCGTTCCACGCTGTCGGCACGTGCACGTACATGATTCGCTGCACCTGTCCCATCAAGGCCTCGGGTGGCGCAACGAAGAGGCCGATGTACGAGCCGATCGCGAGGAAAAGAATGCCCAGACCGAGGATGATCCAGGGCAGCCGCGGAAAGCGATTGTTGTCGACGCGCATTGTTTTGGGACCGCTCACTCTTCAACGACCTTTTCGAAAAGAAGTCCGCAGAGAGACCAATAAATTGCATCAAACGAAGCCAGCAGGACGATCCACGATCGCACCTGATTCATCGGGTCGCCGAGGATGATCAGCGAGGTCGCTTTTACAGATGCCAGTAATGCAGGAACGATAAGCGGAAACAGCAGCAACGGCAAGAGCGTCTGCTTCGAACGCACCTGCGCGGTCATCGCCGCGTAGAGAGTGCCGGGCGCGGACAGGCCCGCGGCGCCGAGGGCGATGACGAGGATGAGCATCGGGATGCGCGTCGTGCCGGCGTCGTAGAGGACGACCATCACCGGAATCAGGGCGATGCCGAGGAGGGTGAGCTGCAGCCAGTTGGCGATCGCTTTTCCGTAGTAGAGCGCACGCGGATTTGCCGGAAGAAGCAGCAGGCCTTCCATGGCGCGATTCTCCATCTCGGCATGAAAGCTTTCCGCGAGGGTGAGAGTCGATGAGAGGAGCAGTCCGAGCCAGAGGAAGCCGGCGGAGAACTGGCGAAGGAGTTCGGCGACAGGTCCAACGGCGAAGCTGAAGAGCAGCAACGCGGCCGCGCCGAAAACGAAGACGGCCATGAATTGCGCGCGGCTGCGCCATTGCAGAAGCAGCTCTTTGCGAAGGGCGGCGGTCAGCATGGGGACCACCTGTCATCCTGAGCCGCCCGAGCCGCGCGGCGCGAAGCGCAAGACGGCGCAGGACGGTCGAAGGACCCCCTGATGCTTGCCTTGATCAAGTACCGCCACCCGTCCCTGGTTACCAGGAAGGGGGTCCTTCGACCGTCCTCCGCTGCTGCGGCTTCGCCTACGCAGCTGCGGCGGCTCAGGATGACAGTCATCAAACCGCCACCTCCGAGGCCTTCCCCCGCCACGCCACCCGCCCGGCTTCGAGCAACAGCGCCTCGTCGGCCGAGGAGGCGGCGCGCTCGAGTTGGTGCGTCGCGAAGATGACGGTCGTCCCGTCCGCCTTGAGCTCGCGCACGACGTCATCGACGAGATCAAACCCCTCGGGATCGAGTTGGCCATACGGCTCGTCGAGCAGCGCCACCCGCGGCTCCTGCAACAGCACGCGTGCGAACGACAGCCGCTTGCGCATACCGGCGGAGAACGTCGCCACGACGTCATCTGCGCGGCGGCCGAGTCCGACGCGATCAAGCAGCCCGGCGACGTTCGTGCGAGGGCGTCCGAGGTGGTCGGCGACGATCGACAGATTCTCGCGGGCGGTGAGCGAGTCGTAGAGATACGACGCGTGGCTGAGTAGCGCTACCAGCTTGCGGACGTCTTCGCGCTCAGTGACCACATCGAAGCCGCCGACGCGGGCCGAACCGCCGTCGGGGCGGACGGCGGTGGCGATGGTCCGCAGCAACGTGGACTTCCCCGATCCATTCGGTCCGGCCAGCATCAGCACCGCGCCGCCGGCGAGGTTGAACGAGACGTCGGCGAGCGCCCACCGGCGGCCATACCGGCGGGCCAGATTCTGCGCTTCGATGCCGGCGGAGGCGTCCATGCACGCGCAGTGTCGTTCAGGAGCGGGTGCGGGGCAAGGGCGTATCGGTTACACGAGGATGTGTCGCGCGTCACCGCGCTATCATCCCGCGCGATGCGTACCACCGCCCTCGCGCCCCTCCTGATCCTCGCCGGCTGCTCGATCATCGCGCCTCCTGCCCCGCCGCCGCCCGCGCCTGGGCCAACTCCCGCGGCGCCCGTTGCGTATGGATTCAAACTCGAGGAAGAAGTGAAGATCCTGCAGATCGAGGACCGGCGTCAGTACTACGCGCCGCTCATCGATTGGGGCATTCATCATCCCAACGCGCTGCACCGCGCGCGGATGGCGCTGGCACTGGGCCGCATCGGGCCGCAGACGTTTGTGGATGTCAACAACAATGGTCAGCGCGATGAAGGGGAACAGCAGGCCGGAGTGGCGCAGCTCGTGACGCTGGTCCACGACCCCGATGCGAACGTTCGCGCCACTGCGGCATTCGCACTCGGCCAGATCGCCGATGCGGCTTCCATCGATGCATTGGTGCAGTTTGCGAACGACGCTGATGGCGACGTGGCCGGCGAAGCGGTCGAGGCGCTTTCGAAACTGGCGGCGAAGGTTCCGCTGGCGCGTTACGCGGCATTCACAGCGGCGCAAGTTCCGGAAGGGATTCGCGCGCGCGCCATCCGCCTCCTGTTCCGCTTCAAGAGCGACGAAGCATCAACGATCGCTGCTGACGCACTGGCCTCGCCGTCGCCGCGCATCCGCGAAGAGGCCACCTACGCACTGGCGCGGCGGGCGTTCGCGGCCGCGCGCCCGCGGCTGGAGCTGCTCGTCAACGATCCGAATCCGCAGACGCGCGCGAATGTCATGTCGGCCCTCGGCCGCATCGCCGCGCCGGAGTCGCTGCCGTTGCTGATCGAGGCGTTGCGCGATCCGCATCCGTGGGTGCGCACGAACGCGGTCGTGGCGATCGCAAGGCTCGCGGCGAAAGAGCGCCACAACATCGAGCGGCCGGAGATGCCGCAGGACGCACTGCGCGTGCTGGAACTGCTCGAAGATCCCGATCCCGGCACGCGCGCCTCATCGATCGACACCCTAGGCTACTACGCGGTTCACAGCGACCCGGCGCGCCGCCGCCTGCTCGACGTCGCCGCGAACGGCTCGCGCTGGGACCGCGAGCTGGCCGCCGGCGCCATCGCCAAAAACCTCGGCGACGAGAAGCTGTTGCCGGCGGAACTGACTGGATGGGCGAAGGTGCGCGTCCTCGAAGCGGCCAGCGCCGTCTCGGACGCCGTTCGCCAACGCTACGCGCACGATCCCGATCCGCTCGTCCGCGCGCAGGCGCTGGCAACGATCGCTGACGATCACATCGACGCGAACCTGCCACTGATCCGTGCAGGGCTCGACGATCCCGACGTCATCGTGCGCGGCTACGCCATCGGCGCGTTTGGAAAATCTCACGATCCCAACAAGCTGGCCACACTCCAGGCCGCGGAAAAACGGGCGCGAAGCGACAAACAGAATGACGCGCGCCTCGCCGCAATCGGGTCTCTGGCCGAGATCGACTACCCGGAGCGAGAGAGTGTGCTTCGCGCGCAACTCGCCGACGCCGATCCGGTCGTCCGCCGCATCGCCGCAGATTCCATCGAACAGAAGCTGAAGAAGCCGCGCCCGCAGTACACGCCGCTGCCGGTGACGCGCACCGACTACGCGCAGATCGTGGAGTGGTCGCACCATCCGCACACCGCCACGATTCACATGACGCGCGGCAACATCAACATCGCGCTGCTGACGCAGGACGCGCCGGTGACGACCTGGAACTTCGCCCAGCTTGCCCGCGCGAAGTACTTCGACAACAGCTCGTTCATGCGCGTCGTCCCGAACTTCGTCATCCAGGGCGGCGATCCGCGCAACGACATGGAAGGCGGTCCGGGCTACGCGATCCGCGACGAGATCAATCTGCAAAAGTACACGCGCGCCGCGGTCGGGATGGCGTTGTCCGGCCCTGACACCGGCGGTTCGCAGTTCTTCATCACGCACTCCCCCCAACCGCACCTCGACGGCGGCTACACGATCTTCGGGCGCGTGACCGCGGGGATGACGGCGGTCGTCGATCAAACCGAGCGCGGCGATCGCGTGGAGACGATCACGATCGACTAAAAGCGTTTCACCACAGAGGCACAGAGAACACAGAGATGTTCTTTGTGTCCTCTGTGTCTCTGTGGTTAAGCAGTTTTCTTAGCCATCAACCACCCCACCAGAAAAATCGCGCCGCCGATGAACAGCAGGCGCACTTCCAGGTTCACGTTGTCTTTCAGCAATCCGGTGAGCAGGCCGATCGGAAGGATGATCATTCCGATCAATTGGAAGAGGCGGCCAAAGAGCGCGGACATGGCGCGCGAAGTGTACAGTCTCGCTCCATGCCCAGACTTCATCGCGCCGACGCCTTCCTCATCGTCATCGACGTGCAATCGAAACTGATGCCGGTCATCAGCGAGCGCGAAGCGGTCGAGCGCAACATCGAACGGCTCGTGCGCGGCAGCAGGATCGTCGACATCCCCGCTCTCCTCACCGAGCAGTACGTCCAGGGCCTCGGCGCGACCATTCCGATCATTCGCCGCGCCTTCGAGGAAACCTCCGGCTACGTCCCGATCGAGAAGTCGTGCTTCTCCGGCTACGGCTGCGCCGAGTTCGTCACCACCACGCGCAATCTGCACCGCAAACAGGCCATTGTGGCCGGCGTCGAGGCGCATGTCTGCGTCTACCAGACCGTCGGTGACCTCATCGCCAACGGCTACGACGTCACCATCGTCGCCGACGCCATCTCCTCCCGCACGCAGGAGAACAAGGACATCGCCATCCGCCGAATGATCTCCGACGGCGCGCGCCTCAGCTCCACGGAGATGGTTCTGTTCGAGCTGACCGTGAACTCCGGAACGGACGAGTTCCGCGAAATGTCCCGCCTGGTGAAGTAGTGGATTAGTCGATTAGGAATCCGGAGGGGCCGGTTCTTCACCGCGTCCTAATCTACTAATCCACTAATCGACTAATCCACTACTGCTGAGTGTCTCCTTCTTGCACACACGTTCCGCAGGAGGACACACTCATGACTGAACTGAAAGGCAAGCGCGTCGCGCTCATCGTCACCGATGGATTCGAGCAGATCGAGATGACCAGTCCACGCGAGGCGCTGGACAAGGCGGGAGCGAAGACGGTGCTGGTTTCGCCGAAAGATGGCAAGGTGCAGGGATTCAAGCATCACGACAAAGCGGATTCGTTCGACGTCGATCTGGCGCTGTCGAAAGCGAATGCGTCCGAATTCGACGCGGTGGTTCTGCCGGGCGGCGTCATCAACGGTGACGCGTTGCGCATCGAGAAGCGCGCGCAGCAATTCGTACAGGAGATGGATCGCGCCGGCAAACCGATCGCCGTCATTTGCCACGGCGGCTGGCTGCTCATTTCTGGAGGGCTCGTGAAGGGCCGCCGCATCACCACGTGGCCGACGCTGCAGGACGACATGCGCAACGCCGGGGCTGACTGGCAGGACCGTGAAGTCATCCGCGACCGCAATCTCGTCAGCAGCCGCAAGCCCGACGATCTGCCCGCATTCAACCGCGAGATGCTCGGCGCAATCGGCGAAACGCGTCCCTCGAAGGCGCCCGGCGATCAGCAGCGCGACTCGCTCGAAGTCCGGCAGTAATCGGTGTGTGAGTGGATTAGTCGGTTAGCCCTCCCAATCGACTAATCCACGAATCGCCATCCACTTCGTAGGCAGCGAACTTGCTGATACAGCGTGAGATGCCGACGAATGACAAACGCATCCTGATCGTCGACGACGATGACGCAATCCGGGCGCTGCTGTTCACGATCCTGCGGCGTAAACGGTTCTCCGTCGACAGCGCGCGCAACGGCCTCGAGGCGCTGACGCGGCTGCGGACCTGCGTCTACTCCGTGATGCTGCTCGACCTGATGATGCCGATGAAGAGCGGCTGGGACGTCCTCGACGAGCTGAAAAAACTTCCCGCCGCCACGCGGCCGGTCGTCATCGTTCTCACCGCCGGCAACGAGCCGCGCGATCTCGATCCATCCATCGTGGCCGGATCGATTCGCAAACCGTTTGACGTCGAGCTGCTCATGGCCACCGTCACGGCGTGCATGAACGCGCTCAACGAACGCGCCCAGCTTCCCGACTGCCCGCCACCGGACAGCGCGGCAGTACCCACCGAGAAAGTGAACTGAGCTGGCATAGCTCTTGAGATTACCGACCGACAAAAGGATGAACGCAATGTCAGCTACCGAAGCGAGAGTGCTCATCATCGAAGACAACGATGCCCTTCGTGCCATGCTCTTCACGATCCTTCGCCATCAGCCCCTCGGCGTCGACACCTCGGCCGGCGCGGAAGACGCGCTCGAAAAAACGCGCCAGTGCGACTACGCGCTGATCCTCATCGACATGAGTCTCGCCGGCGATGAGGCGCTGGCCTTCCTGACGCGCTTCCACGAAGAGCGCCCCGAGGCCACGACGTTTGTGCTGGCGGTGCGCGATCCGAATTCCGAAATGCCCCTCGATGCATCGCTCGTCAGCGCGATGGTGAACAAACCGCTGGAAATCGACACCCTGGCCGACGTCGTTCGCGAATGCGCGCTGGTCGTGCCGCCACCTGAAGATCCGCTTCCGTGTCCGCCGGCGGAGAGCGAGTTCCGCTCGCACTTCGACGACAGCGGCGCGTTCTTCAACTAACGACGTGGTCGACGCGATCGGCTGGGCAAGCTCCGTCATCCTCGTACTGACGATCGCGAATCAGATTCGCAAACAGTGGCAGGCCGGTACGAGCGAAGGCGTCTCGACCTGGCTTTTCGTCGGACAACTCGCCGCCTCCACCGGCTTCACGATCTACAGCCTCCTCCTGCACAACTGGGTCTTCGCAGTCACGAACAGCGTGATGCTGCTAAGCGCACTGGTCGGCTACGCGATCACGATGAGGCAGAAGAGAAACGCTCGCAAGCAATGAGCACTTGTCATCCTGAGCCGCCGAAGCGACGTAGGCGAAGCCGGAGTCGCGTAGGACGGTCGAAGGACCTCCTTCCTGCTAACCCGGTTGGGCGGTGGTTTTTCACAAGGCAAGCATCGGGGGGTCCTTCGACCCTTCGACCGTCCTCCGGCGGCTCAGGATGAGAGGCTATTTCCTGCACGACCAACAATTACAATCCCGCCCGCATGACCGATCGAACGCGCGGCACTCTCTTCATCGTCGCCGCGTCGATCCTCTGGTCCACCGGCGGCATCGGCATCAAAGCCGTGGCCGACTCCGGCCTCAAAGTCACGTTCTACCGCTCCCTCTTCGCCGCAATCGCGCTCATGCTCTTCCTCGGGCGCAAGGTCTGGGGACGGCGACAGTGGAAATCGACGCCGGCGTTCATCATCGCCATCATCAGCTACGCCGCCTGCCTGACCGCATTCGTGATCGCCACGAAGTGGACGACCGCCGCGAATGCGATCTTCCTGCAATACGCCGGCGTGGTCTGGGTGCTGCTCCTCTCGCCGATTGTCTTGCGCGAGCCGATGCGCGCGCGCGATGTCATTGCCATCGCCGTGGCCATGAGCGGCATGGCCCTCTTCTTGGTTGGCCGTTTCGAAACGCGCGGCATGGCCGGAAACGGCATGGCCCTCGTGTCGTCCGTCTTCTTCGCAGCCTTGATCCTGGTGTTGCGACGTGAACAACGCGCGGCGCAGGCGGCCGTAACGTGGGGCAACGTCGCCTGCGCGCTGGCCGTACTGCCGTTCATCAGCCACGACCTCGCGCTCACCCCGCGCTCGTTCGCCGTCCTGGCCTTCCTTGGCGTCTTCCAGATCGCGATCGCCTACGTGCTCTTCGTGCGCGGACTCGCCTACGTCACGGCGACGCAGGCATCGCTAACCGGCATGCTCGAGCCGGTCTCGAATCCGATCTGGGTCTTCCTCTTCCTCGGCGAGAAGCCTTCCGCGTTCGCGATCGCCGGCGCGCTGGTCGTGCTCGCGGCCATCGCCTGGCACACGCTCGCGGGAGAGCCGGCAGTCGGCCTGCCGGCTCCCGATTGAGCGCCGTTACGCGATTCCGAACAACGCCACTGCGAACTGGATGTTCGGATCGTTCGTGATGTTGTCGGTCGTCGCTCCGTACACCACCGCGCCGCCGCCGCCGACGGTGATCGAGATCGACTGATTCGGGCCGATGACCGTGCCGGCGAAGAACGTCGTCGAATCGACCTGCTCGAAAAAGTTCGGCAGATAGGTTTTCGACACAGTCTTCAATGCCGTTCCATTCGTGTCACGCAGCACAGCCGTAATCGTCGCGCCTGAAAAGAAGGTGCGCACGCCGATGTTGAAGCGCGTCTTCGTCGGATCGACCGGCGTGACCAGGAATCCCGTGAAGCCGGCCTGGATCACGCGAGGATCGCTTGGATCGATGACCTCCTCGGTCAACCCGGCCGATCCGAGTGCGCCCGCATCGTTGAACACGCGCGTGATGATCACCGGCTTCGTTGCCGACGGCGCGGCGATGAGATCCACGCTGCCGAGGCCCGAGCGGCCGAACGCGGCCACGACGTCGGGGAACGTCACCACCTGTCCGGCCGCGACGGTGTAACTCAGCGACGGATCGGACGAACTGCCGCTCGCGCCGGCCGGATGGAAAACGAGTCTCCCGGTAATCGACCCTGTCGACGTCGGCGCGCCGAACAGGAGCTGCATCGACGTCTTGAAGTTCGATCCGAGGCCGCCGGCGGTCGAGCCAACGACCGGGATGTAGCCGCGGACCTGCTCCGTCGCCGCCGGTCCGCTGCCGCTGAGCGCCAGCGGCGCGCCTGTTACCCCGGTGGAGAGGTCAACGCTGCCGGTCACGTCGGACGGAAATTCGACATGTCCGGCGCTCGTAAACCCGAAGAACGTCCCCGGATTGCCGCAAGCGGCGACACGCGCGACGCCGATCAAATCTCCCTGCTGAACCGAGACCGCGGGCGACATCGCAAAGGTGTTGTCGGCACCGACCGAGCTGAAAGGCCCGCGCTCGGCTGTCATCGTCAGCGTGTTGCCGCTGCGCCGGAAAAACTTGATCTTGATCGCAGTGGAGCACCCGCTTTGCGACCAGTAGATATGAGCCGAGGTCACCGTTCCCGTTCCGCTAGCGGGCGCGGTCAGGTCGATGTCCGTACGAACCGCGGCGACATTCAAGTCGCTGGCATTCGGCGCTCCTGAAAACGCCGAACCGATGGTCAGCTGCGCAAACAGCGGGGCGGAGGTCAGAAGAAGTACGACGGCAAAACGCGCTAGATGTCTGGACATGGCGATCTCCTCGTGGCGAATTTTACGTCTCCGGATAGTGCGGCGGGGGGCGCCAGCGTTTCAAAAGGCTTTCACCACAAAGGCACAAAGAGCACAAAGAGCACAAAGAGATTTCTTCGTGTCCTTTGTGTCTTTGTGGTTCAAAGCCTTTTGCGGCAGCAACCTGCGCCTGCTTCTTGCACTGCATGCGCGCGTGTCCGTATTTGCTTTGATCGAGCCGGCGACGGGAGAGACGCTCGCCTCGATTCCGCAGGCAACGGCCGACGACGCTGATCGCGCCATCCGAGCCGCGGCCGCAGCGTTTCCGAAGTGGCGCGCCGTCAACACACGCGATCGCGGTCGGATGCTGCTGCGCCTCTCGCAGCTGATTCGCGAGAACGCCGAGGAGCTGGCGAGGATCGAGTCGCGCAACGTGGGGAAGCCGATTCGCGATTCGCGCGATGAAGTCGGTCTGGCCGCGAACTGCTTCGAGTACTACGCCGGCACGACGAACAAAGTGGGCGGCCAGACCATCCCCGGCGCCGCGCCCGGCCTGCTGATGACGTTTCGCGAAGCGGTCGGCGTCTGCGGAATCATCGTGCCGTGGAACTTCCCGATCGCGATCACGTCGTGGAAGTCGGCGCCGGCGCTGGCCATGGGAAACACGGTCGTGCTCAAGCCGGCCGAACAGACTCCGATGACCGCGCTGCGACTGGCCGAGCTGGCGCTGGAGGCCGGAATCCCGGAAGGTGTCTTCACCGTACTGACCGGGCCGGGATCGGTCGCCGGCGAAGCGATCCTCACGCATCCGCTCGTGCGCAAACTCGCCTTCACCGGCTCGACGGAAGTCGGCAAGCGCGTCATGGAGCTTGCGTCGCGCGACATCAAACGCGTCAGCCTGGAACTCGGCGGCAAGTCCGCGAATCTGATCTTCGACGATTGCGATTTCGACCGCGCCGTCGTCTCGGCTGTCTCCTCGTCGCTCGGAAACGCAGGACAGGATTGCTGCGCACGCAGCCGCATCCTCGTGCAACGCTCGATCTATCACCGCTTCTCGAAAGCGCTGATCGAAGCATTTGGAAACGTACACGTCGGCGATCCGCTCGACGACGAAACGGAGATGGGCCCGCTCGTCACCGCCGCGCATCGCGACCGCGTGTTGCAGTACATCGCCACCGGCAGATCCGAGGGTGCGACGCTGGCAACTGGCGGAGAGTCGCGCGAAGGCGCCGGTACGTACCTCGATCCTGCGGTCTTCCTCGACGTCGATCCCGGCATGACCATCGCCCGCGAAGAAATCTTCGGCCCGGTCGTCGCGGTGATGCCGTTCGATTCCGAGGATGATGGCGTGCGCATGGCGAACGACTCGCAGTACGGCCTCTCCGGCTCGATCTGGACGCGCGACGTCGCCCGCGCGCTGCGCGTGGCCCGCGCCTTCGAGACCGGCAACATCTCCATCAACTCCGGCAGCAGCGTCCATCTCGAAGCGCCATTTGGAGGCGTCAAACAAAGCGGCATCGGACGCGAACTCGGACTGGCCGCGCTCGATGCGTACACGGAGTGGAAGACGGTGTATGTGGATGTGAGCTGAGCGGGTGTCGCTGGTCGGGAGTCGGGGGTCGGAAAAATTCGGCCGCCTTTCTCCGACCCTCGACCCCCGACTCCCGAACAACGAGAAACCATGCAAGGCCGAATCGACATCGAAACCCTCAAACGTCTCGTCGCTGACGATGAGATCGATACCGTCATCGCCGCGTTTCCCGACATGTACGGACGGCTGGTCGGCAAGCGGCTGGTCGGGCGCTTCTTCGTCGATGAAATCCTCAAGCACGGCATGCACGCGTGCGATTACCTCCTCGCGTGCGACATCGACATGGATCCCGTGCCCGGCTACGCGTTTACGTCATGGGCGAAAGGCTACGGCGACTTCCGTCCCATCCCCGATTTCGAAACGCTGCGCGTCGCGTCGTGGCTGCCGAAGACGGCGCTCGTGTTGTGCGACGTCTATCGCGAGCACGAACACGAACTCGTTCCGGTCGCGCCGCGCAGCATGCTGCGGCATCAACTGAAACGCGCCGCCGGTCTCGGCTTCGCGGTCATGGCCGCCTCGGAGCTGGAGCTGTACGTCTTCAAGGATTCGTACGAGACCGTCGCCGAAAAAGGCTTCATCAACGCGACGCCGATCGGACGCGTCATCGAGGATTACCACATCCTCCAGAGCACGAAGGAAGAGCATCTCGTCGGCGCGATCCGCTCGCACCTCGAGCGCTCCGGTGTGCCGGTCGAATCATCGAAAGGCGAATGGGGGCCGGGGCAGCAGGAGATAGGACTGCGGTACGCCGAGGCGCTGGAGATGGCCGACCGGCACTCGATTTACAAACATGCTGCGAAGGAGATCGCGTGGCAGCAGGGCCACGCCATCACGTTCATGGCCAAGTGGGACGAGCGCTACGCGGGTTCGTCGTGCCACATCCACATGTCGCTGTGGGACGAGAAGGGGAAGAAGCCGCAGTTCGCAGGCGAAGAATCGCTCGGACCGATTGAATGCTCCCCCACCTTCCGCTGGTTCCTCGGCGGATGGATGAAGCACATCCGCGAGCTGTTCGCGTTCTTCGCACCGTATCCGGCGTCGTACAAGCGCTACGTGGAAGGCTCATTCGCGCCTACCGGAATCGCCTGGAGCTTCGACAACCGCACCGCCGGCTTCCGCATCGTCGGCAGCGGCCCGTCACTCCGCATCGAATGCCGCGCGCCCGGCGCCGACGCGAACGTCTACCTCGCCTTCGCCGCCGCCATCGCCGCGGGACTGGACGGCGTCACCAATCACATTGAGCCGCCCCCGGCGTTCGAGGGCGACGTCTACAAGGCAGCGTCCGATCTCCCGCACATGCCGCACTCGCTGAACGAATCGATCGCCACGCTGTCCGAGAGCGCCTTCGCGCGCGATGTCTTCGGCGAGGACGTCGTCGATCACTACCTCCACTTCTTCCGCACCGAACAACGAAAATTCGACGCCGTCGTCACCGACTGGGAACGGCGGAGATACTTTGAAATGGCGTAGATGAAAGGGTGAAGAGTGAAGGGTGAAGAGTGAAAGAAGCGCCGTGGTACAGCCTTTTTTTCACTCTTCACTCTTCACCCTTCACCCTTCACCCTTTGAGGACAACCATGCGACTCGAAAACAAAGTGGCGTTAATCACCGGCGGCGGCTCCGGCATTGGCAAAGCATCGTGCCTTCTCTTCGCGAAGGAAGGGGCGAAAGTTGTCGTCGTCGACCTGAAAAAAGAAGCGGCCGAAGCGACCGCGAATGAGATCGGCGACAACGCCCGCGCCTTCGCCGCCGATATCTCGAAAGCATCCGATTGCGAAGCGATGGTGAAGTTCGCTGAAGAGACGTTCGGCAAGCTGAACGTCGTCTTCAACAACGCTGGCATCTTTCATCCGAACGACGAGTCGGTCACCAACACCACCGAAGCGATCTGGGACATGGTGATCAACGTCAATCTCAAAGGCGTCTTCCTCGGATGCCAATACGCGATCCCCGCCCTGCTTCGCGCCGGCGGCGGCTCGATCATCAACACCGCCTCGTTCGTGGCCATCATGGGCGCCGCCGTCCCGCAGATCGCCTACACCGCCAGCAAAGGCGGAGTCCTCGCGATGACCCGCGAGATCGCCGTGGAGTTCGCGCGCCAGAACATCCGCGCCAACTCCCTCTGCCCCGGCCCCGTCGAAACGCCGCTTCTCGCCGAACTTCTCGCCGACTCCGCCCGCCGCAACCGCCGCCTGGTCCACATCCCCATGGGCCGCTTCGCGAAGGCGGAGGAGATGGCCAACGCCGCGCTGTTCCTGGCCAGCGATGAGTCGTCGTTCGTCACAGGGACGTCGTTCCTCGTCGATGGCGGGATTTCGGGGGCGTACATTACGCCGGAGTGAGGCCCGGCTGAAGCTCGCTATAGACATCTACGACTGTAGGAATTTCTCCAAATTCACGAGTTTCTCCCAAGCGTCCATAGCCGTGTCACTCAGCCTGCTGTCCCGCAGCTCCGACCACTCTTCATACTCGCGTATCCACATCTTGGACCGGAACTCAAAGGATCGCGTCACGTCCTCCGCAGGAGGCGCGCCGGAATGGGTTTCAGAAAACTCCACGTTCATTTCATACGCGCGAGTCCAGTCCTCTACCGTCGACCGCGAAACCATCGCCCGCTCCGTGAGTCTCCTGAGTAACGCAGTAAGTTCCACATGTGTACGTGTCGTCTCTTCGCCCCGCTGTATGCGACTCCTCACAACTGCGTCTGGGTGCATTACGTCGTCATAAGCTGGAGGAGAGAAGACCCCAGTTGGCGCATTCGTTATTATCTGAAGCGAGACATACCACTTCACATCGCTCGGTCTGGTTTCGAGCCAGCCCAGAAACGCTTCAAGAGGACTGGTGAATCGCTCGGTCATCCGCGGAAGATAATAGCCGCGAGGGTCACCCTCTACGAGACGAAAGCGACGAGCGCCAGGCGAGCAAGAACCGATGTGCTTTATGCATCGTCCTACGTTGGTTGCTGATACAAACCCAACACATTTCCACCCGGATCGCGAAACCTCGCCGTGATTTCGGGCGCGTCTGCGCCGACCGGCTGCACGATCTCGCCGCCGTTGGCGAGAATCGTGGCAATCGTGGCGTTCACGTCGTCGACCATGATGTAGATGAGGAGGCCGGGAGCCGGCGATGGCGGGCGGCCGGTGACCCACGTCCCGCTGACCTGCCCGGTCGTGTCGTCGAAGGCGAGATGCCCGTCGCCGCGTTTCCGCGTCTCCCAGCCGAATACCTTCGTGTAGAAATCGGCGGAGCGTTCGATGTCCATGGCCGGGATTTCGATGTAGCAGATCTTTCCGTTCGCGTAGGTTGGCGGCATGAACGGCTCCTTTTCAGGGAAGTCTAGCGCTCGTCACGGCGGTTCTCAGACAAACATGTCCGACCCCAACGCGCCCCTTCGCGCCGCGATGCTCAGCGCGGTTCTGAGTATCGAGCCGCGCCCCGTCGATCCATTCGAGGTTCCCGTGCCTGTCGTTCGCCGGGTGATGCCGCGCATCACGCCGCCGCTTGATCTCACCGTCATTCCGTTTCGCTATCGCGTCGCCGAGGATGGCGTTGAAGTTGTCCGGCCGAAATGCGATCACCGGCGTCGGCGTTCTGCCGCCCGGTAATGATCAGCCTCAGCAGAATTTCCAAGCAGTACGGGCGGCAGCTCGTCTTCGTCGACGCTTCGTTCCAGCTCAATCCGGGCGAGCGCGCCGGTCTGGTCGGGCCGAACGGCGCGGGCAAGACCACCCTATTTCGCATGATCGTCGGCGAGGAGTCGCCGGACGATGGCGATGTCTCCGTCCCGAAGAAGATGACCATCGGCTACTTCCGGCAGGACATCGAGGAGATGTCGGGCCGCTCCGTTCTTGACGAAGCGATCGCCGGAAGCGGACGGCTCGGCGATCTTCATCACGAGCTCGAAGCGCTGCAGAACGCGATGTCGGATCCCGCCCGCATCAACGAAATGGACGCGATTCTCGACCGCTTCGGGCACGTCCAGGAAGACTACGCGCACCTCGGCGGCTACGAGCTCGAAGCCCGCGCGCGCGAGGTGCTGCACGGACTCGGATTCGAAGACGACCGTATCGACGGCGACGTCGGCGCGCTCAGCGGCGGCTGGAAAATGCGCGTGGCCATGGCCAAAGTTCTCCTCGGGCGCCCCGACGTGCTTCTCATGGACGAGCCGACCAACCACCTCGACATCGAGTCGATCATCTGGCTCGAAGACTTCCTCAAGCGCTACGACGGCTCGTTGCTGATGACGTCGCACGACCGCGAGTTCATGAACCGCGTGGTCACCAAGATCGTCGAGATCGATGAGGGCGACCTCGTCACCTACTCCGGCAACTACGAGTTCTACGAACGCGAGCGCGCCATCCGCGAGACCAATCGCGAGGCTGCGTACGCGCGGCAGCAGTCGATGCTGGCCAAGGAGCAGCGCTTCATCGACCGTTTCGCAGCGCACGCGGCAAAAGCGGCGCAGGTGCAGAGCCGCGTGAAGGCGCTCGACAAGATCGAGAAGTTGGAGCCGCCGAAAAAGCGGAAGACGATGAAGTTCGATTTCCGCAAACCGGCGCGATCCGGCGACGACGTGGTCACGCTGAAGCATGTCTCGAAGTCGTACGGCAAGCGGCCGATCTACGACGGCTTCGATTTCCTGGTGCGCCGCGGCGAGCGCTGGTGCGTGATGGGGAAGAACGGCGCCGGCAAGTCGACGCTGTTGAAAATGGTCTTCGGCTCCATCGAACCCGACGCCGGCTCCGTCCGCCTCGGCGCGTCGCTGAAGATGGGCTACTTCTCGCAGCAGGCTTTCGACGTCCTCGATCCGAATCTCACGGTCTGGGAGCAGATCCAGAAAGACTTTCCGCTCGAATCGATCGGCACGCTGCGCAGCCTCCTCGGCGCATTCCAATTCTCCGGCGACGAAGTGGAAAAGAAAATCCGCTCGCTCTCCGGCGGCGAGCGATCGCGACTCGTGCTCGCACGCATGCTGCTCGATCCGCCGAACTTCCTGGTGCTCGACGAGCCGACCAACCACCTCGACCTGGCCACGAAGGAGATGCTCGTCGAAGCGCTGCACGACTTCGAGGGAACGATGCTCTTCGTCTCGCACGACCGCATGTTCCTGCGCGGCCTCTCGAACCGAGTGCTCGAGCTCCCCGAAGAGCGCGGCGCGCCGCCAAGGGTTTATGGCGGCAGTTACGTGGAGTACGTGAACGCCAGCGGCCACGAAGCGCCGGGCGTTCACGCGTGACGCGGGTGTCGGGTGTCGGGTGTCGGAACGTTGATGGAAAGATCCCGACTCCCGACTCCCGACTCCCGACTCCCGACTCCCGACTAAAGCTACATCGCCGCAGGCGTGGACGCGATCGCGTCAAGCACCTCGATGTTGTGCACGATGTCGCGGCTTTCTTTCGACGCGATCACAGCGGTGATCGTTGCGAGCAGCGGCGGCGGGTAGAAGATCAGCGTCCCGAACTTCGCCACTTCGAGATCCTTGATCATGATCGTCGGCGGATGAGCGAAGTCAGGCTCGGCCGCGAGCAGTTCCGCGAAGCGCCAGGCGCCGTCGCGGAAGAGCAGCAGCGCGTCGCCGATCAGATCGATCTCGTCTTTCATCAGCACGTCGTAGATATCGGAGAGAACCGGTGAGAGCTCGTCGATCTCATCGACGACACCGTTGACCTGCGCGGCCAGCACCTTGTTGACGGTGTTGAAGTCAGCGTGGATGGATGGAAGCTTCGGCCCCGGCGCGACCTGCTCCACGGCGATGCCGAGGTCGAGATCGATGTGCGCGTTAACGCCGGCGAGCATGTGCTGGACGATGATCGGCTCCGGATGCGTGGCGCCGTCGAAGGCCACGCGCCAGCAGTGAGACGGCTGCGGAAACGCGCCGGGGTGGAAGTAGCCATTCAGCGCCGCGAAGTAGCGGCTGGCGAAGGTGACGTCGAAGAGCTCCATGCGCGGCCCATCCTGAAACAGGTTCTGCGCGATGGCGGTGCGGATGGCAATGGTGATGCGCTTGTAGAGCGCCGCGAAGTATCCGATCCGGCTTTCGTTCGCAATCGACCAGGCGATGATGCCCTCGATCGCAGCGACGACTTCGTCGATCGTCGTGACGGGAAGAATGACGGGAGGAGCAGTCGGCATGGGCGGAAGTATAGCTGTCATCCTGAGGCAGCCGGAGGCGCGTAGCCGAAGGCGGAGACGCCGGAGGACGCCGAAGGATCTCTAGTTACGCGGCATGTGTTGAATCCCTCGTGACCATTACGCGGCTTCGATACAGCCCGCCCGTTGCGTCAGGCGGCTTCGGCACAAGCAGCGCATCTTGAGTTCCTTCGCCGTCCTGCTCCGTTCCGTCGCTTCGCGACTCCCGGCTCCGGCGGCTCAGGATGACAGCTAGATCGCGTTGATGTGAATCGAACCGTTCGTCGTGCGCAGGCGCAGCTCCGGCCCGCCGCCGTTCATCGTGCCGTGGAGCGAGTGTTTGCTTTGCGAGCCGCTCGTCGTCACGGGGAGGTCGCTTTCGATCGAGCCGTTGGTGTTCGCGGCGTCGATGCGGGCGGCGAGCGTGCGCGGCAGGCGCGCGTGAATGCCTCCGTTCGTCGTCTCCAGGCGAACGCCGCGGCCGCTGTTCACGGCGGTGAGCTCGGCTTCGATCGTGCCGTTCGTTGTCTCCGCATCGACGTCGCCGGCGCAGCGCGCCAGCGTGATTCGCCCGTTCGTCGTCTCGATCTTGTGCGATCCGCGAACGTCGCTGGCCTCGATCGCGCCGTTCGTGTTGTCGATCTGAAGGTCCATCGTACGCGGCACCATCACCTCGTACGTCACTGACATGCTGACGTTGGTCCCTGCGATCCATTCGAAGATGCCGTCGCTGTGCTTCGGGTACTTCGTGTCGATGCGCAAACCGCCGTTGGGCTGCGACATGTCGAGTGTCAGCGCCTTCATCGCGTCGCGCGCGGCGTCTCCGTCGCGGCTCTCGACATGCTTGACGGCATGGACGCGGACGCGCGGCTGATCCCACGCCCGGACGCTGATGTGTCCATTCGTGTTGGTCAGCGAAAAAACGGCGCCCGGCCGGACGTCGAATGTCTTGTCGAAAGCCTGATCGAGCGTCGATGCGTTCGCGGCTGCGGCGGCGATGGCGAGGATGGCGGTGAGCAGGATGCGCTTGAACATAGGTCGATGTACGGCGCGGAAGGCCGCGGGTTGCAGCTACAATCCGCTCCGTGAAACGCGGCGGCGCCTCGGCGCTCTTGTTTGCCCTTCTCGCCGCGATCGCCGGGACGCTGTTCGTCAGAATGAGCGGCCCGACGCCGCTGCCCGAAAATGCTCCGGCGACTTCGTTCTCCGCCACGCGCGCGCTTCGGTTCGAGCGCGATCTCCTCGGCGGTGATGTTCCGCACCCGGCCGGCAGCGCCGCGCACGACGCAGTCCGCGATCGTCTCGCCGCGCAGTTTCGCGCGCTCGGCTACGACGTCACGATTCAGCACTCCTTCGCCTGCAGCGCCTGGGTAACGTGCTCGCCGATCGCGAATGTCATCGCGCGGACTCCCGGCGATGCGCGTCCGAACGCGCTGGTGCTCGCGGCGCACTACGACTCCGTCCCCGCCGGGCCGGGCGTTTCGGACGACGGCGTCGGCGTAGCCACGCTTCTCGAAACCGCACGCGCACTTCGCAACGAGCAGTTCCGCAATCCGATCGTCTACCTCGTCACGGACGCTGAAGAAGTCGCGCTGCTCGGAGCGGAAGGATTTGTGGCGGATGCCGGATTGCTGCGCAACACCGCCGCCGTCATCAACGTCGAAGCGCGCGGGACGAGCGGACCGAGCTTCCTCTTCGAGACCAGCCGGCACAACGCGTGGCTGGCGCGCGTCATCGCACATGCGTTGCCGCGGCCGGCCACCAGCTCGCTCTACTACGACATCTACGAACTGCTGCCGAACGACACGGACCTCACCGTCTTCAAACGCGCCGGTCTGGCGGGTATCGGCTTCGCGCACATCGGACGTCCGGTTCACTACCACACGCCGCTCGACAACTTCGCAAACGTGACGCCGTCGACGGTGCAGCATCACGGCGATCACGTGCTGGCGATGGCGCGCGCACTGGCCGGTATCGATCTTCGCCAGACCAGCAGCGGCAACGCGGTCTGGTTCGACGTGCTCTCGCTGTTCGTCATCTGGTGGCCGCAGCAGTTTTCGCTTGCGGTGGCGATCATCGCGTTCGTCCTACTGCTCGTTGCAGCCTTCAATCTGCGGACGCGGCCGCGATCGATCACGATCGGCGTAGCTGGATTCTTTCTGTCGCTCATCGCCGCGTTTCTGGTTGGCCTCGGCGTCAACTGGCTGGCCGGACTATGCGCGCACGGAGCGGTATGGGTGGCGCATCCCGGTCCGATGATCGCGGCGGCCTGGATGGTTGGATTGCTGATTTCGATCATCGTCGCGCAGCGGCTCTCCGCGTATGCAGGCGTGAGCGGACTCTTTTTCGGGCAGGCGCTCTGCTGGTCGGCGATCGCCATCGCGCTGGCGATCGTGCTCCCTGGCGGCAGCTACCTGGCGATCGTTCCGGCGATGGCGTGCGCGATCTGCGCGCTGCTGCGGTTGCATGAAGGAACTGCCGCGATCGTCTGCGCATCGATCACGGCCATCCTTGTCTTCCCGTTCGGCTTCGCGCTCTACGACGCCCTGGGCCGTCCCATTCTGCCGGTGGTCGCGGTGCTGATCGCGCTCGCGGCGACAACCTTCGCGCCTTTCCTCGCCGCCGTCGCGGCGCTGCGCCGTCCGCTGGTCGCGTCGATTGCCGCGGCGATCGTTGCTTGCGTCGCGATGGCGCTAATCGTGCCGGCGTATGAGACGAATTCGCCGCGCCACATCAACATCGAATACGTCGATGACGGCGTCGGACCGCGCTGGCAGACGGATGTGATGCTGCCCGAGATCGCAAAGTCCGCGCACTTCACGGAAGTGCCGCAGAAGACCTACGAGTGGACGGTGCCGCCGTCGCGCGCGTACCTGGCCGCCGCGCCCGAGCTGGCGATTCCGCCGGCAGAGGCGCAGGTCGTGCGCGATGTGCGCCAGAACGGACGGCATCTCACGCTACGCATCCGCTCCAACCGCAACGCGCCGCGCATCGCGCTCATCTTCCACGCGCCGTCGTTCGCCGCGCTCCGCGTGAACGGAATCACGCCTCCGCCGATGACGCGATTCCGTGGCGGACTCGCGCCCGGATGGCACCGCGTTGCCGTCCGCGGAGCCACCGAAGCGACGATCGAGATCGACCTCACCCGCGACGAACCGATCGAGGCCGTCATCATCGACGGTTCCTACGGTCTCCCGTCCGCCGGCGCCGCCCTCGCCCACGCGCGCGACGCGTCGATGGCCCTCCCGGTGCAGGAAGGCGACCTCACGAATACGCTGCGGCGGATGAAGTTGTAGCGCGTATTCACCAAGCCATTCGGTAGCGAGCTGCTGTTTCATTTGCATTGAAGTAGTGGTAGCGACCTACGGAGACCGGCGACACACATGGGTCATGCTTCTCTGAGGATTTGCGTTCTGTCGAGGGAACGTTACGGAACTCTTGATTGACCCGTTGCACCGCCGAAGCGGACGGCGAAGTGCAAGCTGCCAGAGCGCGACGGCGACTTTGGGGCGTCGCCGTCATAGAGCTACAATCCTCTCACATCCGGAAACACGGAAGATGGCAATCAACTACGAATACCAGGTCAGAGAAAGAGTAAAGATCTGCCACCCCCGCGTCGCGAGATGCGTTTCGGACGTAGCATCCCGAACGGATTGCGCCGTTACCCTTGTTATATTGAGCATTCTCGTCGAAGATAAACGTTATTGGTCGCACATGGGCTTTGACCCGATAGCAATTACACGAGCGCTCGTTATGACGTTGACCCGCCGCGGTCGGCTGCAAGGAGGAAGCACGATTCCCGAGCAATTGGCGAAGCAAGACGCGAGCGTGTGCGGTCGGTCGATCATACCTAGGTCTCGCCGCCTTTTGAGGTCAGTTCAGATGACTCTGCTGGAAAGTAAGACCGACCTATTAGTTCGTTACATGCGGTCAACCTACTTCGGCCGTTCCTCATTTGGCGTGGAAGCAGCCGCAGTGAGATATTTCGGGAAGTTGCCTGCGTTGCTCTCGACCGCTGAGTGTTTTTTCCTGGCAGAACGGATCGCAGCGCCTGCGACCTTTCGAGCCGCTCGGATCAAGAACATCCTCGCTCGCAATTCGATTCGGATAGTGCTGAAGGATGCAGTAAATCAGCTTCCCGAGGTATACCGAGCAATGTTCGGATCTTCGGCTGGGTGCGAAGTACAACGAATTGTGACAGCGCTTGGAGGCACGAGTGCCAGCAGAACAGACACATGAGATCGGTCGTCATGGACTAATCGAGGCTCGCCTGGTGCTGGATAGAGTATTCACCGACTCGATAGACCTTCCTTTCAACGCTTATGAACATCCCGAAAAGGTGACCTTCGATGACCCCGCATCTCCGCCAAAGCAGTTCAGTTTCGATCTGAGCGGCAATTTCAGGCGCGCGGAAAAACGCGCCGTAGCCGGCTTAAAAGTCGCCGAGCTGTTCGTCGAAGTTAAGAGTTACTCGGAAGGGTCTCAGCTCCTCAATGAATACGATGAATTTCTCAGGCGCGCGGCCATAGTTGGCAGTATGCCCCGTCATCGAAACAGCTGGTTCATGTTCCTTAGCTCAGTCCCGTTTGGAACAACATACGGCGTTCGTCTCTGTGATGGGGACTTTCTTAGGAATCGCAGCCAGAACTGGGCGGGCGGAATCCAAGCACCTCAAGACCTTCACTTGAGGACTGCGTTAGTGTTCGGCAACCTTTCGCTAAAGAGGACGTTCCAGGCATGGAGTAATCCGAGATGATCAGCTCCATTGCCGCTGCCTCCACATGGAGCGAATACTATGAGGCCCATAAGGCTATCTACCTCACGATCGTGCAGAAACGCTGGGCGCTCGGTACTTCGTCATTCGCACACCACATTCATCACCCGACAGTTCCCGACGCGTCCGGCGTGGTCGTTCGCGTGATCAACTGGGCGGCTTATAGCCAGGTTACGGCAGCCAGTCTCAGCGCGTTCACAAAATTCTTTCAGGAACTCATCGAGCGCGAACCTCATCGCAAAGGAAGTCGTTATTTTCTTTTCACCAGAGGGGAATCTGCTCCTGCTAAAACGGCGATCTCAGACCTTACCCATGCAGGCATCGATGTCTGGCTAGACGATTTTGAATCGGCGTTGGCTGTTCCGCAGCAACTAGGTCCGCTTGATTCGCTCAATGCATTCTTTGGGTCCGATACAGACGTCCTCTTCGTGCGTCGCGAGCTAGCGACGCCCGCTGAGATTGTCGCAGATAGCTTTAAAGCAATTCGAACCGCCGCTCAGGCGGCGGCGAAGTGTGCGACCGGGAGCGTCATCCCACAGCTTCTGCGAAACGTCCTGATCGATTCCTGCATCGTACTTACGGCCTTCCGATGCCGCGTAAGGCCATCAGAGGTAGCGGCCTGCCTTGAGCCGAACGCCGCTGTGGCTGCGAGAATCGCCGCCGAGCGCGCTGCGGAATCATGTTGGGAACCAGAAGTCCAACAGTATTGCGATGAAGTCACCGCAATCGCTCCGCCAAGGGAAGAGATCTACACGGTTCAACCAAACGACATACTGTCGCGTGTGGTTCGTGAGAGATACGGGCTAAGCTTCTACCAAGTTTGGCCTTTGATTAGCGTAAGCAATCCCGGTCTAGACCCGGATAGGATTTATCCAAAACAGAGAATTTCTCTGCCGGTGATTAGCTAACGGGTTTCAAACACACTGACGCTTTCACCGGCGGCCACGCAATACCGACCGGCGCGAGAGCGCCGCCCAGCTTCTGCTCGACCAGTGCGAGGAACTGTCGCACGTGGGATCGTGATCGTCATCTGTCTTCGTGGTCGTCAAAATGAAAAGGCCCGCGCGGGGCGGGCCTTCGTGTTTGCCGTTACTTGGCTTTTTTCTTTGTGGTGGTTTTCTTCTTCGGCTTATCGGCCGCTTCCTTTTTCTTCGGAGCGGCTTTCTTGGCGGCCGGCTTCTTTTTCTTCGGCGTGTCTTCCTCGTCGTCCTCGTCGGCTTCGGGCTTGGCCTTGGCCTTCTTCGGAGCGGCTTTGGCTTTCTTGGCCGGCGCTTCTTCGGGCGCTTCGGCCTCAAGCTTGAAGTCGACGAACTCGAGGATCGCTACCTCGGCTGCGTCGCCGCGGCGAGGTCCGAGCTTGATGATGCGGGTGTAGCCGCCCGGACGGTCGGCGAAGCGCGGTCCGAGCGTGTCGAACAGCTTTGCGACCATGGCCTCGTCGACGACGCGCACGGCCTGACGGCGATTGTGGACGCTGTCGGTGCGCGCGAGCGTGATCAGGCGTTCGATCTGCGGGCGAAGCTCTTTCGCCTTCGGCAGCGTCGTGATGATGCGTTCCTTCTCGATCAGTGAGGCAAGCTGGTTGCGGAACAGCGCGTTGCGATGCGCGCTCGTGCGTCCCAGCTTGCGGTTGATCATTCCGTGTCTCATTGCGTTCCCTTCACTTTCGTCGTCGGGCGGAGAAGACTAGTCGCGCATCTCGGCGCCGCGCGGCGCCTTGGTCATGCCGAACGACAGACCGAGCGACGCAAGAACGTCCTTGATCTCGTCGAGCGACTTGCGGCCGAAGTTCTTCGTCGACAGCATCTCGCGCTCCGTGCGCTGCACCAGATCGCCGAGCGTGCGGATATTGGCGTTCTTGAGGCAGTTGGCGGAACGGACGGAGAGGTCGAGCTCTTCGATCGGCTTGGTGAGCATTTCGGCCATGCGCGGATCGACGTCCGGCATCGACACATCCTCGGCTTCCTCGCCCCGCGCTTCGAACTGGCTGAAGATACGGAGGTGATCGCCGAGGAGATCGGCGGCGAGGCCGACCGCTTCCTGCGGCGAGACAGCGCCGTTGGTCCACACTTCGAGGACGAGCTTGTCGTAGTCGGTCATCTGGCCGACGCGGGCGCCTTCGACGTGATAGTTCACGCGGCGGACCGGCGAATGGATCGAATCGATTGGGATGTAGCCGAGCGGCAGATCGCCGTCAGCATTGCGGTCGGCGACCTGGTAGCCGCGGCCGCGCTTCAGACGCGCTTCAAGTTTGAGCGAGCCTTCCTTCGACAACGTGGCGATGTGCGCCGTGGGATCGAGGATCTCGATGTCGGAGTCTTCTTCGAAGTCGGCGGCCGTGACGACGCCCGGCCCCTTCTTCTCGAGGTACAGCGTCTTCGGCCCTTCGCCGTGCATGCGGAACGGCACCTGCTTGAGGTTGAGAACGACGTCAGTCATGTCTTCGACGACGCCGGTAAGGGATGAGAATTCGTGAAGCACGCCTTCGACGCGGACTGCCGTAATCGCGGCGCCTTCAATGGATGAGAGCAGCACGCGGCGGAGCGCATTGCCGATCGTCGTACCGAAGCCGCGCTCGAACGGCTGGGCGGTAAAACGGCCGTAGTTCGGGGTAAGGGTTTCGGCATCGTAATCGAGCTTTTTCGGTTTCTGGAAATCTGACCACAACATGTGCGCGGCCTCCTCGCTTGTAAGCCGTCGGCTCTCGGCTGTCGGCTCTCGGGGGAAATGAGTTCCCGAGAGCCGACGGCCGAGAGCCGACGGCCAGATTTGTTACTTCGAGTAGAGTTCGACGATGAGCTGTTCCTGGATCGGAAGGCGGATGTCTTCGCGCTTGGGAAGATCATTCACACGTCCGAGGAACTGATCGGGATTGAGCTCGAGCCATGAAGGGATACCGCGTCCGCTGGCGGTTTCGACAGCCTGGCGGATCTGGTCGTTCTTGCGGCTCTTCTCGCGAACCTGGATGACATCCCCTTTGCGTCCCTGGTAGGAGGGGATGTTGATTTTCTTGCCGTTCACTTCGATGTGGCCGTGGCGCACGAGCTGGCGCGCCTGAGCGCGCGACGCGGCGAAGCCGAGCGAGTAGACGACGTTATCGAGCCGCAGCTCGAGCTGGCGAAGAAGATTGTCGCCGGTGATGCCGGTCTTGCCCGCAGCCTTCTGGAAGTAGAGGCGGAACTGCTTTTCGAGCAGGCCGTAAATGCGCTTGACCTTCTGTTTTTCGCGAAGCTGGATTCCGTAGCCGAGGACCTTGGAACGGCGGCGGCCATGCTGGCCGGGCGCGTAATTGCGGCGCTCGATCGAGCACTTGTCCTTGAAACAGCGATCCCCTTTGAGAAACAGCTTCATACCCTCTCGCCGGCAGAGCCGGCAAACGGGATCCGAGTAACGTGCCACTAGACCTCCTGAAGTTTCGCGCTCGTCCCACCATGGAACGCCGCGTGTACGACGGCTGCTGCACGCCGTACGGAACTGCGCCGGTGCTACACGCGCCGGAAAAAGATTCAAAGACGGCTGTCGGCTGTCGGCTCTCGGCTGTCAGGAGATCGAATCCCCCGAGAGCCGGCAGCTGACAGCCGAGAGCGTTGTTCAGACTCTGCGACGTTTCGGCGGACGGCAGCCGTTGTGCGGGATCGGCGTGACGTCTTTGATCGACTTGATGTCGAGTCCGGACGCGGCCAAGGCGCGGATGGCGGACTCGCGTCCGGCGCCGGGGCCTTTGACTCTCACGTCGACCGAACGGACGCCGTGCTCCTGCGCGAGTTGAGCGGCGTTCTGGGCCGCAACCTGCGCGGCGAACGGCGTCCCCTTGCGGGAACCTTTGAAGCCGATCCGGCCGGCGCTCGACCACGACAGGGTGTTCCCCATCGGATCGGAGATCGCGACGATCGTGTTGTTGAACGACGCGTTGATTGCAGCGACGCCGTGCGGAATGCTCTTCCGCTCTTTCTTCTTCGTTCCCGCGCGGCGGGCTCCAGCTTTGGGGGCTCGGGCAGTTGCCATTGTTCGTTCCTGTCCTTATTAACGCGTGTGCATTCCGGAGGGTGTCGGCTGTCGGCTGTCGGGAAACCCGAGAGCCGACGGCCGAGAGCCGACAGCCATCCAACTATTTCTTGGTCGCTTTCTTCTTCCCTGCGATGGCGCCCTTGCGGGGACCTTTGCGGGTGCGGGCGTTTGTGTGCGTCCGCTGGCCGCGCACCGGGAGACCGCGGCGATGGCGCATGCCGCGATAGCAGTTGATTTCCATGAGGCGCTTGATGTCGAGGCCGATGTCCTTGCGGAGATCGCCTTCGACCTTGCCCTCATCCGTGATCACCTGCCGGATCTTGCGCACGTCGTCTTCGGACAAATCCTTGACGCGCGTGTCCGTGCTGACGGTCGCTTTCGTCAGGATGTCTTTCGAGCGCGACCGGCCGATGCCGTAGATATACGTCAGGCCGACTTCGACCCGCTTGTTCAGTGGAAGGTCCACACCTGCGATACGTGCCATTGTTCTTTAGCTCCTGGGCTGTCGGCTGTCGGGTGTCGGCTGTCGGGAAAACCCGAGAGTCGACGGCCGACAGCCGAGAGCTGATTTCTATCCCTGACGCTGCTTGTGTTTCGGGTTCTCGCAGATGATGCGAATGACGCCCTGACGGCGCACGATTTTGCACTTCACACAGATCTTCTTGACTGATGAACGGACTTTCATGATTCAGCTCACTTATACCGATAGGTGATGCGGCCTCTGGTGAGGTCGTAAGGCGACAATTCAACGAGGACCTTGTCTCCAGGAAGGATGCGGATGAAGTGTTTGCGCATTTTGCCCGAGATGTGCGCGAGCACCTTGTGCTTGTTCTCCAGCTCCACCTGAAACATCGCGTTCGGCAATGTCTCCAGGACGGTTCCGGTCACTTCAATCGCTTCTTCCTTCGACATGTTCCTCCTACTTACCTAGTACCACCGGCCCGTCAGCCGTGATCGCAATCGAGTGTTCGAAATGCGCGGCCAGCGTTCCGTCGATCGTGCGCGCCGTCCAACGGTCGTTGTCGGTGCGCACATCTTCGATGACTCCATCCCTGCCAGCCCGTTCGATGCGCGAACGGAGCTTCGGTCCGATCTCGCACAGCATCGGCTCGACGGCCAGCACCATTCCGGCCCGCAGTTCCAGACCACGTCCGCGGCGGCCGTAGTTGTAGACCTGCGGATCCTCGTGCATGCGGCGTCCGATGCCGTGTCCGACGAAGTTCCGGATGACGTGGAACCCGTGCTTTTCGGCGTTCTCCTGGACTGCGGCGCCGATGTCGCCGAGGTGCTTGCCTGGGCGCATTTCGGCGATGGCAAGCTCCAGGCACTCGCGCGTCGTGTCGATCAACTCCTGCGCGCGAGGTGTGACCTTGCCGACAGGAACCGTGATCGCGCCGTCGCCGACGAAGCCGTCGAGGATCGAGCCGAAGTCGAGGCCGATGACGTCGCCCTCTTCGAGCCGGGCGCGGCTCGGGATGCCGTGAACGATCACGTCATTGTTCGAGGTGCAGACGACGGCCGGGTAGGGCGGCAGGCCCATCGGAGCGTAGCCTTTGAACGGCGATTTCGCGCCGCGCTTTGCCAGCTCCTCTTCGGCCACGGCGTTCAACTGTGCCGTCGTCGCGCCGGGCTTGATCATCGAACGCATGATCTCGAGGATCTCGAGGACCACGCGATTGGCGCGATCCATTACCGCGATTTCTTCGCGGTTCTTGAGAATCGGACCTTTCATTCGATCGAGCATCAGGACAGGGACTTCTCTATACGTTCAAAGACCTGATCGACGGGACCAACCCCGTCAACCTCGCGCAGGAGATTCTGAGACTTGTAATACGTGGCAACCGGAAGCGTCTGGCGATGGAACGCTTCCAGCCGCTTGCGAACAGCGGTTTCGTTGTCGTCGGGCCGCGCAATCAGTTCCGCGCCGTCGCGGTCGCAGACCATATCGACGGCGGGGGGAGCAGATGCGAGGTGATAAATCGCTCCGCAGGTCGGACACGACCGGCGGAGAGAGATCCGCTCAACGATTGCATCGTCCGGGACCAGTAGCTGAAGAACCCGCAGTCCCTCGGAGCCATTCCCGGACGCTTTTCCGACGATTGTGTCGAGCTTTTCAGCCTGCACGAGCGTCCGCGGAAAGCCGTCGAGGATGAAGCCGCGCTGGGCGTCGGACTTGGCAAGGCGCTCGTCGATGATGCCGAGCATCAGGTCATCGGAGACCAGGGCGCCGGACGCCATGATCGGCGCGGCCTGGCGTCCGAGGTCGGTGCCGTCGGCGATGGCTTCGCGGAGCATGTCGCCCGTCGAAATGTGGGGAACAGCGTAACGCGCGGCAAGCCGCTTCGCCTGTGTTCCCTTGCCGCTGCCCGGCGGTCCGATAAAGATCAGCTTCAAACGTATTCGCCCTTATCCGCGCCGTCCGCGGATGCGGCCGCGTTTCATGAATCCGTCATAGTGACGCATGACGAGCTGCGACTCGATCTGCTGGATCGTGTCCATGGCCACGCCAACGACGATCAGCAGCGAGGTGCCGCCGAAGTAGAAGTTGAAGCCCATGCCTTCCGTGAACCAGAGCGGAAGCGCGCGGTCGAGCGCGGCGCCGATGCCGAACGGCAACTGGGCGACGTGCACGCCGGCGATCAGAAACTCCGGCAGGATGCAGACGGCAGCGAGGTACAGCGAGCCGACGAAGGTGATCCGCGTCAGCACGCGGTCGATGTAGTCGGACGTCTTCTTACCCGGGCGGATGCCAGGGATGAAGCCGCCGTACTTGCGCATGTTGTCGGCCGTATCGACCGGATTGAAAACGATCGACGTGTAGAAGTAGCAGAAGAAGACGATCCCCACGACCTGCAGCAGGTAGTAGAGCGGCTCGCCGACGCGCATCTGGCTGCCGATGGCCTGTGCCCACGGCGTCTTGATCATCGAGGCCAGCGTCTGCGGGATCACGAGGATCGACGACGCGAAGATGACCGGGATAACGCCGGCGGTGTTCACGCGCAACGGAAGGTACGTGTTCGATCCGCCGTAGACCTTGCGGCCGACGACGCGTTTTGCGTACTGAACGGGGATTCGCCGCTGCGCTCGTTCCATGAAGACGACGAAGGCGACCACGGCGGCCATGAAGACGATCAGTGCGAGCATCGCAAACAGATTCCGCTGCCCGTTGAGGACGTCCTCGGCGATGCCGAAGACCGCGTGCGGCAGGTTGACGACGATGCCGGCGAAGATGATCAGCGAGATGCCGTTGCCGATGCCGCGCTCGGAGATCTGCTCACCGAGCCACATGACGAAGGCGGTACCGGTCGTGAGCGTGAGGACGGTCATGATCGGGAAGCCGATGCCGAAAAACCAGTCCTGAACTGCCTGCGGAACCAGCGGTGCGCCGCCGGGAGCCGGCTGGTTCTTGAGCCAGAACGCAACGCCGAGCGACTGCACGATCGACAGGACGACGGTGCCGTAGCGCGTGTACTGGTTGATCTTGCGGCGCCCCATCTCCCCTTCCTTCGAGAGCTTCTCGAGGTACGGCCAGACGACCGTGAGGAGCTGGAGGATGATCGATGCCGAGATGTACGGCATGATGCCGAGGGCGAAGACGGACAGACGGCGCAAGGCACCGCCCGAGAAGAGATCGAGAAATCCGAGCGCTCCGCCCGCCGACTTGAAAAACTCCGCCAGCGCGACCGGGTCGACGCCCGGCGTCGGGATGTGCGATCCGAGGCGATAGACGGCGAGCAGCCCAAACGTGAACAGCACGCGTTTGCGCAGATCTTCGATTGCCCAGATATTGCGGAGTGTCTCGAGGAAGTTCAACTTACTCAATCTCCTGGCAGGTACCGCCTGCCGCTTCGATCTGTTTGCGAGCGGTTTCGGAGAACTTGGTGGCGTGCACGGTCAGCTTCTTGGAGAGCTTGCCGTTGCCGAGAACCTTGACGCCGTCGTTCCGACCCTTGACGAGACCGGCCTGACGAAGGGCAGCCTCATCGATCGTGGCGCCGTTGTCGAAGCGCTCGAGGTCCGCGAGGTTCACGACGGCGTGGATCTTTTTGAAGATGTTGGTGAAGCCGCGCTTGGGCAGGCGGCGGTGCAACGGCATCTGGCCGCCTTCGAAGCCGAGCATGCGCGAGAAGCCGGTGCGGGACTTCTGTCCCTTTTCACCGCGTCCGGCGGTCTTGCCGTTGCCCGAACCGGGGCCGCGGCCGATGCGCTTTTTCGAGTGGCGCGATGTCTTTTTCGGTTTGAGGTTGTTCAGTTCCATTGTCGTTCTCCGGCTGTCGGGTGTCGGGTGTCGGGTGTCGGGATTCTTTGTTTCTCCCGAGAGCCGACAGCTGACAGCCGACAGCTTGATTTTCCTCTTACTGCTCGACCACCTGCACGAGATGCGGGATGCGGGCGATCATGCCGCGCGTTTCGGGCGTGTCGACGCGCGACGCGACCCGGTGCATCTTTCCGAGGCCGAGGGCACGAAGCGTCTCGCGCATGTAGCGCGGACAGCCGATGCCGCTGCGGACCTGTTTGATCTGAATCATCTTCTTCGCCGTTTTTTTCGCCGTGGCCGCGCTCATTCCGCACCTTCCTCCACGCCGCGGAGCGTGTTGTACTGCGCTTCGCTGCGAAGCTGCTGGAGCGCGTCGAACGTGGCTTTGACGACGTTGTGCGGATTGGCGGTGCCGAGAGATTTGGTCAGGATGTTCTGGATCCCGGCCGACTCGAGGATGGCCCGGACCGGACCGCCGGCGATGACGCCGGTGCCTTCCGAGGCCGGCTTGAGCATGACCTTGCCGGCGCCGTAGTGACCGAGAACGGCGTGCGGAATCGTCGTCCCGGACATGGAGATGGCCACCATGTTCTTCTTGGCGATCTCGATCCCCTTCTTGATTGCCGCGGGGACTTCCTTCGCTTTGCCCGAGCCGAAACCGACGCGGCCTTTGCCGTCGCCGACGACGACGAGCGCGGAGAAGCTGAAGTTCTTGCCGCCTTTGACGACCTTGGTGACGCGATTGATGTGGACGACCTTGTCGATCATCCCGCTTTCGCTGCGCTCGTCGCGGCGATCACCGCGCGGACCGCCCTGACCTCGTTGCATCGGACGCTGCATGATGCCTCCCTAGAATTCCAGACCGTTTTCGCGCGCGGCATCCGCGAGCGCTTTGATGTTGCCGTGGTAGAGGTAGCCGCCGCGGTCGAACACCACGCGCTTGATCCCCTTGTCTTTTGCTTTCTTCGCGATCAATGCGCCGACGGCCTTGGCCGAGGCAGCATTGGCGCCTTTGGAGCCGGCGTCCTTCTCATGCGTCGAAGCCGCGACCAGCGTGGTGCCGGTGGCGTCGTCGATGATCTGAACGTAGACGTGCTTGAGGCTCTTGAAAACAGCCAGACGCGGACGCTCACCGGTGCCGGTGACCTTGCCGCGAATGCGCGCCCGGATGCGGCCTCGGGATTGAACTCTGTGTTTTGCCTGATCCATATTGTTTTCCCTTTTCGCCGAGGCTTTCGTACCCGGCTAGTTGGGCTGTCGGCTGTCGGGTGTCGGCTGTCGGGAAGTTGCTTCTCCCGACACCTGACACCCGACACCCGACACCCGCTATTTCCCTGCTGCCTTACCCGCCTTGCGGCGGATCACTTCGTCGGAGTACTTGATGCCTTTGCCCTTGTACGGATCGGGCTCGCGCAGCGCGCGGATTTCGGCGGCAGTCTGTCCGACTTTCTGCTTGTCGATGCCGGTGATGGTGATGTGGCCGGTCTTGGCTTCGACGGCGATGTCGATGCCTTCCGGAATGGCGAAGCGGACCGGATGCGAGTAGCCGAGGGCGAAGACGACTTCCTTGCCTTTGACTTCGGCGCGGTAGCCGACGCCGACAATGTCGAGCTCGCGCTTGAACCCGTCGGTGACGCCGCGAACGTTGTTGGCGACCAGCGCGCGCATGAGACCGTGGAAGGCGCGCGAGCGGCCTTCATCGTTGGCGCGCGTGAACTGCACGACGTTGTTCTCGATGGTCACGCCGATGCCGGGGACGACCGGGGTGGTCAGGGTGCCTTTCGGACCTTTGACCGTTACGACGTCGCCGACGTGCTTGACCTCGACGCCTTTCGGCACGGGGATTTCTTTTCTTCCAATTCGTGACATGGGTCTATCTCCTACCAAACCTGGCAAAGGACTTCGCCGCCGACGCCGCTCTTGACGGCTTCCTGTCCGGAGAGCACGCCTTTGGAGGTCGAGACGATAGCCAGGCCGAGGCCGCCGAGGACGCTCGGGATCTCCTGCTTGTTGCGGTAGACGCGGCGGCCCGGGCGCGAGATGCGCTCGATGCCGTGGATGACCGGCTCGCCGCTGGGCGAGTATTTGAGGTCGATCCGGAGCGTGCCCTGCGGCTCGTCCTTCTTCTGAAGGTTGTAGTTGCGGATGAAGCCCTCATTCTTGAGGATGCGGGCGATCTCCACTTTCAGCTTCGACGCGGGAAGCTCGACGCGTTCGTGATGCGATTGGATTCCGTTGCGAATCCGCGTGAGCATGTCCGCGATTGGGTCTGTCATCGACATTCGTGACTCCTGAATTTCCTTGTCAGTCGTGAACCGGGGCTACCAGCTCGCCTTCGTGATGCCCGGGATGTAGCCGCCGAGCGAAAGCAGCCGGAAGCAGATACGGCAAAGCTGAAACTTGCGCAGAAACCCGCGCGGACGTCCGCACTGTTTGCAGCGATTGACTTTGCGGGACTGGAACTTCGGCTTCCGCTCCGCTTTGACGATCATCGAGATTTTTGCCATGTGTTCCTCTTTTACTTCGTGAAGGGCAAACCGAGCTCGCGGAGGAGGAAACGAGCCTGGTCGTCGTCCTTCGCATTGGTGACGATGGTGATGTTCATCCCCTTGGACTTGTCGACCTTGGTGATGTCGATCTCCGGGAAGATGAGGTGGTCGCGGACGCCGAGCGTGTAGTTGCCGCGTCCGTCGAACGATTTCGACGGCACGCCGCGGAAGTCGCGCACGCGCGGCAGGGCGGTGGAGATCAGGCGGTCGAGAAACTCGTACATCTTTTCGCCGCGCAGGGTGACCATCGCACCGATAGCCTGTCCCTCGCGCAGCTTGAAGCTGGCGATCGATTTCTTGGCCTTGGTGATGATCGGCTTCTGTCCGGTGATCTGTCCCAGCTCGTCGACGGCGCTGTCGAGGATCTTGGCGTTCGAGATCGCTTCGCCCATCCCCATGTTGAGGACGACTTTCTCGATCTTGGGAACAGCCATCGGGTTCGTGATCCCGAACTGGTCCTGGATCTTCTTTCTGACTTCGGTCTGGTAAAGCTCTTTGAGTCGCGGTGCCATTGGGTTTTCCTGGTTCCTTCCGGGCCGGCGTTGTACGGCCTGTCTTGGGTGTCGGCTGTCGGGTGTCGGGTGTCGGAGTTACGCGGCTCCGACCCCCGACTCCCGACAACCGGCTCCCGGCTTTCCTACATCTCCGTATCGCACTTCTTGCAGTAGCGCGCGCTGCCTTCGGCAGTGCGGTGCGAACCGGTGCGGGTTGGTTTGTCGCAGCTCGGACAGACCACCTGCAGGTTCGAGAGCTTGATCGGTGCTTCGCGCTCCAGCACGCCGCCCCCCACGTTCTTCTGCGGGTTCGGTTTGGTGTGCTTCTTCATGATGTTCGCGCGCTCGACGATCGCCGTGCCCTTCGTCGCATTCACGCGCAGGACTTTGCCCTGCTTGCCACGGTCCTTGCCCGAGAGGATGAGGACCATGTCGTTCTTCTTGACGTGCGGTTTGACGCGCACGATCTCTTTTTGCTTCGTCGGATTTCCGTACATTTGCGTTGCTCCGTTAGATGACTTCGGGCGCGAGCGAGATGATCTTCATGAACTTCCGCTCGCGCAGCTCGCGGGCGACCGGGCCGAAGACGCGCGTCCCAACCGGTTCGCGTGCGTCGTTGATGAGAACGGCCGCGTTGTCGTCGAATTTGATGTACGAACCGTCGCGGCGGCGGCTCTCTTTCACCGTGCGGACGACGACGGCTTTGACGACCGCGCCCTTCTTGACGGTGCCATCGGGCGAGGCTTCCTTGACCGAGGCCGTGATGACGTCGCCGAGGCGCGCGTACTGGCCGGCAGTCGATCCGCCCAGCATCTTGATGCAGGCGATCTTCTTCGCGCCGGTGTTGTCGGCAACCTGTAAAACTGTTCCCATCTGAATCATGACTGACTCCCCTGTCGGCAGCTCGTATTAGCTGGACTTCTCGATCACTTCGCGCACGGCCCAACGCTTCCGCTTCGAGAGCGGACGCGACTCCTCGATGACCACGCGGTCGCCCACGTTGAGGGCGTTCTCGGCGTGCGCGAGGAACTTGCTCGTGCGCTTGATGTACTTCTGATACATCCCGTGCTTGACGAGGTTCTCCACGGCCACGACGACGGTCTTCTGCATCTTGTTCGACACGACGACGCCGGTCTTGGTGCGCTCGTTCTTGCTGGTGCTCTTGGTTTCTTCCGTTGCAGCCATGGCCTTAGCCCCTCGCCTTTTCACCCAGGAGGGTTTTGATGCGCGCGATCTCGCGGCGCACTTCTTTCACTTTCGACGGCGCTTCCATGCGGCCCGTGGCGCGCTGAAAACGAAGCTTGTAAAGCTGCTCGCTCAGCTCCTTCTCACGGGTCTCGAGCTCGCCCTCGCTCTTCTCTCGCATCTGGCTCGTTTTCATTCGCCCACCTCGGTCTGCTCACGCGTGACGAAGCGCGTCAGGATCGGAAGCTTGTGCGCCGCGAGCCGGAGTGCTTCTTCGGCAACCTCGCGCGTCACGCCTTCCATCTCGTAGAGGATGCGGGCCGGCTTGATCACGCATACCCATTCTTCCGGAGCACCTTTGCCCTTACCCATACGGGTCTCGAGCGGCTTCTTGGTGATCGGCTTGTCGGGGAAGATGCGGATCCAGATCTTGCCGCCGCGCTTGACGTGACGGGTCATGGCGATACGGGCAGCCTCGATCTGGCGCGCCGTTACCCAGCCAGCTTCCATCGCCTGCAGCCCGAAGTCTCCGAACGAGACTTTCGCTCCGCGCGTCGCCACACCACGGCGGCGTCCGCGCTGCTGTTTTCTGAACTTAACTTTCTTCGGCATCATCATGATGCGGTTTCTCCTGTGCGGGAGTCGGGGGTCGGGAGTCGGGAGTCGGAGAATGGAGCTCCGACACCCGACACCCGACGCCCGACGCCCAGTTCGCGTCGGTTACTGCGGACGTCTCCGGCTTCTCGCTTTCGCCATCTCGCCTTTGAAGATCCACACCTTGACGCCGATGATTCCGTACGTCGTCTTGGCCAGGGCCAGACCGTAATCGATGTCGGCCTTCAACGTATGCAGCGGAAGGCGTCCGTCCTGGTACCACTCGGTGCGCGCGATTTCGGCTCCGTTCAGGCGCCCGCCCACGCGGACCTTGATGCCCTTCGCGCCGAAGCGGAAGGCCGATTCCATGGCCTTCTTCATGGCGCGGCGGAAGGCGATGCGGCGCTCCAGCTGCGTGGCGATGTTCTCAGCGACCAACTGAGCATCGAGCTCCGGACGCTGGATTTCCTGGATGTTGATGTAGACCTCGCCGTTGACCATCTTCTGCAGCTCGTCGCGCAGTTTGTCGACCTCGGCGCCCTTGCGTCCGATGATGATGCCGGGACGCGAGGTGTAGATGTTGATGCGCATCTTGTTCGCCGTGCGCTCGATGTCGATCTCCGAGACTCCGGCGTGGGAGAGGCGCTTCTTCAGATCGTCGCGAAGCTTCAGATCGCGATGCAGCGTCTCGGCGTAAGCCTTCCCGGCAAACCAGCGGGAGTGCCACGTCTTGTTGAAACCAAGCCGAAATCCGTAGGGGTTGACCTTCTGACCCAAGATAGCCTCCGTTATTTCGCGCGGGCGCGGCCTTTGCCGCCGCTCCGCTCGTTGACCGCTTTGACTTCGTCCGACACATGCACCGTCACGTGCGCCTGCCGCTTCTGGATGCGATAGGCACGTCCCATCGGCGCGGGCTGGATGCGCTTCTCGCGCGGCCCTTCGTCGACGTAGATTTTCGAGACGACCAGCTCGTCGGTGTCGACGTTCGTGTCCTTGACCTCGGCGTTCGCAACCGCGGAACGCACGAGTTTCTCCAGGTCCTTCGCGCACGTTTTCTTCGTGAAGCGAAGGATCTGCAGCGCTTCGTCGACCTTCTTGCCGCGCACCAGGTCGACCACGAGGCGAACCTTCTGCGGGGACATCTTCAGATACTTGAGAGTTGCCGTTGCTTCCATGTTTTCTCCGCAGCTGTCGGGTGTCGGGTGTCGGGTGTCGGAGGAGGCCCGACAGCCGACAGCCGACAGCCGACAGCCTATTTCCCTGCAGGCTTGGCTGACTTCTCCACTTTCTTGCCGCTGTGGCCCTTGAACGTGCGCGTCATCGAGAACTCGCCGAGCTTGTGGCCGACCATGTTCTCGGAGATGTAGACCGGCACGAACTTGCGCCCGTTGTGGACGGCAATCGTGTGGCCGACCATGTCCGGAATGACGGTGGAGCGGCGCGACCAGGTCTTGATGACCTTCTTGTCGCGCTCGCGGTTCATCGTGTCGACCTTCTTCTGGAGATGATCGTCGATGAACGGGCCCTTCTTGAGTGAACGTGTCATTACTTGGTTCTCCGCTTGACGATGAACTTGTTCGTGCGCTTGTTCTTGCGGGTCTTGTGGCCCTTGGTGGGCTTGCCCCACGGCGTGACCGGATGACGGCCGCCCGAGGTCTTGCCCTCGCCGCCGCCGAGCGGGTGATCGACTGGATTCATCGAAACGCCGCGGTTGTGAGGCTTCTTGCCGCGGTGACGCGTGCGGCCGGCCTTGCCGATCGAGACGTTCTCGTGCTCGAGATTGCCGACCTGGCCGATCGTGGCGTAGCAGCGGATGTGAACCTTGCGCATCTCGCTGGACGGAAGACGGAGCGTCGCCCAGTCGTCTTCGCGCGCCATGAGCTGCGCAAACGCACCGGCCGAGCGGGCCATCTGGCCGCCCTTCCCTTCCTTCAGCTCGATGTTGTGAATCGTCGTGCCGAGGGGGATCTTGGAGAGCGGGAGCGAGTTGCCGACCAGGATGTCTGCATCCGGACCGGACGTAATCGTCGCGCCGACTTCCAGGCCGTTCGGGGCCAGGATGTAGCGCTTTTCGCCGTCCGCGTAGTTGAGCAGGGCGATGCGCGCCGTGCGGTTCGGGTCGTATTCGATTGCAGCAACCTTCGCCGGGATGCCGTGCTTCTCGCGGCGGAAGTCGATCTCGCGGTACTTCTGCTTGTGACCGCCGCCGATGAAACGCGAGGTGACGCGGCCGATGGAGTTGCGGCCGCCGCTCTTCGGCTTCCCGGTAGTGAGCGCCTTCTCGGGCTTCGTCTTCGTAATCTCATCGAACGTGTGATGAGACTGAAAACGGATGCCGGCGGAGGTCGGCTTGTATTTTTTGACAGGCATAGTGTCCTCTGTTTATCGCCTTGGTTCGGGAGCTACACGCCCTCGATGAAATCGGGCGCCTTTTCTCCCGCCACGAGCCGTACGTAGGCCTTGCGCCAGTCGCGGCGCTTGCCCTGGTAACGGCCCATTCTCTTGATCTTGCCGCGGACGTTGAAGAGCCGTACTTCCTGGACCTTCACCTTGAAAAGCTCTTCGATCGCGCTCTTGACCTGGATCTTGTTCGCCTTGGTGTCGACCTCGAAGGCGAGGATGTTGTCGCCGGCATCGCGCATCATCGTCGACTTCTCGGTGACGAGGGGGCGGCGGATGATCTGATTGGCGTTCATGATTCGAGTGCCTCCGTCAGACGCTGCAGCGCGTCCTGGCTGAGCACGACATAGCGCGCGTTGACGACGTCATAGACGGTCACGTGCAGCGCATCGACGAGCGTCAGCTTGGGGTTGTTGCGCGACGCCAGCATCAGGTTCGCGTTGTCCAGCGAATCGACGAGGAGCGCTTTCCCCTCGACGCCGATACCGACAAATTTCTCAGCGAGGGCCTTGGTCTTCGCTTCGTCGACGGCGAGGTCATTGAGGAGGACGAGCTTCCCTTCCTTGACGCGCTGCGAGAGCGCCGACTTCAGCGCGTTCTTCTTTTCCTTCGCGTTCATCTTGTAGGAGTAATCGCGAGGGGTAGGACCGAAGACCGTGCCGCCGTGGCGATGCGTGGGAGGACGGTTGCCGCCCTGACGCGCGCGGCCGGTGCCCTTCTGCCGGAACGGCTTCTTGCCCGAGCCGCTCACTTCGGAGCGGTTCTTGATCTTGTGCGTGCCCTGGCGCAGCGAGGCGAGATAGTTGCGCACGGCCTCGTGGATCAGGTGCTCTTTGTACGGATAGGCGAAGATCGCCTCCGGCAGGTCGACCGAGCCGACCTTCTTGTTGTTCCAGTCTTTGATGTCGATGGTCGGCATGTTATTCACCCCGCTTCCCGTTCCTGGAGAAGCGCACGACCACGAGGCCGTTGCGTCCGCCCGGAACTGCGCCGCGGATGTAGAGCAGGTTGTTCTCGGCGTCGACTTTCGCGACGCGGAGATTCTTGACCGTGACCTGATCGCCGCCCATCCGGCCGCCCATGCGCATGCCCTTCATGACACGCGATGGGAATGCCGAGGCGCCGATCGAGCCGGGAGCGCGATGGAACATCGAGCCGTGCGTGGCCCGGCCGCCAGCGAAGTGATGACGCTTCATCACGCCCTGGAAGCCCTTGCCCTTCGACTGGCCGACGACGTCGATCGCATCGCCCGCCTTGAAGATGTCGACCTGCACGCGGTCTCCGACGTTGGCGTCGCCTTCGTACGGGAACTCGACGAGCGTCCGCACCGGCGGGATGCCTGCCTTCTCGAAGTGTCCGCGCGCCGCGCTGGTGATGCGGCGGTTGGAGATCTTCTCCACGAGGCCGACCTGGACGGCGTCATAGCCATCCTTCTCGGCGGTCTTTTTCTGTACCACGAGGCAAGGTCCGGCCTGGATGATCGTCACCGGGACGAGTGCACCGTCGTCGGCGAACACCTGGGTCATCCCCATCTTCTTGCCAATGATTCCTTCGATTGCCATGTCGTTCACCTTGGAACCTTTCGGTTCGTGTGTGGGCTATTTACCGAACGCCTTGATCTCGACGTCCACACCAGCCGGCAGTTCGAGCTTCATGAGCGCGTCGACCGTCTGTGTCGTCGGCTCGAGAATGTCGAGCAGCCGCTTGTGCGTCCGCATCTCGAACTGCTCCCGCGACTTCTTGTCGACGTGCGGGCTGCGCAGAACCGTGTAACGGGCGATCTGCGTCGGCAGAGGGATCGGTCCCGCCACCTTCGCGCCCGTGCGCTTGGCCGTGTCGACGATTTCGGACGTCGACTGGTCGAGAACGCGGTAGTCGTACGCTTTGAGCCGGATGCGGATTTTTTCGTTCATCATGATTTCGGCACCTTATAAAGAACAGAAAGCCGGGGAGTGACCCCCGGCTCTCGAATGATTACTCGATCACTTCCGTGACCGTGCCGGCGCCGACGGTGCGGCCGCCTTCACGGATTGCGAAGCGGAGACCCTTCTCCATGGCGATCGGGTGAATGAGCTGAATCGTGAGCGACGTGTTGTCGCCCGGCATGACCATCTCCGCTCCCTCGGCCAGCGACGCCACGCCCGTGATGTCGGTGGTGCGGAAGTAGAACTGCGGACGGTAGCCGTTGAAGAACGGCGTGTGACGGCCGCCCTCTTCCTTGGTCAGGATGTAGACCTCGCCCTTGAACTTCGTGTGCGGGGTGATCGAGCCCGGCTTGGCGCAAACCTGGCCGCGCTCGACGTCCTTGCGCTCCACGCCGCGGAGCAGGAGGCCGACGTTGTCGCCCGCCTGACCCTGATCGAGCAGTTTGCGGAACATCTCGACGCCGGTGACGACCTTCTTGATGGTCGGACGGATACCGACGATCTCGATTTCCTCACCGACCTTGACGATGCCGCGCTCGATACGGCCGGTGACGACCGTGCCGCGGCCCGAGATCGAGAAGATGTCTTCGACCGGCATCAGGAACGGCTTGTCGATGACGCGCTCCGGCAGCGGAATGTAGCTGTCGACCGCGTCCATCAGCTCGATGATCTTCTTGCCCCACTCGCCGTTCGCGTCGCCGCTCTCGAGAGCCTTGAGCGCCGAAACGCGAACGACCGGGATGTCGTCGCCGGGGAACTCGTACGAGCTGAGGAGCTCGCGCACTTCGAGCTCGACGAGGTCGAGCAGCTCCGGATCGTCGACCATGTCGACCTTGTTCAGGGCGACGACGATGTACGGAACGCCGACCTGGCGGGCCAGCAGGATGTGCTCGCGCGTCTGCGGCATCGGGCCGTCAGCAGCGGAGACAACCAGGATCGCGCCGTCCATCTGCGCGGCGCCGGTGATCATGTTCTTGACGTAGTCAGCGTGACCCGGGCAATCGACGTGCGCGTAGTGGCGCTTTTCGGTCGAGTACTCGACGTGCGCGGTGGCGATGGTGATACCGCGCTCGCGCTCTTCCGGAGCCTTGTCGATCATGTCGAAGGACGTGAACGTAGCCGTGCCCTTCGAGGCCAGAATCTTGGTGATTGCCGCCGTCAGCGTGGTCTTGCCGTGATCGACGTGACCAATCGTGCCGACGTTCACGTGAGGCTTACTGCGATCAAATTTCTCTTTAGCCATTGAAGTCTCCTGCTTGTTCTTTTTTTCTGGACGAAAGCTGGTTTCGTTTCTTTAGATTCGTTGTGTCGTGCCCGCGGACTTGGCGATGACTTCTTCCGAGATGGTCTTCGGCGCCGGCTCATACGCCAGGAACTGCATGGTGTAGCTGGCGCGTCCCTGCGACATCGAGCGCACCTGGGTTGCGTAACCGAACATCTCCGACAGCGGCACGTGGGCCTTGATGACCTTCGCGCCGGCGCGCTCTTCCATCGCCTGGATCTTGCCGCGGCGGCGGGAGAGATCGCCCATGACGTCGCCGGCGTAGTCTTCCGGCGTCACGACTTCGACGTCCATGATCGGTTCGAGAAGGATCGGACCGGCTTTCTTCGCGCCTTCCTGGAAGGCCATCGAGCCGGCGATCTTGAACGCCATTTCGGACGAGTCGACGTCGTGGTACGAGCCGTCGTACAGAATCGCGCGGACGCCGGTGATCGGGTAGCCCGCCAGGATTCCGCGCTCGAGCGCTTCCTTGATGCCCTGCTCGGTCGGCTTGATGAATTCGCGCGGGACGGATCCGCCGACCACTTCGTTGATGAACTCGAACCCGCCTTCCGGCATCGGCTCGAAACGCATCTTGACGTGGCCGTACTGACCCTTACCACCCGACTGCCGAACGAACTTGCCCTCGGCTTCCGACTTCCGCGTGATCGCTTCGCGGTACGCGACCTGCGGCTTGCCGACGTTGGCGGCGACGTTGAACTCGCGCACCATGCGGTCGACGATGATCTCGAGGTGCAGCTCTCCCATCCCACGGATGATGGTCTGGTTTGTTTCCGGGTCCGTGTGGACCTTAAACGTGGGGTCTTCCTGCATGAGCTTCGCGAGCGCGACGCCCATCTTTTCCTGATCGACTTTCGTCTTCGGCTCGATGGCGACGGCGATGACCGGCTCCGGGAAGGTCATCGTCTCGAGGACGATCGGCTTCTCCCGGTCGCAGATCGTGTCGCCGGTGGTGACGCTGCGCAGACCGACGGCCGCGCCGATGTCGCCCGCCCACACTTCCTTGATCTCTTCGCGCTTGTTCGCGTGCATCTGCAGCAGGCGTCCGATGCGCTCGGTGTTGCCCTTGGTCGTGTTGAGCACCGAGGTGCCCGACTCGACGTGCCCCGAGTAGACGCGGAAGAACGCGAGCTGGCCGACGAACGGGTCGGTCATGATCTTGAAGACGAGGGCCGCGAACGGCTCCGAATCCGAAGCTTTGCGCTCGATGAACGACTCATCGTCCGGATCCACGCCCTTGACCGGCGGGATGTCCACCGGCGAGGGGAGATAGTCGACGACGCTGTCGAGCAGCGGCTGAACGCCCTTGTTCTTGAATGCCGAGCCGCACATCACCGGAGTGATCTTCTGCGCGATGGTGGCATCGCGAAGCGCGGCCTTCAGCTCGCCGATTTCCAGCGGCTCGCCGGCCAGGTACTTCTCGAGAAGCTCATCGTGCTGCTCGGCGATCGACTCGACCATCTTCTCGCGGAGATGCTCGGCCTCTTCGCGAAGCTCGGCCGGAATCTCTTCCACTTCGTACTTCGCGCCGAGGGACTCGTCGTTGAAGATCAGGGCCTTCATCAACACGAGGTCGATGACGCCCTTGAACTTGTCCTCCGCTCCGATGGGGAGCTGGAGAGGAACGGCGTTCTTTCCGAGCTTGGTGCGGATCTGGTTGACCACGGCCGTGAAGTTCGCGCCGATGCGGTCCATCTTGTTGATGAAGGCGATGCGCGGCACGCCGTACTTGTCGGCCTGACGCCACACAGTCTCCGACTGCGGCTCGACGCCGCCGACGGCGCAGAAAACGCCGACCGCGCCGTCGAGGACGCGCAGGGAGCGCTCCACTTCGACCGTGAAGTCGACGTGGCCGGGCGTGTCGATGATGTTGACGCGGTAGTCGCCCCAGAACGCCGTGGTGGCAGCCGAGGTGATGGTGATCCCGCGCTCCTGCTCCTGGACCATCCAGTCCATGGTGGCAGTGCCGTCGTGCACCTCACCGATCTTGTGGGTACGGCCGGTGTAATACAGGATGCGCTCCGTCGTCGTGGTTTTACCCGCGTCGATGTGAGCCATGATCCCGATGTTCCGCGTTTTTTCGAGTGATACCTGACGTGGCATGACTTGACTTACCTTTTCGCGACGACAACAAACGCTCGGCGAAGGCAGGCCGCCGCCGGGCGTTCAGAAAACTCAGATTGTTTGTTTTTCCCGTTGCTCGGTCCGGAACCGCAGAACCCGTTCTGTGTTATCCGGTCGAGACGGAGCTACGGAAATCTCGATGGTGTTGATTACTGCGTTTTGCTGCGTTGAAACCCGTACAACTTCGTGAAGCCGAAAAATATTACCAGCGGTAGTGAGCGAACGCTTTGTTCGCTTCCGCCATCTTGTGCGTGTCCTCTTTCTTCTTGATCGCGTTGCCGCGGTTGTTCGCGGCATCCATGATCTCGCCGGCCAGCTTGTCCATCATCGTCTTCTCGCCGCGGCTGTTGGCGTACGAGATCAGCCAGCGGATGGCCAGCGCCGTACGGCGCGACGGACGGACTTCGATGGGGACCTGGTAGTTCGATCCACCGACGCGGCGGCTCTTCACTTCGAGCGCCGGCTTGACGTTGTCGACCGCTTTCTTGAAGAGCTTGATCGGATCGTCCTTGGCGCGGTCTTCGACCTTCTTCAGGGCGCTATAGAACACGCGCTCGGCAACCGACTTCCTCCCCTGCGACATCAGGGAGTTGATGAACTTGGTCACGAGCTGGCTGTTGTAGACGGGATCCGGAAGGATCTCGCGTTTCGGAACTTCTCTGCGTCTCGGCATCTGGATTAACCCTTCTTCGGCCGCTTGGCCCCGTACTTCGAGCGGCTCTGCATCCGCTTGGCGACGCCGACGGTGTCGAGCGTGCCGCGGATGACGTGATAGCGAACTCCCGGCAGGTCTTTGACGCGGCCGCCGCGGATGAGCACGATCGAGTGCTCCTGCAGGTTGTGTCCGACGCCCGGGATGTAGGTCGTGACTTCGACTCCGTTGGTCAGACGAACGCGGGCCACCTTGCGGAGCGCCGAGTTCGGCTTTTTCGGGGTCGAAGTGTAGACGCGCGTGCAAACGCCGCGCTTCTGAGGGCTCGACTGCAGCGCCGGCGACTTGGTCTTGTACGCGACCTTGTCACGGCCTGCGGCGACGAGTTGGTTGATCGTTGGCATTCCTGTCCTATCCTTTTGAAGACACGTGGAGTGAAAGAGGACTCCCGTGGGGGAAAAACCCGCGCACTCTAAGCGCGGACGGAGTCTTTGTCAAGCCCCCGCCGGCGACCTAACGGTACCCTCGGAGCGTGTATTCCGACCTAGAAGTCGACCCACGTTCCCGCCCCTTCCCGGCTCGCTTTTTCGTAGAGAAACTGGGCGGCTGCAAGGTCTTCGACCGCCAGTCCAAGTGATTTGAAGAGAGTGATTTCGGTCGGAGACGTTCGTCCTTCTGCACGGCCGAGGAGGATCTCGCCAAGCTCGGCGCGAATGTGACCGTCGGTGATGGCGCCTTCGCGCAGCGCGGAAAGGTAGTCGCCCGACTCGTTCATGGTCGACTCGCGCCGATCGACGAACAGACTCGACGCGGCGACGGTGTCGCTGTCGAGCTCGCGGGCGGCGGCGATGCTGGAGCCGACAGCGTTGATGTGAACGCCGTCGTCGAGCCAGTTGCGGCGGAGGATCGGCTCGCGCGAGCTGGTGGCGGTCACGATGATGTCGGCGCCCTTCACCGCTTCTTCCACCGACTCGACCACCCGAACGCCTTTACGGACCAGCGCGTCGGCCTTCTCGCGCGTCCGGCTGACGATGCGGATGTCATCGATGTCGCGAACGAGCGGGATCGCTTCGAGGTGACTTTTCCCCTGCACGCCGGCCCCGATGATGGCCAGAGTGTGCGCGTTCTCGCGTGCAAGCAGCTTTGTCGCGACCGCTGAGACCGCCGCGGTCCGGATGGCGGTGATCGCGGACGCGTTCATGACCGCCATCAGCTGTCCGTTCTCGCCGTCGTGCAGAAGGACTGCGCCGAGGTGCGTGTCGAGCCCGCGGGCCGGGTTGTCGGGGAAAATACAGACCTCCTTCAGCCCGTAGCGCGGCACCTCACCCCCTCGGAAGGCGGGCATCAGTCCGAGGAAGCCGCTCGCCTCGGACGCGCGGACGATACTCCGCAACGGGTTGTGGACCTCACCCCGCGCCAGCGACGCCAGCGCCTGTTCCATCACCTCGATGCATTCGCGCATCGTCAGGAGTTGTTCGACTTCGTGCTCGTTCAGAATCAGCATTTTGCTCATTGAAGCGGAGCGTACAACCAATAGCGTTCGTCCGTCTTTTCGAACGGCTCGGGGGTGACGTGCAGCAGCCGGAAGCCGTGCGCGGCGGGGTCGGGCATCTCGACGTTGAAGAGCAGCAGCCATTCGCGTCCGCGAAACTGCTCGATGGACCGTCTCTCCGCCTCCGGATACGTCACGTTCAAGGCCCGTTCGAACGCGGTGTCCCACTTCATGTAGGTGCCGTACTCGCCGAGACCTGCGTACCAGAATTTCGTGCTGGGCAACCACGGGAGAACCGCCTCCGCCTGCGTGAGGTTGTGCGCCGCGATTGGAACGGCTTCGAGGCTCTGGCTTTGGATGAACGACGCCATGTCGGCAGCGCCCGAGAAAGGATGCTCGATGTCGAGCATCGCGTAGCGGACGCCGACAACCGCCGACACGAGCAACGCGAGATTGAGCATCAGCGCGGCCGGCATCGCCCATCGGTAGTCGACGTTGCTAGCGCCGATCCAGATCGCCACCAGCGTCAGCAACAAGAAAAAGCCGGCGTGCCGCAGACCGCCCAGCCAGACGTAGGAGTAGATGATCGAAAGCGCCGCCAGCGGCATCCAGAGGAAGAGAAGCGCCTCGCGCGAGCGCCGCAGCGCCAGCGTGACGACGAGCAGCAAGGCCATTCCGAACACAAATCCGATCGCGGTCGGGAGCGTTGGCAGGAAGGCGTTGCTGACACACCACGCGAAGGCGTCACGGTTGAACACGCGCATCACCGCCTGCCGTGCCGGGTCGGGTGGCGTGCGCACCTGCAGATACGCGAGCAACGCCGCGGCGAACATGATCGCCATCGCCGCGATGCGTCTCCGCTCGAAACGACGCTCTAGGACGAAAAGTGCGGTGAACGTGCCGGCGATGAAGAATCCCTGTGCGTTGCAATTGAAGAGGAGCAGCAACACCAGCGCGAACGCCATCGGCCGCTCCCGGCTGCGCGGATAGAGCGCGGCCGCCGCAAACGTGAGCAATGCCGTGATCGCGTAGCTGCGGACGATCACCGAGTACTCGTATGCGAAGAAGTACGAAAAGGCGATTAGCACTTTGGTGAGCCGCGAAAACGGCGCCCGCCACGCCATCAGCGCGACCGATGCGGCGGCGATGCCGAGGTGGAGGATCTTCTGAGTGAAGTACGGGAGGCCGAGCTTGGCCAGCGGCGCGAGGCAAAGAAACCAGAGCGCCGGCAAACCGGCGTAGCGCGTGCGCATCAGGATCGTGGCGAGGCCGGCGTCGCGTACGTAGAGCCACGGATCGGCCTCATCGCGCCACGGTTCGTGATGCGCGGCGACGAAATGGACGAGCACGACGAAAACGACGCCGAGCAGGATGGCGAAGCGGCGCGACTCCGGCTTCGACTCGATCAACGCGCGCGGATCCCAGCTCACGACGCCTCCTTCCGCGCGTAGACCTCGATCGTCCCGCCGCGCCGCAACAGCGTCTCGATCGTCATCAGGATCATCGCCACCGGTAGCAGCAGAACGCCAGCGATGCTCGTGGCGATCGTCTGCAGGGGATACTCGCGAATCCGATGCGCGCGCGCCGCCGGCTCCTTCAGGATCGAGTAGAGGAGGTCGTGCGCGAAGACGCGATTCAGGATGCTTTGAATCCAGCCGTACGGGTTCTGCTCGAAACTGAAGTGCGCCGTGTCGACGATGCGGAAGTGGCGATCGCGCAGCGCTCTCTTCAGCCCGCGCGCCGAAAAGTGAACATAGTGCCGCGGCACGTCGAGGTGAAACCATTCGCGGCCGGCCAAACGCGCCTGGATGCTGCTCAGGTTCGGCACGGCCACCACCAGCAGACCGCCCGGCTTCAAGATCTCCGCGGCGCGGTTGAGTGCCGCCAGCGGATCGGCAACGTGCTCGAGCGAATGCCAGAAGATGACCACGTCGAACTGCCCGGCTTCGAACGATTGCGAGAGAAAGTCGCCGGTCCGGATGTCGATCCCAAGCACGTCGCGCGCGTGCGCGGCGGCGTCAGCCGAGAGCTCGACGCCGGTGGAGCGGTAACCGGCATCGGCGAGGAAGCGTAGTGTGAAGCCGCGACCGCAGCCGACGTCGAGCACCGCGCCCGGCTTCGTCAGCCGCCGGATCACGCCGACCCGGCGCCGCCGAAACCATCGCGTCATGCGCTCGAACAGCGGATTGAAACGAACGTTTCGGTTGCCGTAGTAGGCCTGCGGATACCAGGCCGCGATCTGCCGGCCGTCGAGCGCCGGCCACGTGCGCGCGGAACCGCAGTCGTCGCACGCGAAGAGTGCAAAACCTTCGACGACGGCGTCGAATCGATGCCGCGTCTCCGCGCCGCAGACGAGACAGTTCGGGGTCACGCGTCGCGGTGCACGCTGTCCATGGCGAAAGCCGGGAGGCAGACGGCGACATACTCAGCCCCCTCGGCACCGGGAGTCGAGTACTGCACCCACTCCCCTTTGTGCGCGATGACGGCTTCGCCAGCACCGACATCAATCACGCCGTCGCGGGTCGTGACGCGCAGCGAGCCGCGCAGGACGACGGTGTATTCGTCGAACTCGGGCTTCTGTCCCGGCTCGACCCAGCCGCTCGGACTGGTCATTCTCGCGATACTGCACGCGGCGGTCTTCGAATTGACGCGTCCGATGAACTCTTCAATCCTCTTAGGCTTGTTACCGGCCGCTTCGATGACGGAAGGTTGTTTGATGTGCGTAGGCATTTCCGGAGTTTACCTGCTCCACGATCCAGCGCTTGATCACTCGCAGCACATACGCAGATTCAGCCTCGGTCAACGCACGTCCCTTCGCGATCTCATGAACCTTCTCCAGACATCCGCGGCAGCACGTAGCCGTCGCATGCTGCGCGACGAAGATCGGATGATTCCGCCAAGGTGTCTGCTTCCCATCGTTCCACGGAAACGCGGGCGCCAACCGCTCGGCGATGAACTTCACGCCGTGCTTCATGACCGCGGGCAATCCCCAGGTCTCGACGTACGCGCGCTCGCGGCCGGCGAGCCGGAACTTGCGCCGGAACGGAGCCGCGGCGAGACGGCGGAAGGCGTCGTCGATGTCAATCACGGTTTCGCGTGAACGTGAAAGGGAACGAAAGGCTTTCACGCGGAGACGCGGAGGGGCGGAGAAAAGCAGAGAGAACACCTCCGCGGTGTGCTCCGCCTCTCCGCGTCTCCGCGTGACCGCGTGACTACTTTGCGACGCGGCGACGCGGACGATGCTCGAACGGCGGCAACTCGGCGGCGGCTGCGGGCGGTTCGAAGTCGGCGATCGCCAGCCTCGGTCCCGCGGTCACAATCGCGCCGAGGTCGATGCCGACTTGCTTCCAGGCCTCGACGACTGCACGTTCCGGTTCGCTGTGCGCGCCGAAGCGTGCGGACGCGGCGGTGACAGTCGCGCGGGCGCAATCGCGGAAAGTGGCCCTCGACTTGAGGAGTGTCGTTAGAGCGTCGTACCAGATGCGCCCGGCCACGGTCCACGCTTTGCCGCCGAGGAGGGTGGCGGCGAGGTAGAAGGCGTGGTTGGGGATGCCGGAGTTCACGTGAACGCCGCCGTTGTCGGCGCTCATCGTCTGGTAGTGGCGCATGTGGGCGGGCTGCGGATCTTTGCCGAGGAGCTTGTCGTCGTAGGCAGTGCCGGGAGCTTTCATCGAGCGGACGGCTGCGCCGTGAACAGCGTTCGTGAAAATGCCGGCGCCGATCAGCCAGTCCGATTTTGCGGCGGTCTGTTTGAGCGCGTACTGCTTCACGAGGATGCCGAAGACGTCGGAGAAATGTTCGTTGAGCGCGCCGGACTGATCCTGATAAACGAGGGCGGCGGTGTGCTGCGTGACGCCGTGCGTCAGCTCGTGGCCGATGATGTCGAGCGATTCGGTGAAGCGGTTGAAGAGCTTTCCATCGCCGTCGCCGTAGATCATCTGCCTCCCGTTCCACAGCGCGTTCGTGTAGTGGAGGCCGTAGTGGATCGTCGAGTCGAGCGGGAGGCCGCGTCCATCGACGGAGTTGCGGCCGTAGACGTTCGAGTAGAAGTCGTAGGTGATGCCCGCGCCGTCGTACGCCTCGCCCGCCGCGACGTCGGCAACCGGCTTCGCTCCTTCGCCGCGCAACAGTTTTCCGGGAAGCGCCGTCTTCCGCTGCGCGTCGTAAATCGTTCGCCTCAGTGACGACGCGATCAATCCCTCGGCCTGCCCCGTGGCCGAGCGCGCGCCGCGAAACTGCGCCGACGTTTCCAGCGCGACGTGGCAGCGCTCGCGCAGGCCCGGATCGTCCGTGTTCTCGGCGATCGACCGGAGGATGTGCGGCGGAAGAAATGCGCAGGCCGCGTGCGTGCGTCGGTGCGTACCTCGGCTCAAGAGGGCCTCCCTGTCGAATGGATTCCGACAAGGTACCGCCACGTCAGGCCGCCCGCAACCTTACTTCCTCAATACCTCCTCGATGGCTGCAAGCGCACGCGGGTCGTGCTTCTGACCAAGCCAGAAGGCCGCCTTCTTCCGCACGTTGCGGTCGCGATGCGTCTTCATCAATTCGATGAGCATCGGGATGCCCTGATCGTCCGGCAGTTGCGAGACGGCGAAGACCGCTTTCTCGCGAACGCTCGCGTCGGGGTCGTCGTCGAGCGCCTCGCGGACGGCGCCGGCCGCTTTCTTCCCCGCCTGCTGCGCCAACCAGAACAGCGCCTGGCCGCGGACGTGTGCGGTCGGATCGTGTTTGGCGAGATTGATCAGTTCATCGACCGCGCCCGGCTCCTTCGATTGCGACAACGCGAAGACCGCCTTCTCGCGCAGGTGCGGCGATGCGGACTGCGAGCGGGCGATCGACAACACATCGTCATAACCGCGGCGGCCGCGGGTCTGTCCGAGCCAGAAGGCGGCGTGGCCGCGCGTCTCGTCGGACTCGCTCGTGGAACGCAGCAGGCGCTCCAGCTCTGTCGTAGCCGAGAGATCGGCGTGAAGCGCGAGCGTGCCCATGAGGTAGTCGGAATGATGTCCGGGAGTGCTCAGAATCGAGGCGATCAGCGCGACGCTCCTGCGCGGATCAACGCCTTCGATCCACGTTACGGCGGCGCCGTTCGCGTCGAGCACACATTCCATCGAGTAGCTGCGCACGCGTTCGATCTCGCCATCCACGACGCTATAGAGAACCGCGAACACGCCCGAACTGACCGGATGCAATTCGTCGCGGTCGTCGTTCGAGAAGAAGTTCCCTTCGTGATCGAGCTTGCACGTGCCCCCGGAACGGAAGTCGCCGTAGTTCTGGAAGCAGCACATGACGTGCTCCCCTTCGATCTGCGGCACCGCATATCCGATGTACTTCGTTCGCGAACCGCGAATCTGCGCGCCGAGGTCGGCGGAGGCGGCGACCGAGGTAACGGTGCCGTGCACGATGCGCGGTTGCTGCGCGAAGGCGGTGGCGGCGAAGAGGACGAGCGCGGCGGCGAGAGCGAGCTTTCTCATGCTCGCTTAGACCGCGCCGCCGCGCCGGGGTTAGCTAGATTGGATAGATCGCATCATTGAGTGGTCCCTTGGCGAGCGTATCCAGTTTGGCGGCATGCGGCTGGAGCGGCTTCGGCCGGTATTGGCCATCGGCCGCGCCATCACGCCAGCGTTCGACGATCGATTTGTGAAAGTACTCCGTTCCGAACTTCGTCCCACCGACCGTGCGGTCGGCGCCGCTGAAGACATAGATCGCCGATTTCGAGTTGTGAACCTTCTGCTTGTAGTCGGGACTCGTAGACAGCTTCGCTCGGACATCGGCATCGATTTCCAGACCGGCAGTCATGGCGGAGTCCATCATCCAGTCGAGGGCGAGGTCGGAGAGGCCCTGTTCGGGATAGCCGCCGCCGACGTCGCTGTGCGCACCGGCGAACCACACTTGTTGCACGGTCTGGCCGGCATCAGGCTTCGTCTCCCAGAGCGTCGGAAGAAATGGATGGCGATGCTCGTCGACCGCCAACGCGTGAAACGCGAATTTGACGACGTGACTGAGAGCTGTATCCAGGAATTGAAACTTCTTCTGATTCGCAGAGCCGAACGCGCGCAGCGGGATTCCGAGCGCACCGACCGTGTCCCACACGCCGACGCACTGAATGGGGGTCTCAGTCTCGATGGCATTGGCCTCCCGGAACTTGACCGCGGCCGGAGCGGTGGCCGGCGTCCCGCTCGCGTACAACGCCCGCGCCTCGGGATATTGCCGTACCGCATCGCGCCGGAGGATGCCGCAGCGGCGGATCATCCCGGCAATGCTCCGGGCCGTGTACGCGCCGCGGCTGAATCCGAAGATGTAGATCTTGTCGCCCGGCTCGTAGTTCGCGATCAGAAAGCGATAGGTGTCATTGATGTTCGCCGTCAGCCCATCGCCGAACGCACCGCCGCCGATTCGATCCGCAAAGTTGCCGGTACCGACACCCTGATCGTAGTAGACGATCTGGTGGTCGCCGTTTTTCGTTCTCTTGCACAGCCGGCAGGCGAGCTTCAGGACGTTCGTGACGCAGATCTCTTCGACTTCCTTCCCCTTGACCATGACCTTCTTCTTTTCCTGGTCGGCGCTGTTCCAGGTTCCGTCGCAACAGATCACGATGCTCGACATATGTATGGCTCCTCTCATTGAGGAGAGCTTCGAACGGCTCGTTTACCTACCCTGGTCCGCGTCCATGCACGCGGCTAGCACATATTCCGGGACAAGTTCATCGCGGAACGTGCGCCACACCGGGAATTGCCCGTAGTTGCCGGCGGTGAGCACCACGACCAGTTCGAGCTTCGGTACGACGATCAGGAACTGGCCGCCGTTGCCGCTGGCCTCGTAGGATTCGAAGGTTCGTCCGACCGCCGTGAGGGTGTGGCGATGCCAGCCGTAGCCATCGGAACCGTTTCCCGGCACGTCGATCTGGTGCGCTGTCGATTGGGACACCCATGACTTCGAAACGATCCGCCTCCCATTCCAGACGCCGCCGTCGAGATAGGCCTGCCCCACTTTGAGAAAGTCGCGCGGACGCATGTAGATCCCGCCAGCGCCATACGCCTCACCGTTCGGCATCAGATTAAGGTGATAGTGCTGCATCTGCAGGGGACGTGCGAGGAAGCGGTCGAAGAGCTCGGACAGCTCCATACTTGCCGCCTTCGCTGTCATACCCGCGGCGAAGTTGATCCCTGCCGAGCAGTACGCGTATTTCGTTCCCGGCTTCGCAGTGACGGGCAGGTCGAGAAAGTAGCGATACCAATCGCGCTGCTCCTGTTGCTCCTGCATCGTGTCTTCGTTGCCGGGAGACGCCGGATCGTTGTCGTCGCAGGCGAGACCGGAGCTGTGCGTGAGCAGGTGGGCGAGGGTGATCCCGCGCGTCTGGTCGATCGGTGTATCCAGCCTCAGCGACCGGTTTCGATCCATGACGATGCCAGCCAACACCGAGGTGAAGGTCTTGGACGCCGAACGCAAATCGTGCGGGCGATCGGCCGTGAATCCGAAAAAGTATTCGTCCAGGATCAGCTTCCCGCGCCGCGCCACGAGCAGCGAATGGATGCGAGGCGAATCGTGTAGGGCCGGATCGAAGGAGAGGATCTTCCCGACGAAGGCGCGAAGCCGCTCTTCGTCCACGTCAACCTCCCCCGCCCGCGCCACCCTCCATCCGTCGTGGCCAGGCAACGGCGTCCGGTAGACGTAGGTCATCGCGGGCGTGCGCGGCAGATAGCCGACGGCATTCTCGGGCGTATGCGGCGTCAGAGCGATCGGAGCGCCGAAATCCATGTCGATCCGGCGCTGTCCACGATCGTACGGCTGCGAGAACGGTGTCTTGCCTGTCGACGGATCGGTAAAGAGCAGCCGCTCGTCCTTTTCCGTCACGCGGAACCAGGGCGCCCGTCCGTACCAGTTGACCTCAGGATTGAGGAACGACCCGCGCAACGACCCATCCTCCTGCCGCGTGATCCGGAGATACAACGAGAATTGATCGTCCAGAGGGGTGACCGTTCCGCGCCACGCGCCGTCGCGCACGCGCGCGAGCACGATCGGCGAGGCGAACTGCCCGAGGTTCCCGCGAGGCTGAATCCAGAAGCCGCGGATTCGCTGGCCGCCGTCCTCGATCTTCGCGCGCAGTTCGCCCTGTCCTCCGGGGAATGTCGCGCGCACGTCGTCGCCGCTCCGCGGAACGGAAAACTCGAGCCCCGCGACGCGGATCGTCCACGAGCTCTTCGTCCGCTCCAGTGTCAGCTCGCCGCGAACGAGCGGACCGAAACGCGACTCGGTTCCCCACAACCCGACCGGGTCGTTCTTCCCGTCCTGCGACTGGCCAAACGCTGTGATACCGAGCAGAACGACCGTGAACAGCGTGATTCGAGCCATGCGCATGCTGGCAAGGTACGCGCCGTCCTCTGCCCGCGTCTTGAACGCCTGCAACATCAGTCGCCGCAGTCGCCTCTTGCAGTCCTGCGATAGGCCGCCGGCGTGAGCGCGAGCGCGCGCTGAAAAGCGCGCGTCATGTGACTTTGATCGGCGAAGCCGCTGCGCAACGCGACGTCCGTGAGCGGCGTCCGGCCGGTGCGAAGCAGCGCAGCCGCGCGGCGGATCCGCGTCCGCCGGAGATACGCTCCCGGCGAACAACCGAAGAACCGCCGGAATGTGCGCGCCAGGTGAACCGGGTGAACCGCACACTCCCGCGCGATCTCCCCGATCGAGAGGCCCGCATCTCCGCAGTCGTGCAGAAGCTCGCGAGCGATCGCCAGCCATGGCGGAGCGTGTTTCGCGGCGACGTCGCGACGCGCAACGAACGCCGCCAGCTCCAGGCAGATCTCTTCCACGGCCAGTACCGAGGCCGGCTCCCACTGCGCCAGTTCCGACACCGCATTTGCGGCCAGCCCGAATGCCTCGGCGCTATCGACACGCACGGGTTGGTCGCTGAGATCGAGGCCCTCGCGAAGGCTACGCATCCGATCGGGCGCGATCGAAATCGAAAGGAATTCGCCGTCGAATCCGCTGCCCTGCTGCCGGAAGCGGTCCCGATGGGTCGTCCCGGGAGGGTTGTAGATCAGCATCGGCTCGCCGCAAACGTCCGGTGCGCCGAACGCGCTGCTGATGTACTGCCCGCGCAGCAGAAAGATGAAGTGCGCCGTTTCGTGGGTGTGCCTCTGCACGTCGTGATGAGGATCAGCCTCGAGGCGCGCCAGCACGAAGCCCGCTGCGTCGGCCTCACTTCGAAAGCGGCCAAAGAACTGCGAGTACTCGAGCCGTGCAAAGGGACCATCGACTCCAGCCGCTCGCACTCTCACCGGATCGTCTGCGCCGAAGGTCATCACGGTCCTCAGTGTCGCCTGCCACCCGAGCGGAAGCAAGGTGCTGGGTTCTCTCGTCTGCTACAATCCGCCGTTCCATGCGAACGTCATCGACGACCGCCACTACGCGAACGACGGAGACGCCTCCTCCGCCCTGTCGATGATCTGAACTCGAAATGAACATGCGACAGGGCCGAGCAATCGGCCCTGTTTGATTTTGGAGAGAACGATGCAAGTCGAATTACCAGACGGATCGAAGCGCGAAGTCCCCGACGGCGCCACCGTAGCCGACGTAGCCGCGTCGATCGGACGCGGCCTGGCCAAAGCCGCAATCGCCGGCAAGGTGAATGGGAAAGTCGTCGACGTCTATACGCCCGTTTACGACAACGCCAAGATCGAGATCGTTACGCCGAAGAGCGAGGCCGGGCTCGATACGATCCGCCACTCGACTGCACATTTGATGGCGATGGCGGTGCAGGAGCTGTTTCCCGGCACGCAGGTCACCATCGGTCCGGTCATCGACAACGGCTTCTTCTACGACTTCGGCACCGATCGTCCGTTCACCGACGACGACCTTCGCCGCATCGAAGAGAAGATGTCCGAGATCGTGAAGCGCGATCTCCCCGTCCGCCGCGAAGTGGTTTCGCGCGATGAGGCCATCGCGATGTTCGAGAAGCTCGGCGAAAAGTACAAGGTCGAGATCATCAAAGGGATCCCCGGCGATGAGCCGCTCTCGGTCTATCACCAGGGCGAATGGTTCGATCTCTGCCGCGGACCTCACGTCCCCTCCACCGGCCGCCTCGGCGCGTTCAAGCTCACCTCCGTCGCCGGCGCGTACTGGCGCGGCGATGAGCACAACGCGATGCTGCAACGCATCTACGGGACCGCATGGGCGGACAAGGACGAGCTGTCCGCGTACCTGACGCGTATCGAAGAGGCGCATGCCCGCGATCACCGCAAGCTCGGCAAGCAGCTCGGCCTGTTCATGTTTTCGAACTTCGCGCCGTCGATGCCGGTCTTCCTCCCGAAGGGCGCGGCGATCTACAACGAGCTGGTCGACTTCGTCCGCAAGTTCTATCTGCGCGACGGCTACAGCGAAGTGGTCACGCCGCTGATCTGGGACACCGAGATCTTCAAAATCTCCGGCCACTACGACAACTACAAAGACAACATGTTCTTCTCCGAGGTGGACGAACGGGAGTACGGCGTGAAGCCGATGAACTGCCCCGGCCACACGCAGATTTTCGCGATGGAGCGGCGCTCGTATCGCGATCTCCCGATCCGTTACGCCGACTTCGCGCGGCTGCATCGCTACGAGCGCTCGGGCGTGACGCACGGCCTCGTGCGCGTCCGTTCGTTCGCGCAGGACGACGCGCATCTGTTCGTGACTGACGATCAGATCGAGAGCGAGATCGATCGCGAGCTCCGTTTGATCAAAGAGATCTACGACATCTTCGACTTCAAGGAAGTCCGCATCGCGCTCTCCACCCGCCCCGAAAAGCGGCTCGGCGACGACGCGATGTGGGACAACGCGGAGAGCGCGCTCGAGAACGCGCTGAAGAAGAATGGCGTCGAGTACCACATCAATCCCGGCGAGGGGGCGTTCTACGGGCCGAAGCTGGAGTTCCAGGTCACGGACGCGATCGGCCGGCCGTGGCAGCTCGGCACGATCCAGCTCGACTACGCGCTGCCGGAGCGCTTCCAGCTCCGCTACATCGGCGCCGACAACGCCGAGCACCAGCCGGTCATGATCCACCGCGCAATACTCGGCTCCATCGAGCGGTTCATCGGCATCATCATCGAACACTTTGCCGGGGCCTTTCCGTTGTGGCTCGCTCCGGTGCAGGCGTCGGTGCTGCCGCTGTCGGAGAAGTTTCTCGACTACGGCCGCGAGACGGCAGCGAAGATTCGCGCGGCCGGGCTGCGCGTCGAAATGGACGATTCGAACGAGAAGCTCGGCGCGAAGATCCGCGACGCGCAGTTGAAGAAGATCCCGTACATGCTGGTGGTCGGTGAGAAGGAAGTGGCGGCGGGAACGGTGTCGGTCCGGAAGCGGACGGGCGGCGAGCAGTTGTCGATGTCGATCGACGAATTCGTAGCCGAGGCCAGGCGGGTCATCGCCGGGCGCTCGTTGACTTTGTAGAGGTTTATTCGTAGATTTCGCGCTTCCGAGCATTAAATGGATGCGCTTCCGCGCTAGCGCATAACAGGAGGATTTCCGCATTTTCCCACCACGACGAGGATCGCGATTCGACCGGAGACCGGCAGAACCTGAGTCCAGAATCAACGACATGATCCGCGGCATCAGTGAGGTTCGCCTCATCGGAGCCGACGGCGCACAGATCGGAGTCGTCCCGCTGCAGCAGGCGCAGGACATGGCCCGAGAAAAAGACCTCGATCTCGTGGAGATTTCGCCGACCGCGAACCCTCCCGTCTGTAAGGTCATGGATTACGGTAAGTACGTTTTCCAGCAGAAGAAGAAGCAAACCGAGGCCAAGAAGAAACAGAAGGTGATCGTGGTGAAGGAGGTGCAGTTCCGCCCCCGCATCGACGAGCACGATTTCGATTTCAAGAAGAACAACATCGTCCGTTTCCTGCAGCACGGCGACAAGGTCAAAGCGTCGATCCGCTTCCGCGGACGCGAGATGACCCACATGGAGCTCGGCCGGGCCGTGCTCGACCGTCTGCTGAACGAGATCAAGGAGTTCGGCGCTCCCGAGAATGCGCATCCCGACGTTCAGGGGAATCGCATGACGATGGTGATATCGCCGGTGAAATAGGGTGTCGGCAGTCGGGAGTCGGGGGTCGGAGAAACGAAGGACGCTTTTTCTCCGACCCCCGACTCCCGACCTCCTACTCCCACACCCCAGGAATTCACATTCTGCTCAGCCAGTTAGGAGCCAAGCTATGCCGAAAATGAAGACGCATCGGGGAGCCGCCAAGCGGTTCAAGAAGTCGGGAACGGGCAAGATTCAGCGCAATCACGCCTTCCACTCGCACATCCTCACCAAGAAGTCGCCCGGCCGCAAAGCGGAGCTAGCACGGGAGACGCAGGTGTCGAAGGCGAACGAGAAGACCGTGAAGCGCATGCTTCCGTACCTGTAAACGGCCGTCGTCCATCGACAGCCACAACCCCGAGCGAGGCGCGGTAATCACCACTCCTGACCCGCCCGCTCAGAACGATTCAAACGAGGAGACAAGATGCCGAGAGTCAAACGAGGTCCAAAAAGAAAGAACCGCCGCGCGAAGATCCTGAAGCTCGCCAAGGGCTACTGGGGAATGAAGTCGCGCGGTCACCGGATCGCGAAGCAGCAGGTCGAAAAGGGCCTGAACTCCGCGTTCGCCGGCCGCAAAGATCGCAAAGGTGATTTCCGCAAGTTGTGGATCGCCCGCATCAATGCTGCCGCCCGCCTGAATGGGATTTCCTATTCGCAGCTGATCGCCGGCCTGAAGGCCTCCGGTTCGCTGGTCGACCGGAAGATCCTGGCCGACATCGCCGTCCGCGACGCCGCCGCGTTCACGGCGTTCGCCGAGGCTGCGAAAGGCGCGCTGAACAAGCAGCAGCTCCGCACCGCGCTCGACAAAGAGACGTCCGCGAAACGTCCTGCGGCCAAGCCGGCCACGGCGTAACCACAATTCGATCGATCCACACCAAACGCGGGCCTCGGCCCGCGTTTTTGTTGCCGAATGAAAATCATCGCCATCTGCGGGAGCCTCCGCGCGCAATCGTCGAACCTGGCGCTGCTGCGCGCCGCGACCAATCTCGGGATCGACGTTCAGATCTACGGCGGGTTGGGATCCCTCCCGCACTTCAATCCCGATGACGATGTCGAAGGCGCGACTCCGCCGCCGGCCGTCGCGGAACTTCGCGCCCTGCTGGCAGACGCGGACGGCATCCTCATCTCCTCCCCCGAATACGCGCACGGCGTTCCCGGCTCGCTGAAAAACGCGCTCGACTGGCTCGTCTCCGACGGTGCGCTGGTCGACAAGCCGGTCGCGCTGATCAACGCCTCGCCGATCGGTGGCGAATTCGCACGCGACTCGCTCGTCGAAACGCTGCGAACGATGAACTGGCGCGTGACCGGCACATTGTCGTCGCCGAAAAAAGTGCGCGATGAAAACATCGATGACGACGTCGTGGCCGTGATTCGCGAAGCGCTGAAATCGCTGATTTCCGAGGCGGGATGACGGCGCCCGCCTCCCGTGTTGCGCACCGTCATGAAAACGATGCGTATGACTTTTTTCTCGGCAGCCATCGTCCTGGCTTCCTTCGCAATGCACGCTAAGACCACCACCTCCGCACGCCCGAATCCGCTGCTCAAGGCCAGCACGCTGCCGTTCCACGCGCCGCCTTTCGACAAGATCAAGACCGGCGACTACAAGCCGGCCATCGAAGCGGGGATGAAGCAGCAGCTCGCCGAGATCAAGGTCATCGCCGATCAGAAAGCGGCGCCGACCTTCGCCAACACGATCGAGGCGATGGAGAAATCGGGAGCGCTTTTGACGCGCGCCTCCAAAATCTTCTTCGCGCTGACGGGGTCGAATACCAACGACACATTCCAGAAGATCGAAGCCGAGGAGTCGCCGAAATTGGCGGCGCACAACGACGCGATCTTCATGAATCCGAAGTTGTACGCGCGCGTGAAAACGCTGTACGACAAGCGCGCCAGCAGCGGACTCGATGCGGAGTCGCAGTACCTCATCGAGCGCTATTACAAATTCTTCGTCCGCGCCGGCGCGCAGCTCAATGACGCCGACCAGAAAACGTTGCGCGCGCTCAACCAGGAAGAGTCGTCGCTGACGACGAAGTTCCGCGAGCATGTCCTCGCCGACACCGCCGCCGCAGCGATCGTGGTCGATACGAAAGAGGAGCTGGCCGGACTGCCCGACTCCGACATCGCCGCCGCTGCCGACGCCGCCAAAGGAAAGAAGCTGACCGGGAAGTACCTCCTCACGCTGCAGAACACGACGCAGCAGCCGGCGCTCACGTATCTGCAGAATCGCGCACTCCGCGAGAAGCTGTTCAACGCGTCCATCCAGCGTGGCAATCACGGCGGCCCGAACGACACCAAGGCCATCGTCACGCGCCTCGCGCAGCTCCGCGCGGACAAAGCCAAGCTCCTCGGATACCCGACCTACGCCGCGTTTTCTCTCGACGACCAAATGGCCTCGACGCCCGAGAATGCCATCAAGCTGCTGACCGGACTCGTTCCAGCATCCACCGCCAAAGCGCGCTCGGAAGTCGCGAAGATGCAGGCCATCGTCGACGCCGAAAAGGGCGGCTTCCAGCTCGCGCCGTACGATTGGCAGCTCTACTCGGAGAAAGTGCGGAAAGCCGAATACGACCTCGATGAGTCGCAAGTGCGGCCGTACTTTGAGCTGAACAACGTCCTGCAGAACGGCGTGTTCTACGCCGCCAATCAGCTCTACGGCCTGACGTTCAAGGAGCGTCACGACATCCCGGTCTACCAGCCGGACGTGCGCGTGTTCGAAGTCTTCGACGCCGACGGTAAATCGATGGCGCTCTACTACGGCGACTACTTCTCGCGTCCGAACAAGAGCGGCGGCGCGTGGATGGACAGCTTCGTCGATCAATCGGGCCTCATGGGCACGAAGCCGGCCGTCTTCAACGTCACCAACTTCACGAAGCCCGCGCCCGGACAGCCGGCGCTGCTGACGTTCGACAACGTCACCACGATCTTCCACGAGTTCGGCCACGCGCTGCACGGCATGCTCTCGAATGTGAAGTACCCGACGCTGGCCGGCACCAACGTGCCGCGCGATTTCGTCGAGTTTCCTTCGCAGTTCAACGAGCACTGGTCGCTGGAGCCGAAGGTCTTCGCAAACTACGCGAAGCACTATCAGACCGGCGCGCCGATGCCGCAGGATCTCGTCGAGCGCATCAAGAAATCGCGCACGTTCAATCAGGGCTACGCGACGACCGAGTACCTCGCCGCTGCGCTGCTGGACATGGCCTGGCACACACAGGCACCCGGCACCGGGCAACGCGACGTGAACGTCTTCGAGCCGGAGGCGCTGAAGGGCTTCAACATCGCCATGACGGAGGTTCCGCCGCGCTACCACACGACCTACTTCTCGCACATCTGGGGCGGCGGTTACGCGGCCGGCTACTACGCGTATCTCTGGTCGGAGCTGATCGACGACGACGCGTTCTACTGGTTCAAGGAGAACGGCGGAATGACGCGCGCGAACGGCCAGCGCTTCCGCGACATGATCCTCTCGCGCGGCGGCACGATGGACGAGGCAGCGCTCTACCGCGCCTTCCGCGGCCGCGACCCAATCGTCGAGCCGCTGCTGATCGAGCGCGGACTGAAGGAAGAACCGGGCAAGTAGACAGAAGAGTGAAGGGTGAAAACTCGCAGCTCCTTTCACCCTTCACTCTTCACCCTTCACTCTTCGTTTAACATGCGCGGCCATGCGCAAAACCGTCATCGCGTTCGTCGCCATCGCCGCCGTCACCGCCGTCCTGCACGCGCAGGAACTACCCGCGGACATGCGGGCCAGTATCGATAAAGCCGCTGCGGACATCCTCGCGAAGACGGGCGCGCCGAGCGCCTCGGTGGCCGTAGTCCGCGACGGCAAGATCGTCTACGAGCACGCCTACGGACTGGCGAATCTTGAGACGAAGATGCCGGCGTCGCCGCAGATGCGCTACTCGATCGGTTCGATCAGCAAACAGTTCACAGCCGCCGCGCTGCTGATGCTCGCCGAGGAGGGGAAACTCTCGCTCGACGACAAAGTGATCCGCTGGCTGCCGGACCTCACGCGCGCGGGCGACGTCACCATCCGCCAGATGCTTTCGATGACTTCCGGCTACCAGGATTTCTGGCCGCAGGATTACGTGATGCCGATGATGATGCAACCGGTCACGGCGCCGGAGATCGCCGCGGGCTGGGCGAAGAAGCCGCTCGATTTCGAGCCGGGCGCGAAGTGGCAGTACAGCAACACGAACTACGTCATCGCCGGCATGATCGCGGAAAAGGTCGCAGGCATGCCTCTTCTCGATTACCTGCAGAAGCGCGTCTTCGTCCCGCTGCACATGACCACCGTTTCCAACACCGACGCCGCGCCCCTCGGACCCGAAGATCCGATGCGCTACCTCCGCTACGCGCTCGGACCGCTCCGTCGCGCGCCGAAAGAAGGACAGGGCTGGATGTTCGCCGCCGGCGAACTGGCCATGACCGCGCACGACCTGGCGCTGTGGGATATCTCGATGATCGATCAAACGATCCTGAAGCCGTCGTCGTATCGCGCGATGGAGACCGAGGTGGAGCTGAACAACGGCGTCGGCTCGCGCTACGGCCTCGGCGTCGGGATTGGCGTTGCCGACGGCCGCCGCGTCATCTCGCACGGTGGCGAAGTCTCCGGCTTCACCGCCCGAAACGAGGTCTATCCCGACGATCGCGTGGCCATCGTCGTCCTGACGAACATGGATGCCACCAGCACTCCCGCGCAGATCGCCACCAGCATTTCGAAGACGATCTTCGCCTCGAACGATCCGGCCACTCCCAAGACGACAGACCAGATGCGCAAGATCTTCGACGAACTGCAGAAAGGCCATATCGACCGCACGCAGTTCACGTCAAACGCGAATGCATACTTTGACGAGCAGGCCATCAAGGATTTCGCCGCCAGCCTCGGACCGCTCGGAACCCCGCAGGAGTTCGTCCAATCCGGCCAGTCGCTCCGAGGCGGAATGACGCTGCGCCGCTACCGGATCAAGTTCCCAACAAAAACGCTGGCGTTGACGACGTTCATCATGCCGGATGGAAAGATCGAGCAGTACCAGATCGCGGCGGCAGAGTAGAAGACGAATCAACCACAGAGACACAGAGGCTCTTTCTCTGTGTCCTTTGTGTCTCTGTGGGGAAAAGGGTTTTACCTAGGCCGCGCTTCTTCAGCCTCCGCCCAAATCTCCACGCGATGCCGTTCGTTGAGGAAAATCGATCCGACGATGAACGTCATCAGCGCGATGCCGATCGCCCAATAGAGGCCGGCGTAGATGTTGTGGAACTTCGCCACGAGCAGGCTCGCGATCAGCGGCAGCGTCCCGCCGAACCAGCCGTTGCCGAGGTGGTAAGGCAACGAGAACGAGGTGTAGCGGATCTTCGCCGGGAACGACTCGATCAGGAACGCGGCGATCGGGCCGTAGACCATCGTCACATAGATCACCTGAATGAAGATCAGGCCGATCAGGATCGGCATGTTCGGACCCTTCGGATCGCCGGCGTGATCTTTCATCGCGTGGTAGATCGGAAGGTACGTCAGTGCGGCGATGAGATTGCCGGCCATCATGATTTTGAGGCGTCCGATGCGGTCGGAAAGGGCGCCGAAGACGACGAAGAACGGCATGGCCAGCAATAGCGCCACCGCAACGATGATGCTCGCCTTCGCCAGGTCGATCTTCAACACCGTCTGCAGGAATGACAGCGCGTAAAACTGGCCCGTGTACCAGACGACGCCTTGTCCCGCCGTCGCGCCGAAGAGGACGAGCAGGACGATGCGCAGGTTGGCCCAGTTGCCGAAACTCTCGCGCAGCGGCGCGATCGATCCTTTGCCCGACGCTTTGATCGACGCGAAGAGCGGCGACTCCTTCAGCGTCATGCGAATCCAGAGCGAGATCATCACCAGCACGATCGAGAGCAGAAATGGGACGCGCCAGCCCCATGCCTTGAAGTCGGCGTCGCTCATCATCTTCTTCACCGCGAGGATGACGCCGAGGGAGACGAAGAGCCCGAGCGTGGCCGTGACCTGGATGAAGCTCGTGTAGTAGCCGCGTTTGTTGTCGGGCACGTGTTCGGCGACATAAACAGCCGCGCCGCCGTACTCGCCGCCGAGGGCGAGACCTTGCAGCAGGCGAAGCAGCAGCAGGATCGAAGGCGCGAGCAGGCCGACCGAGGCGTAAGTAGGCAGCAGTCCGATCACGAAGGTCGAAAGGCCCATGATCGTCAGCGTCACGAGGAACGCGTACTTGCGTCCGATCAGATCGCCGACGCGTCCGAAGACGATCGCGCCAAACGGGCGCACCACAAAGCCAGTCGCGAAGAGCGCCCACGTCTGGATCAGCGCCCACGCCGGCTGGTCCTTCGGGAACATGAGCTGCGACATGATCACGGCCAGGCTGCCGAAGATGTAGAAGTCGTACCACTCGATCATCGTGCCGAGGCCCGAGGCGAAAATGATCCTGCCGATGGGGTAGCCCGATCGCTCGTTCGTCATCCGTGCTCTCCTTTTGCAGCGCAGTATAAAGAGGAGGCCCAGCATGGCTGACGAAAGCTGTCTAGATCTCATCTTCCGCAACGCCCGCACGCACACCGCGTGGCTCGACAAACCGGTCACCGACGACACCCTGCGCCAGCTCTACGACACGATGAAGTGGGGGCCGACCAGCGCGAATACGAATCCGGCGCGCTTCGTCTTCCTGCGCACGAAGCAGGCGAAAGAGCGCTTGCGGCCGTCGCTCGCGCCGGGCAATGTCGAGAAGACGATGGCCGCGCCGGTGGTGGTGATCGTGGCCTACGATCTGGAGTTCTACGAGAAGTTGCCGCGCCTTTTTCCACACAGTCCGTCGATGGGCGATCTCTTCGCCCAGAATCCGCAGCTCGTCGAGATGACCGCGCGCCGCAACTCGTCGCTTCAGGGTGCCTACCTGCTCATCGCCGCGCGCGGCCTCGGCCTCGATTGCGGCCCGATGTCAGGCTTCGACAACGCCAAGCTGGACATGGAGTTCTTCGACGCCGGCCGCGAATGCGAAAGCTGCGATCAGGAGTTCTTCCCCGAGGGCCACGTCAAATCCAACTTCCTCATCAACCTCGGCTACGGCGATCCCTCGAAACTCTTCCCGCGCAATCCGCGGCTGACGTTCGAGGAGGCGTGCACGTTGTTGTGATGCGCAATGCCCTGGTCGTCAGCGGCACGCGATCAGGTTGACAACCCCCGACGCCGGATGGCGTCACGGACGGTAGCCGGTGGTCCGAGCGAAGCGAGCGACCACCGGTTCGTTGAGCGTCAAGATCGACCCCGGAGGGCGTCGCGTATCAAATACAAAGCGGCGTGAATTCCCTCCGCGACCGCTGCCGCGGTCGGAAATCGGGCGCGGTCGTGGTTCCGGTGGTCTCGCGCTTCGCGCGCGACCACCGGCTACCGTACGGGACGCCATCCGGCGTCGGGACCGTCCGTCTACGCCCGCGACGACAGCATCGCGTCGCCGGAGCCAAGCACTTGCGACTGCTCGATCACGGGCAGCGTCACCGTGAAGCGCGCGCCTTTGCCGAGGCCTTCGGATTCGGCACGGATGTCGCCGTGGTGGAGGTCGATGATGTGGCGGGCGATCGCGAGACCGAGTCCGAGGCCGCTGCGTTTGGCGGAGGCGTCGGCTTGGCGGAGTCGTTCGAAAACGTGCGGCAGGAATGACGGCTCGATCCCCTCGCCTTCGTCGTGAACGCTGATCTGCAGTTTGTGATCGACGCGTTCGAGTCGGAGATCGACCTGCTTGCCGGGCGGTGTGAACTTGATCGCATTCGAGAGGATGTTGCCGATGACCTGCTGCAAGCGCGTGGCGTCGGCGTCCACGACGTCGTCGGGCGGACGGACGACGTCCGAGGTCAGGCGCACACCGCGCTCTGCCGCATCGGGACGCGCGTTGGAGACCGCGGCGTCGACGATGTCGGAGAGATGCGTCGGCCGCAGCTCGACCTGGAACTTGCCGAGGATGATGCGGGAGACGTCGAGCATGTCGTCGATCAGGCGCTTCTGCAGTTGCGCGCTGTTCTCGATCATGTGCAGCGCCTCGCGCAGTTCGTCGGGTGAGTAATCGCCGGAGCGGAGGAATTGCACCCAGCCGAGGATCGACGTCATCGGCGTGCGCAACTCGTGGGAGAGCGTGGCCAGGAAGTTGTCTTTGGCCCGATTCTGCGCCTCGGCTTCGCGATAGCGGCGCTCGTTTTCGGCTGCCAGCGCGGCCGCGCGCTTTTCGCTGACGTCGCGGAACGTGATCACCGATCCGATGGTCTGGTCGTCCTCGTCGTGCATGGGCGAGGCACCAAACTCGACCGGAAAACTCGCACCGTCATCACGAAAAAACGTGTCCGCCAGTTCGTCGCGCACGCGGTCGCCGTGCAGCGCGACGTTGAGCGAGCAGTGGCGGATATCGCACGTCGCCACGCCGGGGAACGACGGATGGAGGAGCGGATGGACCTCGTGGCCGATGACGTCCGAAACATTGCGGCCGATCATCCTCGCCGCGGCGGGATTGACGAACGTCGCTTCGCCCGCCAGGTTCACGCCGAACACGCCCTCGACGGCCGCGTTCAGGATCAACTCATTCTGCCGGCTGAGGCGCGCCAGCTCCTGTGCCTGGCGCGTGATGGCCTGCGTCTTCCGGAACAGTTCGACGAAGACGTTGACCTTGTAGCGAAGGATCTCCGGCTGGTACGGCTTGAAGATGTAGTCGACGGCACCGAGCTCGTAGCCGCGGAAAACGTGCGTCTCGCTGCGGCTGAGCGCCGTCAGAAAAATGATCGGCGTGCCGCGCGATTTGTCGCGCTCGCGAATGAGGCTGGCGGTTTCGAATCCGTCCAGGTCGGGCATCTGAACGTCGAGAAGGATCACGGCGAACTCGCGGTCGAGGAGGGCCCGCAGCGCGCCGCGGCCTGACTCCGCGCGCACGAGGTTCAGATCCATATCGTCCAGGATCGACTCGAGAGCGAGCAGATTGCTGGTCTGGTCGTCGACCAGAAGGATATTCACCTTCTCTTCGGCGATAGCGGTCATGGATGGCTCACGGTGGATTGGCAGACCTCGGTCAGGAATGGCGCGATGTCTTCCAGACGCAAGATTCGATCCACCTGCACAGCCTGGATCGTTGCGCGCGGCATAGCTGGTGCTTCGGCGTGTTCCGGGTCCTGCGCGACGACGATTCCGCCGCGCGCTTTGATCCTGGCCGCACCGCGCGAGCCGTCATCATTCGCGCCGGTCAGGACGACCGCGATGACGCGATCCTTGTACGCGTCGGCGGCGGATTCGAAGAGCACATCGATCGACGGCCGCGAATAACGCACGGCTTCATCGACCGAAAGGCTCAATTCTCCCCGAGCGCCGTTTCGCTCGATCAGGAGGTGGTAGTCCGCCGGCGCGAGGTACACGTGGCCGGGCTCAATCCACTGCTTGTCCTCGGCGTCGACGACTTTCAGATCCGTTTGCCGCCGGAAGTACGCAGGCAATCCTTCATTCGATTTCTTGTGGCGATGCTGCGCCACCGCGATCGGCACGCAGAAGCTCTTCGTCAGATTGCTGAGGATGATTTGCAGCGCGCTCATCCCGCCGAGGGAGCAGCCGATCACGATCAGCTCCGGGCTGTGATCGACCGGCATCTCGACGACGCGGTCGCGCCGTTCTGTGACCGGAGACCAATTTCGCCGGCGCTCGATCGTCGTCACCGAATCCTCCGATACAGCCGCTCCTCGGCATCGATCTCGTCGTAATTCTCAGCGACCTTCGTATAGCGGATCGTCTCCTTCTTGCCGAGGCCGAGGATTCCGAACATCTCCATACTGTTGAGGAAAAGCTCTTGCACGCGGTCCTGCAGCCGGTTGTTGAAGTAGATCAGGACGTTGCGGCAGAAGATGACGTTGAAGTGATTGAACGACGCGTCGGTGACCAGGTTGTGCTGCGCGAAGACGACGTTCTCCCGCAGCGACGGCCGGAACATCGCGTAGTCGTAGCGCGCCGTGTAGTAGCCGGAAAACGTTCCCTGGCCTCCCGCGGCGATGTAGTTGGCCGTGTTTTCCTGCATCGTGTTCAGTGGAAAGATGCCGTCCTTCGCGCGCTGGAGTACGGCCTCGTTGATGTCGGTCGCGTAGATCCGGCAGCGGTCGTAGAGCCCTTCCTCCTGCAGCAGGATGGCCATGGAGTAGACCTCTTCGCCCGTCGAACAGCCGGCGTGCCAGATCCGAACGAACGGATACGTGCGCAGCAGCGGGATGACCTTCTGACGAAACGAGAGGTAGAAGGTCGGGTCGCGAAACATCGCGGTCGTGTTGATGGAGAGGTCGAGCAGAAGCCGCTCCATGCACGAGGAGTCGTGCAGCACTTTGTCCTGCAGCCCGGAGATGGTGCTCAGCCCCTCGGAGTAAACGCGCTTCCACAACCTGCGCCGCAGCGACGGCAGCGAGTAGTCGCGAAAGTCGAATCCGTAGTGCTGGTAAATCCCTTCAGTGAGCAGATGCACCTCGATCCCCTCGAGATCGCTCTTCTCCTGCTCTTCCGCTTCTGCGACTGCGCGCGTGACCACCGCCTCGGTAGAGCAAACGGCATGCTCAACCGTGGGTAGCCGGCACGGCCGGTAGCGAAGGTTGCCCAAGGCTCAGCCCAGAGTGCCGTTCTTCGGGTTCCGACAGCTTAGAGTCGGAGCAACCGCGTCCGTTAAGGACGGCTGCCAAACTTCCAGCCGATGCCAGTCGACCCCACCGCCCTCTCGGCCTAACCCGGCCTCATGAGCGGAATGTTAGAATTCCTCCACCCATCACCATCATCCGTCACAGGAGAGCCGATGACACTCTGGCACCTGGCATTGTGGCTACTCGTCGTTGCCCTCGGCATTCAGGCCGGTGCCGGCCTCTTCGAGAGCCGGGTGCTTGTCCCGCTCTGGGCGTCTTCGCCGCCCGGGTCCGTGCACGCGTACAACGAGACAGCAATCAAGGCCGATTCCGGCCGGCGGCTGTGGATCTTCCTCACGCCAATCACCGGTTTAATTTCGCTCCTCAATCTATTTGCGGCTTGGTTTGCCGTGGGACCGCAGCGACCGTGGTGGCTCATTTCATCGATCACGTCAGTGTTCGTGATCGCAATCACGTTTGCCTATTTTGTCCCTGTCCTACTGCGGCTCCCGAAGGCGTCCAGTATTTCTCCCGATGTCCTCACCCGGACGGTTCGTTTGTGGGTTCGGCTGAACTGGATACGTTTCGTACTGGTGCTGATGGCGTGGCTTGCCGCTCTCAAGGCATTCTCGTACGGCGTCTAAAGGATGTCGTTCATCAACCGGTCCGACGCCGAGGAAATGCTGTCTGTAAGAAGCATTCCCTTACAAATACAGCCAAACCCTCAGTAAAGCGTTCGGAGCAACTCCGAAGGGTCAGCGCTTCGATTTTCGGGGTGCAGGCGTTTCCGTGTCGGGCTTTGAAGGTCCGAGCGGTCGAGCCATCGGCTCGCAGGGTTTCGTCAACGTCCGAAGAACGAAGGCCTGACCCCGCATTGACCCGCAGCGGCACCTACCGAACTTGATATCGTGGGACGAGCGCCCTCTCGCCGTGACCGTACGCCCGTCAATCCTCGCACCGTATGTCCCGACGCCGCCGGAAGTCGTCGAATGCATGATTCGTATCGCCGGCACGAACGCGAACGATCTTGTTTACGATCTCGGGTGCGGCGATGGCCGGCTTGCGATCGCCGCGGCGCTACGCGGGGCGCGAGATCGCTCGGCGTAGACATCGAGCCTTACTGGGTCGATCAGTCCCGTATCAACGCCTCGCTTGCAGGCGTTTCTGACCTAGCGCATTTCGAAGAGGGCGATGCAGCGTGCCTCGACTTGCGGCCGGCGACCGTCGTGTTCCTCTACCTGGTTCATTGGTCAACCCAGCAGCTCGCTGATGCAGTTCTTCGCCAGTGCTCTTCCGGCACACGCGTTGTGTCCCACTCCTTTCCATTCAAGGCCTTTACCTCGGCCAGGACAGAGTGGCTGGTCGACGATTCCGGGCAGCGTCGCGCAGTTCATCTCTGGGTTACACCGGGTGCGCCACTTGCGGGTGGCCAATAGCGAAAAAGGCCATGCGCATCCGCGGGGGAAGGCAGCAAGGAAGCAATGGCCTGGGCGCTCAAGTGCTACGCGGAGTTCAACAAGAGGAAGAAGAAGCAGGGAGTGCACGTTTCGTATAGACTCCTTGTCTATACGGAGGACGCCAATGCCGGATCGAGCAAAGATTTTCAACAACGGAGGCAGTCAAGCTGTGCGGCTTCCGAAGAGTTGCCGCTTTCCCGAAGGACAGCGCGAAGTCATCGCGCGCCGCGTCGGCAAGAAGGTGGTTCTCGAATCCGCCGACGAATGGCCGCCTGAGTTCCTCGAACTTCTAGGCTCCTGGCCCGACGAAATCGAACGGCCGCCGCAGCGCGACCTCAGCGAAATGAAGGATCCGTTCGATTGAGCAGCGTCCGGTTCATGCTGGACACCGATACGGTCAGCTTTTCATGGCGAGGCGAAGGACAGGTTGCCGCGAACATCGTGGCGCACCATCCCTCGGCGCTGTGCGTCAGCGCCATTACCATCGCCGAGCTCCGGTTCGGCGCCGATAAGCGCAAATCGAGCAAGCTCCACGGGAAGATCGATACGTTCGTCAGCACCGTCGAGGTGATTCCTTTCGACGAGATCTGCGCCAGACACTTCGGAGCGGTCGCCAGTGCGCTTGCCAAAGAAGGAGCGCCGATCGGGGAGATGGACGTGATGATCGCCGCGACCGCGATCGCGGCTCAGGCCACGCTAATCACAAACAATGTGCAGCACTTCACGCGCGTCCGCGAACTGCGCGTCGAGAACTGGTATTAGCGACGCCGCGCCGACGGCGAACCGTCGGCGCTCCGCTGCCTACAGATACAACCAAACCCTCAATAACGAAATCAACTGCTGTGCATCGATTGGCTTCGTGATGTAGTCGCTGGCTCCGGCCTCCATGCACTTTTCGCGGTCGCCTTTCATGGCTTTCGCGGTTAGGGCAATCATTGGGAGATTCTTGTATTCGTCCATGGCGCGGACGCGGCGCATGGCTTCGTAGCCGTCCATCTCCGGCATCATCACGTCCATCAGGACCACGTCGATGTCGGGGTTGTTGCGGAGTTGTTCGATGCCGTCGGCGCCGCTTTCGGCGTAGAGGACGTTCATCTTGTGGCGTTCGAGGAGTGATGTCAGAGCGTAGATGTTGCGCATGTCATCGTCGACGATCAGCGCCTTCTTGCCGGCCAGGACCGGATCGGATTCGTGCAACTGTTCGAGGATTTGCCGCTTCTGTTCGGGCAGGTTTGCTTCGACGCGGTGGAGGAAGAGTGCGGTCTCGTCGAGCAGCCGCTCCGGCGAACGCGCGTCCTTCACGATGATGGCCTCAGCCATCCGCTTCAGCTCTGTCTCCTCCTTCTTGGTCAGCTCGCGGCCGGTGTAGACCACGATCGGGATGTCATCGACGCCGAGCTCATTGCGCATGCGGCTGATGAACTCGAAGCCGTTCATGTCGGGAAGGCCGAGGTCGAGGACCATGCAATCGAAGCGGCGATCGCGAAGGATTTGCAACGCCTCCTCGCCGCTGGCGGCCGAGGTGATGTCGACGTCGCCATCGCCTCCGATCAGTTCCGAGATCGCCGAGCGCTGCTGCTCGTTGTCCTCGATGATCAGCAGCGACTTGTTCGGACGATCGACGAATCCCTTGATCTTCGCGAAGGCTTCATCGAGCGCATCCTTCGTGACCGGCTTCTGCACCTGCGCAAAGGCGCCGAGTTTCAGCCCGCGCGCGGTTTCGTCGTCGCCGGAGATGATGTGCACCGGGATGTGGCGCGTGGCCTTGTCGTGCTTCAAGCGATCGAGGACCGTCCACCCTTCCATGTCGGGCAGCGCGATGTCGAGAGTGATCGCGTCGGGGCGATAGCGTTTCGCGAGTTGCAGGCCGCTCTCGCCGCGCGTGGCCACGACGCCTTTGAATCCCTTGTCGTGGGCCATGTCGAGCAGGATGCTGGCGAAGGTCACGTCGTCCTCGACGATGAGCACGAGCCGGTCGCCTTCGGCGATCGAATTGCGATCGTCGGGCACCTGCTCCTCGATCACGAGTTGCGTCTCCTCGATGCGAGTCTCGTCTTCGCGGCGCGTGCGGCGCGCTTCGAGCTGCGTCACCTCGGATTGCGTGCGCATCTGCGTATCCGAATCGTGTGCGCGGCGCAGCGCGACCGCCGGCTCCAACTGCGTCTCCAGCGTCGAACCGTTGCGGTCTTCATCGCGGCGGCGCGTCGGCGCAACGTAGCTCTGCGGCAGGAAGAGCGTGAACGACGAACCGGCGCCTTCCTCGCTCGCCACGCGAATTTCGCCGCCGAGGAGGCGGGCAATCTCGCGGCTGATCGAGAGGCCGAGGCCGGTGCCGCCGAACTTGCGCGTCGTACTCGCATCGGCCTGTTGGAACGCCTCGAAAATGATGCGCTGCTTCTCGTCGGGGATGCCGATGCCTGTATCCGAAACAGTGAACGCGACCACCGATGACGCGCGCTCCAGCGTTTCATGGCCAGGCGTCCACCCTTCGCCAACCGTGGCCGCGCGCAGCGTAACGCCGCCCTTCTCCGTGAACTTGAACGCATTGCCGAGGAGGTTCTTCAGCACTTGCTGCAAGCGGGTTGCGTCCGTGTGAATCGTGCGCGGCAGGCTCGCATCGAGATCGATGTCGAAGTCCAGGCGCTTGTCGTTCGCCACCTGCCGGAAGGTCTTGTCCATCGACTCGGCCAGCTCTGTGAACGGCAGATCGCCGAGGGAGATGGTCATCATGCCCGACTCGATCTTCGACAGATCGAGGATGTCGTTGATGAGCGTGAGCAGATCCTGTCCCGACGAATGGATCGTCCGCGCGAAGTCGACCTGCTTGCCGCTCAGGTTGTTGTCCGGATTTTCCGCGAGAAGCTTGGCCAGGATCAGCAGCGAATTCAACGGCGTGCGCAGCTCGTGCGACATGTTCGCCAGGAACTCGCTCTTGTACTTCGAGGTCAGCGCCAGTTGCCGCGCCTTCTCCTCGAGTTGGCGCTTGGCGTTCTCGACCTCGCGGTTCTTGTGTTCGACCTCTTCGTTCTGGGTCTGCAGCAAGCGGGCTTTCTCTTCGAGTTCTTCGTTCGTCTGCTGCAACTCTTCCTGCTGCGTCTTCAGCAACTCCTCCGACGCCTGCAGCGACTTGGCCTGCTGCTCGAGCCGCTTGTTGGTCTCGGTCAGCTCTTCCTGTTGCGCCTGCAGCTCCTCGGCGAGCGACTGCGACTGCGTCAGCAACTCTTCCGTCCGCATGTTCGCCTGGATCGTGTTGATGACCACGCCGATCGATTCGGTGAGCTGATCCAACAGCGACAGATAGGTATCGGTGAAGGCCATGAACGAGGCCAGCTCGATGACCGCCAACACCTGACCTTCGAAGACGATCGGCAGCACCACGATCTGCAGCGGCTTCGCTTCGCCGAGGCCCGAGTTGATCGTGATGTAGTCATCGGGAGCGTGCTGCAGCAGGATGCGCTGCTTCTCGAATGCCGCCTGTCCCACCACACCCTCGCCCACGCGGAACTGCTTGGCCAGATTCTTCCGCTCCTTGTAGGCATAGGTCGCGGTGAGCTTCAGGTACGGCTCGCCCCCGCCATTCGAATCCATGACGTAGAAGACGCCATGCTTCGCGCCGACCACCGGCGCCAGCTCGGAAAGGATGAGCTGCGAGACGGTCGACAGATTCTTCTGCCCCTGCATCATCCGGGTGAACTTGGCCAGATTCGTCTTCAGCCAATCCTGCTCCGTGTTCCGCGACGTCGTCTCGCGGAGGTTGCGGATCATTTCGTTGATGTTGCCCTTGAGCGCGGCCAGTTCTCCCTCGGCCTGCACCGTAATGTTGCGGCTGAGATCACCCTTGGCGACGGCGGTGGCGACGTCGGCGATGGCGCGCACCTGAGTCGTCAGATTCGCAGCGAGCTGGTTGACGTTGTCCGTCAGATCGCGCCACGTTCCCGATGCACCGGGCACGTTCGCCTGGCCGCCCAGTTTTCCTTCCACACCGACTTCGCGAGCCACGGTCGTGACCTGATCGGCGAAGGTGGCCAGTGTATCGATCATGTCGTTGATCGTGTCGGCCAGTTCGGCGATCTCACCGCGCGACTCGACATTCAGCTTCTGTTTCAGGACGCCGCGCGCGACCGCGGTCACGACCTTGGCGATGCCGCGGACCTGGTTGGTCAGGTTCGAGGCCATCATGTTGACGTTGTCGGTGAGGTCCTTCCACGTACCGGCAACGCCTTTCACCTGCGCCTGGCCGCCGAGCTTCCCTTCCGTTCCGACCTCACGTGCCACACGCGTAACCTCGGCGGCGAAGGAGTTGAGCTGATCGACCATCGTGTTGACGGTGTCCTTCAGCTCCAGCATCTCGCCCTTGACGTCGACCGTGATCTTCTTCGACAGGTCGCCATTCGCCACCGCCGTCGTCACCTGGGCGATGTTGCGCACCTGATTGGTCAGGTTCGACGCCATGTAGTTGACCGAGTCGGTCAGATCCTTCCACGTGCCCGACACGCCCTTGACCTGTGCCTGCCCGCCCAGCCGTCCCTCGGTGCCGACTTCGCGCGCCACGCGCGTGACCTCGCCGGCGAAGGTATTGAGCTGATCGACCATCGTGTTGATGGTGTTCTTGAGCTGCAGGATTTCGCCGCGTGCATCGGCGGTGATCTTCTTCGACAGATCGCCGTTCGCGACCGCCGTCGTCACCTCGGCGATGTTGCGGACCTGGCCGGTCAGATTGCCGGCCATCGAGTTGACCGAGTCCGTCAGATCCTTCCACGTGCCGGCCACGCCCTTCACCTGGGCCTGGCCGCCGAGCTTCCCTTCCGTGCCGACTTCCGTGGCCACGCGGGTGACCTCGGCGGCGAAGGAGTTCAGCTGATCGACCATCGAGTTGATGGTGTTCTTCAGCTCCAGCACCTCACCCAGCGCTTCGACCGTAATCTTTTTCGAAAGGTCACCGTTCGCGACGGCCGTGGTGACCTGGGCGATGTTGCGGACCTGGTTGGTGAGGTTCGACGCCATCGAGTTGACGTTGTCGGTGAGGTCTTTCCACGTGCCGGCCACACCGCGTACCTGCGCCTGACCGCCGAGTTTTCCTTCCGTTCCGACTTCGCGCGCCACGCGCGTAACCTCGGCGGCGAAGGAGTTGAGCTGATCGACCATCGAGTTGATGGTGTTCTTCAGCTCGAGGATCTCGCCCTGCGCCTCCGCGGTGATCTTCTTCGACAGATCGCCGAGGGCGACGGCGGTCGTCACCTCCGCGATGTTGCGGACCTGGCCGGTCAGATTGCCGGCCATCGAGTTCACCGAGTCGGTCAAGTCCTTCCACGTGCCGGCCACGCCCTGCACCATGGCCTGGCCGCCGAGCTTCCCTTCCGTTCCGACTTCGCGCGCCACGCGTGTAACCTCGGAGGCAAACGCGCGGAGCTGATCGACCATCGTGTTGATCGTGTTCTTCAGCTCGAGGATTTCGCCCTGCGCCTCGGCGCTGATCTTCTTCGAGAGGTCGCCCATGGCCACCGCGGTGGTGACCTCGGCGATGTTTCGCACCTGGCCGGTGAGGTTCGAGGCCATGGAGTTGACCGAGTCGGTCAAGTCCTTCCACGTTCCGGCCACGCCCTTCACCTGAGCCTGACCGCCGAGCTGCCCCTCGGTGCCGACCTCGCGCGCCACACGCGTAACTTCCGATGCGAACGCGCCGAGCTGGTCGACCATCGTGTTGATCGTGTTCTTCAGTTCGAGAATCTCGCCCTTGGCCTCGGCGGTAATCTTCTTCGACAGATCGCCGAGTGCGACTGCGGTAGTGACCTCGGCGATGTTGCGCACCTGACCCGTCAGATTGCCGGCCATTGCGTTCACCGAGTCGGTGAGGTCTTTCCACGTTCCCGCCACGCCCTTCACTTCCGCCTGAACGCCGAGCTTCCCTTCCGTTCCGACTTCACGCGCCACGCGCGTAACTTCCGATGCGAACGCGCTGAGCTGATCGACCATCGTGTTGATCGTGTTCTTCAGCTCGAGCAGCTCGCCGCGAACGTCAACGGTGATCTTCTTCGACAAATCGCCGAGGGCGACGGCCGTGGTCACCTCGGCGATGTTGCGCACCTGGCCCGTCAGATTTCCGGCCATCGCGTTCACCGAGTCGGTCAAATCCTTCCACGTGCCGGCCACGCCGGGCACCTCAGCCTGACCGCCCAGTTTTCCGTCCGTGCCGACCTCGCGCGCCATACGCGTGACCTCAGCGGCGAACGAGTTGAGCTGATCGACCATCGTGTTGATCGTGTTCTTCAACTCGAGAATCTCGCCCTGCGCCTCGGCGGTGATCTTTTTCGACAGATCGCCGAGGGCGACGGCAGTCGTGACCTCGGCGATGTTGCGCACCTGACCGGTCAGATTGCCGGCCATCGAGTTGACCGAATCCGTCAGATCCTTCCAGGTGCCCGCGACGCCCGGCACCTCGGCCTGACCTCCCAGCCGCCCTTCCGTTCCGACCTCGCGCGCCACGCGAGTAACTTCTGAAGCGAAGGCGCGAAGCTGATCGACCATGGTGTTGATCGTGTTCTTCAGCTCCAGCACTTCGCCCAACGCCTCGGCCGTGATCTTCTTCGACAGATCGCCCATGGCCACGGCCGTGGTGACATCGGCGATGTTTCGCACCTGGCCCGTCAGATTCGAGGCCATGGCGTTGACCGAGTCCGTCAGATCCTTCCAGGTGCCGGCCACGCCCGGCACTTCGGCCTGACCTCCGAGCCGCCCTTCCGTGCCGACTTCGCGGGCCACGCGCGTCACTTCCGACGCAAACCCACGGAGTTGATCGACCATCGTGTTGATCGTTTCCTTCAGCTCCAGCACTTCGCCGAGCGCCTCGGCGGTGATCTTCTTGGAGAGATCACCATTCGCGACGGCGGTGGTGACCTCGGCGATGTTCCGCACCTGGCCGGTGAGGTTCGAGGCCATCGAGTTCACCGAGTCGGTGAGATCCTTCCACGTTCCGGCAACGCCTTTGACCTCGGCCTGACCGCCCAGCTTCCCTTCCGTTCCCACCTCGCGAGCAACGCGCGTGACTTCCGATGCGAACGACCGAAGCTGATCGACCATCGTGTTGATGGTCTCTTTGAGCTCGAGGATTTCGCCGCGCGCATCGACCGTAATCTGCTTCGAGAGGTCGCCGTTCGCGACGGCGGTCGTAACCGCGGCAATGTTGCGCACCTGATTGGTAAGGTTGGCGGCCATGTAGTTGACAGAATCGGTCAAATCGCGCCACGTTCCCGAAACGCCCTGCACGTCTGCCTGACCGCCCAGTTTTCCTTCGCTGCCGACTTCGCGCGCCACGCGCGTGACTTCCGATGCGAACGACCGGAGCTGATCGACCATCGTGTTGATCGTGTTCTTCAGTTCGAGGATTTCGCCACGTGCCTCGGCGGAGATTTTCCGGGAGAGATCGCCGCGGGCAACAGCAGTGGTGACCTCCGCGATGTTCCGAACCTGACCCGTGAGATTCGAGGCCATCGAGTTGACCGAGTCAGTGAGGTCCTTCCACGTTCCGGCCACGCCCTTGACCTCGGCCTGACCGCCCAGCTTCCCTTCCGTTCCCACTTCGCGGGCAACGCGCGTGACTTCCGAGGCGAACGAGGCCAGCTGATCGACCATCGTGTTGACCGTCTTGGCCGTCCGCAGGAACTCACCCTTCAGCGGGCGTCCGTCGAACTCGGTGGCCATCGTGCGGGAGAGATCGCCGCGCGCCACCGCGCCGATGACGCGGGAGATTTCGTTCGTGGGCTGTACGAGATCGCTGACCAGCGAATTCACCGACTCCGCGATGACGATCCACTGTCCGCCCGCGGCCGGGATCTGCGCACGTTGATTGAGCTTCCCTTCCTTACCGACCACGGTGGCGATCTTCTCGACTTCATCGGCCGTCTTCTGGCTCAGGTCGAGGATGTCGTTCAGCACGTCGGAAATCTTGCCGGCCGTTCCGGTGAACTCCACCGGCATCCGGACTTTGAAATCGCCCTTCTTCATCGCCGTGAGCGTCCGCAACAGCAGCCGCTCAAAATCCTTCGGCGAAATCTCGCTCGCTTTATCGATGCCGATCCCGGTCGTCATGACGCGCTCGTCCTCCCAAAAACAGGAAACCTCAGTTGTGCTGAATCGTGGTCAGGCTGGAAGCTCTGCTGCTTGTCTGCAGGCGAAATGCAGAATCCAGACCACAGATGAGGGCGGTTTTGGGAGGGAGGAAGCGGGAGGGGACGCGCGGTCTCGCGGGCGAACTCACCGCGAGACCGCGACTTGATCGAAAACTACGCCGCCGCTTTCGCGGCTTTCGCGAGGAGCTCGTCGCGGATCACGCGGAAGGCGCGGGCATCCGCCTCGCCGGTTTCCGGATCGAGGAAGTAGGCGACGTCGTTCCGATAACTCTCGCCTTCCGGATTCTCCCCGTTCCACTCCAGCACCGCCCAGTTCACGAGCGGATTGAAGATGTTGTGGTCCCAGCCGAAGGCCGCGTGCTTCTTGCTGTACGCCGCGGCCTTGCCCATCTCCCGGTCCGACGCGTTTCCGCCGTCGACCATCCGCATTTTGTAGTCAGCGAACGCTTTCGCATCCTCCTCGGCGGTTTCTTCGTTGACGAAATACGCAACATCGCGGCGCGGAGGCATGGCCTGCGGCCCTCCGAACTTATGTCCCACGCTCGAACACTTCACGACCAGCCACTGAATGACCGGGCGTCCGATCTTGTGATCCCATTCCAACGCTACGTACGGCATATCGATCTCCTTCCTCATGAGCGTGGCAGGAGTGCCACCCTTTCTCACAATAAAACTTAGGCGTACGTGTTTATTTCAGGATTGAATGCCGAACGCGACGGTTATTTTGAGGAATACATCGAGCCACCGAGTGTTAATCGCCTTCACTAATGAATGCCATCTTCGATCGCCAGGACGAACGCCGCTCCCGTCTGCTTGATGCAATGCCCGCCATCGCCTGGTCGGCCTCCGCGCAGACTTTCCGCTTCAACTACGTCAATCCCGCCGCGGAGACGCTGCTCGGCTATCCCGTCTCACGATGGCTCAACGAGCCCCATTTCTGGGCCGAGCACATTCATCCCGACGACAAGCACGTGCCCATGCTCTGCCACAACGAGACCGTGGCCGGACGGAACCACGAGCTCGTCTATCGCATCATCGCCGCTGACGGCCGTACCGTCTGGCTGCGCGATTACGTCAACGTCCACAGCGTCGACGGAGTGCCGGTCGAGTTGTTCGGCGTCATGGTCGACATCACGCGCGAGCGCGAGGCCGAAGAGGCATCGCTGGCAGACCGTGAAAACTTCCGGCGCATGGTGGAGCTCTCGCCGGACTGCATCGGCGTTCACGTCGATGAGACCTACGTCTACGTCAATCAGGCCTTCGTCCAACTCCTCGGAGCAACGAGCGAAGAGGAGATCGTCGGGCGCAATGTTTTTTCGTTCGTCGATTCCGCGTCGCATGCCAGCGTTCACGAGCGGCTGGAAAGGCTCAGGGCCGGACAGAGCGTGCCGTACATCCGCGAAACGTATCGCCGCGCGGACGGCTCGCCTCTCGACGTCGAGGTGGCCGCGCTTCCGCTGCGTTATGGAAACCGCGACGCGATCCAGGTCATCGCGCGCGACATCACCGAAAAAGTCCGCGCTCGCCAGGCGCTGGAAGAATCGGAGCAGCGCTATCGCGAGCTTGTCGAAGACGTCACCGAAATCCTCTTCACGGTGGATCGCGATGGACGGTTCGTTTCCCTCAATCGCAGCTTCGAGCACAGCACCGGTTATCGAATCGACGAGTGGATCGGCCGGCCCTTCGGCGAACTGTTCCTGCCGCAGTCAGTGTCCGCTGCCGTCCATGACTTCGAGCAGGCGCTGTCCGGTCACAAACGGCTCATCAACGAGTACCAGCTCCTTGCGCAATCGGGAGCAGTGGTCACGGTGGAAGTGTCGTGGCAGCCGCGCTATGTCGAAGGCGTCGTGACCGGAACGATCGGCCTCGCCCGCGACGTCACCGAGCACCGCACGATCGCGCGCAAGCTCGAAGAGGCGAAGCGGATGGCCAGCCTCGGGCAGGTGGCGGCCTCTCTCGCACATGAATTCAACAACGTGCTCATGGGCATCCAGCCGTTCGTCGAAGTCATCGGACGCCACGATCCTGCACGCGGTGTCCGCGATGCTCTCGGCCATATCACCCGCGCGATCAGCCGCGGCAAGCGTGCCTCACAGGAAATCCTGCGGTACGTCAATCCGAAAGAGCCTCAGCTCTTCGCGCTCGATGCTTCGGTCTGGCTGCCATCGCTGCTCGGGCAGTTGGTGGCAGCGCTCCCCTCATCGATCGCGCTCAGCAGTTGGATCGATCCGGAAGTGCGGTTCATCCGCGGCGACCGCGAACATCTCGAGCAGGTCATCACCAACCTGGTCTTCAACGCCCGCGACGCAATCGGCAGCATCGGTACGATCCACGTTGGCGTGGCGCCGGCCGCCTCGCCCGGCGTCAGCGGCGCGGAAGCGAAGTTCGTCCACATCTCCGTCTCCGACGACGGGCCCGGCATCGCGCCGGCAATCATCGACGATATCTTCGAACCGCTCTTCACCACCAAGCGGAATGGCACCGGCCTCGGCCTGGCCATCGCCAGACGGCTCATCGAAGGCCACGGCGGAATGCTCACCTGCGAGAACCTTCCCGAAGGCGGATCGGCGTTTCACCTGCTCGTTCCGGCTGCCGAGGCGCCGCCCGTGTCCACGGCACCGCTGTCGTGGGGAACGCCCGGAGTCACGCGCATCCTTCTCGTCGAAGACGACCTGTCGGTCGGTCGCGGATTGGAAGAGCTACTGAATTCGGAGGGCTATCAGGCGACCTGGGTGAAAGCCGCCGGCGACGCGCGCGAAGCGGCGCGGCTGACGCAGCCTCAGGTAGCGATCATCGACGTGAACCTACCGGACGGCAACGGCGTCGATCTCATCTCTCTGCTGCGCGCCGAACAGACGGATCTGCCCATCGTCTTCTCCACGGGTCACGTAGAGCTGAATCTCTCCAACGAGAAGAACCGGATCCTCGCGCTGATGAAACCGTACGAGTTCAGCGATCTCATTTGCGCCATCGGCGCGGTCACGGCGCCGGCGGCGGCGGAACGTCCTCTTCTTTCCTCGTCGGCAGCTTGAAGCCGATGTAGGTCCCGGAGCTGATACCCATCAGCGCCAGCATCGTGGCGCTGAATTCGGGCATGGTCAGATACGCGAGAACGGAGGAGAGGAAGATTCCGCCGAGGACCAGGGTCCAGACCACGACTTGCAATCGATCGAGTGCGACCACGCCGCGATCGTCGGAGATGAGATCGCGCATGAATCCGCTGCTTGCGCGTGGGCCACTGCGCGATGGCGGCGTCACTGCAACCGCGGCAAGGGCCGTAGCAGCACTGATTCCGACCAGACCGAGCAGCGATGGCGCGATCGAGTCGGCTTCGCCCGTCACCAGCCAGATGAAGACGTAACCGACCACGAGCAGGAAGAACCACCACGCCATCTGCACGCGAGCCAGACTGTACGGCTGGTAGACGCCGTCGACGGATGGCCCATCGCGCAGCATGTCGCTGCGCCGCGCGTAAACCACCAGCGCGATCGCGACGGCAATGAGCAAGGCCAGCCACGTCATCGTCCAGTGATCGACGAACAGTTTTTTCAGACGCATCGACATGTTCGCGCCCACCGCGCGCGGCAGGGGCCGGTCGCCGGCAATACCGACGCTGAGGCGCATCCTGGCGTCCGGATCGAAAAGCGGGTCGTACAGAAACTGACTCCAGATGTGTTTGTTCTTCGCGTTCCGATCGAGCACGAAGGTCAACGTGCCGCTCTCGATATCGATCCCCGAGGGTTCAACTCCGGTATCAAGCCCCTCGATGTACAGCGTAATGGACTGCTGCTGCGCCTCGGCATCCCGCACGAGCGCGTCGAGATGACAAACCGAGATGACCACCCAATCGCCAAGGTAAACCTGATGCGGATCGTCATAGTTAACGCCGGCCGCACCGGCGACCGCGGTCGCCGCGCCGCACGGCGCGTTATGCAACCGCTTTCGCGCCAAGTCGAGTTGATCCGCCTCCTGGCGTTCGGTACACGCAGTCAGCGCGACAAGAAGCAGGAGCCCCAGCAATCGAATCCGCATGCGCGGAATTGTAGAGCGGGGCGACTGCCTAAGTTCAGCGATTCCTTTGTTTCTCGGACACGCTGGTGTTCTCCGCTGTCGCGATCGGGATCTCCTCGCGGTACGACGAACGACGACGCGAACGGACGGGAGTGACTGCAATCGGCGACTCCCACGCATCAGGGTTAGCCGCGTCCTCGATCAGTTGACGATCGACCTCATCTTCAGAAAGTTTTTTTTGCGCTCTCATACGTCCCAGCCCGTGATAACTCGAATCACTCCTGGGTTCTTCTCTTTGACAATCAGTTTCAGCCGCCGCCCGTTGTCCGTCCGGCCGATCAGTTGATAGCCGCCATGATGACGCTTGTTGCGTTGAACATCAAAACGGCTCAAGAAGACTTCCATCGCTTCGTCCATCGAAACGTCGTGACCCGCCAATTCGTCTTCGTCGAACTCGAATTCGAACTGATCCGGGTCAAATTTTTGCCAGTAAACCAAAACTACCGCGCCTTCTCCGCCGCCGCCCGCAACGACGACAGCATCCCCTCCAGGTTCCAGGTATCCCACCCTTCCACGATCTTGTCGCCGTGCACGACAAGCCAGGTCGTGCCGCAGACGTCGATGCGCTCGTGCGTCGCCGCGAAGCCGAAGCCGTCGCCGGTGTGGGTGCCGCGGGCGCGCCATCGGACAGCGGCGCGGTCGCCGTCGGAGATCACGTCCTCGACGTCGATGTGCACATCCGGCAGCGCGGAGAGGAACATCTCGCGCATCTGGCGAAAGCCTTCCGGGCCGCGGTACTCGCCGCCTTCGACATGGCCGATCGAGTCGGGCGTCATCAGCTCGTCGACGAGGTCATCGCGGCGTTTGCTCCAGACTTCTTCGAACCAACGGCGTCCAATGATTCCGGCTTTCGATTCATGTTTCATGATGTGCCTCCTGCTGCGTCCGATTCTAGCGGCACCGGCAGCGGGCGTCAGTGAATCGAAACACGTCCGGCGACGCGCCGATAGTCCACTCCGCTGCGCCGGTTCGAGTGCACGGTGAGATCGCCGCCAACGTCGGTCACCACGATCGGTCCGGTTCCGTGCGCGGCGATGTCGACGTTGCGCCGCAGGTTGTGAACTTCGATCGCCCCGGTGGTGTCGGCGATGGAGAGAACGACGTCCGGCGGCACCGTGATGGTGACGTCCAGCCGCGGTGCGGCGGCGACCAACGTCTCCAACTCGTTCGGTACCATCGCCTCGATGGTCAATTCGGAACCGTTGCGCGTGGTCTTGAAGTCAATCGCAACCAGGAGGTGCTCGCGTCCCGCGCAGGCGCGCCCCTCGGCGTGGATCGCTGTCGCGCCCGGACGCCCTTCGACGTGCAGGAATCCGGCACGGCCGATGACGATCACCCGCTGGATGCCCGACGCGGGGACGCTTGCCGATCGATTTGCCATCTCCTGGCAATCGCTCAGCGTTTCGACGGCGAGGAGAAGTGCTAGGGCAGTGAGCATTGACTGCGACTTGCCTCCTGCGCGATTGTAAATCTGGCCTTCATGAAAACTTCACAACTCCCCGTACGATGGGCGGATGCGGCGTGTCCTCATCGTCGATGACGATCCCAAAGTGTGCGAAACGCTCGATCGCTATCTGTCGCACGCGGGATACGCGACCGCGTCCGCGCTCGATGGTGCGAAGGCGCTGGAGTTGGTGCAGACGTTCGCGCCCGATCTCGTCGTCCTGGATTTGATGCTGCCGCGCGTCGGCGGGCTGGAAGTCTGCCGGCTGCTGCGCGAGACCTCGTCGATCCCGATCATCATGCTGACGGCGAAGACGACCGAACACGACAAGCTGACCGGCCTCTCCCTCGGCGCGGACGATTACCTGACAAAGCCGTTCAGTCCGCGCGAATTGGTGGCCCGCGTCGAGGCGGTTCTCCGCCGCAGCGGAACCACGGAGAAAACACCGCGCGTGATCGCCGGCGCGCTGAGCATCGATCCGGAACGATGCGAAGTCACCATCGACGGCGCATCGGTCACGCTCACAGCGACTGAACTCCGCCTGTTGCTGGCCATGGCCCGCGCGCCCGGCCGCGTCTTCCGGCGCGAGGAGCTGGCGAGGCTCGCCCTCGGCGACGACTTCGAAGGATTGGACCGCACCGTCGACGCGCACATCAAGAACCTGCGCCGCAAAGTCGGCGCGGAAATGATCGCCACCGTCTTCGGCGTCGGCTACAAACTGGTGGCGTGATGCGCATCGTCACCACATTGCGCGGCCGCCTCATCGCCATGGTCGCGGCGTTGGTCGCGGTCACGATCGGTGCGACGGCCATCATTTCCACGCGCGTGGCGCACTACGAGATTCGCAAGTTCGACGTCGAAGTGCACGCCAGCCGGCGGCCGTTGATGCAGAACGCCGTGGCCGATTACTACCGCGCGCATGGTTCGTGGGCCGGCGTCGAGCCAGCCGTTGATGCGATGGCGCGCGCCGCGGGATCGGATATCGCGCTCTTTGATGAACACAATCGGCTGACCGCAACCTCGAAGGCTCTTCGCAATGCGACCCTCGATCTCGCGCCGGACGGAACGCTTACGATCACGCGCACGATCGGCGGCGGCCGCACGCGCGAGCTGATCCGCGGTCCGCAGATGGTCGTGCGCGGCGCGAACGGCGGGACGGACGGATCGCTCTTCATCCTCCCCGCCCACAAGGACGCGCTGCCGCCGCCGACGCGCTCGCTCGACCGCTCCTTCTTCTGGACGTTCCTCGGCGCAACGCTCTTCGGGATCCTGATGGCCATCGCCATCGCCCGCTGGATCAGCGTTCCCGTCGAGCGTCTCACCGCGGCGGCCCGGCTGATGGAGTCGGGCGATCTGACCGTCCGCGTCGAGCCGGCCGGCGGCGCGGAGCTGGCCGAACTGGCGCGCGGCTTCAACGCCATGGCCGCCGCGCTCGATCGCAACGAGGAGCAACGCAAGCGAATGGTCAGCGACGTCGCCCACGAACTCCGCGCGCCGCTGACGAACATCCGCTGCGAACTGGAGTCGATGCAGGATGGACTCACCACGCCGACACCGGAGCGAATCGCCTCGCTGCACGAGGAGACCATGCACCTCGCACACCTCGTCGACGATCTGCAGGACCTCGCGCTGGCGGAAGCGGGACGGTTGGAGATCGACGCGCAGCCGGTTGCGGTGGCCGCGCTCGCGAAACGCGCCGCGGCCGGTATGGAGATGCGAGCGCGCGAACGCGGCGTCGCGCTCGTTGTCGAAGGCGACGATGACGTGGTCGTCCTCGCCGATGCGCGGCGCGCGGTGCAGATCCTGACGAACCTTCTCGCGAATGCCGTCGCGCACATGGAGAAGCCCGGCGACATCCAAATCACCTGGGAGCGAACGGGAAACGAAGCGATCGTCCGCGTCGTCGACAGCGGCACCGGCATTCCGGCCGGCGAACTCCCGCGAATCTTCGAGCGCTTCTACCGCGTCGATGCCTCCCGTTCCCGCTCCACCGGCGGCGCCGGCCTCGGCCTCTCCATCGTCCGCCAACTCGTCGCCGCGCACGGCGGCCGGGTGTGGGCGGAGAGCGAGGTGGGGATTGGCTCAACGTTCTCGTTCACGCTTCCCTCTCCGCGTCCCCGCGCCTCCGCGTGATCTTCATCATCGCTTCACAACTGCCGCGTACGTTGCGGTTCGGAGGCAATCATGAAGACACTCATCTGCACACTCGCGCTGCTGATCGCTTCGACGCTGGCAGCGCAACAGACACCGATCGATCAAATCAACGCCGCCGTCGACAAGGCTGCATCCGAGGATAAGTTCTCCGGCGTCGTGCTCGTGGCGAAGGATGGGACGCCGCTTCTATCGCGCGCGTGGGGCATGGCCGATCCCGCGAAAGGCATCGCCAACCGCACCGACACGAAATTCAACCTCGGATCGATCAACAAGATCTTCACGCACGTTGCGATTGGACAACTCGCCGCAGCCGGCAAACTGTCACTCACCGACACGATTGCCAAGCATCTGCCGGACCTGCCCGTACCGTCGGCGGACAAGATCACCATCGAGCAACTGCTTCAGCATCGATCGGGGCTCGGCGACATCTTCGGGCCGAAGTTCATGACCTCGCACGCATCTCTGCGGAAGCTATCCGACTACGTTCCGCTGTTCGCCGGCGCGCCGCTCCAATTCGAGCCCGGCTCCGATCAGAAGTATTCGAACGCCGGCTTCGTCGTCCTCGGCCTGATCATCGAAAAGGTCTCGGGACAGAGCTACTACGACTACATCCGCGATCACCTCACCAGGCCCGCGGGCATGACCGATACCGCCTCGTACGCCGTCGATGACGACGTTCCGAACCGCGCCGTCGGCCTGACGAAGCGAGGTCCGGATGGTCCGTTGGCAACGCGGCAGAACAACATCAACACTCTTCCCGCCAGACCGAGTTCGGCTGGCGGCGGTTACTCGACCGCGGCCGATCTGCTGCGCTTTTCGCAGGCGCTGCTCGCCGACAAGCTGCTGCCGAAGCGTTGGACCGATTGGGTTTTCAGCAGCAAGCTCGATGGCCCCGGTCAGCGCAACATCGGCGTCGCCGGCGGTTCGCCAGGAGTAAACGCCGTTCTCGAAATCGCGCCGCCCTACACCGTCATCGTCATGTCGAACTTCGATCCGCCCGCGGCGATGGAAGTCGGCTCCGAGGTGCGCCAAATCCTCGGCATGGGCGGAGCGGAGCGCAGGCAGCGCCGCGGTCCCGAGGGACCGGGCGAGGTGATGATTCACGGCAAGGTGCAGCTGCCGATGGACCTCACGCGCCACGTGCCGGTGATCGAAGCGAAGGTGAATGGAAAAGGTCCGTTCCACTTCCAGGTCGACACCGGCTTCGGCGGCATGATTCAGGTCACGCCCGCCGTCGCGAAGACGCTGGAGCTGCCGGTAATCGGCGAATCGATCGGCGGCGATCCGAGCGGCAAGAATCAACGGACGATGCGGGTGCTGAGCGCCGAGTCGGTCGACGTCGGCGACGCGCATTTCGGTCAGGTCGAAGTTGTCGAAGGCGGGGCGCACTTCGAAGGGATCGATGGGGTGATCAGTCTGCAACTCTTCAACGGTCTGATCGTCACGTTCGACTACCCGAACAGCCGCTTCAATGTCGACGGCGGCGCACTGCCCGCCGCGGACGGCGCGAAAATCCTGACCTATCGCGTCGAACACGGAGTTCCGAACATCGACATCGACGTCGCCGGCCAGAAAGTGTCGACGGACATCGACAGCGGCAGCCCCGCCCTCCTCTCGATGCCGCTATCGCTCGCGAAATCGCTGCCGCTGGCGAGCGAGCCGCAGGTCGTCGGCCACGGACGCACCGTCGGCAACGAGTTCGACATCTACTCCGCGCCGTTGAAAGGGGAAGCGCACGTCGGCGCCATCGCCCTCACCGACCCGCGCGTCGATTTCGTCGATCTCTTCCCCGTCGCCAACCTCGGCTTCCGCTTTCTGAAAGATTACGTGGTCACGTTCGATCCCGCGAACCACCGGGTGCGGTTTGTGAAGTAACGTAGGACGTCGGGGTTCGGGAGTCGGGAGTCGAAGAAAAGCCCTTCGTTCTCTCCGACTCCCGACACCCGACTCCCTACAACCCGTATGCGAACCATCCGTAAGCAATACCCCGCGCTTCGCGACGACATCGGCGAGCTGCATACGTGGCGGCCGTTGCCGAATGACGAGATTCAACAGATCGATCCGTTTCTCTTTCTCAATCATCACGGGCCGCAGGTGTATCCGCCGCGGAATCGCGGGCTGCCGTTTGGGCCGCATCCGCATCGCGGGTTCGAGACGGTGACGTTCATCGTCGAAGGTTCGCTGACGCATCGCGATACCGGCGGACACGAAAGCGTCATCGAAACTGGCGGCGTGCAGTGGATGACGGCCGGACGCGGGCTTGAGCACGAGGAGGTTTCGCCGCCGGAGTTTCTCGAACGCGGCGGACCGCTGGAGATCCTGCAGCTCTGGATCAATCTGCCGGCGCGGCTGAAATTCACCGAGCCGCGCTATGTCGGATTGCAGAAGGATCAGATCGCGTCATTCGAGAACGGCGGCGTCACCGTCAATCTCATCTCCGGCGACTGGAGCGGACATCGTGGTCCGATCGAATCGCTGACGGACGTGCACATGATGACCGTCGCGCTGGATGCCGGAAGCCGCATCGTCCTGCCGGCGCCGCCAGGGCGTAACGTCTTCTTCTACGTCGTCCGCGGAAAGCTGACGCCTGGGAACGCGGGCCTCCCGCCCGCCGCTGATGACGCGCCGGCCCCGCAGAAAACGGCGGGCAAGATGCCCGCGCTCCCAGGCTTCCATCTCGTCGATTGGAACGACGACGGCGATGAGATCGAGGTTGAAGCGATGGACGACTCGCTCCTCCTCTTCGGTCATGCGAAACCGTACGGCGAACCCGTGGTCGCGCACGGGCCGTTCGTCATGAACACGCGCGAAGAAATCGTGCAGGCGATCCGCGACTATCAGATGGGAAAGTTCGGCGCGTGATCAGCGGAGTGCGTTCGCGACCACGCCGCTGACCTGTTTGACCTGCTTGAGAAACGCCGAGGTCGAAAGCCAGCTCTGATCGGGGTAGTAAGCGAAGACCGGGCTGCCGCCGCGAATTGTGTCGATGATCTGCTGCGAAATCTCCGGACGCACTGCCGGGCATCCCCAACTGCGGCCGAGGCGGCCGAGGACTTTGACGGCCTCGTTGCTGACGTACGACGCGCCGTGCAGAACGATGGCGCGGTCCCACGCCATGTCGTTCACGCCCTCTTCGAGTCCGCGCAGGCGCAGCGAGTAGCCGTTGCCGCCGTTGTAGGTATCCGCGGTCACGAACAGGCCGAGGCTGGTGGCGAGACTGCCGGGGCTGTTGGAGAAAAAGTTCGCGATGTTGCCGCCGCTCGATTTGCCGTGGGCGACGAGCTCGCGGAAGAGGAGTTTGTGCGCGGCGAGGTCGAAGATGAACATGCGCGGCTCGGATGACGGCAGCGAGTAATCGATGACCGTCAGCAGGTTGCGCTTCGGGATCAGTCCGCTGTCTTCGGCTTTCGTCGCCGCGGCGAGCGCGAGCTTGAGGACGTCCGGCCGCAGGCCGGGAGCCTGTGTGACCAGCGAAGCGATCATGACGTCGGATGAGTCCGCCGCGAGTATCGGTACAGCGAACGCGAGGGTTACGGCGATCGAAAGGAGCAGTCGCTTCATTGGAGTTCCCGGTCTTGGATTTGGACGCGGATGATAACAAATAACCGTCGAGAGTATTGCGGGATGTGGTTCACCTCATGCAGTGGGCCGAATCGTGCGAACCGCGGCGCTTCTCCTCGCAGTTACCCTCGCAGCGACGGCGCACGCTGACGTCTTTCGCGTTCTCGACGATGACCGCGACGCCGCGCAGGCTCGTGTCGACATCATCCAGCAGGCACAAAAAGAGATCGCTGCTGTCTACTTTCTCGCCCACAACGACCGCATCACTATCACCGCGCTGGCGTTGCTGCGCGACGCAAAACGGCGCGGCGTCGGCAACGTGCGGCTGATCGTCGACGCGAATTTTCAGCACATCCCGCGCGCCGTGCTCGCCCATCTCCGCGACGAAGGCGTGGAAGTTCGCGTCTATCACGCGATGACGTTTCGTCATCCGACCTGGCTCTTTCATCGGATGCACGAGAAGGTCGTGGTCGTCGACGGAGGACGCTACATCGCCGGCGGACGCAATCTCGCCGAGGAGTATTTCGGACTTCGCAAGCGCAACTTCGTCGATCGCGACGTCTACGTCGATGGTCCCTCGGCCGCGCAAGCCCAGAAACGATTCGAAGATCTGTGGGGCAGCACCGACGTCAGCGATCTGCGCGTTCGCGTTTCGGCGGCGGACAAACTCAAGGCATCACGCCTGCTCGACGAGGCCGCGACCGGTAAAACGCTGGACGGATTCATCGCGCTGAACACCGGCCGCAATTGGTCGGAAGGCCAGAGGAACGCCGAGGCCGTGCGATTCCTCCACGACCCCCTCGCCGGCCAGCCCGGCGATCGCGTCGCCGATCAACTGGCGGATGTCATCGACACAGCGAAATCGGAGATCGTGATCGAGTCGCCGTACCTCGTTCCCGGAGGATCGATGCTCACGCTGCTCGAGAAAAAGCTGCGCGAAGGCGTGCGCGTGCGCATCGTCACGAACTCGCTCCGCTCCTGCGATGGCGCGCTGCCGTTCGCGGGCTACATCAAATACCGGCGGCGCATGGTGCGCGACGGCATCGACCTGCGCGAGTACCGCGGTCCCGATACGCTGCACGCGAAGACGCTGGTGATCGACGGAAAGACGATGCTGGTCGGCTCATACAACATCGATCCGCGCTCGGCGAATCTGAACACCGAGGTGATGTGCGTGGCCGAGGACGAAACGCTGGCGCGGGAACTCCTCGCATCGATCGATCAACACATCAATCACGCATGGACGGTCAGCGCGCGCGAACGGCATCCGAAAGCGCCGCGCGCCTGGCGGCTTCGGGCATGGGCGGCGCGGCTGGTGCTGCCGCTGCTCGAAGGGCAGTTGTAAAAAGCGTTTCACCACAAAGACACAAAGGACACGAAGAAAACCCTTTGTGCTCTTTGTGTCTTTGTGGTGAAACCGGTTTTCGGTTACTGCGTGCGGACACGCATCGCCGGATCGCCGAAGAGGATGAACGTGCGGCGGATGTCCGGCGTGAAGGAGCTCTTCTGCGCGGCGGCGACGGCGTCGCCGAGGCGGATGTCGCTGCCGGCGAGGAGCGCGTGCAGCAAGGCTTCGTCGGCCGGGAGCTGGGCCTCGGGGCTGGTCAGCGCCGATGACGCCCACACCGCGACGGCTCCGTTCGGCGCGCGCTGCAACGTCTCAGCGAGACTGTCGGTGTAGATGTCGTGGAAGTAGCCGTTGAGACAGGTCATGGCCAGGACGATCGGCGTGCGTCCACCAGCCGGAAGAGTGCCGACGTCCGCGCGCCCGAAGAACGAGCTGTTGCTCCAGATTTCGACCGAGCCATGGCCGATGTAGTTGACGAGCATCGCGTCGTCGAACGTGCTCAGGAGTTGCAGGCGCGCGGCTGCCCCACCGCTCGCGGCGACGTTGATGTCGACGACGTCGAAACCGGCCGGGATGCTGTCTTCGAGAGCGACGCTGTTTGCGTGAAAGTCGACAGCTGCATCGGCGTCGCTGACGAGCACGACCTTCCGCGACAGCGGCCGCGCGTCTGTCTCGTACGCAACGATCTTCGCAACCTCGGCGGCGACATCGGCGGCCACGCGCGCGGAAAGGCGGCCGATCGGGATGTCCGGCGCGCCGTCGTCATCGAAATCGGTGAACCAGGTGTCCGAGGCGGTCAGCAGCAGATCAGACATCAGGAGCTTCGTGGGAACGAAATCGAAATCGCCCATGCCGAGGTAGACGCGCTCGTCGATGCTGGCATCGCCAACGAGAAGCACGTATCGCGGCGGCGTTTGCCAACGCTTGGCGGCAATGAGAAATGAGCGGATGGCCTGCGGATCTTTCGCGCCGTAATTGAACTCGTCGTAAACGTCGTCGATGTTTGCGACGAGGACGCTGAGACCCTGCGACTGCCGCACTTTCACGAGCGGATCGAGCGCAGCGATGAACGCCGGATGGCTGATGATGACGACGTCCGCGCCGGCAGCGGTGGAGAGCGAGGACGGCTCGTTGCGAACAATGGACGCCGGCGGCGCGAGCTTCGATGACGCGATGGCCAGAATCGTTCGCGGACCATCAGGCGGCGCAATGAATGTGACCTGCCCGTTCTCCGCATGCAACAGCACGATGCGAATGGGCGCGCGTTCGTCGGTGATGTCGACAAGCTGAATGTCGTTGGAACTGAAACCGGCGATCGACGTCTGCGCGCCGCCGTCGACGACCGCGAGCAACCGGTCGTCGTCCGCCGCAAGCGTGTGCGGATAAGTGATGGCGACGGAGACGATCACGCTTGCGTCGGCGTCGCCGTTCAACGCCGCGAACGAGAGGGTGTTGCCGCCCTCGGCGAGCAACGACGTGGCGATGTCGAAGGTTGCCGTGGCACGCGACAACGCCGCGAAGGTCATGTCGCCGATCTGCTGACCGTTCAGAGATACGGTCACGTGATGTTCGCCTTCGACTCCGATATCGCTCGATCCCTGCAGGTCGACTGTGACCCTGGCCGTCCGACCCGCGGGATCGAGATGGCGGATTTGCAGCGTTTGCGTAGTCGGCTTCGATGCGTCGGTCGACACGAGCGGGCCGACGAAATTGTCCGGCGTGGCGCCGGCGGCGAACGTCACAAAGTAGACCTTTTCACTGCGTTCCGCGGTCGCCAGAAAGTTCATGCGCGTGCTCACGGGCGCAGTCACGAGTGACGCGGTGTTCATCCTCAAGCTCGTTCCGGTTGCAGACGTGAGCCAGTAGATGCGCGTCGCGGTCGACGCGGTATCGAGAGCGCGGCCGTAGAAGAGGATCGCGTCGCCGTCGATTGCAAGCGGCACTTCGAGACCGTCTGCGAAGAGATGAAGCGTTTGCAGATCGGCGTCCGCCGCAAGTCCAAGCTCGGCGCGCATCACGCGGTACAAACCGTCGGAAGCGACGCCGATCTTGATCGCATCGGATGCGGCGAGCTCTTTCTGTTTTTTCGTCGCGTCAGCGAAAGGCACGATGGCGCGGCGGCGATCGCTCTTCACGGTCTCCAGCGTCGCTGGCCGCAGCCGCGTACGTGCCGCAACGCCGTTGCGCTGACTTGGATCGCTGAACGTTTGCGACAGATTCAGGCGCGGATCGATGCTCCCCGGCCGCGGGGCGAATGGACCGTGCCAGACGCCGTGGCCGTACAGATCGACGTCTTCGATCCACCACGCCTTCGCGGTTTTCGCGCGCGGATCGGTGTCGATCCAGCGATAGGAATTGCCGGCCGGCAGCGAAGCACTCGCGACCATGAAGGCCGCGCCGGCGATGAGTCCTCGCGACGCCGCCACCCGCCGGCCATCCCCGTCGTCGCGCGCGATGCGGAAGCCGAGGTTCTGCACTTCGCGCGCGGTCGACCACTCGATGAGCGTGCGTCCGGCATCACGCGTGGCGACGGCATCGAGATGATCGACAGCTGTCGGTGAGAAGGTCGAGGCGAAGAAGGTGTCGGCGATCGTCTGCGCGGCAACGTTGCTCTGCATACCGATCGCGACGATGCCCGCCGTAGCGACCGTGTTGTCGGCGCTGGAGACGACCGTGACGCCGTTGATCGTCACCGACTTGGCGGCGTTCTTGAGCGACAGCGCGATATCGATCGGGGTGTTCACGGTGACGGCGACGGTGGCCGTAGCGATCGTCGTCGGCGTGCCGCCGTTCCATCGCGTCAGCGTCAGGTTGTTCGCTCCGCTCGCCACGAGCCGCACCGAATACGCCTGCAGAAGGCTGACGGACGCGCGGCCGAAGAGATCGATAAAGTTGTTCGTGCTCGTGTTCGTGAAGGTCACCGTTACACCCACGACGACCTCGGCCGCGGGAGCGACGGTCGCGTTCGTGTAGACGCTCCAGTCACCAGCTCCAACGTTGCGGGCGTTGTCGGCAGCCGCATTGAGAATGATGCCGTTGGCGCCGGTCTGACGCGCCCAGGCGCCGCCGGTGTTCGGCGCGTGCGCTTCCAACATCGTGTTCGCGCCGACTGTGAACGTGTCGAAGACGAAGATGGTCTGGGCAGCCGCAGGGAGAGACACAGCGAGCGCGGCCGCGCAGAGGACTGCCGTTGCAAGACGCCGGAGCATGGTTATTTGCAGATACAACCCGTTCCAATGTCGGTCTACTTCCGGCGATGAGACGTGTTGTCGCTCACAATGGCTCAGCCGTTGAGTACTGAAGAACTACCTGCCGTCCTTCAATGCAAACCCCAATCCGCGGCGCATGATCTAATCCCCGCCCCATGTATGAACACCGTAGCGACCGCCTTCTGACGCGCGTTCAGTTCGCGCGGCGGGTCATCGGCCACTTCGGCTATTCGGTCCTGGCCTGCGCCATCGCGTTGGGAGCGGGAGTGATGGGATATCACTTCATCGCCGGTCTGAAGTGGGTCGATTCGCTCCTGAACGCGTCGATGATCCTGGGCGGAATGGGTCCGGTCGATCCGCTGCAGACCAACGCCGCAAAAGTCTTTGCGTCGCTCTACGCCCTCTTCTCCGGCCTGGTCTTCATCGGCGTCCTGGGGCTGCTCCTGGCGCCGTTCATCCATCGCGTGATGCACAAACTGCACATGGATTACGAGGACGATTCGAAGTAGTGGCGCTCACGGCGACGATGTACCGCTTCACGATCCAACTCTCGGACGTCGACCGCGGCGTCTACGAGACGTTCGAGTTGCACGTCGCACGGCAGCCGTCGGAGACGGCCGAGTACATGCTGACGCGCGTGCTCGCCTACTGTCTCGAATACACGGAGGGCATCGCGCTGACCGAGGGAGTTGCGTCGGGCGACGAGCCGGCGGTGCTGGTGCGCGATCTCACCGGGCGCATCACCGCCTGGATCGAAGTCGGCGCGCCGGACGCCGACCGGCTGCATCGCGGCAGCAAACTGGCCGGCCGCGCCGCCATCTACACGCATCGCGATCCGGCCATGGTGCTCAATCAGCTCGCCGGGAAAAAGATCCACGGCAGCGATGACATTCGGGTCTACACCTTCGGCCGTGGTTTCATCGAACGCGTGGCCGAAATCGTGCCGCGCCGAGCCTCACTCTCATTGACGATCACCGAACGTCAGCTCTACCTCGACGTCGATGACCAATCGTTCTCGACGACGGTGGAAGAACGGAGCGTGGGATGAGCTACTGCGACATCGCGCCAGGCCATCCGTTTCACGGCCCGTATCACGATCACGAATACGGCTTTCCGATCGCGGACGACAACGCACTTTTCGAGCGCCTGGTGCTGGAGATCAATCAGGCGGGCCTGTCATGGCTGACGATCCTGAAGAAGCGCGACAACTTCCGCGCTGCCTTCGCCGGTTTCGACATCGATCGCGTGGCCCGCTTTACCGGCAAACGCCGCGAACGCCTGCTCAACGACGCCGGCATCATTCGCAATCGCCTGAAGATCGACGCGGCGATCGAAAACGCGCGCCGTATCGTCGAACTCCGCAAATCGCACGGAGGATTCGGGGCGTGGCTCGACGCGCATCACCCGAGATCCAAGGACGAATGGGTACGCCTCTTCAAGAAAACCTTCGTCTTCACCGGCGGCGAGATCACCGGGTCTTTCCTCCTGAGCTGCGGCTACCTCGATGGTGCGCACGACCGGTGGTGCCCGGTCTTCGCGAAAATTGCGAGGCTCGAACCGCCGTGGATGCGGCCGGTCTCTCCGCGTAACGCGCCAATGCCTTAACGTAAGCGCGCAATGGAGCGCTGGCGTCCTCGCCGGCTGGCCCGGCTGCGTCCTCGCTGCCGAACCGGCAAACCCTCAAGTCTCGCTGGCAACACGACGCTTGCAAGCCTCCCATTCGGCGGCGAGGACGCCGCCGGTCCAGCCGGCGAGACACCAGCGTTCCGACGGCGAACGCCGCGCAAACGCTTAAGCTACGCCCATGGCGCAACGCGGAGCGCTAATTGCTGCGCGAGCCTTCGTGCGCGACGCAGCGCCGCGGCCCATGTCAGAATACGAGCATGCCGTCCGGCCGTGACAGACGTCGATCCGAGCGCTTTCCGACGGCGTCGATTCCCGTGCAGCTTTCGGACATCGACGGCGAGTTGATCGACCTCAGTCTGAGCGGCGCGGCGGTCATCCATCGCTCGCCGGTCAACGCCGGCGCGCCGGCCACGCTGGTCTTTCCCAGCTACGGCGGCATTTACATCCCGTGCAAAGTGCTGCGTTCGCTCGTGCAGGTGCGGCGCGCAGGCGATGGGCCCGAGTACGTGTTCCGTTCCGCGATTTCATTCGCCGACATGGAGCCGGAGCAGCGCGATCCGTTGCGCGAGTTCCTGCAGATCCAGATCGCGCGCTTGAAGGAAAAACAGGACGAAGCGGCAGCGGCGGAGCTGTAACTTATTTCGTCGCGCCGTACTCGCTGAACATCCCAAGCTCGACGTGGCGATTCACATCGCTGAATCCGGCGCCGCGCAGCGCGTCGAGGATCACCGACGGTCGCACGCAGTCGCGCGTCGTGGCCCAGTAGTAGGCCAGCATCCTTCCGACTTTGCGGTCGCGGGCAATCACCGTCGCCAGCGCGGGAACGACGCCGCCCATGTACGCGCCGAGGAAGGTGCGGGCGGCGCGCGACTCGGGGGCGGTGATCTCGAGGATCAGCATCCGGCCGCCGGGACGGAGGACGCGCCGGCATTCGCGGAAGACGGTGTCGAGGTCCGCGAAATGCCGCATTGCGAAACCGATGCTGATCATGTCGAACGACTCGTCGCGGAACGGGAGATGTTCGCCGCCGCCTTCGACGAGTGAGAAGCGCGCCTTCGGGCGGCCGGCGATGAGCATGCCGATCGACGGATCCATGCCCACGATCGCATTCGCATCGCCGGTGATCTTCGCCGCCGCCCGTGCCACGACGCCGGTGCCCGTAGCGACATCGAGAAGGCGCGCGCCCTTTGTAAGCCCCGCGCGTTCGAGAGCCTGGCGTCGATACATACCGCCCGAGCCGAAGCTGAGGAACGCGACCGACCAGTCGTACCACGGCGCCGTGTCGTCGAAGAGATCGCGTACGAAGTGCTCCCGCTCTTCCGGAGCATCGTAGTAATCGGCGAGCGGAGGATGTGGGACGACAGGCGTCAACGCGGACTCCCCATGGTTTCGAAAATCGCGTCGACGCTGCGCGTGTCGCCGTGCGCGTACGCATCGTCGATGCTTTTCACGTAGTCGTCGATCGAACGCGCGTACACCCGGTCGTTGCCGCCTTTCGCCTCTTTCGTTTTCTCGTGGCCGAGGAGCGTGCGGACGTAGAGCGACTTCTCGTTTGCGGACATCGATTGCCATTGTGCCCGATCGATGTTCGTGCGGTGGCAGGCGAGAGTGAGGAAAAGGAGCAACGCGATCATTCCGATCCGGCGTGGCCTGTCATCCTGAGCCGCCGGAGCTGCAGAGGCGAAGCCGACGCAGCGGAGGACGGTCGAAGGACCCCCTTCCGTGCTTGCATCGTGATTTGCCGCCACCCTACCGTGGTTATCAGCCGGGGGTCCTTCGACCGTCCTGCGGCGGCTCAGGATGACAGTCCTCATTCTCTTCGCCACCGCTGCGCGATCGGCATCTGCCGTCCGCTGCCGAATGCTTTGTTCGACACGCGCAGCGTCGGCGCGGCCTGACGGCGTTTGAATTCGTTCGCGTCGACGAGTTTCAGGACGCGCAGGACCAGCTCGCGATCAAAGCCGGCAGCGACGATGGCGTCGACTTCCAGCCACTCCTCGATGTAGAGCTTGAGGATTCCGTCGAGCACCTCGTACGGCGGCAGCGAATCCTGATCGGTCTGATTCGGACGGAGCTCGGCAGACGGCGCCTTCGTGATCGACGACTCCGGAATCACCACGCGATTGCGGTTCAGCCAGCGCGCCACGCGGTACACCATCGTCTTGTAAACATCGCCGAGGAGCGCGAGGCCGCCGGCCATGTCGCCGTAGAGCGTGCAGTAGCCGACCGCCATCTCCGATTTGTTGCCGGTGGAGACGACCATCGCGCCGGTGCGGTTCGACCACGCCATGAGAATGTTACCGCGGATCCGCGCTTGCGCATTTTCGTTCGTCAGATCGAACGTCTCGTTGCCGAACAGCGTGTTGAACGCAGTTTCGTATGGCTGGTAAATCGGCGCGATCGGCACGACGTGAAAGGCGATGCCGAGGTTTTCGGCGAGCGCGCGCCCATCATCGATCGAGCCTTGCGACGAAAACTGCGACGGCATGGCGATGCCGGTCACGTGATCCGCGCCGAGCGCTTCGACGGCAATCGCGGCGGTGACGGCGGAGTCGATGCCGCCGGAGAGGCCGATCACGACGTCCTTGAAGCCGCACTTGCGGATGTAGTCGCGCAGGCCGAGGATCAACGCCGATCCGATTTCTTCATCCTTTTCGAGCGACAGCACCGACTCGCACGGCGAGCCTTGAAGCTGCACGAGCGCGTTGTGCTCCTCAAATGCCGGCGCACAGAAAATCGTCTGCCCTTTCGCATCGATCACGATCGACGATCCATCGAAGAGCAGCTCGTCGTTGCCGCCGACCTGGTTCACATACACGAGCGGCACGTCGTAACGCGTGGCGATGCGCGAGAAGAGTTCGTAGCGCGAGCGCCGCTTGCCGCTGTTGAACGGCGACGCCGAAATGTTGAGGATGACTTGCGCACCTTGCCGCGCCACTTCGTCGATCGGATTGCGGCAGTAGATCTTGATGCCGAAGATTTCGTCGTCGAACCAAAAGTCCTCGCAGATCGCGATGCCGGCTTTCACGCCGGCGATCTCGACGACGCCGACGCTGCGTCCCGGCTCGAAGTAGCGCAGCTCGTCGAAGACGTCGTACGTCGGCAAGAGTGATTTGTGCTGCTCGAGGATCACCTTGCCGTTGCGCGCGGCGATCGCGGCGTTGTGCAGCGGCTTGCCGCACCACGAGGCGCTGCGAGTGATGCAGCCGAAGATGAGCGTGGTCTCGCCGGTCATGGCCGCGAGCTCATCGCGCGTTCGCAGCGCGGCATCGACGAAGATTTCGCGATCGAGCAGGTCGAGCGGCGGATACCCGGTCACCGCCAGCTCCGGCACCAGCACGACATCCGCCCCCGCCCCAACCCCCTCGGCATACGCCCGCCGGATCAACTCCGCATTCGCCGCCAGCGCGCCGACCGTGGGATTCAACTGAGCGATGTAGATCTTCATGCGCCGCGGGCGATTCTATCGGAGGTCGCTATCCGCAGATGGCGCAGATGTTACGCAGATAAGACCTCGTACGTGGAGCGCGCGATCTCCAGCTCTTCATTGGTCGGAATCACCCACACACCCACCCTCCCCGCGCTGATGCGGCGTTCGTCCGTGCGCGGCGCGCGATTCGCGGCATCGTCGAGGATCACGTCGAGGAAGCGGAGGCGTTCGCAGATTCGTTGGCGCATCGAGGCGGAGTGCTCGCCGATGCCGGCGGTGAAGGCGATCGCATCGACGCCGTCGAGCGCCGCGCAGTAGCTGGCGATGTACTTCGCGGCGCGGTACGCGAAAACGTCGAGCGCGAGTTGGGCGTTCGGATCGGACGACGCGGACAGCTCGCGCACATCGCCGGTGATTCCGGACAGGCCGAGCAAGCCGCTGCGATGATTCAGGAGATCATCGAGGTCGGTCGCGCCGTTGCGCAATAGATAGAGGATGGCGCCCGGATCGAGATCGCCGGCGCGCGTTCCCATTACCAAACCTTCCATCGGCGTGAAACCCATGCTCGTGTCGATGCTGCGTCCGCCGCGGATGGCGCAGACGCTGGCGCCGTTGCCGAGGTGCGCGACGATCAGTTTGTCGCCGGCGTCGAGCGCGTGGAGGCGTTTGGAAACGTACGAATACGAGATGCCGTGAAAGCCGTAGCGGCGGATGCCAAGGTCCTGCGGAATCGCGTACGTCGATGCCACGGGCGGCAGCGTGCGGTGAAACGCCGTATCGAAGACCGCCACGATCGGGATGCCGGCCCGTTCGCGACGAACGTCCTCGATCGCCTTGACCGCCAGCGGATTGTGCAGCGGCGCGAGCGCGGACAGCTTGCCGATTTCGTCAAGCACGGCGTCGTCGACAATCGCCGGAGTCTCGAATCGCGATCCACCGTGGACGACGCGAACGCCAACAGCGTCAACCTCACCCTCGGCCGCGCGTTTCTCACCGGGCATCTCGTACACCGCCGACTTCATCGATGAGCTGCCGGGATTCAGGACGAGGATTTTCATGACAATGACTTCCTGAAACATCGCACGATCGCAGTTTCCTCGAAACCGAGCGCACGATGCGCAGCCGCGCTCGAAACGTTGTCCACCTCGGTGTCCGATGCGAGCTCGGTGCATCGCTGCGAACGCCCCCACTGCTCCGCGGCGGAAATCAGCGCCGCACCGACTCCCGTTCCCCGCGCATCCGGATCGACGTACCACCCCTCCACGAACGCCACGCGATCGGTCTCACACCCTTCGGCGTACGGCCGGATCGAAAGCTCGACGAAGCCGATTGCCGCCTCGTCAAACGCGATCAACACCTCGAGCGGCTCGCGAACCTCACCGGCAAAGTAGCGCTCGATCTCGCCCGCATGTTCCCTGGCAGGTGACGGCCACAGCGCCTCGCGCATGCGCAGCCAGGAGTCGCGGTCGTCGCGTGTGACGGGGCGGATGAACATCGGCGTTCTTTATACTCTCGGCGCCGATGGCGAAACCGATCTTCTGCTTGCTGGCGCTCCTGGCTGCGACCGCAATGGCTGCCGATACGCCCGCCTCGGTCGCTCAACTCGTCAACGAAGCGAACGCAGACAGCATCGCCGCGCGCGTCGGAGCCGCACTCGCCGCGAACGACAGCGTCACGCGTGCAGCCGCCGCGCGCGTCGCGCTCGTGCGAGGGATGACCAGCGTCCTGCCGCAATTGCGCACGGCGATCACAACGGAAAGCGACGCCGGCGCCGCGCGCGAAGAGGTTCGCGCGCTCGTCGTTCTCGGCGAGGCTGCCGATGTCGATCTCGCACGCAATGCAACGCGAAAACTTCCGCCGGCGATCGATGAGGTCATCGCCACGGCCGTGTCGAGGCGTCCCGACGCGTTCGACATCTACGCGGCCGATCTTCGCGAGCACGGCTACGTGCCCGACGCCGCCTTCTTCACGCAGGCGCTTTGGCGTCGTCCCGCGGCCGCAGTTGCCGACGGCTCGCGCCTCCTCGGAATGCGCGACGCCGCCGGCTGGCGGGCTTTGTTGACGTCGATACGCCAATCGCACCTGGTCATGCCGCCCGGCGTTCTCGGCGCCTCCCTGAACATGCCGGTCGAAGAGATGCGCACCGCGTCCGTCTGGTACCTGGTCCGCTTGTATGTGCCCGATCCGACGCTGATCCACGAAAGCGTCCGTGCCGCGCTGAACGCACCGGTCGAGGAAGCGAGCACGCGCGAGGCGTTCGGACGCGAACTGCTGCGGCGCATGCTCGGCGCCGAACGCAAAGACGATCCCCGCTGGCTGGAATGGCTCCAGACGGCAGAAGCCGATCCGCTGCTGGGAAATGATGAGGCGCTGTTCCTCTACTTCACCGACAAAGAGTTTCAGGTGCGTAAGAACCACTGCGGCATCGCTTCGAATGATTGCCGGCTGCCGACGATCCGGCCGACAAAGAGAACGATTCCATCCACCGCGGTCGCCGCGCCGGCCTATTTTCTTCCGAGCGTGCTGCCTCCTGGACTGGCCGGCGCCGTCATTGCCGACTCGCATTGCAGCGGTGAGTGGCTGGCTCTGGCCGGCGCCACCAGCGATATCGCCGGCCGCGTGCAACGCGTCGACATGAAACGCATTGAGATGGATAACGCGTGCGAGAAGGCGGTCACGACGCTGATGCGGCTGTCGCTGGCGACGCCACCATCGATCGATGCGCCGCTGACAAGCGCAAACATCATTCTCGTTCACGGCCGCAAACAGGCGCCATGCCTCGACGAAGACCCTTTGGGTACAGTGAGGGAGTCCGAGGTACATCAGGTCGGTGGCGACATCACCGCGCCCATCGTCAAACACCGTGTCGAGCCGCTGTTCCCGGAATCGGCGCGCCACGCGATGGCAAGCGGAACGAACGTGTTGGTGATCGTCAGTTGCGTCATTACGCGCGAAGGCTGCGTCCGATCAGTGAACCTTCTCTCGCAGTCGCCCTTCCCGGCATTGAACGGCGCAGCGCTCCAAGCCATCTCTCAATGGACCTTCGAACCGGGCCGCCTCCACGGCGAGCCGGTGGACGTCGAATTTAATTTGACGGTGAATTTCCGGATCGGCCAATAATCAGAGAAGCCACGCATACCCGATTTTGAGAAACAGCGTCCTGTCGGCCCGCTTCAGATCGACGCGGTCATCGCCAAAGGAGCTGTCCGAGTAGCCGAAGTAGAAGACGGTCTGCGGATTGATCTTGTACGAGAAGAGCAATTGCGTGAAAAGATCCTTCGACTTGCGATCGATCGAAAAACGATAGAGCGACGGATCGCGCGTCACATCGCTCAATTGCACAATGGCGCGCGCCAATGTGCGAATGTTGAAGTGGTACACGATCGTGGTCTGGGTCAGGTTCGCCGTGAAGAGGCGTCCGCCCGCCACGTTAAGCCGCTGGTATGTGTGGTCGAACGCGGCGGACAAACGACGCCCGAGGTTCAGCTCCATTCCCGGCTCCGCGACGAGAACGTCGCCCTGGCGTTCATTCGAGAAATCAATCGTCTTCCCGCCTCGGACCTGTAAATAGCCGTAGAAACTCGGCGAAGGACGGCCTTCGACATAGAAGTTCCAGCGCGGGTCGTCGTAGTAAACGCCGCGGAAATACTCGCGGTTCGGCGAGTATGTGAGCTGCAGGAAGGTCTGCCGCGTACCCTGATACGTAACCTGGTAATCCTGACCGTTCTCTTTGATTTTGCCGGCACTGTCGGTAGTCCAGTCCGCGCCTGCGAAGAACTGCAGCTTCGTGTACCACTGGCCAGGTTTGCCCCAGAACGTCCGCTGGATATAACCGCTCGGTTGTTTGGTATCGACGCGCGTGACGAAACCGGCGTCGCTGCGAAACAACGGCCCAAGATCCGAGTAGCGGATTGCCCATTGCCAATCGCGCGCTCCGTGATTCCACCGCACGCTCACAGCGTCATCCGAGAAGTTCCCCGAGGGCTGGCCGTTCCTGGCGGCGATCGCCGCCGGATATTCGGTCGCACTGCGCAGATATTGAAACGTCACCGAGTCTGCCTGCGAAAACCGGAAAAGGCCGTCGATCCCGGACACGGCATTGGAGTAGCCATCGGCCGAGCGCCCCGTAAACAGTACGCCGATCGACGACGTCTTGCCGACGTCGCGCCGGTAGCGGGCAACGACCGCATTGACGTTCTGATCGATCGAATCGAGGCCGGAACCGTCGTAGCTCGGAAAGATCAGATTGTTGATGCGGTCTCTGGTGATGACCGCGCCGAATGCGTTCTTCTCTTCCTTCCCCGTCACCTTGATGCCGAGGTCCGGGTTCGCGACGGTACGGGTAAAGACCGCGTTGATGGGCGTGGAGAAAAAGTCCGCCCCTTCGAGAAAGAACGGCCGTTTTTCGGGGAAGAACAGCGCGAACTGCTGGTTCTCCGCGAGCTGCGCGGCGTCGGCTTCCACCTGCGAGAAGTCGGGATTCACCGCCGCGGACACAGTCACGTTCGGCGTGACTCCCCACCGCATCGAAAGGCCGGGATCGACCTTGGCGTCGCCGGTCTTGAGCGGACCATCGGGAAAATCCGCGCGCTCCGCGGTCTGATGCGCGGTGATGGTCGGATCGAGCTCCAGATTGCGTCCCGGCCGGAGATCGCGAAATCCCGTCAGCTTGTCGAACTGGCAGATCAGACAGCTCGCCCCTCGGTCAGTCGGCATCGTGCGCAGGCGGTGTCTGTCCTCCCGCGGCCAGTCGCGCGAGGCCATGAATCCCCAGGTCTGCACGCCGGAGCCGCGCGGAAATCGCAGCTGCGTGAACGGGATTGCGATTTCGACGACGTACCCGTCGGCGGTGATCCGCCCCTCCGACGCCCAGATCGCGTTCCACGACCAATCCTCGGAACCATCGACGTCGCTGTTGGTGGCGTCCATCTGCACGCCGAGCGGATTGACGCGAAACTGAAACGCGCGCCGCTGATCGTTGAACGTGTCGATCATGAAGCCGACCGTGTCGTCGCTGAACGGGATGTCGCGGTCGGTCAGATGCGCGCTGATGGCGGACGGCTTCGCATCGTACGCGCGGAATCCGACGTACAGGTTCTGGCGGTCGAACGTGAGCAGCACGTCCGTCTTCGTAGGCGGTGGAAGATTGTCGCCGGGATTCCACTCGTACGCGAGCGGGATCGCCGTCGCCGTCTTCCAGGCCTCCTCGTCGAGACTTCCGTCGACGTGAATTGGTCCGCTGGCCTCATGAATCTCGAATGTCGACGCCTGCCTCTGTTTGGGCGCCGGCGTCTCCGCTGCGGCCATACCGGCAGCCAGAAGTCCAACCACCGCGAGTCCGATCACCACACGCATAACTTGCCCCTCACAATCTGATTGCTGACGGTACTTGGACGCAGCACGAACTGATTGGTTGGTTGAACGATGCGGAGCGGCGGATGTTGCAACGAGCTAAACGCCGCGCTGCGAGCCGGAAAACGTCGCGCCTCGGGCCGCCGGTTCGAACAAAGGAGTGCGTCCGCGTCTGGCCAGAAATGCATACACCCGATCGCCCTTCCGCAGCATCGGAATCGATCGTGGCCCGTTTACGCCGGAACAGCTGTTGACGGACGAATACGCGATCCTGATGACGTCGCCCGCCCGAACGCCGGTCTCCGAACGAGCCGCTCGCAGAACGCGTGCTTCAACCTCGATTTCGCGGATGACCTCGAAATCGAAGAACGAGCAGCTCGACGGTTTCGCGAATCTTCGATGAACGTCCACCGAGGAAATTTGAACGTACAAAACCTCCGGCGCCTTCCTCTGCAAGTTCCTATAAACGTCAGGAGAAATATCAGCCCGAAGGGCCATCGCGAGAATCAGGAGGATCGCAATTGCTATGTAGCGTTTACGCATGAACCCTCTCGCGATTCAGCCCTGCACACCGCCTCCGCGGTAGTTTGCCTTGGAAGCGTACGCGAGACCCGCCGAGAGAATCATGGCCAAGGCGCCGAAACTCAGATCCAGCCGGAGGGCGAGGCCTGCCGGCCGGAGGCTGATCGCTGCAATGGTCATCAGGCCGACACTGAGCACCGCACAAATGCCGCTTACCAGTGCCGTAGCGGGATCGTTATCGCATTCTTCTGGTGCTAAGAACAATGACGCGCTAAATGCGAACAGGAGGGCAGTAAGGATTTGGCCGCTCACACGAAGCGCTGGATAGTGCGGCTGACTGAGAAGATTGTTTGCAAGGAACGCCTCCCAGGCAAGGTCGACGGCGTTCGGGCCGATTCTGAGCTCCTCGTATTGCCGCGCCCACCCTCCAAGAGTGACCAGGAACGTCTGGTTTGCCATGCTTCGGAGGTCGACGATCGCCGCTGCCACAACTGCCGCCCATACGATCAATGCCGCGAACGAAGTTCGTTCGATGCGAGCCTCACCCCGCCCTAGTACGCCCTGCAGAAGCGCATAAAGAATCCCGCCCACGAGCGCGAACTTCAGCGCGAACAGAAGATGCTCGTGCTCGACCCGGCGGCGTATCTCTTCGACGACGACGTCGTGTTCCTTATCGAGGAATTGCCTGGCGGTGGGGTCGAGGTGATTCCAGGCTTCGACGGTCGCCCCCGGAAGGCGTTCCCGCGATTCCTTGAAGTCTCCGGCCCCCAGCACGCCCAGGACATCGACGGACAGCAGCACGACAAGGATTGTCAGAACGCCAAACGCGGTCATGCTGATAATCCGGCGAGGTGAAAGAGCCTGCATTCCGAAAGTATTGGTGCGCCGCTGGACGGGGTCAAGTCACCCCAATTCGACAAGGTGTCTTCGACAAGGTGTCAGCTCTTCGGTCTGTTTCCTGCGACGCACGACTCGGCGCCGGCGGCCGTCCCAAATGATCATCTACAATCGGGCCGAGGTCTAACGATGAACATCCTGTTGTGGGTCCTGCAGATCCTGACCGCGCTCCTCTACGGAGCGTCGGGCGTGATGAAGGTGTTCATGCTCGACAAGGTAAGCGAGGGCGTCCCGTCCTTCGGTGCATTGCCGCGGAAAGCGTGGACTGCGATGGGCATCATGGAGCTCGTGTGTACGGTCGGGCTCATCGTCCCCGACGCTCTTCACTGGCACCCGCCGCTGACGGTACTGGCCGCCGCCCTCCTGGCGATCGAGAGCCTCGTATTCGTCGGGGTGCATGTCAAATACCGCGAGACCACGCCGATCATCATGAGCGCCCTGCTGGGCCTCGTCCTGGCCTTCATCGCGTACGGCCGGATGTTCCTGAAGCCGATCGTCTGACAGAACAGAGATTCCAGCAGCTCCGGGCGAGAAGCAGAGGCCTGACCCTACTCATCGACCGAGGCGCGGTCGCATGCAATCCGTCGAGTCCACGCGTTGACCGCGAGAGGCCGTCGCATTCATTACCTCGGAGTTCACGCGTTGATCGCGAGAGACCGTCGCATGTAATACGTCGGGTTCACGCGTTGATGGCGCGAGGCCGTCTCATGCAATACGTTGGGTCCACGCGTTGATCGCGAGGGACCGTCGCATGCAATACGTCGGAGCCACGCGTTGACCGCGAGGGGCGCTCGCATGCAATACGCCGGCGGGTGGCCGCGAGGAGCGGTCGCATGCGATACGTCGGGGCCACGCCTTGAACCGCGATGGGCCGTCGCATGCACCGCTCAGTTCCACAACCAACGCGGAGACGGGTCATAGGACTTCGCCGACCCCATGCCCATGCGTCGGGACCACGCCGGCTCACCTCGCCAGAATCGTCCACCTCGTCGCACGTCGAGAGGTCAGGTGAAGATCGAGAAGAAGCAAAGGCCTGACCCCCTACTACTTTGACCTGACCTACTCACTTGATTGAGGCCTCCCCGGCGCCGAGCGGCTACGCAGCCGCTCGACGCCGAGGAGGGGTGATGGTCATTGGGAAGACTTTTCGAAAACACACGAGCCGTTGCAGTCCTGCGCCCGGCAAGAAGCTCGCTTGCGGTCTTTCGAGATCGACACCGTGCAGAATCCCAGCCTCTGCGAGAACGGCTCAGGATTCAGCTCGCAACTGCAGGTGAGCGTGGTTTGCGGTGCGGCCGCATCCCGGATGGTCAGGAATCCGTCGTCGATCCCCAGACGAATCCCGCTGGTGTTGGAGATCATCAGAGAATTCTCCGTAAGCGTGACTCCCGACAGGATCTCCGTCTGCACATCGCCGGTTGCCGTCGTTCGGAGGAAGCCGTGTTCGAAAGTCTGGCTCAACCCGTCGCGAGCGGGCCGCTCGTCACCGACCGGATAGCCGAGCGACCCCGTCTCCGCACCGATCGCCTGGTACTTCTTCAGCGTGTCGCCCTTCACCACGCGCGCGCCGGTCGCGGACGACCAATAGATCGCCCCTTTCTCGAACTCCCGTACCCGTCCGCCGCCAACCGAGTGTCGTTCCTTGCCGACCGCGGCCCCGATCGCGCCCCTTTGTGCCTCAGCCTTCGCTTTCATCTCGTCCTGTGCGTACGCCGCCGCCGTGATGACGAGCGTGACTGAGAACACCGTGATCATCCGCTTCATAGTTCTTCTCCTTTCACTCGTTCTGAGTGTTGTGCTGTCATTGATTTGTCGATCCGGATCGGCAATACCTACGGCTGAGGCAGGATTACGGATGTAGGCACGATCCCGCGGCGCGGCACGTGAGGGAGATTGGGGTCAAGACGTCGCGGATACACCGGGTAAAGTCGACATTCGCAGCGAACGGCACGGCGTCGGCTGAAGAGGTGAGTTAGGCGGCGAGTCAGGTGTACGTGACGATTGCGCCCTGGTCAAGTCGCGAAGCTTCGGCCAGGAAGTTCTGCAGTTGATGGAAGTGATAGAAAAGATCTTCTTCCCACTGAGGATCGCCCGCGAGTTGGGTGACGTCGGCTCGGCGCAGTTCCTCGGGGCTAATTCGAGCTCGCAATTCGATGTCGGTGATGGGGCTGACCGCTTGATCGAAGGTTTTTACCTCGCCCGGACTGAGCGCGCGCGCAGGCTCGTAACCGATGTCCTCGTCGCCGATATAGGTACCACCGGAGACGATGAACCCAAGCGGAGAGTCCGTTTTGTCGGCTGTGCCGGTGAGAAGGAAGTGGATTGTGAGCCATTCTCGTCCAAGGTCGGCTTCGAGAACGTCTGTGCGATCGAGTAAGGATGCGGGGAGGACAACCTTCCTGGCGAACATACGCTGCCACCAGTTTAGAGGTGCCGGTGAGCCGCCACGATGACGTAAGAAGAGATCAATATTTTGGGGTGCGACGAGCAACGCCCGGATCTGCTGGTCTGTGGCCGATGTGAACGTGCAGATTACGCTCATGCTTTGCGCGACCGTTCGCCTAACGCCCCTTCCACTCAGCGGTGCCGTGCTTCACGCGGCAGAAGCGAGACAGGGGAATCATACGTCGAAGATGGCAGCGAACCGCACGGCGTCGGCTGCAGCGGTGAGTTGTGCAGCCGCGCGGTGGTCGGAATGGGGTCAGGCCTTCGGTCTTTCCTCGTGCTCTTGGACCTCTTTCGACACCGTTAGATCGACCTCGCACTCAAGGTTCCGCAATGCCACTTCTGTGAAGACTAAATGACGAATGCGGTCACGGTCGAAAGACGCGGGCAAACGCAGATTGGCTCTGCTGCCATCGACTGACACATCAAGCCCATACTCAGCAATCCCCTCGGCCGCGAGCACATCGACAATGGCCTCGAACACCACCGCCTGACGAGCGAGCTTCGCAAAGAACCGTCGCTTCCGCCTTCTTAGGAAAGCCACGAAAAGCCCCAGCGCAAGTACCACTGGGACGATCGCCATCAGAGCCATGGTCAACCGCACGCCCACAGTGTAACCGCCAGGTTTCCTGTGCATGAGGGTGGCTAGTCGCCGGCACACACCGACTCCGGAATCGGCTCGAGACCCTTACCCTACTTTTCTCGCGCCTCGTTGAGGAGCCCTCTTATCCTAGTGAGCACCGCCTGTTGATCTGGAGCGACTAGGGCGAAAGCCTCATCACTGATGAAAAGCTCGTTGAGTGCAGAGATGAGGCGTTCGACGTGTTTTCGACGCTTCACTGGTTCAGATTCGAGCCGGCCTTTGGCTCGAATGTACCGTTCGCTCCGGCCTTCCACGCTCGCGTGAAATGCGACGCTCTTCGTGAAGTCGTATTGGTCCAGGAGCCGAACGATCGTATCGCCGATCTCGCGGTAGATATCGAGCGAGGTTGGAGGAAACTCGCTCGGGTGTTCCCGAACTACCTGATCGAAGATGTCCCAGTCATTCGCGAAGACCAGACCTACGATCAGATGATACGTCTCGACCGGCTCCATGACTTCGGCGGCCATTTTAATTCGTCCCCGACAGTGGCGAGCAATAACGCGTCATCCGATCGGTGCGCGGTGGTGATAAAACGATGATAGGTGAACTTCATAAACTCCCACCCCCTCCGCCCGAGAAGAAGATGCCTGACCCTACTTCCTCTCTGTAGGCCTAGAAATTGGGGTCAGGCGCCTCACCTCGTTGAGGCAATTCTGCTCGCCGACGAGGATCGATTTGTAGCGCCCCCGAAATAAGTGCCCGACGCGCTTGTATCGTTTATTGAAGATGCGAGCGTATTCGCTGTCCAGCCAGTGCATCCCCTTAGCGAGTGTGCGGAATGGCGTCTCGATGACGAGATGGTAGTGATTCGTCATCAAGCAGTATTCGTGGAGACGCCAGCGAAACCGCTTGACAGCCGTCGCGAGCAGGGACAGAAACTCGAGCCGGTCGCAGTCCTGCCGGAAGGTGTCCTTCCGTTCATTGCCTCGGGATGTGATGTGCCAGAAGGCACCTTCGAACTCAAGTCTCAGCGGTCTTGACATGCCTCCGAGAATCCCTCGACGTCAACAAAACCGTCGAAACTCCACCGAATCGACCGAGGATGTTTCCATTCCGAGGAGGTATTGGGCCGTTTCGATACACCGTGTAGAGTCGCGATTCTCACCGCCGAGAAGCAGAGGCCTGACCCTGCTTCGCCTGACCCTACTTCGTCTCTTCCTAGGTTGCTGCGAAGAGATAGGCGACGTTATCGCGCACGATCCCCCTTTAACGTTCTGAGGACTTCTGTTAGCAACACAACAGGCATTACTTGCAATGTGCGTGGCCAATCAAGATCGCTTAATGTGCGTCTAATTCGCAGCGCCCATGCGGCAAAGCCGTCTAACCTCTTCGAATGCATGTGGATATACTTGAATTCCTCAGTTACGCTTATATCAACAATAAGGTCGTGAACCGAGCCTTCTGCAGACCGGCCGCGAGACACCGCGATCGCCTCAACCTCAAATGCCGTTTGACCAAGGCCGAGTTCCCAGCTAATGCTAATCGCGCCGTAGGTGCTCGAGAAACGGATGAAGCGATCGTAAGGCCCGAATGTCTCAACCTTGACATCAGGCGGTACCCGGTATTGAACATACGGCAGAGCCTCCGACTCTCGGCGGAAGCACTGATTGCGTTTCAGCGATTCCGGAAACTGGCTGAACTTCCGAAGGTGCTCCTTGGGCGCATCGCTAACATTCTCCTGTAGCAGCAGGTCCAACAGCATCGCCTGAACAGCCTCGTTTACGAATTGCTCAAACTCGCTGCCGAAAAACTTCCCAAAGTGATCGAACGTTGCCAGCTCCGCACGTCTCGAATCTGATAGTCGACCGAAATGCACGCGAGCGTGGACGCTCGGCGAGCAACGTGGAATGTCAACGAATTGACATTGCATCTTGTCGAAGCAAAACACGAACTGGGCTGAGTAGATTGTTTTCTCACGACGTGAGAGAACCACCACGTACGCAAGTACCAGAAAAACAATTACACCTGAAACACCCACTATCGCTCGGAACCCATCGCGATACTGATCTGTGGCGTGTAGCAAGACCCCTGCAGAGAATTCAACAAACAACCCGAGCAGTACGGCCGTGAGGACGAGCATCAGAGCTTCGCGACGACGTGTTGTCACCTCAACTTGCATAGGTTGATTGTATGCTGTTTTGTTTACTTTGTGGTCAGGCCTCTGCTAATCCTTGGAGATAACCCGCGCCGCTGGGGGTCCGCTGCCACTGGGTGTCTACCGTGGTCTTGACATGCTCCGAGGATCCATCGCCGTCAACAAGAACCGTTTAAACTCCACCAAATCGACCGAGGATGTTTCCATCCGAGAGAGATTTGGCTGTTTCGATACCAAACGAGTAGAGTCGCGATCCGATCGACGAGCGGCAGACGCCTCACTCTACTTTTCTTCTTTAAGGCCTGAGCCCACTCGATTCGATCGAGAGCGGCAGAGGCCTGACCCTACTTTCTTCCGGAAAGGCCTTGGTATTGCGTTATCAGGCGCTCCCGCTCTTGAATCGAATACTCCGGGCGCAAGTCACTTACGTTGAATCCGCTTTCATATGCGACGATAAATTTACCTTCAAGCGCGTAGAACATTGGATTTACATACTTGCGTACACAGTCGGCAAGCCAGTTCGCGGCCTTGGTAGCTTCAAAGATGAGCTCATGACACTCCTTGATCCACCCCATGAAGGCATCGTGACGTTCGTTATACAAAACCTCAGAGTTGGCGCGACGATAGAACATGTCTGCCCGCACTATGTTGCCGTCGATTTCACCATGTTCACGAAACGTTCGAGCGGCTTTGGAGAGTACGAGGGAGAAGTGCTGCAAGGCGATCTCGAGTTCGGGATGCTTGGCTGGCCAAATCGCTGCGAAAACTGTCCGTCGCAATTGTTGAATGGCCTCTAGGTGGTTCTCCTTCCATTGAGGTTCGGGAGCGAGTGCCCAGCTTGTCCAATTGTACCAGTCAGCGAAGCGAGCAGCCGTCGTTGCCCCGTCGATTAATGCCGCATAGACCTGTTGAGCCACCAGACGCTCAGGATCAACTTCGGCCTCGCCTAATTGACTTCTTACCCAAAGTTCGTGCTCGGTCTTGAACATATGGAGTCTTTCGACCGAGTAGTGCTCCGGATCCTTGTCGATATCGTATGGTCGGTGGGGCAGAGGAGAATTAGATTGTGGTACCGGTTTCGCTCGTCAAGGGACAGCGTGCTCTCTCCTCGCGGACCGATTGCTTCCTCAGCGACAATATGTGCTTGTTCACCTAAGGGGTACGCGTCAGATGACGCAATCTTGTCTTCGGACACTTCACGTCTACAGATCGCACAGCGATTGCCTGAGCGGCCCCAGAGCAGTTTCACGTCCTTCAGTGGAATGCTCATAGTCGGTGTTTCTAGCGCTCCGGCGACGAGAGATCCAGACAGACCGGCTCAGCGACAGGTTGACGGCTGCACAGCAACCTACCCCACCCCACCCTACACCCCCACCCCTTCCGCCCGGCCCTCCGCCCTTGCGTACCCTTCGACTGCCTCGTCCTCGTAGCCGCCGTGATACTCCCGGGTGTCCGGCCGTTTGATTTGCGAATGGGGGACGATGCGGTCGCGGCGGGCGCCGCGGAAATCGTCGAGGGAGTGGAAGCCGCGGGAGTCCATGAAGTCGGACATGCCGGTGGTTAGGGTTTTGATCACGTTCGGGCCGATGGCGTGGTCGAGCATGGCGGCGGTGCAGACCTGCGTTGTGCCGCAGCCGAGGAGGAAGTAGTTGAGGGCGTGTTCGAAGGTGGAGATGCCGCCGATGCCGCTGAACTCCTTGTCGGGGAACGCTTTTGTCAGTTGGGCCATCTTCGCCAAGGACAGCGGGAGGATGGCCGGGCCGCCGAGGCCGCCGGGGGAGACGTAGCCTTCCACGTTCATTTCGAAGTCCAGGGTCAGCGGGTCGATGACAGGGAGGGAGGGCCAGGTGTTCGAGGACACCACTGCGTCGGCGCCGCCGCGGAAGCAGGCTTCGGCTTCTTCGACGATGTTCGACGTCGCGGGCGTCAGCTTCACCCAGACCGGGATCTTCGAGACTTCCTTGACCGCCATCGTCACGACGGAGCAGAGCACTTTGTCTTTGCCGACGTTCGAGCCCATGTCGACGCGGTCCATGTGCGGGCAGGAGAAATTCAGCTCCAGCGCGTCAGCGCCTTCGTCCTGCATTGCCTTCGCGAGCGTCTGCCAGTTGTTCAGCTCCTTGTCGTTGCCGGAGCCGGCCATGATCGAGCCGACGATGATGTTTTTCGGATAGGCCTTCTTGATCGTGGCCAGCTTGCCGATCCACCAGTCCAGCGGCTTGTCGGAGATCAGCTCCCAGTTCCAGGAAGCCATCACCGTCGTGCCCGGCTTCTTCGTCATCGACAGGCGCGTGCCCTGATCCTCGGAACGGAGGAACTTGGTCTTCGGACCTTTCACGTTGACGACGGGATGGAGGCCGATGGTCTTCGTGACGATGCCGCCCCAGCCCGCTTCGAAGGCGCGGATGATGTTCGCGTCGGACTCCGTCGGCGGTGCCGAGGCCAGCAGGAACGGGTTCGGGAAGCGGACTCCGGTGAATGTCGTCGACAGATCGGCCATGGGTTTCCTCCTCTTTTGGGAAACGGCGATTGTAACAAGGTTGTGTGAGAGCGAGCCGGTAGACTCACTGCTTATGAAGACAAACGCGATCCTCCTCCTTGTTGCTCTTACAGGTGCCGCGAGTGCTTTCGCGCAGCAGAATCCCGATGCTGCGCAGAAGGCGCGTCCCGCGGAGAAGCCGAAGCCCGCTGCCGCGAAACCGTCCGATGCCGCGCCGCCACCCATCGCCACCCCGCAAGCCGACGCACCCGCGCCGAAGGAGCATCCGCTGACGGCGTTGCCGTACACGCCGAGTCTTGACGTGCCGTCGATGGACCTCACCGCGAATCCCTGCAACGACTTCTATCAATACACATGTGGCGGCTGGATGAAGAACAACCCGGTGCCGCCGGACCAGGCGTCGTGGAGCGTCTACGGCAAGGTAACCGAGGAGAACGAGGAGTACCTGTGGGGAATCCTGCTCGAGGACGCGAAGCCGCGCGCGGACCGCACGGTGGTGCAGCAGAAGATCGGCGACTACTTCGATGCGTGCACGGATGAAGCGCGGATCGAGCAGCTCGGATCGAAGCCGCTGCAGCCGCTGCTCGACGAGATCGCCGGTCTGAAAGCGAAATCGGACCTTGGCGCGTTTCTCGGCAAGCAGCATCTGCGCTCGAGCGGGAACGGCTGGTTGTTCGGCTTCGGATCGACGCAGGATTACGGCGACGCGTCGAGTGTGATCGCCGAGGCCAGTGCGGGCGGGCTGGGCTTGCCGGACCGCGATTACTACACGAAGACCGACGCGAAATCGAAGACGATCCGCGATCAGTACCTGGCACACGTCGCGTCGATGTTGGAGTTGATCGGCGAGTCGAAGACCGCAGCCAAGGCCGATGCCGCGACGGTCATGCGCATCGAGACGGCGCTCGCGAAGGCGTCGCTGACGCGCGTGGAGCGCCGCAATCCGTACAACCTCGTGCACAAGATGACGGTGGCGCAGTTGGACAAGACCGCGCCGGCATTTCCGTGGAAGACCTATCTGTCGACGGGCGGCGTGAAGGTGACTTCACTCAACGTGACCGAGCCGAAGTTTTTCGCCGAGGTTCAGAAGGAGCTGACCGCCGTTCCGCTGTCCGACTGGAAAACGTACCTGCGCTGGCACGCCGTGCATTCGCGGGCGCCGTACCTGTCGAAGAAGTTCCTCGCCGAGGATTTCCACTTTTATCGCGCCACTTTGCGCGGTGTGAAGGCGATGCCGCCGCGCTGGAAGCGCTGCGTCCAGTACGTCGACCGCGACCTCGGCGAAGCGCTTGGCCAGGAGTTCGTTTCGCGCACGTTCACGCCGGAGACGAAGGCAAAGACGGTCGAGATGACCAAGGCCATCGAGACGGCGATGGAGCAGGAGATCAATCACCTCGATTGGATGACTCCGGCGACGAAGACGCGGGCGCTGGAGAAGCTGCATGCGGTCGCGAACAAGGTTGGTTATCCCGACAAATGGCGCGACTACAGCTCCTTGAAAATCGAGCGCGGCGACTATTTCGGCAATGCCTTGCGCGCGACCATTTTCGAATCGGAGCGCGACATCGCCAAGATCGGCAAGCCGGTCGACCGCAGCGAGTGGGGCATGACGCCGCCGACGGTAAACGCCTACTACAACCCGCAGATGAACGACATCAACTTTCCGGCCGGCGTGCTGCAGCCGCCGCTTTACGATCCGAAACTCGATGACGCGCCGAACTACGGCAACACCGGCTCGACGATCGGCCACGAGTTGACGCACGCGTTCGATGACGAAGGCCGCCAGTTCGACGCGCAGGGAAATCTCAAGGACTGGTGGACACCCGAGGACGCGAAGGCGTTCGAGGAGCGCGTCAATTGTGTTCGCGAGCAGTACGCGGGCTACACGATCGTCGACGACATCAAGATCAATTCGAAGCTGACCTCGGGTGAAGACGTCGCCGACCTCGGCGGCACCTTACTCGCCTACCTTGCGTGGAAAGCAGCCGATCCCAATGAGACCAAATCGATCGACGGCTTCACACCGGATCAGCGATTCTTTATCGGCTTCGCGCAGTGGGCTTGCGAGAATCAGCGTCCGGAAAATCTGCGGGCGAATGCGATCACGAATCCGCATTCGCCGGGCAAGTACCGGATCAACGGCATCGTTTCCGATCTGCCGCAGTTTCAGAAGGCGTTCAACTGCGCCGCGGACTCACCGATGGTGCGTAGCAAGGCGTGTCAGGTATGGTGATCGCAAGCTAAACACAGGAGACTGAATCATGCGCAAGATCGTCGTAGCAGTGGCGTTGCTGTTCGCCGTTTCTTCGCAGTCCCAGCAGGGGCGGAAATCGGAAGCGATTCCGCAGCCGAATGCGGTGGCCCCGCCGCCGCCGCTGGTGGAGAAGATCGACGTCTCGGTGGTCAATGTCGACGTCACGGTCACCGATCGCCGCGGCCAGCCGGTTTCCGGGCTGACGCGAGACGATTTTGAGATTTTCGAAGACGACAAGCTGCAGGCGATTTCAAACTTCTACGCTGTCGACAGCGGGCAACCGAAGATCGACACCCGCGCGTCCGGCGCGGATGCCAACCCGTCCGCGGACCGCTTCCGGCGCAAAGTGCTGGTACTGATCGACAATCAAAATACGACTCCTCACGGGCGCAATGTTGCGCTGGACCGTTTAGTGGAGTTCATCGACGGGCATTTCGATGACGGCCGCTATGACTGGTCGATTGCGACGATCGACAAGCGGATTCATATGGTGCTTCCGATGACGTCGAGCAAGAAGGTTCTGCACAATGTCGTGGCCGAGGTCCGTCGGACCGGTACGCTCAACGCAATCCGGGCGCCGATGCAACATGGCGAGTTCGATATCGCGTCCATAAGCGCGGCCTCTGCAGGCAACAAGGGCGGCCGGGATTTGAACGAAGTTGTTGAAACGAACCGTAATCTGACCACGGAGAACACCATCGACATTTTCAGCGACGAGCTGTCGCTCAAGGAACAGTCGATCTTCGCCAAATCGTCGACGGAATCGATCCTCGAGGCAGAACGCGCATTTGGAAACCTGGAAGGAAGAAAGATCATCCTTCTGGTTACCGGATATCTGCCGCTGGGGACACAATCGCCATTGAATCGCGGTTCCTCACGCGGCGTTCTGGACGCCGACACCCAATACACGACCAGACTGAATAACGAACTGGCGGAAATGCGCGACCTGCTCGTGCGCGAGGCGAATGTGTCGAATACCAGCCTTTACATCATTTCCTCCGAGGGGCTGGACATGAACATGTCCGACGGCATCAATCCGATGGCGGCAGGGCCGGCGCCGGGATCCAATGCAATCGATACGTCGTCCATGCTCTGGCTGGCGAAAGAGACCGGTGGCGCGTACCTGCCCGGCAATCGGATCGATCAATCGCTGGTGGACTTCGACCGGCGCTCCGGGGCGTTTTACTCACTCGGATATTCGCCCCTGCATTCGGATGACGGTCATTACTACAAGCTCAAGGTAAACGTAAAGAAACACCGCGACTACCGGCTTGATTATCGCTACGGCTATTCGAGCGCGCCAACAGACATGCAGATCATCCGCGCGATCAGTTCGCCTCTCGGCGCAGCGATGCAGCAGTCGACAGTCCCAATCTCTCTGACCTTTGGCGAGCCCGTATATCGCGGGATCGTTGCGCTCATCCCGCTCAAGGCGGCGATGTCGATGGACTCGCTGCAGTACATCAGCGACGGCAACGGATCGCGCACACGGCTGCACGTATACGTGTCGATCTTCGACAGCGAAGGGCGCAATCTGACAGTTGCGAAATCGTTCGCCGACATCGCCGTAAAGGCGAATGAATCGACCACAGGGCCGATGACGGTCACGATCCCTCCTCTCGCGCTATCGAAAGGGACGTACAAGATCGTCGTCGCAGTCCGCGATGAGCTGACGGACCACATCGGCGTGGCGACGAAAAGGCTGGAGTTGTAGACCCAGGAGACCCAGCCCATGCGCAAGTTCGCCCTCGCTTCGGTGCTGTTCGCGCTGTCCGTCCAGTCGCAGAAGCTGGCATCGCCGCAAGTGACGGCGCCGCCGCCGCTCGTGGAGAAGATCGACGTCTCGGTCGTCAACGTAGACGTCACGGTGACTGATCGGCATGGGCAGCCGGTGCGCAACCTCACGCGCGACGATTTCGAAATCGTCGAAGACGGCAAGCCGCAGCCGATCTCGAATTTCTACGTCGTCGAAAATGCTGAGGCTCGGGCCGAACGCGGCCCCGCCGCCGCGAGCGCGCCGCCTCCCGGCCGTTTCCGCCGAAAGGTGCTGGTTCTTGTCGACAACATGAATACGACCGTTCATGGCCGCAACGAGGCGCTGGCCCGTCTCGAGGAGTTCATCAATCGGCACTTCGACGACGGCCGCTATGACTGGTCGATCGCCACGGTCGACAGCCGCGTTCATCTGCTGCTGCCGCTGACCTCGGACAAGAAGATCCTGCACGACGTCGTCGCCGAAATCCGCCGCGGCGGCACGAAGAGTGGCCTGAAGGCACCGATTGCGCGCGGCGAATCCGTGACTGCCTCAACGTTCTCTTCCATCACGGATTTACCCGGCGATGCCCCAGGCCAAAGAGTGCAATCGCACAAAGACTTTCAGACTCAGAACAAGAATTTCGACGAGGAGATGGCTCTCACCGAACAGACCATGTTCGCCGGTTCCACGACGGATGCCGTCGTCGACGCGGCGCGCGCCTTCGGCAGCAGCGAGGGGCGCAAGATGATCCTCCTCGTCACCGGCTTCATGCCTTTCTCCAGGGTCTCCCCGTTGCACCGCATGAGCGCCGGCCTCGGAAACCACATGGAGGAGATCAACCTCAACGATCGCCAGCTCAACGCGATGCGCGATCGCATCATCCGTGAGGCAAACGCATCCAACACGAGCTTCTACATCATCAACGGTGAAGGGATGGAAGTGGGCTCGAGCGGCGAAAACGTCACCAGGGCAACGATGGCGAGGCCGTCTGATGGCTCGAGCGCGCCCGATACGTCGGCGATGTACTGGGTGGCCGGCGAGACGGGCGGCGCATACCTGCCGAGCAACCGCATCGATGAATCATTGTCTGAGTTCGACCGCCGCGCGGCCAATTTCTACTCGCTCGGCTTCGTGCCGAAGCATGCCGAGGACGCGCGCTATCACCGCATCGTGGTCCACGTGAAAGGGCACGCGGGACTCAAACTGCAGTATCGCGACGGCTACTCGAGTGCAGAGACCGACACCCAGCTCGTCCGCGCTCTCCGGTCGCCACTCGGCGCGACGATGCAGGAGAAGTCGATGAAGATGTCGTTGATCGTCGGCGATCCGCAGTACCGCGGGCTTACGGCGCTGGTGCCGCTGACGGCGTCGATGTCGATGGAATCGCTGCAGTACATCGCCGACGAGCGCGGATCACGCACCCGCCTGCATGTCTACGTCTCGATCTTCGACAGCGACGGCCGCAACCTCACGCTCGCCAAGTCCTTCGCCGACATCGCCATCCAGCCAAACGAGAAGGCGACCGGCCCGATGACGGTCACCCTCCCGCCGCTGTCACTGGGCAAGGGAACGTACAACGTGGTGGTCGCCGTGCGCGATGAACTGACCGACCACGTCGGAGTGGCGACACACAAGATTCAGGTGTGAGGCCTCTTCATCTGCATAAATCTGCGTTCATCTGCGGATAAAAACTTCATCCGCAGATTACGCAGATGAACGCAGATTTCCGAAACTACGCCGGCATCGGTATCGGTGGTTTCAATCCGCGAGTCCACGCGCGATGCTGCGCGATCGCGGCGATGAACGCGGTGGCGACCTTCGCCACATCCTTGTCGCCGCCGGTGCTCACGCCCGCACGCGGATCGGCGTCCGGCCCGGCCTCGGGATGCGGGCGCGCGCCGCTGATTCCGGCCGCATTGAGCAACTGCGTTCCCGCGCCGGTCGCGGCAATTGCCTTGTAGTGCTTGAACGCATCGACCACGAACTCGATCGCCTGTGGCTCGTCCGCGAGCGATTGCACTCCCGCTTCGCCGCCGGGAACGTACACCGCGTCAAACAGAACGGAACTCGCCGTCAGCACGCTGTGCTCCGCGTTCAATTCGCCGCCCTCGGCGGTCCGGAACGGACCGACGTGCCGTCCCACCAGATGCGTCGTCGCGCCCTGCGCCATCAGCGCTTTCTCCATCCGCGCGATGGCCGCACCGTCGCTTCCGTCGGAAGCGAGGATCGCCACCTGGCGCGTCCTGATCGAATCCTTCACCGTGTTGGCCATGCTCACGGCCGGCGACGGCTCGATGTCGCGGTTCGTTTTCTTCGGCTGATAGTCGCGCGGATTAGCGCCGGCCGGAAAGCTGAGGTTCATCGGACCGTCGACCTTCGGGATCTTCTTCAATCCCAATCCCGCTGCGACACGTTGCGCCAGTTCACCGTCGACCTGATTCAGCATCGCCACCATCCGCTCCCGTACGGCGGGGACCGTGACTTTGCCGAGCTCGAACTGCAGCGCTTCGACAATGTGCTGTTTCTCCGGATCGGACTGGCTCCGCCAGAACATCAGCGCCTGCGTGAAGTGATCGAAGAACTTGTCGCTGCGTCCGCGCACTTTCGAGCCGTGCATTTTTTCGGCGAATGACGCAAAGCCCGCGTCGGCCGCGCCGGCCTGGAACGGACAGCCGTTGCCGAGGGTGTTCGGCTCGTAGGCGACGCGTCCCGTGTTGATGGTCTGGCGCATGTGGCCATCGCGCTGGCCGTTGTGTACAGGCGCGATCGGACGATTGATCGGGATCTCGTGGAAGTTGGGCCCGCCGAGGCGGATCAGTTGTGTGTCGAGGTAGGAGAAGAGCCGGCCCTGCAGCAGCGGATCGTTAGTGAAGTCGATGCCCGGAACGATGTTTCCGACGTGGAAGGCGACCTGCTCCGTCTCCGCGAAGAAGTTGTCGGGATTGCGATTGAGCGTCAGCTTTCCGATGCGCTGCACCGGCACCAACTCTTCGGGAATGATCTTCGTGGCGTCGAGGAGATCGAAGTCGAACGCGTGCTCGTCCTTTTCATCGACGATCTGCACGCCCAACTCGTACTCGGGGAAATTGCCGCTGGCGATGGCGTCCCACAGATCGCGGCGATGGAAGTCCGGATCCTTGCCGGAGATTTTCTGCGCCTCATCCCACACCACCGAGTGGACGCCGAGGAGCGGCTTCCAATGAAACTTCACGAAGCGCGACTGGCCGCGGTCGTTGATCAGGCGGAACGTGTGGACGCCGAAGCCTTCCATCATCCGGTAGCTGCGCGGGATGGCGCGGTCGGACATTACCCACATGACCATGTGCATCGACTCCGGCATGAGCGAAATGAAATCCCAGAAGGTGTCGTGCGCCGACGCCGCCTGCGGCATCTCGTTGTGCGGTTCCGGCTTCACCGCGTGGATGAGATCGGGGAACTTGACGGCATCCTGGATGAAGAAGACCGGGATGTTGTTGCCGACCAGATCGAAGATGCCTTCGTCGGTGTAGAACTTGACGGCGAATCCGCGCACGTCGCGCGCGAGATCGGTGGAACCTCTCGATCCGGCCACGGTCGAGAAGCGGACGAACACGGGCGTGCGGCGGGAGGGCTGCGTCAGGAATCCGGCCTTCGTGTACAGCGACATCGAGCTGTCGTAAACCTGAAAGACGCCATGCGCCGCGGAGCCGCGCGCGTGAACGATACGTTCCGGAATCCGCTCGTGATCGAAATGCGTGATCTTTTCGCGTAGGTGGAAATCCTCGAGCAGCGACGGCCCGCGCTCGCCGGCGCGCAGCGAATTCTGATCGTCCTCGATGCGCGTTCCGTGATTCGAGGTGAGAAACTCCTGATCGGGATACTCGCGATGCGGTTCCAGCGCCGCGACCTTGGCGCTGCTGTCCTGCCGCACCTTCCGCTTCGCAGCCGGATCCGTCGGCGATGCGGGCGCGGCCGCCGCGCGCGGCGCGCGTTTCTGTGCATTCGTTTTCTTCGTAGCCATTGGTTCCCCCTGTGCGCGGTGACGCAATGCGCGAGGCTTGCCAGCTGCGCGCGCGGCAGCGAAGCGTCTCAAGAACCGTAGCCCACGGGTTCACCCGTGGGTGACGAGGATGGATTTGATTTGTGAGCCCGCCTCGGCGGGCGAGAGAAAGCTTTCTTTCACCCGCTGAAGCGGGCTCACAAAATTGGCCACGCTGCTGACCCACGGGTGAACCCGTGCGCTACGGTTCTTTTGCCGGCTACGCCGACAACTGCACCGCACTACCCCTACAAATACATCTCCACGCATTTCGCCAGCGTCTCGATTTCGATCGGCTTGCGAAAGACGCGGCGCACCATGCGCGGGCATCGTTGAACGATTGCGGAATCGGGCAACACGCTGGCCTCGGTGGAGGTGATCACCAGCACCGCCGGCGGATCGTCGAGTGATTTCACCGAGGGGTCGGAGGTGAGCGCCTCGAGCGAATCGAGGACGTCCACGCCGCTCATCTTCGGCATCAGCACGTCGAGGATGACAACCGAGTACGGCGTGATGGCGATCTGATGCAGCGCTTCGACGCCGTCGCGCGCGCCGTCGACGCCGACGGACTCGTGCGCTCTTAGGAACTCGATGAGCAGGCGGCGGATGGTGTCGTCGTCCTCGACGACCAGCACGTTTGCGTTGCGCATGGGAGCAGTGGTCCGGTCGTAGCATAAAGTCGGCCAGATGACCGCCCTCGAACCCCGCGTACTCCACGACTTCGAACGCGCCTCGCAACTCGAATGGATCGAAACAAACGGACTCGGCGGCTGGGCGGGATCGTCGGTCACATTTGCCAACACGCGCCGCTATCACGGCATGCTCGTGGCCGCGCTGCCGGGCCGGACCGAGCGGACGGTGCTGGTGTCGAAACTCGATGAAACCGTCAACAGCGTCGACCTCGGCACGAATCGTTTTCCGGATGTCATCCACCCGCGCGGCTTCGAGCGGCTGGTGTCATTTGAGCGCGGCGTCTTTCCGGTCTGGCAGTACGTGGCGGGCGGCGTCAAACTGCGCAAGACAGTGGTCGCGCCGCATGGCGAGAATCTCACGATCGTTCTTTATGAGGTGCTCGATTGCGCGAAGCCGTTCGAGCTGCGCCTCTCGCCCTTTGTGGCCGGCCGCGACTATCACTCCCTCATTCACTGCACCGACGCCTCGCTCCCGTTTATCCACATCGACGTGCCTGGCGCGACGTTTAAAGCGAAACCCGATTGCTGGAAGGAGTTCGATTACGAACGGGAGCGCGAGCGCGGTCTCGACTATCTCGAGGATCTCTTCACGCCCGGATCGTACGTTGTCACGTTGAAACGCGGCGACGTGCTGCCGGTGGTGATCGGAGTTGAGGACGCTGACTGGGACGCGCTCGGCATGATCGAGGACGAGCGCGCGCGGCGCGAAGCGCTGGTCATCGGTACGCGTGACGATTTCGCGCGCTGCCTGCGGCTCGCCGCCGATCAATTCCTCATCGAACGCGATGAGAAGAAAACCATCATCGCCGGCTATCACTGGTTCACCGACTGGGGCCGCGACACGATGATCGCGCTGCCCGGCTTGTGCCTCGCCACGGGCCGATTCGACGACGCCAAACAGATCCTTCGCCACTGGCTGGCCGCGGCGAGCAAGGGGATGATCCCGAATCGTTTTCCCGATGGGACGAACGAGCCGGAGTTCAACTCGGCCGATGCCGGGCTGTGGCTGTTCATCGCCGTCTGGCGCTATCGCGAAGCGACGAACGACGATGCGTTTGTCCGCGATGAAGCGCTGCCGGTGCTGCGCGAGGCAATCAACTGGCTCGACCGCGGCACGCGTTTCGGCATTCACGTCGATCTCGACGGCCTGCTCTACGCGGGCGCGAACGGCGTGGCGCTGACGTGGATGGATGCGATCGTCAACGGCCAGGCGGTGACGCCGCGGCGCGGCAAACCGGTCGAGATCAACGCGCTCTGGTACAACGCCCTGCGCATCGTCGCGGAGTTGTCGACCGACAGCGGACTGCGCTCGCGCGCCGATGGCGTGCGCGAGTCGTTCGAAGCGGCATTCTGGAACCGGCACTCCCAATGCTGCTATGACGTCGTCAATCCGAACGATGCCTCGATCCGGCCGAACCAGCTACTCGCCATCAGCCTCCCCTTCCCGCTCTTCGACGATGCACGGGCCGAGGAAATCCTCGGCGTCTGCGAAGCGCAGCTCCTGACGCCGGTCGGATTGCGAACGCTCTCGCCCACCGATCCCCGCTACCGCGGCCGGCTTGTCGGCGATCAACATTCGCGCGACACCGCCTACCATCAGGGCACCGTCTGGCCCTGGCTCCTCGGACCGTTCATCGACGCGCTGCTCCGTTATCGCGGCGAGACCGGAATCGCGTCCGCCCGCGCGTTGCTGGCCAATCTTCAGACCCATCTCAACGAAGCGGGCCTCGGCACGATCGGCGAAATCTTCGACGGCGAGCCGCCGCACACCCCGCGCGGCTGCATCGCGCAAGCATGGAGCGTGGGAGAAGTGCTGCGGGCGCTGGCGAAGCTGTCATCCTGAGCCGCCGAAGGCGTTGTAGCGCGAAGCGCGGAACGCCGCAGGACGGTCGAAGGACCCCCAGCTGATACCAGGGTGGGGGCAATTCACCTGGCAAGCATCAGGGGGTCCTTCGACCGTCCTACGCGACTCCGGCTTCGCCTACGTCGCTTCGGCGGCTCAGGATGACAGTCGGGACGACACTCCACGGCGCGCGGATTGCTATCGAGACACCGAACGTAATGGCGACGAGAAAGAAAAAAGAGACGACCACGACAACCCCGCGCAAGCGAACATCGCGCGCGAAAAAAATCGCCGATGAGGCGCAGGCGGTCGGAGCGGATATCGTTCCCACTGTGCCGATCGAAGTCGACCTCCCAGCCAGCAGCCCACAGACAGGAGTGTCTGTGCCACATCTCACCGATTGGGACTTTCACCTCTTTAACGAAGGGAGCCACACCCGCCTCTGGGAAAAACTCGGATCGCATGTCGTCACGCGCGACGGCGTGACGGGAACGATGTTCGCCGTCTGGGCGCCGAACGCCGCAGCGGTCAGCGTCATGGGCGACTGGAACGGCTGGAATCCCGAGCAACACCAACTCGAACACCTCGGCGCGTCCGGCATCTGGGAAGGCTTCGTACCGGAGGCCGGCAAAGGGACGCACTACAAGTTCCACATCCGCTCGAAATTCAATAACTACCGCGTCGACAAAGCCGATCCCTTCGCGGTGATGCAGGAGACGCCGCCCGAAAAAGCGTCCGTGGTCTGGGACCTCGACTACGAATGGCAGGACGGCGGCTGGATGCGCGATCGCGCGCAACGCAACGGTTTCACCGCACCGATGTCGATCTACGAAGTCCACCTGGGATCGTGGCGTCGCGACGGCGACCGTCCGCTCACGTATCGAGAGATGGCCGGGCCGCTCGCCGATTACGTGCGCAAGATGAACTTCACGCACGTCGAAATCCTGCCGGTCATGGAGCATCCGTTCTACGGCTCCTGGGGCTACCAGTGCACCGGTTTTTTCGCGCCCACCAGCCGTTACGGAACGCCCCAGGATCTGATGTACCTCATCGACGTTCTGCATCAGAACAATATCGGCGTCATCCTCGATTGGGTGCCGTCGCACTTTCCGACCGACGAGCACGGACTCTCGTACTTCGACGGCACGCATCTCTTCGAGCACGCCGATCCGCGCAAAGGGTTTCAGCCCGACTGGGGATCGCTGGTCTTCAACTACGGCCGCAACGAAGTCCGTTCGTTCCTGCTATCGAGCGCTCTCTACTGGCTCGGCGTCTTTCATGCGGACGGGCTGCGCGTCGATGCCGTCGCGTCGATGCTCTATCTCGATTACTCGCGCAAGCACGGCGAGTGGATCCCGAACGAATTCGGCGGCCGCGAAAACATCGAAGCGATCTCGTTCCTCCGCCGGCTGAACGAGGAGGTCTACAAAGCGCATCCCGACGTGCAGGTCATCGCCGAGGAGTCGACGGCATGGCCGATGGTGTCGAGGCCGACGTATGTGGGCGGACTCGGATTCGGCATGAAGTGGGACATGGGATGGATGCACGACGCGCTGCGCTACTTCGCGCTCGATCCGATCCATCGCAAGTTTCATCACAACGATCTGACCTTCCGGATGATGTACGCCTTCACCGAGAACTTTCTGCTGCCGCTGTCGCACGACGAGGTGGTCCACGGCAAGGGATCGCTGATCCGCAAGATGCCGGGCGACGACTGGCGGCGCTTCGCGAATCTGCGGTTGCTCTTCGCACACATGTATTCGCAGCCGGCCAAGAAGCTGATGTTCATGGGCGGCGAATTCGGGCAATGGCGCGAGTGGAATCACGACGCCAGCCTCGATTGGGCCGAGCTCGATTCGCCGCTGAACGCGACGCTGCAACGCTGGGTCGAAGATCTGAACAAGGCCTATCGAACCCTTCCCGCGCTGCACGAGGGCGACCTGTCGCCCGACGGATTCGAATGGATCGACTGCTGCGACACGGAAAACAGCGTCGTGGTGCTGATGCGCAAATCGAAGTTGCATCCGGACGAGCCGGTGATCGTGGCGCTGAACTTCACACCGATCCCGCGCTACAACTACCAGGTCGGCGTTCCCGCCGGCGGGCGCTGGGCCGAGGTGCTGAACAGCGATGCGGCGCTGTACGGCGGAAGCGCGCAGGGAAACATGGGCGGCGTCGACGCCGCGCCGATTCCGTTGCACGGGCGCAAGTGGTCGATCAACCTGACGCTGCCGCCGCTCGGCGCGGTGTTTCTGATTCCATCCCCAGACGAGGCCAATGCTGACGCAGATGAGGCCTGATGAGACGCCCATTCTCGGCGCGAATCTGATCGCGCCCGGCCGCTGCGAGTTTCGTGTCTGGGCGCCAAACGTCGAGAGTGTCGAGTTGCACATCGTTGGTGCCGGGAGTCGGGAGTCGGGGGTCGGGGGTCGGAGACAAAGCGACGTCGCCGATCTCGCCATCTCCGATCGCCCCATCTCCGACGCCCGACCCCCGACCCCCGACTCCCGCGTCAAACTGACGAAGAACGCGCGCGGCTATCACGAGGCCACGATCGACGCCGGCGCGGGGACGCGCTACTTCTTCAACGTGAATGGCGATGACCGTCCCGATCCCGCGTCGCGCTTGCAACCCGAGGGCGTGCATGGCCCGTCGGAAGTCGTATCGCGCGAGTTCGAGTGGCACGATGCGGGATGGAAAGGTGTCGCGCTCGAGGACTACGTCGTTTACGAGCTGCACGTCGGAACCTTCACACGCGAAGGCACCTTCGACGCCGTCATCGAGCACCTCGACGCGCTGAAAGATCTCGGCATCACCGCCGTCGAGTTGCTTCCGATCGCGCAATTTCCCGGTACTCGCAACTGGGGCTACGACGGCGTCTACATCGGCGCGGCGCAGAATTCCTATGGCGGGCCGGCCGGACTGAAGCGCCTCGCCGATGCCTGCCACGCCCGCGGCCTCGCTCTCCTCCTCGACGTCGTCTACAACCACCTCGGCCCCGAGGGGAACTACCTCGGGCAGTACGCTCCGTACTTCACCGATCGCTACAAAACGCCGTGGGGTCTCGCGATCAATTTCGACGGCCCGCACAGCGACGACGTGCGCTGGTTCTTCATCCACAACGCGCTGCAATGGATCGACGAGTTTCACATCGACGGTTTGCGCGTCGATGCCGTTCACGCGATCGTCGATCACACCGCCGAGCCGTTCCTGCAGGACCTGACGTCGGCGGTTCGTCAACGCGCCGAGGCGCTGGGGCGCCGCGTCTACACGATCGCGGAATCCAACCTCAACGACCCTCGCGTGATCACGCCGAAAGACGACTTCGGCCTCGGCTTCGACTCGCAATGGTGCGACGATTTTCATCATTCGCTGCACACGCTTCTCACCGCGGAACGCGATGGCTACTACGCCGACTACGGCCGCACCAGCGATCTCGCGCGCACGCTGACGGGCGGCTATCTCTACACCGGTCAGCACTCGCCGTACTTCAAACGGAGGTACGGCGCGCCACCGAAAACGCGCGACGGCAAACAGTTCGTTGTCTTCGCGCAAAACCACGACCAGGTCGGCAACCGCATGCTCGGCGACCGCCTGTCGTCGCTCGGATCGATCGCCAAACTGCGCCTCGCCGCAGCGGCAGTCGTGCTTTCGCCATTCATCCCGATGCTCTTCATGGGCGAGGAGTACGGCGAAACGGCGCCGTTCCAATACTTCACATCGCACGGCGACGAAGACTTGATCGAAGCGGTGCGCAAGGGCCGCGCCGAGGAGTTCGACGATTTCGAATGGGAAGGCGAGCCACCCGATCCGCATGACGAGGAAACGTTCCAGCGATCGAAACTGACGCGCATCGAACTGGACGACCTGCGCAGTCTCTATCGCGACCTGCTGCGCCTCCGCCGCGAAATCCCCGCGCTTCGCTCGCTCGACCTCGATGCCGTGGAGACGCGCGCCGACGATGAGCAGCGGACGTTGCTCTTGCAACGCGGCGATACGTTGCTGGCGTTCAACTTCAGCGATCGCGAGCAGGAGATCGCGCTATCCGGCTCCTGGACGGTGGTGATTGACTGCGGCGCAAGGCTGGCGCTCGATCACATTTCGCTGCAACCTGAGGCATTCGCGTTGTTGCGCAGATAAAACCAGCTCCGCGTCTCCGCGCCTCCGCGTGAAAGCCTCCACGGGCATTGAATCCGCAGCATTGCAAGCACCCATGTACCGCGTCCCGCGAGCAACGTACCGCCTCCAGTTCAACGCCGGCTTCACCTTCGCCGACGCGCGCGCGATCGTGCCGTACCTCGCGGAGCTGGGGATCAGCGACATCTACGCGTCGCCGATCCTGAAAGCGCGCAAAGGGAGCGGACATGGATACGACGTCGTCGATGCGAACGCGCTGAATCCCGAGCTTGGATCGGACGACGATTTCAACGCGCTGCACGACGAGTTACAGCGCCGGCAGCTCGGACTCCTGCTCGACGTCGTTCCGAATCACATGGCCGCCAGTCCGGAGAACGCATGGTGGATGAGCGTCCTCGAAAACGGCGAGCACTCGCGCTTCCTCCACTACTTCGACATCGACTGGACTCCCGTCACCACGCGCGGCCAGACCGTCAGCAAAGTCCTCCTCCCGATCCTGGGCAAGCCGTATGGCGAAGCGCTCGAGTCGCGCGAGATCCAGCTCCACTTCGACGTCGACGGCTTCTTCTTCACCTACTACGACAAGCGTCTGCCGCTCGCGCCCTCTTCGTACGGCCAGGTGTTGCGCGAGTGCGTCGAGTCGCTGCCGCGCGAGGGTGTGGCCATCGAGTTGCGCGAGCTGATCGAGGATGACGCCGGGGTTCCGAACAGCAAGTTTCTGAAGGAAACGCTTTGGAGGATTTACGAGCAGGATGAACCGTTCCGCGAGGCACTTCACGCCGTCATCGAACGCATCAACAGCGACGCTGACTTCCTCGACGCGCTGCTCGACGCGCAGTGGTACCGCCTCGCGTACTGGCGCATCGCCAGCGAGAAGATCAACTACCGGCGCTTCTTCGACGTCACCGATCTCGTCGGCGTGCGCGTCGAGAATCCCGAGGTGTTCGAGGCGCGCAATCGGCGGACACTGGAGCTGATCGCGGAAGGGAAAGTGACCGGACTGCGCATCGATCACATCGACGGTCTCTACGATCCGATCGGTCACATGAGAAAGCTGCAATTGCGGCTGGCGGGCGAGCCCTCCGGCGACGATCGTTTCTACATCGTCGTCGAGAAAATCCTCGAACACGGCGAGGAGCTGCCGCGCGAGTTTCCGGTCAGCGGCACGACCGGCTACGACTTCCTCGATTCCGTCAACGCGCTCTTCGTCGATGCGAGCGGATTGCAGCAACTGGATCGCTTCTACCGCAACTTCACCGGCGTGACGGCGACGTTCGACGACATCTGCTACGAGCGCAAGAAGCAGGTCATCCACGAGCTCTTCTCGGGCGAGATGCGCGCACTGGGCAAGCAGCTCGGCGCCGTGGCCATGCCCGACCGCAACGCGCGCGATTTCGCGCCGGTCGATCTGACCGCGGCGTTGACCGAGGTCACCGCGTGCATGCGCGTGTACCGGACGTACATCCGCGAGACGAACGTCGATGACGAGGATGTGCAGTCGATTCGCGCTGCGATCACCGAGGCGCGGCGTCGCGCGGGCAACATGATCGACGAGCGACTGTTTACGTTTCTCGAACGCGTTCTTCTCGTCGATCCGCCGGCGTACGTCGCGGCGGAGCGGGAGAACTGGCAGGCCTTCGTCATGCGCTGGCAGCAGTTCACCGGCCGGGTCATGGCAAAAGGCGTCGAGGACACCGCCTTCTACAATTACAACCGGCTGATCTCGCTCAACGAGGTGGGCGGCAATCCGGGACGTGGCGGCGATTTTGACGGGTTGGGGGAGTTTCACGCGCGCGCGGCGCAGATGCAGCAGCAATGGCCGCACACGATGAACGCGACGTCGACGCACGACACGAAGCGCAGCGAGGACGTGCGTGCGCGGATCAACGTGCTGTCTGAAATCGCGCCGCAGTGGGAGCGCCAGGTGCGCCGCTGGTCGAAGTTGAACGCACCGCATCGCGCGAACGGAATCCCCGACGCGAACACGGAACTCCTCATCTACGAGACGCTCATCGGCATGTGGCCGCTCGACGATGAAGACTTGTCGTCCGTCCGCGAGCGCCTGAAGCAATACCTGGAAAAAGCCGCGCGCGAAGCGAAGACGCACACGAGCTGGATCTCTCCGAACGCCGCGTACGAAGAAACGCTCCTCACGTTCGCGGACGCGATCCTTAACGACACCGCGTTTTGCGAAGACCTCGCCCGCATCCAGAAACGCGTCGCCTTCTACGGCTTCCTCAACGGACTTTCGCAGGTCGTCCTCAAGGCGACCGCGCCCGGCGCGCCCGACTTTTATCAGGGAACAGAGCTCTGGGATTTCAGCCTCGTCGATCCCGACAACCGCCGTCCCGTCGACTACGCGAGCCGCAGCGCGATGCTGAAAAAGATGAAGGCCGCACATGAAAAGGATTCGCTGTCGATCGACACGCTCCTCCGCCGCTGGCACGACAGCAGGATCAAGATGTTCGTGACCTGGAAGGTGCTCGATGCGCGATCGCGTCATCCGGAACTCTTCCGCGACGGGACGTACGAGCCGATCGATGCGGGACCGAATGTCGTCGCATTCACGCGCCGCCACGAAGACGACGCGGTCCTCGTCGCGGTCCCGCGACTAATCGCAAACCTCGTCAAACCCGGCACGTTCCCGATCGGCGATGTCTGGCCCGAAGCCTCAATCCCAATCTCCGGCTCCTGGCGCAATCTCTTCACCGGGGAGAATTTGACGGGCGATTCGATCGCGCTCCGCTCTCTATTCAACCGTTTTCCGGTCGCCGTTCTGGAGAAGGCGTAGACTTTTCGCCATGGCGCCGCAGACATCAACAAAGATGACGTATGAGGACTTGCTCCTCCTCCCTGAGGACGGTCTCCGCCACGAGATCATCGACGGGGAGCACTACGTGAACGCGTCACCAGTTACGAAGCACCAGCGGGTTTCCATGCGGTTGATCGTCGAGATCAGTTACTACCTTCGCGAACACCCGGTCGGAGAGCTCTTCCACGCGCCGCTGGATATCGTCTTCTCGCGATACGACGTCGTCGAACCAGACCTGCTGTACATCAGCAATGAGCGTCGTGACATCATCACCACGAAGAACATCCAGGGCTCACCAGATCTGCTCGTCGAAATCCTCTCTGAATCGAATCGCAAATACGACGAAGTAACCAAGCGGGCCTTGTACGAACGCACGGAGGTCGGCGAATACTGGATCGTCGATCCGCGCCGAGACGCGATCCAGATTTTCCGGCGCAATGCGGCAGGACGATACGAGATCGCGGCGAACCTTTCGCGGAACGAGACACTGACGTCGCCGCTGTTCCCCATGCTCGAAATCCAGCTCGACGAGATCTTCGCCTAACGCGCCGGATCCAATAGCCGCGAGAAGAACGGAAAAATGATCGTGGCCATGCGGTCGACGACTTTCTTGCGGTGATCGCCGTCGTAAACGTCAAGCGTGTACGGGACGCGCATCTCGCTCAGCGCGTTGGTGAATCGCGCCACGCCGAGGGGAACGTCGGCGAATTGATCGGACGTGCCGTATTCGATGCCGAATCCGTGCAGCGATTTGAGATTGTCGCGAAACGTGCGCGCCTGCTGCACCGGAAACTGATCGACGAACGCGGTGTAAGCCGGATCGGACGGCATCGCCATTCCGTGATCCATCTTCATCGGCATGCGTGCAAACGTCGGTAGCGATGCGTCGGGAACCATGGCCGCGGTCAGGCCGTACGCGGCGACCGGATAGAAGTCGCCTTTCGCGAGCGCGGCATCGGCGTCCGCCGGCGAATGAAACGACATGGCGCCGATCCACGCGGCTTGATTGCCCCAGCCGATGTCGCCGACGGCATCGAGGCAACACGGGCTGATCGCATACGCCGTGCTGAACACCTCGGCGCGCGTCATCGCGAAATGCACCGCGCCGAAGCCGCCCATCGAGTGACCGACGATGCCGCGCCCCTCGCGCGTGGCGATCGTCCGAAACTCCTTGTCCACCGCGCCGACGATTTCGTCCGCGATGTAATCCGACCAGCGGCCGGTCGTCGCCGAGTTGAGGTAGTAACTGCCGAGGAACCGGTTGCGGCCATTCGGCATCACCACGATCATCTCTCCGATCTTCTTTTCAGCGATGAGTCGATCGAGCAAGGCCGGGATCTTCCACGCCTCGGTCCAGACCTCGTAGGTGTCGGCGATGCCGTGCAGGAGATAGACGACGGGATAGCGCTTCGTCCCCGACGCGTACGACGGCGGCAGGTAGACGGCGAACTTCTGATCCGCTGGATCGCCGAGCCGGTTCCCCTCCAGCGCGACGGAGTGAATCGGGACGATGCGCACGGTGCCGTGCGGCGGCGCGGTTTCAGCGCTTCGCGCGGACGCGGCGCACAGCAGCAGCAGGACGGCGGCGAGGCGGACGGTTTTCATCAGCAGCTCCTTTCGGTTTTGGCGCAGCGATGGCGCGATACAGGCCGCGGATGGCGCGTCGGTAGATGAGGCGGAACGCGGCGGCGTCATCGCCTTGATTGTCGTGCAGCCGCCTAGCGCCATTGAGGATATTGGTCCGCGTGCTCATGTTGACACTGTGAAACGTTACGGCGCTAACGGCGTTAACAGCGAATGTCACACCCAGCGTGACGCCAGCGCAACGTCAAATGCGGCCCGATACCTCGCCCAACTCGCGCAGCTTCTCGGCATGCTCCGCTGTCAGCGCACCGTCGGCGACGCGCCATGACCAGTTGTCGCGCTCCGCGCCGGGAAGGTTCATGCGCGCTTCGCTGCCGAGGTTGAGGATGTCCTGCACGGGGACGATGGCCGTTTCGGCGACGGACGTGAAGGCGGTGCGGATCAGGCTCCATGCAACGTCGCTTGCGCCGCGCACGCCGAGGTACGACGCGATCGCCTTCTGCTCGTCGGATGTGGCCTGCTCGTACCAGCCGCGCGCGGTGTCGTTGTCGTGCGTTCCGGTGTAGACGACCGTTTTCGTTTCATAGCAATGCGGCAGATGCGGACTGTTCGGCTGATCGAATGCGAATTGAAGGATCTTCATGCCGGGAACGCCGATGGCAGCGCGTAGCTCGTGCACTTCCTTCGTGATGTGGCCGAGGTCTTCGGCGACGAGCGGCAGATCGCCGAGCGCGTAGCGGAGCGCGTCAAACAGCGCACGGCCGGGGCCGGGCATCCAGCGGCCATTGATTGCGGTAGGTTCGCTAGCCGGGATCTCCCAATACGCGGCAAAGCCGCGGAAGTGATCGACGCGAACGAGGTCGGCGAAACGGAGCGCGGCCCGAAATCGCGAAACCCACCAACCGAAATGCGCGTTGCGCAGCACGTCCCATCGATAGAGCGGATTCCCCCATCGCTGGCCGGTGGCGCTGAAGTAATCGGGCGGCACACCGGAGACGACATTCGGCTCCCCGCGTTCGTCGAGTTGAAAAATCTCGCGATTGGCCCAGACGTCGGAGCTGTCGCCGGCGACGTAGATCGGCACGTCGCCCATGATGCGAATGCCGCGCGCGCCGGCAGCCGCGCGAACCGCCGCCCACTGCGTGAAGAACAGCCACTGGATATAAGCCTGATACTCGATCTCCTCGGCGAGCTCGACCCGCGCCTCGGCAAGCGCATCGCGATCGCGCGATGCGACATCCGCGGTCCATTCCGTCCATGACTTCCCGCCATGCTGCTGCTTCAGCGCCGCGTACAACGTCCAGTCGGAAAGCCACGCGTTGTCATGAATGAATGCGGCAAGCGCGTGACGTAGTTCGTCCGAGGCGTGTTTCGAGAAATACGCGAAGGAGTGTCGCAGCAGCAATTCTTTGAACGCATGGACGCGATCGAACTCGACGTGGTCCTCGGCGAACGCCGGAACATCATCGAGCGCATCGACAGGCAGCAGTCCGTACTCGACGAGACGCTGCGGCGAGATCAGCAGCGGATTGCCGGCGTACGACGAAAGGCATCCGTACGGCGAGTTGCCGTAGCCCGGCGCGTTGAGCGGCAGCACCTGCCAGATACGCAGCCCCGCGCTCTGCGCCCAGTCGAGGAACGCGAGCAACTCGTCGCCTAGGTCGCCGATGCCAAAGCGACCAGGCAGGCTGGTCGGATGGAGGAGGACGCCGGCGGCGCGGGTCACATTCGGCTCTTGCACCGAGGTGTGCGTCATGTCTTGAACACCGAATGTTGAATGTTGAATGTTAAATGTTGAATGTTGAATGAGCCGCCGCGGTACCTCCATTCAACATTCAACATTGAACATTCAACATTCAACATGTCGCCTTTCACCCGCGTGCCTCCGGACTGATCGACAACTTCTCGCCGAGGGCGTCGAACTGCTGCAGCCATCGATTTGCAGACGAGGAGCCGTTGCCGGCGTTGGCGGCAATCACCGGACGGACTGATTTCTTGAGCCGGTAGTAATCATTCTGCGGACGGCGCAAATCAACGTCGACACCGGCATCGCGAACGATCGATACGAGCTTGGCCCAGCTCTCCAATTTCTCCACGTCTTCGGAATTGCGCGAGAAGTCGCCGGCGGCGCGCTCGATGGCGGCGGTCAGCGACATCAGTGTCGTCTCATCGAGCGACACCTTTTCGTCGCGCGACTCGCGCAAGCGCGATTCCAACTCGCCGAACGGGACGTCGTCGCTCGCCACCATCCGCCGCAGTTGCGTGTTGACGTCGAACTCGGCGGCCATTCGCAAGACCTTCGGCAGCGGCACGCCCAGCGTCGCGTGGAAGCGCATCAGCGGGTCGTAGCGCTCGTGGAGTTGATGGAACGCGCTCTCCGCTTCGCTCAGCGTGGTGTCGCAGAGCAGGTTGAGGATGCGGCGTTGTTCGTCGCGGAAGAGCGCCCGGATCGACAGCAGCGGCTCGCTGAAATACTCGTCGAGCACGCGGATAACCGACGAAATGCCGTTGACGCGCATGTCTTCGCTGAGGTCGCGCTTCATGGCTTCGTAGTGCTCGGTCACCGCCGCCGGCCGCACGCCGCCCGTGATCTCGGTCTCGCCGAGGTGGATGACGGTGAATTCAAACGACGCTTCTTCGCGGGTGATCAGCGAGATGACCGTGATCGAGCCGATGGCCATGCGCGCGCGGCCGGCCCGAAACGATTCGAAATCGTTCTGCCGGACGCGATAGCAGTAGACACGATCGTCATGCGCAAAATTATCGAAGAGCGACGCCACTGCGTAGTGCGCTGCCACGCGGCGAAGATCGAGCCGCGTCGGCTTCACTTCCAGCTCGTAGATCTGCCGCGCGTCGCCGCGCTGGGGCAGATTGCTCTTCGCCGCGGCGATGCGCCGCAGGAACTCCAGCTCCAGACTGCGGCCGGCGACCTTTTCGGCGAGCTGAATGACACGCGCGGCGTAGTGCAGCACCTGCACCGTTTCGATTCCGGAGATGTCGTTGAAGAACCAGCCGCAGCTCGTGTACATGAGCATGGCGTTGCGCTGCATCTCCAGCAACTCGAGCGCGGTGACGACGTTGTTTTCGGTGCCGGCGTGCTTCGCCATGAACCGCGCCAGGCTGTCGTCGGATCGGTCGAGGACGACATCGATGTAGTCGTCGCGCGCCTCCCACGGATCGCGAAGCAGCGCCGCACCGCGCGACTCGAAGATGGCGATGCACTCGTCGCGCAGCCAGTCGAGCGCTTCGCGCAACGGTTTACGCCACTGCTGGTTCCATCCCTCCCCGCCGCCGGTGCTACAGCCGCAGTCGCGTTCCCATCGCCCGAGGCCGTGGCTGCAACTCCACGCGGTTCTCTCAGCGATCTCGACCTCGTGCGTCGGCGGGACGTCGGCGAGAAACTGGCCGTAGTTCGCAACGCGTGAGAGCTTCTGCTCGTTGATGTAGTCGAGCGCGTACGCGAGGGCCATGTCGCCGTAGCGATGATGATGCCCGTACGTCTCGCCGTCGGTGGCGATGTTGATGAGCTGAGGATGCGTGCGCCCTTCGCCGAACGCGCCGAGGAGACGATGCGCGAGGTTCTCGCCGCGTGCGAGTAGACGCTCGAAGGCGACGGCGCGCGAGATCGGCCCGTCGTAGAAGAAAAGATCGATGGAGCGTCCGGACGGCAGGTTGCATCGATACGGCATGGTCGGATCGATGGCCCCTTTCTGCTCGGTCCAATCGTCATCACCAATCGCGCGCCAACGCTTCGCCTGCTGCGGTTCGAGAATCGTAAACGCGATTCCCTCGGCTGCCAGCGCTTCGAGCGAGGCGACGTCGACCGCCGTCTCCGGAAGCCACATCGCCTCCGGCTTCCGTTTGAAGCGCGTCTCGAAATCGCGGATGCCCCACCGCACCTGCGTGCGCTTGTCACGCGCATTCGCCAGCGGCAGGATCATGTGGTTGTACGCCTGCGCAATCGCGGAGCCGTGCCCGCCGAACCGCTCCCGGCTGAGGCGGTCGGCGTCGAGAATCGCCGCATACGTTTCGGGTTGCCTCTGCGCCAGCCACGACAACAGCGTCGGTCCGAAGTTGAAGCTGATGGCGGCGTAGTTGTTGACGATTTTGACGATGCGCTCGCGCGCGTCGAGGATGCGCGACGACGCATTCGGTCCGTAGCACTCGGCGGTGATGCGCTCGTTCCAGTCGTGATACGGCGCCGCCGTATCCTGCGTCTCCACCGCCTCCAGCCACGGGTTCTCCCGCGGCGGCTGATAGAAATGTCCGTGGATGCAGATGTACCGGATGCGCATCGTGGCGAGAATATCAGCGGCCGAGAAGCTCCAGCACGCCACGGATCGGGATGCGAACCCAGTCGGGGCGATTGTTCATCTCGTAGGCGATTTCGTAGAGCGCTTTCTCGAGCAGATGCGCGTCCAAAAGCACTTGCAACTCTTCGCGCGACTGCGGCAGATGCGCGGCATTGCCGCTTTCCGCCAGGTACGCGCGAAGGAAGGCGGCGCTCACCCAGCGATACCAGAAGTTCGCCCCACTCTCCACCGTCCCCGCATCCTCGGCACGAATCACCGAATGCTGCGACTGCCCGAAGAGCACGGCATGCGGCGCGTAATGGAAGGAGCGCAGCATCCCGGCGACGTCGCGCAAGGCGCTGCGTTTGATCCGGCGCTCACTCAATGGCCGCGACGGCTCACCCTCGAAATCGATGATGACGAAGTCGTTGCCCGTGTGCAGAACCTGGCCGAGGTGATAGTCGCCGTGCGTGCGGATTCGCAAGCCGGTAATGCGGCCATCAAGAATCCGCCGTATCCGCTGCTGGACTTCTTCCTCACGAGCGAGCAAATCTTCGGCGGCCGGAATGCCTTTCCCGCGCCTGCGCAGCAATTGAAATGTGCGCACGGCCTGGGATCGAATGTGCTGGTAAATCGATCGCTGATAATGCGGCGTGATCGCTTCGGGCGCGAACGCCGGGATGTCGTCGCGCGACGCCAGCGCGAGATGCATCTGCGCGGTACGGCGGCCGAGGATTTCGGCATCGGCGAGATAGAGGCCAATTGTTTGTTGAGCGATTTCCGGCAATGCTTTATCGGCAATTGTCAGCAACGATTCTGAGGGCGTGGCCTTCGCCAGCCGCTCCGCAGCGGCGGGATCGCTCAAGACCGAATCAAAGAAACGTCCGAAGGTATCGACGGTGTAGGTCCAGGCATCGCCCGAATTCGGCACGAAGCGTTGCAGAATCGCGAGCGTAGTCGGTTCCGCGGTCGAATCGGTCTCATATTGAAGGGCACCTTCCAGCCGCGGGGTACCGGTAAATGACGTCTCCTCATTGAGGAACCGCGTCACTTCGAGATCGGTATTGATGCCCGGTTCGAGGCGGCGGAAAAGCTTCAGGAAGAACTGGTCGCCGTAAAGCACGGCAGTATTGCTTTGCTCGGCCTTGAGAACGTGGGCGGTGAGATCGGCCGCCCCGCGCAGTTCGCGCGGACGAGAAGCTGTCCCGGCGATCGCACCCTGTTCGCCTTTGAGCGTGCGGCGGCGCGCGATCGCCTCGAGCAATGCCGCTGTGAATTTCGCGTCGGTCGCCGGCTCATAGAGAAGATAGCCGTCGCTCAGCCGGGCGATCAGCGTCGGCATTCTCGTCTCCTGCTCCCGGGCGCGGCGAGCCTGGAGCATCGCCAGCGGCAGAAGGTACGTTTCCGGTTCGCCATCGGCGTAATCGACGCGCAGGAACGTGAGCTGACCGGCGTCGTTCGGAAGAGCGACGCTCTCCGTGACCTGCAATGACGTAATCGTTCGCGCTTTTCCACTGAACCAGCGGCGCGAACGAATGTACGTTTCGAGCGCGTTCCCAAGGGCCGTTCGATTGCGATCGGAGAAGACTTCCTCGAAGCCGGCCGCTTTGAGGTGTGGCACATCGCCGCTACTGACGGCTTCCGTGCGTTGTTGCTCGAGCGTGAACCAATAGAACGCGAATGGCCCGAGGTTGAGAAAATACGGCTTATCGGTGATTTCTGGGAACCGCGTGCCGCCGGAGAGCTCGACCGGAGCCATTCCTGTGAACTGCGACAGATCCAGTTCGAAGCACTGCACGAGGCGCGACAGATTGGCCACGACGAGGATCGTTTCGTCCTGATAGCGGCGCACGAAGGCCAGAATCTTGCGGTTCTCGGGATGCAGGAACTCCATCGTCCCGCGTCCGAAAGCCTGGAAACGATTTCGTTGCGCGATGAGACGCTTCATCCACCATAAGAGTGAATAGGGGCTGCTCTGTTGTTGCTCGACGTTGACCTGCTCATAGTGATACTCCGGATCGATAATGACCGGCATGTAAAGCTGCTGCGGGTTGGTCTTGGAGAATCCTGCATTGCGATCCGGACTCCACTGCATCGGCGTGCGGACGCCGTTGCGGTCACCGAGGTAGATGTTGTCGCCCATCCCGATCTCGTCGCCGTAGTAAATGATCGGCGTTCCCGGAAAGGAAAAGAGCAAGCCGTTCATCAGATGAATCCGGCCGCGATGATTCTGCATCAGAGGGGCGAGGCGGCGGCGGATGCCGAGGTTGATGCGCGCCTGGCGGTCGGACGCGTAGGTGCGCCACATGTAGTCGCGATCCTCATCCGTGACCATTTCGAGCGTGAGCTCGTCATGGTTCCTCAGGAACATCGCCCATTGACAATTGTCGGGGATGGCCGGTGTCTGGGCCATGATGTCGATGATGGGAAAGCGATCTTCCTGCGCGAGCGCCATGTACATGCGCGGCATGACCGGGAAGTTGAAGGCCATGTGGCATTCGTCGCCATCCCCGAAATACGGCAGCGAGTCCTCCGGCCATTGATTCGCCTCGGCAAGCAACATCCGTCCGGGATACTTCTTGTCGACGTGCGCCCGCAGTGACTTCAAATACTCGTGCGTCTCCGGCAGGTTCTCGCAGGTCGTTCCCTCGCGTTCGAAAAGGTAGGGGATCGCATCGAGACGGAACGCATCGACGCCCATGTCCATCCAGAAGTCGAGCGCTTTGATCAGCGCTGCGTGGACAGCGGGATTGTCGAAATTGAGATCAGGCTGATGCGAGAAGAAGCGATGCCAGTAATATGCGTTCGCAACGGGATCCCACGCCCAATTCGAGGTCTCGTAATCTTTGAAGATGATGCGTGCGTCTTTGTACTTCGACGGCGTATCGCTCCAAACATAGAAGTCACGCCACGGCGAGCCCGGCTTGGCGCGCCGCGACTTCTGAAACCATTCATGCTGGTCGCTGGTGTGATTGATGACCAGCTCCGTGATCACCTTCAATCCGCGGCGATGCGCTTCCTTGAGAAAGAGTTTGAAATCGGCGAGCGTCCCGTAACTCGGATTGACGGCTGTGTAATCGGCGATGTCATAGCCATCATCGCGCAGCGGCGAGGGATAGAACGGCAGGAGCCAGATGATATTGATGCCGAGGTCCTGCAGGTAATCAAGCTTGCGCGTCAGTCCCTGAAAATCACCGACGCCGTCGTTGTTGGAATCAAAAAAAGCGCGGACGTGCGTCTGATAGATGATCCCGTCTTTGTACCAAAGGTCGTCCATGGTTAATGTGCCCGGCAGGTTGCGCAACAGCATTCGGCCGCGCGCGAAGGCGCGCGTAACAATCTTAGCCCCGCGCTCGGCGCGGGGTTCGGGAGCGCACGAAATGCGCGGCCGCGGAGGCGGCCGCTATAAAATCTCGCGCGGCGCGAGCGCTTGATAGTGACCGCCTCCGCGGCCACAAAATCCGGCCATGCGGGTGTTCCCCGCGCCGAGCGCGGGGCTAAGTTTGTGCCGCGCGCCTTCGCGCGCAACCATGGCGTGTCAAAGGCAGCGCCCGAAGCGTTTTCATAATTCGCAATGGCAGTCATAGAAAATATTCAAAATCTCTCTCACTTCTCACCTTGCGCCGGATTCGAAAGATGTGCGCGGGGACGACGTGAGGATTCAACTGCACGTAGTTCTTCGCGCCGTGCCATGTGTACCGTGCGCCGGAAAGCAGCTCGTGGACCTGAAATGGGCGGTTCGCGTCGAGATGCAATGCGGCAAGGTCAAGCTCGACGTAACCGGTTTGCGTATTGTGCGGATCGACGTTGACGATCATCAGAATGACGTCCGTCCCGGCCGACTTGCTATAGCAGAGAATCTCGTCGTTCGTCGTCGTATGGAAGCGCAGCGTCTCATTCTGCTGCAGCGGCGGATTGTCGCGCCGGATGCGGTTCGCCGCGGTGATCAGTTCGCTGAGGTCGTCGTCGGTCGGTTCCCACTGCTTCACTTCGTATTTTTCGGAATCGAGATACTCCTCACCGCCTGCTTCGCGGGCCGTTCCGATGAAGCGTTCAAACGGCGGTCCGTAAATCCCGTAATTCGCGGAGAGCGTGGCCGCGAGCATCAACCGGATCGTGAAGCCCGGGCGTCCGCCGTATTGCAGATACTCCGTCAGGATATCGGGCGTGTTCGGCCAAGCGTTGGGACGGAAGAAGTCGCTGACTGGCGGCCTGGTGATCTCTTCGAAGTACTCGGTCAATTCGTACTTGGTATTGCGCCACGCAAAGTATGTGTACGACTGCGAAAACCCCGCCTTGGCCAGCCAGTACATGATCTTCGGCCTCGTAAACGCCTCGGCTAAGAAGATCACATCCGGATGGTGTTTCTTGACCGTACGGATCACCCAATGCCAGAACGGTAGCGGCTTCGTGTGCGGGTTGTCGACGCGGAAAATGCGAACGCCTTTGTCGATCCAGAAGCGGAAGACATCGCACAGCTCTTTCCAGAGATCGGACCATGCGTCGGTTTCGAAATGAAACGGGTAGATGTCCTGATACTTCTTCGGTGGATTTTCGGCGTACTGGATCGTGCCGTCAGGCCGTGTTTGAAACCATTCTGCGTGTTCCTGCACGTACGGATGATCGGGCGAAGCCTGGAAGGCGATGTCCATCGCCAGCTCGATCCCGCGCCCGCGCGCCGCGGAGACCAGATGCTTGAAGTCGTCCATGGTGCCGAGCTGCGGATCGATCGCCTTGTGCCCCCCGCCGGCGCCGCCGATCGCCCACGGACTTCCGACGTCACCCTCCTCGGCCGTCACGCTGTTGTTTTTTCCTTTGCGAAACGTCGTTCCGATCGGATGAATTGGCGGCAGGTACAGCACGTCGAATCCCATCTTCGCGATGCGAGGGAGTTGCGCCTCGACGTCGCGAAACGTTCCCGCTGAGCGTGGAAAGAGCTCGTACCAGGTGCTGAAGGCGGCGCGGCGCGGATCGACTTCAATGGCCAGCTCGCAGCCGTAGCGCGTCGCAAATTTGCGCTCCGCGTTGCGCTCCATCAGTTCGAGGAGCTCGTCGTTCGCGAGCGCGTGAACCTTGTCGCGCGCATCGTCGTCTGCTTCGATCGTCGAGATGTAGTGTTCGAGGCGTTTTCGATCGCGATCCTTCGCGCGCTCGGCGGCGGCGCGAATCATCTCCAGTCCGATGCGAAGCTGGACATCGAGATCGGCATCGGGACGTTTCTTCAGATCGCGATACCACGTCAGGAAATGGTCGATCCATGCTTCGAACGTGAAGTAGTAGAAGCCGAGGCGATCGACGGGGAGCTCGGCGCGCCAGCGGTCGTTGACCAGCGCGGTCATGCGCGTTTCCGTGAACGTCTTCTCCGACTCGTGGCGATGGAGCATCACCGCGGACAACAGGTCGTGTCCGTCAGCGAAGATGTCGGCTTCGACCGACACGACGTCGCCCACCGCGCGTTTGGCGGGGAAACGGCCTTCATCCACCGAAGGGGTCACACCTTCGATGACGACACGGCGACGCCCATCGAATTGCAATTCGGGCACGAGGGCGAGGTTGCGAGTTGCATGCCCTCTCGCGTTCAGAGCAGTTTGCGCACGAATGGCCGCGCCGCGATGCCGAGGATGCTGCCGGCGGGGCGGCTGCGAAGGATCGCCAGGCGATAGATCTGCTCGGCCGCGATCACCGAGGCGGCGATCAGCGAAATCACCGCGCCACGGTGCAGCGACGTCGCCACGCCGATCGCCGCGAAGAACAGAATCAGGATGGCGATGAGCGACGACTGGTGCCGGTAGTCGTAGCCGAATCGCGCCGCGACACGCGCCTGATCGGCGGGGCTGAGCAGCGTCACCAGCGCCTCGCGCATGAGCAGCGAATCGGTCACGGCGCGGTCCGCGGGCGTCTCGGTGATGGTGATGACCGTCCCCTTCTCGCGCGCGAACGGCGAAACGGCGCGGGAGCGATCGGCAACAGTGACGTAATAAACGAGATAGCCGAGGACACCGATCGCCGATCCGGCCGGACGTCCGACCAGCCAGGCGATGCCGAAGCGGAGCGATGTCTCGATGAAGAGATAGCCGGTGGCGAGGTAGGCCGGAAGCGGGCGCGGCGTACCGGACATGATGCCGCTGACGATCCACAGCACCAGCGCGATGACGACCGCGTAGACACCGAGCGCGGAGAGGATCGTCAGGCGCGTGGCGATGATGCCGAGCTCGCGTCCGATCTCCTCCTGCACCGCGGCCGGAAGATGTCCGGCCAACACCGCCAGCGCGTTCGCGGACTTGCGTTTCCTCTCGCGAGAGCGCTGCGCTCGATACTCGGCGAGCCGCTCCGTTTCGTGCGCATCGTCGTAGTGATCGATGGTGCGCATGGCGTGCATTTCGCGCCACGGCTCGAGCACGTAGCGCACACCACCCTGCGGCAACGGTTCGGCCGCGATGACTTCGAAGTAGCGCTCCTCCCACAGCACCGCGGTGCCCGGAAACTCGGCGGTCGTGAGCGTCTTCGGCACGCGCGGCGTCCACGCTTTCGGGATCCGCGACGACAGCTCCACGCGTTCGCCATCGACGGCGCGGACGCGATCGGAACCGTATGCCTGCATTCCGTCATTCTATGTGGCGCAGGAGCGCTTCTTGCTGCCGGAGCAACCGTGAGCTCGGAATGCAGCATCCTGATCGTCGAGGACGATGCGTCGATCCGCCGCCTCGTGCGCACGGTGCTGTTGCGGCAGAGTTACCAGGTCGAAATCGCCGCCGACGGCCTGGAAGCGATCGCCAAGCTCGCCGTCGCCGATTACGACGTGATCATCCTCGATCTGATGATGCCGAACCTGGACGGCTTTTCGTTCATGACGGCGATGGCGCGCGACACGCCGGAGCGGCTGAAACACGTGATCATCACCAGTGCCGCGTCTCCGGCGGTCATCAACGAGCGGCTGAAGGGGATCGAGTTCGATCTGCTGCCGAAGCCGTTCGACATCCACGAGCTGCTTTCGCGCGTGCAGGCGTGCGCGAAGCGGGGCGCTGGATTAGTGGATTAGTAGATCAGTGGATTAGTGGATTAGTAGATCAGGAAACGGCTCTCGACTCGTAGAGCTCGCTCCCGGTCTACTGATCACTGTTCTTCTAATCCACTGATCGACTAATCCACTAATCCACTGTTTTTCGGCAGGCAATTCGCAATAACTAATGGCCGGAGGCAACTCATGGCTGAACGAATCGTCGTCTATGGCGCGGACTGGTGCGGCGACACGGTGCGCACGCTGCGGCACCTCGACCGCTCCGGCGTCAAGTACGACTACATCGACATCGACAATGACAGCGAAGGCGAGAAAAAAGTCATCGCTCACAGCAACGGGCGGCGGCGGATTCCGCTCGTGGAGATCGCAACGGACGGCGGCGAGCCGCAACGAGTCGCGGTCCCGCGTGACGCGGAGTTGGATTCGATGCTGAAGAAGACGTAGGACGAGGCGGGAGTCGCGTGTCGGGTGTCGGAGAAAAACGAATTCGCTCGCTACGACACCCGACTCCCGATCCGCGACTCACGAACCACCGTAATCACGTCGTTCAGGATCCACAGCGGCCCGATGAGCAGGTGGACGGCGTTGCGCAAAAACGCCGGCTGCTTGTGCTCGTACACGCTGTGTCCGATGAACTGAAAAATCCACCCGAGGATGAAGAGGGCGATGTTGACGGACATCGGCAGCCACGCGCCGACGAGATAGAACGCGATCGAAACGATCAGCATCGGGATGGCCAGCCGCCATTCGAGGCGAATGTACGTAACCGTGGCCACGAAAATGAGGAGCATGGCGGCGTCGGTCCGCATCCCCAGAAGGTGGCCGGTGCCGACGCGCGCCAGCATCCCCAGGAGCGTGAGCATGATCAGCGGGATGCCGGCGCGATGAAACCACTTGTTGCCCTTGGTCTGGTGATAGGCGGCGTAGTCGGCGAAGGCCTCGCGAATGGTCGACATGGGGAGAGTTTACGCGCGTACGAAAGCTCTAACCACAGAGACACAGAGGTCACTGAGGCTCTGTGTCCTCAGTGCCTCTGTGGTTCAAGCCGTTGCGATCGCGACGTCACCCGCATCCTGATCCCGCCCTTCGGCCTCAACGTGATCGAGGCCTGCGGCGTCACATCGCGCGCCACAAGCTCCAACTTCCAGCGTTGCGCGATCGTGGCCACGATCAGCACCGCCTCCATCCACGCGAATCCTTCGCCGATACAGATGCGCGGTCCGGCGCCGAACGGAAAGTACGCCAGCTTCGGACGGGACGCTTTCGCCTCTGCCGTAAACCGCAGCGCATCAAACGTATCGGGATCTGGAAACCACCGCGGATCGCGATGCGTCACCGCCTGCGCTGCCACGACCACGGCGCCTTTTGGCACCAGCCACCCGCCGATCATCGCGTCCTCGATGGCCAGCCGGCTCACCGCCCACGCCGGCGGAAACATCCGCATCGACTCCGCCACCACCATCTCCGTGAACGGCAGCCGCGCGTAGTCGGCGGGCGTCGGAAGGCGATCGCCGAGGACGGCGGCGAGCTCGCGATGCATCGCGTCCGCGGCGTCGGGATTCAACGCCAGCAGGTACCACGTCCATGCCAGCGCGTTTGCGGTCGTCTCGTGCCCGGCCAGGAAGAGCGTCATCGCCTCATCGCGAAGCTGCTGATCGGTCATGCTCCCGCCATCTTCTTCATCGACCGCCATCAGCAGCATCGACAACAGATCGCCGCGATCCTCACCCGATTTCCGCCGCTCGTCGATGATGCCGTAGACGGTCTGGTCCAACCGCTCCAGCGATCGCCGAAAACGCCTCGTCTGCGGCAACGGCAGCTTCCGCAGCAGGTTCGCGATCGGATTCATCAGCGTCGGAAAGAGATCGACGAGCGACGTGAGCGCAACTCCGATCTCGTCAGCTTCCTGCTCCACCTCGGCATCGAACAGCGTCTTGGCGACGACCGACAACGTGAGCCGCATCATCTCGTGATGGACGTCGAGCACTTCGCCATTTCTCCAAGGCAGCCTCGCCGCCCGCTCGATCATGACTTCGGCATACCGCCCGATCCGCTCCCGATGAAACGCCGGCTGCACCAGCCGCCGCTGCCGCCGGTGCAGCTCTTCCTCCGACGTCAGCAACCCCTCTCCAAAAATGATCTTCGACCGCTGCAACACCCGGCTTTTATGAAACGACCGATGCTGCGTCACGAGCAGGTCGCGAATCAGATCAGGATGATTGAAGAAAAAGATCTGCTGCGGGCCTACATGAAACTGCGACGCGTCGCCGTAGTCGTCCGTGAGCTTTTGGAAGAACGGAATCGGATCGCGCTGCAGCGTGCGCAGGTAGCGGAACGGGATTCTGCTTCGCGGTCCGGGCGGAGTCGGCATTTGCGTGATGGTAAGGGGAGACGGTTCACGCGGAGAACGCGGAGTGGCGGAGGATACGGAGAAAACCTCCGCGTGCTCCGCCCCTCCGCGAACCCCGCGTGAAACCGTTCCCCTTTAGAATCCGCAGCAAACATGAACGCACTCTCGCTCATCCTCTTCTTTCTCGCGGTAACCGCCATCGGCTACCGCTACTACTCCGCCTTCCTCGCGGCGAAGTTGATGGCGCTCGATGACGCGCGCGTCACGCCGGCGCATCGGTTCGAGGACGGCCAGAACTACGTGCCGACGAACAAGTGGGTGCTCTTCGGACATCACTTCGCGGCCATCTCGGGCGCGGGGCCATTGATCGGGCCGGTGCTGGCGGCGCAGTTTGGATATCTGCCGGGATTGTTGTGGCTCGCGTTCGGGGTCGTGCTCGGCGGCGCCGTGCATGACTTCGTCACGCTGGCGGCCTCGGTGCGGAGGAACGGGAAGTCGCTGGCCGAGATCGCGCGGACGGAGATCTCGCCGCTGGCCGGGATCACGGCCATGATCGCCATCCTCTTCATCATCGTCATCGCGCTGGCCGGACTGGGAATCGCCGTCGTCAACGCGCTGGCGGATTCTCCGTGGGGGACGTTCACGATTTTCCTGACGATTCCGATCGCGCTGCTGGTCGGCCAGTATCTGCATCGATCGAAGGCAGCGTATGCAATCAGAAACGGCTCGATCGCCGGCGCGTTGATGGTGCTGGCGGCGGTCGTGGCCGGACGCTTCGTCCCGGGCACCGCGTTGGGCGTGCTCTTCACGATGTCCAAGCCGCAGATCACGATCGCCATCGCCATCTACGGCTTCGTGGCCTCGGTGCTCCCGGTCTGGATGCTGCTCTGCCCGCGCGACTATCTCTCGTCGTACATGAAGCTCGGCACCATCGCCGCGCTGGTCATCGGCACGGTAATCGTCGCGCCGCATATTTATGCACCGGCCGTTTCGCAGTTCGCAGGCGGCGGCGGTCCGATCATCCCCGGCAAGCTCTTTCCGTTCGTCTTCATCACCATTGCCTGCGGCGCGATCTCCGGATTCCACGCGCTGATCGGATCGGGGACGACGCCGAAGATGCTGGATCGCGAGTCAGATGCCCGGATGATCGGCTACGGAGCGATGCTCTGCGAAGGGCTGGTCGGATGCGTGGCGCTCATCGCCGTCTGCGCATTGCATCCCGGCGACTACTACGCCATCAACGTTCCGCCCGCGGCCTTCGCGAAACTCGGACTCTCGACGGTCAACCTCCAGCACTTCTCAGCGCTGGTCGGCGAAACGCTCGTCGGACGCACCGGCGGGGCGGTCTCACTCGCGGTCGGCTTCGCACAGATCTTCGCTGGCATCCCGCTTCTCGGCGGGCTGATGTCGTATTGGTACCACTTCGCGATCATGTTCGAGGCGCTCTTCATCCTCACCACCATCGACACCGGCACACGCGTGGCGCGCTTCATGGTGCAGGAGTTCCTCGGCCGCGCCTGGAAGCCGTTCGAAAACACGTCGTGGATTCCCGGCACGATCGCATCGACAGCGCTCGTCGTCTTCGGCTGGACGTGGTTCATCCTCAACGGATCGATCTCGCAGATCTGGCCAATGTTCGGCATCGCCAACCAGCTCCTCGCCGCCGTCGCGCTTTGCGTCGGAACGACCGTCATCCTCAACGCCGGCAAAGCGAAGTACGCGTGGACGACGATGTTCCCGCTGGCCTTCGTCGCGTCCACTACGCTCTACGCCGGATACCGCTCCATCATCGACAACTTCCTCGGTCCGAAGATGATGGCCAAAGATCCGTTCACCGGCTACCTCGACGCCACGCTGACGTCGATCCTGATGCTCTGCGTGATCGTAATCCTGGCCGCCTCGGCGCGGGCATGGCTGCGGGCGGTTCGCGGCGAAGGCGTAGCATTCATCCCCGCCACGGCGGGACCGGACCACATGCATATGCCAGGAAGCGGGTGCTGCTGATGCTCAACGACAAGAAGATCGTCGCCTTCGTCCCTACCCTCGACTTCGACAAGGCCCGCGCGTTCTACGTCGACACGCTCGGCCTCCGCTTCGTCGACAACGACGGCTTCGCCATGGTGCTCGACGCGAACGGCACGATGATCCGCGTCGCCAAAGTCCAGCCCGATTTCAAGCCGGCCGTGTTCACGATCCTGGGCTGGGAAGTTTCCGAGATCGAGAAGGAGGTCGCAGCGCTCACCGCGAAAGGCGTTGTCTTCGAACGCTACGGCTTCTTCGAGCAGGACGACCTCGGCATCTGGGCCGCGCCCGGCGGTGCGAAAGTGGCGTGGTTCAAGGACCCGGACGGCAACACGTTGTCCGTGTCGCAACACGCCGGCTGAACCGCATCCGCTGATTTCGCAGATGGACGCAGATGCATTCGTTCTCCATCCGCGTCAATCTGCGCCATCTGCGGATTGACTTTCGATGACACCAACCGGCCGCTTCGCGCCCTCCCCTACCGGTCCGCTCCACCTCGGCAGTCTGGTCGCGGCGGTGGGATCGTGGCTGTTCGCGCGCCGCGAGGGCGGCCGGTGGCTGGTGCGGATGGAGGATCTCGACACGCCGCGTGTCATCGCGGGATCGGCGGACGAGATCCTTCGCGCGCTCGAGCGTTACGGACTGACGTGGGACGGCGAAGTCGTGCATCAATCGCAGCGGATCGCGTTGTACGACGATGCGCTCGCCACCCTGCGCGCGAAGAATCTCGTCTACGACTGCGGCTGTTCGCGCGCTGACCTCGCGCGCACAGCCTCGGCGCCACTCGGACGCGAAGCCGTGTATCCGGGCACCTGCCGCGACGGATTGCCGGCCGGACGCGTTGCGCGCGCCGTCCGCTTCCGCACGCCGCACGAGGTCATCGGCTTCGATGACATGATTCGCGGGCGTGTCGAGGAGGACGTCGCCGCGGAGACCGGAGACTTCGTCGTCCGCCGCGCCGACGGCGTCTACGCGTATCAACTGGCCGTGGTCGTCGACGATGCCGCGCAAAACATCACGCAGGTCGTCCGCGGCGCCGATCTGCTGACGTCAACCGCGCGGCAAATCGCGCTGCAGCGCGCGCTCGGCCTCCCAACTCCGTCCTACGCGCACTTGCCGCTGGTCGTGAATGCAGATGGCTCCAAGCTCGGCAAACGCGATGGTGCCCTGCCGTTGCCGTCGCTCGATGAGAAGCGCGTTCGCGAGACGCTGCAGTTCGCTCTGCGATTTCTAGGGATCGACGTTGCGCTCGACGCGCCCGCGCGGATGCTGGAGGAGGCCCGATCCGCAGATTACGCAGATGGCCGCCGATGAGATCGAAGATGCATCTGCGTCGCATCTGCGTAATCTGCGGATGAACGCTTCAAAACCATCACAGCTTCAGAATCAGCTTGGTCATGTCGTGCTGATTGCCGTCGGGGTCCGTTCCGTAGCCGGGCATCACGTAGGGGGTGAAGCCGAGGTTTTGGAGGGTGGTCACGGCATCGGCTTCGAGGTCGGAGATCAGCATCGCGTTGAGATGGCGGAGGCCGTTTTCGCGGGCGATGCCGATGAACTGGTTGACGAGCAACGTCCCGAGGCCGACGCCGCGGAAGGCGGGCTCGATCATCCACTTGATCCGGCCGGTCAGGCGAAGCGGACCGCCCAGGCGGCGATGAAGCGTCGCGTCGGCGACGATGCGATGGCCATCGAGCGCCAGCAGCGGCAGCACCTTCGCGTAGTCGATGTCGCGGCCCCAGCTCTCGATCAGCGACCGGTTCTCGATGTGGTCCCACGCGAAACGGCGGTACGCGATGGGAAGGTGCTGGAAGAACTCATACAACGGGTCGACGTCCTTCTCGGCGAAGGGACGGAGCAGAACTCTGCGGCCGTCGCGCAGGACGGCCTCCTGCGGATAGCGATGCGGCATTTGCGAACGATACATCGAGGAGGGGCGGAGGAAAACAGGTTTTCTCCGCTCCCCGTCTCGGCGGGAAACCGCCCCTCAGCCTTCCGCGCGGCGCTTGATCGCTTCGAGCCAGCTGCGGCGGATGATGCCGCTGCCGGGGCGGATGAAGCGCCAGTAGATCGCGAACCGGCGGCGCGCTCTGTCGTTCCGCGCGAAGACGCGCGTTTCCGTGGTCACGAGGCCGTCGCCACCGATGTGAAAGTTCATCACCGCGAATGCTCCCGGTGCCACGCGCGATCCGATGACCAACTCGCGCGGCGCGTCGTCGGCCAGCATCCGGAATCCGCTGCCGACGGCGACGTCGAGGATCGGCTTCGCCGCGGGCGCATGAAGGATGCTCTCCTTCTCGCGGCAGCGCCCCATGCAGCGAATGGCAGTGAGGACCTGAAAGAATCGGATCTCGCTCGCCGTCACGTTGCGGATGGCGGAGTAGATCCGCTCCGGCGTCGCGGCAATCCGGATCTCGTGCCGTTCGACGAACTGCCAGCGCGGCATGATCTCGTCGAGCTTCGACGCGTTCACCGTCGCGCGCTGCTCGGTTGCGGGCCAGAGGAGCGCGACGACAACGAGTGTCATGCCGGTCGCAACGATCACCGCGGCACGACGCCGCGTACGTCGCCACAGCATTGCAACGGCGCCGGCCATCGCAGCGAACAGACCGCCATAGAGAAGGACGGACAGGAGCATCGACTTTGAGTGTATCCCTCAACACTTCGGCCGTTATGAAGCAGCGGCCCGGAGCGGAGTCACGTAAGGCCGTTTACCTCCAGTGCAAGCACGAAAGCGATGAGTACTAAGAGTGCTGCGACTATGCTCCTGGCGGCAAGTCCGAATTCAGTCAGAGCCGTGTGAACGCGCCGTTCCCTCAGCGCGAAGTAATAGCAAACCACGAGGCCGCCCCCACTCACCAACGTGCACGTGAGGAAGAAGCCGCTCGTGATGCGGAGGTAGATATCGCGGAGGAATTCACTGGGCAGTCTCGTAAGGATGAATGGCCGAATCCGGGCGTGGACGTAATTGCCGGCGAAGGTGAGCAACAACCATATGGCGAACCGCCGCCACGCCCCTGGCCAGGCGCGCCTGTTCATGCGATCAATGTCCGATTCCACGATGTGCTTGTCTGGCTTTACTTTCGAAATGCCGCCTGCAGTTCCGCGGTGAGCGCGTTGGCGTCGTCCTCGCGGCCGTGCCAGGCGGCGGGCGTGTTCTGGAACAGCGCGATCCGCCAGCGATCGCCGCGCTTGATCGCAATCAGCGTCTGCACGGCATTCGTGGCGCGGTTGATTTCTGACGTACCCGGCGGAACCATGCCGGCGTGCGCGCGCAGCAGCATCACATCCGGCGCGAGCTCGCGCACGTCGCGGACCAGCGTGACGTACGACGCGACCTTGTGATTCGCGAAGATGCCGGCGAGGTGCGACGCTATCTGCTCCCGCCCGCTTACCTCGCTGCCGTCGAAGCCGACGATCTGTCCGTCATCGGCGAAATCGCGCGTCATGGCAGCCGCATCGCCCGCGTTCCAGCCGGCGATCATCCGGCCGTAGAGGTCGCGAATATCGTTCATGCGCTGAGAGCGGCGCTACACGCGCGGCAGCGTCTCGCCGCGGCCGGCACCATCTCCAGGCATTCCGGACACGCCTTCATCGGCGCGCCAGGAGGCACCGACACCGGCTTCACGAGCGCCTTCACGATCAGGAAGACCACGAACGAGATCACGACGAAGTCGATGAGCGTGCCGAGGAAGTGGCCGTAGAGGATGGCGCTTTCGGAAACCTTGCCGGTGGCGTCGGTGGCCGTACGGAGAACGTATTTCGCCTGCCGCCAATCGCCGCCGGGAAGGAGAAGTCCGATCACCGGCATGAGGACATCCGCAGCGAGGGCGGAAACGACATTGCCGACCGCGGCGCCGACGATGACGCCGACCGCCAGCGCGAGTGCATTCGTCTTCGTAAGAAACCCGCGGAACTCGGCAATCATGGCGGACCGATTGTATCGTGCGCGAATGCCACAACAGTTGATCCGCAGCGCCCCCTATTTTCCGGTCGCTGACGTCGCCGCCTCCGCTGGTCACTACGAAACAGTGCTCGGCTTCAAGAGCGAATACGCGGCCGGAAACGAATTCGCGATCGTAAGCCGCGATGGCCTATCGATCATGCTTCGCCGCGTCGCCGATCCGTCGAAGATCGTCCCGAACGAGGCGCAGGGTGGAACGTGGGATGTCTTCTTCTGGATCGCCGACGCGCAGTCGCTGCATGACGAGTTGCGAACGAATGGCGCCGACGTCGTTTATGGCCCGGTCATCCAGACTGCATACCAGATGAAAGAGTTCGCTGTCCGCGACCAAGACGGTCATGTCCTCGGCTTCGGTCAGGACTGGACCGGCGAACAATAAGAGGCGCGCTCACCCCGCTGGTACAATAGCGCGATTCCCAACGACAGCAGCGAAAGGAACTCCGTGTCCGAAATCGCAATGAATGAAGCCGTCCGTCCGCGCCGCGGGTGGGTGATCACGGCCTGGGTAGGCGTGGTCATGGTGCTGATCGCGATGCTGGTCGTCGCCGCCGTCATCATCGACAAGCCGCATTTCGGCTGGATGGTGAAATCGCTGTTCCTCGAGTTCATCAGCGCCGGCGTCATGATCGGCGGACTGCTCGTCCTGCTCGCCGGCTTCTTCCTGCCGGAGCGGAAGACGTGGCGCGGCATCACGCTGATGTTGTGGGGATTGATCGCGCTGACGTCGCCTGGATTCGGGCTGATGTTCCTGCTGCCGTGGGGACTGGTCGCGGCGGCGCTGCCGCTCGTGATCGCCATCCTGATCCGGCAATCGCGAATATCAAGGGCATAAGGACCGGGACGCTCGCGTTTTGATTTTTTCACGCGGAGACGCGGAGGAAATCCCGAATGAAAAAGTCACTTCTTGCGATGGCGTTCGTCACGTTGCTGCTGAGCTGCGGCGCGAACGCGGATGCGGTCAACAAGGCGATTCCCGCTCCCGAAGTCGATACGCCGGCCGCGGAGGCCACCGGGCCACAGGTCGCCGTGCTCGCGGGCGGCTGTTTCTGGGGATTGCAGGGGATGTTCGAACACGTGCAGGGCGTGACTCGCGTCGTGGCTGGCTACTCAGGCGGCGACAAGGCCACGGCGCACTACGAGATGGTCGGCACCGAGCGGACGGGACACGCGGAATCGGTTCAGATCACATTCGATCCGAAGCAGATCTCGTACGGCCAGCTCCTTCGGCTCTTCTTCTCCGTCGCGCACGATCCGACGGAGCTGGACCGGCAGGGTCCGGATCGCGGTCCAAGCTATCGCTCCGAAATCTTTTTCGCGTCCCCGTCGCAGGAGCGCGTGGCGCGCGCGTACGTGGCGCAATTGACCAAAGCAAAAGTCTTTGCGTCGCCGATCGTCACGAAGATCGAGCCGCTGAAAGGCTTCTATGCAGCCGAGGATTACCATCAGGATTACCTGATCCACAATCCACAGCAGCCGTACATCGTCTACAACGATCTGCCGAAGATCGAAGCGCTGAAACAAACCTATCCGCAGGTGTACCGCGCCAAGCCCGTCGCGTTGCGCTGAGCGATCTCTCCGCGTCCCCGCGTCTCCGCGTGACTACGTCAGCCACGCGGCGACGCCGATGCACACCGCCGCGATGCCGGAAAATGCAGCGGTGATCGGCGCGAAATAGAGACAGCTCAGAACGAACCCGGCGATCTGCACGGAGCACAACGCCCATCCGATTACTCCGCATGCCTCCGGATACTGCACCGACATCTGCCCGAGCTGCCACGACAGGAACGCGGAGAAGAGCAGATACGCGGTGACGTACAACCCGAAGCCGCGATAGAAGCCGCCGTACGTGTAGCTCCTGCCGCCGATGTGGAACGGGACGTCGTTCATCGACTGCCACACGTCCTCGCCTTCCGCGGTGGCCGGCTTGAATTTCAGAAAGCCAAACGTATGACCCGCCGCGAAGAGGACAAACAGCACGGCAGCAATGCGATACAGAAGAGAAGCGGTCATGTTGCGATGCTACGCTTCCCCGCGATGTTTGCGGCGATCATCGCCATTACTGTTCTCGCCCAACCGATTGATCCTCGGGGCGCGGAATTGCGATCCGCATATGCGAGCGTTCGCTCCGAGCTCGATTCGAGATTCTCCGACTCCACCGCCGCTAGCCGCTCGCCCGATTTCCCGCGAACGCTGAACCGCGCGTGGCGCATCGCCGGCGACTGGACCGCGCTCTATCTCAATACGCATCCCTCCGCATCGCCGCGCGACGTCGTCGATGCCATCCACCAACTCAACCGCGGCGGCTCGGGCGAGTACGACTTGCGAGCCGAAGCCGTTTCGCTGAGCGATCGCGCGGCGTGGGCGATCTCGGCGTCGTATCTCCACGCCGGAACGTTCTTCGTCGTCGCTCGCGACCGCGGCGGTCCGTTCGCCGTTCGCTGGAACATCAAAGACGCCGCTGCGCGGCACTACGCATCGCGCGACGAAATCGGCAACTGGGCGTCGTACACATCCGCGTGGGGAGACGGACCTCTAATCGGCCGCGTCGGACAGCTGACTCCGAACCGGAACGGCCGGCCGCGCTTCTACATCGATGCCCATGCCGCCGCGGCCGCTGGCGGAACGGTCCGGCAGCAGATCAGCGTGTGGGAGTGGGACGGCCGCACGGCGTCCCCGTTGTTCATCCGCTCGTACTCGACCTCGCTCGCGACCGCGGCGAACACGTTCTCCGACCGCTCGATCACCATCCGCGCCAAAGGCGACTACAAATCGTTCTCCTCCTGCGGCAGTTGCACCGAGCCGGAGATGACGTGGCAGATTCGCGTGACTCCGGACGGCGTGACGAATACGCCCGCCGAGTACGCAGACAAGGAGCTCAAAGCCAGCGACGAGCTGTGGGACGCGGTCATTCATCACCGTTCGACGCAGAGCATTGCCTTACCAAACGTCGTCACGGTTCTGCGCAGGCTCACAAACGAGATGATCGCCTCATCGCCCGATCGCGAGCGCCTCCACCTACTGGGCATGCTGATGAAGCACGACGTCACGCATTCAAACGGCCGGACCATCCTCGCGCTGAGCGCCGATAACCTTCCATGCAGCTCGATCCGATTCGAGATCGAAAAGCGCCACGGCGGGTTGTACTTCACAGACGTCCGGGCGGTGAGTTGCAACTGAGTTACGTGGCCGGCTCGCGAACCTGAATCACATTGCCTTCCGGATCGTGTCCGTCGCAGGCGCGGAACCCGCGCGCTTCCCACTCATGTCGCGGAGACTTGATCGCGCCGCCATTCGCGGCGGCCAGCGAGCGCGCCGCGGCGATACTGGCAACAGGCAGGCAGAGCTTGACGTACGAATCCTCACGCACAGAAATCGCGTCGGGAGCGACGCGCGGCTCGCCGGAAAGAGCGTGAATCACAAGCTGCAGACCGTCGATCTCCATGACTGCGTAGCCTTCATCCTCGATCAGGACATCCATCGATGCCACTTCACGATAGAACGTACTGGCCCGGCGCACATCGGCAACGAAGACGACCACGCTGGGCTTCGGTTTGTCGGACACCACCACTCCTTTCTTCGCTGCCGGCGTGCGATCCGCCGGCCATCACTGAGGCGTGAAGATCTGTACGCGCTGCGATTCGTTGTCGGTCAGCGTCAGCAGCGCCCAGACAGGACTCGCGCTCTCGACTTCGATGCGCACTCGTTCATGCGAACGCACCTCGGGCGCCTCGAGCAGGCCGGCCAGCGTCACCGTCCCAAGCGTGTCGACGTCGGTCGGAAAATAGTGAGGAATCAACCACTCCTTCAGCACTTCGCCGGAGGCGTTGTCCTTCACCCGCACGGTCACGCTATACCAGCGTGTGTAGACGCGAAGTGTCGAACGGAATCGCGAGCTCGTCGGGATCGAGGACAGCCAGACCTTCTTCTGTTGAAAGTCGCGCGACCGGAGGACCGGGATTTCGGTCCCGGGACCGTCAGGATCGCGCGACATCTCACGCAAGCGCACGGTGAAGTGCAATCGGTCCGCGTGATCGGCGGGCGGCCGCAAGGTCATGAGGGGATAGTCAGGAAAATCCGACCACGGCTCGATCCGCATCGACGCATGCGGCGGAACCCGCCGCGCGCCCTGACTGCAGTCGGACCAGAGACCGATGAAATTGCAAAGCTCCGCGTCGACTGGAACGGTGTCGTCCGAATCGTTGTAGACAGAAATCTCACTCATCCACCGCGTGCCGTAATTCGCATCGATGGGCTTATAGGCGATCGGGATAAGGATCTCTTCGAGCACCGGCGCGTACGCGAATGGGAGATAGGTGCTAAGGAACACGCCGCCGTCGATCATCGTCACGTCGACGACTCCAGTGGCATGCGGCGGAGCCACGGCTTTTACGTTATCGGGATCGACCACGGTGACCCGCGGCGAAGGAACACCGCCGAAGAAAACCTGCGGCGACCTGAACCGGTAAAAGTTGTTCGTCCGAATGGTGACCTCGACTCCCCCCGCCGGCACCGAGTAGTTGGGAGAGCACGAGAGATTTCCGTTCGACGGCTGGCCGGCCGCCACGGTCGCAATCAGGGCAAGGAGCGCACAGGAGATGAGTCGCATGATCGGTTGGCTTCCGATGGATGAGGATACGCCCCGAGCTGATTTCACGTACAGAACGAACATCACAGGATGCTGTTCGCCGCACTCTGCTAACCTCACCATCTTGAAAAATTTAATGGATTGGTCGCCGGACGAACGGCGGATTCTGGCGGGACTAAAGACGCCTGCGCACATCCAGCAGTTTCTTGACGAGCTGGATTACGACCCACGAGGCGGCGCCGCCTCTCCACGTGCAGTGATGAAGAGCGGACGCGCGCAATGCTTCAGCGGCGCCCTCTTCGCCGCCGCCGCGCTTCGGGAGCTCGGCCATCCGCCGCGCATCATGTACATGGACGCCGCCAGCGACGACGGCCACTGCCTGGCGCTCTACGAAACCGGCGGGCTCTGGGGCGCTGTGGCGAAATCGAACTTCACCACAATCCGCTCCCGCGAAGCGATCTACCCCTACATCGCCCTCGGACTCAGCTACTTCGACGGCTTCTTCAACGTCTACGGCAAACGATCCATGCGCGCCTTCACCGTCCCCGTCGAGTTGGAGCGATTCGAGCCTCGGGGATGGCGCTTCAGTGGAGGCCAGTTGATGTACATCGACCGCGCCATCGACGACGCACCGCGCGCCTGGAAATTGCCGCGCAAACGAATCGCCGGCGTCAGCAAGGTTTCTGAACAACTGCGGGCAGCAGGCCTGGCCGGCGCAAACCCAGCCGGACTATGGCGGCGTTCGTAAACCCTTCCACTAACGCGACGGTAGTTGACCCTTTCCTGCTGCATAAAACGTAAGTGCAAGAAGAATTGCGATGACCGCGGAAAAGATAGCAGGCGCCGCAAAAATGAATTTCCAGGACAGGAATCCGCTCACGATGGACGCGACGAAGAACGAGACGACCATCGGGCGGATGCGAATAGGATCAACCTTCGCGATTGTCGCGAGCTGCCAGAGCAGAACGGCCTGCAAGAGCAGAAAGACGCCGACGCTGAAACCCAATCCGAGGTAGAAATCGAGGTAGCTACGGCTAACGCCGCCGGCATCGAAGTGATAGGAGCGCATTGCGCGAAGGACATCGGTTTCTCCGACTGGAGACCACGAATTCGCTCCGCCAAGCGTATGCAGTACCGCGAATAACAACGAAATGATCGCCGTGATCCGCAGTAAGAGTACTGGTTTCATTTTTCCGCCTTCGCCCGCTGCGAGCTCTTATTCATGCGCTTCTTCGCGGGCTTCTTTGCTCCTGCGCAGCCAGCGCGCTAATCGAGACGTAGTATCCATCTGGATCCCTGAGCGAGAACTTCCACGTTTGCGTATTCGGGTTCACGTTTGGCTCCTCTTCGAACCGATCGACGAGAGCACGTGCCCGCTTCAGCGCGTTGTCGAAATCGTCGACGCGGAAAAACAAGAGGATCCCGTTGCCAGGCGGCGCCTCGTCCGGACTTCTCAGAGAGGGATGCTCGTGAGCACCCCACTGGTGCATGCAGAGCAAGACGGTTCCATCCGTGTCGGCGATTTGACCAAAGTAGTCGTGAGCCGGAGCCGTCGCGGGCTGACCGAAGAGCGACTGATACCATTTGAAGCTCCTGGCAACGTCGCTGACGCCGATGATCGTCCACGTGCGTTTCATCGCTGTTCCGCTCTTACCTAATGGCTTGGATTCACGCGTGATAGTAGCGCAACCGCGATCAGGTATGACGTTCACGCCTGCCGTGTAAACAAGAGCGCTTGACGGCCATCCAATGCCATCGAAGCCCCGGAAACCCAATCCGTTATTCGCCCGGTAAAACGTTTGATTGAGGAAGGAAGAGGTATGAAAAAACGAATCATCGTCGCCATGCTGTTCATCGCAACCACACTTTCCATCACCGCCATAGCGCAGGCCGCGCGCGTGCGCGTGGTCCACACGCGGGGGAATCGCGTTCGGGTTACCGTGCGGCCCGGGTTCCCGATCCGCCGCACGCTCCCCGAGGTCGTCATCAGGCCCGGCGTGGCCTTCCGCGTCGCGCCGCGCGTCTACCTGGCGCCGGTCGTCTTCACCGCTGCGGTCGTAGCGTCGCTGCCGCCCGCCAGCGCGCGCGCATGGAGCGACACGACGACGATCGAGCGGGAAGATGGCTGGACCGAGTTCGCCATGAATGTCGACCGGCGCGGAAGCGGAATGCTGCTGCAGATCGACAAGGGAACCGCGCAGATCAGTTTCGCCGAGATCGTCTTCGAGAATGGCGATACACAGGTTGTCGATTTCAATGACAAGACCCACGCGCGCGGCATCTATTCATTCCTCGACTTCAAGGACGGCCGCAAGGTCGACCACGTCCGGGTCGTAGCCAGGGCGGATTCCGAGCTGAGCGAAATCTCGATGCATCTCGTCTCCTGATTGACAGTTCTCGCGGAGGTCTGCGTTCAGGCCTCCGCGAAGGACGTTATGCCTCCCCTTCGAATCGTCCTCGGAAGAGCGAGGTGTCCCCCTCCTTCGAAATCGCGCTGCCAAGACGCAGCCAGCTAACGATAAAAACATATTGACAAACGATAAATGCGAACCTACGATGAGGGCATGCAGAAAGCGCCAGCGATCAAACGAAGCTCGACCGTATTTCTTCAGGCCGTCATCGTACTCATAGGCATCGGCACCCTTGCTCTCATGCTTTGGGAACCTCATCTCGAGGGCAGGAACGCGCATGCCACGACCTTTGAGATTTACTTCAAGGACCCCTTCCTGGCGTACGCGTATCTCGCGTCCATTGCGTATTTCTCGGCGCTCTTTCAAGCGTTCCGGTTGCTCGGATACATCGGACGAAATCAAGTATTCTCGCTGGATTCCGTCAGAGCCCTGCGGACAATCAAATATTGCGCAATATCCCTGGTCGCATTGATCGGAGCGGCTGTCGCTTACATATTCATAGCGATGCGCGGCAAGGATGACATTGCCGGCGGTGTTGCAATGGGTCTAGCGATGATCTTCATCTCCATCGTAATCGCCACTGCGGCAGCGGTTTTCGAGCGGCTTCTGCAAAACGCGGTGGATATGAAGTCCGAGAACGACTTAACCGTATAGAGCCATGGCCATCATCATCAACATCGACGTCATGTTGGCGAAAAGGAAAATGAGCGTCACCGCGCTCGCCGAAAAAGTCGGCATCACAATGGCGAATATCTCGATATTGAAAAACGGTAAGGCCAAGGCCATCCGCCTTTCGACCCTGGAAGCAATCTGCAGTGCGCTCGACTGTCAGCCTGGAGATATTCTGGAATATAAAGATTAGTCGAGGGCCGCAGTGCCTTTTTCAAAGCTCGCCGGCGTCGAGCCGCACGCCAAATGTAGCGTACTTGCACTAGTTGAGCGTTTCCCCCGTGCACCGGCCTCCCGCGAACGGTCGATCGCCGATACGAAACATCGCAACGCCTCGGATCTTGCGCAGCAGATCGAGCACGGCACCATGCGGAATTACCTCGCGACAGACAAATCGATACTCCTTACCCATGACGCCCGCGAGTTTGCTACCTTGCGCGGATGCGCCCATTCCTGCTCCTCCTCGCACTGGCCGTGCTCCCGCTGCAGGCTCAGATGCCGGTCATCGAATCGATCGAGGTACGCGTCGTCAACGTCGACGTGGTCGTTACCGATCGAGGCGGCAAGCCGGTCAAGGGACTGACGAAGGAAGACTTCGAGATTCTCGAGGACAAGCGGCCGCAGAAGATCACGAACTTCTACGAAGTCCGCAGCGGGGAGCCGGTGCCGGCAATCGAGCAGACGACGCAATCGGCGCCTGTACCCGCCGCGAAGCCGCGCAACTTCATCCTGTTCGTCGACAACCGGGCCATGCATCCTTTGCTCCGCAAGCAGGTCATCGCGGAGCTGAAGAAGTTTGTCGACGAACGACTGCGGCCCGAGGATCACGCGACGGTGATCAGCTGGTCGGGTAGATTGAATATCGACGCTCCGCTGACCACCGACAGGGGCACGCTGCACGCGGCGCTCGACAGGATCGCGAACAACGGCACGCCCGCTTCGGGCAAGAGCGAGTTTCAGGCGCTGCAGCAGCAGTGTACGCAGCTCCTGAATTTCGCGAAGAGCGGGCGGATGCCGTTCCGCCTGGCGTACGAGGAGTGCATCGACGACGCGCGCATCGAGACGCAGCGGGTGCTGCTCTTCTCGCGCGCGGTGCTCAACGCGCTGGAAGTGGCGATGTCGACCGTGGCTGGCGTCGACGGCAAAAAGATCGTGGTGATGGCCGGCACCGAGCTGCCGGTCCGTCCCGGCACGGACATGTACAACTGGGCGAATTCGATCTTCACGCGCTACATGCAGGGGTTCGACGCCGCGATCGCGCATCCGCAGGAAGAGGCGTACGCGCAGCGGAAGATCCTGGAGGACCTCGGCCGCAGCGCGAACGCAAACGGCGCGACGCTGTACATGCTGTCGGTCCTGATGCCGACGGACAACTACACGGCGGTGAGCGGCACCGGCACCGAGGACAACGGGGCGGACGCTGCGCGGTCGAGCAATACCGAGGAGGCGCACGAGCTTTTGGCGAAGGCCACAGGTGGGGCGGCGGGACCGATGTCGGGCATCGGGCGGCTGTTCAACACGATCAGCACCGATCTCGACTCCTACTACTCGCTCGGTTACCGGCCATCCGACGAGCTGAAGGGCACGCGCCCGATCACCGTGCGGATGAAAAACAACAATTACACGGCGCGAGCGCGGCAGAGCTACACGCCGAAGACATTCGACGATGAGATGGCGGACCGTGTGGTCGCGAACATTTTCACGCCGGCGCGCGCGAACGACTGGCAGGTGCAGCTCCGCACCAGCGCGCCGCGGCTCGTCGAGCGCGGGCGATACGCGGTCAACATCGAGGTGCTAGCCGACGCGCGCAGCCTCACCCTGGTCCCGCAGGACAACGGCGAACTGGCCGGCGTGTTCAAGGTGTTCGTGGCGGTCGACACGCCGCAGGGCGCGCTGTCGACGACCTTCCGCCAGCCGAACGAGGTGCGGATCAAGTCCGCTGAGCTAAAGGGATTCCGCGAAACGCCGCTGTCGTTCACGGCGACGCTGACGGTGCGGGAGGGGGAGAACCTGATCTCGGTCGGTATGCTCGATCACCTCGGGCAGCATGCGGGATTCGCGCGGGCGACCGTGGTGGCAGCGCCAAAGTAGCGCTCCGGTTTGGCGTGCGACGCTGCGGCTGCAACGGGGAGTCAGACGGACCCGTTCGCCGCCTTTGAGTTCGCTCCGGCCGACGTGAACTCCTGACTCGCGAGACTGCGACGTCGCGCTCGAGGTGGCCGGACGTTCCTCGCAGATGATCACGACGACCGGCAACGCACAAGCGGATCGCCGAGCGGCGTAAGCATTGGAAGTCAATCACGAACGGCTGACTGTTGCCGGAGCTCTTCGGCAAGCCCGATGAGAATTCCTTCGGGGCCGCGGATGTAGCAGAGCCGATAAATGTCTTCGTACTGGACCACTTCGCCGACGAGCTCCGCGCCGCGTTTTCCGAGCCTGGCCAGCGTGTCGTCGATGTTCTCCACGGTGAACATGACGCGCAGGTAACCAAGAGCATTCACCGGGGCACTGCGGTGATCAGCGACCACCGCCGGCGCGAGGAATCTGGAGATCTCCAGCCGGCTGTGACCGTCCGGCGTACGCATCATGGCAATCTCGACGCGCATGTCGCGCAACCCAGTAACGCGACCCGCCCACTCACCCTCGATTGGGGCACGCCCCTCGAGTTCGAGGCCAAGTTCGGCGAAAAATTCAATGGCAACCTCGATGTCTTCTACGACGATGCCGACATTGTCCATACGCTTGACCGTCACGATGCCTCCTCTGGGTCCTGCTCAGCGGTACTCATTCTCCGTCAGAGGAATCACCCAGGCGCGCCGCTCAGCGATCTTGCCTTCACGCATGACGAATACCTCCGCCATCGACATGCGCATCTCCCCTCCCGCCGCGCGCTTCGCCGTGCCGGTGAGCTCTGCCATGACGACGTCGCCCTGCTCCACCACACGAACCACCTGGAGCTCGGGAGGGTCAATGAACTCGGGCGCGCCATCAATGGCTTTATCGTAGGCATCTTTGCCGCTCAATTGGAAAGCGCCAAAGACAGTCCATTTGATGTCATCAGTGAGGCACGAAAGGATCTGCTCGTGATCATTCCTGCGGAAGCCGTCCAGATACGCGTTTACGGTCGTGATGTTCTGCGACATATGATTTTCGTTCCTTCGTTCACATTAACGGATGAATGCGAGCTCGCGTGCGCCGTCCGTCGAACACGCCGCCGCGCGGCGCAGTTCATCGAACCGCCGAAGTGAGCGGCCGCTCGGTCGAGCAATTCGTTTACTCCCACTCTTTTTTCAGCATCAGCTCGTCGATCCTGTAGGCGTGAAGCATCTCGTGAATCAGCATGTGCCTGAACATGATATGCACCGAGTAGTGGCTGAAGGCCTCGTGCTCGGCAGTCCGCTGCCAATCCTCCGGGGATAGCTCCTTCAACCGCTTGACAGTCAGAGCCCGCTCCCGCGCGTACTGGCTCAGCGCTTCGTCCAGATCCATGCTCAGTAGCGAGCCCGCCTCCTCGTCAGGTGATGGCTCTATCGACTTTATCCGGGGGAACGGGTCAGAGAGCATCAACTCCAGGCGCGCGAGGAATGCCATATGACCGCCGGATATGTGGCAGGCATGCTCGTGGGCGGACCACTTATCCGGCGCAGGGCGGCGCTTGAGGTTCTCGGGCGGCACCTCGCGGACGAGCCCAATGATGATGCCGGGCGCCGCTTCTAACGATGCGATCAACGTTTGCGTGTCCATAATCTCCTCCGAGGCGCCGCCGTATGTCACTTCGCTGAAGGTGAAAGACGAACTGCAATCATTTCTGCGTCACCAGCAACGAGTAGTGGTTCGCCACGAGTTGCCAGCGGCCTTGCCGCTTCACCCACACTCTGGTGAAGCGATTGTCGCGGGGAACGGCTTTGCCCTTGTCTTGGCCATCCATCGTTGAGCGGCCGGTCTCCACGGCCGTGTCTCCATAAACGCGCCACAGCACGTCGTCGGTAGTGATGGACTGGAATCTCAAACTGCCTGACGTGAAGTCGGCAATCACCTGTGGCTTTGTTCTGACAGTACCGCTTGGGCCTATGCCGATAAAATCCTCGGCGTACAGCCGATCGAGAGCCGCCGCATCAGCGCCGATCTGCGCTTGAATTCGTTCCTGATCCAGTTGCTTAAGGATGGAGACCGGATCTCTTTTGTTTCCCGCCGATGAGACGCAACCGGTCAGCAGAACAGCGACAAATGCCGAGGCGAGTAGTGGGCTCCTCATGCGTTGTAGCCCTCCATTCATGGGTCGTGCGTGGCGGTGATGAGCTGTGCGCCCTTCATCGTATCTCGATGTTTCGGGGACTCTTTCTCTGCAGCGCAGTGCGCGCCGGAGCGAAGTTCGCGTCTCCGCGCTGGGAGATCATTACCAACGTCCTCACGGCGCTGCTGATGCTCTACTTCGCGATCCAGCTCGCCAGGCGCGCAGTTTGATTTTTCTTTTGCGGTCCCCCGAGGCCAGAAAGTCCGGCGGCAGCCGCCAGGCGTCGCCGACTCGACCGTACAATCGATTTGAAGGCTTCCACTCGTGGAGCTGTTCGAAGCCCGTCGTCGATTACGACCGAGCATTCCGCAGAGGTGATGCATGTTGCAGCTCTGGCGAGTGCCGAGTCAAACGCGGCTAAGATCTAAGGCTAACCCCAAACGAAAACTACTGGTCGGATTTTAGCTTCTGCAATATAAGCGGATTCTTCGCCGCTTCTTCGGTCGCTTCAGCGAACGTCATCCCGATATGCTTTTGATCCCAGGCAGTGACAAATTGACGTTCCTCGTCGGACTCAAGCTCGGGATTTCGGGATTTGAAGGTCTCGATAGCTTGACGGCGATGTTCGACCGTCCTCACGATCCTGATGCGCTTTAGTCCGACCTTAGCGCCGAACAGACTGATCGAAACGAACGGAATTCCTATGACGACATCGACCAAGAGTTGGGCCGGCAGGCTGAGATATACGCCCACCGTGCCACCGACAACAAATACGAATATAGCCAGAAGTAGAAAAAAATATCGCAACGGCGAAGCAGTAAATAGCGTCAAGCTTACCGTGCATGAGCTTTGATGAATCACCATCCATGATCATGACTTCGCCAAAGAAAAAGCCACAGCTTGCGCCGGTGCCCATGGAGCCTCGAATGAGTGCGTTCGTCGAAATACCGCGCTACTCGCGGCGTCAACAAGTTCGCAACAACACTTAGTACGAGAGATCCCAGGGCGCTTGAGATCCAGAACAGTGGCTCTTTGAGAATCGATGACAAGTTAGACATCCACGAGAGATCTTACAGCATAGGCGCGAGCGATGCCTGGGAACTAATTCTAGAAGCTCTGCGCCAGCGAGCGGCCACTGCGAAGAGTTGGGCGGGCTTTCTAGCGAAGCCACGCCAGCCAACAGTAGGTCGCCAGTACGAGCACAGTGATGGCGAATGCGGCTTTCTCTTGAAACGGGAACCAGCGAAAAGAACGTTTATGACCATGACCATACAATTCGTAGTGCCCAGCGACGGCGATGCCATGACATACGAAGAGAAGAGTGGATAGACCAAATAGTCGCTTCGTCTGGCCTATCGAGGTGATGTCAAGGGCGGCGCCGAGAAAAACGCCGAGTACCATGGTGAGCATTGCGGCGAGATTAAGATAGTCCGCGGGCGGAAGCCAGACGATGTCATTTCGGTTCGCGACCTCTGACTCCTGTGAGATACGCCAACCAAATGCTGTTGCCTGAAACCCGAGAATCACGCCTGCGGCAGTCCAGAGATCACTGAGTGACAGATTCATGGGTAACTCCATGATGCTGAGGTTCTTTTAGGAAATGTCCTGACGGGGTCAGGCCTTTGTTTTTCCGAGTTACTGAGACACTGCAAATCAAAGGCCTGACCCCTTACAAGGTCTCGGCCGGCTTCCGGCCTACCGCTTCTTCCCGCCGACACCGGGCACGGCCGCCACTTGTTTCATCCACGCCGCGATTTGGCGTTCGTCGAGGTCGTCCACGGATCTGAGCTCCACGCCCCGCGTCGACTTGCCCATCCCCACCGGCGTCACTGGCGGTACCGGCTCGAGCGCCGCACCGTTCACGAACATGAGCTTGACGTGACCGGCGAAGCCGCCGCAACAGAAGCACCAGCCGTCGCCGACGCCGTAATACGACATGCCCCACTTCACGGAGCGCTGCAGGCCGGGAAGCGTCCTGGCAGCCAGAGCATCGACACGTTCGGCGATGCCTCGCTGCGGCTGCGGCAGGCTGGCGATGTAAGTGAAGACCGGTTTGTCGCCGACCGCAGCCTTCGCGGGACTTACCCTGCTGGTCATGGCTTCCGGCAGCGTCGCGGCAGCTTTGCCTCGTGCGGCGGTGCGCTTGGCCGGTTTCCGGACTGCGGGCTTAGAAGTCTTGTCCGTCTTCAGGGCGGGCATAGTGGTCTCGTGTACCTCGGCAGTGTGCGGGCCTAACGGCTCTGCGCTTCAACGGACTGCGTGCTGCGCGCAGAACAAGACTAGCAGAGGACGGCAGGCAGTCCGCTGCAAGCGCTTGTTGGGCTGCTTTCGACCAACCACGCTTTCGGCGGACGAGCGCTCCGCCACGCGTTGCCGACCACGAGAACTCACCACCGAAGATCGAAGGCCTGACCCCTGCCGTCTCCGCTCCTGCGACCTGGTTCGACGACGTCTTGATTCAGAGCCGGGACAGCAAGGTTCCCTGGTGATACACGATCTTCCAACCTTCCGCGGTAGACCGCCAGATTGTGGCTCTCCGACTCTCGCGCGACCCTTGAAGCAGAGCGTAGGTGAGAAGATACACGCTCTCTGATAACTCTTGGCAGCGGAAATCTTTCGATTGAAGGCTCTCCTCTTCCACCGGCTTGCTGTACCGTCTTTCGAGCTCGTCCAATACCTCTTCGCGGCTGTAGCGCTTTCCGGAGGCGCCCACCTCCCAGAATGTGGTTTCGGTCATTCTTTCGAAGTCCGCGCGCGAAGTGCCGAACTCGGGACGATGAAAGATGGGTTCCCGCGCGACCAGCTGCTCCAGAACATGGGCCAATCGGTCGTCGGTGGCGGGCTCGAATCCCGGGACGGGCGAATCACTCGCCTCGCTGGATTTAGAGTTCACAATCACAAGGATACAGCGCGTCGGCTAATGTTTTTCGGCTCAGCCGCGTAGGCCGCGACGCGAGATCGCAGCACCGACGCTTGAGTGGGCGGCGCGTTACGTCGGCTGCAGGCATGAGCTGCGCGGCGAGACAAGTACCGGTTGCAATTTGCGAATTTCGGGTTCGCATTCCGGCTGCCATGGAAACGACTGATTTCGATCGGGCCACAACATTTGAATCATTGGGCAAGAGCGCGACCCATAGAAGTCGATGTCTCTACCGAAATAGTCTCCGTAGAACGTAGGCTCGACTGCGATGAAGGCGACTTCGTATCCGTCGATAAGATGATCGTACCGACAGCCCGCCTCGAATTTAGCACCGTCCTTAATGTCGTCAACGATGTTGTTGATGAATGCGTGCGCCCGGTCTCCGAACAAACCGACGACGACGATCTCTGGGTGGCCGAAGGTGGCGAAAACACCCACTGAGTAGCTGTGCGGGGGATGCTCGCGAGCGGCCTATCTCGATGTTTCATACGGAGACGCGGGGATCGCGGAGAGAAGCAGGTTTTGATTTTCTCCGCCTCCTCCGCGCCTCCGCGTGAAACCGTTCTCCTTCCCGACACAAAGCAGCCTCTTTCGAACGGATAACGACTCCCCTTGCAAGCGACTCAGCCCCTTTGCAAGCGACTCGGTTCCCCTTGCAAGCGACCTCGGTTTTCTTTGCAAGCGACTCCGTTCCCTTTGCAAACGACTCCGTTCCCTTTTCAAGCAACTCCGTTCCCTTTGCAAGCGACTCCGCTCCCTTTGCAAGCGACTCCGCTCCCTTTGCAAGCGACCTCGGCTCCCTTCGCAAGCGACTCGTTTCCCCTTGCGAGAGACCGCGGTTCGCTTCGAAGAGTTTCCACACTCATGCGAGAGACCGGGTTGACTCTTCGAAAGAGGGGACCTCTCTCGAGAGGCGCCGTAACCATCAAGTCAAAAAATAGTACACGTACAAAGCATTGACATTCGAAAACTGCGGGCTTACCTTGCCTAGTCACGCAGAGGCGACGCCTGAGTCATAGCGTCCGAGTCCCGAGCCAGAATCCGGTGGGGAGCACATGACCGGATTTGACAATGAGGTGCAGCTTCCGTCGCGCTTGAGCAAGGGCAAGCCGGAATCTGATGCAAGTGGGGTCGAGCGTTAGCTCCTCCAGCCTCATCACAACATGCGTTCCTCCGGGGCTCGCTACCCGCGGAGGCAGGCGAGCGACGGTTTGCGACGGACGCTCTTTGACGTTTCACCAGGACTCCTCCCGAGTTGCGCAGACAGCGCGAGCGGCGTCCTATCACCGATGAGAAAGGAGAAGCATCATGGTTAGTCAAGCAGTAGCCAACGGATCCGCTGCCACAGCGGAACAGGAACCGGCCGTGACTCCGGAATCGGTCGTAGAGAGCGTCCGCGCACTCCGCGCGCTGATTCCCAACTACGTGCAGTTGCCGATTCCGACAGCGCGGACGCTGCAGTCGGTAGCAGCGCTGAACCCCGACTTCACGCAGGCGGCGATCAATGCCGTCAGCGCCTCGGAGACCGTGCAGGCGACGGTCGGACAGACCGCCGAGGAGCTGCAGGCAGCAGTCGACGCCACGGCGAGGTGGACGATGGTCCGCGACGAGCTCAAGGCGACGCTCGACGGCGTCACCTCGGCCGTCCTCACCATGAAACACAGCCTCGGCCAGTCGGTCCTGCTGACCTACACGGTCAGCAAGAAGCTGGTCAAAGTGCCGCAGCACGCCAACCTGCTGCCCCACGTCGCGCTGATGCGGAAGACCAACCGCCTCGGCCGCAACCGCAAGGTCCAGCCGCCTGCGCCCGAGCCCTCGCCCGCGCCGCACGTCTGAAGTAACCAAATCCCGGTCAGCCGGGCGCGCCGGAGAGGCGCGCCCGGCATTTGGAGGATTCAATGACAAAACAGAAGGTCGACGTAGAAGGGATTCTCGATACCCTCGCCGCCGTCCGCCAACAGGTCCCGCACCTCGCCGACGCTCCCCCACGCGACGCGACGGGCACCGCAACACTCCTCGGCAGCAGCGACGAGGCGATGGAACTCTTCGAAATGGAGACGCTCGCCGACGCCCTCGACTCATTCGCCGGCGAACTGTCCGACTCGATCGAAACCGCCCGCGAACAAGCAACGGCCGGCGCCTTGGAGATCTACTACGCCGCCCAGGAACTGGCCAAGAACCCCGAGCATGCGCACCTGATCCCGTTAGTCGAAAAGATGCGCGAAGCCTATCGCCGCGATTACGGAACGGACCTTCCGGAGAGGTGAATGCATCGGTGTCGCCTTGCTTAGTGGCGATCAAGGCCGGTTGATGCAGCGGTGCAGCGACGGATCTGTGCGGTGAATAAGAACGAAGAGAAAGGCTGATCCCTTTCTGTCTCTCCGTCGGCTGCTGCGAAGAGTTAGTCAGCGGGTTAGGGCGTTTTGATAGGCACGCGGCTAGGAAACTCGTAGATGAACTTGAGCAGCATTTCTATGAACGTTATGAGTTGCTCGGCGTCAGGTCGAGACATCATCCTAATTTCATGCGTTGCTTCGTTCCCTTTGCTCCGAATGTGGTCCACCCACCCGCGACCGTTCGGCGGCACGAAGCCTTTGTTCGCTAGAAACTCAACGTATTCGAAGAAGTTCTTTCCTGGCTGGTCACCTTGGGCGACGGCGATGCTCATGAGGAGCTTGCGTGCGCAGAGGACCGCCCCGGTGTACGCGGACGCAGCGACACAATTGCGAGCTTCGCGGTACAGATTTTCAACGTCGGCAGGGAGGCCTTGGACCTCTTCGCCAGGCGCGACGTCCGGAATCTGCTGATCGACGCCGAAGAATGTTGGGTACATGCAATTCGGACAAAGTTGCAACGTGACAGGCACGTCGGGCTGGTTTTGGTCTGGCGGTTTGGATCCCTGCCAACCCAGAATGGACGAGACAACCTTCCCGCAGTAGCCGCACTTGTAGACTCGCGGTTGGCTCTGCTGGACGCCACTCCAGTTCAATCTGGTCAAAGCCATCGCCGTGTCCGAAGCGGCGTATGTTAGCACCGCCCGGCATCGCAGGTCTGCTGCGCTTCGGTTTACAAACGAAGTCGAGAACTCCGACGAGGGTCAAGAACTCCGACGAGGGTCAGGCCTTCGGTTCTCTGTTCATGTTGGTTACGTTGAGCTACAAGCCTGCTGGCCGACGAAATGGAGGGTTCAAATAATCATGGCCCCGAACAAGAGTCGAGTTGGATGCTCTAAGTGTCGATGGCTAAAGGCCTTGATAACTTGCGAAGAAAGAAGGCCTGACCCTCTACTCGTACTCGTGACCCTGAGGGATCCTCGGCGCGTTATGGCACGACCGTTACGACTTGAATTCGAAGGCGCTCTCTATCATCTGACGCCACGCGGCAATGAACGCAGGCCGATCTTCCGAACCAATGGGGATCGCCAGGCATTTCTCGACTTCCTCGGCATGGCGGCGAAGCGGTTCGGCTGGTCGGTCACGGCCTGGGTGCTGATGACCAATCACTTTCACCTCATCATTCAGACGCCTCAACCGAACCTCTCCCGCGGTATGCACTGGATCAACAGCACCTACGCCGCATGGTTCAATCGCGTGCACAAGATGCGGACATCTGTTCCAGGGGCGGTTCAAGACTTTCCTCATCGAGAAGGAGGCTTACTTCGCCGAGGTGCTGCGCTATACGGTGCTCAACCCGGTGCGCGCGAAGATGGTGGAGCGTCCCGAGAACTACAAGTGGTCGAGCTACCGGGCCACGGCGGGACTGGAGCCGGCGCCGGATTGGTTCGACCTCACCGCGGCGCTTGCCTTTTTTCATCCTGATCGTCCTTACTGCTAACCTGAGTTATGGGGGTTCGTCCTGGCCGGCATCGGAGCTGAGGACAGACTATGGGAGAAGCTGACGAAGAAGATCTATCTCGGCACCGACGTGGACGCGGGCGATGAGGAAGGTTGTGGAGATCAAACCGCGCTCGACCGATCATCCGAGAGCGCAGCGCGCGGTAGGGCGTCCAAGAATGCACGCGATCGTCGAAGCGGTCGCCAAAGCTGCGGGCGCGACGCGGTCATGGATCCGAACGACACGGGGCAACGCGCTGCGACGACTGGCCGCATGGATCGGCTGGCACGAGGGATGGCTCACGTTGCGATCAATCCCGCCGGCGTTCTGCTCCGAAGCGACGGCCACGTCTCAGGCCTGATCCGACGATGCGACGGGGAGTTCAGCGCCAACCCGATCCTCCTCCGGTATCTCGACACGGGGCTTGCGACGCTGTGCGCCTAAACACTTCCTCTCGACCTCGGGCGCACCAACCGGGTCGGATGAGTGCGCCCGATTCGACCGCTACCGGGAACCTAAATCAAGAACGATCGACGATTCCGCGACGCGGACAACCTTCGTTCACGTCTGTTCGCTGTTTGGGGCAGGAAACGGGTCGTTATCGATCCGGACCGAAGGTTTGACACCTTTGGCGTGAGTTCCCATGAGGTCCCACGAAAGAACCAAGCTAGCGTACGTCACGAGTCGGCTGTTCCAAAAAGTTTGGTTGCCGCGCGTAGAATATCGCAGCACTATCAAGGAGGACCTGTGGCCTTTGGCGAGAGTATCGGCCTTGAAGTAGTAAAGCGCCTTCTAGACGCATATTCAAAGCATCGATTGCGACTACCGAGTAAGCCGGCGCTGGAGTCCGTTGTTGGTGAACATCTCGCAGAAATAGCCCGATGGACGGGTAGGATCGAGTTTTTCGGTCTGTCAACGGCGAAGCAAACTGATAAACACACGATCGACTTATTCCTTTCGATTCCCCGAAAGTTCCGAGGCGACCGCGCAGCATCACAACAAACCGAGAAATCGTTGCTTGCGCACGAAGGTAACTTCATTCTTCTCGGCGCGCCGGGGGCGGGCAAAACTACGACACTAAAACGTCTCGCGCGGACTGTACTAACGCGAGCACCCCGCGGCGCACGGGACACGTCTGAATACCCCATCCTCCTGCGTCTTCGCGAGTTGGACGCGGACAACCTACTGGAGGCTAAACTCGGCAAAATCCTTGGCCTGGAGAAGTCGCTCCTTGATTTGACACTTCCAGATGAGGATGAACATCGTGTCTCGGAACATACGTTCGCGAAACGGTTCCGTCGTTCAGAGCCGTTGTCTGCCGCAATCGCAAAGCTCCTCGATTCCACGAAAGCGTTGATCCTTCTAGACGGACTGGATGAAGTGCCCACGGATACCCGCGACATCACCGAGCAGATGATATCCCGCCTAGCAGAGAAGGTTACTTCCGCCAGATTCATCGTGACCTGTCGATCAGGCGACTATAATGCCCAGCTTCGACAATTCGATGTTGTTGAACTATGCCCGCTAGAACAGAAGCAGATTCGGCGTATCATTCGCCGGTGGTCTAGTAATCCCACCGCGTTTCTCGCAAAACTTCAAGATCAACCATTTTTCGATCTTGCCTCGCGCCCACTCTTCCTATGCCAGCTCTTAGTACTACACGAAGAACGTGGCTTTATACCCGAGCAGTCGACTGATGTGGTCGATTTAATCGTTAGGCTTGCGATAGAGGACTGGGATCTCAAGCATAAGCGGCAACCACGACTGTCGAAGTATGCCGGATTCGAAACAGCGCGAAAACGGGATTTTCTCGCGCATCTGGCCTTCTGGTTAAGCTATGAGCTCCGCGAGAAGCAGTTCACGTCTCGTACCCTTGGTGACGCGTATCAAGCGCTCCACGAGCGTTTTCGACTACCCGCTGGCGAAATGGAGCAGGTAGTCCACGAGCTCGAGACGCATACGGGGATTTTTATCGAGGCCGGTCACGGCAAATTTGAATTCTCGCATCTTTCCGTTCAGGAGTACCTCACGGCGATGTATGTCATACGCGAGGCTATAACCGTCAACTTCGCTCGATACCTGACAGAAAATCCAGAACCTATCGCTGTGGCCGCCGCCCTCGCACCAAGGCCCGAACGCTGGCTCCCTCGGGTATTTTTACATCCCGACATCGCACCTCGGCTCCGGTCTGTCAATCTGAAGGCGTTTTTTGCCAGGCTATTACAAGAACGTCCTCTTTTCGTTGTCGATAGGGACTTGGGGCTGTTGGGCCTTTCATTGTTAACGACCAGGTCGGCGCACGACGAATACACGCGCGCTTTTCTAGATGATTTTGTTGTTGCAGGATCGACTACTCAAGCTTGCTCGGTTTATGAATTTACTCCGAAAGACGGCGGGTATTCATTTGTCGCTGGCCCCGGGTCTGGTCTTCCAGATGACTTGGAAGTGCCTCGTTCGGGGTGGATTAGTCAGCGCGAGGTCGATCGACTTCGCTCGTATCCAGAGGTCCCGTTTCCTGCACCTAATCGTCACATGTATGGACTCCGGTCCACTTAGGAATTCCGCGGAGTCGGCCGGCTAGCTCAGCCGCTCGCGGCCAGCACGTGCCGCGAGTACAGCGTCCCCCGCTCCGTGCACGTGCAGGAAGGCGAGCGCGTGCGAGAAAGCAGAGGCCGAGCATCTCGTCAATGAAGTAAAAGTAGTAATGCAGGCACTTGCCGGCGACGCGGCGAATGAAACTGCATCCGGTCTTCTTGTCATGCCACGGCTCGTACGTCGGACACGGCTCCATTGCTGAGAATATGTGGACCGGCCCCGGGCGGTTGCTGCGCGTCGCGAGGATCTGCTGGATGCGATCTTGCTTGCGAAAAGTCGTCATGCGCTGGATGTATTCGGTCCCAGTCCTTCTTCAGCCGCCAGGCGTTCGGTGTGAGCAACGGATGGCATCGCGGAACGGCAGCGCGAACTCCTTCGCGTGGTCGAACAGCCGGTTGAAGCAGGAGAGGACACCGACGGATCTTCTGCGCGTGATGTTCGATCACGTTCGCCATCGGCCCACGATACCGGCCAACCGTGGCGGCGAACTTTCTTTCTTGGTTTCGGCTATGCCGGTCTGTTCTCGGGTCCGCGAGTAGTTTTCTGTGTTCTTGCCTGAGGCAAGTGAGATGGCCGTAGCCTAAAAAGTCAAATCCCGGAAGCGCCTTCGTGTTTGGTATCGGGATGGCGGAAGTGAAGCTCCTCCGCAGACTTTCTTGGTTCCGGCTACGCCGGGGTAGGGAAATGCCATCCGGCGTCACCCCTGAGTAGGAGACTTGAAGAATGAAGCGTCTTGCTCTTGTCGTAAGCCTTGCCGCCGTCATGACCGGATGCACGACACGCTATCAGGTCCGCGGCATTGAACCCGCTCTCGAGCCATTCCCCGACGACTTGAAGACGTTCGAGAGTGATCGCCTGACTCAGCTCGACTTTGAATCACGCTCCGTCGAACGATTCGCAACGCCGCCGTTCACGGTCGGTGTTATTGAGTTCACAGACGAGGGTGTCACAAATGAGGCCCAATACACGCAGGTACGCACTCAGTTTGAACGGGCATTAGATAGCGGGACCGGCGTACTGCTCGTGATATTTGCTCACGGCTGGCATCACAGCTGTCGAACCTGCGACCGCGATTTGGCGTGCTTTCGGCGCGTACTAAGCTCCCTAGCAGAGGGCGAACTCCGCGGGCGCCGTCGCACGGTATTCGGCGTCTATCTCGGCTGGCGTGGAGCCTCGATGGTCGGCAACTTCGATTACTTGACGCTGTGGAATCGTAAATACGTTGCTGAGCATATTGGCCGAACCGGTGCGAAAGAAGTGCTGGCATATTTTCATGAGCAGTGGCGCCGGCGAAAGAACACGGACTGTCGCATCACCATGATTACAGTGGGCCATAGCCTTGGTGGAGCAATGGTCTTTTCTGCCGCACGCGGCAAACTGACCGGTGATGTTGGAGACATTTATAGCCCTGAGGCGCTGCCAACGATTCGCTTAACTCGGACATCGGAACCGCGGTCGAAGGCCTTCGGACACAAAGCGATTCGTGCCCGTTTCGGCGATCTGCTTATGCTCGTTAATCCTGCGATCCAAGCAAGTGACTACGATCCATTCAACAACGACGTTACCGGCGGGCGACAACAGCTACCCGACGATGGGATGCCGTTTTCGAATGATCAACTGCCAGTGCTCGTGACGTTCGCCTCCACAGCGGATACCGCGGTAGGACGCATGTTCCCTCTTGCTGCCTGGATCTCCGGCTTCAACGTGTTCGCGAATGCCAAAACCCTGTTCTCTACTCGACGACGAACCGGAATGGGACGATATGCTCCCCATGTAACGCACACACTTACGTTAGATGTTTCGCGAGAGAAATTCTCCACCGGTGCGCGAGGCTGCTTTTGCACGAAGCAATGGCGTGACCCAGATCTTCAACTAGACGAGACCCCGCTCGATCTGGCAAAGGAATCAATCACTTGGTCGACGAGCGGAAAGACGCCGACGCATCTAAGGTTCAACCTGAGTAAGGCGAGGCACGGATCATGGGATGTCAATTCTCCCTATCTAGTCATACAGACGAATGAGGGAGTGATCACCGAGCACAGCGACATCTTTAATCCATTGTTTGTGGGTGTTTTGCGGAAGATGGTCCAAAAGATGGACGACCGCATCGATGCAATGCGCGCAGCTGGCGTGGAGTATTACTGACCCGGCCGTTGCGAGCAGATCGCGGAAGAACTTGTCAACGCGCTCCCCGCAACAAGGATCGGGCACGTTTCCTGCGGCACTTGCCGTCTTCCTCGGCTTTGTTGTAAGCCGCGCTGCCGGACTGGAAAAGCCAACCTACGTACCAAAACGGGCGGCCTTTCGGCCGCCCGTTCGGGTTGATGCGATAAATAGAACCTACTGCTCGTCGTCGAAGTCCGCCAGCGACAACGCTTCCTCGGCATCGTCGTCGGTTTCGGCGCGGAGGAGGTCTTCGAGGTTGGGCTGGACCGGGACTGGCTCGTCCTTCTCGAGGTAGACCTCGCGGTAGACGGGCATGCCCGTTCCGGCCGGGATGAGGCGGCCGACGATTACGTTTTCCTTGAGGCCGCGCAGGTGGTCGACTCGGCCGGCGATGCTGGCTTCGGTGAGAACCCGGGTGGTCTCCTGGAATGAGGCGGCGGAGATGAAGCTGTCGGTCGAGAGCGAGGCTTTGGTGATGCCGAGGAGGAGCGGGGTGCCGTCGGCGGGCTCGCCGCCGCGGTTCATCACCTTCTCGTTTTCTTCCATGAAGCGGAAACGATCGACCTGCTCGTCGACGAGGAAATCGGTGTCGCCGACGCGCGTCACGCGGACGCTACGCAGCATCTGGCGGCAGATGACTTCGATGTGCTTGTCGTTGATGGCGACGGACTGCGAGCGGTAGACCTCCTGGATCTTGTCGACCAGGTAGCGCTGCAGTTCCTTGATGCCGAGGACCGCCAGGACGTCGTGCGGATCGATCGGACCATCGATGAGCGGATCGCCGGCGCGAACGCGCTCGCCTTCCTGCACGTTGACGTGCACGGAACGCGGGACGCTGTACTCGTGGCGCGTGCCTTCGTCGGTTTCGATGATGACGCGGCGCATGCCCTTCACCACCGGACCGTGATGCACCGTTCCCTCGACCTCGGAGATGACGGCCTTATCGCGCGGGTGCCGGGCTTCGAACAGCTCGACGACGCGGGGCAGACCGCCGGTGATGTCCTTCGTCTTGGTCGTGGCGCGCGGGATCTTGGCCAGGATGTCGCCCGGGTAGACCTCGTTGCCGTTCTGCACCATGACGTGGGCGCCGGTGGGAAGCAGGTAGCGCTTCTCCTCGCCCTTCTTCGATTTGATGGTGATGGTCGGCGTGCGCTTTTCGGCGGTGGCCGATTCGACGATGACCATCTGCGTGAGACCGGTGACGCGGTCGGTTTCTTCGCGGACGTTCTCGCCCTCGACGATGTCTTTGAACGTCACCTTTCCGCCGACCTCGGTGAGAATCGCCGAGGTGAACGGATCCCATTCGACGAGCGGCTGGCCGGCGTCGACGTGCTGGCCGTCATGCACCTTCAGCGTCGAACCGTAGACGAGCGCGTAACGCTCCTTCTCGCGGCCCGTCGTATCGAGCGTGGCGGCTTCGCCCTTCTTGGTCTTCTTGACCGGGGCGTCGTCCATGATCAGCAGCTTGCCGTTACGGTTGATGACGACGAGATCGCCGTTCTTGTTCGTGACGGTGGAGACGTTGACGAACTGAATCTTCCCGGGGTTGGTTGCTTCGTGTTTCGACTGCTCGGAAACGCGTGATGCCGTACCGCCGACGTGGAAGGTACGCATGGTGAGCTGCGTGCCCGGCTCGCCGATCGACTCGGCGGCGATGACGCCGACCGCTTCGCCGATCTCGACCATCTTGCCGCTGGCCAGGTTGCGGCCGTAGCAGCGGCGGCAGATGCCGCGGCGGGTTTCGCAAGTCAGACCCGAGCGGATCTTGACCTGCTCGATGCCGGCTTCCTGAATCGAGTTCGCGAGCTCGTCGGTGATCTCGTCGTTCTGCGATACCAGGATCTCGCCGGTGAGCGGATCGTAGATGTCTTCCTGCGAGACGCGGCCGACGATACGGTCGCGAAGCGGCTCGAGGATGTCGCCGCCTTCCATGATCGGAGTGACCACGATGCCGTCGAACGTCTGGCAATCCTGTTCGGTGACAATCACGTCCTGCGCGACGTCGACGAGACGGCGCGTGAGGTAGCCGGAGTCGGCGGTCTTGAGCGCGGTGTCGGCCAGACCCTTGCGGGCGCCGTGCGTGGAGATGAAGTACTGCAGCACGGAGAGGCCTTCGCGGAAGTTGGCGGTGATGGGAGTCTCGATGACTTCGCCCGAGGGCTTGGACATCAGACCGCGCATACCGGCCAGCTGGCGGACCTGCTCCTTGGAACCGCGGGCGCCGGAGTCGGCCATCATGAAGATGGGGTTGAACTCGCCGCGATCCTGCTCGGTGCGAGCCATTTCGCTGAACATCTCATCGGAGACGTTCTCCGTGGCGCGGTGCCAGATGTCGATGATCTTGTTGTGGCGCTCGCCGTGCGTGATGGCGCCGTCGAGACGCTGGCGCTCGACTTCGAGCACGTTGCGGCGGGCGCCTTCGACGATCTCGCCCTTGCGCGACGGGATGACCATATCGTCGACGCCGATGGAGACGCCGGCTTTCGTCGCGTAGAGGAAGCCGAGGTCCTTGAGGTCGTCGAGCATCTGCACGGTCAGCTCGTTGCCGAAGTTGACGAACGCGAAGTTCACCAGCTCCTGCAGGGCGCGCTTCTTGAGCAGCCCGTTGATGAACGGGATCTCGGCCGGCATGTGCATCTTGAAGATGACGCGGCCGACTGTGGTCTCGACAACTTTCTTGTCGAGCACCTGAATCTCGGCGTGCATCAGATCCTGATCGTTGAAGTGCTTGGTGAGGTCGATGAACTCGCCGGAGACGCGGACGCGAATCGCGGTGAGCAGCTCCACTTCCTTCGCCTGCAGCGCGATGACCACTTCATCGAAGCTGCCGAAGACTTTGCCCTCGCCCTTGGCACCGCGCTTTTCCTTGGTCAGGTAGTAGCAGCCGAGGACGAGATCCTGCGACGGAACGGCCAGCGGCTTGCCGTTGGCCGGCGAGAGGATGTTGTTCGACGCGAGCATGAGCACCTGCGACTCGACCTGAGCCTTCGGCGACAGCGGAACGTGAACGGCCATCTGATCGCCGTCGAAGTCGGCGTTGAAGGCGGTGCAGACCAGCGGATGGATCTTGATGGCCTTGCCTTCGACGAGGAGCGGCTCGAAGGCCTGGATGCCGAGACGGTGAAGCGTCGGCGCGCGGTTCAGAAGAACCGGATGCTCCTTGATGACCTCTTCGAGCGCATCCCACACTTCGATGGTCTGCAGCTCGACCATCTCTTTGGCGGCCTTGATCGTACCGACCAGGCCTTTCTGCTCGAGACGGTTGTAGATGAACGGCTTGAACAGCTCGAGGGCCATCTTCTTCGGCAGACCGCACTGGTGCAGCTTCAGTTCGGGACCGACGACGATGACGGAACGGCCGGAGTAATCGACGCGCTTGCCGAGGAGGTTCTGGCGGAAGCGGCCCTGCTTGCCCTTGAGGGTGTCGGAGAGCGACTTCAGCGGACGGTTGTTCGAGCCCTTGAGCACGCGGCCGCGGCGGCCGTTGTCGAAGAGCGCGTCGACCGCTTCCTGCAGCATGCGCTTCTCGTTGCGCACGATGACGTCCGGCGCGCGGAGCTCGAGCAGCTTCTTGAGGCGGTTGTTGCGGTTGATGACGCGGCGATAGAGATCGTTCAGATCCGACGTCGCGAAACGGCCGCCGTCGAGAGGAACAAGCGGACGGAGCTCGGGCGGAATGACGGGGATGACGTCGAGGATCATCCAGTCGGGATGGTGTCCCGACTTGCGGAACGCATCGACGACCTTGAGCCGCTTGGCGGCCTTGAGCTTTTTGATCTGCGACGTCTCGGTGCGCATCATGAGGCGCAGCTCGTCGCTGAGCTCTTCGATGTTGACGCGGCGAAGCAGTTCCTTGATCGCTTCGGCGCCCATCTTGGCGACGAATACATCGCCATGCTGTCCACGAAGCTCGCGATACCGCTCCTCGGTGAGCAGCTCTTTCTCGTCTAGGACGGTGGCCAGGTCGCCCGGGTCGATCGTCACGTACGACTCGAAGTAGAGGATGCGCTCGAGGTCGCGGAGCGAGATGTCGAGCAGGTGACCGATGCGCGACGGCAGGCCCTTGAAGAACCAGACGTGCGAAACGGGCGAGGCCAGCTCGATGTGGCCCATGCGCTCGCGGCGGACTTTGGACTTCGTGACTTCGACGCCGCACTTGTCGCAGATGACGCCGCGATGCTTCATCCGCTTGTACTTGCCGCAGAGGCACTCCCAATCGGTGATCGGGCCGAAGATCTTCGCGCAGAAGAGACCGTCGCGCTCCGGTTTGAAGGTGCGGTAGTTGATCGTCTCCGGCTTGGTTACTTCGCCGTACGACCACGACCGGATCTTTTCCGGGGACGCGAGGCTGATCTTGATGGCGTTGAAATCGTTGATCGCCTGCGGCTTTTGTGACTGAAACAATGAGTTGAAGCTTTCCAAATGCGCCTCCCTATGTGTCAGGCGTTATCCATTGAACGCGGTGTTGGAAGCGAGAAGGCCACGGTGTTGCCGTAGCACATCCAGCACGGAGCTTCCCATTCCTGGTCGCCCGTGTAGAAGTGCGCCGTCATGGGAATCGCGCCGATGCCGTGACAGGCAGGGCAATCGGCGTTCGGCATGCTGGCAACTGCTGTGACCCGTTTCGCCATTCGCTATTCCTTGAGCAACTCGACGTCGAGACAGAGCGACTGCAGCTCGCGGACGAGAACGTTGAACGACTCGGGGAGACCCGGATCGTCCGGCACCTCTCCTTTGACGATGGCTTCGTAAATCTTGGAACGCCCTTCGACGTCGTCCGACTTCGACGTGAGCAACTCCTGCAGCGTGTAAGCGGCTCCATATGCTTCGAGGGCCCAGACTTCCATTTCTCCGAAGCGCTGGCCGCCGAACTGGGCTTTTCCGCCGAGGGGCTGCTGGGTGATGAGCGAATACGGTCCGATCGAACGCGCGTGAATCTTGTCGTCGACCAGATGCGAGAGCTTGAGCATGTAGATGTAGCCGACGCAGACGCGCTGCTCGAACTGTTCGCCGGTCATGCCGTCGAAGAGCGGCGTCTTGCCGTCGTCGGGAAGGCCGGCGGCCTTGAGCTGCGCCTTGATCTCCGACTCGATGGCGCCGTCGAAGACAGGCGTCGAGAAGTAGAGACCGAGTGAGCGCGCGGCCCAGCCGAGGTGCGTCTCGAGAATCTGACCGACGTTCATGCGTGACGGAACACCGAGCGGGTTGAGCACGATCTCGACCGGCGTGCCATCCGGCAGGTACGGCATGTCCTCTTCCGGGAGGATGCGGCTGATGACGCCCTTGTTGCCGTGGCGTCCGGCCATCTTGTCGCCGACACTCAGCTTGCGCTTCATGGCGACGTAAACCTTGATCATTTTGATGACGCCCGGCGGGAGCTCGTCGCCCTTCTGGAGGTCTTCGCGACGCTCCTCGGCTTTCTGCTCCAGCACGCGGATGCGGTTCTCGGCGCGCTCGACGAACATGCGGATCGTCTCGCGCGTCTCTTCATCGACCGGCAGCGCCAACAGCTCGCGGCGCGACAGGCGGCCGACGGTTTCACGCGATGCCGTCTCGCCCTTGCCGACGAGCGTCTCGCCCGTGCGGAAGTCGACCACGTCGCGCTGCAGCTTCTTGTCGCTGAGGACGTCGCCGATACGCTTGTTGCGCGCGTCGGTGATGATGCGGATCTCGTCCTGGATGTTGCGGTTCATCCGCTCGATCTCGCCCTCTTCGATCGACTTGGCGCGAAGGTCCTTCTCCACACCCTTGCGCGAGAAGATCTTCACGTCGACGACCGTGCCTTCGATACCGGGAGGCGTCTTGAGCGATGCGTCGCGGACGTCGCCGGCCTTCTCGCCGAAGATGGCGCGAAGCAGCTTCTCTTCGGGAGTGAGCTGGGTCTCGCCCTTCGGCGTGACTTTGCCGACCAGGATGTCGCCCTGCTTCACGGTCGCGCCGATGCGGACGATGCCCGACTCGTCGAGATCGCGCAGCGCGCCTTCACTGACGTTCGGGATGTCGCGCGTGATTTCCTCGGGACCGAGCTTGGTGTCGCGGGCTTCGATCTCGAACTCTTCGATGTGGATCGAGGTGTAGTAATCCTCTTTCGCCAGCTTCTCGGAGACGAGGATGGCGTCCTCGAAGTTGTTGCCGCGCCACGGCATGAACGCGACCAGGATGTTGCGTCCGAGAGCCAGCTCGCCGGCGTCGGTGCAGGGGCCATCGGCGAGGACCTGGCCCTTGCGGACCCGCTGCCCTTCGCGAACGTTCGGCTTCTGCGTGATGCAGGTGTTCTGGTTGGAGCGCTTGAACTTGATGAGCTGATAGATGTCGGCGCCGAACTCCTTCGTCTCGCCGGTCTCCTGATCTTCCGCTTCGACGCGGACGATGATGCGGTTGGAGTCGACGAGATCGACGACGCCGCCGCGCTTGCAGAGAATCACGGCGCCGGAGTCGCGGGCCACGATGTTCTCCATGCCGGTGCCGACGAGCGGCGAATCGGTACGGAGCAGCGGAACGGACTGGCGCTGCATGTTGGCGCCCATCAGCGCGCGGTTCGCGTCGTCGTTCTCGAGGAACGGAACGAGCGAGGCGGCCACGGAGACGAGCTGTTTCGGCGAGACGTCGATGAAGTCGACCTTCTCCTTCTCGATGGAGACGAAGTCGCCGGACTGACGGGCGATGACGCGGTCGTGAACGAGATTGCCTTCCTCGTCCATAACGACGTTCGCCTGCGCGATCGTGTAGCGCTCTTCATCCCACGCCGAGAGATAGAACGCGTACGGCTCGGCTTCGGACAGTTGGAGCTGCCCTTTGCGCGACTTGTTCGCGGCGTTCTCTTTGGCGATGCGGTTGTTTTCCTTCTGCAGGTCGCGCTTCTCGACGATCTGGCTCAGCGTGAAGCTGGAGTCGCCGACCTTGACGATGCGGTAGTGATCGAGCACGCGGCCGTCTTCGACCTTCTTGTACGGGCTCTCGATGAAGCCGTACTCGTTGATGCGCGCATAGCAGGCGAGCGACGAGATCAGGCCGATGTTCGGACCTTCAGGCGTCTCGATCGGGCAGATGCGGCCGTAGTGCGTCGGATGAACGTCGCGCACTTCGAATCCGGCGCGCTCGCGGGAAAGACCGCCCGGTCCCAAGGCTGACAGACGCCGTTTGTGCGTGACTTCGGAGAGCGGATTCGTCTGATCCATGAACTGCGAGAGCTGCGACGATCCGAAGAACTCCTTGATGGCCGCGATGACCGGCTTGGAGTTGATCAGGTCGTGCGGCATCGCCGAGTCGATGTCCTGATGGACCGACATCTTCTCTTTGATGGCGCGCTCCATCCGGACGAGACCGATGCGGAACTGGTTCTCGAGCAGCTCGCCAACCGCGCGGACACGGCGGTTGCCGAGGTTGTCGATGTCATCGACGCGGCCGACGTCCTTGCGGAGGCGGAGCAGATAGTTGATGACGACGAAGAAGTCTTCGGCGCTCATCGTCTTCTGCGTGACCGGCGAATCGAGATCGAGCTTGATGTTGAACTTGAAACGGCCGACGCGCGAGAAGTCGTACTTGCGGGCGTCGAAGAACATCCCTTCGAAGAGCGTCTTGGCCGACTCGAGCGTCGGAGGATCGCCCGGGCGCATGCGGCGGTAGATTTCGATGATGGCCGCTTCGAACGACTTCGACGTGTCCTTGCGAACCGTGTTGAGCAGGATGTCGGAGACGAGATCCCACTCCGGGAAGATGACGTCGACCGAATCGACGTCGTGGGCGCGAAGGACTTCGGCCCAATCGGCCGGAACGTTTTCGCTCGCTTCGAAGAGGACCTCGCCGCTGTTGACGTCGACGACGTCGGAGAGGAAGACGGCCTTGTCCATCGCCGCGAAGTCGACTTTGGCCGAGGCTTCGTTGTTCTTGGCCAGCGCATCGGCCATCTTCTGGTCGAGCTTCACGCCGGCGAAGACGGTGCGGACCGTGCGGCGGCCGCGGATGGAGTGGCGTTCCTTCGCTTCCTCCTGATCGAGCACGCGGCGGTCGAACGAGAGCGTGACCTGATCGCCGGTGATCTTCGCTTTGATCGGCGTGTAGAACTGGCGAAGGATTTCTTCGTCAGTGGTCAGGCCGAGCGCGCGCAGGAAGACCGAGCCGAGGAACTTGCGCTTGCGGTCGATGCGCACGTAGAGGATGTTCTTCTGGTCGTACTCGAACTCCACCCAGGAGCCGCGGTACGGGATGATCTTGGCGAGGAAGGTGTGGGCGGATTCCTTGGTGAAGAAGACGCCCGGCGAACGGTGGAGCTGCGAAACGATGACGCGCTCCGTGCCGTTGATGATGAACGTACCGTTGTCCGTCATCAGCGGGATGTCGCCGAAGAAAACTTCCTCTTCCTTGGCGTCGCGCATGTGCTTGACGCCGGTGTCGGGATCCTTGTCGTAGACGAAGAGGCGGAAGGTGACCTTCAAAGGCACGCTATAGCTCATGCCGCGTTCCTGGCACTCTTCGACGCTGTACTTCATCTGCAGATCGACGGGGTTGCCGCAGATGTCGCAGATCTCGACGCGGTTCTTGTTGATGACGCCGCACTTCTGGCAGCCGACCGTTTCCTCGTGAGGATGGTCGGTGATGATCTTCGAGCCGCAGTTCGCGCAGGTCATGCGCAGGTGCTCGAGACCTTTCAGGGAGCCGCACTTGCACTCCCAGTTCCCGATCGCGAATTTGACGAAGTCCAGCGAGCAGGTCTCGCGGAAGTCGCTGAAGGGGAAGACGCTGGTGAAGACCGACTGCAGTCCCGTGTCTTCGCGCTCCTCGGGGAGGAGGTTCATCTGCAGGAACCGGTCATACGACTTGCGCTGCACGTCGATGAGGTTCGGCAACGCCATGTAACTCCGGATTTTGGAGAAGTCATGGCGAACCGGTTCCTGTTTCGGCAGGGAGGATCCGTTCATTCGGTGCTCCTGTATTGAGGTGTTACAGCAGGCGAGGCCACTCGCAGGCGACGCGAATGACTGATGCGCAGGAGGTGGAACCATGTGGAAAGGGCCGCTCCCCCCCTCTCCGGTTCCGCGGTGTGAACGTGTCTGGGACGTTCACCGTGTGCAACAAAAAGCAATTTCCGGACGGGACATTCCGCCCCGTCCGGATGAGTCTTTTACGTACGTCAGGTGTGAAACGTTACTTGATGGTGACCTTGGCGCCGGCCTCTTCGAACTTCTTCTTGATGGTCTCGGCCTCTTCCTTCGAAACCGCTTCCTTGATCGTGGACGGAGCGGCCTCGACGAGGTCCTTCGCTTCCTTCAGACCAAGCGACGTCACTTCGCGCACTGCCTTGATGACGTTGATCTTCTTGTCGCCGACATCGCTGAGAAGAACGGTGAACTCGGTCTGCGCCTCGGCCGGAGCCGCGGCAGCGGCCGGGCCAGCGGCAGCAGCGGCCGGAGCCGCAGCGGCGGCAGCCGACACGCCAAAGCGGTCTTCCAGTGCCTTGACCAGGTTGGAAAGGTCCAGCACCGACATCGTCTCAATCTGCTTCACGAAATCTTCAGTCGAAATAGCCATTTCAGCCTCCAAATAGTGTTGATTCAGTTCAATCTCATGCGCAACGCCATCAAGGCAAAGCGCGAATTCTTACTAAGCGTTTGCCTCGGTTGCGGTTGCTTCGTCCGAGCTTCCACCGCCGCGCTGCTTGGCGATTTCGCTGAGGACGACCGCGATGTTGCGGATGTTGGCGTTGAGCACGATGGCCAGACCGCGGATCGGCGACTGCATGAGGAACAACAGCTTGCTGATCAGCTCCTCGCGCGACGGCAGATTGGCGATGGCCTGGATCTGGTCGGCCGGCACGATCTGCCCATTGAGCATCGCGCCTTTGAACGAGATCGAGGGAACGTCTTTGGCGAACTTGGTCAGGGCCTTGGCCAACGCCACCGCGTCGGTGCGGTTGAACGCGACGGCGGTCGGACCGGTGAACTGATCCTTGAGCGCCGTCAGCGGCGAATCCTTTACCGCGATCAGCGCCAGGGTGTTCTTGACGACGACGTAGGTGGAGTTCGTGTCGCGGACCTGGCGCCGCAGCTCGGTGACCTGCGGAACGGTGATGCCTTTGAAGGCGATCACGAACGCGTTCGTGGCCTGGCCGATGCCTTCGCCGAGCTCGGAGATCGCTGATGCTTTTTCTTCGCGATTCATGCTTCCTCCTTACTCTGCTTTCGCCTCGGCCACGGAAGCGTCGATGGAGATCGACGGGCTCATCGTGGACGAAACATAGATTGTGCGAACGTACTTGCCTTTCGCGGCCGGCGGCTTGGCCTTGCGAACGGCGTTGATGATGCTCGACGCGTTTTCCGCGAGCTGGTCGGCGGAGAACTGAATCTTTCCGACCGGAACGTGGATGATCGAGGTCTTGTCGACGCGGAACTCAACCTTACCGGCTTTGATCTCCGCGATTGCTTTTGCAACGTCGAACGTGACGGTGCCGGTCTTCGGATTCGGCATCAGACCCCGAGGTCCGAGGACTTTACCGAGCTTACCGACCGAACGCATCATGTCCGGCGTGGCGATGACGGCGTCGTAGTCAGTCCAGCCACCCTGGATCTTTTCCACGAGCTCGTCGCCTCCGACAAAATCAGCGCCGGCTTCGGTAGCCTCACGCTGTTTGTCGCCTTGTGCGATCACGAGCACGCGTTTCGATTGTCCGGTTCCGTGCGGGAGCACGGTGGTACCGCGGACCATCTGATCGGCGTGCTTGGGATCGACTCCGAGAAGCATCGACAGCTCGACCGTCTCGTTGAATTTGGCGAAGGCGATCTGCTTGAGCAGACCGAACGCCTCATCCAGTTGATACGGCCGCTGTTCGACTTTCTCGAACGCTGCACGGTACTTCTTGCCGTGTCTGGCCAATTTCACCTCCGTAGTGTTAGCGGCGGATAAGAGACCCGCCTCCTACTTATGTTTGCGACGGCCACGCGCCGTCACGACTCCAAAAGCTCAATGTTGAATGTTGAGTGTTAAATGTTGAATGTTGAATGCTTCGGTCGTCCCGGTCATTCAACATTGAACATTCAACATTGAACATTCAACATTTCGATTTCTAGCCGGTAACCTCGAGTCCCATCGACCGCGCAGTGCCTTCGACGGTCTTGATCGCCGCTTCGATCGATGCCGCATTCAGATCGGGCATCTTCGTCTTGGCGATCTCTTCGACCTGCTTCTTCGTCACGCTGCCGACTTTGGTCTTGTTCGGCACGCCGGAGCCCTTCGGAATCCCGGCCGCTTTGAGGAGCAGGATGGCCGCGGGTGGCGTCTTGGTGATGAAGGTGAACGTGCGGTCGGAGAAGACGGTGATGACCACCGGGATGATCAGCCCCTGCTGCCCCTGCGTGCGCGCGTTGAACGTTTTGCAGAACTCCATGATGTTCACGCCGTGCTGGCCGAGGGCCGGTCCGACAGGGGGCGCGGGCGTTGCGGCGCCGGCGGGAATCTGGAGCTTGATGTATCCGGTGATTTTCTTAGCCATCTCTCAGGTCCTTTGAAAACTATCGTTTCTGTGCTGCCGCGGTGCCGCCCTGCTCTTCGCTCGGATCGAACCGGGCCACCTGCAGGAAGTCGAGCTCGACGGGCGTCGAACGGCCGAAGATCGTGACCATGACCTTCAGCGTATTGCGGTCGAGGTTGACCTCTTCGACGACGCCGGTGAAGTTCGAGAACGGTCCATCGATGATGCGCACGTGCTCGCCGTGCTCGTAAACGTGCTTCGGTTTCGGCTTCTCTTTGGTGGTGACGACCTGCGTCAGAATCTGGTCGACTTCCTCGGGGGTCAGCGGCGTCGGCTTCTTGCCGGTGCCGACGAAGCCGGTCACCTTCGGCGTGTTCTTCACGAGATGCCAGGCCTCGTCGGCCATGTCCATCTCGACGAGGATGTAGCCGGGAAAGAACTTGCGCTGCACTTCGCGCTTCTTCCCGCCCTTCATCTCGATGAGCGTTTCGGTCGGGATCTTGATCTCGCCGAATTTGTCGCGCATGTCGAGAGCATCGATGCGCTGATTGAGGTTCTCGCGCACACGCTCCTCGAATCCCGAGTAGGTGTGGACGATGTACCACTGCTTCTGCGCCGTCGTTTCGGTCATGGCTACGTGCCTGCTCCCAGTTTGTGGAAGAGGAAGTCGATCGCCTTAAAGAAGAGCAGATCGCATCCGTACAGAAAGATGGCGAAGACGAGCGTGGAGACGATTACCACGACCGTCGTTCCAACGACCTCGGGACGGCTCGGCCAGGTGACCTTCTTCATCTCCGAGTTGGTGTCGCGAAAGAAGTCGCGCGTGGACAGCCACCACTCACGCGGCCTGGCGATGATTGCGTTGCTGTTTTTTTCTTGATCCATCGATACCCCGAAATGCTGACAGCTTTCAGCCCTCATCCTTCCGCGGCCCGTTGCCGCCATGAAGGTTGAGAGCTGAAGGCTGGAAGCTGAGAAGTTTGGCAGGCCAAGAGGGACTTGAACCCCCAACCTGCGGTTTTGGAGACCGCTGCTCTGCCAATTGAGCTATTGGCCTGCATGAGCCGCAAAAGCCTGCAAAAGCGGGCTTGAAGCGGCTTATTCCAGATCCTTCGGCGCGCGTTGCCGCCTCAGGACAAGTGCTACGCCTTACTTCGACTCCCGGTGGGGAGTGTGCTTCCGGTCATGACGGCAGAACTTCTTCAGTTCCAGCTTCTCCGTCATGGTTTTCTTGTTCTTCGTCGTCGTGTAGTTCCGACGTTTGCACTCGGTACATTGAAGCGTGATGATTTCTCTGCCTGCGCGCGCCATGTTCTTGCTACTCCGCTTGTGACGTTAGATGGAGCCCTCTGCGAGAGTTGAACTCGCGACCCCGTCCTTACCAAGGACGTGCTCTACCCCTGAGCTAAGAGGGCTTGCTGCGATTTCTTGGAGCGGGAGACGGGGCTCGAACCCGCGACCAACAGCTTGGAAGGCTGTGACTCTACCAACTGAGTTACTCCCGCGTGTGAAGCAGGGACGAGGGATCAGGGGTGAGGGTTGTAAATCCCCTCGCCCCCTGGTCCCTCGCCCCTTATCCCTGCCGTATTGGTGGAGAGAGGAGGGTTCGAACCTCCGTAGGTCATTAGACCGGCAGATTTACAGTCTGCTGCTTTTAACCACTCAGCCATCTCTCCGTGATTCGACTGCCGCTGGAGCTGGCGATGGGACTCGAACCCGCGACCTGCTGATTACAAATCAGCTGCTCTACCAACTGAGCTACGCCAGCGACAAACCGCTAGATTTCAAAGACACAAACAGCCATTCGACGCTAAGCAAAGGGTAGAAGCTCAGACGGCGGAGGCCGAGGAACCGTGGGTTATAGCAGAGGGCCAAACGGGACGCAAGTGGGGGTTATTTCGCGTGCTGGCTATACTCCCGGCCTCATGCTCAGCCCGCGCGCGAGGGACGGTCTCACAGTGGCCGCGCTGCTGGGTCTGGTCACCTTCTTCTTCCTCGACATCCTGCTCGCCGGGCTCAACCTGTACACGCGCGACATCCCCCTCGTGTACTACCCGGAGCGTGCCGTGCTGCGGACGATCCTCCGCGCCGGAGCGCTCCCGCTCTGGAATCACTTTGCCTCCGGCGGTCAGCCGCTTGCCGCAAATCCCGGCTACGAAGCGTTTTATCCGCCGCAGTGGCTTCTCGCGCTCGGCCCGCTTCGCGACATGTTCCATCTGGAGATCGTCCTCCACTACCTCATCGCTGCGTTGGGGATGTATCTCTTCGGCCGCTCTCTCGGGCTCAGCCGCACTGCGTCCGCCTATGGCGGCTTCGCGTGGGCGCTCGGGGGACTGATGCTCGCCCTCTCCAATCTTCTGCCGTTCCTATTCTCCGCGGCCTGGCTGCCGTGGGTGGCCTTTACGTTTCGCCGCTATTTGATGGATGCGGGCATTCGGCGGTTGGCGGTCGTCGCCCTCCCGCTGGCCATGATTTTTCTGGCCGCGGACGTCTCGATGATGATGCAGACGTGCGCATTGCTCGCTGCCTACGCCATCGATCACGCCCGCCGCACGGGCGCATGGCGAAGCGCTCTGACCGGCTGTGTCATCGCGGGCCTCCTCGCCGCCGCCATCGCTGCGGTCCAGCTCATCCCTGCACTCGATTTCCAGCGCGATTCCGGGCGCGCGGCCCCGCTCACTCTCGCGGTGGCTACGCACTGGTCGATGCCGCCCGTCCGCCTCGCGGAGTTGATCTGGCCTGCCGCGTTCGGATCGGCCACCCCCGACGCGATTTTGTCGTGGGGCTCCAGCCGTCTCTACGCGGACGAAGGAATCCCGTTCTACTTCAGCATCTATCCCGGAATCGTTTCCGTGTTGCTGATCGCAGCCGGATTCGTCCGGCGCGTGCGAGGCGCGGGGCATACGGCGCTGGTTGCCAGCGTGTCGTTCGTCATGGCGATGGGCAAGTACGGCCCGCTCTTTCCGCTGTTCTATCGATTAGGGATGCATTCGCTGCGCTATCCCGAAAAATTCGCCGTGGCCGGCATCTTCGCGTTGTCGGCATTCGCCATGACCAGCGCCGATGCCGTTCTGCGGGATGCGATCCTGCGCCGCGCCGCATTTCGCATCGGCCTGGTGATCTCGGCGGTCACGCTCCCGATCATCGTCGTGACCTCAGACGAACGTTTCGCGCGCCTTTGGCGGCTGCCGTCGATCGATCCCTATCTCGCCAATCGTTTTCGGCTCGGAATGCTGATGACGCTCGTCTTCACCATCATCGCGGCGACGATCTTTGCCGCCGGCCGGCTCGCGCCGCGGTTGCGCCTTCTCCTCCTCGCCGCCACCGCGATCGTCGACCTCGGACTGCGCGTCACGTCCACCATGCCTCGCACCACGGCCGATTTCTACACGCCGCCACCCGCTGCCCGCGCGCTGGCCGCGAGCACAGATCCGGTCCGCATCTACAGTTACGCGGGACGGCTCCGCACAATCAAGGAGAGGAGGCCCCTGCCGTTCGGCGTGCAGCGTTGGATCGTGCGCAACGGCATGATCCCGTCGTCAGAGATGACGTGGGGCTTCGAAGGGATGCTCGACCTCGACGTAACGTCGACGCATCTGCTGCCAACGGCGAACTTCGAAAATCTCTTCAACGCCGCTCTGACCCATCCACGGCTCGCCCGCCGGCTCCCGCTCCTGCTGCAGATGAGCGGCGTCACGTACGTCGGATTTCAGAAGGATAACGACCCCGCCGTCCTCGCCGATCCGGCGCGCTTCGACACGATCGATCCGGTCGCATTCGTAGCCACCCGAAACGCCGGACCGTTCTACGTTGCCGACCGCCTTCTGTACGACACAGACGCCGGCCCCGTCGTCTCTTCGGACCAGCGCCTCTCGCCGCGAACGACGTTTACCGACATCGTCTTTCCGCCAGCTCCCGCGCGTGTCCTCGCCTCCCGCGTAACGCCGAATCGCGTCGCCGTGGATGTCGAAGCCAGCGGAAGGTCCTTCCTCTCGCTGGCCATCACGCGCCACAAGTACTGGAGTGCGATGATCGACGGAACGCCTGCAACGATCCATCCGGCGAACGTGGCCTTCCAGGGAGTGGTGATCGAGCCGGGACGGCATCACCTCGAGTTGGTTTACCGGAATCCCGTGATCGCCGTCTGTGGCTGGATCTCGATTGCCGCGCTTCTCACAACGATTGCCGTAGCCGCCGTTCCGCGCCGAACTCCTTCGCCTGCCGCGTGACGATTCGATCGGGCATACTGAGGCGTGTCACGGAAGGCAGACGTTGCGGCGCTGGCGGCAGTTGCGGTTGTCGTCGCGCTCGCCTTCGCGGACGTTCTCTTTTTCGGTAAGGCGTTCTACGCGCGCGACATCATCCGCGGCTTCTATCCCTCCTTCGCCGCGCTGCGCAGCGTGGTACGCGACGGAGCCTTTCCCTTCTGGAATCCGTACTTCTCGGGCGGTCAGCCGCTCGCCGCAAACCCAGCATACGCAGCGTTCTATCCGGTCCCGTGGCTGGCCTTCGCCTCGGATGGATACCAGGCGATCGCCGTCATCACCGTCCTTCACTATCTGATGGCGGCAGCGGGGATGTTCTGCCTGCTGCGCTCCCTGCGGCTGCATCCACTCGCGGCGTCGTTCGGCGCGATTTCGTTCGCGCTCGGCGGGACGCTGATGTCGCTGAACAACCTTCTGACCGTCCTCTACGCGATGAGCTGGATGCCGTGGCTGGCGTTCTTCACGCGGCGCTATTTTCGCGAGCGCCGCCGCGCCGACTTTGCGATGGCCGCACTCGTCCTAGGCCTGATCCTGCTCATCGGCGAGCAGTCGATGATCCTGCAATGCGGAGCGCTGGTGGCGGTCTACGCGATTTACCGGCGGCGCAATGCGCGGGCGATCGTCCCCGCCGCCGCGCTGTGTGCCGTCGCGCTGCTGGTCGGGCTGGCGCAAATCGTTCCGGCGCTCGATCACCAGCGCGATTCGAAGCGCGCGACGGCGATGACGTACGCCGACGCTACGATCTGGTCGCTCCCGGCAGCGCGTCCGCTGGAGCTGCTCGATCCCGCGGTGTTCAGCAACTTCGAACCAGACGCCATCTACTACTGGGTGGCGGAACATCCCTCGAAACTGCCGTGGCTTTTCAGCATCTATCCCGGTCTGCTGGCGTCGGCGCTGATCGTGGCCGGCCTCGTTCGCCGCATTCGCGGATGGGCATTCGTCAGTGCGGTATCGATCGTCAGCTACCTCGTCGCGATTGGCCGGCATGGGCCGATCTATCCACTGCTGTACAAATTCGGACTTCGCTCACTCCGCTATCCGGAGAAGTTCATCCTCACGGCGATCTTCGTCCTGACCGTCTTCGCGGCCATGGCCGCGGACGAGTTCCTCCGCGAGGCTCGTTTTCGCCGCACGACATTCATCGTCTCGGTCGTCCTGGCGGCATTTGCCGCAGCGGTGCTGGCCTTCGCATCGTCGCCGTTGTTCGGCCGCGTTTGGGGACCAAATTCGGACATCGCCCAAATCGAGATCGAGGCGTACGCGGGCGCGATGACGGCGCTCGTGACTGCAATCGGACTCATGCTGATTCTCGCGCTGCGAAACCGCCTCCGGCTTTGCCTTGGTCTCCTCGCTCTCTTTGTCCTGGCCGACCTCGGATCACGCGTCCGCACGGTTGCGCCTCGCATCGATGCGTCGCTGTATTCGCCTCCCCCTCTCGGACAAGCGCTGGCTGCCGGGCCGCAGCCGGTTCGGATCTTCAACGATGCGTCGTGGGAACTGTTCGCGCGCCCGGCGCCGATGGTGCAAGCCGATCAGGGCTGGCGAACCCGCAACGCTCTTCTGCCCGAGGCGCAAGCGTTGTGGGGAATCGAGTCGGCGCTCGAGGCCGATCTTGCCAACACCGATCTCGCGCCGTCCGTTGAATACGGGTCGTTGTTCTTCAATGCCCGCCGCCTCGGCCACCGCGACGCCGTGCAGCGTCTCCTCGCGCTCGCAGGCGTTACGCACCTGATCCTCGTTCGCGACATCTCCTCGGCCGATGACCCCGTACGCGTTCTCCGATTTCCCGCCATGCGCTACTACTTCGCCGATCAGCTCTTGCCGTCCGCTCGGATTTCCGCTCCCAACGCATCGCGCACCGCGGCGTTCATCGACTGGCCATTCGCGCCGGCGCCCGGCCGCGTGCTACGCGTAGCGGAACACGGCAATGCCATCGATATCGATGTCGAATCGGCAGGCAGCGCGGCGTTGATCATGAGCATCACGCGGCACAAATACTGGCGCGCCACGATCGACGGAGCGCCGGCATCGCTCTACGCCGCCAACGTCGCGTTCCAGGGCCTGACGATCCCGCGCGGACGCCACCACGTTTCCCTGCGCTATCGCAATCCGCTCATCGTGATCTGCGGGATCGTCTCGCTGCTCACCGTCGCCGCGCTGCTGGTCATCGCTGTTGGCGGCGGACTTCGTAGCAAAGAATCGCCGTCGCTGTCGCCACATTGAATGACCCGACATGCCCGCTCATCGGAATCGTGACGGTGCGGTCGCAGTGCTCGAGAACGTTGCGGCGAATCCCTTTGCCCTCGTTGCCGACCACCAGCGCGACCTTGCCGGTGAAATCGATCGCGTCGGGCCGCTCGCCGTTCTCCGCCGCGGCGTAAATCCAATAGCCGCTCTTCTTCAGCGTCTCGATGGCGCGCGAAAGGTTGGTCACCTGCGCCACCTGCACCCACTCGGATGCACCAGCCGATGCTTTCACCGCCACAGGCGTTAGCCCAACGCTGTCGTGCTCCGGGATGACGACGACATCGACGCCGAATCCATCCGCGACGCGAAGGATGGCGCCGAAGTTCTGCGGATCGGTGATCGAGTCGACGATGAGCACGAAGTTCGTCTCCTCCTTCTCCACGATCTCGTCGAAATCCGCATACGCCGTCTCCGACACCTCGGCCACCACCCCGTTGTGCACGCCGCGTCCGGCCAACCGGTCGATCTGATCGAGCGCCAGATTGCGCACCGCCACGCCGGCGCGCTTGGCCTCCCCCATCAACCGCTGATGCCGCGCCGTCTCCTCGCGCGCGACGCCGACGTACCGAATGCGCTCCGGATGCGAGCGGATGGCCTCGAGGATGGGATTGACGCCGTAGATGATCAGAACCGCAGTTTAACCACGGAGGCACAGAGAACACAGAGAGATTCCTCTGTGACCTCTGTGTCTCTGTGGTTCAACGCATTAATCGCTTCGCCATCAGAGGTCCTTCGTAGATGAATCCGGTGTACGCCTGCACGAGGTCCGCGCCGGCCGCAAATTTCGCGCGAACGTCGTCGGCAGTGAAGATGCCGCCGACGCCGATCAGCGGGTAGTTCGAACCCACGCGTTGCCGCACCTTCGCGAGAATGGCCGTCGACGGCTGCATCAGCGGCGCGCCGGAGAGGCCGCCGGTTTCGTTCGAAGCGAACGGACGTGCGATCGTCGTATTCGTGCAGATCATGCCGCGCGCGCGTTTCGCGCAGACGTCGCAGATTTCGCCGAGCATGACGTCGTCGATGTCGGGCGCGATTTTCACGATCGCGGGACCGACGGCGGCGAGGATGCGTTCGAGATGTTCGGGACGTTGAAGTTCGCGAAGCGACGGCGTGTTCGGCGATGACAGGTTGACGACGACTAGATCCGCGTACGGCGCGAGTTTCATCGCGCAGGCGCCGTAGTCGTCGGCGGCAGCGTCGAACGCGACATCGCGATTCTTTCCGATGTTGACGAAGAGCGGCACCGTCGGTATCCACGACTTCAGCCGCTCGGCGACCGCGTCCGCGCCGTCGTTGTTGAATCCGAGGCGGTTGATGAGCGCGTGGTGTTCGGGATAGCGAAAGAGTCGCGGACGCGGATTGCCGGGTTGCGGTCGAAGCGTGACGGTGCCCACTTCGACGAATCCGAATCCGAGAGCGGCCAGCATCGGCATCAGCAATCCGTTTTTGTCGAAGCCGGCGGCGATTCCGATCGGCGAAGGAAACGTCAGTCCCATCAACTCGCGTCGTGCGCTCGGCGGCGGCGCGCAGAAGCGCTCGATGGCGCGCAGGACGATCGGGATTTGTTGCAGCGCAATCATCTGCCGCACCGCCAGTTCGTGCGCGTCTTCGGCGTCGAGCTGGAAGAGCAGCTTGCGGATCAGCGAATACATCGTTCTGCACGCGCAAGCGGCGAGAGCACGCGCGAGTCCGATTCACTGGCGCGTTCGAGAAGAGGAATTGCGCGAACGAGCTCGGGGCCGTGATCCATGCCGGTGAGCATCAATCGCAGCGGCATGAAAAGCTCTTTGCCCTTACGTCCCGTCGCTTGCTTCAGGCGATCGTTCATCGCCTTGACCGCATCGGCATCGAGCGGTGCGCCGTGCTCGCGCAGATCGTTCGCAACCGCGACGGCAAATTCACGATCGATCTCCGGCGGCGTGTAGTCAGTCACGAAACGAATCATTTCTTTGAACTGCGGCAGGAGATGGACGGACGTCTTCACGACATCGATCGCCTCCTCCAGCCACGGCGCATCGAATCCGATCGCGTTCACGACCAGCGGCCGCAGCTCCGCGGCGGACATCGAATGGATGTACTGCCCGTTCAGCCACTCGAACTTCTGCGGATCAAAGACCGCCGGCGCCGAGTTGACGCGGTCGAGTGCGAAGTTAGCGATCGCGTAGTCGCGGTCGAAGACATCGCGCCCGTCCGGTGCGGACCAGCCGAGCAACGTCAGGTAGTTGACCATCGCCTCGGCGAGAAAGCCTGCTTCCGCGTACGCTGACACCGAGGTCGCGCCGTGGCGTTTCGAAAGCTTGGTCCGGTCCTGCCCGAGGATCAGCGAGACGTGCGCGAATTGCGGGATCGCCCACTCCATCGCGCGATAGATCAGCACCTGGCGATGCGTGTTCGTCAAATGCTCCTCGGCGCGGATGACGTTCGTGACCTCCATGTCGTGATCGTCGACGACCACGGAAAAGTTGTACGTCGGCAGGCCATCGGAGCGGACCAGGATGAAGTCGCCGAGCGACTCGCGCTTCCACGTCACCTCGCCGCGAATGGCATCGTCGATCGTGACGTCGCCATCGTCCGGAACGTGAAAGCGGACCGCGTGCGGGATGCTGTCGTCATCTCGGCGATTGATCCAGCAGGTCAGGTCGTAGTGCGGCGGCCTCGACTCCGCCTCGGCGACTTTTCGCTTGGCCTCGAGCTCTTCCTCGGTGCAATAACAGCGATACGCGATGCCGCGCGCGATCAACTCGCGCGCCACTTCGCCATAGCGTTCGACGCGTTCCGACTGCCGATACGGCGCATGCGGCCCGCCGATGTCGGGACCTTCGTCCCACATCAATCCAAGCCAGCGCAGATCGTCGAGCACCATCGCCTCGGATTCGAGAGTCGACCGCGCCTGGTCGGTGTCCTCGACGCGGATGATGAACGTGCCGCCGTGATGCTTCGCGAACAGCCAGTTGAAAATGGCCGTACGCGCGCCGCCGACATGGAGGTGGCCGGTGGGCGACGGGGCAAATCGGACGCGGATCATGCGGCGGTGACGATATCAAGCTCCGCGACGAGACTTCGCCTTTGCAGCCTTCTTCGCGCGGTCCTGTTTCACCCGCAGCGCAACGATTCTCTTGATCAAGCCGTAGGGAATCGGCTCATCGAGTGGAAATTGCAGATTGCCTTTCTCCCCCGCGTACCTTGCAAGTTCCTTCGTCAGTCTTGCGTCGCCTTTGACGGGCGGGTAGAAGCCGATGTGATGTTTGAACGCCGCGAAGTAGACCAGAATCCCGTTCTGCTTGAATGCCAGAATCCGATAGCTGATCGTCTCTTCGGCGTCGGGAGCAGCGTTGCTGATCACCGCCCGAATCTTCTGGAGAATCGCCTGCACTTCAGGCGAAAACCCAGCAATGTATTCGGCGATCGTCGTTGGCGTCGTGGCCATGATGTCTCCGGTTGATCAAAGCGAAATGCAGGTGATCGCCATCGCGCAAATGCCTTCGCCGCGCCCGATGAAACCGAGATGATCGGTCGTCGTCGCCTTGACGTTCACGTGGCCCGCAGGCAGATCTAACAATCTTGCGATTGACGCCTGGATTGCGTCGCGGAACGGAGCCAGCTTCGGCTTCTCCGCGATGATCGTCACGTCAACGTTGGCAATGTCCGCATCCATCTCGTCGACCACGCGCTTCGCTTCGCGCAGAAAGAGAGCGGAGTCCGCATCCTTCCAGCGCGCGTCATCCGACGGAAAGTACTGGCCGATGTCGCCGGCGCCGGCCGCGCCGAGGAGCGCGTCGGTGATGGCGTGGAGGACCGCGTCGGCGTCGGAGTGACCGGCCAAGCCGCCGGTGTCGCTGATGCGGATCCCGCCGAGGGTCAACGGACGCGTTTCGTCGAAGGCGTGAACGTCGATGCCCTGTCCGACGCGAATCATGCGTCGCCCTCGCCGCCCCATTCCGCCCAGATCCGTTCCGCCATCACCAGATCCTCGGGGCGCGTGATCTTGAAATTCATCGAGTCGCCGCGAACGAGATGAACGTGATGGCCGTACTTCGCCGCCAGTCCCGCTTCGTCGGTTGCGTCCGCGTCTTCGCGTGCTGCGCGGGCGAGGATGTCGCGCAGAACGTCCGAGCGAAAACACTGCGGAGTTTGTGCGGCAACGAGCACGCTGCGGTCGAGCGTTTTCGCGATCGCTTCGTTCGCAATCTGGTGCACGGTATCGGGCAGCGAGATGCCGGGAAACGCCGCGCCGTGCTCGCGCGCGGCATCGAGCGTGGCGTGGAAGGTATCGAGCGAAAAGAATGGACGGACGGCGTCGTGAATGGCGATGAGATCGAAGTCATCGTCGTTCTTGGAGGTCGCCGCTTCCAAGCCGCGCATCACCGACTGCAGCCGCGTATCACCGCCGGCCACGAAGGTCACGCGCTCGCCGGGCGACGACTTCACCGCGTCCACGAGCTTCTCCATCACCGGCACGATCACGCGCGTGACGACGGGATCGAACAGGAAACGCTCCACGGCGCGCTGCACAAGAGGCTTGCCGCCGAGCGGCTGGAACTGCTTCGGCACGTCGCCGCCGAAACGCGTTCCGCTTCCGGCCGCCGGGATAATGACGAGGACCCGCTCCGCGTCAGCCACTACACCGCCATGATGTCGACTTCTTTGCTCTTCAGAATGCTGCCGACTTCGTCGATGTGTTTGTCGGTCATCTTCTGGATCTCGTCGAGGGCGCGCTTCTCATCGTCCTCGGAAATCTCGTGGTCCTTGAGCATTCTCTTCAGCTTGTCGTTTCCGTCGCGGCGCACCTGGCGGATGGCCGTACGCGATTCCTCGGACATGTGATGCGCGCGTTTCACCAACTCCTTGCGCCGCTCCTCGGTGAGCTGCGGAATCGGGATGCGGATCACCTTGCCATCCGTGGCGGGATTGAGGCCGAGGTCCGAATTGCGGATCGCTTTCTCCACCACCGACACCATCGACTTGTCCCACGGCTCCGCCACGATGAGCGACGGCTCCGGAACTTTGAGCGACGCCACCTGCGCGATCGGCGTCGGCGTACCGTAGTAGTCGACCACGATGCCGTCGAGCATCGAGGCATTGGCGCGTCCGGTACGAAGCGTTTTGAACTCGCGATGCAGCGCGTCGAGCGCGCCGTGCATACGGTGCTGCACATCTTTGATTACGTCGTTGATCATGATTTCCTCGCGTCAAATCAATCGCTGACGATCGAGCCGATGTCCTCGCCGAGGAGGGCGCGGCGGATGTTGCCCGGCTCGATCAGCGAAAAAATATAGATCGGAATCGAGCTGCCGCGGGCCAGATCGATCGCGGTCGCGTCCATCACCTGCAGCCGGTCTGCCAGCACGCGCTGGTAGCTCGCATGCGGGATCTTCGTGGCGTTCGGATCTTTTTCAGGGTCCGCGGTGTAGATGCCGTCGACTTTCGTCGCTTTGAAAATGATCTCGCACTTCAACTCGCTCGCGCGCAGCGCGGCCGCGGAATCGGTGGTGAAGTACGGATTGCCGGTGCCGGCCGCGCAGATGACGATGCGCGACTTCTCCAGATGGCGGATAGCGCGCCGCCGGATGAACGGCTCGGCCACCTCGGCCATCGTGATCGCGGACGTCACCCGCGTCTGCGCGCCGCGCCGCTCCAGTGCATCCTGCATGGCGATGGCGTTGATGACCGTAGCCAGCATCCCCATGTGATCGCCCGCGACCCGATCGATCCCCTCGGTGGCCGCCGTGACGCCGCGAAAGATGTTCCCGCCGCCGATGACGATTGCGAGTTGGACACCGGCGCGATGGACCTCGACAATCTCGTCGGCAATGCGGGCAATCGTGTCCGGATCGATGCCGTTCCGGCGCCCTCCCATGAGCGCTTCACCGGAAAGTTTGAGAAGGATACGTTTGTAGCGCGGAGGCATTGGCGACGCTTTATACAATAGACACCGGTGGGTGGCCACCACTCCCTGTCGCACCACGAACGCTGGACACACACATTTTCATGGCTTCCAGCGTTTTACGAGTCGTGACCTAATGATCCGCGTGTCACGAGTGAGAAGAGCAAGGTCCATCACGCGGCAAGTCGATACGATCACACGATCAGCAGGATCCCGGTGAAACGTCTCGGGGAGGGCGGCGATGTCGGCGGCAATCGCCGGGGAAATCGGAAGGATTCGAACGGAGCGCGGATGCGCGGCGGCGGCGAGCCATTCGCCGAGCGGCACATCGAGCTCGAGACGGCCCAGTTCGACCAGCGTGGCCACTTCCCACAGGCTGATGTCCGAAAGGAACGGCCGCTGATCTGGCGGAAGCCGATCGAGCGCGGCGATCGCGGCTGCGCCGAGGCGACGATCCTGATCGACCCACCAGATCCACGCGTGAGTATCGAGCAGTAGGGTCATCGCAGCGCGTCGATCTCGTCCTCGTCCAATGCGGGCGCGAGGGGATCACCTTGCCAGCGTGCCTTACCCCGCATGCGCAACCACGGGCGACTGTCGACCTCGCCCGCCGGAACGAGGCATGCGACTACATGTCCACGCTTGGTGATCGTGATCGATTCTCCCCGCTCGTGCACTTCGTCGATGAGCGAGAGGCATCGTGCCTTGAATTCGGAGGCTGCGACTTTCATTTGACTAGTATAGATGACCAGTCAGTGAACGCCTCTCCACGCAAAAAGGGCGGCCAACCGGCCGCCCTGAATTTGCATTCGATGCAATGGTCTACTTGAGGAACGCGGCGACCTCAGAAGCGAAATCGTCGCCGCCCTTTTTCTCGATTCCTTCGCCGAGCTTGTAGCGCGTGAAGCGGGTCACCGTGTACGCGCAGCCCGACTCTTTGCCGGACGCGGCCAGGTAGTCGGTCACGGTCTGCTTGTCGTTGCGGATGTAGGGCTGCTCGAGCAGGCAGGCCTCGCCGTAGAACTTGTCCATCTTGCCGCTGACCATCTTCTCGACGATGTTCTCCGGCTTGCCGGATTTTGCGGCGGCGTCGCGGGCGATCTCGCGCTCGGTGTCCAGATCCTTCTGCGTGACCTCGTCGCGGCGGATGAAGCGCGGCTCCGCGGCGGCGATGTGCATGGCCACGTCCCTGGCGACGTCGTTCATCTTGTCGTTCTTCCCGCCGCTGGTGGCGACGAGCTCGACGAGCACGCCGATCTTGCCGCCGGCGTGGATGTACGACGACAGCACCGCGTTCGGCGCGGCCTCGTAGCGAGCGAAACGGCGGATGGAGATGTTCTCTTTGATCGCGCCGATCATGGCCAGCACGTGCTGACCGACGGTCTGATTCTCACCGTCGCCCGGCCACGGCTCGTTGTTGAGTGCTTCGACCGAGTCGGCTTTGCTGCCGGCGATCACTTTCGCGACAGCGTCGGCGAACTCGCGGAAGTTCTCGTTGCGGCCGACGAAGTCGGTCTCGCAATTCACTTCGACCAGCACGCCGGCGTTCTCGCCGACGTACGAGGTCACGGTGCCCTCGGCCGTCACGCGGCCGGACTTCTTGCCGGCGGCGGCCAACCCCTTCTTGCGAAGGATCTTGGTAGCCTCGTCCATGTTGCCCTTGGCCTCGACCAACGCGGATTTCACGTCCATCATGCCGGCGCCGGTTTGCTCGCGCAGCGCCTTCACCATCGCGGCGGTGATCTGCGGCTGGTCTTCTGCTCCTGATGCGATGCTAGTCATCTGAAATCTCCTCGATACAAGAGCGCCGTCTGCCGTTATCGGGCAGCCGGCGCTCCAAGTGGAAGTAGTCGTAACGAAAAACTAGGAAACGGCCGGAGCGCTGATCGCCTCCGGTTCGGCGGCCGGAATCGGAGCAGGAACCTCGGAAGGCTCGCCCTTGTCCTCGACGCCGATGAACTTCTCCTCGGCCAGGTTGTAGCCCTCGAGCACGGCGTCGGCGATCTTCTGCGTGAAGAGGCGGATGGCGCGGATCGCATCATCGTTGCCGGGAATCACGTAGTCGATGTCTTCCGGATCGCAGTTCGTGTCGACGATGGCCACTACCGGGATGCCGAGCTTCTTCGCTTCCTGGATGGCGATGTACTCCTTCTTCGGATCGATCACGAAGAGCGCGTCCGGAAGGCCGTCCATCTCGCGGATACCGATGAGATTCTTGAGGAGCTTCTCGCGCTCGCGGTCGAGGGCGGCGCGCTCCTTCTTCGACATGTCTTTCTCGGTGTCGCCGATGATCGTCTCGATTTCCTTGAGGCGCTCGATCGACTTGCGGACGGTGGTGAAGTTCGTGAGAGTGCCGCCCAGCCAGCGGTTGTTCACGTAGAACATGCCGCAGCGGTTGGCCTCTTCGAGAATGGCATCCTGCGCCTGGCGCTTCGTGCCTACAAACAGAATGCGTTTCCCCTGGGACGCGAGGTCCGAGATGAACGCGGAAGCTTCCTTAAAGAGCTTGAGCGTCTTCTGCAGGTCAATGATGTAGATCCCATTGCGCTTCCCGAAGATGTACTTCTTCATCTTGGGATTCCAGCGCTTGGTCTGATGACCGAAGTGAACGCCAGCTTCCAAAAGCTCTTTCATCGTAATAGAGACTGCCAAGCAAACCCTCCTTTTCGCTGTGACGTTTGAGTTGGACTGCGTGAGACAAAAAAGACAGGAGCGAAGGCCGCTCCTGTCTTCAGAAAAAACTCAACATCGGGGAAGCCGGAACATCGGAAACTAGCGCTTGGAGAACTGGAAGCGAGCGCGCGCGCCTTTCTGGCCGTACTTCTTGCGCTCCTTCATTCTCGGGTCGCGAGTGAGCAGGCCGGCCTTCTTCAGACGCTTGCGCAGCTCCAGGTTGAAGATCTGCAGCGCGCGCGAGATGCCGTGACGGATCGCGCCCGCCTGGCCGCTCGGGCCGCCGCCGTCGACCGTGACCACGATGTCGAACTTGTCGGCCGTTTCCGTCAGCGAAAGCGGCTGCTTGATGATCATCTTCAGCACGTCATTGCCGAAGTACTCGTCGAGCGAGCGGTGATTGACCGTAATCGCCCCGCTACCCTGCCGGAGATGGACGCGCGCGGTCGACGTTTTGCGACGTCCCGTTCCGTAGTATTCAACCAGAGCCAATGAATCCTCCTAGACCTGTCAGGCGACTTCGAGCCGCTCGGGCTTCTGCGCTTCGTGTGGGTGAACCGTACCGCGATAGACCTTCAGCTTCTTGATCATCTTCCGGCCGAGCTTGTTCTTCGGCAGCATGCCCAGAACGGCGCGCTCGATCATCGACTCCGGTTTGTCGGAGCGGACGAAACGGGCTGCCTTCTCGCTGAGGCCGCCCGGATAGAGCGAGTGGTGACGGTAGATCTTGTCCGTCTCCTTCTTGCCCGTCAGGACGATCTTCTCGGCGTTGATGACGATGACGTGATCGCCGGTGTCGAGAAACGGCGTGTAGGTCGGCTTACTCTTGCCGGAAATGATCCGGGCGATTTCAGTCGAAATCCGGCCGAGGACTTTGCCCTCGGCGTCGATGATGAACCATTTCGGCTCGATGTCGCCCTGTTTGGGGAAATACGTACGCATGACTCTCCTGAACACACTTCGCAGCTAAGTTTTCGATCTTCGGAGGACCGGCGGCGCGGGTGAGAACTGCTCAGCGCCGAACGTCATTCAAAGACAACCACACACCTTCCCCGCGGAAGGGGGTGAAACGGTAACACTGCCGAACAGAGCCCGTCAACAACTTCATTCCCGGCCGGCAGGGGCGGGCAATTGGTCGTCCGCGAACCTTTCGGAAGCCATCGCCAGACCGTTGGAAGGCGAATGTTGAATGTTCAATGTTGAATGTTCAATGTTGATGGGAGAGATCCCCGAAACGGCGTCCCATTCAACACTCAACATTCAACATTGAACATTCAACATTCGTCCTTTTCTCTCCCGATCCAACCGCTTACGCCACCTTCAGCAGCCGCCGCAGTTTCTCGATCAGATCGCCGGCCTGGAACGGTTTGACCAGGTACTCCTCGGCGCCCAGCGCCTCGGCGCGTTTGCGGTCTTCTTCGCGCGACTCCGTCGAGATCACCATGATCGGGATCGTCCGATGTACCGGGTGATTTTTCAGGAAGGACACCAGCTCGAGGCCGTTGATATCCGGCATGTTGATGTCGGTCAGGATGGCGTCGAACTTGTGATGCGGGAGCGTCTTCAGCGCCTCGAAACCGCTGGCGGCCTCGACGATCTCCAGGTCGTAGGCTTCCGTACCGCCTTCGATGATTGTGGTCAGGTAGGCGCGCATCGAGCTCGAGTCTTCGACGACCAGGACTTTCAACGTCGGGCCTTCTCCGCCGCGAAGACCGCGTTGCCGAACGCGTAGCCGGCCTGGCTGAGGAAAATCTCGAGTCCTGTCATGGTGTCGATCGGAGCGCGGTGTGCGGCGTTGTCGCCGTACAGAATACCAATCGTCCGCTTCGAGTGCATGATCGGAAGTGCCACGACTTCGGTCGGCAGCACGCCACCCAGTTGATCGATGAGTTGGACGTTGGCGGCGGTGCGCCGCATCTTGCCGCGATGCGCGACGCCGGACGCCGCGACGTCGTCGAGAATCGACGGCTCCTTGCGCGGAATGCGCAGCGACTTCACGCGCGCCGGCATGTCCGCGGCGCCGAATCCGGAGATGCCGGTGAACTCCGAGTCGCCGGCGATGAAGAGCGCTCCTCGGTCGAGATACTCCGCCGAAAGCCGCAGGATCGTCGCGGACACTTCGCCGATGTCGTTCGGATTCGAAAGTTCGTTGATGAGCTGCTTGAGCAGACTGAAACTGCGATCGACGTTCTCTTTCTCCGCCGTCTCGTAGAAGCGCCGGCCGGCATCGGGATCGAGTCCGCCGGTGTAGCGCTCCCACTGCTGGAACGCTCGCTCGGCGAAGAGCACCAACTCATCCGCGAAGAGCGTCAGCTCTTCCTCGACCAGTCCCGGTTGCAGGCGCGCCGGAGAGGGCTTGGTCAGATACAGATCGGCGCCGCGCCGGAGCAGATCGTGACGCCGCCGCAGATCCGCTTCGGCATCGATGATCACCACCGGCAGCCGCGGATTTTTGCGCTTCAACTGCTGCAGCAGGACGTCGGAGTGATCGGTCAGTTCGAGGAAGGTGACGAAGAACGTGTTGGCGCGAATGTAGTCGCCGATCGCAATGCGCGCGTCGTCGATCGTTCCGAACTGCGCGATCTTCACGCGATTGCGGCCGAAGGCGCGACGCGCGGCGACGCGAATCAGCGGACTGCGTTCGAAGAGGACGACGTTGCGATACGTCGCGTCGGGCGATTCGACTTCGATCAATCCGCCGGCGACTTTGAACTGGCCGGACGACGTCCGCGGCTTCTGCGCAGGCTCCGGCGCCGGCGGCGCAGCAGTCGGTTCAAGCGCGGGAAACGGCTCATCATCCGGAACCGGAGTAAACGTCTGCTCCTCGCGCTCCTCGGGGGTCGGAAACGGCAGGATGTTGTCGTCGGGAACGAGCGTCAGCTCCGGCTCTTTCGCGTGGCCGAGCCCGAGGTCGAGTGTCGGCGGCGGGGCGCCGGCGGCGGAGCGCAGAAGCGCCTTCCCCACCTTCAGCGACTCTTCGAGACCGCGCAGCGGCTTGAGTTTCTCCCCATCCGCGGCGCCGACGATCCGCTGCGGCGGGAAGCCCCCTTCCTTCAAAATCGAATCGGCGTCGTACTCAACGTCGAGCGGACCGACGTGATCGCTGAGGATGAAGTTGAACTCCCCCTCGCGGCTCTGCAGCAGCGGCGCGACCACACCAACCACGCGTTCGTGAATCGCTTCGGCAAGGGCAGAAGCCGGGATGATGTTCATCTCCACCGCCGCGGTGCCGAGGGGGATGCCGCTCTCCTCCATCTTCCGCAGCCCGGGCGACGCGGCCTCGGGGATGGAGCCGCGGGCGACGAGATACGTCAGCAGGTCGGGATGCTCGGGCGACGACGCGTTCACCACCAGCCCCTGCCGGAACATCACCGTATGCCGTCCGCGATCGTCGACGATCTCCAGCACGCCGGTCCGGCGGCTGAGGTAGACGATCTGAACGATGTCGGTAAGGGATAGATCTTCGAGACGGCCGAGAAGACTCACGTGGCGAGATTGTAGCGTTTCAAAATACCGTCGAGGATGCCGTTGATGAACTGCGACGATTTGTCGTTGCCGAACTTCTTGGCAATCTCGATCGCTTCATCGATCACAACCAGTTTCGGCGTGTCGGTCTCGTGGAGAAATTCGTAAACAGACAGACGGATGATGTTGCGGTCGACGACGGCCATTCGCGAGAGGCGCCAGTTGTCGGCCTGCGCCTGGATCATGCCGTCGATGTCGGAGAGGTGATCTACGGTACCGCGAAAGATTTTCGCCGCGAATTCGCGCGTGTTCGGCTTCGACTTCTGCAGATCCTCGAACGTGTCGATGATCATGTCCGGAACGTTGCCGGAAAGGTCGTACTGATACAGCATCTGCACGGCCAGCTCCCGTGCTTTTCGACGCGCTCCCATTTACGTTCCCTCGCTGCGAAGCGCGCGCCACAGATTGGCCATTTCGATCGCCGCCAGCGCCGCTTCCCACCCTTTGTTGCCGCTGCCTGCTGACGATCGTTCCACAGCCTGCTCGAGCGTGTTGCACGTGATGACGCCGAAGGCGACCGGGAACTTTGCCTCGGTCGCGACGCGCGAGAGGTCGTTCGTGACCTGTGCGGAGATGAAATCGAAGTGGGGTGTGTCGCCGCGAAGAAGACAGCCGAGGGTAACGATCGCGTCGATGCCGCCAAGGTCGATCAGTTTCGCGGCGAGCGTCGGAATCTCAAATGCGCCGGGAACGCGATAGAGGGAAACCGCATCATCCGCAGCGCCGTGCCGCGACAGACAATCGAGTGCGCCGCGAAGGAGTCCATCGACGATCTCGTCGTTGAACCGGCAGGCGATCACGGCGACGCGCAAACCTTCAGCATTGTGATCACCTTCAAAAGAGCGAGGCATAGCGGCGGGGGATTATACGCGGCTGCTAAACTCGCTCCGTGACTGCGCTGCCGGAGACCGCGCGCCGGATTCCGGAGCTGGACGGCATACGCGGCGTCGCCATTCTGCTCGTGCTGGTCTGGCATCTCGTCTCGTGCATGATGGGATCGCCGCCGCCGCTGTTTCGTTTTCTGAACGCGTTCTGGTGCGGCGTCGATCTCTTCTTCGTCCTTTCGGGATTTCTGATCGGCGGCATTCTTCTCGATCATCGCGACGCGGCGAACTACTACAGCGTTTTCTACCGGCGGCGCGTCTGCCGCATTCTTCCGGTCTACTTCGTCTGGCTCGCTCTGTTTTTCGTCGTTCGCGCCGCGCGGCACTCCTTCGATCCCGGCACCGCGTCGTGGCTCTTCGATCACGCGATGCCCGCCTGGTCCTACGCGACCTTCACGCAGAATTTTTGTCAGGCGCACTTCGGCACGTTCGGCGCGACATGGATGTCCGCTACATGGTCGCTGGCCGTGGAGGAGCAGTTCTATCTCTTCCTTCCGTTCCTGATCCGCGTCACTCCCGTGAAACGTCTGCCGTGGATCCTCATCCCACTGATCGCCGCGGCGCCGCTCTGCCGCGCGCTTCTCTACGACCCCGCCACCGAAGGCATCACGGCCTACGTCACAGTTTTCTGCAGGACCGACGCGCTGTTGCTCGGAACGCTCTGCGCCTGGTTTGTCAGGCAGCAGGACGCAGTTGCGCGCATCAGTAAAGCGATGCCCGCATTGCGCGTCACTCTACTCAGCTGCGGCGGCTTCGTTCTGCTCACGGCGTACACGGGCGAGACTGCGGTGACGTGGATCTCGCGCTACACGCTGCTCGCACTCGCATTCGCAGCGTGGCTTCTCATCGCGCTGTACGACGACCGCTCGTTGCTCGCACGAGCGATGCGCGTGCGGCCTCTTCGGGCAATCGGAATCGTTGCCTACGGAACCTATCTCGTTCACAACGCGGTGAACGGCGTGTTCTGGTCCGCCTTGCGCGGCCATCCTCCGTACTTCGACCGGCTCAGCGACGTTTTTCTGACTCCGATCCCGCTCCTCGGATCACTCGCGATCGCAGCGGCGTCGTGGCGATACTTCGAGAAACCGATCGTGAGATTTGGTCAGCGGGCGCGCTTCGCTGGTTCGTAGCGCCGCCGGCTCGGCGGCTGGACCGCCAGCGGCTGGCTGGCGATTCTGGTTTGGTACGTGCCGTCGGGCCGGCGGCGCTACGACCTCACCGTCCGCTCGCGATCGCAGGCGCGGGGCGAACATCTTCGCGGTCGTTGTAGTAGTTCACCAGGCCCTGATAAATCGCCTCGGCCACGTGCTGGCGATACTTTTTCGTCTTCATCAGCGCGCGGTCTTTGTCGTTGCCGAGGTTGCAGATTTCGAGGAGAACGCGGGTGGGGATCAGGTTGTAGCGAATCACCGCGGGCACCCACTCGCGTCCGTTGCGGACCACGTTGTCGCGCACCGGATTGAACGGATGAATCTTCAATCCATCCTGATCGAACGCATCGATGATCGACTCCGCCAGATCGCGCGACAACCCCTCGGACGTCAGCGACTCCTTCTCCGAATGGCGCACGACCGGACTCTCGCGCACCTCGGCGCGCGCGAGGTAGACCTGCTCGCTCTTCTCGTACGAGCCGGTGACGTAGCGCTGGCCGGGGATGTAGGCCATCGCGCCACGCAACGACGGATGCAGCGAGTCGGCGTGAATAGAGAGGAAGACGACTTTCTCGCGCGCCACGCTCGCCTTCATCGCGCGGCGGAAGATCGAGTTCGCAAGGTACCAGCGCAGATTGACGCCGACGGCCGGATCGCCGATCACGTACTTCGGAGAAGTGAGGACGATGTGATCCGTTGCCTCTTCGAGCTCGTCATCGTCAGGAATGTCGTAGCCGGCTTGCGCAGACTTCGTCGTCGCCGCCACCGTCGCTCCCGATTTCTTTTCGAGGATGTGCTTGAGCCGGCACATGACGTCGTACACGTAGTTCGATTCCCACACATCGTCGTACGTCGCGCCGACGTCGCGACCTCCATGACCGGCGTCGAGGATCACGCGAACGCCCGCGAGACCTTTCGCGCGCGGACGCACGGCAAGCTTCGCGCTGGCGCGCTTCACCTCTTCGTTGGCAACACGCGTGGGATCGTCGGCCGGCAAGTACTCCGGCAGCAGCAGCGCCATCGGAATCTTCACGCGATAGCCGATCGGAATCCGCGCGACGTCGTCGATGCCGTTGAACTTCACGATCCGATCGAGCACGTCGCCGACGTCTTTCGAATACACCCGGCCGGTGAAGCGAATCGCCACCGACGAATAGAGCGCCTCGCCCTTCTGCAATCGATAGATCGCAAACGGTTCGGCGGAGGTTCGGTCGTACGTCAGCGACGGCTGGCCGGGAACGGCCACTGCTTCAGGTAGCGAAACTGCTGCCGCAGCATGACCATCCGCGCCCGTACGCTCTTCCGGATCGTCCTCCGATTTCCGAACCTCGGCTGTCTTCGGTGCATTACGTTCCTCCATTTCGCCGCGGCGGAATGCCGCAACGAGCAGCTCCTTCGGGATGAGGATCACGTCACCTTTACGGGTCGAGAGTCCCTGCGACGGATTGGCGGCGCGGATCGCAGCGTAGTTATCGCCGCGGCCGGTAAACCACTCGGCGATGTTCCAGAGCGATTCGCCTTCGATGCCGTTGCTGCCGACGACGACATGACGCCGGCCCGCGGCGACATCGCTGTCGAACGGAAAGAGCGCCGCGGCGACGTCGCGCTGCAGGTTGGGACGGAGGAGACTGAACGGAATGCGGACGCGCTGCTCGGTGGTGAGGTTGCCGCCGGCGTGATTGAAGGCGGCGATCTCGTTCCAGCGATCGCCGTCGCCGGTGACGCGCTTGGCCAGCCGGCTCCACGCATCGCCTTCATGCGGCGTGACGACAACGTCGATGGTGTAATCGGCCGTCAGAGACGCACGCACCTCGGGCGTAATCGTTTTTGAAGGAGAGACGGCCAGAACTACCGCCGGAAGAAGCGCTCCAAGGAGGCCCACCCACCACTTACGCACGAGGGAAAGTGTAGCAGAGAGAGTCAAAGACGAAATGTTGAATGTGGAATGTTCAATGTTGAATGGAACGCCGGCGGGTCCACAACTTTCTCCGGACGTTACCTGTCTCGAAACCGTATTCACAATATGCGCAAGCTACTCCTCGCAATTCTGCTGTTTCAGGCAATCAACGTATTCGGCCAGACGGTCAGCGCCGAGATCGACTCAGGACCGCTTCCGTTCACAAACCTCGGCACCATCTTCCCGGCCCCCGCGGTAGCGATGGCAAAAGATCGCACCGGCCTGGCGATCGCGTGGCTGATGCCAAGCACGGTCGGCGATCGAATCTCCGTCGTTCGACTCGATGCCACCGGCCACTTCACGGGCCAGGTTCAAAGCATTCCCGCGTTGTCCGATTCGATCCACGTCGTCGCTCCTTCGATCGCGGCGTTACCACAAGGCGACGGCTTCACGCTCGCCTGGCTGGAAACGTCGAGCACCGCCTCCTCGGTCACGAGAGCCGCGTACTGCCGGCTCGATCACGACCTGCATCCGTCCACGACGTCGATGCTCACGATCGTACCGTCGGCGTCTACCGGTCCGGCCGTCGTTCGCGCTGGAAAAACCACGTGGATCTCCGCCGGCGCCTCGGTATGGGAACTCCGCGATGACGGTTCGCTTGGCGCACCGCTCGATGCCGGCGTCGCCGCGACCGATATGACGGTCGCCACCGATTTTCCGCAGATCGTTGGGTTAGGTCACCTCATCAGCGGCGAGGTCGCATGCCCGGTGGCGTGTCGTCTGCCGAGGACCTTCTGCGCCTGCCCGTTGACGCAACTGAAGACGGCTTCACTGCGGTTCGTCTCGCTCTACAGCATCAGCGGCGCGAAGAGCTTCGAATTCGAAAGCGACGCCGCGCCGGCGATCGGCGGCGACGGGCGCGACGTCGCGCTCGTCTGGTTCAATAATGAGCACGGAAAGGGCGGCTCCATCGTGATGACGCGCCTTCTCCCTCCGTCATTCACCGATTTTCCGACTGCCGTCAACCAATCTCACGTCATCGGCAGCTTCGGCCCTGACACCGGCCCGACGCGTCCGGACATCGCAAGCGACGGCGAACGCTACGTGGTGGTCTGGCGGACGCAAACGACCGGCCGCGCGCACGACATCGTCGGCGCGTCGATTGATCGCGCCGGCAACATCATCCCGCTGTCGATTGCCACATCGGCTGCCGACGAACGGGATCCATCGGTCTTTGCCATGGGCGACGGAAGGTTTCTCGTCGCCTATGAAAAAGTGATCGGCGACGAGCGTCATATCGCCGGCCGCTTCGTCGCGTTCGATGCGCGTGGGCGCGCCGTGCGGTGAGCGACTCCTAAAGTTTTAGTTGACAAACGTCAGCCGCGAGCCGATCGTGTCTCCTAACGTTTTAGGAGACACGATGCCGCGACGCAAACGGAACGATCAACTCACCCCCGTCGAGCTCGAAATCATGCAGGTGTTGTGGGAGGACGGGCCGGCTTCGGTGTCCGAGGCGCAGGAACGTCTGGGTGGAAAACTCGCGTACACCACCGTGCAGACGATGCTCAACGTCCTCGTGCGCAAGGGCAAAGCGAGCCGCACGCTGATCGAGCGCGCCTATCGCTACCGCGCCGCGGTCTCGCGCGAAAAAGCTCTCGGCGCGACGTTGCGCGACGTCGTCCAGCGCATCTTCGGAGGCTCGGCTGAGGCGCTGGTGATGAGTCTCGTCGAAACGAAACAGTTGACGCCGGAGACGCTGCGGCGGCTTCACAAAATGGTCGAGGAGGAAACGCATGGATCGCGTCGCTGAAGGAGTCGTGACATTCATCGTCAACGCCGCCTGGCAGTCGTCGCTGATCGCGCTGATCGGAATCGGAGCAGCGCGGCTTCTGCGCCGCGCGCCGGCGCGGTTGCGATTCCTGCTCGTCGCGCTGACGCTGATCGCCGCGGTTGCTGCGCCGCTGATGACGCTCGTACCTCGGCATGAGGCGCGAACGACGCGCGTGGTCTCAATCTCGAACGAAAGCGGCGATACCGTGGCTGTCCAGCACGCGCCCGCCGCATCGATACGGCCGTCGCTGAATCGAAGATCGGCCGGAATCATCACGACTCTCTACTTCGCGGGTCTGCTGCTCGCGGCGGCGCGTCTCCTCGTGGCCGCGTGGCGCACGCGGCGTTTGCTGGCGCATTCGCAGCCATTCGCAGACGGCATTCGCACCTCTGACGACGTCGCCTCGCCCGTCACGATCGGTGCGACGATCCTCATCCCCCGCTCGCTCGCCGGCAGTGATCTCCTCGATGCCGCCATCGCGCACGAACGCGCGCACGTGCGCCGGCGCGACTTCACGGTGAACGCGTTCCTGCAACTGGCCGCGCTTCCGCTGTGGTTCCATCCGGCCGCGATTTTTCTTCGTCGCGACATCGCGGAGTTGCGCGAGCTGGCCTGCGACGAGGAAGCGGCAGCGAAATCGTCGCCGCGCGCGTATGCCGCAGCGCTGGTCCGCATCGCCTCGATGACCGCGCGCCGCGATTTCGCCCTCGGGATGTCCTCGACGTCGATCGAACGCCGCGTGTCGCTGCTTCGCCAGCCGCGGCCGCGAAGCCGCGTCGCGTCTGTGATCGCAATCGTCGCCATCGTCGTCGTTCCGGTCGCACTTTTCGCCGCGTGCTCCCGAACGTCGATCGCTCCAGCCATCGCCGGACCGAGACTCGACGGCAACTGGACGCTCGTCGCCGCGCAAAGTGATTTCCGGATGATGGTGCCCCACGCGTATGACGCCTACACGCAGTCAATCGTGCAGGACGCGCGCGGTGTCCGGGTCCGGCAGCATCGTGTCGCCGGCGGACGCGCCGAGGATCATGCCTGGCGCGTCGTCACCGACGGCAAATGGCGCGCGGTCGAAGGCATGGCGCAGACGAACGGCCGTGCTACCTGGAGCAACGGGCGGCTGACGCTCTGCATGAAAGGCCCGGGGCCGCACAGCGAGACGGCCGTGGCCTGGATTTCCGGCGGACGCCTGATGTGCGACGGCGACACGGAACGCGGACACTTTCACGCGGTCTTTCAACAGGAGGATTGATGCGCATCGCATTCGCTGCACTGGTTCTGATCTTCGCCACCGCGCAGCCGAACGATTTGCCCGTCGAGCAGACCAAGAAGAACATCAAGGTGCTGCAAGGCCTCCCTTCCTCGCAACTCATCCCGGTCATGGCCTTCATGTCCAACTCCCTCGGCGTGACCTGCGCGCACTGCCACACGAAAGCGTGGGAGTCCGACGAGAAGCCAGCCAAGGAGGTTGCGCGAACGATGATGGCGATGACGCGCGCCATCAACGAGCAGCAGTTCGGCGGCAAGCTCACCGTCACCTGCAACACGTGCCACCAGGGCCGAGTGAAACCGATCGCGACACCCGACATTGCGAATGCGGGATGGAACGTTCGTCCCGGGGCGCCGGTGAAGGCGTCCGTCGTGGCGGAGGATGCGATCAGCCGTTTCCCGAAGACGTCTGCCGAGGTCAAGCGGCGGGTTGTTCGAGGACGCGTCGAGCGCTACAACGGACGCGATGAGCCGGTCAGCGGCCCATTCACTCTGACAATCGACGGAAACAAGACCACCTACGACACCGAGCTTTCGCATCCGCCCGAAGCGTCGCGCGCCCTGGCGATCTACCTGCTCGCTCCTCCCGGGATCGAGAAGCTTCGCGGCGAGCGCTGGCTCATCGACGGCGACCTCGTCGCGCGGACCCGCGAGACGCCAACGCCGTTCGGCAACCTGCCAGATCAGATCGACTACGCCGACTACCGAAATGCCAACGGCGTACGGCTGCCGTTCCGTGCGCAATGGTCGCGCGCGGACTACCGGGTGACGTTCACGGTGACGAGTATTGAGTAGTGCGGCCGTCTCGGCTGCATCCGGCGGGCGTCCTCGCCCGGCGTGGTTTCCGGGATTCAATCGCAAGATTGGTGATGACTTCAGAAACCGCCGCCGGGCGAGACGCCGCGGCGGATGCAGACGCGGACGTCCGCACTACGCCGGCGGCGCTTCGCGCCAGTAGTTGGTTTCGCGTTCGAAGAAGTTGGCGGCGCGGAAGAGGGCGCGTTCGGCGAAGTGCGGGGACATGATCTGCAGCGATAGCGGCAAATGGTCGCGTGAAAAACCGGACGGGATGGCGATAGCGGGGATGCCGACCAGGTTCGCCGGCGCGGTGAAGATGTCGGAGAGGTACATCGCCAGCGGATCGTCGGTCTTGGCGCCGATCGGGAACGCCGGTTCGGGCGTGGTCGGTGTCAACAGGAAGTCGCAGCGCGAAAAGGCGGCGTCGAAATCGGCGCGCAGTTTGGCGCGCACGGCCTGGGCGCGGCCGTAGTAGGCGTCGTAGTAGCCGGACGACAGCGCGAACGTGCCGAGCATGATGCGGCGCTTCACTTCGTCGCCGAAGCCTTCGCCGCGCGATTCGAAGTAGACCTCGCGCAGCGACTTCGCGCGATCGCTGCGATGCCCGTACCGTATCCCATCGAACCGCGACAGATTCGCGCTGGCCTCGGCATTGGCGATGATGTAGTAGATGGCGATTGCGTAGCCGATCGCCGGAACGCTGACTTCTTCGATCACCGCGCCGCCGCCGCGAAGGACTGCAAGCGCATCGTCGAAATTCGCGCGGACTTCTCCATCCAACTGCGCAACGGCTTCGCGGACGACGCCGAAGCGGAGTCCGCGAACGCCGGCGTCGAGATCGGCGGTGTAGTCGTCAACAGCGTTCATCGCCGACGTCGAGTCGAGCGGATCGTGGCCCGCGATCATGCCGAGGAGATCGGCGCATTCGCGGACGGTCTTGGTGATGATGCCGATCTGATCGACGCTCGACCCGAACGCCACCAGGCCGTTGCGGCTGATGCGGCCGTAGGTCGGCTTGAGTCCAACCACGCCGCAGAGCGCGGCTGGCTGGCGCACCGAGCCTCCGGTTTCGGAGCCGAGGGCGGCGGGGACCATGCGCGCGGCGACGGCGACGGCGGAACCGCCGGACGAGCCGCCCGGAACGCGCGACGGATCCCACGGATTGCGCGCCGGACCAAACGCCGAATGCTCGGTCGACGAGCCCATCGCGAATTCGTCGAGATTCGTTTTGCCAGCGATGCGGCAACCGTTCGCACGCAACCGCGCGACGGGTGTGGCGTCGAACGGAGAACGGAAATCGCCGAGGATTCGCGACGCGCAGGTCGTCGGCATGTCGGTGGTGACGATGTTGTCCTTCACCGCGACAGGCATTCCGTCACCGCCGTTTCGCGCGACGTGAAGGAACGCGTTCAACTTCGGATTGAGCCGATCGATCGCGGCGAGCGACGCCGCGCGCAACTCCTCGCCGCTCGCCTGCGCTTTCGCTTCGTGCCACGGCAGGTTCAGAAGATCAGTCACCGATCACCTTCGGGACGATGAAGTGGCCGTCGTCGCTGAACGCCGGAGCATTCGCGGCGACGGCCGCGCGATCGACGGGCGGACGCGGCACGTCGTCGCGCAGCGGCGTCGACTCCGCGGCGGCGGTCCACTCGAATCCGCCGACATCGACCTCGCGGAGCTGGTCGATGTACGAAAGGATCTTCGTCATCTCCCCCGCCATCCGCTCGAGCGCCGGATCGTCGAACTCGAGGTGCGCGAGATCGGCGATCCGCTTCGCTTCATCGCGATCGATTTTCATCGGCCGCGAAGTGTATCGCGGCGCTGCTCGACTCCTTCACCGGCCAGAGCGGTGAACGTTTCGTCCGAACGAAGACCGAGCCATGGATCGTCGCTGGGCGTTTTGAAGACCTCGCTGTAAACGTGTCCGTTCAGTTCTGCCAAGGCGACGTCCGGCTTATCGACGAAGAATCGGTGGATCTGCGGCCGCAGAACGTACTCGTTCTGCAGAGTATCGAGGGCGAGCGTCCGTCGAAATGATTCGATGACGCGTGCGAGCGCAGCTGGCGACTCGTGCAACGGCGCGCGTTTCTCGCGGATCAAGCTCATTGCGCTTTCGTCGATCGCGGAGAAATGCTCATCAGGCTTGAACCTCTCGGCCACGGTTTGGGCCTTGCGGACGATGGAGTTCGTGCCGAATGAGATGCTCTTGAACATCGGCTCTTCGCCGCCTTCCTTGGAGAACGTGAGGGCCGTCGCTTCCCAGGCATAGGCCGGATGCTGGAGCCGGGCACGCCGTGCAGCCGCCGCGGTTTCGGGACCGTCGAATCGCCCCGCGGTCTCCGAGGCGCTGCGGGCACGGAGAGCGTGATACATGAGCAGACGCCGGTCGCGGTCAATTGCCGGTGAATGTGTCCAGCGGTCGTGCAGCCAGACCATCTCGTGGAGTTGTGCGAGGAACGCGTTGGGCGCATACAGACCAGGAAGCGCGTCGAGCGGCCGCCCGGTTTCGTCCAGCAGATAGTGAATGCTGTTGCCGGTGATCGTTCGGTGCAGAACGCGGCCGTCGCCGAAGTCGATCGTCACGGAGGGCACCGGCCGCTCGGAGCTCCAGTGCAGGACGAAGTTGCCGCGAAGGTAGGCGGCGATCTCACGATTCGGATAGAGCACGGTGCGGAAGTAGCGGCTATTCGCGCAGCTCATCTCCATGCCGAGATCGCCGAGAAGGCGGAGCGAGAGGATCGGACGATGCGTGGCCGCGGCCATCCGCTTCGCTTCGTCCAGATCGGTAAACCAATAAAGACCAGACCAAAGGCAATCGGCCTGACGGCACACGCGATCGAGCGCCGCCCGGAAGCGTTCCTCGGATTGCGCATCGCGCGCGACGGACGCATGAGCGGCGAGCATTGCGTCGACCGACGGCTGACCGCCTTTTCGCAATGCGGCAACGGCGGGACCGGCGATGGCGGGATCGGAACTGAAGGCGCGCAAAATCAGCGGATCGGGAGCGCGCGCGGCAAGAGCAACAGACAGCAGGAGCACGGAAGTAGCGAGCATCAGAATTTCTCCTTCGCTTGCGACTGCGCCGGCGCGTCGTTCAGTAGCTAAGACGCAACGGCTGCGCCGCGCGTCACACGCGCGGCACTGTTTTCGCTTCGTGCGCTGCATGCCGCTGCGTGTAATGACCTACAACATCAAAGGTCATGGCGCGCTGCTGCGTCGTCGGCACATCGAGCGGATCTCTCAGGTGATCAACGAAACGAAGCCGGACATCGTCGGCGTGCAGGAAATGCATCGCGGGACGTGGAAGGTGCGTTTTCGCGATCAGGCGTCGGAGCTGGAGCGGCTCACCGGCATGCAACTTTTCTTCGGGCGCGCGATGGGCAACGGCCGCAGCGAATACGGCAACGCGGTGCTGACGCGCGGGACGATCGTCGACACGCATATCGATCCACTGCCGGGCAAGGGTGAGCCGCGATCGATGCTCGGCGCGACGATCGACGTCGATGGCTTCCGGCTCGTCGCATATGTCACCCATCTCGCGGCTTGGGCGCGATTCGGATCGCGCACGCGGCTGCTGCAGGCCGAGGAGGTTGCGCGGGTCGTGGCGAAGTCGAAGTTGCCGTTCGTGTTGATGGGCGACTTCAACACCAGTCCGAGCAGCAGCGAGCTGCGGGCGTTTCACGACGGCACGATCGTCACGTCGTGCTTTGCCGAGAAGATCGTCACGCACCGCGCGACCAAGCAGTGCCTCGACTACATCTTCACCGACCCGGCCTGGGTGATCCGCGACGCGCGCGTCATCGATCGCGGGCCGTCCGACCACTGGCCGCTCCTCGCTGCGGTCGAGCGGAACGGCTGACGATGCACGTGCATCGCGTTCGGCGTGTAGTTTTTATCCGCAGAGGGACGCAGATGTTACGCAGATGAGAGTCAGGCGCGGAGCTTGTCGAGAATCTCGCGCTCGGTCGGGAAACGGCCTTCGTCCCGTTTCGAGAAGACCGGCTTCCCGTCGACGCTGACGATGAAGATTCCTCCGCTGCCGCGGACGATCTCGCTGTCGATGCCGAATTCGCGCTTGATCTCAGCCGCCAGACTGGAGGCTCGGGGGAGATAGTTTCAAACGCCGCAGTAGTCGATTCGAACGTGCATAGTCAGTAGATTAGTGGATTCGTCGATCAGTAGATCAGAGGGTTAGCAGGTCAGGAGATCAGCGTGGGCGGTGCCTGATCTACTAATCCACTAATCACTAATCTACTACGTCGTTTTCACCAGTATCGCCGTCACGTTGTCGAGGCCGCCGCGGGCGTTGGCTGTAGCGATCAACTCTTTACAAGCCTGCTCGAGATCGTTGGCGTTCTCGGTGACGAGCTTCAGGATCTCTTCTTCGGGAACCATGCCAGTGAGGCCGTCGGAGCAGAGGAGGTAGACGTCGCCGGGCTGGCTGTCGATCTCCGATGCATCGGGGTTGACCGCCAGCGCGCCGCCCAGGGCGCGGGTAATCACGTTGCGGAGGGGATGCTTCTCCGCTTCCGCTTCCGTCAGCATTCCGGCCTGCACCTGCTCGTAGACCCAGGAGTGATCGTTGGTGATGCGCGAGATTTTTCCGTTGCGGATCATGTAGGCGCGCGAGTCGCCGACGTGCGCAACCGAAATCTTGCCGTCGTCGGCCATGCACGCGACCACCGTGGTACCCATGCCGCGCAGCTTGGCGTCTTTGCGCATCGCTTCGAGGACGCGCGTGTTGGCCATGCGCAGCGCGGCCATCAGGCGGTTCGTGGTGCGCGTGTAGTGCTCGTCGTAGGCGTGCGGCCAGGTGCCGTCGTCCTCTTTCGTGTGTACGATGAACTCGGAAATGGAATCGACGGCGATGCGCGAAGCGATCTCGCCGGCGGCGTGGCCGCCCATGCCGTCGGCGACCAGGAAAAGCTTCGCCTCATCCGCAACGAGGAAGGTGTCCTCGTTGTGCTGGCGCTGCCGTCCGACATCGGTGAGGCCGTATGCCTTCACGTCCATTCCCACTCAGCCCTTTTTGAAAAGGGTAAACCCCTTTCCGCCTTCCTTGGTTTCGGTGCGCTGCCGTAATTCGGAGAGTGCCGTACGGATTTCAATATTGTCGGCGTCCCACTGTAACGCTTCCTCGAGGTATCTCTCTGCCTTTGCGGCGAGGCCGGCGCGTTTGCAGATGAGACCCGCATCCTTTAGATAGACCGCGTTCATCGGCTCGCGCTGCACTGCGGTTTCGATGGCCTGTACCGCCTGGCGCGCGTACGACGGAATGCGCGAGGCCGCCTGCGCGAGGTAGTGGAAGGCTTTGCCGTCCTGCGGATTGTGTTTGGCGGCCATGTCGAAGTTTTCGTAAGCACTACGATAGTCGCCATCCCGGTACGCTTTGACACCGATCGATAAATACGCCTTGCCGACCTGCGCGAAATCGGCCGGTCCGCCGGCGCGCGCGGGCGAGGCGATCTCGGCATCATGCTGCTTTCTTCGCGCCGGATTTGTGAGCACGTTCACTGCCTCGGTGAGCGTCTGGAACTTGCGCTCTGCTTCTGCTTTGTCGGGGCCGGAGTAGCGGTCGGGATGCTGCTCGCGCGCGAGGCGGCGGAACCGGTCCCGAATCTCCGGCTCGGAGGCGGAGCGATCGACGCCGAGCACTTCGTAGTAGTTGACCTTCATTCAGGCTTTGTGGCTTCGCTGCAGGAACATCTTCCGGGCCAGACTACGGACCGTGTCGCTCACGCCCTTGTCGTCTTTCAAGCCCTTCAAGTCGCGCAAGGTTAATCGATTGATCAGCGACAGGACAACCCCCACGGGACACTTCGGATTGCGGGCCAGACTCAGAGCGATGCTGTATTTGGAAGACCATTCGCGCTTCATGCTGATGATGCGGAGGACCTCTTCCTCGACGTTGCGCATCGTGGCGATGCTTTCAACTTCGAGCTCGCTCATGCGCGGGTTGCGCATGACGGCGCTGCACACGAGCTTGTTGTGATCGCGGACGAGGATGACCCGCTCGGTCTTGCCGCCTTTGAATGCGAGCTTGACCTTGTCGGAGACGCTCATCGTCAGGATCTGCGAGAAGATGGACAGTTTTTTTTCGTCTTCCTTCTCCGACTCCATGAGCGCCGGCGGCGGCGCATCACCCGGCTCCGACGCGGCCTTTTCGAGCAGATCGGCGATCGGCTCCTCGGACAACGTCAACATCGGCTGGTCGTCATCGACTTCAACCGGCTCCTGCGCGGCCGCTCGTGCCTTCTTGTCGAAGAACTCCTCGCGCGTTTCCATGACCCGGCGGCGAACGTCGGCGGTCACCGCCGGGTTCGCGAGGAGCGCGTCGAGGATTTCCGGCGCGCGAAGGATGCGGGCCTGGTTGATGACCACGATCTCCTGCACGGCGGCATCGGCGACGGCGGCCACCTCGGCGACGAGCGCGTCGGGCAGCGCGCGATTGCGGATCAGCGCTTCGAGGATGAATGGATCGTCCGTCGCGCGCATCAGCAACGCCAGATGCTCGGCAGGCGCGGTTTCATTCGAGGCGAATCCGTGAAGGCTGCGCGATGGAATATCGGTCAGCGATGTCTTCGCGGCCGTTGCGATCTCGCCATCCGGCGAAGTCGTGAGAAAGGCCAGTACGGCGATCAGGTCGTCCTGCGGCAACGGGAGAAAGCCGCGGGCGATGGTCTCGACCACTTCGCGCGGGTATTGGCCTGATCCGATCCGCTCGATGATGCCGGCGCCGGAAAGTTCGGCGGGAACGTCGCTCATTGCTGCGCCGGGGCGGATGGCGTCTGCAGTTTCTGCAGCGCCGCGCGATCGAGGATGACGTCGTGCAGCACCTGTCCATCGTGGCCGAGGGATGGAACGGGCACATCGTTCAGCGTCATCGCGACGCCGGCGGCGTTGCCGATCGTTTTGAATCGGAAGCCGTCTTTCGCTTCGACGGTGCGATGAAAGCCGCGGTGAAGTTCGTCGTTGATCAGGCGCTCGCCGTCTGAGTCGAGCGTAATCCACGAGGTCCGCGTGATCTCGATGCTCAGGATCAGTTTGGCGGGAAGCGCGGGCGGCGGCTGCGCCGGCGTGCTCGCGGTCTGCACCGGCGCGGGCGCGGGCGAAGCAACCGGAGCCGGCGGAATAGCAGCTTTTGTTTCGGCGGCGAGGCGCTCCTCGTTCGCGCGCGTTTCGCGGCGGTGTTTGAGCGCCCAGTAGCTGACGCCGGCCAGCGCGATGACGACGATGAGGAGAATGTAGACGTTGCGGTCGACGCGGGCGTACGCCGGCGGGATGCCTTTGGGCGGCAGCTTCTTGCGCTCGGGAGGCGGTGCCTGCGGCGTGGTGAGACGCTCGAGATGCGCGGACTGCTCGATGCGGTCGTCGCCGACGGCCGCGAAGTTGTAGCGGTTGACCATCTCGTCCGAGTTCAATCCGAGGTAGCGCGCGTATTCGCGGACGAACCCGCGCGTGAAGACCGGCGCCGGCAACGTCTTGTGATCGTTGCGCTCGATGGCATCGAGAAACCGTTTGCTGATCTTCGTGGAGTCAGCGATTTCCTTGAGCGAAATGCCGCGGATTTCACGCTCGCGCCGGAGCTCGTCTCCGAACGATGCGAGCTCGGATGATGGTGGCTGGATTTCCTGGTCCGGCATCGGCGTCGGGCCATTTTAGTCAATTCGTTCCGTCGCGCGTGTGAAAAGGGCCGGCTCGTTGCGCTCGATGCAGCGGCGAAGGTACGTCGACGTCGCCGGATCGTCGTGAATGACGCGCAGATCGCGCCGCGAAAGAAACCGTAGCTGGGATGCCGCGACAGATCTCGGCGTCGACGGATTCACCGCCAGCGCCCGTCGAATTGCGGACCGATACGACCACTTCGGATCCGCGGCCAGGAGCCGGAGTTTTTCGGCCGAGGCGGAATCGGAATCGGCGAGCAGCAGCAGATCCTCCTCGCGAACGAGTTGATTGATCAGCAGCGACGCGAAGACGTTCGGATCGGGATCGAAGAGGAGCACCTTGATCAACGCCGCACTGCAGCGTTTTGCCGCCGCGATTTTTTCGCCGAGGGCGAGCTTCGGCAGGCGCGCTAGGAGTTGCGTATCGATCGAACGGCGCACCTGCGCCGGGACCTTCACATCGACCGACAGCCGCAGGAGATCGGGCCAATGGAGGTAGTGCACCAGCTTGACCGCATGCGTCAGCGGCGTGGCGCGGTGTTGCACGAGACGCAAACGGACGGAGTAGAACGCGGTCAGCCGCGGGTTGCGCGCGAGAGCACTGCAAATGGCGGCCGTGCAATGCCGATTGTCGAGCAGCGCCAGCGCTTCGTCCTCCAGCAGCGACGTGCCGTTCGCAGCGACGAAGCCGGCCAACTCGGTCGATGAGAAGCGGCGGATTGCCTCGATGGCGTCGGAAGAAACCATGTCCGAAGAGCGCTCAACGGGCATGCTACTCTGCGCCGCATGCGCGAACGACGGTCCGCCGCGCGTGTGACAACCGGTCACTCGCGATACTGGCTCATCGCCGCGATGATGCTAGGCGCCGGCATCGTTTTCATCCCGATTCTCTACACCGGCGGCGCGCTCGAGACGTTCCGCCTACCGAAGGAAATGGCCTTCCGCGCGGAGGCCATCGCGCTGGCGCTGACGGGAGTATTCGCCGCGACCGCGCCGCACACGCGTTGGCGCGACGCGCTCAAAACGCTTCCTCGCCGCGAGTGGCTTCTCCTCGGCGCGATCGCGGTCTGGTGCATCGTGACGACGCTGACGTCGTCGAACCGCCCGTTGAGCGAGGCCAGTCTGGTCACGGTTGCCGCCGCGCTGGTCGTGTACACCGCCACGCGGCTGATCGCGCCGGCGCTGCGGATTCCGGTGCTCTTCGTCGTCTTCGCCGGCGCGTTCGCGAATGCGGTCGTGGTCACGCTGCAGGAGTTGCGGATCTGGAATCCCTTCGTCTTTCCGCCGGACCTCCTCGGGCATCTGCAGAGCGTGGGGCTGCTTGGGAATCCGAACGACGTCGGTACGCTGCTGGTTGGTCCTGCCGTGGTCGCGCTCGTCGCCGCAGCCGCGGTGCGGGGCTGGCAGCGCATGCTCTTCGGAGCGGCGGCAGTGCTGCTTTTTGCCGGCATCGCCATGAGCCAGACGCGATCGGCGATGATTGCGTTCGTGGCCGGAACGATCGTAGCGGCGCTGTTACGTCCGTGGCGTCAGTCGCTGGCTGTGGCCGCGTTGCTGGCGATCTTTCTTGTCGTGGCGCTCCGTCCGTCGGGCAGTTTCGGGGGCCGCTTCACGCGCCTCGTGGCCGCGGCCAGGACGCACGACTATCCGGTTCTTTTCTCGGAGCGCGCGGTGCCGTTTCTGAGCGCCCTGGAAATGATACGTGCGAACCCTGGTGTGGGCGTCGGACCGGGCTGTTTCAAATATCACTTCATGCCGACCCGGCTGGCAATGGAGCAGCGTTATCCGGCGTCGTGGACACGCGGCTGGCCGATGAATTTCGGCGAGACGCACAACGATCACCTGCAGGTCGCGGCGGAAACGGGGGTGCCGGGGTACGCGCTGCTCGCCGGCGCGATTGCACTGCTGGCCATTCCGTCACGGTCACCGCGGGACAAGGCCCTTCCGCGAACGGCGGAGCAGACGATGGGGCGAGCCATCCGCGCTCCGCTGGCGGCGACGTTCTTCGTGATCGCACTCGCGCAGTTTCCGATGCAGATCGCGGCGCCGCGCCTGATGTTCCTCACGCTGGGAGCGATCGCCATCTCCTGGGACCGGCCCGATGCGTAACCCCCTCGTGCGCGCTGTCTGCCGCCTCGCCGCGACCGCCGCCGCGGCAGCGGCGTTCTATCTGTACTCGTGGATGCCGGAGCATGCCGACCACGTGCTCAAATCATTGCAGACGCGAACGCAGACGGCGCTGGATGCGTCCGGCGACCGCGCCATCTTTGCTGCTCGCGACAACATCGCGCTCCTGCAGACGATCGCTGACGTAAGCCAGCTTTCCGTCGATTACCACCTCATCTACGCGGCCAACGACCGCATCCTCGGCCGCAACGACGAAGCGATCGAGCACTACACGGCGGCATTGGCGGCCGACCACCGTCCCGAAATCTACTTCGATCGCGGCATCACCTACCTCGAAGAGAGGAAGCTCGAACCGGCGACCGCGGACATCGCCATGGCCGCTCGTTTCAATCCGGGTTACATCGACGATGTCGACTTCGGAATGCGGGACCGCGTCACGGCGATGATTAAGGGCCTACCGTATAATCCGCCGTCGCGCTGAGAGCCCGCGCGCGCTGGGAGACACATTGAGAGTTCTGATCACCGGAGGATCCGGCTTCATCGGATCGCATCTCGCCGACACATACCTCAGCCGCGGGGATGAGGTTTTCGTCATTGATGACTTGTCGACGGGCAGCATCGAAAACATCGCCCACCTCAAGGCGAACGCCCGTTTCCACTACACCATCGACACGGTTCAAAACACGCCGTTGCTGGCGGAGCTGGCCGATGGGTGCGACGTCATCATCCATCTGGCCGCGGCCGTCGGCGTGAAGCTGATCGTCGAGAGTCCGGTGAGGACGATCGAAACGAACGTGCGCGGCACCGAGGTGGTGCTGGCAGTAGCCAACAAGAAGAAGAAGCGAGTGCTCATCGCGTCGACCTCCGAGGTTTATGGATTGAGCACCGATGTGCCGTTCCGCGAAGACGGCAACCTGGTCATGGGAGCAACGACGAAGGGGCGCTGGAGCTACGCCTGCTCCAAAGCCATCGACGAGTTCCTCGCGCTCGCCTACTGGCGCGAAAAGAAACTGCCGACGACCGTCGTGCGGCTCTTCAACACCGTCGGTCCGCGGCAGACCGGCCAGTACGGAATGGTCATCCCCACGTTCGTCAAACAGGCGCTGGCAGGCCGGCCGATCACCGTCTACGGCAGCGGCGAGCAGACGCGTTGCTTCGCGTACGTCGGCGACGTCGTAAAGGCGCTGGCGGCGCTCATCGACCATGAGGAAGCGATCGGAGAGGTGTTCAACATCGGATCCAGCGAAGAAGTGTCGATCAATACTCTGGCGGAGCGGATCCGCACGCTGACCGGCTCCCACTCAGAAATCGTGCATATCCCGTATAGCGAGGCATACGAGGAAGGCTTCGAGGACATGCCGCGGCGCGTTCCCGACACTTCGAAGATTTTCTCGCTGCTGAACTTCAAGCCGGAGACGACGCTGGACAGCATCCTGAAGAGCGTGATCGCCTACCATTCCGGCCGGCAGGGAAGCTGACCGCCAGCCCGTTTGCGCGCGACGCAAACGACAGATGGCCTCGGTTGCAATTCCGAGTAGTATCGAATAACTTACGCTTTCCCTGTCATGCCTGAGTCATTTTCGTTCACGATTGCCGTATCTGTCGTCACTGTAAGCGCCTTTGCCGCGGCCGCAGTTGTAACGCCGGTTGTCCGCGCGGTGGCGCGGCGTTTCGGCGCGGTGGCCGTGCCGCGCTCCGACCGTTGGCACCGCAGCCCGACCGCGATGATGGGCGGGATCGCCATCTTCATTGCGGTCATGGCAACTGTGCCGGTGCTGGTGCAGCCGTCGCGCGCACGCTGGGTGGTTCTCGGCGCGAGCACGCTGCTCTTCGTCATCGGACTGGTGGACGATTTTCTGAAGATCAAGCCATATCAGAAGCTGATCGGGCAGCTCGCTGGCGCAGGCATCGTGATGTATTTCGGGCTCGTGCTGCCGTGGACGGAGTCGGCGGCGTTGAACATGCTGATCACGCTGGTCTGGCTGATCGGCATCACGAATGCCGTGAACATGCTGGACAACATGGACGGCCTGTCCGCCGGAATCGCGGCAATCGCAGCGCTCTTCCTCGGGCTGAATTTCGCCATCAACGGCCAGCTCAACGAAGCGCTGATGCTGGCCGGCTTCGGCGGCGCACTCCTCGGCTTTCTCATCTACAACCACAACCCGGCCTCGATCTTCATGGGTGACTGCGGTTCGATGTTCATCGGCTTTTTTCTGTCGAGCTGCGCGCTGCTGAGCGGTACCGGCGGCGGCCGCTCCCGCAGTCTGCTGGCCGTCCTGGCCGTACCGGTGCTCGTGCTTTGCGTACCGATCTTCGACACGACGTTCGTCACGCTCATGCGGAAACTCAGCGGACGTTCCGCGTCGCAGGGCGGGCGCGATCACACCTCGCACCGGCTCGTGGCGCTCGGCATGTCGGAGAAAAACGCCGTCTGGATGCTTTACGCGCTGGCCGTCTCCGCAGGCGTGCTGGCACTGCTGGCGCGCCGCGCGTCGCTGGACGTGAGCCTGGCGGCAATTGCCACGTTCACGATCATCCTCACCTTCCTCGGCATCCATCTCGGGCGCGTCCGCGTCTATTCGGAGGACGAGATCGCGGCGGCGCGCAGCAAACCACTGGTGGCGTTCCTCATCAATCTCTCGCACAAGCGCCGCATCTTCGAGGTGCTTCTCGACGTGGTGTTGATTTCCGGGGCGTACTACCTCGCCTACGCCATCAAGTTCGGGCCGCTGAACGCCTCGAGGGAATGGCAGTTGTTCCTCCGGACTCTGCCGATCGTCGTCCTGGTGAAAATACTCAGTTTCCTCGCCGCCGGCGTGTACCGCGGCATCTGGCGCTACGCGAGTGTCAGCACCGTGATCAACTTCGGGCGCGCCGTCGCTCTCAGCTCGGTCGCAACCGTGCTGACGATCGTCTTCGCGTTTCGTTTTGAAGGATTCTCGCGGACGATCTTCATCCTCGATGCACTGATCCTGCTTCTGGTCGTGACGGCGAGCCGCTTCGCATTCCGGCTTCTCCGCGGCATCGTTCGGAATGGAACGTCCACCGGACGGCCGGTCGTGATCTACGGCGCCGGCGACGGAGGAGAGCTCGTGTACCGGGAGTTACTCAACAATCCGGCGCTGCAGTACGTGCCCGTTGCGTTCGTCGACGACGATCCGGCGAAGTCAGGACGCCTCATCCATGGCGTTCGCGTCTATTCGGCCACGACGTCGCTGGCCGGCCTTTGCCGGAAGCTGCATGCGAAGGAAGTCCTGATCTCGACCGAGAAAATCACCGGAGAGCGGCTCACTGCCATCGTTGGCGAATGCGCCGCCGCGGGGCTGCTCGCGCGCCGCGCCTGTATGTCGTTCGAGGCGCTGCGTCCCGCGGATTTTGGCTGGGTCGTTCCTGATCGGGACGATCTGCCGGTGGGTCTGCCGCTCGTTTCGCGGCTCGGCGATCCGGCGCTCCTGCGTGACTTCACCCATCGCCACGCGGACAATTGATTCTTCGTGAAGATCATTTACACGATCACGCGCATGGTCATCGGCGGCGCGCAGGAGACGGCCAAGCACACAGCCGAATACTTTCACCAGCAAGGTCACGAGGTCCTCTTCGTCACCGGAGCTGAGGCCGGCCGCGAGGGATACTACGAAGTCGCCGCGCCGACGCTGATCATGCCCTCGCTCGTGCGCGCCATCCGGCCGCGACAGGATCTGCGAGCGCTGATCAGCCTCTATCGTCTCTTCCGGCGGCACAAGCCCGACATCGTCCACGCCCGAACCGCGAAGGCGCGCTTTCTTACCGCATTTGCGGCGCGGCTGGCTGGGGTGAAGGTGGTCGTACAGACAATGCACGGCTGGTCGTTCAACATGCAGGTCGACAGCAACCGTTGGCTCTACGTCCTGGCGGAGAAGATCGCCACGAGGTTCTACGACTGGACGATCATGGTCGCGGAGCCGGACATCGAGACGGGACGCCGCATCGGCGTGCTGCAGAAGAACATCAGCCTCATTCGCTCCGGTGTGAACGTCGACCGCATGCACAACATCGATACGGCCGCCGCCGCCCGCCTGCGCGCGGAGCTGGCGCCGAACGGGGAGACGATCTTTGCGCTTGTCGGCCGTCTCTCGATGCCCAAAACGCCGCACATCGCCGTGGAAGCGTTGGCGCTGGTGATGAAGCGGTACGCGAACGTCCGTCTGGTCATCGTCGGCGACGGCGCGCAGCGGGAGTCGGTCGAAGCATTGATCGAGCGCCTGGGGCTTGGCTCGCACGTGGTGATGCTCGGCTTGCGCCGCGACGGTGCGGAGATCGTCGCGGCATCGGACTTCGTTCTGCACTCGTCCGAGCACGAAGGCCTTCCGAAGACGATTCTCGAAGGGATGGCCGCGGGGAAGCCGGTGATCGGTACGAATGTCGATGGCGTCCCCATCGTGCTGCAGCACGAGGTAAACGGATTGCTCGTGGAAAAGAACGATCCGGCCGCGATGGCGGCGGCGATGCAGCGCCTGATCGCTGACGACGCGTTATGCGCGCGCCTCGTCGTCAATGCGAACAAACGGTTATACGACTTCTCGCTCGCCAAGACGATCCTCGACACCGAGGCGCTGTATCGCGAACTGCTGGCCGCGAAGCGCTGAGATCAGACGGGCGCCGCTTCGCCGAGAGCCGGGCCAGGTTCCACGACGGTCACTCGTTTGATCGGGCGTGAACCTGCAGCCGCAACCGGCAGCAAAGCCAGACCGATGAGGAACATGTCGCGGTGACGGAACAGCGTGCCGAAGTTGCTGACCGTGTATGCGAGCGAGCAGCCGACAGTGATGGTGACGAAAAAGATCATCCAGAAGATCGGCGCCCGCAAGGTGCGCCGGCGCGCCGCGCGGATCACGGAGATGACGGCGAAGGCGAAGACGATGTCGAAGACGATGGTGTCCACTTCGACGAATAGCCAGAGCCCGCGGCCGCCGCGCACGTCGAGCACGCCGATTTGGCGCGCCAGCCACTGAGGAAGCAGTACGGCGGCCATCCCCGCCAGCAGCCGTCCGACCGTCGAACCGGGCATCATGACTGTGTCCGCCGAGACTGCAGTGCCTTCTGAGGAGTTCTTGGGCTCCACGGCGACGGGACTGCCGGCGACAACCGGCGTCGTCGCTGCGGCTGGCGGCGAGGTTGCGGCCGTGGCTGCGGTGGTGGTGGCTGTGGCTGGGTTGCGTTTTCGATGATGTGCCGGTTCGGCAGTCGCCCGCCGTGCAGCCGTTCTGGCCCGCCAGGCGGCGAGCTCGGCCGGACCGGCGGTCGAGTTAGATACCGCCGGAGGCAAGCGTGTCGCGGCAACGCGGGTCTCTTCCGCTCCGATGTGGTGGTCCAGCTTCCGGATCGCACCGCCCGCCCCGATCAGCGTCGCGCCCCCGGACCGATCGAAATCGCTCCGCGCCTTCACGATCAGGCCAACCAGCGTTTTCGGCAATACGGCAGCCTTATGAATATTCCGCACCGCCGCGCGTACCGATTCCGGGACATAGCGGCTGCCCCCGGCGAAGAACGCCGCCGCGAGCAACACGAAGACGAGCAGCGCAATCGCCCCAGCGATGAGACGCCGCCGCGCCGGGATTATCGCCAGCAGAAGAAACGGCAGCGACGAAAGTAGCACCATGAAGGCGAAGTACCAGCGGATGCCGGAAATCCCGTAGAGCATCGCTGCCATTGCGGCCGGCCACAGCAGCAGACCTCTGGCAGGAGGCATCGGAGCGGTCGTGTCACGCCAGAGTTGTTGCCACATCCGCGCGCTGCAAAAAAACGCGATGATCAGGAAAAAGAACACCACATCCTTCATCGGCTGGAGCGACCAGACCACAACCGACGGCGCAAGGCTCAGCACTGCGATCGCAAAGACGGCGAAACGGTGCTGGTCCGGACTGTCGAAGGAAAGAATGATGCGGCAGCTCGCAAGGTACGCCACAACATTGAGAAGAATCGCCACGGAGCTGACGGTGCCGAACAGCAGGATCGCCACCGCCAGAACCTGCAGGAAAAACGGGGACGGCAAGCCCTTGTCCAGATGGACGATCGCCATCGGGCCGCGCGCTGCAGCCGCCGCTGAGAAGTCAAAGTACATCGCCGCATCGACGCCGAAGAACCAGAGGCCGCGCCCCAGTTGAAGTGAACGGGCCACCGGCAACTCGAGGTACGAGATCCAGAACCCCAGCAGACCACCGACAGCCCGTACGAGCGTTCCAACGGTTACGAGCCAGAAAATCGGACGGCTCACTGCCGTCACGCGGCGCCAGAGCCAAAAGATGAAAACACCAGCAACGAGGGCGAGAAGGAATTGAAGGATTGCAGCGGCCATAAGGTCAGAACTCGATCGACGAGTGAATCAACAGAAGCTACCACATGCCTCACGGTAGCCAGCATCACGGCGGGCTCATCGTGACGCGCGTTTTCCTATGGGTAAGCAGCGAACTTCGTTTGACTGCTCTTCATTCCGATTGCGCCAGAGTTGCGTAAAGTTCCTCGTACGCATCGGTTGCGCGCCCGATGCTGAAAAAGGTGGAGATGCGTTGCCGCGCTCGCCTGCCGAGTTCCAGCTTCTCCGATGGTCCCATTTCCAGCAGCTCCTGCCACGCGCCAGCGAGCATCGCTGGCTGTCGCGGCGGGACGACGCGCCCCGAATCGCCGATGATCCAGCGCGCATCCCCGGCGTCGGTCACGACGCACGGCACCCCACACGCCATCGCCTCAGCCACAACGTTCGGAAACCCTTCGGCGACCGACGTCAATGACGCGATGTCGAGCGACGCCGTAATCCGGGCGATGTCATCGCGCTCGCCGAGGAGGTGCATGTTTGTTCCGAGTTGTCGTTCCTCGATCCAGGTCGCCAGCGTTTGATTCGAATTCGCGGTGCCGTTGCCGGCGAGCAGAAAGTGCACGTCGGGCCGCTTATCAACGAGCAGCCGGGCTGCTTCGACGAATGTGCGGTGGTCCTTGAGCGGATCCCATCGCGCGATGAGACCGACCAGCGGCGCGGCGGAGTGGAGGCCCAGTTCATTGCGTACGCTGGCCGCAGCCTGTGCATCGACGCGGAACTCATCGAGGTCGAATCCGTTCGGGATAAGCGACCAGCGGCGCGGTGTGTAGCCACACGCGGCGTGATAGTCGAGCCCCGACTGCGAATTCACGACGACCGCGTCAGGACGCCCCGACAGTAGTGCGAGGAGACTGACAACCTTCAACGGATGCTGAGAGCTGGTATCGATCGCTGCTTCCGAACAGCGGATGTTCCAGACGAGCTTCGCCGCCCGCGCCAGCGGGACTGCGAGGGTCGCCAGCACGTCGGCGTGGTACATCCAGCTCTGGACGACATCAGGCTGCAGCCGGCGAAGATGGCGTGCGAGCGAAAAAATCGAGAGCGGGTTGGGGAAGCCGCCGCGCCGCAGGCCAAGGTCCAGCACCTCGACGCCGAGTGCGGCAATCCGCGGCGCCATGACGCCGTCGCCGGCCAGAGCGATGACGGTGCTCTCAAATCGTTCGCGATCGGTATTCGACAGGAGGCGAAAAAGAGCGGTTTCGGCACCACCGAGCGTGAGGGCGGTGATCACGTGCACGACGCGGACGGGACGGTTGCTATCGATCAAGAAAATTCAAAATAGCAAAAAAGCGGCGCGCCGAGGCGCGCCGCTTCAGGAAGACCAAGGTGAGGAGCGTTACTTGCCGAGCACGCTAGTGATCGCGTTGCCCGTGACGTCCGTGCCGTTGCCACCGATTGCGTTGTTCGTGAAGCCGGTGACCGTACCGCCGTTCGAGACGCCGACCGCGTTGCTCGCGATCTGATTTCCCGATAGGAACATCGTCCCGCCGAGCGCCACCGTCAGTCCGGCAGTGTTGCTGAAGGTGACCATGGAGTCCGACAGATTGAGACGCGTTCCATTCGCTACCGACGCGCCGGTGGTGTTTCCGGCGAGGACTGTATTCGAAACCGACGCGGTCGAGTTATTGGTCACGGAAATGCCGGTCGTGGTCTGTTTGATCGACGAGTTGGCGACCTGCAGGTTGATCGAACCGGCGCCCGTCGGAACAACGGCAACGCCTTCGTTGACGATGTTGCGGATGATGCAGTTGTCCACGAACACCCGCGTCAGGCCAAGCGTGTTCTCGAGCGAGATGCCGCGATTGAAACCGAAGATCTGGCAGTTCTCAACGTGAAGCGCCTTCGGCGCGAAGCCTGAGGACGACACGAGGCGGATGCCATTCAAGCCGCCCGTCGACGAGCTCGACGTGGCGCCGTTGATTGAGATGTTGCGAATGGTGACCACGTCGTTGTTGGATCCGACGTTGATCAGGAAGCCATTCGTGAGGGATGCAAGAGACGAGGCCATCGTCCCATTGCCGTCGATCGTAATGGCCTTGGTGATGGTCAAAGTGCCGAACCCACCCGGATCCAGCACATCGATCTCGCCGCCCGCCGCGGTCTTCGAAATCGCACCAGCGAACGTTTTGCAGGGCGCCGTACGGCTGCAGGGGTTGACGTCGTCGCCGACGCCGGACACCCACGTGCGAGTGGCTTGGGCATGGGCCACAGACGTGATGCCGACGACCAGGATACAAGCTAAAAGAAGACGGGACTTTGAGACAGAATGCATACGCTTTCTCCTTTGATGTTGGTTGATCCGGAGTTTTGGCTCGGACAGGTTGTGGGTAACGACTGGCAGTATATGTCCCTTACAAGCGTCTGGGAAGTGACCCCGCTCACCTTCCGAAAAAAAGTTCAGGATGGCAGGCGTAACTGTCGTTACGGCAAACCGTCAGCCGCTGATGCCTGACGGATCTTCGGCTCCCGCAACCTCAGATAATAATACCCGCCGGCCAGGACTCCATACACGGCGCCAAACGCCGCCGCTGACTCTCCGACGATCAGAATGCGCCGCACGAACGACAGCGGCATCGCATACGCCGCGATCGGGACGCGGGCCACGAAAAGCGCCGCCACGGCAGCCGCGGAGCCGAAGATGAGGTGCGGTACTTCCCGGGCCAGGGTCCGCAACTCCTTCACGCTCAAAAGCGCCGTGAGCGTCACCAGCGAGAAAACGATGTAACCAAACGAGGTAGCAAGCGCCGCTCCGGCCACGTCGTATCGCTTCATGAGCAGTACATTAAGACCGAATTTCAAAAGCAGCGCGGCCGGGGCAGCGATCGCCAGAAACCATGTCTTCCCGGCCGCAACGAACGCCCGTCCCGTCAATCCGGCTACGGCGAAGAACGGGAGTCCAACCATGTATGCCGAGAACGCCGACGACACGCGCGCCACATCATGCGGGCTGAATCCTCCTCGGCGGAGAGCGATGTCGACGAGCGGGACGGACAGACCTCCGGCGAAAATCGCGGCGGGGATGAACACCATCAGTGCAGCCCGCACGTTCGTGAGATAGACCTTGACGAAGTCCGGCCGCCCCACCGCTGCGGAGAGATACGGGAGTGCGACGAACGTGATCGGCACGAGGAAGACCATGCAGATGACGTTGTTCAGTTTTTCCGCGTAGGCCAGCGTTGAGATGCTGCCGGCGCCGAGGCGGGACGACATCGCCCGGTCGATGAAGGCGTGCAGCGAACCTGTTGCGATCGTCACCGTCATCGGCGCGCCGACGACGACCATCAGCCGCATCGATGGCGATCGCATGTCACTCCATCGCGCGCCGAAAGGATTGATGAAGCCGGCACTCACCCACAGCACGGCCGCGTAGAGAAAGTAGCCGGCCACCGTCGACCAGAGCAGCGCGGTCATCCCCCAGCGCACGCCGAAGATGATACCGAGGCATTGCGCAGCCGGGACGATCATCACCGAAGCGCGGGCGACAGCGAAATGCCTCTGCGCCGCAAGCACTCCCGTCAGACAAAACGCCACGCCGTACAAGAGTGGAACGGCCGCAAGGATCCGCAGATCGCCGCGCGCCATCGCCGCCTGGGCCGGCGAAAAACCAGGCGAGACGGCGGCCACGACGACGCGCTGAAAGAGGAGGAGTCCGATCCCCGCCAGAACACCGGCGACGAGCGTCAGCGCGAGCACGGTAGCCGCGAAGCGGTCCGGAGCTTCTGCCCTGCAATACGCCGGAACCAGCGGATCAGCTACGGCGCTCTGGTAGACGATGGGGAGGTAGGACGCCAGGAGAAAGGCGACATAGAACGCGTCGAGCTGTGCGCTGGTGCCGAAGCGCCAGGCCATGGCGGTCTGCGCGCCGACTCCTGCAGCGACGCCGAGCGCGGAGAGCACTCCAACGGTCAGCCAGTTGCGCAGATACGATGTTTCGGCCATCCGTGCTTACCTGCCGCGCAGCAACCGCCGGCAGAACCGGGCCGTGCGCGATCGAAGTCCTTCAGAAACAGCGAGCGCGATCGCCAGCCATGGAAGCGCCGTCAGCGCAGGCCAGCCCAGTAGCCGCGCGCCGTCGCGGAACCCACGCCATTTCTCAACGCGCGACGGGAGCGACTGATCGACTGCGGCCGCAATGCTTCGCCATTGACGGCGGAACAGGCGGCCGATGTGCGGCCGCAACACCGCCGCCATCCGCCGTGGAACACCGCCTGCGTTCCAGAGCGTCCGCCAGATGAGCAGCCGCTGCAGGACGAGCACCGGATATTTTGCAAAGCGGACCTCGCCGACCATCGTGGCGTTGCCACGGACGCATGGCGTGTCGACGACCGAAAAGGTTTCCGTCTCGGCGACCGCGAGGAGGACCGCCACCCAGTTCGAGTAGTTGGGCGCACCGAACGACGACGCCGGAGCGAGCAGGCGCCGCCAGACCGCGGCGCGTAGCGGCGCGGAAGCCAGAAAGCCGGCAGCCATCAGGAACGCCGCTCCCTCTTTCGTCAGCGCGCCAACCCGCCTGATGCCTCCCACCTCGGCGATCGCATCCCATTCGCCGATTCCCTTGGTGCGCAGAAGCAGGAGGTCGTCTGCCTCTCCATCAACCGCTGCGAGCACGGTCCGCAACGCGCCGTCGAAGAGAAGGTCGTCGTCGCCGAGGCACCACACCCACCGCGCGCGCGCCACGCTCACGAGAAAGTGGATGTTCGGAATGGGGCCGATGTTGCGCTCCTGCCGGTACGCTTCAAACGCGAGATGCGGATGCTGCCCGGCACATTCGCCGATGACTGATTCCGTTTCGTCGGTTGAGTAGTTGTTCGACACGACGATCAGCACCCGGTCGCTCAGACCTTCTGCTTCTTGCGCCAGTTGCGCGAGGAGCGCCGCCAGTTGTCCGGCACGGTTGTATGTGGGGATGGCGATCGCAAGATCGAACTCCGCCCGCGTGGCCGCGGACGTCCGCAAATACGGTTGCAACTGATGGGAGCCTTCGTCTGGAGAGCCCGCGATGACCTCGGGCGCGGGATCGAGCGACAACTAGGTCCCCTCCATCTCGAGCGGCGTTGCCTGCGGCTCCATCTCTGTAATGGGTCGTCCGAAGGCAAGCTTCGGATACGCATTCGTGTAGGTGTCGATCATGACCTGAAGCAAAGCCGGACCGTCCGAACCGTTGACCCATGACAGCGCGGCGTCGATGTCTCCATCGCGATCGATGGTCTTCGCCGGAATCTCGTACGCGCCCGCGACACGCTCAAAATCGGGCGCCGTATAGCCCCACAACGTCGACTGATAGCGCTCGTGGAAGTAGCTTTGCTGGAACTGCCGCACCATGCCGTGGCAGCCGTTGTTGAGAAGAATCATCTTCAGCGGCAGGCCGTTGCGGCGAACGGTTTCGAGCTCCTGGATGTTCAACTGGAAACCGCCGTCGCCGGCAATGAGCACGACCGGCTGACCGGGCACCGCGAAACAGGCGCCGATCGCGGCCGGCAATCCGAAGCCCATCGCTCCCATCCCTCCCGACGTGAGGAAGCGCTGCTCAGGCCCAAGCTCGAGAGATTGCGCGGCCCACATCTGATGCTGACCGACGTCGGCAACATATGCTGCCGTCGATTTCGCGGACTGCGAGAGCTGGTGCAGGAAGACGTTCGGATTGATGCCTTTCAGGTCCGGCGACTCGGCCGTGTCAGGCCATTGCGCCCGCAACGCCGCGATCTCGCGAGTCCACTCCTCGGGCGCGACGATTCCGTGCGCCGAGGCGCGGCGCGCCATGGCCAGCAGAAACGGCTGCAGTTCCGATTCGATGGCGGTACAGCCGGTGACGCGGTTGTTCATCTCGCCCGGCTGGCAGTCGACGTGAAAAATCCGCCGTCCTGCGCGGAATCCTTCGGTGTCGGCGCCGGTCTGCCGGACGTCGAGTCGGCTGCCGAGGACGAGCATGACGTCTGATCGCGCGATCGCGAGGTTCGCCCAGCGGTTTCCATACGACCCGATAAGACCCGCGCGCAGTGGATGCGCGAACGGCAGCGCATCCACTGCCATGAGCGAGTTGACGACCGGCACGTGGACGTCTTGAAGCAGGATGCGCAACGCCCGGGCGGCGCGTCCGGAACGGATGCCGCCGCCTACGAGGATCAGCGGACGTTCGGCGCGGCGCAACGCATCGAGCGCCTCGCGCACGAGCGCTTCATCCGGGTCGGCGCCGGCGGGCGGACGAACGGGCTCGATGCGCTTCGGTTCAATATCGACGCGCTGCACGTCCATGGGGATGTCGAGGAGCACGGGACCGGGACGGCCGGAGAGCGCGGTCAGGACAGCGCGTTCGAAAATCGCCGGAACTTCGTCCGCATCGTCGATGAGCATCGACGCTTTCGTGATCGGCGCCGCGATCGAGGTGATGTCCGTTTCCTGGAATCCGAGCTGACGGATGGCTTTATCGCGTTTCTGTTCGGACCGATTCACCTGGCCGGTCAGGAAGAGCGCCGGCGTGGAGTCGAAGTAGCAACTGCCGATGCCCGTGAGGAGGTTCGTGGCGCCGGGACCGCTCGTGGCCAGTGCCACGCCGGGAATGCCGGTCATGCGCGCATAGCCTTCCGCGGCGAACGCGGCCGCCTGCTCGTGATGCACGCTCACGACGCGCGGCGCACCGTTGACGTGCATCGAATCGAGCAGGTGCGTAATCATCCCGCCCACGACCTCGAAGACCTGCGGGATGCCCTGCGCCGCCAGAAACCGCGCGATGTAATCGGATGTCTTCATGAACTCACGCCGTTCCGAGGAGGCTCCGCAGGTTCTTGCAGATGTAGTCCACTTCTTCGCGGCGCAGACGATGACCGCTGGGAAGGTTGATGCCCTGGTCTCCGATGCGCTTTGCCATCGGCTGCGGCGCCTGCTCGCGCGGCCACACCGGATACTGGCTGATCGCGGGGAAGACCGGCCGCGTGTCGACATTGCGTTTCTTCAGCTCCTCGCGCAGACCTTCGCGCGTGATGCCGGCGTTCTCGTCGATAAGGATGCTGGTCATCCAATAAATGCTGCGCGCCCACGCCGCTTCGTAATTCAGCGTGATGTGGCGAACTCCAGCCAACCCCTCTTCATACCAGCCGAAGATCTTCCGTTTCGCTTCGATGAGCTCGTCCACTCGCTCGATCTGACCGAGGCCGAGCGCCGCCTGGATGTTCGACATCTTGTACTTCCAGCCCGTCTTGTTGATCCAGAACATCCGGTCGAGGTCGCGGCCCTGATCCCAGAGCGAGTGGACGCGATCGTAAAGTTCAGTGTCGTTGGTGACCAGGATGCCACCTTCCCCGGTGACCGCGAGCTTCGCTCCCTGGAAACTGAATGCGGCGATGTTGCCGAAGGTACCCACCTTGCGCCCTTCGAACTCGGCCCCGATCGCCGGCGCACCGTCTTCGAGCACGAGCAGCTTGTGCTTGGCCGCGATGGCCATGATCTCGTCCATCTTCGCCGGATGACCGTAGAGGTGAACGGGGATGATGGCCTTCGTCCGCTCGGTGACGGCGGCTGCGAGCGACCTCGGATCCATGCACCAGGAGCCGGCTTGGACATCGACAAAGACAGGCGTGGCGCCGGTGTACACGATCGCGTTGGCCGTGGCCACCCACGTAATGTCCGGGACGATGACTTCGTCGCCCGGTCCGACGCCGAGACCCAGCAGCGCCAGGTGCAGCGCGCCCGTGCAGCTCGAGGTGCTGATCGCGTGCTTCATGCCGAGGTAGCCGGCGAAGCTCTGCTCGAACTTTCTGATGTACTTGCTCCACTGCGTGTTCCAGCCGTTGCGCGCGGCGTCGAGCGCGTAGCTCGTCTCACGCGAGGAAATGGTCGGCCCCGCGGTGAGGATCATGCGCGAGCCATCGAAGGTGCGTTTCGGCGCGTAGTCCATGCGCAGGAAGTAATGGTCGGCCTTTGCACCGTCGCTGATCTCATCGTAGAACACGGCCGGACCGTCGACGCGGCGGGAAAGCGGAATGCGGATGCCATCGGTGAAGCCGAGCTGTCGATAGAACGCGATGGCGTGCTCGTTGTCGTGAAATACGCGCAGGAAGATCCCGGACGGTCCGATGACGTCGCTTGCCCACGTCAGCAGTGCATCCATGGCCTTGGTCATCAGGCCCGGGCTGGTGCCGCGCACGCCGCGCACGACGTTGTCGATCTCCATCTCGCCGTTGTCGTTGAGACAGTTTGCGTAGCCGAGGTGGCCGACCGGCTTGCCCTGGCGATCGATGACCAGGAAGAGGAGACGGTCTTCCACGTCGAGTAACCGGGAGCGCAGCCACGAGGCAGTGCCGGCGTCGGTGACGGGGAACTGACTGGGAAAGGCGGCCGAATTCTCGGTCCGCCACTGCGAGAAGAGGCTGATCAGCGCCGCATCGCCCGTGTGCAGTTCGCAGACGGGAAGCAGATAGCCGGCACCGTCGGCGAGAGGAATCGATTTCGCGAAGAGGTCGTCGAGCGCAGACGTGCTCTTCAGAAATGGGAAGTGTTTGCGGACCGCGGCCTGATAGACGGCGACTCTACGATCGTTGAGAGAGGCTGCCCTCGACGGCGCCTCCGGCAGCGTGATGCTCATTCAATCCTCCAGAATCTCGTGCATGGTTTCGATGACATAGGCAAGCGAGGCGTCGCTCAGACCGGGATAGGTTCCGATCCAGAAGACGTTTTTCATGACGAAGTCGGACATAGGCAGCTCACCGACGGTGCGGAAGACGCTCTCGCGATAGGCGGGCTGGCGCACGAGATTGCCGGCGAAGAGCAGCCGCGTGGCCACGCGCTTTGCCTCGAGCGCGCCGGCGACGGCGTCGCGCGTGAGACCTGATTCCGGCCGCACGGCAATCGGAAATCCGAACCAGCTCGGCTCTGATCCTTCCGTGGCTTCCGGCAGCAGGAGTTGCGACAGATCGGCCAGGCCGCGATGCAGCGTTTCGAAATTCTTCCTACGCGCCTCGATGAAGCGCGGAAGCTTCCGCAGTTGCGCAACGCCGACGGCCGCCTGCATGTCGGTGACCTTGAGGTTGTAACCGATGTGCGAGTAGGTGTACTTGTGGTCATAGCCGTGCGGGAGATCGCCGAGCTGCCAGTCGAAGCGCTTGCCGCAGGTGTTGTCTTTCCCCGGATCGCACCAGCAGTCGCGGCCCCAGTCGCGGAACGACTCCACGATCGTGCGTAGCCTGGGATCGCTGACGAGGACCGCTCCCCCTTCGCCCATGGTGATGTGATGCGCGGGGTAGAAACTAACCGTGGCGAGGTCGCCGAACGTGCCGACGCGCTTTCCGTCGAAGGAGGCGCCGACGGCGTCGCAGCAGTCCTCGATGAGCCAAAGGTTGTGCTTGCGCGCAAATGCGGCCACCGCGCCGGCGTTGAATGGATTGCCGAGCGTGTGCGCGAGGATAACCGCGCGCGTTCGATCCGAAAGCGCGGCTTCGAGCTGCGCGACGTCGACGTTGTAGGCCGGCACTTCGACGTCCACGAAGACGGGCACGAGGCGGTTCTGAAAAATCGGATTGACGGTCGTCGGAAAACCGGCCGCTAACGTGATGACTTCATCGCCGGGCAGCAGACGGCGCGGGCCGAGCGCCGGCGAGGTCAGCGCGGTCACCGCAAGCAGATTCGCGGAGGAACCGGAATTGACGAGTACCGCCGAGCGCACGCCGCAGAATTGCGCGAACTCTTTCTCGAACTGCGCGGCATAGCGGCCCGTCGTGAGCCAAAAGTCGAGCGAAGAGTCGACCAGCGTGCGCAATTCGTCGGCGTCGAACACCCGCCCTGACACCGGAACGGCGGTCTCGCCCGGAACGAACGTTCGCGGAGCGAAGGCTTCGTCGTGATACTCCGTCACGAGGTCGAGAATGCGGGCACGTAGCTCGTCGGCGCGTGAGGTCATTGCGCTCCCAGGAAGCTGCGGTACCAGTCGATGGTCCGCGCAAGACCTTGCTCGAGCGTGAAGACCGGCGACCACGCCAATTGTTCGCGCGCTTTCGCGGCGCTCAGGTACTGGTGGCGGATCTCGTTCGTAGCTTCGTTGCGGACCTCGGGTTCGAGACTGCTGCCCATGAGACGCAGGATGTCGTTCGTGAGATCGAGCACCGTAACCTGCAGCTCGTTCGAGAAGTTGAAGGCATGTCCGGCCAGGCTTCGATCGGCAGCCAGCCGCTCCGCCACCAGCATGTACGCCGCTGCGCCGTCTTCGACATAGAAGTAGTCGCGGATCGACTGACCGTCCGAACGGATAACCGGCCGCTGATTGCGCAGGACTGAGCGCACCGTGCCGGGCACAATGCGATTCCAGTTCAGATCGCCGCCGCCGTAGAAGTTTCCGCAGCGGGTGGTGACGACAGGCAGGTCATACGAGACGGCATACGTCTGGGCGATGAGGTCCGCGCACGATTTGCTGACGTCGTACGGATGCTTCCCCTGCAGCGGTGTGGTCTCGTCGTACGGCAAAACGTCCTGATCGCCATACGCCTTGTCCGATGAGGCCATGACGATCTGCCGCACTTTCGGCGCCCGGCGGCATGCTTCGAGGAGCACCCAGGTGCCGCGAATGTTCGTTTCGAACGTCGACGTGGGATTGCGGTTGGCGATGCCCACGATGGTCTGCGCGGCGAGGTGCATGACCGTGTCGATTTCGTACTCGCCGATGACCCGCTCCATCAGCGCGGCATCGCAGATGTCGCCGCGGACGACTTTGACGTTGGCGAGCACGCCTGAAGCGACCACTTCCGATTGCGGAACCCAGTCGCGCACGAGGCAGACGACATCGGCGCCGGCGTCAGCGAGCCGCCGCACTAGCCAGCTTCCGACCAGTCCCGTCCCCCCGGTAACGAAGGTGGTCCGGTCGCGCCAGAACTCACTAGACATCCGCGAGCACCTTCTCAGCACCCTGCTGTTCCGCGTCTTGCTGCTGCTTCCCCCAAACCGCCCACGGCGCTTCGTTCCGCGACCACAGCTCGTTCAAGTAGAGGTATTCGCGGTACGTGTCCATGGCGTAGAAAAAGCCGTCGTGCTGGTACGCAACGAGCTCTCCGTCGCGGGCCAGCTTTTCCAGCGGCTCGCGCTCGAGGATGCAATTCGGATCGATGTCGAGGTAGTCGAAGACGCGCCGCTCGAAGACGAAGAAGCCGGCGTTGATCCACCCCTTGACGTTCGGCTTTTCGGCGAAGTCGAGGACGCGGCTGTCCGCTCCCAGCTCGATGACGCCGAAGCGGGAAACCGGACGCACGGTGGTGAGCGTGGCAAGCCTGCCGTGCGATCTGTGAAATGCCAGCAGGCGGGTGATGTCGACGTCGCTCACGCCGTCCCCATACGTGGCCATGAAGGTGTCGCCGCTGACGTGGCGCTGCACCATCTTCATGCGTGCGCCGGTCATCGTGTTGAGGCCGGTATCGGCCAGCGTGACTTTGTAGTCCTGCTCGTGGTGGGCATCGTGATACGTGATGCGATGGTTCTGCCCCAGGCAGATCGTGAAGTCGTTGTTCATCGCCTCATAGTTGAGGAAGTACTCCTTGAACGCGCTGGCGCGGTAACCGAGGCAGAGGACGAAATCGCGGATTCCATGGTGGGCGTACGACTTCATGATGTGCCAAAGGATGGGCCGCCCGCCCACTTCGACGAGCGGCTTGGGACGGAACTCGGTCTCTTCGCGAAGACGCGTTCCCTGGCCGCCGCAAAGGATCACTACATGCACGGAAACCTCCTCACATCGTCCATTACGCCGGCTGCTCCGTCGCGCTGTTCTCCTCGCCGTCGAAGCTCTTGATCTCGCGCCGCAATGCCTCGATCTGATCGAGGAGGATGTCGTGCTCGGTGATCTTCCAGCGGAGGAATTCGTACGTGAGCTGGATCTTGGCTTCGATGCCCTTGGGCGTGAGGACGTACATGTATGCCGACTTGTTCCGGCTATTTTTGAAGGCGTCGGCTTTGACCAGTCCCTTGGCCGTGAGAGCGCGTACGCAGTAGTTGATCTTGCCGACGCTGACCCCGAGCTCGCGCGCGAGATCGCGCTGGCTGGCGTCAGGATGCTGCTCCAGGTACTTCAGCAGACCGTAGCGGACTTCGTCGGGAATGCGGCGCTCGTTCATCGGTTGAACGCGGATTAGATCAGAAAGCGTTGCTGCGTTCAACCGTTAAACGCAACCTCGCTTTCACAACCGCAGGGACGACGCGATCGGCTCTACCTCGCTGCCCGCACCGATCGTCTCGAGGATCACCAACCGTCCACCGGACCGCCGGAAGAGCGTGCCGTGCTCCTCCGTACCCGTATCTCTGGAAATCAGGAGCAATCCGCTTTCGGCGAGGTTGGCGCAGATGGACCCCAGCGCACGCTCGATCTCCGCCGCTGAGAAGTACGAAAGGTTCAACAGATTCGAGACGCGAACGGCCGTCGCCGTCACGGGCAGCGGCTCGAACATGTCGTGACGGAGGAAGGCGACGTTCGGATGCCGCGCAGTGAGATCCAGAAAGCGCGGATTCAGCAAGCGGATTCGCGTCTGCTCGCCCGAGCATGGAAATCGTACAACTCTGCGGCTGACCAGACCGCGATAGATCGGGTTGGCGCCTGCAACATCGGCGTACCAAAGAAGCCGCGGCGTGACTTCCACAATCGGCTGACCGGCCGGCGAAAAAAACGCCAGGCCGTTCCGGTGACTACAGATCAATATCGAGTCATTGAGATCGGCAGCGATAAACCGCTGGACATGAGGTCGAATCCGCTCGAAAAGATCGACCGACGTGCTGCCGTCCGAAGCTCCGAGATCGACGACGACGTGATCGTTTCCAACAAGGTGCGATTCAAACGCTGCTGCCGAACGGTCCAACCTGGCCGCGGCAGTCGTCTTGAATGTTTTCCCGAATTTCAGCGCCGAAATGCACATCGAGTATTCCGCCGCAATCGCTGCCTGCTCCTCGGGCGGCACGCGCTTGTACTGATCGGCTAGAAACGTCAAACGGGACGGATCACCACTGGCCGAGACGGGAGCGAGAAGGCGGCGCAATGCATGCGGAACCGCCGTAGGGTTCAATCGAATGGGAAGCCTCATCAGGCGATGCCGATCTGTCGCGAGGCCGCATCATATACCACCGCCGCCCGGACCGGCGCCGCCACGCGGGCGATGCCGTCATCGGCCGGGGAAGTCTTATGCGGCCATTATCCGAATCACGCCGTCGTCCATAATGAAAATTCCTACCGCGGCCCCGTCATGCGCCAGCCCACGTCCACAATGGTTGGCAAATATTTGCCGCCGATCTGTGTCGGGCCGTTCATGAACCAGACGTAGTTTTCACCGCTGCCGTAATAACGCCATACCAGATCGTTGCTGCCATTATTGTCGAGGTCTGCAATGGCGCCCACTTCCCATTTCGTATCAGCAATGGTCGGTAAGTACTGACCCGGAACGCGGACGGTGCCGCGCATGAACCAGACGTAATTCTGGCCCGTGCCAAAATAGCGCCAGACAATGTCCGGCGTACCGTCGCGGTTCAAGTCGCCTACGGCCTGCATGCGCCAGAGAGTATCGGAGATAGTGGGTAAAGCGATCACATTGAGAATACTCGTTCCATTCATGAGCCAGATCCGGTCTTCACCAGTGCTCTTGTTCCGCCAGGCAATGTCCGGCGATCCGTTGCCGTCGAAATCGCCCACTCCACCAATGACCCAGTTCACATCCGGCTCGCTCGGAAGATACGCGCCGCCGTTCTGGGTCGCCCCGTTCATGTACCAGACAAAAATCTCGCCCGTACCGTAATACCGCCAGAGGATGTCCGGAGAGCCGTCGCGATTGAAATCGCCGACGCCTTCCATGTGCCAGTTGCTGTCCGCGATAGCGGGCAAATACTGGCCGCCGATCTGGGTCGAGCCGGACATGAACCATACGTAGTTCTGGCCCGTCGCGTAGCGCCAGAGGATGTCCGGCGAACCGTTGCGGTCAAAGTCGGATTTGATGACACCAGCCGAGGTGGGCGGAGGCACGGTAGCGGTTACGCTGACGGTCGCGGTGGCGCTATTGACCGATCCGCAGGCGTTGCTGACGCGCACCCAGAAAGACGTGGTGGCCGAAGGAGCCACTGTCAGCTCATTGGTAGTGGCGCCCGAAATGGGAACGGAAGTGTTGCCTGACGTCCCCTGGAACCACTGGTACCCCGTCGGGCTGCCCGACGCGAGAACGGCAATCGTCCCCTGGCCTCCGACGATGGTGCCCGAGCCCGGTTGCGCCCGGATCGTCGGTGCCGCGCAGTTGTTCTGGACAGTGACCGTAGCGGTAGCGCTGTTTGCAGAACCGCACGCATTGCTCACGCGCACCCAGTAGGACGTCGTCGACGCTGGCGTGACGGTGAGAGAAGGACCGGTTGCACCGGCAATCGGCGAAGCAGTATTGGGAGAAGCGCCGACATACCATTGATAGGACGGGCTCGTCCCGGACGCACCAACGCTCAGCGTCGCCGCCCCCCCCGCGTTGATGACCACCGACTGCGGTTGTGCAGTGATGGCGGGAGCCGTACAGCCACCCGCCGGCGCACACACATTGCCCGGATAAACCGCCTGCACCGCGTGCTGGTCCCAGACCTGGAGCGCGGCATTGATGCCGGTGGAGATGAACGACTTCATGATCGCCTGCTGCGAACATTCGAGAGAGGGATCGGACGTACAGGCCGCGGCGCTGTCGCGGGTTTGATCGGCGTGGCGAAAGCCGAGTGTGTGTCCGACCTCGTGCGTCACGGCGCTGTTCCAGTCGCCGTTGTTGAAGAGCAGCGTGCAGTTGGCGATGCCGCGGTTCATCTCCACATCGCCTTCGGTGTTGGTGGCAAACGTCTCGCCGTTCACGACATTCGTGCCCGACGCGGTCGTGACACCGCCGACGCCGAGCGTGCCGCTGTAGCTGTTCCCGGAACACGAGAATGGCGCGACACCCCAGCTGCTCAGGTCTCGTTCGAACAGGATGGTGTTGGCTCCATCGGCAGCGTGCAAGCCTTGCGTGTGGGTTGTATCCGTGCCGGCGTAGACGTAGTTCACGTTCGAGCCGCAGTCGTTGTCCCACGACGCGAAGGCTGCATTGATCGCGGTCACTCCGCCGCCGGGCGCTCCCGGCTCCTGAGTCGCGCCGCTGAACCATGTCACCGGGTTCGGGAACGTGGCCCAACGCCCGCCTCGGGTACCGCTGATCAACATCGTGTACGACGTGGCCGTGTAGGGCGCTACCAGCGGGACGATGCCTAACGTTCCCAGAGATTTCGCGGCAGGCTTCCCGAACGATTCCGCCGCCGGGCCTCCGACGGCGAAGTAGTCTTCTTTCGATACGATGCCGCGACTCTCATTGCGGATGAACTGCAGGAATCCGGCAGCGTCGCGCATCCGCTCGCGATGCGGGGTCAGGTCGGGGTCCCATCCGGTGATCTCGCCTGCGTCGCGCAGCAGCAATGGCGTACCGCTCTCCGCGTGAAAGCTGAACTTGCCCAGCGCGATTTCGGTGACGACCCATCGGCTTCCGCCGATTCGTGTGAGGAAGAGCAGGGTGCGCTCGCTGCTGTTGAAACGCGGTACGCCCGGGATCAACTGCGCCTCACCGGCGTATTCACCGCCCGGCTCGACGACCGTAAGCGACATTGGGATGCGTTGGCCCTTCAGGACCTCTTCGACGCGGACAGGCGTAACCGTTTCGATGCCGCCGTCATCGCTTCGTTGCGTGAAAGAGGCAAGCGGCGTGGCGATGACGATGGCGTCGGCTCGGCGGATCATCTCCCGGTCGGGCGGCACGACGAACGTGGCGGCAAAGACGGCCGGTGTGAGGGAAACGAAGGTAATCAGAACTGCAGCGAAGTGGCGGATGGCTTTCATAGAATCCTCTGGGCGGATGACAGTTATTCATGTTTGACGCCAGGGCATCCTGCGGCACAGATAACTTTCATGGTGTGACGGATGACCTTCGCTTGCGGAGAGAGCGGTGGCACGAAGGTTTCAATGCGCTTCGGCGAACAGGAGACTTCCCATGCGCCCCGCCCTCTTCGCTTCCCTCCTTCTCATCCTCGTTTCCGCTCCGATGACCGCCGATTGTCCGTGCATCCCACTTACTCACGTCTGGGTCGTAAAGACCTGCAATGATTGGAACTGTGCTTCGACCGAGCTCGCGGTTGCGAACGGTGATCCGCAGGTGATTGCGGTCCCGGTCGGCATGAACGATTCGCGCTGGCTGGTCGTCAGGCGATTCACCGCCGGCGCCGCCGTCGACGTCAATGATGATTCGTTCCAGTTAAAGCAGTTCGACGGAATGGACGGAGCGGTGAAGCACTACTCCGGGATGACGCGCGACTATCACCCGATGCTGATGACCGCCCCCGACGGACAGGTCCTGGTACTCTCTACGAAGCAGCCGGAACCGAGAGGGCGGGCGGTAGCTCACTGACCGGCTGCACCGCCTCGCCGCGCCGGGCATCGAGCCACGCCTGGAACATGAGCACGGTCCATACGTAGTTTTGCCACTCGCCGCGTCCCGTATTGTGTTCCGTCCACTTCGCGCGGATCGCCGCCACATCGAAGAAACCATCCTCGCGCAGGCGTCGCTCATCGAGCAGCGATTCAGCCCAGCCGCGTAGCGGACCGCGCAGCCAGTGATCGATCGGCATCCCGAAGCCCATCTTCGGGCGATCAATAAGAGAATCCGGGATGTAGCGCGCCAGGAGATTCTTGAGGATCCACTTGCCGCCGCCATGACGCAGCTTCATGTTCAGCGGGAGCCGCCACGCAAACTCGATCAGGCGATGATCGAGCAGTGGTTCGCGCGCCTCCAGGCTCACGGCCATGCTGGCGCGGTCAACCTTCACGAGGATGTCGTCGGGGAGGTAGGAGATCTGATCGAAGAACATCATCTGCTCGATCATGTCTGTCAGACGAGGCCACTCCGACGGCGTTGTGATTCCGATCGGCAGATTGCGGGCGGCGAGCACCGAGTTGGTCCACTGCGTGACGATCTCGTAGTAGAGGCTGTCAGACGTGACCGAGGTCATGGCCCGGGCAAACTTATGAATCCGTTCGCCGGCGCGATCGCGCCGCAGCGCGGTGGGAACGAAACGGCGTTTGGGAGAGAGCACCGTGTTCCAGACCGTCATCGGTACCGCACGTAGCGCGGCGCTTGCTGCTCGACGCGTGACTCGCGGAACGCGGTCGACCTTGTCCCACAACTTGCGGCCAAGGAAATAGCGGTGATATCCGCCAAAGAACTCGTCGCCGCCGTCGCCGGAAAGACTGACCGTCACCTTCTCCCTCGCCAGACGGGAGACGAGAAACGTCGGGATTTGCGAGGAGTCTGCGAACGGCTCGTCGTAGATGTCAGGCAAGCGCGGAATGACGTCCAACGCGTCGGACGCTGTGACATAGAGCTCGGTGTGATCAGTTCCGAGGTGCTTGGCGACGGCAGCGGCATACGTCGCTTCGTCATACTCCGCCTCGCGAAAACCGATGGTGAACGTCTTTACGGGCGCGCTGCTCTGCGCTTGCATGACCGAGGCGACGAGGGATGAGTCGACGCCGCCCGAGAGGAACACGCCCAACGGCACATCAGAGATCATCCGCAGCTTGACCGACTCGGCCAGGATGCGCTGGAGCTCGTCCGTCGCTTCTTCGTGGTTGCCCGCGAAACGGTCCGCCGTTGCGCGCGCAATCACATCGCGCAGCGACCAGTACGCGCGCTCGTTGTACGCGCCGTCAGCGTCGATCGTGACGATCGTGCCCGGGCGCACTTTCCACACGTTCTCGTAGATCGTGTACGGCGCGGGAACGTATGCATACTTCATGTACAGCCCGAGCGCGTCGCGATTGACGGCGTGCGGGAACTCCTCGGCCACCGTCATCGCCTTCAATTCGGAGCCGAACAGGAGCGCGTCCGCGGTGGGTGCGAAGTAGAGCGGCTTCACGCCCATGCGGTCGCGCACGAGGTGCAGCTTCCGCTCGTTCGCATCCCACAGCGCGAAGGCGAACATTCCGACGAAGCGTTGTACGGCCGCTTCGAGACCCCACGCCTCGAACGCCGCCAACAGGACTTCCGTGTCGGAGTGGCCGCGCCACGAGGGTGCGTTGCCAGTTTCGATCAGTTCACGCCGGATCGACTCATAGTTGTACGCCTCACCGTTGAACACCATCGTGTAGCGGCCGCTCGCTGACTGCATTGGCTGATGGCCTGCCGGACTGGTATCGATGATGGAAAGGCGCCGGAAACCGAGGGCGATCCCGGCAAGAGGATCGTGCCAGACGCCGGCATCATCCGGCCCGCGGTGAACGAGACGCGACGACATCCGCTGCGCCGTTTCACCGGCTCTTCCGCCGCGCCGTCTCCAGATTCCCGCGATGCCACACATGACCGGAATGATAGACGTTGATTCACTTCACCCGAGAGCTTTGACGGCGCCCCATCGCGACCCAGAACGGCGCGCGCGGACTGAAGACGATGTCAACCAATCCGGCGTCACGCATCATGGACTCGATCTCGGCGCGCGTGAAGCGCTGCTCGAGGCGGGTTCCGAAACGGTCGAGTGCATCCGTACGCATCATGTAGAAGGACCGGTTGCGATAGTAGGCCAGCGGGAACGACTCGACCCGAATCCCGATCCGTTCCGCAACACTGGCAAGCCGCGACAGCGGCCAGTAAACCGTGGCCGCGAAAAACTGGCTGACGGCGTAGCGAATCGCCTTCGGAGAACGGGAAACGGTGTGGCGAATGACCTCGCTCAGTTGCCAGAGCCGCTGGTACCACGCCGGCCGGTTATCGAATCGATAGTAGAGGTAGACCAGAAATGGAGCGCCAGGACGTACCTTACGAACGCAGGCTCGCAACGCCGCGCCTGTATCCGGAATGTGGTGCAGCACGCCAAGCGAATAGGCGAAATCGGCGCTGGCGTCAGGCACGGGCAATTCGTCGATCGCGGCAACTGCGACTTCGGCATTCTCCACGCCTGCAAGCATTCGCTTCGCGACGTCGGCCGCGGCCCGGCTGGCATCGAAGCAGAGGAGCCGGCCAACGCGCGGTGCGACGAGCCGCGCCCATCGCCCACTGCCACAACCGAGATCCAGCCCGACCGCGGCTGGCGGCAGCTCATGCCACGGAAAGATGCCGAAGTACTCCTCGAAGCGCTGCTGCGTTTCGAGTTCCGGGACTTCGCTTTGATCGAATCGGCTCCATTCATCGCCGAAACCGTCCACGACGGCATCATCGACATTGCGCATCAGCGATTCGCCTCGTACCAGGCGATCGTCTTCGCCATTCCTTCTTTCATCGACGTTGTAGCGCGAAAGCCGAACTCGGCGGCGGCGCGGGAGACGTCGAGCCTGCGCCGCGGCTGTCCATTCGGCTTCGTTGCATCCCAGACGATTTCGCCGCGGAATCCAATCTTCTCGGCGATGGTCTGCGCCAGATCGCGGATGGAGATCTCTTCGCCGCTTCCGACGTTCACGGGATCACCTTTCTCGTACTTCTCCGAAGCGACGACGACGCCCGCCGCGGCGTCTTCGACGTAGAGAAACTCGCGCGTCGGCGAACCATCACCCCACAGCACGACCTTCTGCTCTCCCCGTTCCCGCGCTTCGATGAACTTGCGGATCATCGCGGGGATGACGTGGCTCGTCTCGAGGTCGAAGTTGTCGCGCGGTCCGTACAGATTCACCGGCAGGAGGAAGATGCCGTTGAAGCCGTACTCCTGCCGGTACGCCTGCAGTTGTACGAGCAACATCTTCTTCGCCAGTCCATACGGCGCATTCGTCTCCTCGGGATATCCATTCCACAACTCCTCTTCGCGGAACGGAATCGGCGTGTGCTTCGGATACGCGCAGATGGTGCCGAGGCAGACGAACTTCTCAACTCCCGCGAGGCGCGACTCTTCGATGAGGTGCAATCCCATCACGGCGTTGTCGTAGAAAAAACGGCCCGGATGCGAACGATTCGCGCCGATGCCGCCGACCACGGCCGCGGCGTGGATGACGAGATTCGGACGATGCTCGCCGAGGTACGCGCGAACGGCGGCCGCGTCGCGAAGGTCGAGTTCCGTTGCGCGCGGCGTGAGGATCGCGGCCGGATTGCGCCGCTGCAACTCGGCGGCGATGAATCCGCCGAGGAAACCGCCGCCGCCGGTGAGCAGGATTCGGCGATCGTTCCAAAAGGTGGCCATCGTCACTTCGCGCCGAGACGCGCCTCGGTGGCGGCGAGCTCGAGATCGGCGTCGACCATCAGATCGACGAGCTCCGCAAACGCCGTCCTCGGAGACCAGCCAAGCTTCTCCTTCGCCTTGCTGGCATCGCCGAGGAGCAGCTCGACCTCGGTCGGACGAAAGTAGCGCGGATCGATTTCGACACGAACGTTGCCCGTCGCTTTGTCGGTGCCGCGTTCGTCGACGCCGCTTCCTTCCCACGACAGTTCGACGCCGGTGCGGGCGAAGGCGCGGTCGCACAGCTCGCGGACGGTGTGCGTCTCGCCGGTGGCGATGACGAAATCGTCCGGCTCATCGCATTGCAGCATCAACCACATCGCCTCGACGTAATCCTTCGCATAACCCCAGTCGCGCCGGGCATCGAGATTGCCGAGGTAGAGACGATCCTGCAAGCCGAGCTTGATGCGGCTCGCGCCCCGCGTGACTTTGCGCGTCACGAACGTCTCGCCTCGACGCGGCGACTCATGGTTGAAGAGAATGCCGTTGACGGCGAAGAGGCCGTACGCCTCGCGATAGTTCACCGTCATCCAATACGCATACAACTTGGCCGCGCCGTACGGGCTGCGCGGATAAAACGGCGTCTGCTCGTTCTGCGGCGACACATCCACCTTGCCAAACATCTCGGATGACGACGCCTGGTAAATCCGCGGCCGGATCTGCAGCTCGCGGATCGCTTCGAGCAGCCGCGCGGCGCCGAGCCCGGTCACCTCGCCAGTGTATTCAGGCGTATCGAACGAGACCTTGACGTGACTTTGCGCGCCGAGGTTGTAGATCTCGCCCGGGTTGACGACGCGAAGGATGCGGTTGAGCGACGAGCTGTCATTGAGATCGCCGTAGTGAAGGATGAGCTGCCGCTGCTGCTCGTGCGGATCCTGGTAGATCGCATCGATGCGGCCCGTGTTGAACGACGACGAACGGCGCACGATGCCGTGCACCACGTAGCCCTTCGCGATCAGCAACTCGGCGAGGTACGAGCCGTCCTGGCCGGTGATGCCGGTGATGAGCGCGGTTTTCGGCATCTCAGGCCCGCACGACGTTGATGCCGGCATCGCGCGGAACGACGTTGCGCGTGTCGATGACCAGCTTCGCCGACGCGTAGAGCTTCGGATCGGCGAATTGCGAATGCGCAGTGGAGATCAGCACCGCGTCGTACTTCGCGAATTCTTCCGGCGTGCACGGGACGGAACTGAGGTGGATATCGTGCTTGCGTCCGCGCCGCGCAACAGGAACGAAGGGATCGCAGTAGGAAACGATGGCGCCGCGCTGCTGCAGCAGTTCGATCAATTCAAACGAGGGCGACTCGCGATCGTCATCGATGTCCGCTTTGTACGAGAGTCCGAGCACGAGCACCTTCGCGCCAACGATGCTCTTGCCGCTCTGGTTCACGGCCTCGGTGGTGCGGTCGATGACGTAGCGCGGCATGGAGGTGTTGATCTCGCCGGCGAGCTCGATGAAGCGCGCCCACGTGCCGTACTCCGCCGCCTTCCAGGCCAAGTAGAACGGATCGAGCGGAATGCAATGGCCGCCCAGTCCCGGACCGGGATAAAACGGCATGAAGCCGAACGGCTTTGTCTTGGCGGCGTCGATCACTTCCCATACGTCGATGCCCATGCGGTCGAACACGACTTTCATCTCGTTGACGAGCGCGATGTTGACGGCGCGGAAGATGTTCTCCAGCAGCTTGGCCGACTCCGCCACTTCCGCGCTGGAAACGGTGACGACGCGATCGATGACCGAGGCATAGAGCGCCTGCGCGGCGGTGAGCGACGGAGCATCGATGGCGCCGACGATCTTCGGAATCGTGCGCGTGTTGAAGTGCTCGTTGCCGGGATCCTCGCGCTCGGGCGAGAACGCGAGGAAGTAGTCGCGCCCGCAGACCACGCCTTTTTCTTCGAAGCGCGTCAGCAGCTCTTCACGCGTAGTGCCGGGATACGTGGTCGACTCCAACACGATCAACTGCCCCGGCCGGATCCTCTCCGCAATCGCCTCGGCGGTCATGCGGATGTATTTCAGATCGGGCTCGCGATGCACACCGAGAGGCGTCGGAACGCAGATGATGACCGCGTCGCATTCAGCGAGCCGGTCGAAATTCGTCGTGGCGATGACGCGGTCGGTGCCGAAGGCTTTGCTGATCCGATCGACGCCGATGTGCTTGATGTACGACTCGCCGCGGTTCAGCGCCGAGGTCTTGTTGGAATCGACGTCGAAGCCGATGACCGGGAAGCCTTCCTCTTCGAAGAGCAGCACCAGCGGGAGACCGACGTATCCGAGTCCGATCACGCCGACGACAGCGGCGCGCGTGCGGACGGCTTCCAGAAATGTATCGAGCGTCTGCGTATCGACTGTTGGAGCGGTCACGTTAGGGGCACCTGAAAGTAGTCTTTGTACCACGTTACAAATCGCGCAATCCCCTCGCCGATCGTGACCGAGGGATGGAAGCCGACGGCCTTCTCCAGCTCGCTGACATCGGCGCGTGTGGAGACGACGTCGCCCGGCTGCATCGGCAGAAGATCGAGCGTCGCTTTGCGGCCGAGGGCCTCTTCGAGCGCGGCAATGTAGTCGAGGAGAAGCACGGGGCGGTTGTTGCCGATGTTGAAGACGCGGTACGGCGCATAGCTCCGCGCCGGATCGGGTTCATCGCCACTCCACGCGGGATCGGGCTCAGCGCGCTGGTCAAGCACGCGCACGACGCCTTCCACGATGTCGTCGATGAAGGTGAAGTCGCGGATCATCCGCCCTTCGTTGAAGACCGGAATCGGCTCGCCGGCGAGAATGCCACGTGTGAAACGGAAGAGGGCCATGTCCGGCCGGCCCCACGGTCCGTACACCGTGAAAAATCGAAGGCCGGTGGAGGCGACGCCGAAGAGGTGCGCATAGGTGTGCGCCATCAGCTCGTTCGCTTTTTTCGTCGCGGCGTAGAGCGAAACGGGATGATCGATGTTGTCGTGTTCGGAGAACGGCTGCTTCGTATTCGCGCCGTAGACGGAGCTCGACGACGCGTACACGAGATGTTCGACGGCGTGATGGCGGCATCCCTCGAGGATGTTCAAAAAGCCGGTGATGTTGCTCTCGGTGTACGCGTGCGGATTGGTGAGCGAATAGCGGACCCCGGCCTGCGCTGCTAAATGAACGACGCGCTGCGGCTTGTGGCGCGCGAACAGCTCTTCGATCGCGGCGCGATCGGCGATATCGGCGTGGACGAACTCAAAGCGCTCGAACTTGCGCAGGATGTCGAGCCGCGCGTGCTTCAGCGCCGGATCGTAGTAGTCGTTGAGGTTGTCGATCCCGACGACCTCGTCGCCGCGTTCGAGCAACCGCTTCGACACATGAAAGCCGATGAAGCCGGCCGCGCCCGTGACGAAAATCAAAGTGTGAACCCAGCCTTCCGCCCGTCATCGAAGAACATCTTCACGGTGTCGAGCGAGTAGTCGCCTAGGTCTTTCCCGATCAGCGGCAGCTTCTTGAGGATGTCGTTGGTGACGGTGATGATGTGGCAGCCGATGGCATCGGCCTGGATGATGTTCAGCAGTTCGCGCGGGCTGGCCCAGATCAGTTCCGACTGCGGCGCCGCCGTCAGGATGTCGACGCACTCGGTCATGATCGGAACAGGATCGCGGCCCGTGTCGGCGATGCGTCCGGCGAAGACGGAGACGCACGACGGCGCGCCGTCCTTCACCGCATCGACGACGTTGCGCACCTGGTCGATGGTCATGATGGCGGTGATGTTCAGCTTGACGCCTTCGTTCGCAAGGCGCCGCACCAGATCGTAGGCAGGCTCGCGCCGCGTGTTCGTCACCGGGATTTTTACGTAGACGTTGTCGCCCCAGGTAGCGATCTCGCGCGCCTGACGTTCCATCTCGTCGAACTCGTCGGAGAACACTTCGAAGGAGATCGGCCGGTCGGGAATCACGCCGACGATGTCGCGGGCGAAGGCGCGGTAGTCGGTCAGCCCGACTTTGTGCATCAGCGTCGGATTGGTGGTGAAGCCTTTGATGTACGGCTTCGCGTACATCTCCAGCATGCCGGCCTTCTCGGCGCCGTCGGCGAAGATTTTGACCTTGAGATCTTCCAGTCGTGTCATCACTGATTCTCGATTATCCAGTCGGCGGCGGCCGCAAGCGACGGCACGCGCACGAACGATCCGGCCGGCTGCTCCTCGGCGTAGCCGTGATCGACGAAAAGGCAACGGCAGCCGGCGCGCTGACCTGCTTCGATGTCCCGCCAGCGGTCGCCGACCATGAAGGAGCGATTGAGCTCGAGACCGTGGCGTTGCGCAGCGTCGATCAATGCGCCCGGCTTCGGCTTGCGGCAGCCGCAGGCGTCGCCGTCGTCGTGGTAGCAGGTCACGACGTCGTCAACCGCCAGGTCCGACATGAGACGCACATGCATCGCTTCAATCGCTTCGCGCGTCTGCGTTCCGCGCGCGACGTCGGGCTGATTCGTGACCACGATCAGGCGGAAGCCGGCGTCGCGAAGTTTGTGCAACGCATTCGGAACTCCGGGCAGCACTTCCAGATCCTCGACCGTGGCGGGCGGATGCGGCTTTCCATCGCGCACGACGGCGCGATTGATGACTCCGTCGCGATCGAGAAACACGGCTTTCATCACTTCGTCGATTCCCACTTCGTCTCGGAAACTTTCAGCGCCGGGTGCGATACCAGGAGGTGCCACACCACCGCTTGAAACGCTTCTGTATGCGGCGTGACATTTTGCGGATTGACGGTGGGGATGATCACGCAGGCGTCGGCGACCGTCGCCGTGTAGCCTCCGTCGCGCCCGACGATGCCGCAGACTTTCGCCCCGACCTCTTTTCCGTATTCCAGCGCCGCAACAAGGTTGGGGCTGACGTTCTTCTCGCGATTTCCCCCGCCGACCGAAAAGATAAAGAGCATGTCCGATGGCGTGAGCCGGCTGACCTTCAGCCATTCGATGAATACGGACGCCCATCCCTCGTCGTTGGTGCGCGCTGTCAGCTCGCTGACGTTGTCCGTCGGCGCATACGCTTCGATCCCGCAGATTTTGCGGAAGTCGTTGACGGCATGGGAGCAATTCGCCGCGCTGCCGCCGACGCCGAGAAGGAAAAGCCGTCCGCGGCGCTCCCGAAGTTCGGCGAGCAGGACGGCGGTCCGCTCGATCGCATCCGCATCGAGTTTGTCGATGATCGCGGACGCTTCGCGAAGGTGTTGTTCGGTGTAGCTCATCGGCGCGGGGCATTACACCACAGAGGCACAGAAGACACAGAGGAGGTCTTCTCTGTGCCCTCTGTGTGTCTGTGGTTCAAAGCCTTTACGACATCAACACCTTCGTCCCTTCGAAATCGAACCGGAACCGCACTTCCTCCAACCCTGCGTCCGTCATCGCACGCCGCAGCGATTTGCGGTCTTCGGCGTAGAACAACAGGAATCCGCCGCCGCCGGCGCCGACCAGCTTGCCGCCGATGGCACCGTTGCGGCGTCCGAGCTCGTACCACTCGTCGATCTTCGGATTGCTCATCCCGTGCGAGCGCCGCTTCTTGTGCTCCCAATGCTCGTGCATCAACTCGCCGAACTCGTGGCACCGCCCCGCTTCCAGCGCGGCCTGACTGCGGTATCCAAGATCTTTGACGTAGTGGAGGTTCTCGATCATCTCGTTGTCGTCGGCTTCGGAGCGCGCCTTCTGATCTTTCAGCAGACTGCCGGCGCTTCGCGAGAAGCCGGTGAAGAAAAGGAGGAGGTTGTCCTCCAGCTCGAACATCGTATCCATCGCCAGCGTCAGCGGCCGCGCCGATACCGAGCCGTCGGGATTGAAATCGAAGCAGGTCACGCCGCCATACGCGGCGATGTACTGATCCTGTTTGCCGACCGGCTCGTGCAGCCGCTCGATCTCGATCTCGCACGCCAGCCGGGCCACTTCGCTCGAATGCAGCAGGCGGCGGCGATGCGCGTACAACGCTTTGACCAGCGCGGTGGTGAAACTGCCGGACGATCCGAGTCCGGTCCCCGAGGGGATTTCGGCGAGCGTAGTGATCTCGATCTGCGGCGTGCGCAGGTTCATCATCCGCAACGCTTCGCGAAGAATGGGGTGACGCACTTCATCGACGGTGTCGACATTTTCGATGTCGGAGTACTTGAGCCGGATGCCTGCGCCGAACGGTCGGTTGACGGTGACGTAGACGTAACGATCAATTGCCGCCGCAATGAGAAACCCGCCGAATTTTTCGTAGTACGACGGCAGGTCTGTCCCTCCGCCGCCGAGGCTGATGCGAAGCGGGCTGCGCGTGATGATCATCGCCCGCGCTCCGCAGCGAACCAGTCGAACGTTTCCTTCAACCCCTCGGACAACGCTTTCCGCTCGGGCAGATTCGCGAGCGTGCGCAACTGGCTGCCATCGAGAACGCTGCGCAGTTGTTCGCCTTCCTTCGGCGGCGCATGCTGTGCGCGCGTCTCAACGCCGGCGATCGACGCCAGTGAGTCGTACAAATCGTTGATCGTCGTCTCGACGCCCGTTCCGACGTTGTACTCCCCCTGCCATTCGGCGTCCGAGGCGGCGAGGTTGGCAGCCACGACGTCATCGACGTAGACGAAGTCGCGCGTCTGTTCGCCGCTGCCGTTGATCGTGGCCTGCTGTTTATCGAGCAGCTTCGCCGCGAAGATCGCCACGACGCCGGCTTCGCCATGCGCGTTCTGCCGCGGACCGTAGACATTGGCGTAACGCAGTGCGACTGACGAAAGTCCGCGCACGACCCGGTAGTAATTCAGATAGCGCTCGACCGCCAGCTTCGCGCAGCCGTAGGGCGACAGCGGATTCAGCGGATGCGATTCCGTCTGCGGCACTTCCACCGGCTCGCCGTAAATCGCACCGCCGGTCGAAGCGAAAATAACGCGCTTCACCGCCGCATCGACCGCCGCTTCGAGGAGCCGCAGCGTCCCGATCACGTTTACGTCGGCATCGGCGGCGGGATCCTCGACCGACTTGCGCACATCCATCTGCGCCGCGTGATGGTTGATGACGTCCGGCTTCAGCGCGCGGATCAGGTCGGCCGCGGCGCGGTCGCGAATGTCGATCTCGTGCAACGCCGCGCGCGGATCGACATTGCGGCGCTTGCCGGTCGAGAGGTTGTCGATGATCGTCACGTACCACCCGCGCGCGAGATACGCGTCGGCGATATTCGACCCGATGAAGCCCGCGCCGCCGGTGACGACGACGTGCTTCGTCATGACACAGTCGCCGCACGCGCGGCACGTTGCGCGTGTTCATCGAGAAGGCTGAGCAGGTACTTGCCGTACGTGCTCTTCGCCAGCCGTTCCGCCGAGGCGCGCAACTGAGCGTCATCGATCAGCCCGAGGTAGTGCGCGACCTCCTCGGGGCATGCGATCTTCAGCCCCTGCCGCAACTCGATCGTCTCGACGTAGTTCGCCGCCTGCAGCAGCGACTCCTGCGTGCCGGTGTCGAACCATGCGAATCCGCGCCCAAGCTGTTCGACGCGCAATTCGCCGAGCTCGAGATAGACGCGATTGAGGTCCGTGATCTCCAGCTCTCCGCGCGGCGACGGCTTCAAATTCGCCGCGAAATCGCACACGCGGTCATCGTAAAAATAGAGTCCCGTGACCGCGAAGTTCGAGCGCGGCTTCGACGGCTTCTCTTCGATACTGATGGCGTGTCCGCGCTCATCGAATTCGGCTACGCCGTAGCGCTCCGGATCGGGAACGCGGTACGCGAAAACAGTCGCGCCGCTCTCGGCCGAGGCCGCGCGCCGAAGCGAATCCGGCAGGCCGTGTCCATAAAAGATGTTGTCGCCGAGGATGAGACAACTCGGTTCGCCGGCCACGAAATCGCGTCCGATCAGAAACGCCTGCGCCAGCCCACCAGGATGCGGCTGCGCGGCGTAGTTGATCGTGATTCCCCACTGCGAGCCGCTGCCGAGCAGCTTCTGAAATCCCGCCTGGTCCTCCGGCGTCGTGATGATCAGAAACTCGGTGATGCCGGCCAGCATCAGCGTGGTCAGCGGGTAATAGATCATCGGTTTGTCGTAAACCGGCAGCAGCTGTTTCGACATCGCCGACGTCATCGGATACAGCCGCGTGCCCGAGCCGCCCGCGAGAATGATTCCCTTGTTCAAACGTCCTCCGTTTCGGCCGCATATGGTGTCACACGTTCGTGTTTCCCTCGGCGCGCGATGAGGCCGACGAGCGCGCCGAAAAGGAACCCGCCTACGTGCGCCCACCACGCGACGCCGGCCACTTCCTGCGTCCGATGCGCGGCCGCAAACGAGAGGAAACCGTTGAAAAACTGCATCGCGAACCAGATCGGCAGAAAAATGACCGCGCGCAATTCGATCATCGCCCAGTACACGACAAGCGGCAGCAGCGTGACGATGCGTGCCTTCGGCCGCAGCACCAGGAACGCGCCGAGGATCCCGGCGATGCTGCCAGACGCGCCAATCGAAGGCACGGTCGAATGCGGAAAAAGCAGCGTGTGGGTAAGGCTGCCGATCGCGCCGCAGACGATGAAGAAGATGCCGTACCGGACATGCCCGAGCGCGTCCTCGACCGCGCCGCCAAACACCCAGAGGTAGATCATGTTGCCGATGAGGTGCACGAATCCGCCGTGCAGAAACAGCGACGTGACCAGCGTGACGCAGACTTCCAGCATCGAGTAGCCATACGCCGCCGGATTCGTCAACCGTGCGGGGATGAATCCGAAGAGGTTGATGACCGATTCCGTGCGATCACCCAGAAAAATCTGCGTTAGAAACACGATCCCATTCGCAATGACGAGCCCGCGATTGACGGTCGGCGTCGTGCGCGGCGGAAGGGTGTGGCGGATGGGGATCATCGGTTCGTCACCAGTTCGTCTTGAGCAGCTGGCGGATTCATCGCGTTAGCGATTCGCAAGGAGCCGTTCATACTCGTCGTGCGGACCAATCCAGAACCAAACCACTGAGTCGGGCCGTTCCAACACGCCGACGGCACGGTAATCCCGTCCAATCCGCACGGCGACAAACCGGCCACCTGTATGAACTCTCTTGAAGTGCAGTCCGGGATGTCTCGGATCTTCGCGAAACAAACGGTACGCAGCACGCGCATGGTCCTGTACGTCGTGAGGCAATGCCGCGAGCCTCTTCCGGAAGGACGGCGCCAGGCTGGATTTCACAGCGTGTCAGGATCGAGCGGCTCAGTAAGCCCGTTTGCGTGTGCGCGCAACGCCTCGTCTGCCATCTGTTCGATTGCTCCCGACGCCGGCTGGTCAAACAGCGCATCCCAACGCCGTTCTGCTTCAATCTCTGCGAGGAGCCACGCGCCGATGGCCTCCTGATCCGCGTCAGGCAACGTGGCCGCTTCCGCGATCGCCTTCTCCATGAGTTTGCCCATCGCGCGAATTGTAGCCTCTCACCCCAACCCGTTCCCGATCTCCCGCACCACTTCGGCCATCTGATCCTTCGTCAGCTCCGGAAAAATCGGGATGGCTAGCGTCGTCGCCGCGGCCGCGTCGGAATGCGGGAAATGCTCGCTCGCTGACGGAACGTCCGTGAAGCACTCCTGCTGCGGCAGCGTCAGCGGGTAATAAACCTCGCATCCAATGCCGGCGCTCTTCAGATGATTGAGCACGCGGTCGCGCGCAGCATTGTCAGCAAAGCGAACGATGTACTGGTTGTAAATGTGCCGCCGCTTCGGCAGCTCGCGCGGCAGCACTATGCGGTCGCCAAAGTTCGTTTCAGCGAAAAGCTCCGCATAGATCGCCGCGTTGCGCCGACGCCCTTCCGACCATGCATCGAGATGCGGCAGTTTGATGTGAAGGATGGCCGCTTGCAGCGCGTCGATCCGGAAGTTGCCGCCGACATAGCGGTGGTAGTACTTCGGCCGCATCCCGTGGACGCGGAAGTCGATGAGCTTTTCGTACGTCTCGTGGTCCTCGCACGTCACCGCACCCGCATCGCCAAACGCGCCGAGGTTCTTGGAGGGGAAAAACGAAAACGCGCCGATCGTGCCGAGCACGCCCGCGCGACGCCCGTCGTACTCCGCACCGACGGCCTGCGCCGCATCCTCGACGACAGCGAGATTGTGCTTCGTGGCGATACGGTTGATCTCGTCCATCGCCGCGCATTGGCCGTACAGATGCACCGGCATGATCGCCTTCGTGCAGGAGGTGATGCGCGACTCGATCTGCTTCGGATCGATGTTGTAGTCGGCCAGATCGATATCGACGAACACAGGCGTGGCGCCGAGGCGGTCGACCACGCCGGCCGTGGCGAAGAACGAATACGCGGGAACGATGACTTCGTCGCCGGGACCCACGCCGAGGACCATCAGCGCGATCAGCAGCGCGTCGGTACCCGACGAAAGTCCGACCGCGTACTTGCTCTGGCAATACGCGGCGAAGTCGCGCTCGAACGCATCGACGCGCGGCCCGAGGATGAAGTACTGCGACTCATAGACCTCGTTCGTCACGCGAAGCACTTCATCGCGAATCGTCGCGTACTGCTGTTTCAAATCGAGAAGCGGAATGGACATGGCGGCGGAGTATATCGGCGACTGTCATCCTGAGCCGCCGGAGCCGAGGAGCGCGAAGCGCGGATCGGCGCAGGACGGTCGAAGGACCCCCTCCGTGCTTGCCTCGTGCAAGAGCCACCGCCCTTCCCGGTTAGCAGGGACGGGATCCTTCGACCGTCCTCCGGCGTTACGCGCTTCGCGCTCCAGCGCCTGCGGCGGCTCAGGATGACAGCCCAACGTTCTCCCTCTCACTCGCGTATCTAAGCCGCCAAACGCACACGATTGCGGCCGCACGGCGCGGCTGCGCGTGTGCGTTTTTCGTGTCTATTTATCGGAATCTTTTCACATGCTGTGATCGCATAAATTTCTAGACACTCTTTTTCGTGTCCGCGTATCACCGGTCAACACAACGAAGGAGAATCTGAAATGAAAATCACACGCATCCTCGCCGCAACATTCGCTGTACTTCTTCCGCTCGCCGTCAGCGCTACCACGCTCGTCATCCCCGCATCCGGCACCGGTCCGGGCGCGAACGACAGCCACTGGCAGACCGAACTCACGCTTCACAACCTGAGCGCCAGCCCGGTTGCCGCCACCCTCACCTTCCACGACGCGCTCGGCAGCGCCGGCACGTCGAGCATCAGCGTCGCACCGCGTGCGACCGTCGCCATCGCCGACGTCGTAGCCAGCCGCTTCGGCCGCCAGGCCGCCACCGGCGCGATCGAAGTGACGTTCGACAGCGCGTTCGCGCAAAAGCTCACCGTCAGCTCCCGCACGTTCAACAAGTCCGCGACCGGCGAGTTCGGCCAGGACATCCCCGCGGTCGATCAGTCCACACTCGCCGACGCCGGCAGCACGATCGTCCTCAGCGGTCCGTCATCCACCACCGATGCGCGCTTCAACTTCGGCGTCTACGCGGACAGCGCCGCCACCATTCAGTGGGACCTCATCCGAGCGGACGGTACGATTGCCGCGTCGAAGGAGATTTCGTACGCCGCCGGAACCCAGACGCAATACAACACCGGCCTGTCGACGCTCTTCAACGCCGCTTCGCAGGACAACGACACGGTCCACGCGATCGTGACCAGTGGCCGCGCCGTGGCCTACGGCAGCGTCATCAACAACAAGTCAGGCGATCCGTCCTACGTCCCCGGGCTCATCGCCCTCCCCGACACGCGCCTCAACTTCCTCGGCGTCGCCTTCGGCGACAGCACGAGCGTCAACGTCCCCGACGCCAACCACGACGGCGTTCTCGACCGATCCCTCGATGTGCAGTCCGGCTCCTGGCCGATCGCCTTCCGAATCGTCGTCAACTCCACGACGCCGGCAACCTTCGAGTTGCTCAACGCGCCGGCGCAGCTCCGCTTCTACGACGCAAACGGCGGCCTGACCTTCTGGCCCGACGCCTCCTCCTCCGGCAAGACGCTGAACGTGAAAGTCCGGGTCACCGCCGACGGAGTGACGGAGATCATCACGATCCCCTTCACCATCCACTAAGTACACAACGCTGAATTGAGTAGGGGGCGGGATTCACAGATCCCGCCTCCCTCTCACACCACCGGACGTACGGACCCGTATCCGGCGGTTCAGTGAGCGCGGTTAAGTTGCAACCATCGATCGTGGAGCCTAATCAGGCC